>Ga0209454_1000027_pt1 | contig 129356 bp, 93 predicted proteins | sample WorMetHERISLAND1_2_FD_187400 | JGI IMG/M metagenome (GOLD analysis project Ga0209454, IMG submission 187400) | Marine gutless worms symbiont microbial communities from Max Planck institute for Marine Microbiology, Germany - Olavius geniculatus... | ecosystem: Host-associated > Annelida >... | reverse complement strand
TATTTTGATTCGGGAGTTTGTCGCCTTCACCGAGCTCTCCGTTGTTAATCATGCGTTTAATCTCTTCGATAACCGCATCTGACAGTTTCTTTTTCTCTATGGTCGCCAAGGCGGACCCCCCCCCCCCGATATTTTAATCTAATGATTAGATTGTCTGATCATTAGATTAAAAAGTGGGGCGTGTCAAGGAAAAATAATAGAGATTGGGGGTGATAAAGATACGGACCTATACCCAATAAAAGGCAATTGTAAGATTGTATGAAGTTATTGAAAAGTTTCGATCTTGGAGTATTGGAGTTCTGGAGTACTGGGGTATAAAAGAGAATGTCAAAGCCTTAGCCAATACTCCAACACTCCAGTACTCCAACACTCCGAAGGTTATGCAACTAAGGGGTTTACATGACATCTAATTCTTCTACCCAAATCACTTCACAAGCCCCGCTGCCGGTATCCGAGCGGGTTAAAGAGCTTTTCCAGGTACCGTTATCTCCTTTGACAAGCACAAGATAGCCCCTAATCCTGACAATATTGCCTTGGCGGATATCTTTCAGACGCGCTTCAATCAGATCATCGGCAGGTATTATATGCATGTTGGCACTGTTTTCGATGATTTCCTTTGCAGGGATCGGCAATCGTTTAGCGCTCCAGAAATAAAACCGATTGGACTGTCTAATGTTGATAGCTTCAAGCACGGCTTCGTCTGACATGGGACCCCAGCCCAGGGCCAGGTCCAAAGGTGAAAGCACGGCCTCACGGTCGAAATAATAGCGTTTTTCGCTAAGCACTCTTGCCTCAATATGAAATTTCGCCAGTGGCGTAATACGGAAGTTTTTATAGACGAATTCATCTGCATTCAAAATAGGGGTTTGTATCGGTTTGTCGGGGGCGATTTCGCCGGGGCCATGGTGGATGGGGCGGTCATTCCAACAATCAAATAGGATAAGGATCAAAAAGATTATGATCGCCAAACACAATAATTTGAACGCTCTGCTGGTATTCGCTTCTGTTTTTAATTGGCTCGGTGATGAATACAACGGTGACAATTCTTCCGAAGGATGACTGATTCTCGCCAAATATTTTTGAATGACGGTACCGCAGCGGATGCATTCTTCGGATTTTTGCTGCTCGGTGGCGCAATTCGGGCAGATCATCGTGTTTTCTTCGCGGCCAAGTGACGTGCTGCCGGCAAGTTCCAATTTTTGTGCCGGACAGTCGGCGCTTTCAGCTCCTTCAAGTCTGCAGATGACTCCCATTTGATTAAGGACTTTGAGGTATTTCAATGCCGTGGAGTGGTTCAAATTCTTCCTGAGGGCTATGGGAGAATTGATAAAAAGCCGTTCGATCTGTGCCCGGTTGACCTTGAGCAGTGCTGCTAAATTTTGTTTTACCTCTGCGGCGGTTCGGTCAGGAACGATTTGACCGTCGAAGATTATCGAATAAGATTTGCTGTCCAAGGTTCACCTATATTATTGCGGATGACTTTTTTGATAGCAAATGCCGACCGCACTGCAACCAATAGTCTTTCAAGAAATTCGACTGAATCAATCGGTATAAAAATGATCGGCAATAATTCTTGGACCTTAAGCAAATTTTAGTTGGACGTGCCGTTTTTGGAAAGCTATCTGCGCCTCCATTTTCTAATATTATTCCGGCATTAAACCAACACTTCTAGCGTTGGACCCGAAAAGGTTCTACCGGTTCGGTGAGAGTCAACGGAGCTGGAATAAATACGAAATACGAATTTCGGAATTCGGATTTACATTGTCGCGCCAGTGATCTTGCCCCCTTCCAGGAGGCTTCCTGAGGCTTCCTGCTCAGCGGGAGGAGCGCTCAAATTTGCGTCTCGATTTCATTTATACGACGCAGCAAATACGCCTGTTCAATCTCATTTTGGGTTAAGCCCAGTGCATTCTGATAAGCGGCCTTAGCTTCAGCCAAACGGTCACTGCGGCGCAGCAAATCGGCCCGGGCGGCGTGAAATAGATAATAGTCGGTCAGCGCTTCCGTTTCACCAATTTTATCAATTAATTCAAGCCCAACCAGCGGTCCATTTGCCGGTCCAACTCGATCAGACTCTGCAAAATCAACTTCTTTTGAGTCAGGGTCTGATCACGCCGCAGCCGGTCGATGGCCCTGCGCCGGGCTGTGGTCGTGAGCCACGCAACCGGATTGCGGGGGATGCCTTTGGTCGGCCAACGCTCCAGTGCAATTCCATAAGCGTCCTGCAATACGTCTTCAGCCAGGTCAAAATCTTTTACCAGGCCGATCAAAGTGGCGATAACGCGACCGGACTCCCGGCGAAATGTATCTTCGATAACCTGATGAACGTTGGGCGTCATAGAAACTGCTATACGCCATTACGGGACGAATTTCAATGAACCGCTTTTTGCGTATACCGCATTTTCCACTCCGTGTATTTGGAGTGGCGAATGCAAACCGAAAAGTTGCCGATGACCCGGTCATTCGCCACTCTTCTGTTACCGATCCAGCGATATTTTGCCTTAACCCATTTCCATAATCGGCCGCACCTCAATCATACCCGATTGAGCCGCCGGTATCTTGGCGGCCCAGGCCACGGCTTCGTCCCAATCCTTGCAGTCAAGAATATAGAAGCCTCCCAGCTGCTCTTTTGTTTCGGCATACGGTCCATCCGTGGAAACCAGGTTGCCGTCCCGAACTTTCACAATCTTGGCCGCGCTGGTTGGCTGCAACGCATCGCCGGCGTGCATGAGGCCTTTATCACGAACCTCGTTGGTGTAGGCCCCATATGCAGCAAAGACAGCTTGCTGCTCTTCCTGACTCATGGAAGCTTCTTCATCCTCATTAATGTAAATTAACATAATGTATCTCATTATTGGTCTCCTTTTCTTGTCTCATTTTTAAGGTTAATTATTGTTCTGTCAACCGTCCGAAACTTGCCTGCGGTTGCGCTGTAAATAAAGCGTTAAGCAGGGTTGCCCGCCTGCTGATTTACTAATGGATAGATGACACCGATCCAAGAATTGATTAACGCTTCTACTAATATGACGAATAAGAATCGACAGGATCGACATTCAGCTAAAATAAATCAGATTTTTTTATCTAAGTAATTAAATGCTGCCAAATTGTCTCGATCTTTCTTTTTCGGATCTATCTACAATTTAAAGGATCGCATCATTTTATCCCCCTCCCTCAGTCCCTCCCACCAGGGGAGGGAAGTTTTTCTCCTCCCCCTAGACGGACTGCGACAAGCTCAGCCGAGCGGGGAGGCCGGGTGGGGGTGAAATAATATAGATGAATACCCTATCCTTATTTTTGTATATAGGCTCGTTCTTTTTTTAAGGAGATTCAGCGCAAATTTCGTTGCGATAAAAAGACCAATCTCGACATGCAGCTCGACCCGGGGCCACAGTCACGCCGGATGGCGCGAGCGAACGGCTTCGTGTTGACACCTGTTAAAATCCCACCATTTTATTTTAAATCCAATTTTCCAATATGGTAAAGCTCCGAGCCCAGAGGGCCCGACTTTGGTTCACCTCGGAGGAGTGATGAAGATAGCAACTATTACCTGCAATACATAGGTTTCAGGTGTCGGGTGTCAGGTGTCAGCAACTAAAGTCGTCCCGCTGAAGGGCAGTCGCTCATGAATTGGACTTTCTATCACCGCAGGAGAATTTCAGACTCAACCAAAGCAAGGTTCAGGACTCAGGATTTGTTTTTGCTGACACCTGAAACCTCAAATAGCTTGGACAGCGACGACATCTCGTTGCAGATTTTCAGAAACTGGGCCGCAGACCAAAAAAACAACCAGGATAGCCACAGATCTGCTGGTGGTCACTGATTTTTAATCATGCTGCGGAACGGGCGCGGCCATCGGCCCAGGCTCTGATATCATCGATAAGTTCTTTGTAGGTAATTGACAGTGGAATGGTTTCTTTGATTTCGGCCAGAATGTCCTGGTTGTTGATCTCGCGGTTTTCCGCAAACGCCCGGTAGAGGCCGGAGATAATGAGCTGCTCGATTTCGGAGCCTGTAAATCCCTTGGTTTGTCCGGCATAACCGGCAATGTCGAAGCCGCGGGAATCGCGCTTGCGTTTGGTCAAGTGAATTTCAAAGATTTTGGTGCGCTCCGCCTTGTTGGGCAAATCGATGAAGAAGATTTCATCAAAGCGTCCTTTGCGCAGCAGTTCCGGCGGCAGATGTTGGATCTTGTTGGCGGTGGCCAGCACGAATACGGGCGCACTTTTCTCCTGCATCCAGGTCAAAAATGTTCCGAATACCCGCGCCGAAGCGCCGGAGTCCCCGTTGTTCGTGCCGCCGACTCCGCTAAAGGCCTTGTCGATCTCATCCAACCACAGAACGTTGGGTGACAATGCTTCCGCTGTTTTGATTGCCTCGCGCATGTTTTTTTCAGATGAACCCAGATATGAGTCAAAAATTTTGCCGACATCCAGTTTGAGAAGCGGCAGGTTCCAGAGTGCGGCGGTGGCTTTGGCAGCCAGGGATTTTCCGCATCCCTGGACCCCCAGCAGCAGCAAGCCTTTGGGCTCGGGCAATCCGAAATCCCGAGCCTTTTGACTGAAAGCCAGACCGCGCTGCCGCAACCACAATTTGAGGCTGTCCAGACCACCAACGGATTCCATGTCCTCGGAATAGCCATAGTACTCCAGCAGGCCGGATTTTCGGATCAGCTTCTTCTTCTCGTCGACTACGAGGGGTAAATCTTCCTCGCCGAAATTGGGATTGCTGACGACCAGCTTGGCATACAGATTTTCGGCCTCGTTGGCGGTTAATCCACGGGATGCATTGGTGACTTTTTCGATTAGGTTTTCATCCAGGCGGACATTGATTTTGGCAGCTTTTTGAAGCGGCGATATCAATGATAGGAAAATTTGCCTGAGTTCCGCCGGCGAAGGAAGCGGCAAATCCACCGGGGTAATGTCTTTCTCAAGGCCCGGCGGCAGGACCAATACCGGCGATATGATCAAGAGTGTTTTGTAGCTTTTTTTCAAATTGGAAACGATATCCCGCAGTTTGCGAATCACCAGATCGTCATCCATGAAGGAATGAAAATCCTTGAGCACGAAAAGCCCCGGCTCGGTGAATCGCAAAATGGCATCCAGGGCCTCGTTGGCGGTTTTGGCCTTGCCGAAGCGATCGGTAGCGGCAAAGCCGTTGGTCAGGCTCCAGATATAGCAGGGTTTCCGGGTCGATTTACCCGCCCAGTGGACCAGTTTTTCCGCCCGGTTTTCCTCTGAGGTGACCAGGTAAATTATCGGGTAGCGTGATTTGATATCCAGTACGATTTCTTTTTCTATAGCATCCATTTTAAATTTCGATAAATTCGGCGAGTTGATCCTGTCGGCGGTCCGTGGACTCAATTTCGATAAAATTTATGGATTCGCTGCCGGTAAATGCAATGCCGTTGCGTGTTAAGACCGACTCTCGAATGGATTCATCGGTTTTAAACCGCCAGATCAGATTCTGGTCGTCAGCATAACCAAAAAAACCGTCCCGACGGCGGCAGATTTCCTGTATCGAGCCCTTCTTGAGTGCGAAAAAAGAGTCTGTGAACTGAACCGGTTGGCTGCTGACGACAGACAAATCCGGTTTGAGATGCTGCACCGTTTCCTGCGCCTCCAATATTATCAGTGGATCCACCGAGATCAGCTTAAGGGGCCGCTTCATTTTTTTGAATTTGCTTTTGATCCTACTGGGATTTGACACATCCAGCGATACAAGGGTTCCATCCTCAAAAACACCGTAGAAAAAACTCCCGGCGCCGTGCAGTGACGTCGGCGCCGCGCGGAGGTTGAAGTTAAATGATAATGTGCCGGTATCGGATATGCCGCAAAGTTGACGGTCGTTGAACAGGATGATCCCCAGCGCTTCAACCACAATCGCCCGACGATAGGACTTTGGTGTGGTTTTGCGCCCAAGCAAATCGAAGCTAAAATTGTATAGTCGAAGGTTGTCGTCTGTGGACAGCAGGTAAATCCGCTCTTTACTGAAATTGACCAGGGGCGGTGTCCAGAGCGGAATTTCGAAAGAATGGTACCGGGAACTGCCGTGCCGAAAATCGATTAAAATCATCTGACCGATCCCGTATATATATCCGTAGTTCATATTGGCGCTCAGGGCGATCGTTTCCACTTCGGCCGGGAATCGCGTCTTGAAAACCGGGCGGCCGGCTTCATTCAAGAAATGAACCGCTCCATCCAGGCCGATGAATGCAATGTGGCGCCCTGATGGGGATACGGTCAGGTGGTTTAATTCGTGGACTTTACGCTCTAGCCCGGGGGATTGGCTCCAGAGCATGTCTTTTTCGATTATGCGGCGATTGGCTTGGAGTTCAATGAATTCGCCGACATTACGGTGGGACTCTTGTACGGCAAAACAATTCACGACACCGTCTTTATCCGCCGTCAGGAAGTAGTCGCCGTCGGCTGACAGCCCGATATGTTGGATCTGCTGCTGCAACTGTTCATGCCAGGCAGGGGCCAGTTCCCTGTCGTAAAGCGTCAACCGATTGCTGCTGTCAAGCGCGAGCAATTCAGTGCCGGCTGCTGAAATTGCGATTTGCCGGACAAAAAAATCGTGATCGATGACGGCATATTCCTCCGTTTGGAGATCGAGCCAGATCAACTCATTCGGGTACCGCACAAAAAAACAGTTCCGGCCGTCGTCGCTGGCAACCAGTTCACTGGTAATGGGCATTTTTTCCAGCAGCCATTCGGATTCAGCCGGAAACCGGCAGCATTGCAAAGTCCGATCGTCGCGGTGAATCAGTATCTGCCCGGTACGCGGTACAATGCGGAATTGTCGAATAAGAGAATCGCAGTCGAGTTTGGCCAGCTCCTTGCCGCTTGATTTGAGCATCGTCAGGGTTTTTTGAAAGCCGCCCACCACCACGCAATTTTTGTGGCTCTGCAACAGACGGATTTTTTCATCCACGGCGACGGTCTGCATTTGGCGCGACCATATGTCATAAAACAGCAGCGTCCGGTTTCCCAGCACCGCAATCTGGCTGCCATCGCCACTGATTGAGAAGGCGAAGGGATCGCAATCCAGTTCCAGCTGCCATTTGGTGTCCCCGTTTAGAGAGCGGCAACATAGCTCGCCGTTTCCCTGGAGCAGGACCAGGTGATTGGATCCGCGATGAAACGCAGCCTGTAAGATTTCATGCGGCATTTTTGTTTGATATACGGATAGCGGCATTGTGGTTACCGGGAGCTGGGGCTTTCTCATATGGATACATCCTTTCGCGGCAATTGACCCCGTCCGAAATGCGCTGCCGAGAATCGAACTTATCCACTTTTTGATAACCTTAATATCGGGAAGATGCTTGAAATCTTGATATGAAACTTGAGATATGCTGTAATCCCTTTTATATAATAAAAAACGGTCTCAATACCCCTTGTTAGAAAGCCCTTTGATTTTTATAAAGATTCAATATATATGAAAAGTATCGAACCAACGATTTATAACTTTCCCTTCGCGCAGGGCCTGACTCCAACGCCGTGTGCCAAGTTTTCGATATTGCTGTATAGATCAATTGAATTCTTCGTTTGCCAACACATTATCTTTGTCGGTATTCATTTATTAGTCCGCCCTGAAATACCAATCGTTTCTATGATAAGCATGCAACCATGGAAATAGCTATTGCTCTTTTTCTCCTATTCACAGGGTTTTATGTCGGATGGAACATCGGTGCCAACGATGCGGCCAATTGCATCGGCACGACCGTCGGTGCCCGCATTATAAGCTTTCGGAAAGCCGCACTTCTGATGGCTTTATTTGTGATTCTCGGTGGAGTTTTACAGGGCCATCACGTGATGAAAACCGTTGGCAAGGGCATTGTAATTTCGTCGGTCGAAGTCTATCAAAATGTGCACAAGGAGTTCCCGCCGACAGAATTAGAGCAATACTTTCCCGACGGGAAATTACCTGATCTTGCCATTTTTGTTGCGCTTTTTTCTGCGGGTGTATTTGTCACACTGGCCACGTTTTCCCGTATTCCTGTTTCAACCTCACAATCTATTGTCGGGGGTGTTGCCGGAGCAGGGCTTGGAATCGTTGGATTTCAGGCAAATTATTTTAAACTTGGTATTCTGATAAAAATATTTTCGTGTTGGGTAATCAGTCCAATGTTGACCCTGTTCCTGGCATTTTGTTTATATTTAGGCCTAACTCAAGCTCTCAAAGATATCAAAGCGATTTATATCTGGAACCGGTTGCTGGTTTTTCTTGCCATTGGATCCGGTTGTTATGTCGCCTACTCACTGGGTGCCAACGATGTCGGCAATGCCATCGGCCCTTTGCTGAATAAGTATCCTGATAAAGGGATTTATCTGGCGCTCCTGGGAGGCGTTGCCATGGCAACCGGTATCCTGACTTTCGGTCGCAGAGTAACAAACACCGTTGGGAAAAGTATAACACCCTTGGATCTTCCCGGAGCGTTTTCGGCGCAAATTTCCGCTGCTTTTGGCGTTCATGTTTTTTCGATGCTCGGTATCCCGGTGTCAACATCCCAGGCCATTGTCGGCGCTGTGATTGGCGTCGGATTAACCAAAGGAGTTCGTTCCGTCAGCCAGAAAAAAGTCACCACTATTATGGTCGGCTGGATTTTGGCGCCAACCTGCGCTGCGGTTTTTGCCGGCGTTTTATTTCGCATGCTAAGGTTGATGTTTTGAACGGTAAAATTGAAATTTCAGATCAGATAGCAATAGACGCTGTATTTTTATACAGGCTTTTAAATTTGATGAATTCGTAAAAAGTCGAATTCATCATGTGTTTGGTGTTTCGTGTTTGGTATTTGGTAAAACCATTCGCACGTCATATCAAGATGTTATGCCACTAAAGACTAAACACTAAACACCAAATACTAAACACTCTCGTAAACAGGTCGTTTTTCGAGTTTTTACGAGACTGTCAAATTTAATCAGGATACAAATTAGAAGGATATTTAATGTTACTTTTTAAAAAAGAAAAAAAGGTCATCGAGCTCATAATAAAGCACCTGGATGTGGTTGAGGAGTGCATGCGGTATTCTATCCAGGCGGTCGAATTTTATCTGAAGAAAAACACGGACGAGGCAAAAATTCACGCGCGCCAAGCCCGCGATGCGGAGTCTGAGGCAGATATTATTCGATATAGAATCCGGGATAAACTATATTCAGGAGCCTATCTACCCTTGTTGCGAGAGGACATCTACAAGTTGGTGGAAAGCATTGACAAAGTCGGAAACGCCGGAGAAGCCTGTTCCGAATTCTTTTTAAACCAGCGCCCGTCGATTCCCGATGAAATGAAACCCTACTTCCTTGCTATTGCCCGGGAATCTCTGGGTATCATCGTGTCACTAAAACTTGCGGTTTTATGTTATTTCAAAGGAGAATGTAAAATCGAGGTGGTGCGCGAACATACCAAGGAAGTCGGTATGCTGGAGTCGCATGTAGATAAATTGGAATGGGATCTGACCAAGGAGATTTTTACGTTTCCCAACCTGGACTTCGCCCATAAACAGCATCTGAAATTTTGCCTTGATGCTATTGTGGAGGCCTCAGACCGGGCGGAGGATGCCTGTGATCAACTGGAACTGGCCACTTTAAAGTCTATGATCTAACAGGAGTTCCCGAAGCCTTGCCGTGCTTTATAAAGTCGATAAACGATAATAATTAGATATCTTTCAACTCCACCCCATCCAATGGAATCATCTGTTCAGGTGTTTCTTTCTTTTCCCGGTATAGCACCGGTTTATTTTTTTCAAAAGCACCGAGATCGTTTCTGGATAAAGGTGATGGTGTCTTAACCTCAGCACCTGAGTCATTACGATGGTAATTTGTATTGCCGCCAACCAATGCCACCAATTCACCCACCATAGCTTTCATCCGTTCGGCCTGAGCACTCATCTCTTCAGAGGCGCTGGCCGACTCTTCCGCAACTGCCGCATTAGACTGGGTGACTTTGTCCATTTCGCTTACGGCGGTGTTGACCTGCTGGATGCCCTGGGCCTGTTCATTGGAGGCCGCCGCAATTTCACTAACCAACTCACCCACCTTGGATGCGCTTTCTGCTACTTTGGAAAAAGCCCCATTGGTGTGATTAACCAACACCGTGCCGTCATTAACTTTCTTAACGGTATCTTCGATCAACTCGGCAGTATTCTTAGCTGCGTCCGCTGCGCGCATGGCGAGGTTTCTGACTTCGTCGGCCACCACCGCAAATCCGGCTCCGGCTTCACCTGCTCTGGCCGCTTCCACCGCCGCGTTTAACGCCAACAGGTTGGTCTGAAAGGCTATCTCGTCGATGGTTTTATTAATTTTGGAAGTCTCCTCACTGGCTTTAGAGATTTGCTCCATTGAACCTGTCAACTCGGTCATGGAATCGTTGGCCTGGGCGACCACCTGGTTGGCTTTTTGCATCAGAACGTCGGCCTGACCGGCATTATCCGCATTCTGTTTGGTCATAGAGGACATCTCTTCCAAAGAGGATGATGTCTCTTCGATGGAAGCTGCCTGCTCGGAGGAGCCTTCAGCCAACTGCTGGCTGGAGGCGGAAATCTGTCCCGAAGCTGAGGCCACCTGATCGCCCCCTTCATGAAGCCCCCGGGCAATCCGGTTAATCGGATTGACAATAGAACGAACCAACAAAAGAATTACAAAAACTGCGATAAGTGCTACAGACAACGCAACGGTGCCGTTGATATAACCTAATTTCTTAATTGGCGCATAAAATTCTTTGGTCGCCGCCCCTACGCCCAAAGTCCATCCCATACGTTGATACGGCTTATGGTTTACGATTCTCTCGACATCTTTGAAGGTATAGCTCACCCACCCTTCATTCTGGGCCATCATTTGCCGACCAAAATCGAAATCCTTCATGTTCATTTTCATAATTTGCTTTTGATCAGCGTGCGCAATCACGATACCGTCGTTATTGTAGAGAAAAGCATATCCTGATTCACCAACTTTAATTGATGCGATAAACTGGTCATTGATATGTTTGAGATCGACAATGCAAAAAAAGACGCCGGTAATTTTACTCTTTTCTTTGACAGGTGAGGCAATAATGAAAACTAAGTTGCCGGTTGTTTTGCTTTTAAACACATCGGAAGTGAACAATTGCCCTTCTGAAGCGGCCTTAAAATATTCCCGATCTGCAACTTTGGCTTTTCCGATAGCGGCTGTATCCGCAGCTGCGACCACCTCGCCTTCCAGGTCGGCCAGGCAAATATTTTCATAGTACTTATATTCATCCTTTAAAAGTCCCATAGTAAGGTTGGCAGAATTGCGGGCTGCCTTGCCCACGAATGTGTCTTTCAGCGAGGTTTTATATACTTTTTGCCGACTCCAACTCCGGACATCCAGGGTACGATCCTTTAGCCAGGCGTCCATATTTTTAATGGTCGTATCCGCTATGTGCTCTATCTGGTCCGTAATAACAGACTTCAGTGCACTTCCTGACAATGTGTGCGAAATGACCCCCGAAAGCCCCATTCCGAAAATTACCAAAAATAGAGTCGGCAAAAGGAACTTGTTTTTAAGAGTTAACTTCATAATTCACTCCTCATTCCCAGTTTTACCCTGGCTCTATCGTGACAAGAGCCAGGATATTGTATTCAAGAAAAAGACTAATTTTTACTCAATTACTGTTGCCGTCTCCAGAATTTCGAATGGGACATCGACACCGATTTTTCGAGCCGTTATAGCGTTTAGGAAAAATTTTGGGTCGGGATCTACTTTGACCGGCACATCTTTGATCGCTTGGCCTTTGACCAGTACATCCACCAATGATTTCGCAAGCATATAGCCTAATTTGACATCATCTGCCACAAAGCCGCCCAGAGCACCGAGTTTCACGGCTTTATTGGAATAGGACACCACCGGAGTCTTACCCGCGGCTGCAACGATCTGATCTGCCTTCTCCATAATGACGGCCTGGTTACCAATAATCACGGCAGTGACTTTTCCTTTGTATTTGTTCACGGCTTTTATGGCTTCCTCTGCGGAAGAGCAGAACGCTTCGTTATATTTTATTCCGAGTTTTCTGCACGTCTCTTTGGTCCCTGATTGATCAACCGCAGCTGACGGATTTCCTTTTCCAAGCAGCAGCAGCACGGACTTCATCTCAGGCAGAATCGCTTGAAATATCTCAAACTGGGTATCCACCTGCAGGAAATAGGTCACACCGGTTATTTGGCCTTCGGGTTTCTGGAGGTTCTTTACAACCCCTAACTGGCTGGGGTTATTGCAGGCACCGATAAATGTGGGTATGGAAGGTGAATTCTTTGCAAGCCATTTGGCTCCGTTGGAGCGAAGAATGACCATGCCGTTTTTCTCTTTTTTCCAACGTTTCACGACTTCGCCAAGCGCTTCAATTGAAGCGAGTTCCTTCTGGTATTCGATTTTAATGTCCGGTGCGAGTTCTTTGATTCCTTTTTCAAATCCCTTTGTTACCCGTTTTGCCATGCCTGACTTTCCGGCCCAACCCATACCGATCTCCACTGCATTCGCAGATGTTATGCTGCCGCCTAAACAACCGAATGCCAGAGCCATCGCGATAAAACTAATTAACTTTTTCATATTAATATTCCTTTCTATTTTGTGGTTTTTCACTGCTAATATTCAGGCTGCTTCTTCGAGAAGAGCCTAGTTATCGTTATTTTAAACCCTATTGCTGTCTATTGGATTCTTTCCGGACTAGGTCTTGATTCCGATGTGGCACCGATTGTATCTTTTTCGACAATCGTACAGATCTGCCACTCTACAAAGAGTGTGCCATAAATGATCTTTTTTGGTTAGATTAATGAAACCGAATAGTTATGTAAAATCGGCTGGTGGTGGGAATCAAATGGGCGGGGTGAATTGTTCGGTTATAGCGAACTTTTAGTCCGTAAAATGCAAACTCGTTCGGTTTAAGTGGTAATTTCCTGATACCAAGACCATGCTTTTTCAAAGTTCATAAAAACGAGTGCGGACCAGATTGGCCTTTCTGACGTCTTTCTTGTAATTGCCCTTGGCCTTTGCAATCAGCATCTGCAAAGTTTAGATCTTGTTCCCATTACAAATTTTTCAGGCGAAATAGTTACTTCCGCAATCGATCACGGGATACCCATTAATATTTGCTCAGTCCAAGACGGCAGCGGGTCACTTGTCGATTGTCGCCTACCCAACTTAACACAGGCGACTTGCTGAAAAGGATTATCGCGATAGGAGTTGTCCAACAGGCGGGCTTCGTCGACCAGCGGCAGAACAGCGCCAATATAATTCATTGTGCGAGGAATTCGGCTGTGTATCTTATCAACCGGTACACTGTGTCCACCCTCGGTTATCCGCTGATAAACCCGGGCTTCATTTAGCTCGGAATTATCCAGGTGAATGTAGACCAGGACGATTTCATAGCCCTGCGCCTTGGCTTTCGCCACGAAGTCGATTTTGGAAACGTGCGAAAATACGGTTTCAAAGCAAAACGATGCACCCTGCAGCAGAAGTCTTTCTCTTATTTGCTCGGCCATGTTAGCGGCCGCATAGCTAACTTTTTCCGGATTTTCAGGGCTGATTGCCTGGGCAATGACATCCGCGTTGACGAGTTTTATTCCTTTGGGAGCCAGAAACAAGTTATAAAAAGTCGTCTTGCCGGCGCCGTTACCGCCGGCCAGTATCCATAACTGTTTAGATCCAGCCATGTTTAAATTACAAACTCCCCGTTGGTGAACCTGCCTGTCTGACGTTCGCCGGTCGCAGTATTTACTTTATCGAGCAGCCCCGGCTGTCTGCGGCTGGCCTCAAAATAGACGGCAGCTGATGTAACTTTTGCCGCAAGTTTTTTGCTTTTGCGGCTCTCCTCGAGGGAGTCGAAGATATCCGCAGGATCAACAGCAGTCGACTTCACCGATTCCACTTTAATATTCTTCAAGCCCTGGATCACGGCAAAAACATCGTTTAGGTCCAATACTTGCTCAACTGCCTTGCCCAATTCAGCCCAATACTCTATTTGCTTGGGAGCCGATCTTTTGTTTATAGACCCTTTTCTTTTCGCGGCTTCAACCAGTGACGAATCTAATCTCAATGGACTCGTTGAATTAGCGGTCATAACTCACCTCCTGCGTGTGCCCTTTTTGTCATTATTTAGCAACATAAAGCAAATTTGTCAATAATTTATAAATTTGTTGATTAATTATTATTGATAATACAATTGTAGAAAATTGCATCTTTATTTCGGGGCCATTCCTTAATTAATCGTAGCTGGGAGTCGGCTTGATCTATTGTCTCCCTTTTTTCCAAGATTCAATTGAAACATCATTGTTTCAGCGCTGCGGTTGTAACCTTCTGTCGCGCAAAACAGTCTTAGGGGTGATATCCTTCAGAGAAGGCCTGAAATTGAAATGCTATCACATCGACAAAAATGGTCGGCGCGGACATGTCGGAAACGGATTTGTCGGCTACCAGGATATCGATGACTGATTTTGAAAGTGCAATATTGCTAGATGCCAGTCTGAAAGGCTCAATTTTGATCCAAACAACTTTTGATGAAGCAGATATGACGGGGGCCGACCGGCACATTGCGAAGGTCGAGCCTGAAACAAAAGGAGGAATATTCAATGGATGAACAAACAAAGACATACATAGCATTAGGGGCAGCCACGGCAGCCAACTGTGTACCCTGTTTCGAACACTATTATTCGACGGCTGAAAAGCTGGGTATCTCGAGGGGAGACATCGAGGAGGTCGTGGAAATCGCCGTTAAGGTTCGCGGGGGAGCTCATATGGTAATGAAAGACTCGATCCGGGAAATAATAACAAGCAACGGGTCACAGCCCGTGAAATGCTCCGGTGGCGCGCCGAAATGCTGTGGATAGACGGGGATGCCCGGTACCATAGTATAAAACAGCGGGACGGGCCCTAACAATTGATATTGGACGGGTAATCGGGTAGGGTTGAACTAAAGTTCAAGTTTTCCACCTGTCCTCACTTATCGAATTCACCTTGAACTTCTCGGATAACTTCGCTATTTTTATGGTAAAAAAGAGAGCCGGAAAACAAAATGGAACTGCTCGAGTTAAATGACCGCTATTATGGCCGTGTGAAAAGCTTTATCATCCGACTGGTCAACGATGAATGGGTCGCGGATGATCTCATCCAGGAAACCTTTATCCGGGTCCATAGAAGCATCGATTCGGTTCGGGATCCATCAAAGGTTTCGGCATGGATATTCAGAATCGCTTACAACTTGTGCCAGGACCACTTCAAATCCCTTAAGAAGGATTACCACGATATAGAAACGGCCAGGCGCGCTCCCGGAATCCTGCCCGAAATGTCGGCTCACAAGGAACTCGAACAGTTCCAGATGGGAACGTGTGTGCAGGAGCAAATCAATGTTCTTCCCGAAATGCAAAGAATCGTTCTGATCCTGTACGACCTTTTGGGATTCAACCATAACGAAATTGCAAAAATGCTCGACATCACAGCGGCGAACGCCAAGGTCAGACTGCACCGGGCCAGAAAGAATCTCAAATCAATTCTCAAGGAAAAGTGCATCTTTGAAATGGACGAAAGAAATGTACTGGTCTGTGAATCGGTAGAAGGCGGTAAATAGTTTTCGGGCCTATAACCAATAAAAAGGTAATTTTGAGACTGTCGGAGGTGATTGAAGAATCTCGATCTTGGAGTATTGGAGTGTTGGAGTACTGGGCTATAAAAAACCATCAGACCTTTAGCCAATACTCCAGCACTCTAACTCTCCGGTACTCCAATACTTCAGTACTTCAGTACTCCAGTACTCCAATACTCCACCACTCCACCACTCCACCACTCCAAGATCGAGATTTATTAATAATTTCTTAAAATCTTAAAATTGCCTTCATAAAGGTTATGGGTCCGCCAATATTATTCCTTCTCCCCAAGGCTTGACAACGAATCCACATTTGAAACGATCAATAGCTCATCTGCCAATTCTTCAGTTTCCAGAAATTCGGCGATCGTGCTGAACGTCGCGGTTTCCGGTTTGGCAGGATGATCATCTAATTTAATATCGGGCATGAAAAACGAACCCAGGGTGAGCTTTAGCTGGGATGCTTCGATGGGCTGGGGCGTAAACCAGGCCCTAATATTGGCCTTGATTTCCTGCAAGTTGTCTGTTTTGTAAATCGATGAAAAGATTACGTTGGTTACAAACTCCGTGCAGTTTTGGTAGCGATTGTTGTAGGGGCTGGCGATTGCCGAATAGTCCGGGTTGTGCAACTGCCGATATGTTGCCGATGAAATGACATCCATCAGTCGTTTTTGAAGCGCCTTGCTCGGTACGATCACTCCCACTTTGAGGTCGTAAACACCCAGCATGAAATCTACCGGAAAGTCCTGAATGAGATCACTTCGATCAGGCTGCTTGCTCCGCTGGTATAAATTGTAGACGGCATATCCCGGAACCACGGTGCCTTCCGGAGTTTGAATGCGGCTGTAGACCCAAAAAGCGGTGTGGGTAAACTGAATCCCGGGCGGTAGTTCGCTCTGGGGCCGGCCGATTCTGCCGACGATTGCCACGGCCGCCTTTTTATCGGCCAGGAGTTTTTCGATTCTTTTTGAAAATTGGATAATTTCTTCAGGCTTAAATTGGGGCGCACCGTCACTGTTTTGAGCGCTGCCGGCGATGGAAATGCTGTATGATGTAAATAGACAAACGATGATAATCAGGGCTGTTTTCAGAGACTTCATAACCTGGGTTCCTTTCCTTTGTTTTATGATCACACCCCCCGGGCGAGCAGCCCCGGGGGTTCGATCTTTGTTCCGTGCGGGCCTGCAGTAGCCTGATGGTCCGTCTAATCCTGAATTGCTTCATGGGGCGGCAAGCCGGCTTTGACAAAATTTTGATCGGTCAGTTCAAAGGGTTTGCCGCCAGCAGTATTCCAGAGATCATCACCCATCCGGCCGCTTATATGACCGGTTGTCCCGGAGACTCCTCCCACGACCTTGAACGGAATTGCAACGACACCTGAGGTGAGTTTGGCACCGGCCATGGAGCCATGACCAACTGATTGAGCTGAATGTTTGATTGATTGACCCGAGTGGGTCAGGGATCGGCCGCTGTGACCGACCGGATCCTGCGCCAATGCGTTGCCGGCAAAAATACCCGTTGCCAGACAAATTATGGTTGCGATTAGTTTTTTCATGTGAGCCTCCTTTTTTAGTTTCTGTTTTAGCTATTTAAATCTGCTCGGTGACTGAAGATCGCCTTGTTGCTAAACTTAATATCAAAACATGTGCCAGGTTCTAAAATATTTGTTTAACATTCTGAAATAAAAATAATTATTAATTTTTTGCAAATATGTTTGCCAGAAAAAAGCCGGCGCGATATATACTATTTATGTAAATTTATGTATACTTATCGTGTATATTGATTCATGAAAGGAGGTAAACCATGGCTACAAGATATCGATTGTCAACCCATGAAAGGGATTTTTTTCGGTTGGTGGAGCGGGCGGCTCTGGCCAATCCTTTTACCGAGGAACGGTTGCAGGTCAATAAACAGCTTTCGGGCTTGTCTGAGGATTTCAGCGAGTTGGAGCAAAATGACGCCGGTGTAAAAAAGGTCAGAGAAAGGTTTCAGCGCCTTGAAGAAGCCGGTCGGGACAACTTCAATCACTATGTGGCTCAAGATCAACGGCTATTAAAAAATGCCACCATGTTTGATTTCTTTCATCGTTTCATCGAACCATTCGACCGGCACATTTTGCAGCAGTTAAAAGCCGGCGCCAAACCCATCAAAGTTAACTTTGCCCCCGAAGCCTTCGCCTATTTGCACCAAAAGGGCTACACCGATGAAGAAAAGCGCAGGGCCTTTGCGTTGACGTTTCAAATATGGAGAGCTTACTATTTCATCGTCCGAAATTTGGCAGGTCGCAGCGCGGTTATGAAAAAGCTCCGGCAGAGTTTGTGGAACAATGTCTTCACGCATAGCATCGATTTTTATATTCAGTATCTGTGGAGCCGGATGGAAGATTTTTCAACCATTATCGTGGGTGAGACCGGAACCGGCAAAGGCACGGCAGCCATGGCCATCGGAAGATCGGGCTATATCCCGTTCGATGAAAATCTCGGTCGATTTGAAGAAAGCTTCGTGCAATCCTTTGTCACGCTTAATCTGTCACAATTCTCCGAAGCGTTGATCGAGTCTGAGTTGTTTGGCCACAAAAAGGGAGCCTTCACCGGGGCGGTGGACGACCATGAGGGTATTTTGCAGCGATGCAGCCGTTACGGGGCGATATTTCTGGACGAGATCGGTGAGGTGTCATATCCGATTCAAATTAAGTTGTTGAAGGTATTGGAGGAAAGGCTTTACAGTCCGGTCGGCAGCCATGAAGTCCACCGTTTTGATGGAAGAATCATCGCTGCCACCAATCGCTCCGTCGAAGATTTGCTAAAAAAGGGATTGATGCGAAGCGATTTTTATTACCGCCTTTGCTCTGACATTATCACGGTTGCACCGCTCAGAGATCGAATTGAAGCGGATCCACGTGAACTGGACGATCTTCTCAATGTCATCGTAGGAAAAATGTTGGGTGTCGAAGCACCTGAAGTAGTCGACCACCTGTTAGGTTTGATGACTCAGCAACCGGGGCTGAATTATGATTGGCCCGGCAATGTCAGGGAACTGGCGCAGTGTGTGCGCAGGCTAATTCTGAACCAACACTATCAGGGTTTGCCGGTGGAAGGGGACAGCCCTTCCGCGCCGTTTGTGATGGATTTGAACGAGGGCAATATCGATGCACAGACCTTGCTGAAACGCTATTGCAATTCGCTCTATCGTCGTTACGGCACTTACGGCGAAGTCGCCCGGCGCACAAAATTAGATCGGCGCACCGTGAAAAAATACATTACGGATTATAACCGGAATTCCAGCGATAAGTGAGACCCAAACCGAAATTGAAGATTTGTAAATCATCCACCAATTCTATTTCGCATTTGACCACTCAGCCAGAAACAGCGCGGTTACTTTTGCCCGTTCAGTCAGGGTTGCAGTTTCAATGTACTCGCGATCACTGTGGGCCCCACCGCCTTGAGGACCCATGCCATCGATGGTCGGTGTAAACTGGGCGGCGTGATTGCCGTCCGAGCCCCCGCCGGTGGCGATGCCCCGCAAGTCCAGCCCCAACTCCCGGCCGGCCTTTTGCACCATTGCCAACAATCCGTTAGATCCTTCTGTGGGCAGCATGGGCGGGAATTTGATACCACCTGACAGTTTGCAGGTGGTATCCGGTACGATTTGGGCCCCTGCGATGTCCCGAATGCGCTGGTCGATGTTTTCCGCTGTTTTTAAATCGGCTACCCGAACATCCACTTCGGCATGGGCATGATCGGCAATGATGTTGGGCCGCTCGCCGCCGCGGATAACACCGACATTGACGTTGGTCCCCGTGGACGGATCGGTCAGGCCATGCAGCGCCACTATTTTGTGGGCCAATTCTTCAACGGCACTGCGGCCGTCTTCCGGTTGGGCGCCGGCATGGGCGGCCCGTCCGGCGACCTCAAGAATATACTTGCCAACGCCTTTGCGCTGAATAACGTATTCGCCGCCCGGCCGGGCCGGCTCGAAGACGCAGGCGGCCTGGGCCTGCTTGGCCCGGCTTTCGATGATCGGCCGGGAGGTGGGCGACAGCACTTCCTCATCGCTGTTGAATACGACATCCATCGCGATCCGGCGAAAGGTTTCAGGAACGGTGTCTTTTAGCGCTTCCAGGGCAAAGAGCAGGCCGGTAATGCCGCCCTTCATGTCGACGACACCCGGTCCGTAAGCGCGGTCGCCCTCGATTCGAAACGACCGTTTTTCGACAGTGCCGGCGGGAAATACCGTATCCATGTGGCCGATAAACAGAATGCGCTGATGCCCGTCGCCGGGTTTGTGACCGATCACGTGGTCGCCGAATTCTTTCTGGGGGTCGCGCTGCACTTCAAAACCTAAGGCCGTCAATCGCTGGGCCAAAATATCTCCGACCTGGTCGACGCCGGCCTTATCGTATGTGCCGCAATCAATATTGACGAGGCTTTCAAGCAGCTCAAACATCTCGGTTTCTTTTGAGTCGATGTACTCCAGCAATGCGTTCATCAATGGCTCCCTTCCGACTATTGGATTTAATGAAGTGTACGGTTAAGCGCTGCAGTCTTCCACATTTACTAAACTGCCACCGGTGCGCGAATCCCGGGATGCGGGTCGTAGTTGACCACCTCGAAGTCTTTGTATTTGAAATCAAAGAGCGAGGTCACCGCCGGGTTGATTTTCATCTGCGGCAGGGGGCGCGGCTCGCGGGTGAGCTGAAGCTCAGCCTGTTCCAGGTGATTGCGGTAAAGGTGGGCGTCGCCCAGTGTGTGCACGAAATCTCCCGGTTCCAGTCCAACGATTTGTGCGATCATCAGGGTCAGTAAAGAATAGGAGGCAATGTTGAAGGGCACGCCCAGGAAAATGTCCGCGCTGCGTTGGTAAAGTTGGCAGGACAGCCGGCCGTCGGCCACATAGAATTGAAACATCGAATGACAGGGCGGCAGCGCCATTTTTTCGATTTCACCCACATTCCAGGCCGACACCATCAAACGGCGAGAAGTGGGATTGGTCCGGATCTCATCCAGTACGCGTGTTATCTGGTCGATGTGCCTGCCGTCGGCTGTGGGCCAGGAACGCCACTGATAGCCGTAGATAGGGCCCAGGTTGCCGTTTTCATCGGCCCATTCATCCCAGATCGTGACACCGTCTTCATGCAAGCTATTGATGTTGGTGTCACCTTTCAAAAACCAGAGCAATTCACCAATAATGGATCGAAAATGCAGTTTTTTGGTCGTGATCGCCGGAAATCCTTCGGACAGGTTAAAGCGCATTTGATAGCCGAAAACACTGACTGTTCCCGTACCTGTACGATCTTCCTTGCGAACACCATTTGTTTTCACATGACGCATCAATTCGAGATATTGTTTCATAACGTTTATTTACCTCCGGATTTGGATTGGTATACTTCGGTGGATTTGTGATGAGCACTATTGTACCAAGGTAAAAATGCTGGCACCAAAGTCAAGAATTTTTCCCGGAGACCCTGCCGTTTTATTATAATCGTCCGAAATTTTAGATTTTGGAATGCGGATTTTGGATTTAAGGTATTCTGTCCATTCTACAACGACTGAGCGACACGCGGCGCAAGCGCCTGCGCTGCACGAGCGATTCCATCATTCGTCTATCGACATTCGACATTCGTCATTCATCTCACGAGAGGTAGGCTACTCGAGGTTCATGCTAAAAAAAGTACTTCGTTTCTACTCTCTTTAATCGTTGTCTATCCCGTAGGTAGGCTATTGGGGCCATTTTCTGGGCAGCCCACGGTTGGAAGTAGATATATCTTTACTTTCCGCAATACTCCATTTTTGTAACCATAATACCACAATGTAACAATTTTTTCCCATCGATTACTTCTTTTCTTTACCGGCTATATCGAAATTTTATGTTGATTGGTTTTACATCTATTTGAAAACAATTGTAAAAAAATAAATAAGATTTCAGACGCATTCAGGCATGAATTTTGCTGGCACATGGTGGTACCTTGGGGGGATTACTTCATATTGTTTGAGGTAAGAGAACAGAAGTCCTTTAAATTTCCAGAAGTGGTTTCCAAATTTCAGATATTGCCATTTAGCGATTTGCAGATGGACGAAGCGGCTCAGGCCTGCAGCCGGGCACGCAGGCAGTGGGTTTTAAGATCAAGAAAGCAGCCGGTATTTAGCTGAGGTTTTGAAACCACTCCTAGCGATACATGATAGGAGATAAACAAATGAGAGGCGGATACCTGAACATAAATGGAAGAACGCAAACGATAGCATCATATTTGAACCGTATTCATTTCAGCAGAACGTTGGGGTTTTTTGTGTCCCTATGTCTTGTCCTGGTATTATCGGCACCCATGCCGGTGGCGGCGCTGCCGGACGGATTTCAGGAAACGGTCGTATTCAGCGGGTTGAGCCAGCCGATCGCGGCCCGGTTTGCACCGGATGGAAGAATATTCGTTGCTGAAAAAAGCGGCATCATCAAAGTTTTCGACAATCTTAGTGACCCGACGCCGGACGTCTTCGCGGATCTCAGGACCAACGTCTACAACGGCTGGGATCGTGGACTCCTGGGACTGGCGATCCATCCGGATTTTCCAAATACGCCATACATCTATGTGCTTTATACCTTTGATGCTGATGTGGGGGGGACGCCGCCGAAATGGGGCGACACCTGTCCCGATCCGCCCGGCTATACCGGTCACGGCTGTACGGTCAGCGGTCGTCTATCGCTCCTGGAAATGGATATCGCAACGAACCAGATGACGGGAGAGGAACAGGTTTTAATTGAGGCCTGGGAGCAGCAGTTTCCAAGTCATTCAATCGGGGATCTTCATTTCGGAACGGATGGTGCCCTTTATGTATCCGCCGGTGACGGCGCGAGCTTTAACTTTGTTGACTACGGTCAAGATATTACCCATGGTGGAGAAATAAAAGGAAACCCTTTCGACGATCCGGTAAATGAAGGCGGGGCGTTGCGCAGCCAGGACCTCCAAACTGACGCAGATCCCGTGTCTTATGACGGCACGATATTAAGGGTCGATCCCCAGACCGGGGAAGCCCTTGATACCAATCCTCTCTTTGGCGGCAGCATAGACGATGATCGAATCATCGCTTTCGGACTTCGCAATCCCTTCCGCATTACGGTTCATCCGCTAACCAATGAGCTTTACATCGGTGATGTCGGGTGGGCTAGATGGGAGGAAATCAATCACATCCCGAATCCCGCGGACGGCATCGTCGAAAATTTCGGCTGGCCCTGTTATGAGGGTATGGGCCCCCACTCCGGCTATGATGGCGCCAATCTGGGTATTTGTGAAGATCTTTACGCCGACGAGGCCTTCTATCCGGCAACCGCCCCTTTCTACACCTATGTCCACCAGGGAAGTTCCGCGATCAGCGGACTGGCCTTTTATACCGGCGGCGATTATCCGACGCTGTATGATGATGCGCTCTTTTTCGCTGACTATTCCGCACGCTGGATAAAGGTCATGTTCCCGGACAGCAACGGCAGGCCCGACCCCGCAAATATCGAAACTTTTATCGACAATGCCTTTGCAGTGGATTTGCAGATCGGCCCGGGCGGTGATGTGTTCTACGCCGACATTGCCAGCGGCCAAGTGCGGCGTATCGAATACTTCTCCGCCAACCAGCCTCCGGTGGCGGTCGCCGGCGCTGATGTTCAAAACGGGCCGTCTCCCCTGACGGTCAATTTCGACGGGTCCGCATCTTATGATCCCGATCCGGTGGATACGCTCAGCTATTCCTGGGACTTTGACGGTGACGGAAATTTCGATGACTCGACGCTGATCGCTCCGCAGCACACCTACACGGCCTCCGGCAATTACGTCGCGGCTTTGCGGGTGACCGATGACGACGGTGATACAGGCACCGCGACCCTTCTGATTACGGTCGACAACTCCCCCCCGGTGGCCACGATTCTGAGTCCATCGGAAACAGATACCTGGCAGGTCGGCGACGTGATTTTCTTTTCCGGTCAGGGGGATGACCCGGATGTCGGTCAGCTTCCGGCCGAGGCATTCACCTGGCAAATTTCCCTGCAACATTGTGCTCCCCAGAATCCGCTTGACTGCCATGAACATCAGCTCGAAGAATTCAACGGTGTGACCGGGGGCCAATTTACGGCCATCGATCACGAATATCCATCTTTTATGGAGATCACGCTGTCGGTGACCGATGGCGGTGTCGCCGACTGGTGGGATTCGGGCTGGGAAAAGCGCGTGCAATTGTCCTTTAGCAACATCGATCAAAGCGAAGACCTGATCAATTTTCCGATCCTGGTGCGTCTGGATGCCGGTCGCATCGACTACTCACTCACTTCGGCCCAGGGCGAAGACCTGCGCTTTGTCGATGCAGACGGATCGCTGCTGGCCTATGAAATCGAATCCTGGAATCCCGGCGATACTTCGATTGTCTGGGTGCAGGTGCCCAGAATCGACGCCAATTCCGACAGCGACTTCATCTGGCTGTACTACGGCAACCCGGCGGCCGCCGAAGGCCAGGATCCGCCGGCCGTGTGGGATGCAACCTTTGCCGGTGTATGGCATTTTAACGGCGATTTACTGGACGCCACCGCGAACATGAATGACGGAACGAATTTCGGCAGCACCGCTGAGTCCGGCCAGTTTGCCGGTGCCCGCGGCTTTGACGGAATCAGCAGTTATATCGAAGTCGTCAGTAATTCCAGCCTGGCAATTACCGGGCAGCTGACCCTGGAAGCCTGGATTAAGATTGACGATCCGGATCAGGGGGGAGCGCCGCGGGTGCTGTCAAAAAAATACACCTGGAATGATCTGGGATATAACCTGGAGTACAAGCCCGGCGACAACAACCTGACCAGCGTCGGCAGCGGTCCTGATTGGGCTCGGGCTGCCGACATCGATCTGGATACCCATTGGCATTACGTTGGCGCCTCAATCGACGGCGCCACGGGCGCCATGTATGTCGACGGCTTCGATGAAACCACGGATTCATCCATCTCGCCCCTTGTGGCCAGCGATCAGCCGCTGAATATCGGGCGGCGCGGCAACGGTGGCGACTACTTTTTGGGATCCATCGACGAGGTGCGGATTTCAAACGTAGCGCGCTCCGCCGACTGGATGGCGGCCCAGTATCTGTCGATGACCGACACCTATATTAGCTATGGCGGCAGTCAGGATCGGGTGGGTTTGAGCGATACCACCACGGTCGCCATCTATCCGCAAACCGCTATATTGACGCTGGAATCCGATCCACCGGGCCTTGAGCTCGGTATTTATTCGCAATTGGATGCGGCGCCCTACAACATCGAAGCGATTGCCGGATCCCAAACGGCGGTTACCGCGCCATCGCCCCAGATAATCAATAATATTGAATATGTGTTTTCTTCCTGGTCAGACGGTGGTGCTCAGAATCACAATATCACCATTCCTGACAGTGATCAGACCCTGGTGGCGCAGTTTACGGCCGTCACCAACCAATCTCCGACAGTGACCATTACCAGTCCGGCTCCCTTTGATATTATCGATCCGCCGGGCAGTGTAACGATTACGGCAGATGCCGGTGATCCGGATGGATCGGTGGCGAAGGTCGATTTTTACGTCAACGGGCAGCTTCACAATACGGATTCAACCTCACCCTTCGAGACGGATTGGGATGAATCCAGTTCCGGTGCGTATGTTCTGACGGCCGTGGCTACTGATTTGCAAGGTGCAGCGGCCACATCAACGAATGTTGCCGTCACGGTAGGGAACAATCCTAATCAAGACGGTGACGGGGATGCCGTTTCCGATGTCTGGGAACTGCAATACGGCTTGAATCCTGGGAACCCGGCCGATGCAGCGGCCGATTCCGACGGCGACGGCCTGACCAGTCTTCAGGAATTCAACAATCAAACCGATCCGAACCTGGCCGACACCGACGGCGACACCTTTGATGACGGGCTGGAGGTCGAATACAGCACGGATCCCAATGACTCGTCTGCCTACCCCACGCCTGCGATCACCATCGATTCGCCGGCTGACGGCGCAACGATCATCGGCGATACGATCGTCATTGACTACACGCTGTCGGGCTATTTGGCGGACGGAGATCACGTTCACTGGACGCTGGACGCGCCGCCCCACATTTCAGAAACGGATCGGGACGGCAGGTTCACATTCACCGACGTAGCTGTCGGCACCCACACAATTACAGCGCATGTGGCCAGTCAGTATCATGTTCTTTACGATAATTCTGAGGCCCAGGCAGCAATAAGCGTTACGGTGGGTACGCCGCCGCCGACCTGGGTCGAAATCATCAGTGATGACTTCGAAAACGGCTTCGGCAACTGGATCGACGGAGGTGCCGACAGCAAGTATTACAGCGGTGGAACATACGCCTATCAGGGCAATGGTGCGATAAATCTTGAAGACAATACCAGTTCCTCGGTGATGACGACCAGCGACCTTGCGCTGTCGGGCTATGACGAAGTCAAGGTTGACTTCGCCTACTACGCCCGTTCAATGGACAACAGCAATGAAGATTTCTGGCTGCAGATATCCACCGATGGCGGAAACACGTATACCACCGTTGAAGAATGGAATCGGGACGATGAATTTGTCAATAATCAATTCTATACCGATTCGGTGACGATTACAGGGTATGCGTTAACCGACCAGACGAGGATTCGCTTCCGTTGTGATGCCAGCGGCGGCGCTGATGATGTCTATATAGACACGGTCGTCATATCGGCCAGGCTTGCAGCTCCGCCCGAACCCACGTTTGACCCGATCTCGATCAACTTCCAGCCGGGTGCGTCACCCGTGCCGTCAGGCTATCTGATGGATGCCGGCAACACCTACGGAGATCGCGGCAACGGCTATACCTACGGTTGGAACGTCGGCATTGCCGGAGACAGTCGCTACCGCGGTGCGCATTCAGACCAGCGCTACGACACCCTGATCCATATGCACAAGGGCAGCTCGAAAACCTGGGAGCTGGAGATTCCGAACGGCAGCTACGTGGTCGAGATATTGATGGGCGACCCCAGTCACACCGATCAGGTCAACAATGTTCTGATCGAAGGCACAAGCGTTGTTGACCCGGACGGCCAGGACAACTTTGATCTGCATACGGGCATCAATGTCACGGTGACTGACGGCAAACTGACCATCACCGAAGCCGCCGGCGCATACAACACGAAGTTGTGCTACATCAACATCATAGAAGCATATTCGTTTGACCCAATCTCGGTCAACTTCCAGCCGGGTGCGTCACCCGTGCCGTCAGGCTATCTAATGGATGCCGGCAACACCTACGCCGATCGCGGCAATGGCTATACCTACGGTTGGAACGTCACCATTGCCGGAGACAGTCGCGACCGCGGTGCGCATTCAGACCAGCGCTACGACACCCTAATCCATATGCACAAGGGCAGTTCGAAAACCTGGGAGCTGGAGATTCCGAACGGCAGCTACGTGGTCGAGATATTGATGGGCGACCCCAGTCACACCGATCAGGTCAACAATGTTCTGATCGAAGGCACAAGCTTTGTCGACCCGGACGGCCAAGACAACTTTGATCTGCATACGGGTATCAATGTCACGGTTACGGACGGCAAACTGACCATCACTGAAGCCGCCGGCGCATACAACACGAAGTTGTGCTACATCAACATCTCCCAATGATAAGCAGATGAACAGCCGTCGAAGGCCGAATGTTCGAAAGTTTCGAGCCCGCGTAAATGCTCGGCCCTTCGACGGCTTCTTGGTCTTGTTGTGAATAATTATAGCTTTGCAGCTAAATTGGGTGCCTCTTGAGTTATTCCGGTAAAGACCGGAGTTCAGACACCTGCCTAAGTCATTGCGAAAATTTGAACAGATATTTCAATTCAGGATTTCTTGCAGCTTGGGTAGAAAAATATGGGCACGGTGTCGGCTCGCCGGAAGGAAATGGTCGCTTCCCCTTATAAACATCTGGTAGGCTTGGCCTTCTTTTTTGATCTGTTTGACATGCTGCAGATTGACGGCATAGGATCGATGAATCTGGATAAAATGGTTGGCTGGGAGCTTGCCTAAGGCTTCTTTCAGAGATAAACGAACATACTCTTGGTAGATCTCTCCTCCCCCGTTGTACACAATTTTACAGTAGTGGTCTTCTACGGCAATAAAATAAATGTCGCTAAAAGCGATCTTACGGATACCATCCTTCAAAGATACACGCAAACTGTCTGTCTTTGTTTTGCTTTCATCAGTACTTGATATTTTTGGCGGATCAAATTCAATTTTGTTTTGAACTAACGAATCATTGATTTGTTTGATCCTGGCCAGATCTTTAGCCATTTCTCTTTTTAGAACTCCCTGAGCCAGTAAAGTAACGGATATCAGCCAAGGCAAGATAATTGTTTTAAAGAACACGCCAATTATGGCAGGCGGCGAGGTGTGCCAAGCCACCGGACAGTGCGAGCCAGTAATCTGACATATAAGCCCACATAATCCTGAGATATATACCAAAATGAAACTGGCAACGAGACTGGCAAAAGACACCACCAAGAATATCCCTAAGGTCCTTTTGATTGGTATCCCGAATTTATACACGATTTCAGAAATTAAATAGTGAAAAATTACAATATTGGACGAGACAATGGCTGGAAAGAGCCAGTGATACAGTTTCCCCATCTGAGCATATTCCAGCCACAGAAAGGTAAATAAGCCGATAAGAGCGCCTTCAACGAGGTATGGGGTTATCCTGAATAACGATGTACTGGGGCAGTCATCCATTCTGGTCTGCAAAATGTCGGCAATATTGCTTAAGATGAATCGACTATTTTGAAGGCGGGATATTGTTTGGCTGTCACTGCCTGTTTCGGGCGACATGGAAACCTCCAATCCCAAAAACCGAATTTAGATCCTGCTGCGTCAGTTTAATCTATTGACGTCAGCAGTCAAGTCCAAATGCCGCAATTGGCGGTCTATTCAATCCTGTTACGACATAACCGCTCCAGTCACGACATGGTGCTTGCACCTTGATTGATGGGTCGTTAATCTGGGATCGAGGGCGGATAATTCAGATTGTATCGGTCGCGGCCGGACCGGTTGCGGGGCTTATGGTTTTTGAAAATTTCTCAGTCTACGGCAAATATCGCGGAGGTAATATGCGGTTAAGGAACAAAGAGTTGTTAATAATCGGCATGTTGATTTTGGCGATCCATTTTTTCAGCCTACCGTCCAGCGCTGAAGAATCACACAGAACATTTTTTAAGGTCGACAATTTATCCTGTGGTGCCTGCATCAGTAAAATAAACGCCAAACTTAAGACCTTTAAAGGCTATATCAGCCTGCTGGTAAACCTAGACCAGGGACTGGTGGCAGTCGATCATACGCAAAATCTCACTGATGGCAAAATTGCCGAAGCCATAACCGCCCATGGCTACCCTGCGCTAGTGGCATCCGAGTCCGAGTATGTTCGACACGGCTCGGTATCGTCAGAATCGCCCGGATGGAGAAGTCCATCAGATGGGGTTCTTGACAGGATTTTAGGTATTTTCAACCGTTAAACGGAAATCAGGACTGAAAGGAGAGAGAAATGAGCGGGAAAGATGGAGTCGATAAAATGCTCGATGCGATCGCTGTCGTGCTGATCAAATGCTTTATCATTGGCATCGTCCTGCTGACCATCTGGCTTGTTCTGGTAATGGGCCTGCCGGAATGGGTCTGGCAAGAGCACGGCCGGTTTTTCGATCTCTCCGGTGAACAGGTCGTTCTGATCCAATATACCGGGTTGCTCATAACCAAGATCGGATTAATTGTTTTGTTCCTTATTCCGTACACCGGCATCAAACTGGTGCTGCGAAGCAAAGCCACAAAATGAAAAGACGGGTTGTGTCTGATTTGTAAAATTCGAAATTTAGCTGTCAGATGCGGCTTCAGTAGGTAAAAGAGTCACTTTCTCCAAGTTCTGGCCCCGAATAAATTCCACCCGAATCGGCCGGCCGATAGGCCACTCCGACAAAAACCGGTGCAAGTCGTCCACGCTGGCCACCACCTGTTCGTTAATCGCGGTAATCAAATCCCCGATTCTGATTCCCGCCCGGTCCGCCGGGCCCTGGGATTCGACCGCGAGAACTTCGACTGCCTGTTCATATGAAAGTTCATGGAACCGGACCAACCGCCGATGAAGGGGGCGCTGCTGCCCGGCAATTCCAAGAAATCCGCGTCGCACGCGACCATGAGTAAGAAGCTGAGACACGACCCACATGGCGGTATTGCCGGAAATGGCAAAACCGATTCCTTGGGCCATGGCGATAATGGCCGTGTTGATTCCGACGACATTTCCAGCCGTATCGACCAGCGGTCCGCCTGAATTTCCGGGATTGAGGGGGGCGGTATGCTGAATCATGCTTTCGATGAGGCGGCCCGATCGGCTGCGTAAAACCCGGCCGAGAGCACTGACGACTCCGGTGGAAACCGTGGATTGAAATCCAAATGGATTGCCCATTGCGATAACTAACTGGCCCACCCTGAGCCGATCTGAATGAACCAAAGCGGAAGCCGGCAGGTAGGATGTTTCGGCCCGAATAACGGCCAGGTCAGTGGCTGGATCCTTGCCGACAAGGGTTGCCGAAAGGCTGGTTCCGTCGGTCAGGCTGACGCCAATAGACGCGGAATTGTCGATTACATGATCATTGGTAAGGATGTAGCCGTCCGGAGCGACAACCACCCCGGATCCGGTCCCGGTCTGCTCCGGTCGTCTTTGCCGACCGGGTTTGCCGGCCGTTACGCTGACAACCGAAGGGCCGACGCGGTCGACCACGGATATGACCGCCTGCGAATAGGCATCGAGAAGCTCTGAATCGGAAGTTGACAAAGAACTATTACCGCGCCTTCCATTCAGATCATCATCCTTTGAAGTGTCGTTCAGCAGCTGAAATGTCCGTTGGTCTCGAAATCTCATATTAAACAAACTCCTGAAATTTATGCTAAATGGCTAATAAGAATGTATTATTCCACCTGTTATGAAATATAAATCGATTCGATCCGAATTCAAGGTGGAGCGGAATGCTTCCAATCTGCGCTCCTGCAAGAAAATGCGAGATGACAAAGGCTATTGGAATCAAATAGAAAACTATATCCGCGAACATTCCGACGCGCGATTTAGCCACGGTATCTGTCCTCAATGCGACGATGAGCTATACCCGGGTTTCGTGCCTGGATAAAAAAATTAACGCAACTATAACCAATAAAAAGGCAAATCTAAGGTTTAAAGAACTTATGAAATGTCCCGAACCGGGAGTAATGGAGTACTGGAGTATTGGGGTATCAAGAGAAGACATCCAGCCTTCAAACATTACTCTAACACTCCAGTACTCCAACACTTCGAAATTAATAAACATTTAATTGAACGACAATATGATCTTGGTTGTCCGTCCTATGTTGTCAAAGAAAGGGGTGATCATGAACACTTTCAGAATTATTCTTCTCGTTATGCTTGGCTTAATTTTTTTGATCCAGCCGGCAGTGGCAGCACAGTTGGGCGATAAGGCGCCGCCTTTGGATATCGGTTCGTGGATTACGGGTTCGCCCGTCGACCTTGCCGACGGAAAGGGCCAAAATATCTACGTGATCGAATTTTGGGCCACATGGTGTTTTTTTTGTGTAGAAGCCATGCCCCATCTCTCGAAGCTGCAGAAGCGATATGCCGACCGCGGTGTGACCATCGTCGGCATCAGCAATGAGAGTGAAGCTGATGTGCAGGCCTTCATCCGGCAGCGCAATCCATCGATCCAGTACACCATTGCCACGGATAAAGACAATCGAACCGTGGATGCTTACCTGAGGTCCTTTGGCATTGAAGGGATTCCGCACGCGTTTATTATCGATCACAAGGGAAGGATTGTCTGGGAAGGCCATCCCATGGAGGCCCTCGAAGATGCGCTTTTGGCGCTGTTGGATACCAAGGATGTGCCTCATAGGGTCATCGATCGGCGTACCGATCTTGCCGCACTTGCCAGGTCTTACCCGGGTGAACCCGACGGGTTCGATGGAATCAGGTGGGGCGAAGAATACTCATGGCCTGAAACGTTAAAATTTAGCCAAATCGGTGATGGTGTGGTTGCTTATTCGCCGGACGAATCGTGGAATTCGCAGTTCTTTTTCATCGACAACCATTTCATTGCTCATTTGGAGTTACTGGATGGTGAATCCTCCATCCGACATCTGAACCGGCTTTCAGAAAAACACGGGTGGGCTTACTTTACAGAAGATGCAGGTCTGCAAAGCTGGATCTGGGTCGGCAAAACGACGACCATCATGCTCATGCGATACACCGGTGACGGTAGCCTGGCCCGGGTGGTGCTGGATACTGCGAAATTGAAGCTCTTCGATCCCTACTGGGGAGGATGAGATCCGTATATTCTGACATCGACAACCTGGTTCTCTGGGCCAGGTCAGAGAAAATCAGCTGTGCCGTGATCCTGCATAGCGGAATGATGGAATACTGGAAAGTTGGAATGCTGGGTATAGTGGAATGGGATCTATTTTTATTAAGGATTGTAAGAATCGGTTTATAAAATCAGACCGTCATCCGCCTTCGATTCCCACTATTCCATTTTTCCACCATTCCATTATTCCATCATTCCATTATTCCATTTGGAGTTTAAAGTAAAATCCAACCCTCTGGTGTGAGATCAATGTCGGGTCCTCTGGGCGCAGATCTTTACTTTTTCCCCGTGCAGTTGGTGTCGGGCGGCATCCAGTAGTCTCCCCGGCTGATCGTGCAATCGAATGACACCCGGTTCTCGCTCCAACTGTCAAAGCATTCGAAACGAATTTCCTCGTTCCGATCCAGTTGCGCTTTAAACTTGTAGTCGCCGTAAATCGGGCCAAAATAATGGTCCCTGATTTTATCGATGTTTGGTAAATCCCGTTGGCCAACGGATCGAGTACGAGTACGAGCACGAGGACGAGGACGATGTCCCAGAAGAATGTCTTTCACCAGCGCATTATTTCAGTGTCTAACAACATCTTGTCAGATAAAACCAGCTATGCGCCTAATACGCGTATATCGGAAAATCCCTTACATTCAGCGATTGCGGTGTGGTCGGGTGCTGATTGCCGTCGGTTATTTCCGGCACCCGCCGCGAAACATAGTTGATCAGCTCGAATATTCCAATGTAGCGGTTGTTGTCGCCGGCTTTGCGGTCGGCTTCCCCCTCAAGCCCCTCCAGCAATGCGGCCGTAAAAGCGCCATGGCCGCCACCGAAGGATGCGTCTTCAAGGGAGGATTCCCGGCCGGTGGATGATGCGAACACAATGGTACCGGTTCCATCGGACAATTGCTTGACGGCTTCTTCCGCGGTGACGCCGCCGCGGCGCTTGCCGGTGAGACCGGCCGAGCCCGCATGGCAGATATCCATCATCAGAATGGCTTTCTGATTGATCGGACGGGATTTCAAAAAGGTCTCGAACTTCGCAAATTCCATGCCGGTGTAGGGATCTTTGAGAATGCCGTCATGGGACATGAAGTAGAGGTTTTGCTCATTGTCCTGAACCCCATGGCCCGCCAGGAAGATGATGATCACATCCTGGCTGGAGGCCAATTTGAGAAACCGGTGCATGCCGATTCGGACCGCCTTTTCGGTGGCCTCTTCATTGACCAGGGTTTTGATATTGACTTTCTGAAAAAGTTTGCCTTCCTGTTTTTTCAGCGACGCCGCCAGTTCGAGGACATCCTTGTGGGCGTAGTCCAGATTCTGCTCCGGCTGCTCATAGTCGGACACACCCACGCCGAAAAACCACAGTTGGACGCTACTCATCAGTCGGGTGGGCGGTTGATCGGTGATTTTTGTGACTTCCACCGATTGGGACTGCAGGCGCGCCTGCTTATAGACCAGGCTGACCCGGAGAACATTCAGCCCGTCCTGCAGGTTGAACTCGCGGGTCACATCCAGCGTGACCGGGCCTTTCTTGACGGGCACCACCTCGAAGCCGCGGCCTTTTTTGATCACCCGGCCGTTGAGGGTGAACTCCAGCTGCGGATCGGGCAGATCGACGCTGTCCTTTTTGACGGCCACCGTCATGACATAGCTGCCTTTGCGGGTCTCAACCGCCTTGTCGGCCACCAGCCTGATTTCATACGGCGCCTTGAACAACTCCGGATCGATCTGGGGTTTTTTCTTCTTGGGTGTGGGTTCGTCGGAGGTGCGTGCTTCCAGCAGACGCTGGATCAGCCGCGGCGTATCGTACTGCTCCCGCAGCGCCTCGAAGGGCAAAAAGCGCTCGCCCACGCGCCAATACACCTTGTGGGTGCCGCTGAGAGACGCGGTGAATCTGCCATCGGGCGCGAAGGCGATCCACTCGTTCTGGCGTTTGGCGGCCATTGTCAGCGCCACGCTGTCGTCTTTGAGGTTAATGACCCGCAGGGTGTTGTCCATACCGGGGACGATCTTCAGGTTCAAATCCTTGAACGTGGCCTCTTTGTCACCAAAACTCCAATGACTGCCAATGTTATAGGGGTAAGGCAGTTCTTCGAGATTGGGCGCATCACCGACACGCTCGCCACTTTCCAGATCATAAATCCCTTTCCCGATTTTTACCTGGCGGTTGCCAATAAATCCCATAGAATCTTTTGTGGCCGGCAGTTTGCGAATCAATTTCCCGGTCTCAAGACTGATGATGCGGGTATACTTGGTGCGGCTCACCGGTCTTTTCCAGCCGTCCTGCCATTTCGTGGCCAGCATCACCCTGGTCTTGTCGGGACTCATTTCCAGCCCCGTGATGTCAGACGAATACAGCCGCGGGTATCGCAATACCTCGGTGGCCATCGGGAAGGTGATTTCGTTCTGCAGCTGCAGGCTGCCCAGATCGTAAAGCCGGATTTTGCCTTCCTTCGAGCCCTGCTGGATAGGCATGTAGGGGGTTCCCGCCAGCAGCAAGCCGCCGGCCTGGATGCCCCAACGGTGAACTTTATAATCGAGGGTCAGTAGCTTTTTCTTGGTATAGTTGGCGAAATCGTAAAGCACCACCCGGGTCTCGGATTTTTTTCGGTCCTCGATCAGCCCGATGAATTGATTGGGGCGTCCGGGGTAGTTCTCGATGGCGTAGACCTCGTCGAACCAAGCATGCGCCTTTTTGCCGGCTTTGACGTCCCAGACATGCAGCCCTTCATCGTCGTGGGTAACCAGATGATGCCCGGCCGTGTCGGTGTGGCAGCGACCGGTGGCCTCGGCGGATTCACCGGTATAAACGCGGCGATCCCGGAGGTTGTCCGGGTCGAGAAAACGGATTTCACTGGGCTCTTCACTGGCCATCAGGACTTCGGCCCCGCCGCGCAGATAGAAATACCGGACCTTTTCACGGGTACCCACATCCTTTATGGCCTCCACGCGCATGGCGTCCAAATCGACGATCGCCGCTTTGTTGTGTTCGACGCCGCCCCAGTCATTGAGGATGACGCGGTGCTGGTTCGGATGGGCGCTGATGGTGCCTACCAGTGTCGGTATCCGCATACTGCGATGGGTGAAACCGTTCTGCAGGTCCCAAACGTGCAGGACCCGCTGATTATCGGCGCATACCAGGAAGCGGGAATCAGAGGTGATCCCGAGTGCGTGCGGCCAGCTTACATTTTTGAAGCTTTTCACAAAGCCAAGATCCTTTGCATGGTAAATCTGTACATCGCCGCCCTGGTTTCTTTGATTCATGCAGATGTATTTGCCATCCGGTGTCCATACCAGCGTCCCTAAGTTGTTCAGGTCGAAGATTTTCCCGGAGGCGGTCAGCTTGCCGGCCTCCAGATTGTATTTAAACAGGTCGCCGTATTTGGTGGCCACCGCGAATTCGTTGCTGAACGGGCTCCAAGCAATGCTTCGGAAACCTGAATGTCCTTCAAAAGGCTGCTGGGCGATGAGCTGTCCCGTCTGGACATCCACGACATTGATCGAGCCGATATCGGCATCGTGAGCGTTGGTGAAGGCAATATAGCGGTTGTTGGGCGAGAACCTGGGCCGGTAGAGCATCCCCGGAAATTCTTTTATCTTGCGCATCGTCGCCACCTCCCAGAGCTCGAAGGTGGTTTCGTGTTTTTTGCGCATGAGTATGTATTTGCCATCGGTCGACACATCCACCCGGCGTGGTGACAGGGTGGTGGTAACCGCCAGCTCCGGCTGGCTCAAATTGCCGCCAAGCATGATCTCCACTCGGCGGTTCTGGGCGCGCCCGGTTTTGGTAGCGTTGGATACGATCGGCCGGTGGGACCCGAAACCAAACGTTTCCATGCGCACAGACGGTATGCCATGGCGCTGGCGAAGAAGTTCCGCCACCGCCCGGGCGCGTTTTACCGACAGCGGGTCGTTAATGGCATCGCTGCCGCTGCTGTCGGTGTGCCCTTCGATCCGGAAGGAGAATGACTCGGCTTCCTGCTCGGCGAATATATCGGCAATTTTCTGCAGCTTGCCGTAGTCTCGCTGGGGGATAACGGCGGAGTTCACGGCGAAGTTGATGGAGAACTTCAAACTTTCGCCGTAGCGCTGGCGCCAGCGGCCTTCGAAGCGGCCCTGTTGGAAATTTTTGATCTCCTGTTCCGTCTCCATGAAGGAATCGATGGATTTTTCCAGGTCCGTGTATTTGCCGTCGCTGCGGCCCTGCCGGAATCGGGTAATGTAACCTTTGGCCGTTTTATAATTCTTGGCCAACGATTCGAAGTTGGCCAAATAGTAGAGCGCGTTTAACTGGTTGGGTCCATCGTTCGAAAATGGTTTTACCGCAGCCACAGCCTGGTCGTAGCGCAGGGACGGTACCAGGAGTTTCGTCGCGAATTCCCTGGCGAATGTCCATTTGTCTTGCTGCGTCAATGTGGTATCGACGGCCTTTTGGTAATACGCTTCGGCTTTTTGAAGCCTGCCGGTTTTGAGGTAACCCCAACCCAGCAGGGCATTAAGGGCGGCGCTTTGCGGCAGCTGACGTTCAATATGCTGGAGCCATTGGATGCAGCGCTCGTCCTGGCCGGTCTCCAGTTCATTGCGAATGGCGAACAAAACGGTTTCGGCCATCTCAACCGTAGGATAAACCTTGAACGCCTGCCGGTAAGCCGTGCTGGACTGATCGCCCATTTTGGCGAGCTTCTTGTTGGCGTATTCCAGGGCTTTGTAGCTGAAAATGCGCCCTTTGCGGGTATCGATCCCAACCTCGTTGAGAGCGTGGTTGACCAGCTGCTGCAGGTATTTAAATTTATCGTTGTTGGTCTGCCGGGAAGGGTCGAAGAGCTCTTCCATCTGCAAGTCCATCATCCGCTTCCAGAGCTCGAAGCGCTCTGAGCCGCCTTTCTTTTCAGTGGCCTGTTGATAATAGCCGAGGGCTTTTTCGTAGTTATGGAACGTTGATTCCTGTTCGATGCCGCGGATAAAATCGAAAATATAGATGTCGCTGCCCAGGCGCTGTTCCCATTCTTCAAGAAAGTCGCGGGCGCCCTGGCGGTTTTTCATGGCCGACTTGTAAATATTGAAATAGCCGATCCGCACCAACTCGTAGCTAAAAGCTGACGGATCGCGCGCCAGGGTGCGCTCAATCCGTGCCAGGTTTGTTTTGGCGTTGGCGGCGGTGGTGCTGGCCCCAAAGTTATAAATCGCCGGTATAAAGTCAGGGTAGCGTTCGAGGCATGTCTCGTAGTATGCCTGTTCATTGGGGTCATTTTTTTCGTAACCCCACACCCAGGCCTGGGAAAAGAGGCCGGCGGCGGTGTCCGGGTGGTTTTTGGCGAGGTATGAGCGAATTTGCAGCTTTTCAACCCTGCTGGGTGATCCCCAGCTGCGCTCTATCAGTTCGGTGGGCGTGTAATCACCGTATTCGGATGGATCCAGCGCCCACAAGTTGGTGCTTCCCAGAAACAATAAAAAGACCGTCCAGACCATAGCCATTCGCTTCATTCCTGACTCCTTGTGTTTCGTTGCGATTTACCCCAACGATGCAACTAAGGGGTTTACTTTGCCGGCAGAACCCGCAATTTTTATCAAATATGTTTAAACTTCACAACAATGACGACGACAGACTCAAAGGCCTGCGGCGCCTTGAAGGCGATTTTGCTTTTTTCGAATTCAATCCCCCGGGAATCAATCGCCTTGCCTCCCAGTGCATTCAGCAATTGTTTAAACCGCTGCCCGCCCGAGACGGCTCCGGTCTCGGACATGATCTTTTCAAAATCCAGTTTTTTGCGTGAATACAGGAAAAAGAAGTAGTCCTCGCCGGTGGTTTGATCCAGACGCACGTAATGGTCTTCGTCTGGGATGGCCACATTGTTGGCTGAATACCCCAGATAGGGGCTGATGTTTTTTTGGTGCGGAAAGATGCGAAAAACATGCTCGGTGGCGTCCAATCCGAAGGCATAGACCCAGGCAGGTTCATGGTTGCTGATGTGGAGGCGAAACTCCTTGCCGGAGCGATAGGGCTGATCCAGGGCGTAAACTAGGCCATGGTTCAAATAAGGGCCTGTATAGTGGGCGCTCATCTCCTTGCCGTCGGAGCCCACAAAACGCAATTGTCCCGCCAGGGTGGACGCCTTGCGCGGCTGCTCGATCATTTCATAGGAATATTTGACGAATTTTTGCCAATCCGCGAAGCGAATCCACATATAGCCTGAATTGCCCCACTGGGAACCCCAGCTGTTCAGAATTTCGAAGGCGCCGCCGTAGCGATCTTCGTCATAGCCGACGGCCACCATGGCATGTCCGGATCGCTTTTGGATGGCTTCCTCCAGATCACCTTCCCGGGATTGCCAGACCCCCCGGGCTTTGTGGAACGATCTTGGGGTCAGCATGCCGAAAACCACGGGTTTTCCCTCTGAGAGGCTTTTTTGCACCGGCCGGATTTTATTGTTGCCGTCAGTCGTATGAAGGCGGCTGTAGGCGTAGATGCGATTTTTGTAGGCCATGGTCGGCTTGAAATCTTCAGCACCGTATGTTTCGAGATCAGTGAGGCACTGGGTCGGAAAATTTGGGTAACGGACCGGGCCGAACTTGCTCAAGGCCAACAGCGCCAGATCGATTGACATCCCCTCTTTGCAGGTGATGCGGGTCTCCCCGCCGATTTTATGTGCCAGGGCGTAAAGATGCCAGGGAGAGAAGGTATGGTTGCTGCTGGCATGGGGATTGGTGCGGTCGAGCCGGATGGATTCGGCAATGGTGCGGGCATGGTAGCCGGACGACCATGCGACACACGTGCCATAACGGCCCTGGTTGCCGGGTACCGGGGCGTATTTTTTAAGAGATACGGCTGAGGGCAGATTGCTGTAGTCGCGCCGGGTGCGCTTGGCAGTCAGAGGAACCTGGTCATAGCCTTCATCATCGAACGCCATGCCGGTGGCGTATTGATCGCCAATGGCGGCACCGGGCAGAAATATAAAAAAAACAAGGCCTAATAGAATCAGGCTGTGTTTGATGGAAGCCTTGCGCGCTTTGTGCATCGATCATCCTCTTAATTAGATAAATGAGCTAAAATATAAAGTGATCTAAAGTGATCTAAAATTGTGGTATCCTGCCGGTTTCAAAAAAACAGAGCGTAGCGTCTCCTCAATTTTAGTCATTTTAGGCAATTTAGTTCATTTTAGGCATTTGTTTTTTCCGCCATATCAGATTGTTATGATAAGGAGCCACGTCAAGTCTGAATATGACAAATCAGAGATATTCTGCAATTTTTATACCGGTTCGTGTGGTTCGGCTTCATATCGGACCCTACTCCGGCAGGAATCGCCGCGGAAAACGGAAAACCCTTAACGGTAAAGGCTCTGCTCAATTCGTATTGACGGACAGCTGCCGGTATTTTGTTCCCTGAAATTGGCGCAGGGCTAAAATCCATCAAAATAATCGGCCGACGGTAGTCAAAAATTTGAATTTTGGCAACGATTATTGTAAGATCTTTTAGAATGGTTCCTTATAGATCAGCGAGCCTTTGCAAAGGGTGGACCAGGTTCCTTCGAGGGCATTCTTCATACCCCCCATCTCGGCCCGGGGATCGCTGAATCGTCGATAGTTTTTACGGGGTGGCAGATCACACTTGAACGACTCTAATTCGGCATACTGGCGCGATCAAGTTGCCCGACATTGGCCTTATATGGAACAGCTGGCCCGGCGACGGTTCGCCGATCCACACACAGTCGACGAATCTCTGGTATTCACAACCGAGAAACTGGAGGCGCAGAATTGGAAGCGCCTGCGGGCCTACCAGGGTAAGTCATCTTTAAAGACCTATCTCACCCGGCTCGTCTTGCGTCTTTTCGAGGATTTTGCCCGACGCAAATACGGTCGTTTGCGCCCGCCTGAGTGGCTGAGCGCCCAGGGGTCCTTGTGGGTGGAGGTTTTCAAACTCTTGTGTCATGAACGCATGACCCGGTTCGATGCGATCGGTCACCTGACCGATACGGCGCCGGGCCGTCGTTCGGCCGAGGTGATCGAGGAAGTGATGGATGCCATACAGGCGAGGCTGCCCCATTGCGGCAAAGCACATGCCGGAGAAGATCCTACCGAGCCCGACGATCTTGATAAAAGCTATTCCGAGGCCGGTGCTGCGCGTGCCCAAACCCCCGAGTCTTTGGTGGCCGCATTGGAGCGCGTTTCTATTCTGGAGAGTCTTGCCACCCTGTTTGGAACCGAAACTGAACAAAATGCTGCTGCGTCCTCTGATGCCGGGGGCTTCGAGTTGCGTTTGCTGAAAGCGATCGATCAACTGAAGCTGAAAACCGAAGAACGCCTGCTGCTGAAAATGGTATTTCAGGACGGACTTTCAGTAAGCGATGCCGGGCGATTGCTGGCATGGACGCCGGACAAGGCCCACGGCAAACTGCGCCGGCTGACGGCCGGAATCCGCCGGGCATTTGATAAAGCCGGGTTGACTGAGATGCTGCAGGATCTGGTGGCTGGCTGATCGAAAAGGACAAATAGTGCGGCGATGTCCGTCGTTAAAATCAGGTGCGGGTTGAGCTAGTAACTATTCGAGACCATAGAGAACGGCTTTGTTTGACAACAGATTGATTATATTTTTCAGGTGTCGGGTGTCGGGTGTCAGGTGTCAGATGACAGATGACAGAGGACAGAGAACAGAGAACAGAGAACAGAAGTCAGAAGTCAGATGACAAACCCGGGGTCACGGTACCACTTTTTTAAAACTACGGCTATATTAGCCCCCAATTAGGCTTTTTAAATCGTGCTCGTCCTCAATGCTTGTCCTCCTCCCCGGGTTTGAAAGCGGCTTAAAAGCGTCGAGTACGAGTACGAAACGGCAACTGAGTTCATCGAAACTGCGTCGATTTTCTCAGTTTCCCTCTTGATCAGACTGGCCGTTTTTGGGCCAGAGGCAGCGCTCTTATGAAACTATGTTTAAAGCGAACCGCAGAATGTCGAAGTGTGGAATCGCTTTGCTCCGTCTTTTTAATAAGATAGAAAGAATACATTATTCGATGTTCGATGTTGGACGTTCGATGTTCGACGTTCATTAGTTTCTATTCTTTGATCAGACTGGCCGTTTTTTTGGCCGGAGGCAATGCTCATGTGAAACTTCTATAAATGACGAATGACGAATGTCGATTGACGAATGATGGAATCGCTTGGGGCTTCGCTCTTCGAGCTACGACCCCACAGGTCGCTCAGTCGTTTTAAAATAGGCAGAATACCTTAAATCCAAAATCCGCATTCCAAAATCTAAAATTTGATTTTTTAAGTTTCTTTCTCGATTTGACTGGACGCTCGCGGCCGGCGGCGGGATTAACGACTGGCCCAGGGGACAACCAATTGATAGATTCGACTGCAAATAGATCAGATCGGTTAAACGCATTGCTGGCGCTTGGCCCGCAGAGGGCGGTAAGCGTTACGGCCTGTCCGGATCCCGAACAGTTGGCCGCCCTGGTGGACAACCGTCTGCAGCCGGCAGAACGCCTCCAATTGTTAGTGCATCTGGACGACTGCCCCGAATGCTATCACCAGTGGCTGGCTCTGGCGGCGGAGACATCGCCTCCTTCGGCCCGCACGACTAAGGGTGGAATTTCCTCGAAGGCCGCATATCTGCACTCGAAAAATGTCCGTCGCTTTTTGCCGCTGGCGGTTGCTGCTAGCCTGCTGCTGATCATGTGGCACATTTTCCTCGCGGCTCCGGCCACGAATAAAAAGATCAGCGGCGCTTACGAGACAGCCATTCTTACCGGTATTGAAGCGTTACAGAAAGTACCGCCGAAAGCGCTAAGATTCAGCTGGGAGCGTCCTGCCCTGCAATACGGCTTTGGGCCGGCGGCGACCGGGACCGAGGGCTCAAAGGCTTTTGCGGCCGGACTGTGGCACGGGCGTAAGGCCCTGCAGCCCGGCGTTGCCCATCCTCCGCTGCCCGAGTTCCTGGCACCCGTCCGGTCTGATACCGGTCAGGTTCGATCCTGGGAAAACACCGAATGGAAGACCTATCACCTGGCCGGCAAATGGAGTATTTTGCTGCGCACGGTCTGCCTGGCCCGTGCGCCGGTGCCGGCAGCGTTCTGGCAGGAGCAAAAAGAAATCGCGTCTCAGCTGGCCGCTCAACTTGCTGAGCGGCACAGCACCGAAACGGAAGGCGTTGCGATTCAGAAAGCGTTGAAGCAGCTGATTCGATTGCTGGCCGCAATAGATACGAAAGTTCCGACTGACAGGACTGTTGCGGATATATCGCGGGAACTGGCATATTTGATCGAACTGAGCAGCCCCCGGCGTCTGCCTGCAGCCCCAAAGGACAATAAATGATTCCATGAGAAGGATGTGGCGCATAGGCATGGTGGTGCTGGCTCTGGCAGCCTGGGCGAATTTGGGCTTTGCTCAGGATAATCCTTCTGCGAATCCGGGGTACTACATCGAACGCTGGGGCCTGGTCGATCCGGCGGATCATCCCCGAATCAGGCAGGTTCATGCTATTTTCGAAGGGGTGCGTGCGGTCGCCGATGTTCGCGGCAAGCGGCTGCCCGACCTTATCATCGTCAAGGCCGACCTGAACCCCTGGGCACTGGCGTTGCCGGACGGAACGATTGCTATATCCAGAGCCGCTATCGATCTTTGTTACCGCGATGTCGATCAAGCCACCGGCGATGCTCGCATCGCCTTTGTCCTGGGGCATGAACTGGGGCACCTGGCAGAAGACGACTTCTGGCACATGGAGACATACATGGCCCTGACCGATACCGACGGTCCGGGCCGCTTGAAGGCAATTTTACAGCAGCATGCCGATGTGCCCGGCGCCGCTGAAAAAACGCGCGCAGCGCGGACGCTCGAAAAAGAGATCCGCGCGGACGAGAGCGGTTTCGTTTATGCCGCCATAGCCGGTTATCAGATCGACCGTCTTCTGAACAAAGATGAGCCGGGCCGTTATTTTTTCGCCCTCTGGCATCAGCAGGCCTCACACAAATCTTCGGGTTCCGATCATCCAACTGCCGCCGAACGGGCGCTGGCACTGCAAACGCGCCTGTCAAATCTTTCGAAAAAACTGGCCTTGTTCAAATTCGGCGTGCGGTTGGCCCATTTTAAGCGTTACGTCGACTCGGCCTATTTTTTGCGCGAATTCCAGAAAGTATTTCCATCCCGAGAAGTGTTTAACAACCTGGGTTTTTGCTATCTGCAACTGGCGGTGCGCGACATGCCGCCCGAAAGGGCCCGGCATTTCTGGCTGCCGACGATTCTGGACTTGAGCTCCCGCGCCGAACCAGACAGATTTATGCTAAGCCGCGGCGCCCCAGACCTGCCGGATACGGCCCGGCGGCACCTGGAAACTGCGGCTTACTATCTCGACCTCGCCTGCCGCAGAGACCCAGCCTATGTCCCGGCCTACCTAAACCTGGCGATTTGCTATTTTTATATGGGACCGGAGGCCATCTACAAAGCCCGGGCTGCGGTCGAGGAGGCCCGGACCCTGGCGCCGGCGGATCCAATTATACTTGGAATGAGGGCCCTGATTATTGCGCGCGAGGGTGACCCGGCCCACACCTGGCCCGAGGCGGTGAAGATTCTCGAACGGTTGTCCCTGGGACCTGTTGGTGTGCTTCCCAATCAATATAATCTGGCGGTACTGCTGGAGGAGCGCGGACGATCGGCCCGCGCCGCGGCGGTCTGGCAATCTCTGGCACAACACCTGCAGGCTGTCCCGGCGCCCCTGCGGGGCCGGATCGTTGAAAAAAGTGGTATCAGCCCCGTAAAGCTGCCGGCAGCCCGGGCGTGCCCGGAGATGCCCTGGCAGTTGCCGGTCGAGGTCGGGCAGGATGTGTTTGACCGGAAATCCGGCGCCGCGCCCTTCAGCGGATGGCCGGCAACCATTGAATTCAACTGGCGCCTGCCCGGGGTAACGGGCGCCATCTTTTCACTGCCGAATCGCCACGGGGCCCTGGTGATCGACGGTTACATTGAAATGGCCGTATTGACGAGAGACGATCTGGGATCGGCCGAATCCCTGCGGAAGCGTTGTGGTGAACCCACCAGCCGTGAGATCGTCTGGGGTGCCCAAATCTGGCACTTCGCCCCCCGCTGGTCAGCCCTGATTCGAAAAGGAAATGTCATCGAAGCCTGGAGTGTCCATCAATGATTAAAAAAAATAAATCAAGTAACTGCTGTCGCGGTTTGCCGCGCTGGCTGAAACAGAATCTATTGTTGCTGACCTTGACGGCTGCAGCGGTCGGCCTGGCCAATTCCCCTTCGGCCTGGGCCGCTGCGAAGACAGATCCCGTCAAATATGCATTGCTGATCGGCATCGACAATTACCCCGGCGATAAGATCCCATCCCTGCAGGGGGCCAAAAACGACGTCAACCTGATCGCCGACATTCTGGTTCAGCGATTTGAATTCAAACCGGATAATATCAAGCGGCTCCTGGATCAAGACGCAACGCACAGCAATATCCAACTGGCTTTTGAGACACTGATCGCGACCGCCAAGCAGGATGACACCATCTACATCCATTATTCCGGTCATGGCTCGTATATTTGCGACCTGAACCGCGATGAGACCACTCAATGGGGCAAAGACTCCACCTGGGTCAGCTATGGAGCCCGTACCGCCGGTCTGACTACGCCTCAACCTGCTGACTGCAACGCGCTGCGAGCAACCGCTGCACCTCAAAATACAGCCGTCGCGCCAGCCGTCTTGACCAAAGCACTGGACGACTACGATGTCCTGGATGATGAAATCAACGCCTGGTTGATCGCCCTTGGGGCAAAGACCGACCAAATCATATTCGTATCCGATTCCTGTCATTCCGGTACCGTGACCCGCGGCATGGATGCCGTCCGCACCCGTGCCATTGCGGCCGACATCCGGTTTCACCCGCTCGGCAACGAGCCGGTCATTTCAAAACCAATGCCGGGTCTGCGTGTTACGGCCTGCCGCGACGATGAACTGGCGAGCGAATACCGGGCCTCAGGCGGGATGCACGGCGCGTTCACCTGGTTCTGGGGCCAGTCCCTGATGGCTGCCAACCCCCACGAGACCTGGGGGAATATCTACAAACGGGCGGCCGCGCGATTGCGAAATGCCGGCGGCCGACAGCATCCCCAGATCGAGGGTCCCCAGGATACCCCGGCCTTTGGCGGGCAATTTTCCCAGCGGCCGAAAACGATTGTTGTCAAAAAGGTGTCAGCCGATGGCCGCCGGGCCATTATTGCGGCCGGTGCCCTGGTCGGGGTGACAAAGGGTTCCATCTATATTAAATACGATCCGCAAACTCCGGCCGACCGGCGGACCACGTTGAAAATCGCCCGGACGCGGGCTAGTTCCAGTACGGCCCGGGTCAATGGCGAGCTGAAGGTGGGCGATCTGGTTTCCCTGGCACATTACCAGCACCCCCAGGCTCCGATTAAGGTCTTGGTAGCGGCCGATCTCGCTGAAGATCAACTCCTGGTTTTCAAAATCCGGGAGATGGTGACGCAGCTGCCCGCCTTTGAACTGATCGAGAATCAGTCCGAAAGCGACATCGTGCTCCGCGTTTTGCGCCCCGAGCGAAATGAACAGGGTGATTATGCCTATGTCCGGGCAGACCATACCCTTCCGGGATCCGACGTCGGAAACCAACCGGAGTGCTGGGTATTGACGCCGGATGAGCGCCTGTACCAGGAAAAGCTGCGCTTTCCCATGCATCCCGCGGACAAAGCCCTGAACCTGCTTTATGCCAGCCTGAAAAAGCTGGCGCGAATTCGCAACATGATCAACCTCGAGGGCGCCCCCGGGCAGGAGATCCCGATCGATTTGGAGATCACCGCCTGGCGCGAAGATGAGCTGGGTGACCCGGCCACTCAAATCGAGGTGGGGGATCGCTATTGGCAGCCGGTCCAAAAACTGACGGCCGGGAAATCGGAACAACATGCGTTAAAGGTGGGGCAGCTGCTGACATTTAACGTGTCCAATCGTTCCGGCCGGGGATATTATGTCTATCTGGTCGACATCACCGCCGATGGTCAGATCATCCCGTTTTACCCGACATTTGACCGGAGCAAAGAAGCCGGATATTTGCCTGCCGGTGCGTCGCACGCGATCGAGGAGGTCACCCTATTGATCGACGCTCCCGGACATGAGTATATCCGCCTGATTGCCAGTTTGAAACCCATTGACATCTATTTGCTGGAACAAAAAGGGTATCAAACCCGTGCGGCCCAAACCCGGTTGAATCCCCTTGAGGCCCTGCTTTGCGCCAGGGCCGGTCTGACCCGGGGAAAGGTTGGGGGGCCTATCGCAGCCGCCGAATGGACTACTGTGCTGGCAGGGTTCGAAGTGTCACGGTAGGAGGGCCTAAATGAGCGAAACGAGCTCATTCAGGCGTTATTGGTTATTTGTTAATCGTTATTCGGCCGCGCGGATTCGTATGCAGAATTGGCTCGGACGATTGAAACTGCAGGAGTGGTGGAGCCTTGGAGTGTTGGAGTATTGGAGTATTGGGGTGTTGGAGTGGTGGAGTATTGGAGTGTTGGAGTATTGGAGTATTGGAGTGGTGGAGTGTTGGACTAAAACCAGACTCAGATGACCCATTCACACTATAGATAATCTTTCGCTATAATTGTTGGGTTGGCTGATAGATATGAGTTGCTGATGGTTTCAGGTATTCGAAGCAGTCCAGATATGAGTTAACGGTTTGTGGGAGTGGCCTCGATTCGCCTGAGCTCGTCGCAGGCCGGCCACGATTACCCAGCTGGGTAATCGCGGTTGAAAACCGCTCCCACGATCTATGAGCGAACTATTTTCGGATGAAGTTTCACATCCGATTAGACGGGCCGTTTTTTTGGCCAGAGGCAATGCCCTTTTGAAACTACATTTCAAAAGCTGGAATTGATTGCATCTTAGGCTACGTTGCCATTGTAGGTTGGGTTGAGCCAACTCCTGGCTTTGTTGGGTTTCGTTGCACTCTACCCAACCTACATATTTCCGGCGTCATCATGAAATGCGAAACCCAACAACGGCAAATTTTGGAACCGAATCACAACAATTTCTTTTCCGATCAGACCGGCTGGTTTTTAGCCGGAGGCAGCGCTCTTATGAAACTACTTTTAAATGACGAATGTCGAATGACGATTGACGAATGGTGGAATCGCTTCGCTCAGTCGAATTAAAATAGATAGAATTCATTATTCCTTGTTCGATATTCGATATTTGCTTTTTGAAGTTTCTTTTCTTTGATCAGGCTGGACGTTTCCGGCCAGCGGCGACCAATATAGTTGATGCTGACATAATCAAATTCTGTGCTCTTAGATAACTTGCAAAATTCAGATGGGAAAGACGACAATACCAAGCCGCCGGTCCGTCTGTAGGGTTAACGCTGCAAAAATACGATTAATCATACAGATGAATAACAGTGAGGGCTAAATGCTAATCTTTCATAGGCAAAATAAATCGATCCTGCTCGTGATGCTGCTGGGATCGATATTTCTTGCGTCTTTGGCGGTTTCCGCTGACGGGGAAACACCATTTGAGGCCGGACTGCGGCATTATCTCGGCCGCGACGGCACGGTTCGCAATTACCCGGAAGCTATCCGTTTGCTGCAGCAGGCCGCCGATGGCGGCAACGGCCGGGCCAAAGCCATCCTGGCGGACATGTACGCCAGGGGCATGGCTGTGGCAAAAAATAATAGTAAAGCTTTAGAACTCGCCCGCGGCGCATCTGATCAGGATGATTTATTCGGGCAATATTTACTTGCCCGCTATTCCCTGGCAAATGCGTTCTATGTGAGCAGGACAAACCGTTCGAAGAAACTCGATGATAAAAGGGCTGAAGACCTGTTGACGAAATTGGGACCTCTGTTGGAGGCGGCGGCCGGCAGAGGTGATCCTTTGGCCCAGTTCGCCATTGCCGAGATCTACGGCAATGGCGACGGAAGACCCAAAGACTTTCAAAAGGCCCTCGATTGGTACACCCTGTCTGCCGATCAAGGCTATGCGGGCGCCCAACTCGCGCTTGGCTGCTACCACCGGTTCAATGTATTCCAACCGCCGCATATACAGCGACGCTACCGGATTAAAAAAGAAGAAGAACAACAAAAAACAGAAACACCATCGGATTCGAAGGCCCTTGGTTTTTTTCATCGTGCCGCACTGGCAGACATAGGTTTTGCCCAGGCGGAATTGGGATATATGCTTATAAAAGGTCGGGGCACGACGGCCGATTCGTCCAGGGCGATCGCATGGCTTGAGCGTGCGGCTGCCAAGGCCGATGCCTGGGCCCGGGTCTGCCTGGCGGATATATATCTGGCAGGCGGCGGCGTGCCAAAAGATCTTGAAAGGGCCGTAACTTGGTATATTCAGGCGTTAAAAAATGACAACGACCGGCGTGCGGATCGGATAGTCATGCAAGCGATTACCGGCATTGGAAAGCCGGCTGTACCGATAATTTTGCGGGAACTAGACGAGATCCCTAAAGCTGCATATCGCTTCCTGTTTAGATTCCTTGCCAGGACCGACTCCCAACCGGCCCTGCATTACCTCATGGGAGTTGTCGAAAACCGGACCGAGGGATTTACGGTCCGCAAAGAAGCCCTCATGGCCCTGGGAAGGCCGTCGGCGGACAACCTGGTGCCCCGCCTGATTCAACTGGCCGACCGGCCGGCGGCAAAAAAAACCGGCTCAAAAAGGGGGGGCTACCTGGAAGACATGGTGGTTTACGTGCTCGGAGATATCGGCTCCCCTGAAGCCGCGCATTATCTTCTGGATCAGCTGGGTCTGGCGAACGAAAAAAGGAGTGCGGCTCTGTCGGCGTTGGCAAAAATGAAACATCCCGATGTGCTGCCCCATCTGATCCAGGATTTAAATGACCCGCAAAAACGGGCAGCCGCCATCGAAAGGCTCTTGGCGTTTCCGGCAGCGACGATTTCTCCCCCTCTCTTGGCGGCGTTAAAAAGCCAAGACCCGTCGTTTCGCACGGGTGCTGCTCTGGCTATTGCCGAACTAAAACCGGGCCGGATGGCCGAAGACTTGCAGGAGATGATTGCCGGTCCTGATGACGACTTGCGCATTCATGCCGCCCTCGCGCTTTCGGCTCTGGACACAAAATATCGCGTACCCGACATGGTTCCATTACTGGGTCTCGCCCTGGCGGACCCGGATCGTCGTATTCGTCTGAAAGCGGCCCTGGCATTGCAGGAAATGGAATCTCCCGAGGCGGTGGATGCCATTCTATCGGCTCTGGACCGGGCGTATCTGCAAAAAGACAGCGTGCCCGGTGAGACGGATCGCAAGCCGGTATTTATACGGAAAAAAGGCAAACGGCGCCGCATCAAAAAAACCCATCCCAAATATGGCGAGATCAAAGCCTTGATCAAGGCGTTGTCGTATTCGGTCTCGCCTGAGACGGCCCAGGCCATTGAACATCTGGCGCGGGCGCTCCAATCCAGTGACAAGGAAGTGCGCTCCATGGCGGTGGAGGGGCTTTATGCGATCGGCACGCCGGAAACCCATCCGCCCCTGCTCCAAGCCTTGGACGATAGAGACGAATCCATTCGGGAATATGCCCTTTCCAGAATGAGCATCCTTTCAGCGTCTATCCCGGCTGCGGCACTTTCGAAAGCTTTATACAGTCCGGGGCTGAGTATGCGCCGCGAAGCCCTGGCAGCCATGTGGGTCCAGAATACAGACCCCGGGGATATCGCTCGCGAGTTGTCGCCCTTGTTGGAGAGTGAAAATCCCACCCAGCGATCCAATGCGCTCAGGGCACTGAGGCAGATCGGGCCGCCTTATAGCACCGGGCCGATCAAGCGCCTTGTTGGCGATGAAGATCCCGCCGTTCGCAAATCGGCCCTCGAAGCAGTGGAACGTGCCGGCGATACCGCCTGTTTATCAGCGGTCATCAATGCCCTGACCGATGAAGTTCCCGAAGTTCGGGATGCTGCCTTGGAAGCACTGGTGGCGCTCGATGCGCCTGCGGCCATAGCCCATCTGGTAACCGCTCTGGAGGATCTGCGGCCGGAAGCACGCCGGAATGCGGTTGATGAACTGGGTGAAATTGGTGCTCTGGAAGCTTTCCCGGTCGTCGCCAAACTCGTTGAGGATCCGGATCCGGACATACGCGAGAAAGCGCTGGAGGCCCTGGCCTGGATCCACTCCGAAAAGGCTGCGCCCATTATCATCCGGGTGTTGAGCGATCCTGAGGAGGATGTCAGAAAGGCCGCCCTCGAGGCCCTGAACTATGCCGGTACGCCCCAAACGCTGCGTGCCTCAAAGGACACGCTTGCCAATAGCGGTTGGGATAAAACTTACATTCAAATGCTTTTGGCCCGGGTGGACCCGGGTCAGGCCTATCTTTATCTCAGTGCTGTCCTGGCCCACCCCGATGGCGACATCCGGGAGCAAGCCGTTGAAATAATCTCGGAATCCGGAGATCGGCAGGCCATCGGGCAGCTGATCGCGCTGTTGCAGGATCCGGATTCGGGTGTTCGCAGGGAGGCAGCAGCGGCCCTTGGCAAATTGGCCGGCCGGGAGTCCATACCGGCGTTGAAGAAAATGTCCCGGGACCAAGCGCGACCGGATCAGGAGGCAGCATTAGAAGCGCTGGGTAAAATCGGAGACACGGAGATCCCGCCGCAACTGGCTCGCCAGTTGTTGGACGCCAACGATCGCGAGCGGGCACGCGCGGTCGGCAAGTTAAAGCACATCAACTCCCCTGAAGCCACCCGATTTCTCATAAAGGCGCTGGATGACAAAAGCAAGCGGGTACGAGGATCGGCCATCGAGGCTCTTGGCAAGCGCGGTGCTGTGGCTGCAATCCCGAAACTTGAGCTCCTGCTTGTAAACGACCGGGAATTGCGGTGGGAAGTCTCCCAGGCCTTTAAAAAAATCGATCATCCGGATGCTGCGGCAGCATTGGCCAGGACCCTTACGCATACGAATTCCAGCATCCGCTATCGGGCCGGTGTTGCGCTGATTAGCGACAAGGCCAGGTTTGCCGTTCCGGAGTTGATGCAGCTTTTGAAGTCGAAACGGCGGATCGAACGAGAAATTGCCGCTCTGGCGTTGGCCGAAGCCGGCAGCCCGACCGCCGTGCCGGCCCTGGTGCATACCCTCAGGGAAGACGAATGGACCGTCGCCATCAAAGCCGCCGCGGCGCTTGGCACGATCGGTGACTCGACTGCCGTGCCGGCCCTGATGGAGGCGTTGCAGAGCAAAAACGGCTTTATCAGAGCAGTCGCGGCCGAGGCCCTGGGACGGCTCCAGGCCCGCGAAGCCGTGCCGCACCTTGTGGCGGCACTCCAGGACCGCAGCAAATATGTCGTCGCCACTTCGGCCGTGGCGCTGGGGCGCATGGGGCGAACCGAGGCGGCTGAATATCTGCTGCATCCTGCGAAAGCCGGTCTTTACCAGGTCTATGGCGAATTGGCCCGGGATTGGGAAAACAATGATTTTATCGACGCCCTTGGCGGACCTCTCTTCCGGCAGCTGACCCTTGAACAGGTTAAAAGCGCCGCCGGGAGAGCCATAACTGACGGCCGCTACCAACGCGAGAAAACTTTGGGGTATGTGCCGTTATTTTTGGAGAGACAAAACTACTCCTTCAACCTTGCGGCCTTTGTTAATTTTATCGGGCGCTCACCGGTGTATCGCCTGCGGCTCAGTCTGCTGGGCGGTATCTACTATCGGGGCACGGACATGGACGACGTCTCCGATCAGAGCCTGAAGTCGGACCTCGACACCCTGCAGCGGTCTTTGCCCGAATATGCGGCCCACCACAATCCGTATCATTTGTTTTTTAATGCTTACTTGCTGAATGAAAAAGGACTGCATCAGCCGGCCCTTGCCTGGTCCCAACAGGCGCTGGATGCCATCACCGCTTCCGGTGATCCGGCATTGCAGATCTGCATTCGGTGGCTGCGGGCGGAAGTGCTCTGGCAGACCGATCGTGCGGCTGAGGCCTTGAACGAAATCAGTCGGATTGAGCAATCCTTATTGCCGCGCATAAGCTTGATGGACCGTTTCCTGTCGGGTTTATTTTTTTCGGCACAGACCGAGGCCCTCAAAGGCATTTTACAGGCCAGCGTCGGCAATACCCAACAAGCGGTGATGACCCTGCACCAGGCCGCTATCCGGCTGGAGCATGAATTTGGCGGAGAGACTCCCACCAGGCGGATGGAGCGGATGAAGCGGCGCCTGCAGAAAATCATCCTGGCATACCGGGCCCAGGCTCAGGGCGAAGCCTTGAAAAAGGACGCGGATGCCGTGATTGCCCTGACCACCGAAGCCGAAGCCCAAACGGTGATGGAACGCTCCGCTGAGGATGTGGCCTTGACAGCCCGCATTACCGCGGCCATCGGGGACGGCGAATACGAAACGGCTCACAAGCTGACGGAAAAACTCTACCTTAAACGTCAGGCCCGCCTGACCATGCGGGATTTGCGGGTGGGTTCGGCTGCTAAGAGACAAACCTTAAACCAGATAAAGGCTATCAAAGATGCCATCGTCGAGTTGGACCAGGCCATCGATACGGCCCGCGAGCGAATGCAGCAAAAAAAAGGATGGTCCAAACGGCAGGGATCTCACAGCCGGCAGGGGCATGCGGCGATGCGATCCAACCTGCCCGGCGCATCGATGGAACCGGCGTCGCTTGACCCGGACGAACTGATGAAACAGCGTCGCGCCAAACAGCGTGAATTGAAAAAATTCATGGTCAGCCTGAAAAAGACCCACCCTGAAATCGCTACCCTGATCGGTGCCGAACCGGTCAGGGTTGGACGCCTGCAGCGGTCGTTGGCCGATCATCAGGTCATTGTTCAATACCTGGTCCTGGATGAGCAAACCTATTTGTTTGTCATTACCACCGATGATATCCAAATATTGGAGACCGCCGCCGGCCGCAATCGCATCGCCGACAATGTCCGCCGGCTGCGGCGGCAGATTCAGCGCAACTCTTATGTGCGCGGAAAACCGCTGGCCCGGGCTCCGGCGGCAGCCAAACCGGCCGACACGGAGTTGAGCCGTTTGCTTCTCGAACCGCTGCGTGAAATCCTGGCCTCGTTTGGGCACGTGATTATCATTCCCAACGGGGATCTGCATTTTCTGCCGTTCGGGGCGCTTAAAATCGGAAACCAATATTTGGCGAAGCGTTTTACGGTCAGCTATTTATCAGCTTCCTCGCTTTTCGCATTGTCCAATAGACCGTCGGCTGAAAAGAAAAAGCTCTATGCCCTGGCCAATCCGATCCATCCGGACTGGACCGCGCTGCGGGGAGCCGAGGAAGAGGTCAAGTCAATCAGCGCCCATTTCCAAGAAAAGCAGATTTTTGCGCGTGAAGATGCCCGAAAATCGGTACTGCAGGATCGGGACCTGCGCGGCTGGCACCTGCACTTGTCGATGCATGGCAGCGCCGGAGAGGTGGCGCAGACCGGGCTGGTGTTGAGCGACGGTTATCTCACCGTGCCTGAGATCTGGGGGCTTTATCTTGACGGCGCTCCGCTGGTAGTGCTCTCCGCCTGTGAAACCCATCTGGGCGAACGCGTCAGCGGCGATGAAGTGGTCAGCATGGCCAACGGTTTTATTTTTTCTGGAGCCCTCAGCGTCGTATCCAGTCTCTGGAAGGTCCCGGACGAGGCCACCCGGCACCTGATGGAAAAATTTTACAATTACTTGAGCGACGGCAGCCCCCGGGCGGAGGCCCTGACACTTGCCCAGCGCGATATGATAAAAGATGAACGCTGGTCTCAACCTTACTTCTGGGCGGGTTTTGTGCTAAACGGGTTCTGAGGTAGTTTAACATATTACCTGAAAATCATGATATGATAGGAATTGTTAGTAGATTTTAGATTTTGGATTTTGGATTTTAGATTTAAGGAATTTTATCTATCACAATTGATTGAGCGCAGCGAATCCATCAATCCGCAATCCAAAAGAGTCTAATGAAAACAAAACGCATAATGCCATGTGCAGGTCATCATCTCAGCTTAGTAAAATAAAGTTGCTGATCGGAAAGACTCTATTGACGGCATTTGTTTTTCCGCTTTGTTTGCTGCTGACTGCCGGTTGGCTTGGGGCATCGGAATCGCTGCCCGAATTTGAGGACTATCCCGTCACCGAACGCCTGGAGGGCGATCCGGCAGCTGTCGATCTTTCAAGTGATCCCAATGCGCGGACATTCAGAACGAGATTGCGCCGCGCCGCTGCAGCAGGTCCCGACTTTGCGGGGATATATGCGATGGCCTATTGGGGCTGTGGGATGGGCTGTACCATGTTCGCTGTCATCGATCTGCGGAGCGGGAAGGTTATGTTTCCGGAAGATAATGTCTTTCATTTTACCGGTTTCCCCAAGGAATTCATTGATACCGGCGGGGACAAAATCGAGTATCGCCTGGACAGTTCACTTCTAATAATCAACGGTCAACAGGATCCCGCCGAAGGGCCGGGTAGCTATTATTATCAGATGAAGGATGGAGAACTGACCCTAATCGAAAGCGTCCTATGGCCGAGAACGCAGGATAACTGAGAAAGCCATAAAAATTAAACTTAAAAGCTGTCGAAATAAACACCGAGACATTGCCGGTTAAGGAGTGGCATTCGGCAAGTTTAGCTCGTAGCTCGTAGCTCAAAGGTGAAAGCTCAAAGCTCAAAGCTCAAAGCTCAAAGGTGAAAGCTGAAAGGTAAAAAGATATAGGTATAAGGTATATGGTTTAAGGTATGAGGGGAGGGCATGCGCTACATGGCAAAGGCAAAACGGAATAGGTCAATTTTTTCAAAATGATTTTTGGAATTTCGTATTTCGAGTTTCGTATTTCTGGTTTATCCGGGTTAGGTGATTTTGGACTTAAAGAAGTCAACTCAAAAAATAGCTATTACCTGAATTATCATAATAGAATTAGGTATCTCATCGCTGCCTTGGGCAAGGCATATTCGATGCCTCCAAAAAACGGGCAGCTTTCAGGTAATATGAGAGGGATCGACATGAATTTGAATTTATCGCGTGCCACTACCGGCCGAAGGTGTCTTATGTTTACCTGTCTTTTGGCAGCCTTTTTGTTTTTGGCGGGAGTTGCCCAAAGCCGAGACACTCGTTCCCCTGAATCGGGTATACCGAAGTCCAACGAATCCGAATTCTTGCATCCCGCCGCCGCCAAGCCGGATTCTGCAGTGTCAACCCACCGAAATTTGTGGCAGGAGGTGCGGGCCGACATCGCTCAATTCTTCGGCGTGCCCGAGGAAAACATCAATGAAGAGACCGATTTGATTGAAGACCTGCTGGCCGACCCGATGACGGCCTATGAGGCTGTGATCCGAATTTGCATCGAGCAGGGTGTGGCGCCGCCTGAAGATGCCGCCCTGACGACCGTGGGGGATATTTATGACCACATTTGGATGGCGAAAGATATGCCGGCCGAAGATGACCAGGAGGATGTCTTTACCGGGAGCCGGGGTGCCGTCGCCGATAGTAACAAGACGGCTGAAGATCCGCGCATCCATGTTCAGGAGGTTTTTTACGCCACCTCGCGCCGGCCGGAAGAATCCATCAACTACAGCGGTCAACGCGGGGCCAAGGGCAAAGAGCTCAGCTACGGGCGCTGTGAAGTCACAATTCCCATCGCGGTTCACAAGAGCGGGCAGATGGAACGTCCGTCAATGTTGAAACTCGAGTTCAAGGCCGACCCCCAGAAGCATATTGTCCTGCGGGAAGTCATACCGCTGGATTGGGAGACGTTTAAGGCGCTGTTGAACAACCGCATCGACCAGGCCGACGGGCAGGATCCCACCGCAACGGATGCTTTTGTTTTTATTCACGGCTTTAACGTCACGTTCAACGCCGCCGCCCGCCGCACGGCGCAGATCGCTTACGATCTGGCCTTTCCGGGCCCGCCGCTGATGTTTTCCTGGCCGTCCGACGGCAAGCTGCTGGCCTACTTTTCCGATCGTGAAGATGTCGAGTGGAGTGTGCCTTACATCGAACAGTTTTTCATGTCGCTGAAAAAGCAGACGAATATCCGGCGTCTGCACCTGATCGCGCACAGCATGGGCAACCAGGGCCTGATCCGGACCCTTTTGCGCATCGCCCTGAAGCACGGCGTGCCCGAAAAACCTCTGTTTGAAAACGTGATCCTGGCAGCTCCTGATTTTGATGGTCAGGCTTTCACAGACCAGATCGCACCTCAAGTTGTCCCGCTGGCAAAGAACTGGACGGTTTACGCATCCGACAAGGACCGCGCCCTGGATGCATCGACCGCTCTGGCCGCCAGGCGACTAGGCCTGCCCCTTTCGATTGCCAGTGGAGTGGACACCGTCGATGCCTCCGGGATCGAGGTTACGCCCTGGAGCGTGCCGGAGTTTCACTCCTATTATGCCAGCAAGAAACGGGCTATACGAGATTTGATCGGGGTTCTGAAAGGATTGGCCCCGGTCGACCGCGGGCTTATACCTCAAGTACTGGGGCAGCAGCAATACTGGAAGCTGCCGCCGAAATAAGAATTCAGAAATTGAGGAATTCAAGAATTTAGGGATTTAGGAATTGAAGGCATTCTATCTCTTTTACTTTTTTGATTTTGTCCTTTAATTCCCGAATCCCTCAATCCCTAAATTCGGTTTTGTCATGCAGACCATCGAAACCATCGACGATTATCGGATTATTCGGCAAAATGGAAAACTGGGATTGATATTTGAATCTCCCCTAATGGATCGATCCGGTGATAAACCGCAATTGATCCACCAAGATGTGACGGTTCTCGAACCCTGCTATGATATCGTACGCATATCGAACCGCTTGGCCTCCTGGGATTTCCCGTATGAGAAGAAAGTATATATGGAGGAGCACGGTCTTGTGGCCTTTGAGGTCAACTGTCACAGTGTTGAGGCCGACGGCCGGCACGGCCTGCTGTACTTTGGTAAAATTGTTCCCGGGCTGGTTTTCGATGCAATCTTTAAACTGACCTATCGTCATTTCCTGTGTAAAAAAGGCGAGGACTATACCCTCTATCGTTTCAGCAACATCGGTTATGAAAGCGTCAGAACCGAAAACTACTTCGATGAAATGGTCACCATGACAACCGACGGGGAAATGACCATGGAGAAGTTTATGATGCTTCTCAAGCGGGGGGATAAAAAGGTGGCCGAAGATGTTCTGGATCTGATTTCCGGCAGGAATGCCGGCGGTAGGTACACTTCAGAGTATCGCTATTACAGCGTCTATCTGGATGACCATGAATTTACGGCCGCCATCGAACATGTCCAGCTGGCCGATGATTTCAGCGTCGAACCTGCTTACATTGAGTACGGCTATATTCTGGATGATGCCTGAGTCCTGGTAAACCCGGAATTGAAGATTGAAGAATGAAGATTTGTGGTATTCTATCGATTTTATTTCGCCGCCGGTTTAACATAATTTCAGCAGCCGCCAAGATTTATAAAAATTTAAAGCCCCACGATGGACTACCTTCAATAACTTTACAATTCCGTTCTTTTATCTTCTTCGGCTTGCAGGGCTGCAATTGCGGCAGCGGCGCCGGCAGCTTCCTTGACCTTTGAGTCAGATGGGCGGGCATTCTCGGATTTGGAATCCTGATCCTGGTCGTTCGGCTTTTCATTTGTTTCCGGCGGCAGGTAGACGGTCACGTTCCGGTGGGCGAATTCTATGCCGTTGTCGCGGAAAGCTTCCTGCATGCGTTGGAATACTTCACGGCGCACGACGAATTGCTCTCCGGGTATGGTCTTGAATTTAACCCGCATAATCATGGCGGAGTCGTCCAGTTCCCGCACGCCCTGGGATTTGATCTTGCCCAGCATCACCGGGCCCATTTCCTCGTGGTGTTGGATTTCCTTGTTTATCCTTTTTATAATTTTACGAACTTTGTCCACATCCGTGTCGTAGCGAACGCGAAAATCGAGCTTTTCGATGATGTAATCCCGGCTGTTGTTCTTGACCGTGCCCATTCCCCCGAACGGTATCGTGAAGACCGGCCCCCGCGGATGACGCAATCTTAGGGAGCGCAGCGAGATGTGCTCCACCATGCCCTTGGTGCCGGCGGTTTCGATATAGTCGCCGACCCGGAAAGCATCATCGATCAAAAAGAATATACCTGAAATGATATCTTTGACCAGGGTTTGGGCGCCGAAACCGATGGCCAATCCGATTACACCGGCACCGGCAATCAGCGGTGCGATATTGATGCCGAGCGAGGAAAGAACAACCAGGGCGATCATCACGATCATCACTGCCAAGGCGAATTTGCGCAGCAGCATCAGCAGGGTTGCGGTTCTTGAACCGCCGGCGCCGCCTGCCTCCATCTCGATCTCTTCGTCGGGCATTTCCTCCTTCAGCCTGCGATCGATCAGGGTTTTGATATACTGCCAGCCCAGCCATCCGAGCAGCAATGCCCCGACACTGCTGAAGACGGTGCGCGTCAGCAGCCGGCCCACCGGAAGATCAAGCCCCCACAGCTTCAACACGGCAAAGAAAAAGCATATCACCAGAACGACCCTGAAGGCCGTGCTGATCAGCGGCACAAATTGCTTGATTTCTTTTTTGTCCTGTGCACCAGTGGTCTCCGGACCTTCATCTGTCGCATCTTCGCTGAGATCGATAACTTCGGGTAGCTCTCCGGAGGCGATTTTAAGCAGCCTTTGAATCCACCGGTCGACTCCGATGAACAGGGGGATCATGAAAAGGGTGATGATGAGTTCGAGTATTGCCCCGCGTCCGGCCAGGGCATTGATAAACCAATAAATACCGATAATAATGACGTAAATAACGGCAAAGAAATGCCAGCTCTTGGCGAATTTTTCCCGGATCGAGCCTGGAGCGCACTTGCCGCCGTCAGCTCCTGACCGTATAACCAGGGCGACTCTCTTTCGGCTGCGCCATATCATCATAATCAACAATAGGTTAACGGCCAGGCCGGACACACCGTATAGTAGGTGAAATAGGTCATTGCCGATACCGGAGAATTTAAAAAGGTAGGCGACGGTCGCAAACCCGATGCCGGCCACGGTAAGCTTGATTGTCCAGTGATACAGAAATACGGCATCTTCATCCTTAAGCGGGAATATGCGCAGTGCCGGCACTGACGGTGCCAGGCCGAAATCGGCAGTCAATATAAAAAATTTTGCGTAATAGCTGGCCAGCAGAATAGCGGAAACCATCAGGTATCCGGCGTCGGCCTCTTTATAAATCAGTGCGCACAGCAAGAATGTTGTCAGAACATAGACGCCGAATCCGAAAAGATTAAGAACCAGATTTGAAGCGACACGTCCCACAAAACGAATGCGCCCGACACCTGGATTTTCCAAAACCTGGTCCATTATTACGCTGAGCGGCTTTTTAAACAACCGCTCAGTGACCAGACCGATCATAATCAGCGTGGCCGTCACAAGGATGGTGGTCAGCAGGTGCCCGGTGCCGCGGCCCTGATTGAGATTGTCAAAGGCTGCTTTCCACTCACCCTTTTTGCCGTGAGACGCTGAAAAAAACGCCTTCAGCTTCTCCTGTGCATGTGAAATTGCCCGGATACCATCCAGGAACAAAACCGAGAAACCTTCACCGGATCTAAACTCGTCGTCGGAGCCGTCTTCAGCTTCCGTCTGGTCCGTGAACTTGTTTTCGAACAGTTGCCGGGTTTCACCCTCGGGCAGGGCTGCGGCAATGGCGTCAATCTCCTCTTGGCTGAATCCGGCCTTCGTGGTTTCCTGTGGCTTGTCTTTGGATTCGGTCTTTTGTTCCGCGTCGGCGGCCGGTTTGCCTTCATCGCTCGCAATAACCGCCGGGCCCGCCAACGAAATCAAAAGAACTGCGATCATCCACATTTGTGCCGTCAATAATACCTTGCGAACCATTCACTACCTCCAAGTCGCCGATGAGGGCAAAACGGCCGGTCACCGTGCGCGCTATTCGTATCTGAGAAAAATGTAGGACTGAAATCTAGTCTGGACCGTGAATTCTATGTCATAGGGCTTTGACGAACTCCCTAATTTAGCCACTATATTAACATACATAGTGATTCACAACAAATATGGGGTTATCTTTGTACCAATTTAACGAACGTTACTTATAATTCGCGGTGATCGACATAAATATAAAATCGATACTTTCACTCCGAATTTACGTTGACAATGATAAGCGAATTTGTTTAATATTGTAATCCATTCAGTTGAATACGTCACCCGATTGGACCAATACCCGAAAAAAGTTGTCAATGTATGCTACCCCGTTTGTCCCCGCCCGAGATTCTGAATATTTTCAGAGCAAAGTATCGGTGACTGAAATACTAGAATCGTTAGAAACTGATTTGCCGCGATTTTTACCTGGCAAAATTTTGGGAGAATACCGGAAGTATAAATACCGGGACTTTATTCTAACAGTAGATCAAGTCACGGTAAGTCTTTTGGATCAGGGTTTGCGAGACTATTTAAAAATGTTTGAAGAAAAATCGACGCTGAAGCGACTAAAACTCCTTCCCAGTCTTTTTTTCGGCTATGAAACGAACAAACGCTATCTCATTGCCACACCGGAAAAAGCGTTGGTTGATACTTTATACTACCGGGGCAACCTTCCGGTACCGGATGTACTGGATTTGGATCGTCTGGACCGGGGCACGTTGACTGAGACGGCGAAAAAATTTCCGGCTTCAATCTTCCGCAAAATTACGTTGTTCCTGGGATCGGCAGCCGACAACGCTTCGCTCTCACTTAAGCTTTAACCCGTGACGATCAAACTAATCCGGCCCGCAGCGGATTAAGATCAATATATGCCAGGCAGTTGATTAGTGTCTCACCTTAATCGACAATGACACGATTAAACCGATCGCCCTAAAATTACCCCAGCGATTTTCATATCCGCATCCCTGTGCCCCCCGCGAAACATGATCAGGCTGGCTGTTACTTCAAGAATATAACAGATCGGGATCAGCTCAACCGGTGGGATAAATGCCGCAGCGCCCGCCATAAACAGGGCTGAAAGAGCGAATACCGAAAAACCGCGAAATATTCCGGCAACGAAAACAACCCGGACGCAAAGCACCATCAGGGCCGGTGTCAATTGCACCAGTTTTTGAATGGGTTCTATTTCTCTGATTGTTTCCGATATTTTTTTGTGTTTTCGCCGTTTATCGCTCGTCGAGTACACGCCGAATGGTCGTCGCAATTTCACTACGGATAAAGGGTTTCATCACTAACCCCCTTATTCCAAGCTCAGCAGCAGTTTTCTGGTCGATCCGAGGACTGAAGCCAGTGCAAATAATAATTGGAATGTCGGACCGTATCACCATCAGTTCTTTTGCTAAAATATCACCAGTCATATTCGGCATGGTCATATCTGAGACCACCAAATCGAACTTATCAGGATTTTTTTTGAATGCCTCAAGTGCTTCAATAGAACTAGTTCTGGATTCGACCGTATAGCCAAGACTTTCCAGCATTCTTTGCCCAAGATCGACCAAGGCTAACTCGTCATCTACGAAAAGAATCTTTTCATTACCGACGGGAATTGACTCTTGGGTGATTTCCTGTGCTTCATATTCGTGCTTCAATTCCGGAAAAAACACATGAAAAGTCGTTCCCATGTCCACTTCACTGTAAACTTTAACAGTACCACCATGGTCTTTTACAATCCCGTAGACTGCAGCCAATCCCATACCTGTTCCCTTACCAACCTCATTAGTTGTAAAATAGGGATCAAACACTTTGCTTATAATATCAGGTTGTATTCCGTGACCTGTATCACTCACTGTCAATCTGATATATTTGCCAGACCGGAGTTCCGGCAATCCTTTCACCGCCTCTTTGTCCACATTGATATTGGCAAGGCTCACCTGCAAGACACCGCCCATTTCCTCCATGGCCTGGGCAGCATTAGAACAAAGGTTTATCAATATTTGATGCATCTGTGTCTGATCGCCAAGTATCACGGCATTTTTCAACGCAATATGCTGCTGTATTTCGACAGTAGCAGGAATAGAGGCCCTCAGCATTTTTATGGCTTCTACCACAATGGGTTGTACGTTAATAGGACGGAGCAGTTTTTCTTCCTGGCGACTGAAGGCTAGGATTTGTTTCACCATCTCCATAGCTCTTACGCAAGCATTGCGGGCTTCCCTCAAATTAAAACGAGCCGGTTTGCCGTGAGGGATATCATCTATTGCTAATTCTACATTGCCGACAATAAGGCCCAAAATATTATTAAAATCATGGGCAATACCGCCGGCAAGTGTACCGATGGCCTCCATTTTGTGGGCCTGTCGCAATTGGCCTTCGAGTTTCGCTTTTTCCTCTTCAGCTTGTTTGCGCGCGGTTATATCTATTGTGGCACGCACCGCTTTAATGGCTTCCGGCTGTTCTTTATCGATGGATAGTCTCAGGAAAATGTATCTTCGCTCGCCAGTTAGTGTCCTAACTTCTCCCTCGGTCTCGAAATCCAGCTGGCCATCAGCAATAGCAATGATCTCCTCCTTAAAGGTATTCAAAGAATTTTCCGTAATTATTGTATTTAAATTGTCAATTAATTCTTCTTTGCTTTTGGCGTGGTGTAATTCAAGCGTAGCTTGATTGACATCCACGATTTTGAAGAGCTGCAGAGCTGTCGCGATGAGTGTAATCATCGAGCTGAAAAGTACGATCGCTATTACAAGTTTATATCCAATTTTACTTCTCATTGAGTGAGCACCCCGCAGATTGTTTTTTTTATTGATTCTAATTTTGCACTACTCATCTTTTTCAGCAGCGATCAAAATTGAGAAACCAGTCTTTTGCTTTTCCGGTCAGCGTGCTGTATTTATCTCAAATTTTTATTTAAAAGCACTTGCGATAAATGTTTCCAAAACCCCTTCAATTTTCATCTGCTTCAGCGCTTCTGAGACTTTAGGAACCAGTTTTTCATGTTTCTTGTGAAGGTAGGTATACAGCTTGACTTCTTCCATCGTTCCAACTTTATAAATTTTTAAATCCTGATATTCCCTTGTGTTCTAGGCTTTTTTCAACCAATAGTCAGATGTGATCAAAATGTCGGTGCGACCGCTTTTAAGTCTCTTGATTCCCTGCTCAACCCGGTCGATTTTGGACAGATTTTCCGAGCTGACCAATTCAGTCAACTTCTCCTCCGCTTTTTTGACCCCGCGGTGGTAGTCCACCAGGTAAGATGTATTTCTCAGGGCTTCCCACCCTTCTTCTTCTTTTTCCAGTGTGATCGCAGGATTCGCCGCGTTGGCCACGAATTTCAAAGAACGGGGCGATTCTTCGACTCTGATCAAATTGGTAAACCGCTCGCTATAATCTCCCACACGCTCTGCTTCGCCATCAAGCAATCCATTGTTGGCCATAATTGAGGTGCGCTTCATGGGATAATGCTTGATTTCCACTTCAATTTTTACGCGGCGATAGGCTTCAGAAATAAACAGGCGTTGAAATTTTTCATCGGGGGACCCTTCGGGCACGGTAAGTCCGATAACAAGTTTTTCAGCAGCGGACTCAGACGTGGCTAAGCTACCAAAACTTATCAGGCATATAGCTATAAGGCTTCCAATTACGAATACAGGTCTGAATGCATCCATGTGGATCCTCCCATGTCAAAATTGACTTTTTGATAGGGAAAGCCGTCCAAGGCGGTGCGGGTCATGAGCGCAGTGAAACGGCAATTTGCGGAGGTACTAATATTCGGCGAACGAAGAAGAAAATCCCTGAGTTTCCTGTGCTATGTGGCCAAATCATAATATTGACAACAAATATATGTCAATCCGTGTCCAGATTTAAGACTGAAACGATCACATATAAACCCTATATGAAAAATTTTGTTTGATAAAAACAATTGACAATGGCATCGTAAAGGAAGGTTTAGTGTAGGAATTCGGAGAAGGAAGCTGCTGCGATTCAAAAAGTAACTACGCAACCCAAGAATGTTGGAAACGGCTATTGGTTGATTTAGTCAATGTCTCCCAACTCCGCTGAGGTCAATTGTGCCCGCATCTAAAAGAAAAAAGAAAAGGAAGGCTGCTCGGTCCGGCAAGCTGCGAATTTCAGATCACTGGAACGCCATCAGCATTATCGCCAATTCTCAGGCCAATCCTTTAAAGGCGGTTGCCGAGTTTGTGGAGAACAGTATCGATGCCGGGGCCCAACAGATCGTCATTGTCAGGGGTAAGAAAAAGGGTGCCTTCTATCTCAAGGTAAGCGACGACGGCGAGGGCATTCCAAGGGACGATCAGGGTCTGCCGGATTTTCGCCGCGTGGCGACGCATATCTGTGACTCCATCAAGCGGCAGTTCAAGTCTGAGGGCGCCAGGGGAATCCAGGGAGAGTTCGGTATCGGTCTTCTCAGTTTCTGGACGGTGGGCCAAAACCTTTCCATGACCTGCTGCGGCGCCGATGGACAACCGCACCAGATGACCATGGCCAAGGATTCGCCGGATTTTACAGTCACCAAGAGGCGCATATTGCTTCCCTTTGCAGGGACCGACCTGATGATATATCCTCTACTGCCGGGCCTGAGGTCTTTGACGGGGGAAAAGATTCAACGCTATCTCGCCTCTGAACTCAGAGACCGGATCAAGGAGACAGGGGTTACCGTCAAAGTCATCGATCGCACCGGCCGCAAGGAATTTGTTGTCGTCCCCCGGCAGTTCACCGGACGCCTGCTCCACGACCTCAAACCGGCCGAGACTGAGCGGGGCGATATTTATCTTGAAATCTATCTCAACGAGCCGGGTCCGGCGAACGGCGTGGGTCTATATCGGCGCGGCACGCGCGTTCTGCCGTCGATCACCGAACTGGATCATTTTGAAAAAGAGCCTTGGACCGCCGGATGCCTGCAAGGCATCGTGGATGTACCCTTTTTATCCCTTACGCCGGGCACGCGCCACGGCGTCATCCGGGATAATCGTTTTGAAACATTTTGCCGGGCGATGGCGCCGGTTGAAAAGCGCCTCCAGGAAATCATCGAAGAGCAGCGCAAGGCCGAAGAAGAGCGCTCCAGCCGCCTGGTTTTGCGCCGGGTCCAGCGCGCGCTTAAAGAAGCATTTTTGCGGCTTCCCCAGGAAGAATACGACTGGTTTGATATTTACGGCGGAAAGCCTCAACCAAAATCGGGGGGCCTTTTTTCCAGCGGTCCCGTGAGTGGAGGGGCTCGTGATAAAATCGGCCGCGAGGGCGAGAGCCCGGAAGATGCGGCGGAGCTGCTCGAGGCCGACAGCGGCCCCAAACAGTTTTTTGATTATGCCGGCCCTTTGTTCAGCGTCCTGATTTCTCCCAAATCGAGCGTCGTCTCGGTTGACCGGCGCAAAACGTATCGTGTCATCTGCAGGGACCGTTCCCGTCGTGTAGTTCTGGAAAACCTCGAGTACCACTGGAAAATCATATCCGGTGGAGGCCGCCTTGAGGCGGAAGACCGAGATTCGGCCGTGTTTACCGCAGCGGCCGAACCGGGTCTGACCACACTGGAAGTGGTTGTGCGGCAAGGGGATAAGACATGCCGGGACGAAGCCTTGATAACCGTCACCGACTCTCTCCTGGATCAATCAACCAAAAGCGGCAAGGCCGACAAAGGGCTGCCGGGGTATACCTACCGCCGGGCACCGGGTGAAACATGGCGCTCGCGCTTCGACGAGGAAAAAAACGTGATTGTTATAAACAACGGCCACCGGGACTTCGTGTATGCGGGCAAACAAAAGGGCCGCAAGGTTCGCTATATCTGCCGCCTGTTTTGCAAAGAGCTCGTCCGACACAATTTTCCGGGGCTGCAGACAGACGAATTGCTAGAACGCATGATCGAGTTGTCCCTTTACACCGAAGAGCATTTGAAATAGCCAATTTTTTTCAGTTTTGCTGAGTTCAAACCCTCGGCTGCGTTCTTTATCAAATGCTGTAACTGCGATAACCTTGATGCTGCCGGCCTCGAGCTGATTTTACGATCCGGCTTCATAGACGTAGCGGCGATACCGCAGAATGCGCCCTTTAAGGAAAGTTGGATGAGCTTTGACTATCCTGATTTCGCGCGAATGACCTCATGCAGTACACGGCTCATATCCTTAATCTGATAGGGTTTTTTGACTGCAGCGCTGAAGCCGTATTTCGAATAATCCGCCATTACCGGATCGTTCGAGTAACCACTTGAAACAATGGCGGTTATATTCGGATCCATTGAGATAAGTTTTTGTAAGGTCTCCCTGCCTCCCATGCCTCCCGGCACGGTCAAGTCCAGAACGACCGCATCGAAGACCTTGCCGCTTTCCAGCGCGTCGCGGTAGATGGCCACTGCCATTTCGCCGGTCTCGGCGAGCGTTACATGATACCCCAGATTCTTCAGCATAACAGCAACCAGATCCCGTATGATCTTTTCATCATCCATTACCAGTATGCGGCCACTTCCGAGATGAAGACCACCATTCTTCTCGGTTCTGGTAATCTCTGAACTTTGGGAGGCCGGCAGCAGGATCATGAATGTCGTCCCTTCACCCGCCTTCGATTCAACCGTTATATGCCCGTCGTGTTTGGCAACGATGCTGTAGGCTACAGCAAGGCCTAATCCGCTGCCTTTTTGCTTGGTCGTAAAATACGGATCGAACACCCGCTTTAAATGCTCCGGCTGGATGCCGACGCCGTGATCGCGAATCGATAATTTAATGTATTGCCCCGGTCTAAGGGTATATGGATTGACCGCAGAGAGAGACGCATTGGTTCCGCGAAAAAATATGACCCCGCCATCCGGCATGGCCTGATCGGCATTGATTATCAGGTTGTGTAGTACCTGGGCAATTTGATCTTCATCAATATCCGCAGGTCGCAACCGATCCTCGAAGTCGAGCTCGCACTGCACGTTTGATCCACGCAGTGCAAATTGTGCCGATTCTCGAACCAGATCAAAAATATTTGCGGCATGTTTTATCGGTGTGCCGCCTTTCGAGAAAGTCAGCAGCTGCTGGGTCAGTTCTTTGGCCCTTATGGCCGCCTTTTCCATTTCATTAAGCGGCCGCAGCACCGGATGGCCGGGCTGCGTTTCCAAATTGGCCAGGGATAGATTGCCGATAATACCAGTGAGAAGGTTATTGAAATCGTGGGCGATGCCGCCGGCCAGGACACCGAGAGACTGCAGTTTTTCCATTTGGACCTGCTTCTCTTCCATCTGCTTTCTATCACGAATGTCCCGAACAATACTTAAAAATAGGCCGGCTTCCTCCAACCGGTTGTTGGTGACCTCCACCGGTATGCGGGTACCGTCTTTATGAAGATCCACGGTCTCGAAGGGCTTTTCCTGGTGATCCGTATTTTCGTTGATCAAAACACGGCCGGATACCCCGCGGCGCTCGGGGGCTTGAATGTCGGCAACACGCATCGACAGAAACTCCTCGCGGCTGTACCCCAGCAAATCACACGCTTTTTGGTTCACATCGAGAATTTCATCGCGATCGTTTTCGATAAAAAGGGCATCATTGGCAATTTCGAAAAGGGCGCGATATCGGGAGTCGCAGGCTTTCAGGGCCCGGTTGGCATCGGCGAGTGAACTGGTCTGTCGCGCCACCGTACGTTCCAGATCCTGCCGCACTTTTCTATAGGACATCTCAGCACGTTTGAGTTCGGTGACATCATGCATTACCGCCATGACATGGGGTATGCCGTCGCTGTGATTCATGACAGAAGTGGATATGCGAAGTGTGCGATTTCGGCCGTCTGACCGTGTGATATCCCACTCTTCAGCTTCCAGATCGACTCCTTCACGCATTTGAGCCATCCGTTCGACCGCTTTAGCCTGAATTTCGGGATCCGGATAAACACTTTGATACCATCCATTGCGGTTAATTTCCTCAACTTGGTAGCCGGTCAAATCGACCATTTTGCTGTTCCAGAATGTGAACCGTATGTAGGGTGGGGTGTCAATGGCGTGGCAAACGCAGATTCCATCCGCCGCGTTTTCAAAATCGGCCAAGCTGAACTCGATGTCGGGGCAAGTATTTTCTTGATCGAGTTGAAGTTCTTGCAGTTCTGCCTCCAAGGCGGCAATACGCTGCATCAATGTTTTGCGGCTTGGTTGCTTGTCCATACCGGACCTGCCAAATGGGACTTGCTCGTTGTGAGCTGTAACTTAATACTTATAAATATCGGAAAATGTTGCCAATGTCAACCTTTCCGGGTAATTTAAGCGGTAAAGATCGTTCATATATTGTAGATGAGTACCCGCTACTATATTCTTTAAAGCTTTGCTTTTGTACAAAGATCTGTAAGCCTACATCGTCGGATTTTTAGAATATCGGAATAATCAACCAACGGATATTAAACTGACGCTTCGACTCCCCCTAACCACTTTTAGAATTAATATACCTTGCTTTGCCATATCGGAAATTTCTCAGAAGCTTTTTATCCGAATGACTTTGGCCATTATTCAATTTGCAATACCGCCTTGCCCGGTTTAAGATGATGGGCCCTTAGCAGGGTTTTTCTGACAACATGTTGTAAGTTATTGAAGGTTTCAGGTGTCAGTGTTCAGGTTTCAGGACTTAACACCTAGGTCCCCTGACACCCGAAACCTGACACCTGAAACCCAACCCCAAAGAACTGCGCTATTGCTGCCCCACTGGGGCCACTTTTTCCAATCGCGCATAGGAAAAAGCCTAGTTTCTAATGCCACCCACCCCCCCAAAAAACAACCGGCTCTCGGACCAAGAACTCGTGGAAGCCGCGAATAAGGGCGATTCGGATGCTATGGAGTTGCTGTACTTTCGCTACCAGGAATGGGTCTACGCGCTTGCCTGGCGTTTGTGTGGCGACCGTGAGGATGCCCTGGAAGTCTTGCAGGAAGTATTTGCCTACTTTTTCGATAAGTTTCCCGGATTCAAGCTGCGGAGCCGGCTGAAAACTTTCCTTTACCCTGTGGTCAGGAACACTGCCTTGAACCTGATTCGCAAGCGCCGGCGGATAATCCCCCTGAGTGATACTGATGCCGCAAGCTTGCCTGATGAACGCTACGATAGCCGCGCAGAGCACCGAAAATTGGCCGAATTAATTGAAGGCCTTTCAACGCCGGAACAGGAGCTGGCATTGATGCGCTTTTATGATGGATTTCGAATTGCGGAAATCGCCCAGATCCAGAATGTCCCTATCGGGACAGTCAAGTCCAGACTCCACCGAATGTTGGCACATTTGCGCAAGCTTTTGCAGCCGGAGTAAAGAATATGAGCCCAGAGGGCCGGGCTTTGGTCCACTCCGGAGAGGTGATGAATGTCACAACTTTTACCGGCAGTGTTCAGGTGTCGGGTGTCAGGTGTCAGCAACCGAATTCGAACCGCTGGATGGGAATTGCTCATGAAAAATCCGACATGAGGGAACCTTTTGCCCTCTTGAAGTGCTTAAAGGGAATAGAGGACACAATCATGGTGCGAAAAACCGATGATATTGAAGCAAACCAAGCCTTTCTTGCTGAGCTTGAAGCTCAGCGAACCGGCGAGGCGGTACCGGACCCGGATTCAGATGGATCGGGCGACCCATCCATAGATCGTGTTCGCGAGGACCTTGCCCGCCTCGCGAAAATATTCGAGCAAGTTCGACCGGAACCGAGCGACATCCCCGAGGCGGTCGATGCCGCGGTTCTTGATCGAATCCAGCATCGCTGCCGGGAAATCCAACGCCGCAAAAGAATTGCCCGCCTGTTCTTTCAACCGAAGTGGGCCGCTGCAGCAGCGGCGCTGTTGTTGTTAATCGGCTGGTATTTGATCATTCATCACAACGAGCCCATGAATTTGGCTACCGAAAAATCTTCGGTGGCGGTGCCTTCAGCAATTGCGCAGGATATCGACGGCAATGGTGCGGTGGACATTGTGGATGCCTATTTGATGGCCAAAGCGGTGAATAGTGGGCGTAAGGTTCCAATCCAATGGGATTTCAATGGCGACGGGATTGTCGATGCCGGCGATATCCGGACCGTGGCCCGAACCGCCGTTACGTTGAACGGGGGGAATGCCTGATGCGCGGGATCGACAGAGTATGTTATCTAATCTCATTTGGCCTTATGGTTGTGCTTTTTGCCGGCCCGGCCGCCATGGAAACGACGGGTGCGGAAGTCCGGTTTCAGACGGCCGAGGTGTTCTTGAACTCCGGCCCGGAGGCCCTTGCGGCGTATCAGGTGGAAATCCAATATCAAAATCGCAAAATTGAAATCGTGGGCCTGGAAGGCGGTGAAGCGCAGGGTTTTCGGGAGCCGCCCTATTATGATCCGACAGGCTTAAAAAGCGGCCGCATCATTATTGCCGCCTTTAGCAGCAATGATGGGAAATCCCCCAAAGGGCAAATCCGCGTTGCGCGGCTGCATCTTCAAATAACCGGTCTTGAGCCGCCGGTTCTGGAAATAAATTTGATGACCGCAGCAAAACCCGGCGGGGCAAGGATTGAGGCGATTCCGAGCATAGTCCTGGTGAACGTCCAGCCGCTGCCGGCGGCCGGCGCTCGGCCGAGACGAAACAACAACTGAGCCTGCACTTCGGGAGCCGGAACCCCGGGGCCGCTAAACTTGGCGTATTGTCCAGGTGAAGCGTGACGGCTTAATTTGCAGATATGAACGGAGGTATCATATGAAAAGAACGTGGTGTCGCTGGCTGGTATTTGCCGGATGTCTTGCAGCCGGCGTGACGTTGATAGCCGGATGTTCGGTCCGAACTGTTTTAATGAAAGAAGGGAGCACGGCCCGCTCGGACCGGCGATTCGAACACGGGCAGGCCTTGGTGGAACCTTCTCTGTTTCGCAGCCGCCCATCCGTCGACGACCGGGATTCGTTTCACCTGTACAGCGAGCTCTGGATCATAGAAAGGTCCGACCGACTACGACCGGTAAATGTAGTGCAAAAATCGCCTTTGTTGCTGGCCAGAATGCCGGATAAAGCCCAGGAGATTGCCCTGCCGTTGCAGCATACCGAAGTGCAGGCCAAAATATCGGGCTACGTCGCGTCGGTGGATGTACTCCAGCAGTATATAAATCCCTACCGGGCAAAAATTGAGGCCGTCTACGTCTTTCCCCTGCCTCAAAACGCAGCCGTCACCGATTTTGTCATGAAGGTCGGCAATCGCAAAATTCGCGGCCTGATCCGGGAACGGGAGCAGGCGCAAAGTATATACCGGGATGCCAAGCGGCAGGGATATCGCGCATCGTTGTTGACCCAGGAGCGGCCCAATATCTTTAAGCAGAAAGTGGCCAACATCGAACCGCAGCAGCGCATCGATATCCGCATCTCCTTTTTTAATCCTCTGGCCTACCGAGACGGCGCGTATGAATTTGTTTTTCCAACCGTTGTCGGTCCCCGCTTCAATCCCCCGGGCTTCGGCCCTGGAATCGGCGCTGTCGGACGCAATAACCCCGGAAGCACCGGACAGCCCACCGAAATACCCTATTTGGCTCCCGCGGAGAAAAGTGCCCATGAATTCGCCCTCACGGTTGACATCGACGCAGGCGTTTTGCTGGAAGAAATCTTCAGCCATACCCATGCCATTCAGGTCGACCGGCTGGGCCCCTCCAAAGCCAGGGTTAACCTCAGACCTTACGACCGAATACCGGATAGGGATTTTGTGCTTCGCTATAAAACGGCCGGGCATCAGGTAAAAGCCGCCCTGCTGGTTCATGAGGCTGTGGACGGAAATTACTTTTCACTTTTGCTGCAGCCGCCGGATGATTTGCGGTATCTGCCGCGCATGCCGCGGGAAATGGTATTCGTTATCGATAGTTCCGGAAGCATGGAAGGCAAACCCTTGGCCAAGGCTAAAGAAGCCACGCGGTTCTGCCTGCGCAGTTTAAATCAGCATGACACCTTCCAGATCATCCGATTTTCTTCAAGAGCCTCTGCCTTGGGACGACGACCCATCCCTGCCACGCCGGAAAATATAGAAAAAGGGCTTCGCTATCTGGATTCGCTGAAAAGCGGCGGCGGGACCATGATGATTGAAGGCATCAAGTCCGCCCTGGATTTTCCCCATGATGAAGGCCGGCTGCGGATCGTTTCCTTCATGACCGACGGGTATATCGGTAATGAATCTGAAATTCTGGCAGCCGTGCGGCGCAAGCTGGGGACATCTCGAATTTTCAGTTTCGGGGTCGGCGATTCCGTCAATCGCTATTTGCTGGAGCAAATGGCAAAAATCGGTCGTGGTGCCGTGGCTTATGTCGGTCTGGATGAAGGTGCCGGTGTGCAAGTGAATCAGTTCTATGAGCGTGCCTCTCGCCCCGCTCTGGCGGATATCGACGTGGACTGGGGTGATCTCGAGGTGACGGATGTCTATCCCAAAACCTTGCCGGATCTTTTTGTCGGCCGGCCTGTTGTTGTCACGGGGCGGTTCACAAGATATTCGCCCGGAGAGATTCAAATTACCGGACGAACAGGCTGGGATCGCCGAACGTTTTCGGTTTACTGCAATCCCGATACTGCCGATGGCGTCAATCAGGGAATCCGGAGTATCTGGGCCCGGTGGAAAATTGCCGACCTTTCTGAGCAGCAGATCCACGAAGCCTCAAAGAAGAACCGTCAAGAGATTATTGACACCTCGATTCACTACAGCGTTCTGTCGCAATACACGGCATTGCTGGCTGTCGATGCGTATGAGCGCACTAAAGGGGATCACGGATATACCACCATTGTCCCGGTCCCGGTCCCCGGCGGTGTGCGCTATTCGACAACCGTTGAAAATTAATTCACAGATTTTGAATGTTTAGAAAACTCGGACTTTAAATTATAAAGTCAGCCGTAAAAGCCCGGCCGATGCCAGGAATATGAGCAGACCGAGGCAGAATTTCTTGTATATGTACTCGAGAGAAGGGCGAAAAAAGCGGCTGCCGATCAGTACTCCGATTGCGACTATCGGTGCAAGCAACAAGCCACGGCTGATGGCAAGCTTGTTCATTAAATCGAAGCTGAGCAAGTAAACAATGAACGTAAACATGCCGATAAACAGGTACATCACCAGCGAGGCCCGCATGGTTCTGGGCGGCACTTTACGCCCGAGCACATAAAGGGCAATTACCATTCCACCCACTGAGGCGAGGCCTGAAACCACACCGGCAGTGATGCCGGAAGCGTAGAGACCGGTGGTACTCGCTAAAAATTTGGGGCTTGTGCGCAGCAGCTGCGCGGTCGCCAGACCCAAAATGAGGCACAAAGCGGTAAGCTTAGATATTTCAACCGGGATTGAAGTTGTCGCATAAAGGCCCATGGGAATTCCAATCGCGGATCCGATGGCAAGACCCCAGACGATTTTCATATCCGCATCTTGGAGCCCCCCGCGAAACATGATCAGGCTGGCGGTGACTTCAAGAATATAACAGATCGGTATCAGCTCAACCGGCGGGATAAATGCCGCCGCGCTCGCCATGAACAGGGCTGAAAGAGCGAAGCCCGAAAAACCGCGAATTATTCCGGCAGCGAAAACAATCCCGACGCAAAGCACCATCTGGATCGGTGTCAATTGCACCAGGTTTTGGATTGGTTCTATCAAATGGTCTCCTCGTGTGAAACTACACAAAAAAGAAGGTTTCAGGTGTCAGGTTTCAGGTGTCAGCAAATCGATGGGGCGAAGGCATCCACCAGCCGCAGGGCGGGTCTCCGTACCGTTTATTAAGTGGATCAAGTTGACTAGGTAGATCAACCAGTCAACTCTATCAACTGTGCGGAAATCGACCTTACGTCAGAACACGATCTTAGTTTCTTTTATGATCAGACCAGCTGTCCTTTAGCTGGAGGCCCTGTTCGTGTGAAACTTCACTAAATGACGAATTACGAATGTCGATTGACGAATGGTGGAATCGCTTCAGGCTTCGTCCCGCGGGCTCGCGGGACTACGACCCGACAGGTCGCTCTGTCGTTTTAAATAGCTAGAATACATTATTCGATGTTCGATGTTGGACGTTCGATTTTCGACGTTCATTAGTTTCTGTTCTCAGATCAGACTGGTCGCTCGAGGCCAGATGCAGCGCTCGTGTGGAACTTCGGTGAATGACGAATGGTGGAATTGCTTCGCTCTGACTATTATAGCTGATTTAAATCGATAGAATTCCTTACTTCGACATTCATTATTCCTTGTTCGATATTCGATATTCGCTTTTTCAAAGTTTTTTTTATTGATCAGACCGGCTGTCCTTTAGCCGGAGGCAGCGCTCTTATGAAACTACGGCATATTCAAAACCATTCAGATATAAGTTAAAGGTTTGTGGGAGTGGCCTCGATTCGACTGAGCTCGTCGCAGGCCGGCCACGATTACCCACTTGGGTAATCGCGGTTGAAAACCGCTCCCACCATCTATGAACCCACGATTTGCGGATTGAGTTTCTTTTCTTTGATCAGACTGGCCGTTTTTTTGGCCAGAGGCCATGCTCGTGTGAAACTTCACTAATGACGAATGACAAATGACGATTGTCGAATGGTGGAATCGTTTCAGGCTTGGGACTTCGCTCTTCGAGCTACGACCCCACATGTCGCCTTCGGCTACGACCCGACACGTCGCTCTGTCGTTTTAAATAGATAGAATACATTATTCGATGTTCGATGTTGGAAGTTCGATGTTCGACGTTCATTAGTTTTTTTTCTTTGATCAGACTGGCCGTTTTTTGGCCAGAGACCCCGATACATGAGGATTATAGTGACAAGCACTTCATGTTTATCCACTTAATCAGGAGAAATTTCCTAAAGCGGCACTCAGGAATCGACCTGCATTGCGGGCCCCAATGATGTTCCGGGCGCAGGGTCCGACCTGCAATTCGGCCAAGGTACCGGTGATGAAAATATTTTCACCCCAACGCAGATCCCGGCCGACGATCGGATAACCGCACGGGTTGCATGCCAGTTTGAATTCTTCAATCACCTGTTCGATCAGAGGACTGCCGGGACGTTTCGCCTCAAACCCGGTGGCCAGAATAACCCGATCGAAACATTGCAGACCGTGCTCGGTGCGCAATTGGATGCCCTCGGCCGTCATTTCGGCATTGATGACGCGCCCGCGCTCAAAACGCGGGTTGCCGTTGTCGATCGCGGTCAAAAACGATTCCAAAACCTCAGTCGGGATCGTACCCGGAACCCGCTCGCGATCGATGACCTCTCGCCGCCGGCGATAATCGAGTTTATAATAGTCCTCCAGACACTTGCGGCCAATCCAGCAGGGATTGAAATCGTAGTACTGCTCGCGCAGTTCATGACCGGACAACACAACGATGTTGCCCTTCTGTTCTGCGACCAGCCTCAAAGCAAGCTGCACGGCGGTGATGCCGCCTCCGATCACCACCGTTCGGTCGACGGTTTTCAAGGTACGACGATCAAAATCAGGCGCAAACAGATGCCGGACATCAGCCCCCTGCTGATGCAGGGATCGGGCCCAGGCCGGCCAGTTGGGCTGTTCGCCCAGCCCGATTGCCAGCATCACATTGCGTGTCTTCAATTTGCCGGCTGTGGATTCGACATGGATTGAAGATCCGTTATTCCGGAGGGCAAACACGCGTCCTTTCAGCCTGAGCGTTTCCAACCGGTTGGTTTTGATGACATGATCACAATGCCGGCGGAACAGTTCGAGGGAGGGCCGGTTGTAGGGCGGTATGAAATCCCGGAATGGAATTCCGGCCGGTGAACGGGCATAGCGGTATAGAGCAAGAGCGTGCAAATCGAGATTGTGGGCAGCCGGTGATCGCAGATGGCTCATTCCGCAGTTGGCCGTGTTCCGAGACCATGCCGCCAGGAGCATATCATGCGGGTCAAGCACGCGCAGATCATCCAGCCCGACTCCCAGCTGGTTGATCAGCAGATTAGCCATATAGGTACCGTGGATACCACCGCCGATGATTAGCCATTGATGTAGAGAATTCATAAATCGTCTTATTTTTTAAAAAACCTTTCAGCTATGCAGTTTGGCCACCTCTGCCATGAAATTGAGCCCTAAGCCGATACTTTATCAAAGGGCATCAAAACTGGGAATGATAAAAATTAACAGGCAGGAATTATGGCGGGTGACGCATGATGATTCTTGCCACCAAGACACCAAGTCACTGAGTTTTTTATAAAAATCTTTTTTCTTTGTGTTTTCGTGCTTTGTGGCAAATATTTTCGGTTTATCGTTTATCCTGTGTGTTTTGGAGTTGACAATTCCAAAAAACAGTGTAATTTGGAGGTATGTACTCCAGAACGATCAAGCCGCCGCAAGACAAAAGCTTCTTTCTTTTTGGTCCGAGAGGAACCGGCAAATCGACCTGGGTCCGGAGCACATTCTCAGAAAGCATTTACCTGGATCTGCTGGAATCGGAACTCTTCACCCTTCTTCTGGTTTCGCCGCAGCGGCTGGAGACCCTAATCCCTCCCAAATATGATGACTGGGTGGTCATCGACGAGATTCAGCGAATTCCTGAACTGCTCAACGAAGTACATCGCTTGATCGAAAAGCGGGGACTTCTTTTTGTGCTGACCGGCTCCAGCGCCCGCAAACTGCGCCGGAAAGGGGTCAACCTGCTTGCCGGTAGGGCCTTGACCCGTCGCATGCACCCTTTGACGGCAGTAGAGTTGAGAGATGATTTCACCCTGAACCACTCCCTGAAGTGGGGCCAAATGCCCATGACTTTCTCTGACTCTGACCCGGCCGCATATTTAAGCAGCTATGTACAGACTTACCTTAGAGAAGAGGTGCAGCAGGAGGGGCTTACCCGCAACTTACAGGCATTTGCGCGATTTCTGGAAGCCGCCAGTTTTTCACAAGCCACCTCCTTGAACATATCGGAAGTTGCCCGCGAATGCAGTGTGAATCGAAAATTGGCCGAGGAGTATTTCAACATCTTGGAAGATCTGCTGTTGAGCGTAAAGCTTCCGGCCTTCAGAAAGCGTGCCCGCCGACGGATTATAGCCCATCCCAAATTCTTCCTGTTCGATACCGGTGTTTATCGCGCAATTCGGCCCAAAGGTATCCTCGACCTTCCCGAAGAGATCGATGGGGCCGCTTTGGAGACGTTGGTATTCCAAGAACTTCGTGCCGTGAATGATAATTTTGAATTGGGATATGATCTTTTTTACTGGCGCACCGCCAGCCAACTGGAAGTCGATTTCATCCTTTACGGTCAGCGCGGTCTGATCGCTATCGAAGTCAAACGGTCATCTACACTCCGCAAGCGTGATTTCAGAGGGCTTAGGGCTTTTTGCCGGGATTACCCCATGGCGAAGGCCTATCTATTTTACGGCGGTCGGCACCGGCGTTTTGAGGATGGTGTGGCTGTTGTTCCGATTCAAGAAGCCCTTGCCAGTCTGTATGAGCTCTTTATATAACTCCATACATATTCCAGCCCGAAAAGAAATTCCGATATATTAAAGAACATCCCGACCAATTTCGGCAAGGTCAAGAAAAATAACAATGACAGAGGCTTAGTGTGTATCCATCTAGTTATTCAATTCGCAAAAATATACATTACCAAAGGGCACCAAAACTGATTCTTTGTTAATATACGCGGTTTTGAAATCAAAATATATCCTTCGAACAATAAAGTGCCTCCTAAATCTCTAAAACCAGCACAGGCCAAACCGGCTGCTGAATATCTGCGAGAAGAAATTCAATCTAGAGGCTGGGGATCGTTATTTGCACCTTCCCAAATTCGTTGGTATTCCGTTTGAACACTTTTGTCCAGTTTATCTTGTAATTCTAGCGGCAGGTCTAACGCTATGATTAAATCCTGGACATCGGCCAGATCGCGCATACGATGGGTCGCACTTAATCCGGACGCCAATTTCAATTCAATCAGTTTTTCGAGATTAAGGATCAGAACATCATCTTCTTCGACTGTCTGGCCTTCAGGATCGGGAAAAGAAACTGGTTTAGGCAATCCATCACCGGGAAATTCACCCGTAGTAATAACTTTGATTTTTACTTTAGTTTCCGCGTCCCGAAATGATTTTGCAGCACCGGGAAAATCGGCAACATATCCTTTACGCACGATTTTCTCTCGGAAATCTGCCAGTCCTTTTGGAGTTAGCAGGATATCAACATCAAGGGTCATGCGGACATATCCATGCGCAGCCAGGGCCAATCCGCCGATAACCGCGTAGGAGATGCCCTCGTCATGCAGGCGCTGCGCCATGCGTTTCATGGTTTCAAAAACAACTCCCTCATTCATAAAAAAGTCATCCGCCAGCATTAATACGTCGCGGAAAGATCTGTCCTTTCGCTTGTGTATAGTGCCCCTTGTTTGGTTGAGAGTTGACATGCAAAAAACAATAACAGACTATTGGTCATTGGGTCAAATTTAAACTGAATTTTTTGAAGTTTCATACAAGGTTTTAGGATTTAGCACCTCCATTTCCTGACCCCCGATACCTAGTCGTTCATTCGAAATACGTAATTTAGGACGCAGATTTTCGCAGATGCCCGCAGATTTTAAAATCAATTAACTCCATCGCCTTCGGCAAAAAAAGGCAATTACACTCGCAGACTTTGCAGCATTGCTTCTTCAGCCGCCAGGCGGATCTGGAATAATTTATCTGCGAAAATCTGTGAAGATCTGCTTCCCATACTTTTTTATTGCATTTCGCATTTCACGCTTTCTACCTCTATCTCGTTTCTAAGGCTTATCCAATTTTATAAAAAAATATAAATTTAAATACATATTTTATCATTCCAATCTATTATCGTGATCGCCGATTGCTTTCGATTTGATTAAATAATTTAATGATATCATTCGGTTAAATTTTTTTTACAAAAAATGACTGCTTTGGCACAAGCGTTGTATTATAGAAATGCCATCAACATCAAAGTCGACAAGGAGGAGAATGAAATGGAGTTCATTATGCATGTTCGATTTGACGGAAAAAGCTTTGACATACCCTTTGGTGAACTGGATATCGGCAGCCGCACCGACGACCGCCAGGTGAAGGCAGCCCTGGCTGGTTACCTGGATGTGACCGAATCGCGGTTCAGAAATTACGTTCTCGAGCGACACAGCAATGGCAACCTGACCATCAGACCGGAAGCGGTCTTTGGATAAACAGTTTACGCGTGCCCAACCGAAGCTGCATACAAACCTTACGGAGGCGGAGGCTGCGGGTTCGAATCCCGCCAGGGGCTCCTAAGTGCCCCTGTAGCTCAACGGTAGAGCGTCGAAAAAATGGCAGTTTGAACTTGCACGCCTTAACCCCAATTGAGAGTTATTCGTTATTGGTTATAGGTTAACTGGTTTGAAAGGAATGAAATCTGTTCTTAGACCTCACTGATGGTGAAAAAAAGAAATCAGGCTCTCAACCAATACTAATAACGAATAACCAATAACTCCTGAATGAACGTCTTTCGTTCATTTAGGGATCAATATTTACGGTTTTGCCTGTGCCCCATCCGGGAAGCTTACAAACGATAGCTCAGATGGTAGAGCAACCGACTGCTAATCGGAAGTCGAGGGTTCGAATCCCTCTCGAAACCAAATGCTTCTTGAACTTGCACAGGCAATCTATCAACGTATTTCCCCGTGCCCTATCCGGGAAGCTTACAAACATGGCAAGACTTGAAAAGTCTCGGGGTTCGATTCCCCCCTTGCGGGAGGTTCCCGCTCCAAAAAAAACCAGCTTTTCAAACTTGCACGGGGAAACTAATGACTAGGCGGAGGTAGTAATGACGGAAAAGAATCTGAGACTGGAAATTTTCAATTCATTGTTGACGACACCTCACCGGGACTTGACCAAAGTATTTCCCGTGCATCGCCGGATGTGTGAAAAAGACCCGCTCTTTTATGTGCGGATGGCAGCCTGGTACTTTGAAAAAGGCGAGGTGCGCGATCACAAGGAGATGTTTATTGTCAACCTGATATTGTCCGAATTTGAAGGACACCGAGATGTCGGTTTGGCTTTGCTCAGGAAGCTTCCGCCCTATGAAGTGGCACGGGTGTTGGATTTTATCCATGGAAAACGCATTCGGCGAATCACCCGGAAATTGGAAACACCGACCGCTTCACGCCTGCGCGGTCGACTGCGCCGGCTTGTGGCCTCATCAGCCAACGTCAAGACGGATCAGGCATCCGAGCCCGAGGTCGTGACCACTGGATTGGGACGAACACCGCCGCGATCCATGCGCACGGAGATCGAGCGCTACTTGCGAGAGCGCGAGGCGGATCCGATGTGGTTCGACGAATGTGTGCTGCAGGCCCGAAAGGCCATGAAGCGGTTATATGCATTGCTTCACATCAAGCCGTCTCAACGGGCTCAGTTGATTCTGTTTGATGAAACTCCGCCGGAAGACAGCAAGCTGTTTGCCATCAAGCAAATACGCAAGGCCAAGAAACCCGCGGATCAGGCTCGGATCATTATGGAACACCGGGTGCCGTACCGGGTTGCGGCTTCGACGATCAGGCAGATCACACCGAGTGTTCTGGTGGCCCTGATCGAGGTAATGACCCCCCAGGAAGTGATTAACAACATGGGATCGCTGCGCCGGCGGGGCGTTTTTGACAATGCCGATCTCAAGTCCCTGGTTGAAAAAAAGCTTGAGAAAGCCAGCACGAATGATCGAGTATCCGCATACAAGGCCAAAAAAGCGGTGGAAAGGTCCGGGGTTTCGAAAGATCTGGCTGCAAAGCTGGATCGCGTCACCGATGAAAAGATCAAAGCAAAAGGCGCAATAAAGCGTCCGACAGCCCTTTTGGTGGATAAATCCGCTTCAATGGATGAGGCCATCGAAGTCGCCAAAAATATCGGCGCCATGATTTCATCGTTGTGCCAGGCAGATTTATTCGTCTATGCCTTTGACACTACCGCCTATCCCATCACCGTGAAGGGAGACGAGCTTGTCCATTGGGAAAAGGCTTTCCGGGGCATTCAGGCATCCGGTGCAACCTCCTGTGGCGTCGCTTTGGAGTGGATGCGGAAGAAGAAGCAATATGTTGAGCAGATATTAATGATCACCGATGAGGAGGAAAACACGGGCCCCTTCTTCATCCAGGCGTTGGATCGTTACAGCTTTGATCTGAAAACCGAACCCAATGTCTGCATTGTCAAACTTCGGGGGGCTTCGGATCAGATTGAGCGGGATTGCCGCAAAGCAGCGGTGATGTGCGATACGTTCCGGTTCGATGGCGACTACTATTCGCTGCCCAACCTGGTGCCGTTGCTCAGTCAGCCCAGCCGCGTTGAGCTGCTGATGGAGATCATGGAATATCCGCTCCCCGAACGGAAAAGCAAGTGAACCCCAGTCCCGCCAAACCGGAGAAATGAAGATTGAAGATTGAAGATTTATGGTTTCGCTCGCACAGCGCAGGCGCTTGCGCCGCGTGTCGCTCTGTCCTACTAAATTACGAGCCCATATACAAAAATAAGGAAAGTGTATTTATCTATTTTATTTCACCCCCAATCCAGCCTCCTACGTCAAAGGGGAGGAAATAACCTTCCCTCCCCTGGTGGGAGGGATTGAGGGAGGGGGATAAAATGATACGATCCTTTAAATTGTAGATAGATCCGTTAAATTATATCGATAGAGGTAATTAATTATTCAATCTGGAAATGACGAAAATCTTGCGCAAACATGATGGGATTTCAAAATATAGGTGCTAAGAAACTTCTCGAAAAACTGGCCGGGAAAGAGGACGCGTTTCTGAAGGAAAGCTTTCTGGCTCCTGCAGTCAAAGGCGGCAACCTTTGTATACGGCTGCAGGGCATTGTATGTGCTTTAAAGATTGAGGATACTAATTTTGAAGGCTGGGGCATTTTCCAACCAGAATCGTTTAATCGGGCAACGTGCCTCAGACCGGCCGGTAGAAAGGAGATACGCAGTTATCTTGGGAAGCTTCCGTCCGTTGACGTGATCATCGGCGAACCATCCGGTTCCCGGCGCATGGCAATGGTGGCACATCCGGCCGGTAGCTCGGTCAAAGTGGACGGCTATATAACGGTTTTGCTGGTCGAAAAGGCCGGTTTGTTTCAACACGTAAAGGTTCGGTTTGATGGATTCAACTTCTGGTATGAGCGCAAACAGCCGGGCCGCAACCCGGCGTTTGCGAACTACTTAAGACGCGCGCTGGAGAAGGAAGCCGACCTGGAACTTCTTAATCGGCCGGGGTTGTTGCCGCGGGAAAAAGCCATTTACGCAGATTTATTGAAGCTGAAGCAGTCAACTCAGGAAAACAGGGATCGGCGTCGCATCCGAAAGGCGCTGGAACACGGTGGCGCACAACTTCACCGTTTACAGCAAAAAAATGACACGTTTACGGTGACTTATTCCGTAGACGGCATTCGGAACCGATCCGTTATTCGATCAGATGACTTGACGATCCTATCCGCCGGAATCTGCCTGTCCGATGAAGATGAGAAATTCGACCTGCACAGTCTGGTCGGCGTTCTCAGAGAGGGCCGCCGGTTTATTGGATTCGATGAGTAAAATCGAGCCGGGGTAGAAAGACATTAATGATCGAGCACAACGGGAGCAGCAAATTCCGAATGGAATATTGGAATGGTGGAATAATGGAATATTGGGAATCTAAAGCGGATGACGGTCTGATTTTATAAACTTATCCAGGCCATTTTTATAAAAATAGACCCCATTCCACTAAACCCAGCATTCCAATTTTCCATCATTCCGCCCCCGCTGGCAGCAGGATTTATGGTATAGCCGATTATTTCTGATCTGGAATAGAGGACCAGGTTTTCTGCGACAAAATAAACTTATGGATGATAGACTATTGCACGAAAGTGTTTATCGGGGACCGGCAGTGCTGCAGGTCCTGAAGCAAACCAGGTTGACCCTGTGCGGCATAGGTGCCGTCGGCTCAAACCTGGCCATGAATCTCGCGCGCCAGGGATTCTCATCGATTGCCGCCATCGATTTTGATCGGGTCGATCCGCAAAATCTATCGACCCAAATTTGGTCTGAAGCAGAGATCGGCCTCCTCAAGGTGCGGTGCCTCGAAAACCGGCTGTTTGAAAATCTGGGATTGGAGATGGAATCCGTCGCCAAAAAACTGACCGATCAAAATGCAAAGAAATTGCTGAAAAGGGAAACCCTTCTCGTAGACTCGTTTGATAACTCGACCGCAAGGCAGATCGTTGCGACCTACTGTCAGAAAGAAAAAGTCCCCTGCCTTCATGTGGGACTGAATGGCGATTATGCTGAAGTCATCTGGAACGATCAATACACCGTACCTTCCGGTGAAGGGGAGGACGTCTGCGATTATCCCTTGGCCCGCAACCTCATAATGATGGCGGTTGCGGTGGCATCAGAAAGCATTATCCGGTTCGTTGTCGACGGAAATCAATTGAGCTACACAATTACGCTAAATGATTTTGCGGTCCGAGAGTTGTAGCATCTGGAACTCCCAAACTGATATTTAACGAGAATTCTTGTTAAATTTTTTGCCTTGAAATGTAAGGATTCATTTTTCGGGCTGATTTAACGATCCGACTTCATAAAAAGAGCGGCGATAATGCCTCGTGCGCTCTTTTTTGTTTTTAAGACGCTTGCCCGCCGAAGGAGGATTGAATTCTTTCAAAATCGATAATCATTCGCTGAGTTTTTGGCATGATGAGCAACTCCTCGAACATATTTTTTTTATAGTCACCTGTGATACAATCATTATTGGATGTTAAAAAAAAGTACCTGTTACTTTTTTGCTTCATAATATACCGTCGCTGCTGTCGATACACCCCTTTAAATAACTTGACATATATGTCAAACGGTATTATCGTTTTGGCGTTTTGATAATACCATAGGCTGTTGGAGGGATTGATGAAAACACTAACTGTAAAATTACCGAATGAATTGGATTTAAAACTGGCGGCTATGGCCAGAAAGATGGGTGAAAGCAAATCCAATCTGGTTCGGATCGCAATCGAGCATATTGTTGCATCGAATCAGGCTATTGCTGCCAATTCTTGCCTAGATTTGGCCAGGGATCTTGTTGGCGCCGTGGAGGGATCTTCAGATCTTTCGTATAATAAAGAGCATCTCGCAGGTTACGGTCAATGAAGCAGAGCATTCTATTGGACACGGGGCCTCTGGTGGCGTTCTTAAACCGAAAAGACAAGTACCATAAATGGGCAGTGGCACAGTGGGGTCAAATATCACCTCCTATGCTCACTTGCGAAGCAGTCGTCTCTGAAGCTTGCTTTCTGTTGACTGGAACTGCGGCCGGCGGCGATTCAGTGATGCAGCTGATACAGCGCCAAATCATTTCAACATCTTTTCGGTTGGATGAGAACATCCTACCGGTCAGAAAATTGCTCGCAAAATACCGTTCCGTTCCTATGGCTTTGGCCGATGCATGTTTGGTCAGGATGAGCGAGCTGCATCAAAATGGCAGAGTATTGACATTGGACAGCGACTTCAACATATATAGGAAAGAAGGGCGACGCATAATACCGACAATTATGCCTTCTGCCGAGTAAACCGGCATCGAAGTGCCCTGCCGGTCCTAACTAGCGAGGTCATTATTGTTTGGACATGAGTTCCCCACCCGCTTCATGCTTCGCACTTCGAGCATCCGACATCGTCACTGCCACAGAGTGACTATGACGAGACTGGACGATCAGACAAACCTCTCGTTCGGCTCATGCAGAAAATATCCGGCCGACCAGTCTAATTGACTGCGAGTGGCTCGTAGCGGCGAAGCCTTAGCGAAGACGAGACAGCGTTTGTCTGCGCCCGGTTCATCAAAGATTTGTGCGCATCACGCAGTGAATCTGTTTTTTGCTCCAACTTTTCTGAGATTACTCTTATTTTTGAACTTTCGTCTAAACCCGGCTAAACCGATTAACTCGATACTTAGAAGTAGCGCTTTAGCAGTTTCAGGGACGGTATCGGTGATAAGCATGGGTTGATCCTGCTAGCCCCTGAATATCAGACTCGACAAAACCTCTGTCTTCGAATCCCACGAGTTCAGGATCCCCGGATCCCTGGTAATCAGGGACATATTGACTCAGAATACCGTTATTAGGAAAAATGTCAATGTTACCATCAAGCGGATGATCTCACATACAGCCGTCAGCAGTTGGAACAATTGTACCGGCATATGAATAAATCGGTATAAAAATCAGAATCGATAAAAAGAAAAACAATGCTAATCTGCCTGATTTAGGATCGTGACCCATCAACAGTTTGCCTCCTTTCATAAATGTTATATTTTGATTGGAAGTAATCAAGCAGAACATCTGGGCAAGTCAATAAAATTTTATAATTTTAACAGTATCTTATATGATTTTACAGTATTTGATAGTTTGGCTGAGTGGAAAGAACACTTCACACTAGAAGAAGCATAAGTAAGTGCATTTTCGGGACAGGTGAATCGAAAATCGGGGCTTCAAGGACGCCCATAAAAATATAATATTTGTTCAGTTATACGAAGCAACTTATAATTTTATGGGCGTCCCAAAAATTGCACATTCCACTAAACCCAGCATTCCAATTTTCCAATTTTCCATCATTCCGCCCCCGTTGGCAGCAGGATTTATGTCATAGCCAATTGTTTCTGACCCCCGTAAAGAACACGGGATCAACGACTGGCCAGGAGGACCAGGTTATCTGCGACAAAATAAACTTATGGATGATAGACTATTGCACGAAAGTGTTTATCGGGGACCGGAAGTACTGCAGGTTCTGAAGCAAACCAGGTTGACCCTGTGCGGCATCGGTGCCGTCGGCTCAAACCTGGCCATGAACCTCGCGCGCCAGGGATTCTCATCGTTTACCGCCATCGATTTTGATCGGGTCGATCCGCAAAATCTATCGACCCAAATTTGGTCTGAAGCAGAGATCGGCCTCCTCAAGGTGCGGTGCCTCGAAAACCGGCTGTTTGAAAATCTAGGATTGGAGATGGAATCCGTCGCCAAAAAGCTGACCGATCAAAATGCAAAGAAATTGCTGAAAAGGGGAACCCTTCTTGTAGACTCGTTTGATAACTCGACCGCAAGGCAAATCGTTGCGACCTTCAGTGAGAGAGAAAAAGTCCCCTGCCTCCATGTGGGACTGAATGCCGGTTACGCTGAAGTCATCTGGAACGATCAATACACCGTACCTTCCGGTGAAGGAGAGGATGTCTGCGATTATCCCTTGGCCCGCAACCTCATAATGATGGCGGTTGCGGTGGCGTCAGAAAGCATTATCCGGTTCGTTGTCGACGGAAATCAATTGAGCTACACAATTACGCTAAATGATTTTGCGGTCCGAGAGTTGTAGCATCTGGAACTCCCAAACTGATATTTAACTTATTCTACTTGAACAACGACTTTTCGTTCAGGCACTAACGATCAAATTTCTCGATTAGTAAATGTTCAAGCTATCAAAAGATACCGAAACTGAGTACGATACTAATATTTGACAGGATCTACAAGATTTAGTAAAATTGCTCCACTAAAGTGAATCTTTTCGTTAATATAATTGAGAATAGTCCACTAAAGTGGTTTATTTTTGACATTTTTGGATATTTGATATATATCAAAAACCACTATAATGAATGAACTTGACTAAAATCCTTAATAATATACCACTTTAATTATCCGTGGATTGTCACATCGAAATATTTATAGATAACTGCTGGAAGACAGCGGCGGTATTCGAACCCGATTCCCAAACCCTCGATAGAGGCGTGGCGGGAGCTGGTCGGTTGGAATATGATATCGATTATGCGATCAACTACAGAGGCAATCCGGATGCAGAACTTATTCCCGGGCTCACCGTTGGATTTGAATTATTTCGTTTCCAACAATGGCCGCCATTCCTGGTTGACCTGTTGCCTGGAGGCGCCGGACGACGGGCTTGGCTTAGGCGAATGCAAGCTGAAAATGACGGCCCGCAGATGGATTGGCATTTACTCATCAAAGGAGCCGGCGCATCTCCGGGGAACTTGCGGATAGCTGAGGCTGTTCTTGAGCCGCCTCCCGATCAATTTAAAATCGGATTTCCCCGAGGGGACATAATTGAGCAGAGGGAACACTTTTTAGATTATGCTGAAGAGCGCGGTGCTCATGTGGCGGGGGCTTCCAGTGTTCAGGGTGAAGCACCGAAGTATTTATTGGTGGAAGACCATGCCGGTATGTTTCATGCCGAAGGTGCACTGATAGACGAAAAGATTAAAAAATTCTGGCTTGTTAAATTTCCACGAGGCCGTCGCACAGATGAACGCAATCAACAGGTGTTGCGTAATGAAGCTCCCTACCTGGAAGTTGCCAGAAAATTCGGAATTCGTACGGGAGAACCTTTAATTTATAACGACAATGTGTTGTTTGTACCGCGTTTTGATCGCAGGGTCAGAGGTGGTCGCGTTGAACGATTGGCCATGCATAGCCTCTATGCAGTAGCCAATATACCCGGATTCGGAGCGCCGGTTCGACAAGATAGGTATTGCCTGGCGTTGGCGAAAATCGTGGGCGATCCCAACAAGGAATTACGAGAGTATATCCGCCGCGACATCTTGAATTTGGCCCTTCGTAATACTGACAATCATGGGCGTAATATGGCTGTCCTGAGAAAAGGCCATCAGATCAGGCTGTCACCTCATTTTGATTTTGCCCCCATGTTCCTGGACCCCGAGGGTATTGGCCGAATCAGCCGATGGGAAGATGAACTCCCAGGCAACCAGCCTGCATGGGCGATTATTTGCGAAAAGCTCAAGGATTTCGTGAATCCTTTTGAGACAAGGACTTGGCTTGCCGGTTTGGGCGAAGAAGTCAAGCGACTGCCGGAGATAATGCAGGAATGTCACGTCGATGATGCCATAATTCAAAGACTTACTGGCTGGATCGATGAAGTGGCCGCAGGGCTGATCGAAACCCGGCCGAAAATGCATATTTAGGATACCTAAATGAAACGTCCTCCCGCAAAAGAGATAACCATTTTAAAAGAAAAACTTTATCGCGATTTAGCCCAAGGCAATGTCGACATTCGGTGCGCAGTTCGCAGGATGAGAAAGATATTGGGGATGTCTCAAAAGGAATATGCCCACAAAGTTGCCGACATCTCCCCCCGCATAATTTCAGAATTTGAAACCGGTGCAGGCAACCCCACATTGGCGACCCTGGAGAAAATCGCCAAACCATTCGGTCTTACAATCACGTTTCTACCGCCAGAATCATGGCGATTGCCTGCACAAGAAAATGAGGGTGATACCAATGCGTGAACCGAAAGGTCAGTGGCTTAAAGTGAAAAAACTGAAAACGGTCTTGTTTTTTCCCTCAAAGCTTAATTGGAGGCATTTCATCTTGGTCCGCCCCAAATCTAACTCCCGAAATCCAAACCACTTCTAATAAAAAGTAGCCTTTTATTTACCAATTGCAGTCCAGGAATTTTGGATCGAAAACGGCGCCGATCAACATGCGATTTTTATAAACAGCTGCAACGCTTGAGGCTGAGATTTCTTCGCCGAGATTCAAATACACCTCCTTGATATCGAATTCGCCATCAGGTCTGAGACTTAAATTCAGTATCTGGGAAGGCGACAGTGTATCCGGATCTTGTGCGTGTTGAACGAATGATAAAAGCTGAGGGTGCGCCCCGATCCACAATCCCTCATCCGAATCCATTTCGATGTTATCGACCCCGGTTGCCAGATCAATCTTCTGTTTAAGTGCCAATTCACCAGAACCGATATCACGGTCAAATATATACAGGGCACCTTCTGTAACTGCTGATAAATAGAGAGTCTTGCCATTGGAACTGACATTTACACCGTTTGCATATCCAATTCCCGAGACAACTTCTGCAAAGCGGTGGCCGTCAAAATAAACTACATTGGAAAGCTTCAACTGCAGTAGATCTTCTAAAACTTGTCTGACGCCGGCGGTATAGCGATGGTCATTTGACACATAAAACCGGTTTGGCCCCACCGCTACAATATCATTGGGTGAGATCAACATGGGATCAGCCACGGTTTTTCTGTGGATCAGCTGTTCTTCCCTTAAATCGTATATCTCAATTCGATGCCTTCCTGCCTCGTGATTAATGACAAACAGAGAATCCTGACCCTCTTCACCCATATACAGGCTAATACCATGTGGATGAAATCCGCTGCCGGCATCCGGTGTGAGATGGACCAAGCGTGGGGCAGGAGAATTTAAATCATACGCATAAATTGCCCCGTTGGGGGACTTCCCCTGGTTAATAGCACGCCAATCAGAGGCCGAAACGTAGGCCATTCCGGTATTGGGATGAATGGTGATATCCTCCGGGCCCACAACTCCCGAAACCTGTAGACATTCGCCGTCAAAGTGCGGTTCGAGAGTTTTAAACTGCCCGGCGGACCACAGCAAATGCACAAACCATCCACCTGCGGCCAGGACCAATACTGCGACCGCCAGAAGAATCTTTTTAACCATTCCGCATATCTTTTGGTTTTTGAGGATATTTCGATTTTAGTGTCATATATCAGACTGTCTATCAACTATTCAAAATACTGTCAATTAAATCGGCAACTGTCTTTCTTCCCATCCTAATTTTTGATCTAGATTAAGTTTACATTCTCGCAAAAAGCTTTAACTCGGAGTAGCCTCACATCATATGTTATTGGTATTCATTTAATATCGCAATGCGGCATTAATATTGCTGACTCAAAATTCGTAGAAAAAATGCGAGCGACTTGAGCTATGCGATTTGAGATTGAGTTGAATCTATAGGACTTCAGATTCGGAGTTTATCCGCCTGCGTAGGATTACTGAGGGTTCGAATCAGTCTTCGCTCTTTGAGCTACGCCCCGACAGGGCAAAGTACTACGGCTTCATCCTCAGTCGCCCCCGACTCACGGGGATAAAGCATCTATAGATATTTTGATAGGGGCTCCTCTTGACTCTGAAGCCCTCCAGCTTTTGCAACGTTGGGTCAACTCAATCTGCTATTCAGTTGTGCTGCGTACTCAGGATAAGATGTCTGATTGAATGAGCAAATATTTAAGCTATCAACATACACCGAAACCGAGTGCGATATTAATTAACAGGCAGGTTTAATGACTGGTTATGCGTGGCAATCGTTTATTTTGGGGGACATAGGCCGAGTTTGGGTAACAGTTAAAGCAAAGAAAAATAGAACCTGAAAATTTCTATCCGTTCTTTACGGTCGGCGCTTTATATAACCTCCGATAGGCGCTTTAGCGAATAAATCCCATCCAGGCCCTTGATCGATTTGGGCTTTTTTTCATGCTTTGAATTGAAGAGCGTCTTAAACCGCTGGTAATTGGCAGATACAAACTCTTTTGATCCGATAATACCCGAATCCGTAAAATAGCGCGTGCGATATTTGAAACGATCGCTTTTGCTGAGTTCAAACCCTCGGCTGCGCTCTTTTTCAAGTGCTTTGTCTTCGATAACCTTGACGTTGCCTTTCTCGGGCTGATTCAATGACCCGGCTTCATAGACATAGCGGCGATAACGTCTGATGCGCTTTTGTTTGTTTTTGACATTGAATTCTTTCAAACCGAAATCAGTGGAAAGAAAGTTGTCCTGATTATTAGTTTGGACATGGTATCCCAGTGAATTCCACCGATATTGCTCCGGCAGGTCAACCAGCCCGGCTCGCAAGGGATTCAAATCGATATAGGCCAGGCAGTTGATCAACGTCTCTCCGTTTTCAACAATCACGCTTTTAAAGCGGTCGCCCCAAAAGTAGCCCCGCCGGTGGTGGCGCCGGTTGTAAAACCGGGCGAAGTTAACTTTAATTTCCCGCATAAACTCAGAAAGACTGGACAGTTTCATTCGCAATGACGGCACCAGGCCATCGGCATAGATGCGCTCATCACCATAAAAATCTATATAGCGCTCTAAAATTTCCTCGTCGCTAAACTTATATTCCGGGATCACCCGCACCAGGATGTGAAAGTGGTTACCCATCAGGCAAAATCCCAAAATCTCAACTAAATACAAAGCCGCATAGCGTCGAATCAGATCCAGCATAAAATCTTTTTCTATATCACCCAATGGAAAACCGTCCAGGGCGGTGCGGGACATCACGTGATATACCGTGCTTTGATCATCAATGATCATACGCTGAGTTCTTGGCATAATTGGCTCCTCTTTTAATATTATTTTTATAGCCTTCTATAAAACGATCATTGGTGTATGTCAATAATAAAGTGCCTGTCCCTATATTCTCTATGCCTATGGGTCGGACCTTTTTCAGAAGAGCAAGGTTACCGGGAATGCCCGGCTAATTATTATTTGTCGGGCATTGGTTGCAGCGGCCCGTATTGCGATAACCTTTCTCTTTACTGTTGTAGAGTGCAACCTGGCAATTAACCATAAAAATGCCGATTTAACCAAACAACCAATGCATTTGACTGCTGCGCGCGCTCCATCCGGAGGAACGAAAAATGGAGAATCATACCGGGGAAAAAACGGACAGTGGGTTGAATAATCAAAAAAGTACCGGTAAATTAGACCCTAGTTCGCAAAAAGAAATTCATGTGGAAACGTCTAAAACTGTCAGACGGGTATTTTTTATTCTGGTCGGTTGTATCGTCTTCGGTTTGGTCACCTTGGCAGGAACTTCTGACCTGGAGTTGATGAAACTAGATTCCAACGTTTCTTTACCGATTATTAATTATCCGATTGATTTTTTGACCTTTTTAATCATTTTCCCGGCCTCATTGTTCGCCCTTTTTTTATATCTGCACATTTTTGTGAGTTACCTGTATGAGCATAAACTCTCTCCGGATGAGGATTTCCCGATTCTCCAGAATATGGATACGATTTCAGCAAAAATAGTCACGTATGTCGTTTACTATTGGCTGGTCCCGGTAACCTTGGCATATTTTACCTGGAAGGCATGGCCCCGCGGACTCGATGGAAAACTGATGTGTGTGTATACTTTAGTCTTGCTGACCTTAACTGTCGTGATTCAAATATATCGCTATCAAATCAAATTATGGTCATGGCAAGCATTCACCTTGATGTTGCTATCTATCATTTTCACCGCAACCTTGTCTATTTCACTGCTAAACCGGCAGGCTTTTTTAACCAAGGCAGATCTTAGCGGGCTGGATTTAAAAAGACGATCATTGAGTAATGCCTTGTTTGAAAATGCCAACCTCGAAAACTCAGATCTTGAAAGAACAGATCTGAGCTATGCGAACCTGAAAAATGTCATTCTAAATAATGTGAATCTCAAAGATGTAAGGCTTATCAATGCTCAACTAAACGATGCCAAGCTCATTGCAGCTGATTTGACCGGAGTAAAATTGAATGGAGCGGTTTTAGTGAGGGCCGATTTAAGCCGAGCCACCCTTAAAAAGGCTAAAATGATACAAACAAAACTGGAAGAGGCTGTCCTGTACGGCGTGAGTTTTAAAGACTGCCAGGTCAATGGCGCAAGGTTGTCTTCAGCCGAATTTGATGAGGCCAACATCGAAGACTCGGTTTTCGATGAAGTCGAATTAACCGGCGCCCAGATGAGATATTTGGTAATGAATAATACGACCTTGAAAGGTGCGGAGTTATACAACACCAATCTCGACAACGCCAAAATCGCAGATACCGACTTTAGCGGGGCCAGATTACAAAATGCTTTTCTCAATAATGCCAGGATTGTAAAATCAAACTTTTATCGCGCTGACCTTAAAGAAGCGGTGTTAACCAAGACGATACTATTTCAAACCGAACTCACCAATGCCGATTTAAAAGGTGCTGATTTAACGGATGTGCAGTTTATTAACGTTGATCTTAGCGGCACGAATTTAACTGGAACCATCGGATTAACTCAAGCGCAATTGGACAGCGCTTGCGGCAATGAAACCATTCTACCCCAAAACTTGACGATTGAATCATGTGCCGACTCAAAAGGCATCGTGAAGCTTTCCTCGCCGTAAATTAGGCGATGACCGGATTTTAGGAATGCGGATTTTGTCGAACAGATTCTAAAAGAAACCGAAGGCAACGTAAAATATCAATATCTAAAATAATCAAACGGGCCAATCAATAGGTTTGCTTTGTCAACAACGTCCCGGAGTTTCCCTTGGTCCCAAATCCGGCGCCAACTGCAAACGCTTCAGGTGACAGAATTTTTTTCATTAAAACACCGCTTTTTCCGGCGAAATGAATTGACGGCTGAAATATCTCAGATGTTGAAAACCCTTGGTATTCCTACACCTAAGGAGATTTTGGCCGTCGAAAAACTAAGCGAAACCCAAAAAATCGGGTAGGCACACACTGAATTTCATTCATTCAAGCAAATGCTGCGATGGTGCGGCTTAGCGCCGATTCGTTAACTTACAAATCCCAAACCCGATTCTTAATGGATTTTTAATTTTATGAAAATTGTTAAATCATATCTGGCTCAAAATTAATTGACATTTCTGATTCGACTCCCATCGATATCGCCATACCTTCATGACCATAGCGAGAGTCTGCGATCCCTTCAAATCTGATAGCTATTTCAGTAATTTTTTTTCGAGCCCTTATTTCGTCATCTCCTGTCAGGATATCATCGTTGGCTTCGTTCCCAAACTCCATCATAAATGCCCATGTTGCGAAGGGGCTTAAAAATGCATATTTGCCGTCTTGGCCTCCCAATTCAATTGAAACCGAATGCTCACCAGGAGGTAGCTCTTTTGCTCGATCCCTGCCACGGTGGGAAAAACTATGAAGTTTACCGAGTGTATCCACAAATGTGGCGTTCCCATGGTGTCTAAGAAATATCCATGCCCATCCCTCCAACATTTCACTTGTTGCAATGCTGACGTTGGCAGTGTTAACAAATGTTCTCGCATAGAATCGGTAAGACGGGTGATTGTGTGAAATGGAAAAGGAGAATCGCCCGGTCTGATCAAAAACCTCATAAGCTTCAGGTAAATTTTCCCGAGCAAAAAGCAATTTAGCGGGACTAATTTTTAGTGGCACCGCATTGCGTTCTTCCTTAAGTTTAAGTAGCTTGTCTTTAAACATGAACTGATAATTTTTCAGCTGCGCCACCGAGCGGTCTTGAATATCACTTGGAACTAACGATGGTCGTAGCCCCCAATATTCCAGAGCTTTGTGCTCCATGATGATTGCGCGGAGCAAATCTGCTTTTATACGATTAACTGCACGATCAAAAAATACCACATGCTCAGCCAACCGCGGATTGGATACCTCAAGCAATCTTCCACGCGTGCTGGCTAGCTCAATAGCCAACTGATTTTTTTCAGTTTCGAGTTCTAATATCTTTGTAATTTTTGAATCGATTTCGAGAATCTTATTATTGCGTGTTTTTATAACATTGAGGTACTGCCTCATAAGATTTCCGTATTCCCTCGCTTCTGGTAAATGCTCAAACCGTTCTACCACTGATTTAAAATCCTCTTCTGCGGCAATTAGCTTGGCACCGTCTCGCTCCTTCTCTAAAATTTCTTTAACAGTTAAGTATCCTTTAGATATACCGTCTATACCTGCGCCAACAATTTGAATTTTTTTTGTTAGGTACTCTGCTTTATCTTTCAACTTATCTTTCAATTTCTTGTTATCGATCATTTCTTGCATCTGAGCTACTGCGGCTAATCCACCAGCGATCGAACCTATTCCGGAGGCTACAGCTGCAATTGCAGAGGCCGCTTTGATCACATCATCAAAGCCACAGGCCGCCTCGCGGGATACGGCGTTCTGGAATGAATGCCTTGCTTCGTTTACTTTTTTTTCTAATACAATTTCCTCATCCAACAAGTTCGCGACATGCTCCCTTGTTTTATTCACTTCTAAAATAATCTGATTCGAATGAGCTTCCAATTGTTCATTCTTCAACGTCAGTGTAGAAACGGCACGATTGATTGCTTTCCGTTGCTTGAGTGAATTTTGGTGATCCTCGTAATACTCTGAAAAAGCATCTTCAATGTCAGTCGCAAGTATGATCATTCCATCAATTACCGCTTCATAAGTACTAACTGATGTCAATGGGACAAAGTTAGGGAAGTGCCCGTAAAAATTTAATCCTTGTGATAATTGTGTCAATAGGACATGGATCCTTTCAAGAATCGCTATGTGTTGGCTAAGCTCAAGATTGGTATCGTATCGTTGCTGCACAATATCTGCCGCTTCGCCAGCTAGCAGTTGGCCAGATTCCAGCAGATCATTTAACCAGATAAGTTTTTCTGCAGCCTTTTGCGGTCTGTTATTTAGATAATCCAACTCAGCATCGTGCAGCATCATTTTAAAAAATGAATACGTATACTTTTTCCTCTGACTATCGAGGTTAAGATCCTTGTTTGTGTAATTGCCCGCCGATCCAGATTTTCCCTGCTCGGCCTGTGTTCCAATAGATTTTCCTTTTGGTCCTTTAGGCCCATTCGGGCCCCTAAAATCACGGTAGCACTCCCAGTAAGCCATAGCCGTTCTCCTTATATCGTTGGACAGTTCTCTATCGATAGGTACCCATTTATAGTGATGATCGGCACTTCACCTATCACGAATTGGACCATCATCTGTGTTCCTATAACATTTTACACCCCATCCGCCTTTACCACCCGAGCCACCTTTTCCTGGTTGACCAGGCTGGCCGCCTGGGCCTCCGATACCAGCTTCATGAGTGATGACAACCTTATCGCTGAGATTTTGATCCGAACTCATGATGGAGATATTGCCGCCATTACCCCCATCCCCTCCTTTGGCACCAGCACCGGCGTCGCCACCCGGATGCCCTTTCCCCCCTGTGAATCCACGCTGCCCATCATATCTTGTGGATAAGGGTTTATCATTTGCATCAGGTCCTTGGAGACCATTCGAGCCATTGCCACCGGCCTGACCTGTGCCGCCACGTCCGCCATTGGCTTCGATTGATAATCTTTCACCTATATATTTCTCAGCGATTATATAGACTATACCCGAATCTCCTCCCCTACCACCTTTTACTGTCGCATCTATACCTTTATCGCCCGGACTAGGACCATCTCCCGCAGCTGTCGATGGAGTACTACCAGGTTCTCCACTCACAGAAATTGTAAGAGATTGTTCGGTGCGAAGGAAACGGCAGACGATGGTAAGCGATTTACCAGGAAGTGATAGATTTTTGGTAAGTGTTAAGTCATAAGCACGAACAGTTAAATTCTTTGATGCCCAGGCTTCGGCATCAACCGGTGGCATCGCGAAAGTCGTACCTGTGATAAAAACATCTGATTCGGATACTTCAATAATAAAGTCTGACTCTTTCACCAAGTCTAATTTGATTTCTTTGGTGGCCATGTCTGCTCCCCTGTAATTATAGTTCTGAATTAGAATTTATTAAGGCATAATAATTTTTTTGGGTGTTATGTTGGTGTCTATGTGGATGTCAAGTCTTGAAGGGCTGTTGTTCAAATGCCATTTTTAAGCTATAAGAGGAAAATTGGCACTACTATCATAACCTAAGCTGTTGATTTTATTATTGCCAAATTTTGATAAGAAGCGAACTTGGTATTATTTTCTATTTGGGCAACAACCCGTTGATTAGAGATTATAGTAACCGATTAATCACTGATCATGATTTGACACCTAATCCTTCGTAAGTATTAATCAGCGGCTTCAGAATAGGACGCCGATTGGTTCCGAATCGCTATTAAGCAAAAAGATTTAATAATTTTTTCTTTTCCCTAACAACACAGCGATTTTTGAAGTCCACTGTCCATTAAACTTGTTCCTATTACGTTTGACAACTTCTTAGGCATCAGCTATTAATTTCGCTGACTATGGCTACTATGTGATCTCCCTTCGTAATAAGTCAAGGTATTTCGAGTGACATTATGCTGACATTTCCCTGATATAGTTCTGACATCCATATTTTTAATAATACTGGAGGATTGCAAGGTGATATCAAACGCCGAATTTCGCTTTGGTCCATTTTCATTCGATCCGATAAACGGTGTCTTGCAACATGGATCAGAAACCACCTACCTCACTCCCAAAGATCTCGCGGTACTGCAGATTCTTGTAGCAAACGCCGGCAGCTTGGTCACTAAATCCGAAATTATGAAAATCGCGTGGCCTGATACCGCAGTCAGTGACGATGTCCTTACAGCATCTGTCAAGCGCATTCGTAAAATTCTTGGTGATAATTACAAAGCTCCGCAATACATTGAAACAATCCACCGACGAGGCTACCGCTTCATCTGTCCGTTGGACAATGAGGCCCAAACATTCATTAGCCCGACACCCTTAGTACCGTCTCCTGTCCAGGTTGTCGGCCGGGAAAGTGAATTGAAACTATTAGAAGCGCACCTTGATCTTGCAGCCGGAGGCAAACGTCAGATTGTTTTTGTCGGCGGCGAGGCCGGCATCGGCAAGACTACTCTGGTAACTGCCTTCAGGAAACAGGCTGCGGAAAGCTGCAACATGATGACGTTGCAGGGCCAGTGTATCGAATATTACGGCGCGGGCGAAGCCTATCGCCCGATCCTCGAAGCCATCGGAGCTTTGTGCCGGTCATCCGATCGTCATGTGGTATCTGTTTTGAAACGATACGCTCCCATGTGGTTGCTCCAGATTCCCGGACTTGTATCCGGATCAGAGTACGATGCAATGCAAAAAAACCTGGTTGGGACCACACCTGATCGGATGCTCAGGGAACTGGCGCAAGCTTTAGAAGTTATGTCCAGCAAGATTACTACTGTTATGGTCATCGAAGACCTGCATTGGAGTGACGCCGCTACCCTGGACGCCATCAACCTGATCGCAAGGAGGCAGGATCCGGCCCATTTGATGATCGTGGGCACCTATCGTCCTGAGGGTCTGCAGTCTCGGGATCATCCTTTAAGGAACATCATTTCCGAATTGAGCCTGCATGCGAATTGCCGGGAAGTCCACCTGCCGCTGCTATCCATTGAAGAACTGGGAAACTTTCTAATGCACCATTTTGAAGGACTACGCGTGCCCTCCGCCTTAGTGAAATGGCTTTTTCGTCATACTGAGGGCAATCCTCTCTTTTTTAATGCCCTCTTGAATCATGCCAAAAGTCAGGGGTGGCTGAAAGACGACGGAAAGCTGGTTTGGGAGGAGCCGGTAGAGAAGGCCTCAATCTTAAACGTGCCACGCACCCTGCGCCAAATGATAGACAACAACCTGAACCGCCTGGCGCCAGCAGAACGAGCGGTGGTTGAAGTCGGCAGCGTTGTCGGCATGACCTTTCCGGTACGAGTTCTGGCCGATTCGGCGGAAGAAGAAGAGCGATTGGACGCACTTTGTCACCGGCTCGTGCGCCGCAATCAACTGCTCCATTTTGCAGGCCATATGACCTGGCCGGATGGAATCGAAACGCCCTGTTATATATTCGTCCATTCAATTTATCAGCAGGTCGTTTACGATAATATTTCTCCCGTGCGGCAACAACAGCTCCACCTGCAGATTGGAATGCGATTTGAGGCCGCCTATCGTGAGCAAATTGAAAAGCTGGCTGCGGCCCTGGCCATGCACTTCGAGCGCGGGAGGGATTATCAAAAAGCCGTCAGGTATGCACAGCGCGCAGGTGAAATCGCATTGAACAGAAACGCTTACCGGGAAGTAATCAAACACATGAATCGCGGGTTGGAGCTGGTCCTGCGATTGCCTAAAAAGCCTGAACGCGACCAGCAGGAAATTGCTTTGCGCATTGGTTTGGGAACATCTCTGATAGCAACCCAGGGCTACGCTTCTCCGCAAGTGGAAAATATCTATACCCGTGCTCACGAACTTTGCCGGAAGTCAGAGGCGATTCCCCAGCTGTTGCCGGTGTTGTACGCTATGTGGACTTTTTACATTATCAGAGCCGATTTCCGGATGGCACAGGAAATGGGAAGACATTTTTTCCGAATCGCTTCTCAGATCAAAGTCAAAGCAACTTTTGTTTGGGCTCATTCGATTCGCAGCTTAACTTACTGGTATCAAGGACAATTTAGTGAAGCAGTCAGGAATGCCGAAAAAAGTGTGATGCTGTACGATCCCAATCAGCAGGCAGGACTGATTAGCGATTATGGGGGTATCGATGCAGGGCTGACCAGTTGGTGCCACAAGGCCATGTCTCTCGTCCTATTAGGGTATGCCAATCAGGCACGGCAGGAGGCAAACAGAGCGATAGCTGTTGCTAAGGACCACTCAGGTCCCTTTATGGTTGCCGCTACTTTCGCGTTTACGAGTGCGATTTATTTATTTCGACGGGAACTTTCTGCCACACGCCAACATTTAGACGAAATGGTCGCCCTCTCAACGCAACATGGCATTCTTTATTGGCTAACCCTGGGTAAAAACATGCAGGGATGGGCGTGGGCCATGGAAGGACGATCCGAGGAAGGCATTGCTCAAATCCGCGAGAATATAGATGCTTACCGTACAACAGGCGCTGTGCTAATGCTGAACTTTTTTTTATTTTTATTAGGCGATGCTTATCGGACTGCCAATGAGACGGAAAACGGCCTCAATACCGTAGAAGAAGCGCTGGATCTGACAGCCATAACCAATGCACGCTGGATTGAAGCGGAAATATATCGCCTGAAAGGAGATCTTCTGCTTCAGAAAGCAGAGGGGACAGCCTTGAATTTGAGCGCTTTGCAGGGTGAAGCGGAAACCTGCTATCAAACAGCCCTCAGGATAGCTCGTGCTCAGCAGGCAAAATTATTTGAGCTGCGCGCCACTGTCAGTTTATGTCGCCTGCTGATACAGATCGGCAAACATGAAAAAGCCTTATTTAATCTATCGGAAATCTATGGATGGTTTAAGGAAGATCTTGATTCCATAGACCGCAGGGAAGCCAAAGCGTTGATGAAAGTTCTTTCCAGCAGTTGACGCCTGTCGTCCGCTATGGGGTCGGACCAAGCGGAATGCCTGTTAATTAGGGATTTACGCTAAAAATAATCCCCTATTTGGGGCTTAGAGTAATATTTTTGATACCCAAAATGACGGTTTAAGAAAAAATGCATCTTCTGAAATAAATAGAGCTGGCTTTCCCCTTAATTTTACCATTTTGACGGTAATAAGGGCGTTTTAAGGCCGAAAAACGGCCTTGTTTTTAAGCTCATGCCTAAATTATCGGCGTTTTGTCTTGGTCCGCCCCCAGCACCGTCCGTTAATAATCATTTCATGAAGCTATGAATGTTCCGCACGAATGTCAGAATTTTCCATGCTGGGGATTCGGGCATTCATTATCCGGACCCATAAGGGCGGGCACAACACCAACTGCACCATGGCGGCATACCCGGGCGGCAACTGGGGGCTTTCATCAAAGTGGCGAAGGATTTGGTAACGACGTCCCGGGTTATTGTGGTGATAGGTATGCCGCGGTAGATTGAAAAGCAGACTGGAAGAATTCAGAAAACAGGAAGGAGGTCTGTGAATAGTCCTGATTATTATTAATTTAAGTTTAACATAAAATCAAATAACCTCTATTGACAATTTCGAATCAAGGATATAAGATCCGCTCCGTTAATTCGCCATATGATTCTAATCTAAAATAAAATCACACGACCGTCATTCTATCCAGATATTCCAAAACCTTTCTGAACCTGCACATTGTTTTTCATTGTTTTTTCATATCACTTTTACGCTTCCGGATATCAGCCACCCGGAAGATTTTTTTCAAGGCTGTGAGGTATGTTCAAATGCGAGCTATGTAAAAAAATAGTGTCACAATCTACTTCTGCGAAGCGGATCGTAATGGAATCCAGAAGAGCCAAATACCCATTTAGAAAAGGTGCCAACAAATTCAGGTTTGATGGAAAGTTAAAAACTACCGATGATAAAGGTGGAAGCGGAACGGAGATCGTCAAAGAAGTTTTAGCCTGCCCGAAATGTGCCGGTGAACATGGAAGGAGGACTTCCTAACGCGGATAAACCGGAAATTCGAAACTCGAAATATGAGATCCCTGGCACGTGAATTGAGTGCAGCAGACTTCACATCTCATAATATATTGGCATACTCACATATTCAATGTTTGGGGGTTTTGGGGCCTAGAAAAAATTAATTTTCTTCTTATTCTGGTACGGATATTATAGGGAACTACGAGATGGGACGTTGTTGACTAATCGAACCAATTGATGCTAAATTGGCGTTCTTTAAATTCTTACAAGGGAGAAATAGAATACCACGTCGAGCCAGATTAGATGCCACAGGGACCCTGCATCATGTAACCCTGAGAGGAATCAATAAAGGAACTAAGGTTGGGCAGCCGGCGCAAGTAGCACTCCGGTGTTCGGTCTTTAATTGTCTGGGGGCGGTCATGGGGTCGGGCCACAGCAACATATTGAAAAATTGATAGATGTTTTTCAAGAACACCAAAATTTCTCTCTTAATCGGTCAATTTTCATGCAAAAACTGGCCAATTAAGGATGCTGGTCTTGGTTATTGAGCCCATAAAGGGCGTGTTCGGAACCCAAATTATCAGCATTGCCGAATGGCGTAACCACCTCCCGAAGTTCAAATGTATCTTCAACACAAATTATCTTTCTGCCTCTTGCTCTATAACCAAAGGTTCCCTTTATCACTGTATAATGATTTTTTGCGTGAGCCAATTTTCGTCGAGTCTCTTAATGGGGCAGTTTTGGACCAAAACCGGTCGATTAAGGCCGATTTAGAGACGTTTTTATGACATATTCTCTGCAATCTCGATCACTTCGCATGCCCCCCCAGGTGTCTTGATTCACTTTGTTTTACTGGTGATTATGCCGGATGTAGCACGGAATAATATGTCTTTTGGCTCTCGCGATAAATCTCAGATAATAACGGCCCAGAACATACCGTCAAATTTCAAGGATCGCGAAAGCCTGTACAGTGTTTTCCATCAACTTGTTTGAACGGCAATATTTGGAACACGGTTTCACCCCGTCCCATCCAGCTGGAAGGGAAACCGTGGGGTCGGGCGCAAAGCGATTTCTTTGTATTCCAGAGTTTTACTCTGCAGGTTTAATGCCGGTAATATCCTCTATGAGCTTTGCGTCGTCCGATAAGATACCCGCTTTGGGGAGTCTCGTAACCATTTTACGCCATTGCGGTTCCTGAGAAAAAACCTCGGAGAATATCGGCCGCGCCGCTTCCATTTTATTACCTGCAGCCAAAGCAACCGCCTGCCAGAATTTTGCTTCTACCAGCCCAGGCAACATCTGGGCGGATTGCTCGTACTCAAGAGCTGCTTCCAAGAAATCACCCCGGGTAAAAACATCATCGCCCCGGTTCATGTGCTGGTAGGCTCGAGCGACATTGACCAAACGCCGCAGTTCATCGAGCGGTTGACGGTGGTCGTCTACCCTCAAGTCAAATACGCGATCGGCCGTGTAGTTGCCGGTTGCCTTGGATTTTACAACGAGCATAGCGGCTGCCTGCCGTCCCCGGATATCGCCGCCTGCTTTTTCAGCAGATTCCAGAGTCAAAAGCAATCGCTCGGCAAGGTCACCCGTGCTTGCGACATACGTTTTCTCCATTATGGGCACCACCCGTTCGTTTTCCATCATATTGGCCTGTACAGAAAAATGATGTCCGACAATATGGCCGGCATCGTCTACGCAGGAAGCCCCCGTAAAGGCGTCAACCCCGCCATTGGCATCGATCATGGCAACCTGACGCACATCTTTCATCGCGTCTTCCGCCAGCAGGGCCGCCAGTGTTTCAGGGGCGGATTTGCCGAGTCCCATCATTTCCAGGCCGGTCGAACCATAAGAGGGTTCGATAAAGGATTGGGTGGCGACTGCGCCAACGCCCGCCTCGGCCCAAGCAACTAAAGCCCCGACTGCAAACCAATGCGATTGAACGGCCACACCGATCTGGCCCGCTTCCGGATCGTAAGCGACGATGGAATAGGTGCCCGCATTGCGCATTTTTGCATCTGCGCCCGCAGCGCATCTTTTCTTTAAGGTTTTTCGCATTCTTTGGGTTACCATGGAACAGTCCTCCTTATTCTCGTTTACGGTTATCCAGAAAGATCAAGTAGAAGGAATGCCATCTATTTTATCCCCCTCCCTCAATCCCTCCCGCCAGTCTACGATTCCGAGTACTTTTCGGGGGGGAGGGAAGTGAAGTGCCTATCACTGGAGATTTGTAGATATCCAGGTTCTCGTTTTTATGCGGAAACAGATCAGGCAAGAAACATCTCGCTTTTTGGTCTACCCTGGATTAATCAGTATGTAAAGATCCGGGCCCAGAGGACCCGGCTTTGAGTTCACCCCAGAGGGGTTGATTATACCTTGGACTCCGAATGGAATATTGGAATGTTGGAATAATGGAATATTGGGAATCGAAAGCGGATGACAATCTGATTTTATAAACTGATCTTTGCCATCTTTATAAAAATAGACCCCATTCCGCTAAACCCAGAATTCCAATAATCCAGTATTCCATCATTCCGCTCCCGTTGGCAGCAGGATTTCCGGCATAGCCAATTGTCTCTGACCTGGCCCAGAGGACCAGGATTTCTGCGACAAATTAAACTTGACATGGAAATGCATTTTTTCTACCTTTCCTCTATCTTGATATTCCGTTCGCTTGACACCCCAACCATTAATATGAGGTGCTATTATGTGGGATGAACGCAAACCTGATGAGACAATTGACGTCACGGTTGACGGCTACCGGGTCGTGGCATACAGCTTTGGAACCGGAGAGGAAACCCTGCTATGTGTGAACGGGGGACCGGGACTGCCTTGTGACTATGTGCGCGAGTCCCATTCCTGGGTGGCTGACCATGGTTTTCGGGTGGTTGCCTTTGACCAGCTTGGGACCGGCGCCTCTGATCGTCCTGAAGATCCGTCGCTCTGGAACATTACCCGCTATGTGGAAGAAGTGGAAACCGTGCGCCAATCTTTACACTTGGGCCGGGTCCATCTGCTCGGCCAATCTTGGGGTGGATGGCTTAGCATCGAATATGGGATCACCTACCCGGAAAATCTGCGCACCATATGCCTGGCAAATACCTGTGCCGATATGCCGCATCTCATAACCGAACTCAACCGCCACCGAGAGGCGCTCGGGCCGGAAACAGTGGCGATGATGCTTCATCACGAAGCCGAAGGGACCTTGGATCATCCCGAGTACCAGGCTGCCATTACGATTCTCAACTACCGTCACGTGTGCCGTCTGGCTGAATGGCCGGCTCCGCTGCTCCGATCATTGAACGACTGGAACATGGGGCCCTACATGACGATGCAAGGCCCAAACGAGTTTCTCTACATCGGCAACCTGAAGGATTGGAATCGAATTCCGGAACTGCACCGCATCAACTGCCCGGCCTTGATTACAGTCGGCAAATATGATGAACTGACCCCCGCCTGCGCCAGGCGCATGCAACTGGCCCTGCCCGATGCAGAACTGGTCGTTTTTCCAAACAGCTCCCATACGCCCTTTTTCGAGGAGCCGGAAGCGTACGCCAAGGTGTTGCTGAAGTTTCTGAATGCCCACCGGGACTGATATCGCCGCCTTTTCAAACAACCGCGTCGACCTGACCGCCAAGTCAACTACCACCCCTAAAAGGGGACCGATGATAATTTTATCACCGCAGAGCCGCTGAGTACGCAGAGGATTTAATTGAAATGACGCCCACTTGGCGGGCGTCATTATCTTATTCCGCGTCAACGCACCGCTATTTCATGTACGTATCTTCAAGCATGAAACGTCCCATCGGATTCTGAAAAAAACCAACGACATTGGTCCGGGAAGCATTGCGGAACGGACTGTAATAGAGGTCGATCCAGTGGACGTCCTCTTTGGCCATGCGCTGGATGTCATAATAAATCTGCCGGCGCTTGGCCGCATCCAGTTCAGTGCGTCCCTGTTCTACCAGGGCGGTGACTTGCGGGTTTGAATATCGGGTATAGTAGGACAGATTTTCTTTATCACCATATACGCAAAAACTCGACTTCTGATCCGGATCGATCACATCATTGGTCCAGTAGTTCACGCTGATGTCGTATTCACCGGCGACGGTGCTCTCCCACTGCTGGCCCTCCTCCTGTTTGACGATATTGACATCGATGCCGACCTTGCCAAGTTGATCCTTTACCATCACGCCGATCTGATCGTGAACCGAATCGCCGGCCGTAACCAGCAGATCGAGAGTCAGATCCCGGACGCCTGCCTCGGCCAGCAGCTTTTTAGCCCTGGACGGATCGTAAGGGTAGTCGAAATTATCGGCGTTGTAATACATGGCACCGGCCGGGATAAATGAATTGGCGACCTTGCCAAATCCAAACGTTACCACGTCAACGATGGCCTGACGGTTCAGCGCATGATAGATCGCCTGGCGTACCCGCAGGTTATCGAGCGGTTTGTGGGAATGATTGACCAGCATATGATCCATCCTGCTCGAAGGATCCATGTGAACATTGATATCCTTATTGCGGTCCAATTCTTTCGCCCGGTTGAAGGGAATAAAAATCGCTGCATCCACTTCAGCGGTTTGCAGTTTCAGGATCCGGGTGTTGTCATTGGGAACATACGACCACTCAATACCATCGAGCTTTACCCGATCCGCTTCCCAATAATAGGGGTTTTTCACAAGACTAATATACTGGCCGCGTTTCCATTCCTTGAAATTGAACGCTCCGGCGCCGGTTGGATTGGCGCCGAAGTCATCGCCGCGCTCCTTGAGTGCTTTCTCCGGCAGAACCGCCGCTGAGAACATCGCCAATGCCGCCAGGAACGGGGCTGACCGCTGTTTCAGATTGATCACCAAGGTGCGGTCATCCGGTGTGGCAATGGTGTCGATATCGGTGAACATCCCCGCCATGATCGACCCTTCTTTGTCACGCAGGCGCAGCAGACTATACCTGGCATCACTGGCTTTGAGCGGGCTGCCGTCACCAAATTTCAGGTTGGCGCGCAGATTCAAGGTATAAACCTTTCCATCCGGCGAAATCGTCCAACTCTCCGCCAGGTCGGGTTCAATGGTCGTACCGTCCCTTGATACCCTTACCAACAATGAGTTCATGTTGTTCATGACCCAAATGTCGGCGTTTTGAATGGTCATGATCGGGTCCAGGGTGGTGCTGTCCTGCTGCCGGGCGATTTTAAGAACCCCGTCGGCCAAGGCCCAGCCGGCCGGCATGGCGATCATTATGCCCAATAATGCTGCAATTACCAATCTTTTCAGAAACGGTCTCATAATTGCCCTCCTTTGTGTTGAAGTGTTGTCGTTACCTGGGTATTTCACCCCCCAATAATCACTTTATTCTAATTTTGAAAACCTGATCCCAAGGGCCGAGTCAGAATGGTCGGCTCTGCCATATGTTCAATATATTTGTGGTTTCAGGTGTCAGGTGTCAGGTGTCAGGTTTCAGCCCAGCCGCTGGCCAGAAAAGCGGCCAGTTTGATCAATAAAGGAAACTAACGAACATCGAATTTCGAATAAAGGAATTCTATCGATTTTAATCGCGGTTACAAACCGCTCCCACACGAACTTTGAATGAAGTTTCATACGAGGTGTTGTCATTAAAAACGAATCCTGAGTGCTGAATACTGATTGGGTTGCGACTGATTGTCTAAACCGGTGAACGAAAGTCCTTTTCATGAGCGAATCCGATCCAGCGGGTCCATTTCAGTTGCTCGTGTGAAACTACAAATGTCCATGGGCTTGACCGACAATGTAGTGGCGGGGGTTTATCCCCGCCTAAACGGCGGGTATCGCGGTTGAAAACCGCTCCCACAATCTATATAGCGCCATAGATTAACAGTAGTTTCTTTCTCGATTTGACTGGGCGCGTGCGGCCAGCGGCTACGCTTGTATGAAACTTCATCGGTCTTTAGATAAACGTAGGGCGGACCACTGTGCCCGCTGAAAACCGGTCGGCACGGTGGCCGACCCTACGATGGCAGAAAGCCGAAGTTTCTTTATCGATTAGACCGGCCGCTGGGCTGACACCTGACACCTGACACCCGACACCTGAAACCTGAACTTTGTTGGTAAAAGTTATCACCCCTCCGGGGTGGGACAAAGCCGAGCCCTCTGGACCTGGAATCTTTACTTTGCAAGATTCAGGTAATCATATATCGTTATCCCTTGCTGTATAAGTAGCAAGCGACCTGTGCCGAACCCATATCGATCAACTCCGGCGGCAGGCCTGAACGGCATTTGGCCATTACATGGGGACAACGCGGGTGAAAAGCGCAGCCGCCGGGGATATCCAGGGGGCTGGGCGGTTCACCCGACAGCAAATCCGCACCCAGCGAAGCTTCCGGGTGCATTTTGGGTTTGGGTATCGCGCTGATAAGCGCCTGGGTATACGGATGCCTGGGATTTCGGAAAATTTCATTGGCATCACCAATTTCGACGATTCGCCCCAAATACATTACGGCAATGGTTTGGCACAAGTGCCACACGACCCCGAGATCGTGAGCGATGAAAACCATGGTGAGGCCCATCTCCTGCTGCAGATTTAAAAAGAGATTCAATATCTGGGCCTGAATGGAGACATCCAGGGCTGATACGGATTCATCGGCCACCAACAAGTCGGGGTTTACGGCCAGTGCTCTTGCTACGCCCACCCGCTGACATTGACCGCCGCTGAGTTCACTTGGCTTGCGGTCGGAAAGCTCGCGCGGCAGTCCCACCATCTCCATCAATTCGGCCACCCGCGCCGATACTTCCCGCGGACGACATATGCGGTGAAATTTCAATACTTCCGCCAGTGTGCTGCCAACGCTCATTTTGGGGTTGAGCGATGCAAAGGGGTCCTGGAACACCATCTGGGCCCGGCGCCGCAAAGCGAGCCGGGCCGCACGGTTTTGGCCGAAAACATTATGGCCGTCGAAACGCACGCTGCCGGCGGCGACATCCACCAGCCCCAGCATGGCCCTGCTAAGAGTCGTTTTGCCGCACCCGCTCTCACCGACCAGGCCCAGGGTCTGCCCCTGCGCGAGCTGCAAGCTAACACCATTGACGGCCTTGACCAAACGGCGTGGTTTTCGGATCAGGAGTTCCGCAATCCCCTGCGGCAGGGGAAAATGGACTTGGAGATTGTCGATTTCCAGCAAGTGACTCATGCGGCCCCCAAGATTTTCTGCTGGACAAGACTACGCCAACGGCGACATGCGGTATAATGGTCGCGGTCCACCAGCTCGAGTGGGGGTACCGCGGCCCGACATGCCGGTTCGCAAAATTCACAACGCGGGTGAAAGCGGCAGCCTTCGGGAAAACTGGCGAGCGCGGGCGGCTGCCCGGATATGGACGGCAATTGCTCCCGTGGTTGGGTCTTGCCCGGCTGGGAGGCGATCAGCCCCCTGGTGTAGGGGTGCAGCGGTCCTGACAGCAGATCCGGCTTGGTGGCCTGTTCCACCAGGCGGCCGGCGTACATGACGGCAATCGTGTCACAGGTTTGCGCAACGACGCCCAAATCGTGGGTGACCAGAATAATTGCAAGGCCCTGGCGCTGACGCAAATCCAGCAAAAGGCGTAAAATTTGGGCCTGAACGGTAACGTCCAACGCCGTTGTCGGCTCATCGGCAATTAGTATTTTGGGCCGACAGGCTAACGCCATGGCGATCATCGCCCGCTGGCGCATCCCGCCCGAAAATTCATGGGCAAAGGCGTTCAGGCGAACATGCGGATCCGGAATATCGACCTGGCGCAGCAACTCGACGGCACGCAATAAAGACGCTTTGGACGACACCCCCTCATGAAATCTGATGGATTCGGCGATCTGTTTGCCGATCGTCATTACCGGATCGAGATGGGAGCTGGGATTTTGAAAAATCATGCCGATGGTTCGGCCGCGAACGCCCCGCATCCGTGATTCATCAAAATGAGTAATGTCTTCGCCGTTGACGCGAATCGTACCGCGCCGGATGGCCATCTTTTTACTGGGCAGCAGACGCATAATGGCCCGGCCCGTAAGCGTCTTGCCCGAACCGCTTTCGCCGACCAATCCTAAAATTTCGCCTTCGCGCAGATCAAAAGACGCTTGATCGATCACCGTCAGGACACCCGCCGGTGTCTCGATGGTCACCTCCAGATCCCTGACTTCCAGAACTTTCGCGCTCATTCCCGCACCCCCAGTTTTTCCCCAAGACCGTCAGCCAGCAAGCTGAAACCAAAGGCCAGGAAAACGATCGATAGGCCGGGAAACGCCGTAATCCACCACGCGGTCACAATAAAGTTCTGCCCCTCCGCAATCATGACGCCCCACTCGGCCGTGGGCGGCTGCACACCCAATCCTAAATAGCTTATGGAGGAACCCGCCAGGATCACCAGAACGACATCGGACATGGAAAAAACGATGGATGGTATCAAGGCGTTGGGCAGGATATGCCGAAATAAAATGCGCAGGTGGCCGTAGCCCAGATTGACGGCCGCATGCACAAAATCGCTGTTTTTCAGGACCAGGGTCTGAGCGCGAACCAGGCGTGCATAGGATACCCAGCCAACCAGCGTGATGGCAATATAGAAGCTGCCGAGACCCGGTCTCAAAACGGTAATGATGGCTATTAACAATACCAACCACGGAAATGACAGCATCACATCGAGGATGCGCATGAGAACGATGTCGATGAACCGACCAAAGTAGCCGGAGAAGGCACCGACCACGGTACCCAGAAGAAACGGCAGGATCACCCCGATGAGCCCCATCTGCAAATCGACCCGTGTGCCGTGTATGACACGCGAAAGCACATCTCTTCCGAAGTTATCGGTTCCGAACCAGTGGGTTAAACTGGGCGGATGCAGTACATTTGAAATGTCGTGGGCATTCGGGTCGAAAGGAGCGATGATGTCGGCACCCAGGGCCAGGATGAACCAGAAAATCGTAATGCCCAAACCGGCGTACAGAACGCGCGGATGTCCGCCAAAGCGAGTCCGGAATCGTCGACGAGCGACAGGTATCGGTGTGGCCGTGTTCAAAGTTGAATCCTCGGATCCAGGGCAACGGTAATGACGTCAACGGTGAAATTAACCAGAACGATTGCGCAGGCGAAAACCATGGTGATCGCCATCACCACCATGTAATCTCTGGCAAATATTGAACTGACCAATAATGAACCCAGTCCCGGCACTGAAAATACCGTCTCGACAATCACGGTGCCGCCGATCAGCCAACCCAAATTGACACCTAGCAAATTGATGGTTGGAATCAGCGAATTTCGGATTACGTGCCGGATAAAAATCCACCTTTCCGGCAGGCCTTTGGCACGGACCGCCGCAACGTAGTCAGAATCCAATTCCGTCAGCAGACTGGCCCGCAGGTTACGGATCAGGACCGCCGACAACGCAATGGCGATGGTCAAGGACGGCAGAAAAAGATGATGGAGGTGTTCGACAAATGTCCGGCCGTATCCGGAAACCGGGAATTTACCCAGCCAGACACTAAACACCATCATCATCATGATGCCCAGCCAGAAGGCAGGGAAACCCAAGCCAACGGTGGACACCAATCGAATAAAGTGGTCCGGCATGCGTCCTTGATACAGCGCTGCAATGATTGCCAGGGGAAGGGTCAATATCAGTGCATAAATCAAACCATTGGCCACCAGAAAAAGCGTCGCCGATATCCTTTCCAGAATCAGGCCGAGAACCGGCATTTTGAAAACGATGGATCGGCCCATATCGCCCTGTACTAAATTTTTCAGAAAATAGCCGTATTGGATGTAAACCGGCTTGTCGAGACCATACTGGGCATGAACCGCTTTGATGACCGCCTTGGTCGCACGCGGCCCCAACAGGATCCGAACCGGGTCACCGGGTATCGAATGAATGAGGATAAAGGTGATTAGGCTGATCCCGATTAGAACCGGGATCATCTGGATCGGTCGATAGATAACGAACTTAAAACGGTGCATAATTCGAAATGGTTTCTGGAATCAAGCCCGGCTGTTTTTTATGAGCCGCGTTAGTGTCTTTGACACCGATGAATTATTGGATCTTCAGTTGTTCGGGGCTTTCAAATATGGCAGAAGTCGCGTGGTGTGTCAATAACCATGCGCTGGGTCGGTCAGGGCTTCAGGTGGTGAAAATCCCTAGCAAGGTGGTATTAACGTTTACCCAGTAATAATACCTTTAAGCCAGCTTCTGGGAACAATTTTGGATTTTGGATTTTGGATTGCGGATTTATGGTATCGCTTCAGGCTTCGCCTTCGGCTACGACCCGACACGTTGCTCTATCTACATTTTTATATCACGGATGTGTTTATTTAGCTGTCTGGTTCATCCGCTTTGTTCGGCATTGTCATAGAACCTTTCGCATGGCCACGCGCCGTCGCGGATCAAATCCTTTTTCTTGTTCTCGAGCGAGAATCGACCGAAGGTACGGTGGCAGGTTATCGTCTCGTAGAATGCAAAATCCTTGCTTCTCATACCACGGCACATTCCACGCAACGTATTTGTGCGTCGTCAAGGTAACTGCTGCGCACCCCCGGTTCTGAGCCAGGGTACTGAGCCCGCTATGGGGTCGGACCAAGCAGAATGCCTGTTAATTAGGGATTTGCGCTAAAAATAGTCCCCTATTTGGGGCTTAGAGTAATGTTTTTGACACCGAAAAGGACGGTTTAAGAGAATAGGCATCTCCTGATATAAATAGAGCAGGCTTTCCCCCTCGAACTTACCTTTTTGACGGTAAAAAGGGCGTTTTAAGGCCGAAAAACGGCCTTGTTTTTAAGCTCATGCCTTAATTACCGGCGTTTTGTCTTGGTCCGATCCAATGTCGTTAAAAGTACCAAAGAAGGCCTGGCCCGGGCTAGAGCCGAGGGAAAACTACTTGACCGGCCGAAAGGAAGCCTTGGAAAATCCAAAATGGACGGCAAATAGAAAGAAATTCAGGAGTATAACGACAATGTGAATCCTGCCGACAAGGGCAGAATGCTCTCGAGCTGAATTATTATTTTATATAATATTAGATAGTTATAAACAAATTGCACGAAACGGTAGCTACGCTACTTTTGGACTTAATAGTCTAATCTGCCGAAATTATTTGCAAAGCAGGCTAGATCGTCTTTGTCCACGTCTCCATCTCCGTAGAAATCCGATTGACAGGGATCAGCTTCAGTGCAGTCACTTCTTCCAAATTCCATAGTCAAAACGGCAAGGTCGTTACCGTCTAAAGCACCATTAGCATCCGTGTCACCTGGAACCGCGCCCATTTCAATAAAACCATCGCCATAAAAAATTCTTTTTTCACCGGGAAGGAACAGCTTATTAATATGAATCCACTCTCCTTCTTCAAGCGCATAGAGATTAATGCGGTCCAAAATGAGGGTTGATCCGCCAACAATTTTAAGTCCATTCGGATCATCCTCTCCGAGGCCAAATAAATATAATGCTTCTGACTGGCGGCAACCGATAAAACCATTCCCATTATCGGCTTCATCAATCAATCTCACAACCGTCGGCTGACCAATTTGACCCAAAATCATCTGACCGAAGCCGAAGTTGTCGTTAGTCAAAAACTCGACCATAACATCTACATTTAAACCACCAACCTCCATCAGCTGCTCTGAGTCGCCGTTGAAATGGACTATGGAGTCTCCCGCTACAAAGTTTTCTTCATTCGTAAAGCTGAACGGCAAATCGCCAGAGACCTTCAGAGTTGCTTCCGACATGGTAAGCGTCACCGGGTCATTCAAGAAGCAAACATCACCTTGAACCTCAAGAGTTGTATTGGGCCCGTTGACAGTAAAAGGCGTTCGGCCTGCTTCGCACAATGTACCGAGGATAAGCTTCCCTTCGCCGCTAATATTGACTTCAAGCCGGTCGTCAGGTTGGACTGGGGTAGCAACTGATGTAAGGCCAGAAAGATCGATGATTCCACTATCAGAAGCAGTGATCTTGTGGACCGTGGCGTTGTAGCTTGTGTCACCATCGTTAAAGCCGGCGTTTAAGCTCTGAAGAGCTGAAAGATCCAAAAGTGTACCAGGATTTGCGGCGCTAAATAGAGTCCAATTGGAATTGCCATTGGTAAATAAACCTGTTGAAGAATATGCAGCCGGCGATCCGTCAGCTGTGACCGTCGATCCACTGGATACGTCAAACATTACATGGCTGGCAGTCTGTAACGCAGGCAGGGATAGAGACACAGCATTGGATACTATAAACTTGGTTTGTCCCCTGCCCGCGGTGGCGATTGTTCCAAGGGAAGAAAGATTGATACTTGCATTCCCGTTGACTGTGAACTCAATTCGGTCGTCCCACTGGGACGGCGCAGTAACTGTTGTAAGGCCAGAAAGATCGATGATTCCACTATCAGAAGCAGTGATCTTGTGAACCGTGGCGTTGTAGCTTGTGTCACCATCGTTAAAGCCGGCGTTTAAGCTCTGAAGAGCTGAAAGATCCAAAAGTGTACCAGGATTTGCGGCGCTAAATAGAGTCCAATTGGAATTGCCATTGGTAAATAAACCTGTTGAAGAATATGCAGCCGGCGATCCGTCAGCTGTGACCGTCGATCCACTGGATACGTCAAACATTACATGGCTGGCAGTCTGTAACGCAGGCAGGGATAGAGACACAGCATTGGATACTATAAACTTGGTTTGTCCCCTGCCCGCGGTGGCGATTGTTCCAAGGGAAGAAAGATTGATACTTGCATTCCCGTTGACTGTGAACTCAATTCGGTCGTCCCACCGGGACGGCGCAGTAACTGTTGCAAGGCCAGAAAGATCGATGATTCCACTATCAGAAGCAGTGATCTTGTGAACCGTGGCGTTGTAGCTTGTATCACCATCATTAAAGCCGGCGTCTATGCTCTGAAGAGCTGAGAGATCTAAGAGCGTACCAAGATTTGAGGCGCTAAATAGAGTCCAATTAGAATTGCCATTGGTAAATAGACCTGTTGAAGAATATGTGGGAGCGCCGATAACAACCTGACCGCCAGCACTCGCCCAAACCCGGGCCCTGTTCCCTGGAAAGGCCGCACCGACGCCAGTAGCGTTGAACGTGCCGCCGGTGGAATTGATGATTCCATAGATGTCTGCGCTAACCAATGGGATGTAGCTTGAACCACCAGGTATTATGAATGAACTGTTGTTTTCAAGAAGAAAAATGTTAACTTCGCATGATGATCCACACGCGTTAACCGAAAAAATGCCTGGAATGTTCACGTCAAAAAAGACTGATCCTGCATTACACGGTATGACCATGATGTCCCAGTTGGCTGCATCGCAGTAGTCGCTTCCAGGCCCATCAAATTCAGCAGCCAAATCCACCGCGTGGGCGAATGTGTAACTTAAGAGTATTGAGAAAATCACCAAAACGACAACCTTCCACGGAATGAGGATTCTTTTTTTCATTTGTAATACCTCCTATTCTGTACACAATTGCAGTGTCGTGCCAGATTTATGGCTCTGTTCTGCTTCATCCACGAAAACTTGATAATTATGCAATTCCAGCAAAGTACATATGTCTTTCACATCAGTACAAAAATTTAGCCAATCAATACCATCGCGGTCTATCTATCAACTAAAGCATTACCGAGTTCCTCATCCGTGATTCGGGTGCATTGTCTGCAGTTGGGTTGCCCCCAACAGACTCGTGCATAATAGGGCGGTAGGTGTTTTTTGGAATGGCAATGATGGGCACCCAACGGGTTTCCCCGAGGTTCTAATTATGGCCGTTTCAAGAATGTGATCACCTGTGAGGGATTTGTGCGTTGCTCCTTCCCAACAGCTTGGGCAATCATAAACCTGCAAACCTTTCGTGCCAAGTGCGTTGCATTGATCGGTGATGAAGAAGTGCAATGGATTTGTGCCATTTGCCCTGGTTCGCCAATTGCTGCAATTGCCGACCCATGTTCCTGCCGCGCAATCCACAAAGCTTTCGTCAAACAGAATAGTTTCACAGCCCGGTATTGAGCACGCCTCTACTTCCAAAACATAAGCTATGCTGAAAAATATCGCGAAAATAAGATATGAAGAAGTTAAAAGCAGAAACAGATTTTTTAAAAAATGGTTTCATAGCTTTTCCCTTTAATTTTCCTAATAACACTAAGGTGTTCAAGAACGCACTAGTTAGACAAAAGTTAGCCTAAGAGCTAATGCTGCAACAATAGAAAGTGGAAGACGCTTTAAATGCTTAATTTTATGACTTGAGACATTTCGCGATAGTCTTCAAGATAAGAATTACGTCTTCAAAATCCAGCGTTCTGATTGCATGGTCAGCTACTACTTCTTATAAGATAGAAAACAAATCGAGAACAGGAGATGCTTCACATTCGAGATAGAGAATCGGTTTCAAAAAGAGGTGTTTTACATTCGAGATAGAGAATCGGTTTCAAAAGAAGGTTATTCTATATGCGATATCATAATAAAGAAAAAGGGTCAACAGGAATATAGTTATCTTAGATGGTTATGCTACACAGTAGTATTTCGCCCTTTGGGCGTCGCTTTCAGCTGCGACCCAACACGTCGGGCTACGACCCCACAAGACGACCTGACAGGCCGCTCAGTCTATTTTATTGGGTTTTTACGGCATAAGAGGGAAGGCTTGAATAAATGGGTAGGAAGGGAAGTTGTGGGGTTAGCCAAATCTTCCACGGCGCATTATTCAATGCTACCCAGCAGAGCCTATCTCCGCTTCACCGGATACCTTATGCATAGGCGATGAATACCCGGGTCAACGCTTGAATAGTGAATAATACCCTACATCACTGATATAATTTATTATTCAAGCTTTGAGCCTCATCCCTTCTTCTATAGAGCCTGTGACTATGGCAAGCAATCAACGGTCAATATCAGCTTTTAAATCACTACAAGTAGTACTTAAAATAAAAACTTGACAAATATTTATAATTTCACATAAAAGTGATCTTACCTGACCGCTCTCTGTCCAGAAACGATTATTCTCTGATCCTGCCTATATCTGGACCGGTAACGCACGCACCTTAGGCCAACAGCCCTGGCCATTGTCAACATCTCAAAACAACCACAATTCTGTCTGGATAAGCCATGCCCAGCCCCATCCAGAAGGTCCGCCCATTAAAGCCTCGATAGGGCCTTCCTCGTTCGCTTGCGAGGCTTATTTCATTTCCAAATAATAACTTATGGAAAGGAGAAGTTGAACAATGAACGTAATCACGATTATGAGTTGTCCGTTGACTATCTATCCGGAATTGCTAAAGCGAGCCAAGGAGGTTTTTTTCGGCTCCTGACAGACCGGACTACATGGAGTGGGTAGGAGTCTGGGATACTCAAACGGAGGAAATTGGGAGGCCATACAAGTCTTCAAAGTGGAAAGGTCAAGGATAGGCGATGCAGTCGAAAGAAATGATTCCTTCTTTTTTGAGAAATATGGTGACATACCCGGTTTTAGCTTTGAGAACAGAGTTGCTTATGACCATGAAGAGGCGTTTAAGATGTTTTAAATAACATAGTTTAGCGCGTATTGGGTCCCGATTGAAACATTACTCTAGGAGAGGGAGTAAAATAAAGAAATTCAATGTCAAATCTTTGTCATAATCACAAATCAAGATTTGACGCCATTTTCCCTTTTGTTGACAGTCAAAACGACAACTACCGTCCGGACACGAACTCCCCAAGTATTAATACGGGTGATGAGGCTGCCAGTTACCTCCGAAGTTATGATCAAGACGGTAAGCTGAAAAGCCTAGACGGGGATGGCGTCTATTTATCCGTACTAGACATGGGAGCCTTTGAGTAGGGATTTGTGTGTGTTTGATACTGATGGTGACGGAAATGCGGATGGACTGGACTCAGCTATTTTTGTTGCTGGTCAGTTTACTGTGATAGAGGTCGAAATATTCGCATCTGAATTTGGAATTATAAACTGCCCGAAATAGTTTTTTCTAATAGCAGTGGATGAATTTAGGCAGGGACCCGTCCTACTATGTAGGAGCACCTGCAAGGGAGGGAATGAAAATGAGAATTCGTTCAATTAACTTCGAGGCTGTGTCGGGTGCAAGGGCAATAACAGCTTGTTTTCTCGTGATAGTAAGTTTTGTGTCGATTCGGGGTGGCGGCACTGTTGCCGCAGCGGACGGCTTCATCGACGGCAAATTGCGCGGTGATCTGCGCAAGATCGATAATACAGACGTTGAAGGCTGCGATGGTGACTTCGATACGGACGGCGATGTGGATGGACGTGATGTTGTCCAACTGGCATTAGATTTGGCACAGATGGATCTGGGCCTTTTTGCCGCTGAATTCGGCCACGCAAATTGTCTCCCTCCGAATGACCCCCTTGACCGTTGGGTGCAAACCGCGGGACCGCCAAGTGGGGCGGATTCTCGGATTGAAATCGATCCGTCAACCGGTGCGATTTACACCGCCTCGATAGGCGGCTCACTTTTCAAGTCGACGGACGGCGAATCCTGGTCCCAGGCAACGGTATTTACCGAACGCTATCGTGAGATCGTTGATATTATGATCGATCGGTCCGTTCGGGATCGCCTGTATGTGTTCGTCGCCGCCTCACCGGATGACCTGGAGACGGTCGGAGAGGTCTTCAAGAGCAGCGACGGGGCGCAGACCTGGAGCAACACCGGGGTCCGCCATGTAATCGCGGCGGCGATATCCCCAATTGTGAGCGGTGCCCTCATTGTCGGAAAGGTTGACGGCACGGTCGCCATCACCGAAAACGGCGGCGACACGTGGGTCAATTGGGCGCTGCCCGCACGCCCGTCGGAAGTCCAACCGCCTTTCATCACAAATGTCGCGGCTGGTGCAGATGGCGAGTACTGGGTGTGTCCGACATGGACCGAAGGCCAGCTTTTTCACACCACCGACTCGGGCACGAGTTGGCAGACGGTGCCGACGTTTCCAACCAACCAGCTTCCGGAAGGGGCCAAGCCTTTTGACATCCTGGTGGATTCCAATGACAATCAACGCGTCTACGTCACCTACACGGGCGATGTCGATTCACCGGATCGCGTTACATTTATCCGCACCGATAATGGGGGCGGGTCGTGGACGCAGATCCACAATGACAGCCTGCACCTGGCTTTTCTCGATCCCGGCCGCGATACGCTCTATGCGTCAAGCGGCATGGATATGTGGTGGACGTCGGATCACGGCGCCACGTGGACGCGGCTGTTGGGTGATGTTAGCGGTCCTGATACACTAAAGTATGTCGACCCCCTCGACATCGCCGTCGACCCCGCGCGGCCGGAGATCCTTTACCTGCCCACGGGAGGCTTCGGTCTTGCCAAGAGCACCGACGGCGGCGAGACCTGGCGCACCATCAACAAGGGCCTTCGGGCAGCCGAGGTCTCGCTGGTCGCCGTGCTCGCTGAACCTGTGGGTGGGCTCATTGTAAACGGCGACCGTCAGGTGTTTCGCACTCAGGACTGGGGGCAGACTTGGCAGCTACTGGATGTGGGATCACGTGATGTCCAGATCGATGAGATCGTGATCGACCCGGCCGATTCCCAACGAGTCTGGATCGCAACCGATACGGGGGAAATGCACACCAGCGACGATGGCGGTGACAGCTTTACCAACATCTTTCGGTCGATGCCGCCGTCAATCGGGTTCCGCTACGGCTCCATTTACGCGCTCGCACACGCGGCCGTCCCGGCGCCACCGGGTGAGCCGGTTCAACCCCCGGATCGTCTGTATGCCGTAAAAGCCGGTTTCGGTATCTGGCGCAGCGACGATGGTGGCAGCATCTGGCGGTTTCTCAAGAATAACGAGGTAGACTACACCTATACACTCGCGGTGGATCCAGTCAAGCCGGACATCCTTTTTTCGGGCCACAACCCGAAGCCCTTTCAGGATGCGGTCCGGTTGTTCCGGACCCGCGATGGGGGCGTCCACTGGGATATGCCGCTTAGCCTGAGCGATGCAACGGCGCTGACATCCGTCGTGATAGATCCGAACAACACAAGCAAAATCTATGCGGGCGCTACCAGTGAAACCGGAGGCCGATTGTATTGCAGTGAGGACGGCGGGGACTACTTTGAGATTATGCCGGGGCTGAATTTTTCCAATATACATGCAATGGCGGTCCACCCGTCGGATCCGGCTTTCGCCATTGCGGCGCTGTGGGGCGGCGGCATATACCACACGGCAGACAGCGGCGCAACGTGGCAGGCGTTCATACGGCCCCCCACGGTTTCGGCATCCGCCGTGATGATCACCCCCGCCGATCCGCCCGTGTTCCATGTGGCCGATCGCACTGCGCCCCGAATATACGAAGTGCTGGGTCCCGGTCCGGATCCGATGTGGACGACCCTTTTCGACGCCGGTGAGATGTACTATCGCGTGGCGACGGCAGCGGCCGCGCCGAGCGCGCCGACCGTGATTTACGCCGCCATCTTCGATCACGAAGGTCCCATGAGCGGCAGCCTGTTTCGAATCGAAAATGGCGTCGGTACCGACGTGACCGGGACGCTCCCGGTTATCCCGATCGCGTTGGCAGTTCACCCCACGGATCCGAACACGGTCTACGCCTGCCTGCACGGCGCGGGAGCGGGCGTTTACAAAACAACGGACGGCGGCGGTGAATGGGCGCTGATCAGCGGCGAGGCCAGCGGTATTCCTCAATCGCCGGCAATCGGATTCAACGGTGTGGTGATTGATGCGGACAATCCCCAGAACGTCTACCTGTTCGGCGGCTCGGATGCACAACTCGGCCCGGATGGTATCACGTCGACAGGCGCCGATCCGGCCGATTTGCACACCGTATACAAATCCGCCGACGGCGGCGGCATTTGGACGAATCTCAATGACGGGAATCTAGGTGCGTCGAGTGGCGCCATCAAAGGGCTCGCAATCCTTCCCCACAACCCCTCCGTGCTGTTTGCAGGCGCCTTGAATGGCGTTTTTCGGAGCATGGACAGCGGCACCACCTGGTCGCGGGTCGATCAAGGGATCACCTACCGTCATCTCGGCGGCATTGGCGTCAGCAACAACGGCCGCGCACTCTACGGTCCGACCCTGGGTGGCGGCATGTTCGTGGCAAGCGTCGGCGTCAACACGCATGTACCCACGTGGGAACCGGACACTAAATTAGCGGTGCCAGTTTCCCATGTCCAGGTAGCCGTCTCTCCCCATGCCGGCAATACACTGTTCGCCAGTGCATACCCCGGCGGTGTATTCAAGAGCACCGACGAAGGCGCCACCTGGAGCGAACAAAACTTCGGCTTGCCGACGTTGCAGGTCGATGACCCGACACGGCAGGGCTACTACGCCCTCGCCATTTCAGCCTCATCCCCCGATACGCTGTATCTGGGTATCTACCGACGCGGGGTCTATCGTTCAGAGGACGGCGGCGCCACATGGCTGGCGAAATACGGCGCGAACAAAACGCTGGCCGGCGCCCCCATCGCATCCGTCCTGGTCGATCCCTTTGATCCGGATCGTGTCTATACCGCTACCGAAAATGGCGTATTCCTTACCACCAACGGTGGAGACAGCTGGACGGACTTCAGCACCGGCCTCGCCAATCCGGACGTTCGGGTATTGGCTTTGACATCGACGGGCGACCTCCTGGCCGGCACTCGCGGCGACGAGCTTTACCGCTGGGATTCCGATGCCGGTACCTGGCAGCAGATGCCCGCCTTCGGTGACCTGGGACAACCCTGGCTGGTTTGGGATCGCGGTGTTTATCAATACACTTCGATCCTCTTTCACCCGGTCGATCCCAATATCATCTACATCGGCACTTTTCCCGCCGGAATATACAAGAGCACAGACAGCGGGCAAACCTGGCGCGAGTGGAACGTCGGTTTCACCAACGACGGGATTTTCTACATCACCTTCCATCCGGATAACCCGAACATCATCTACGCAGGGACGTATAACGGCGTTAACGTTTCCTTCGATGCGGGTGAGCACTGGCAGGTCTGGGACGCGGGCTGGCCGGATGAACAATGGGTTTTCGATATCGAGTTCGATCCGCGAGATCCGAACGTCATGTACGCCTGCTCCATGAACGGCGAAAACAAGGGCTCCGGGCGCGAGGGTTTTCACGGAACGGTGATGAAAAGTCTCAACGGCGGAGATCTCTGGAGTGAAATCACGACGGGGCTCTCAGTTCAGGAGTTCTATGGATTGGTAGTCGACCCCCAGCAGCCCGATACGATCTACCTTGCGGGGCAGAAAGGCGTCTTTGTCAGCGACAACGCTGGGGCGAGCTGGGAGGCGTTCAACGAGGGATTGACCAACCCCATGGCCTCTCACCCGAACAACGTGACCAATCCTTTGGCAATCTCCGCCGACGGCAAGTATCTCTTCCTCGGCAGTTTGGGCTCCGGTGTCTACCGGCGGCGTTTGCGCCCTTAATGCTAATGGGGTCTGCTCTTGACTCACATTAAAAAATGTCAATTGTGAATTTTGGGGACTAATCAAACCAATTGATTCTAAATTGGCGTTCCTTAAATTCTTACAAGATAGAACAGAATGCCACGTCGAGCCAGATTGGATGCCCCAGGGACTTGCATCATGTAATCCTGATAGGAATCGAAATTGGATTCTACTCTGAAATCAGATCTGGCAGCCAATACGCAGAGGTTGCTGGAGAAAACGCCAGGCGCACGGGAGCCTCGGGTGTTTCTGACACCAGGGCTCTTGGGGACGCCCATAAAATTATAATATTCTTCTTTTGGAGCCACAAATATTAAAATTTTATGGGCGTGAAACCTGAAAATTCTATACTGGATGAAGAAGTAGAAGGAATAATGGAACTCGGAATCCTGCTACAGACCAACAGTGCGGAAAACTGTTATGACTGCGGCTTTGCAGTATGTGCATAATCGTCTCAACGTCCGATGGCGTAGGTATCCCGCCGCGGGTCGGCGCCGCCACTTAGAACACCGCTGTCGGGATCCACTGTTATCACCGACATAACCCCCATGTCCATGGTCTCCCAGCCATCCACCACACGAATATCATGGCCGCGCTGTTCGAGATCTCTGGCGATATCGGCCTTGATCCTACCTTCCAGGTCCAGCCTCCCAGGAAAGTATTCATGAGGCCAGAAAGAATCGGGGAAATTCCAACTGGTGAAACGCGGTTGTTCGACGGCCGCCTGTGGATTCATGCCGAATTCGACGATATTGAGAAAGGTCTGCACCATGGCCTGGCATTGGGCGTCACCACCCGGGCAACCAAAGGGCATGAACAGCTTGCCGTGCTTGAATGCAATGGCCGGATTGGGGGTCAACCGCGGTCGTTTACCTGGTTGAAGGCTGGATGCGTGGGCCGGATGCAGCCAGTTTTGATAACCCCTGCAGGACAAACTGAAACCCAACCCGGGAATAATCGGATTGGTTGTATTCGGATCGCTCGGCGTCGCCGAGAAGGCATTGCCCCACTGATCGACCACGCACGCATAGCTGGTGTCGGTTCGCGTGCTGTCCGCGTGCTCGCTCGATATTAGCTCGGCCCCGTAAAGTTCGACCTCGCCGGTCGCTAAACCCGGCGGCGGTAGTTCCTCAAAAGCATGGCGCATATCGATGCGCCGGCGTCGTTCGCGGGTGTAGGCGGCGGACAACAGCCGTTCCATAGGCACGTCGACAAATTCCGGATCTCCAAAATAATGCTCCCGGTCGGAGAAGGACAGGTTCAGGGCTTGAGAAACAAGATGGATGTAGTCGCTGCTGTTGTGGCCGAGTTGCTTGAGATCATCGTGTTCGAGCATCTGCAAAACTTGGGCGACCACAGGGCCTTGACACCAGGGCCCGCAGGTGTATATTTCGAAGTCTCTGAAACGGCCTTTAACAGGAGCTTCGTGTCCCACGCTGAAATCGCGCAAGTCTTCGTAACGCAGCAGACCGCCCTGTTCTTCACTGAAGCGCGCCATCTCGCGCGCAATTTCGCCCTTGTAGAAGTAATCTCGGGCCGCGCGGATCGATTGACTTCGCGATCCGCTCTTGTGGGCGCGTTCGGCTTCGATAAGTCGCTCAAAGGTATGGGACAGCTCACTTTGAACTAGCTTTTCGCCAACCGCCGGCACCCGACCGTCAGGCATGAAAATGCGTTCGTTGGAGGGCCAGGTCGACTGCGTGGCGAACTGCTCCACCATTTGGTTTTGCACGACCGCCGACAGTGGAAATCCATCCCGCGCAAGTTCCAGGGCCGGAGTGATGACCTGCTCCAGGCTCAGGCTGCCGTATCGCTCTAAGGCCGTCAGCCATGCATCGGGGGCCGCCGGCACCACGGCGCGCAGTATTCCGCGGGGCAGGTCGTTGTCACAATTCCGGCGAAAATAATCGATGGACGCCGCACGCGGCCAAAGCCCCAGACCGCTGATGGTCACTACCGAATCCGACTCGGCCAGATAGATCATGATGGGCGCAACACCGCCGAAGTTGGTATTCTCCGGTATGGTCACATTGATGGCAATACCCGCGGCAACGCCTGCGTCCACAGCGTTTCCCCCCTGCTCCAGAATACGATAGCCGGCCGCAGCCGCTAAATAGTGGCCGGCACAAACCATGTGCGTGGTACCCATAACCGGCGGACGATAAGAATGAAAATCTGCCATATACTTAACCTTCCTTTGAATTATACTGGCTTTAGTACCCAACTTATTGCGCAAACCAGTCCAATAACTTTCTGGCGATATCACGGCTGTTGATGATATCGATCTTGAAACCAACGTACTTGAAAAAAATGGAGGCATACGCTTAGTTGCTTGACAATTTCTAAAATCGTCCTACTATGGCAATTCTGAAATGAGTTTACGATATTCATTTTCAGTGAATACCCTGAACGTTTCCGTTCGAACCGCTCCACCTGAACCGATGGTTAAAACGAGTTTGGTGACAGTTTCGTCATCAGGTGCTTCCGATATAACAATCACGTCGTTGCGTCCCATCGCCAAATAAAATGACTTGATTTCTGCATCCATGGATTTGAAAAGTGCCTTAGCCGTGTCGAGGCGTGTGGGACTGTCCTTTATACTCTGTATACCTTGTTGAGTATATCGAATTTGGGTCATGTAGGTTGGCATCCAATTATCCTCCTTTCTTTGACAAAGTCACGTATACCTCCAAAGCTAGAGTTGTATTGATCGGATTCAATTCAGCAGGAAAAGCAATGCTTCAGGTCAGTTTGAATGGGAGAATCATGAATTGTTATACAGATTAATACCCAGATCGATTGGATTTAGTCAACCAAATTAACGTTGACTATATTGATGATGTTGCAATCGGACCGGAGTGGGCATGATTAGTCTGCCATTTGCCGCAACCGCTTAATACGCTCGATGGCTAAACCGTACTCGATACGGTGGTCCATATACGATCCAAGCGCCTCCCGGTAGTGCCGAATCGCCCCGCTTTTATCACCTAGGCCTTCCGCCCAAAGCCCCAATGCAGTATGCCCGGTCAGGAGGTTCATTGGATTTTCACCGGCTTTAACCGTGATTTGCGCCTGCAGCTCAGGATCCAGCAGACAACCGCTGAGATCGAGGTACCAGGGATCGCTGATTCGCCCGCGATAGGCTTTTAGGGATTGGTGGGCCTGCTCGGTATGTCCTTGTTTGTGAAGGATCTCGGGTTCCAACAGGCCGACACTCAACTTACCGGCGCCAATCCGTCCCGGCCGGGCCAGAAACTGGCGGGTGCAGTCCAGAGCTGTATCCCAGTCTTCATCCATGGCGGCGTAGTAAGCTTGAGTGATCAAAATGGCGTTATTGTCCTGATCGGCAGCCCGAAGTTTTTCCAGCAGTGAACGCCGGGTTTCCAGGTCGGAGTCGGCGCGTTGCAACGCCGTCCGGATGGGTTTCAATCTAGCATTCAACTCGTCTTTTGCGCCTATGGCCAGTTCCAATCGTTGATCAAAGTTTTCGAGCTGTTGCCGGCAAATTCGCTGCATGGAAGGATCGGTCGCCTGAGCCCGGCACCGATTGTAGATTCGGTCAAGCTGGGACAACGCCAAATAAAAGCTCCAGTCGTGGGTATCGGCGGTCAGGGCTGAACTTTCCAGCAGCGAGCGGGCTGTCTCCGTTTTACCGAGTCGTGCTTCCGTCAGAGCAGCGAAAAGCTGCAACCAGCTTTTTTCAGTTGAAGTATAACCGCCGGCCAAGGCATCGTGTGCACTCACTTCACCGGTCAGGATTCTGGCCAGGTAGCCATGGAATTCGTCCGGTGACCGCCAGTCCAGCGCCACCAGGGACTGCCGATGAATGCTTTCCGATTCACGACCCTCAAGCCAGTCGGTTACGAGGCTCATCAGCTGGGCCAGCTTATTGGCGGGATCAACGGACAGGACCTGGTCGAACAAACGCCTCCCTCCGGAGGTATCGCCGGCGCACAGGTGCATCATGGCAGCCGCGAGAATTACAGGCGGCGACTGGGAGGTGCCCAACGCCTGGTCGGCCAGGGTGCGGGCTTGCTCCCACTCACGTTGGCGGGCGGCGGTTCTGATCCGCTGCAAGCGCTGCTCGAAGGCCAAGTCAAGCACGCCCTTCCACTTGGTGGCACCTGCTTTGAGTGCGTCAAGAAATGCCACCGTTTTGTTTATCGGAAGAACCATGCCGATGTCCGACAGCGGCGTGGCGACCGGCATGGGGCTCAAAGACCACTGCATGGCAACCACAGTTGCCAGCCCGACCACCCGGCCCCGGGCATCGATAAATGGTCCTCCGCTGTTGCCGGAATGCAGCGAGACGTCTACTTGAAACATATTCTCGAACGTGCGGCGCACATGCCCGCTGGTCACGCTCACGTTGATCGCCGCCGCCTGAGTTCGGCTGCCTAGGGGGAAGCCCAATGTGATAAGGGGAGTCAGTTTGGGAATGGCGGAGGGATTAAAATCCTTGGCCAGGGGCAGCGGCTTCAATCCCTGCGGAACCTCGTCGACCTTGAGCACGGCAAAGTCATCACCCAAAGGCGAATGCATGCGATCCCAGGTTTTGATTGGCACCGGGGCCACCCCCGCAATCCATACCCGGCGCGGTCCCTGGGTGCTAAAGGCGGTATCGGTTACGTAGACATCTTCGGCGTTTTGACTGTCGGACAGACCCGGCAATCGACTGAAGGCCCGTTGACCTTCAAACCACAGATATATCCGGTAATCGAATTGCAGTTGCTCCAGTTGCTGGCGCAACATGCCAATGGTCATCATCAGCCGCCGGTCTGACAGCCAGGGGCAGACCACGTGTCTGTTGGTCAGCAGGTAGCCCTGCTCGTCAACCAGAAACGCGGTTCCTTCGGCCCGATTGTGATAGACCGGCCGATCTTCCTGCTGCAGCCAGTAGTCAACGGCTACGAAGGCCACCGACTCCGCGTATTGATTGGCATATCCCATCAGAGCCGCCTCACGGTCCGGGCGCTTGAAAGTCAGAATGTACCACAGGGCAACCCCAACAGCGATCAGCACGCCAAGCAGCACCACCAGCACCCCCAATCGCAGGTTTACGCGTCGCAGCAAGGTCCGTGTGGTTCGCCCGGGTGTCTCCGCAAGCCGATCAGCGGCAATTTGGATGGCTTTATCGCTCAGCTGGTCCAGGGTGGCGGCCACTTCTGCCATGGAGCGCGGCCGCAGGTCAGGATCGTCGCTTAGCATCAACCGTATCAGCGCCTGGACTTCCGGCGGGACCGGCAGGGTGTTCACCCGGTCCTGCAGATTCTCGACGTCTGGGTCGGCACTGAGGATCTCTACAAAGGCTTTGCCCAAAGACCAGATGTCGCTGCGGTGATCCAGCGGTCTCTCGTTAATGATGTCCGGGTGCAGGTCCAGCAACCTCGCCAGCATGGGACCGGGGCGGTCAAGTTGCGGATCGAGGAAGCGCGAGAGTTTGTAGTCGATCATGACCTGGAGTTGGCCGCCATCGTCTTCGTATACCAGAATGTCGTCCAAAATGAGGTGGGGAATGATGTGGCCGATTCGATGCAGTCCGTCAAGAATAGAGGCAATTCGGTATAGTAGATGCAGACTGATGCGAAGATCTTTCAGACGCCCCGTGGCCAGAAGCGTTCCCCAGCCAAACGCCTCCACCCACTCACTGATTCTATACCACAGGCCGTCCGCGGATTGCCGGATGGCCAGGTGGCGTACAAAATAAGTCTCAGGAAGGACCTGAAGCTCTTCCAACTCATTCTTGAGCCTCTCGGCCACCCGGGCATCGACCCCGGACTGGGGGGTGAAGATGCGAATCATGACCGGTTCGACATCATCCTCCCGCCGGGCCTTGCATAGAATGCTGGAATAACCCTCGTGCAGCACTTCTAAAATCCGGTACTCGTCAATGGCTGCACGGCTGGCCGCCATCACAGCACCGCAGACCGGGCAGGTGTTGACCTTTTCGGAAACGGCCTGCCCGCATTTGATGCAAATTTTCATCAAAGCCCCCTGCAAGTAAATTTCCCGACTTCCCGGACTGGTGACACCGTAATTTTTACCTACTTATAATATAAGGTCGATTTGGATTTTTCACACCCGTTTAACCCTGTCCTCGCAGTAGGGACCACCCCAAAGATAATCTTCGGTAACCCCAGAAGCCATAAGTCAGCGCCAGCCAGGGTAAAAGGATGATCGCCAGTATTTTGATCAGAAAAGCGATCGATTCGCCCAGCTTCGTGAAAATATCAACAATTGATTTACTTTGCTGCGCCAGCGCATCGAATTTATTTTTATACTCACCGAAGATGTCTGCCAGCGGGCTCAACTTCTTCACCGCTTCGATCGTCTTTTTGATATCGGCGGAAGCATCCAGGGCCTGCGTCGTTACCGCCGCAAGGGATACAAATGGTTTGCCGAGTTCCTGAAAAGGTTTGACCCGTTTAACTCTCATTTTTACTTCATGGGGAATCGGATTGCGCAATGTTGGTTTTCTTTCCTGAAGTTTGGGACTTCCAGCAATCGGCACCTCAAAATTGGCAATTTTAGGACGCAGATTTTCGCAGATGCACGCAGATTTTTTAACCAATTAACTTCGGCGAAAAAAAGCGAATTACTCTCGCAAACTTTGCTGCATTGCTTCTTCAGACGCTAGGCGAACCTGGAATAATTTATCTTTGAAAATCTGTGTAGATCTGCGTCCCATACTTTTTTATTAGATCGATATGATTCGAGGGATAATCTGCCTGAAAAAATCCTGTGACCATACGTCCAGAGCGCGCTGATCCACAATGAAGGGGGCGACTTCGCGGCGCGCTTGCTCCACATCGAGATCCTCGACGGCTTGCCGCAGGAGGTGTTGGAGTTTGTCGGGAGTCAGTGGTTCGTCATCCCGATAATCGCCGGACTGACGCATCCTGGATTCAAGGTACCTGATCCGAACTTTCGGATATCTGCTCGCGTACCAAACGAGGTCGTACCAATCACGTCCCTTAACGCGCGTCTTCCACCTCCGGCAAAGGACCGCGTGAAGCTTTCCGGCCAAAAGGTCCGGCAAGCTGTATACGCGAACGCTAAAGGGGATGGGTTGCAGAACGTACTGAGTTTCCGTTTCGAAACCGCCTGGCGGATCGGTGTCCACTTCAAGCCTGATCTTGAGATTCTTGGCTGGATGCAGATCGCGGAGTAACTCCTGGGCGGTTTCAATCACGATCAACTGCCTGTATGTGTTTGTCTTCAGAAACGCTGATTCAATTGCGCTGGCCTGCTTCTTCCGGCGGCCTTCAAACTCCACCTGGAATCCGAAGCTGCCGATTTCTCGCAGCAGAGCATTCCCATAGGCCTTCAGCGAGAACGATTTATCGGATTTGAGCAGCGAAAAGTACAGGTCCTCGGAGTATCGATCCAGTCCATACAAGATCCGAAGTGCGGTGCCACCATAAAAAGCAGCATGCTGGAAGAATTTGGAACGCCAGAGTCCGAGCAGTGCCACTTCCTGCAGGATTTCCCTGAGGGCGTTAACATAGTCGTCACGGCTCCGGCAATCGTAACGGTCCAGCATGCTGCGAATTGCTTCATACATGAGGCGCCTCCTTTATCCGCTTCAAGTATCGGACCAGGTTGCTGATCTTGGGCGAGTGATATGCCGTGGCAATGATCTGCAATCGTGAGCTGTCAAACTTGCTGAGGGCTTCCCGATCGATTCGAAGATCTTCGGACAGATATGCGTCATAATCAGATAAACGGAGTCCGCTGAACCGTCTGTCAGTCCAGATTTTGTCCGCCAACGCCTTTTCGGGGGAGGCCACCAGGTAAGACGTTTTGCCGGCCGTTTCAAGGATGGCGCCTATGGCATAACGGGGGCCGCTGAGCATACGGTAGGAAAACGTACCGAAAGGCGTCTTAAATCCGCGCGAACGGCGAGTGGTTACCGAGGTGACCGTCTCCACCCGCTCCGGTATCAGACCGTGATGGCTTAAGGCATACTCAAGGCTGACATACGACGGCCCATAGATCAGGTTAGCCAGATACTCGCGGCTGAGCGGCTCCCTGCGAAAGGGCTCACCGAAACAGTACAGCCCCTTCTTGACCCTAATGATCACTCCACCGGCCAGCAGTCTCGTAATTCTATCACGGGGCTTGCGGTAATCTGCTAACACGTCCAGCAGGACCTGATAGTCAAATACCTCGCCGTCAATTTTCCGCCTTATCTGTGCAATGGTATTCAACAAATTTCATCTCAATTGAAGTCATAGTATGTCCATGAAATATGGACATACTATGCAATAAAATGGAAGGGTCAAGGCTTTCTTTATTTCCAAAAATGGGGTCAGGGCTTGATCCGTAATTATATAGAGTGTACGCATAAACTCAAATTGTCAGGCAATAAATTACAAAATTGTAATTTAAAAATTTTAAATTTAGTTGATATTCTTTGAAAATTTAGCTAATTCAGCAAGC
>Ga0209454_1000026_pt1 | contig 132331 bp, 99 predicted proteins | sample WorMetHERISLAND1_2_FD_187400 | JGI IMG/M metagenome (GOLD analysis project Ga0209454, IMG submission 187400) | Marine gutless worms symbiont microbial communities from Max Planck institute for Marine Microbiology, Germany - Olavius geniculatus... | ecosystem: Host-associated > Annelida >... | reverse complement strand
GCAGGGGGCTGAGGGTAGAGGGTAGAGGGCAGAGGGTTGAGGGCAGAGGGTTTCGATTGCGGATTTTGGATTTCGGATTGCGGATTTAGAGGTCAGATGACAGAAAACAGAGGTCAGATGACAGATGACCTGTCTTCACTCTTCGAGCTTGGGGCTTCGCCCTTCGGGCTGCGACCCCACAAGCCGCCGCGGCCCGCAGAGGGCTGAGGGCAAAGGGTAGAGGGCTGAGGGCAGGGGGCTGAGGGTTGAGGGATTCGATTGCGGATTTTGGATTTCGGAATGCGGATTTAAATAAATAGAAACCCGAAATAGATGTAATTTACTATAAGGAAACGCAAGTTCGAGTATAATTTTCTTTCATTCCTGGATTCCCATATGCCAGGCTTCGATCGTTTATGATTAGGACGGGGCGAAATGAAAAAACAAAAGATCGGCGTGATTCATCCGGGCATGATGGGGATCTGTGTGGCCGCGACAGTTCAGAACAGCGGGCATGAAGTTTACTGGGCCGCTGAAGGGCGCAGCCCCCGGAGCCGGCAGCGGGCCGCAAAATTTAATCTGGCCGATGCCGGTACATTGGCCGCGCTGTGTGATACCTGCCAGGTTCTCATCAGCGTCTGTCCGCCCCACGCGGCCGAAGAAGTAGCCGAACGCGTGCTGGCGCATTCCTTTCAGGGGGTATACCTGGATGTCAACGCCATTGCCCCGCAGCGAACCCTGCGTATGGAGCAGGCGATGAGTGCAGCTGGTGTTGATTTCGTCGACGGCGGCATCATCGGTATTCCCGTCGTGGAGCGGGGCAAGACCTGGCTGTATATATCCGGTGAGAAAGCGCCGGAAGCCCTGGCTTATTTCAGTGGCGGACCACTGGAGATCAGTGTTGTCGGCACTGAAGTTGGCAAGGCATCCGCGTTGAAAATGTGCTATGCGGCCTACACTAAAGGGACCACGGCGTTGCTTGGTGGTATATTGGCCACGGCCGAGGTGCTTGGGGTGCGCGGCGAGTTGGAGACCCAGTGGTCGCGGGATTGGACTCACTTCGGCGCCCAGGCCGGGCAACGGGTGCGCAATGTCACCGCCAAGGCCCGGCGCTTTGCCGGCGAAATGGCTGAGATAGCGGCCACTTTTCGCGAGGCCGGCCTGCCCGGCGAATTCCACACTGCGGCCGAGATAATTTATCAGCGAATCGCTGGATTCAAGGATGCCCCCGAGACGCCGGCTTTGGAAGAAGTGCTCGAGAAGTTGGCGCAGCCGCAAGCGGAAAAGTAAGGGGTTCAGAGGTTCAAGGTTCAGAGGTTCAAGGTTCAGAGGTTCAGAGGTTCAAGGTTCAGAGGTTCAAGGTTCAGAGGTTCTCTGCTTGCCCTGCGGGCTGCGCAGGGCAAGCAGGGTTCAAAACCGCCGCTGGTTTAAAAGATGAACCTCGAATTGTGTGTTACGTCATTCTTAATTGATGACTGAGCGGAGCGAATCCAATTAGACCATTAACCAATAACAGATAACGAATAACTCCCAATAGTTTCTCAATTTAGCAGATAGTAAAAATAACAGGAGAACCTATGACCGATATACCTACTACTGGCCCCCCGAGCGGGATAAATGACACCAAGCAAACCACTCTATCCGGCAGTGAGAGCATCGCCCGGGCGGTGATCGATGCCGGGGTCCGGGTGGCGGCTTCTTACCCCGGCGGGCCAATCACCCAGGTGGTCGAAAAAATGATCGAACTGGCACCGGCCGGGGATCTATACGTGGAGTGGTCCAATTGCGAAAAAGTGGCGTTTGAGGTAGCCCTGGGATGTTCGATCGGCGGGCGGCGGGCGGTGATCGCCGCCAAACACGTCGGCATTAACCACATCCTGGACCCCCTCATGACCGTCAACCTGACCGGCAGCGGCGCCGGCCTGGTGATCCTGGCCGGCGACGATCCGGGATCCTACGGCTCGCAGAACGAGCAGGACAGCCGCCTGCTGGGCGCATTTGCCGAGATTCCGATTCTGGAGCCGGCCTCCCCCGGCCAGGGCTACCGGATGACGCGGCAGGCTTTCCGGCTGTCCGAAGCGATCAGGCTGCCGGTGATGGTGAGATACGTGGCCGACTATACGGCCGATACGGCACCCGTTGCGTCCGAACCCCAGGCGCCCGCGTCCCGCCCTGCATTCAACCGGGAAGTCCGTTGGTCGGCCCTACCGGCCCTGGTGGTAGAAGATCATGCCGGCCTGCATCAAAAACTGCAGCGCATTGCTGAAGCATTCGATCAGCCGCCTTATCGAAATTTCAACCGCAGTGGTCATACCGGCCGCAAGGGCATCATTGCCGCCGGACACATGGCAGCCAGATTGCGACACTTTGCACCGCATGACGACCTCCGGGTTTTTGAGCTGGGTACGCTGTTTCCGCTTCCCGAGCAGCAGGTCGCCGATTTTCTTGCAGAAGTCGACAGTTTGCACGTCCTGGAGGAGGTTGAACCGTTTATCGAAAACCAGGTCAGATCGCTGGCCCAGCGCCGGGGATTGGAAATAGAAATTTACGGCAAAACTACCGGTCATGTTCCCTGGGAAGGAGATATCAACCTGGCAAGGATCGGCCGGATGCTGACCGAAGAATTGGGACAGTCCCTGGGTGTCGTTCCTGAACCGGCCCGAACCTACCCGAGTTGCCAGCCGTTCGGCGACGGGTGTTCCTATTCTCCTTTTTTCAGCGCCCTGCAGCAGCTGATCGCTGAAAAGCACATCGCCAAACCGATCGTGGTCGGTGAAACCGGATGTCTCGTGCGCCTGAACAACCCTCCGTTTGAAATGCTGGATGTGAAATATTCCATGGGATCCAGCATCGGCCTGGCCTGTGGACTGCGGCGCAGCGGGGTCGACGACAAGATCCTGGCCGTGGCGGGCGACTCTGTTTTCTTTCACACCGCCATCAATGGACTGCTCAACGCCGCTCACCACCAGGCCGATATCGTTGTGGCGATTATGGACAACGAAACGGTGGCGCTGACCGGTTTTCAGAAACGCACCGGAGCCGGCTCCACGGCCATGGGCGAACCGGTGCGGTCGATTTATCCCGAAAAAGTGGCGGCCGCCATGGGAATTGATAATGTCTATACGCTGGATGCTTTTGACGAAGCGGCCCTCAAAAGGACTCTGAACGAGGTGTTTAACCGCCGGGGTCTGTCGTTTCTGGTGGTGCGCGGGCGTTGTCCGTATATCGAGACCAAAAAGTGCAGAGCGACAACGGTTTGATGATTTCGGAAGTCGGAATGCGAAAGACGGAAGGAGAAGAAGGTGAGAAGGTCAGAAGATCAGAAGGTCAGGAGGTGAGAAGGTCAGAAGATCAGAAAGTCAGAAGGTTAGAAGGTGAAAAGGGAAAGAATTCGGAAGTCGGAATATCTGGAAGTGGGAAGTCGGAATGGGGAAGGCGGAAAAAGGAGAAGGTGGGAAGTTCAGAAGGTCAGAAGGTGAGAAGGGCAGAAGGTTAGAAGGTCGGATGAGCAGAAAGTCCGAGGGTGGAAAGAGATCGTTGTCTGTTATTCGTTAATGGTTATTGGTCGGGATTGGTCCGTTTTAAGTGGAAATTTTTCCATAGTGAAACTTGATAACAAGAGCCAGGATTTCATTAGTTTCGGTATTAGACGGTGACCATTGAAGAATAAAGTTAAACCTGGCCCAGGTCTTTTTTTCTGTCTTCTCTTTTCTGTCCTCTGTCTTCTGTCCTCTGTCTTCTGACATCTGTCCTCTGTCTTCTGTTCTCTGACACCGGTCATCGCCTCAAACTTAACAGGAAGGAGTAAATGAATTGCGAAAAGACATTGTTAAAGTAGCCTGCATCGGCTCGGGGCTTATCGGGCAGGGGTGGGCCACCTTGTTTGCCGGGGCCGGTTTTCGCGTTGTGATGCAGGATATCAGTGACGAACAGTTGAAAAGCGCCCTGGAACAGGTGCGCTCGAACCTGAACCATTTGGCAGACAACGGGCGTCTTCAAACTGATACGGCGGAAGCTGCTTATAATTCTATCAGAACCACCCTGGGCCTGGCCGAGGCCGTCGAAGATGCGGATTACATCCTGGAATCCGTGCCGGATACATATTCCGCCAAAAAACCGGTATTCCAGCAAATGGACGCACTGGCGCCGGCCGACACGATTTTGGCCAGCAGCAGCTCCGGCCTGCTGATGACGGAGATCCAGACCGCCGTCACGCGACCGGAGCGCTGCGTCCTGGTCCACCCGTTTCTTCCCGTTCACCTTCTGCCCCTGGTGGAAGTTGTCGGCGGTAAACAGACGGTCCCGGAAACGGTCGACATAACCTGCCGGCTGATGGCAAAAATCGGCAAGGCTCCGGTGCGGCTCAACAAAGAGGTTTCCGGCTACATCGTCAACCGGCTGCAGGCCGCCATCCTGCGCGAGGCCATGGAATTGGTGGCCGACGGCGTTGCCAGTGCCCAAGAGGTGGATCAGGCCTTCTGTACCGGAATGGGCATGCGCGATCCGTTTATCGGTCCTTTACTGCGTGCTCACCTGGCGGGCAACGGCATCGAGAGCTTTCTGGAGAATTATGCCGAATCCTACCGGCTGCGCTGGGGATCAATGGCAACCTGGGACACGATATCCGATCCGATCCGGGAGGCCGTTGTCAGCAGCGTCAACGAGATGCCGGTGGTGCGAGACCATGCGCTGGAAGAGATCAAATCCTGGCGCGACGAGAAGCTGATGGAGATGTTGAAGTTGGACCGGACGATGGGGTGAGCGGCGGCTGGGAAGCGTGGAAGCTGGGAGGCTGGGAATATGGCAGGCGGAGGATAGAGGACAGATGTCAGAAGGTGAGAAGGTCAGAAGGTGAGAAGGTCAGAAGATCAGAATGTTAGAAGGACAGAAGACCCGTCTTTGCTCTTCGAGCTTGGGGCTTCGCCCTTCGGGCTACGACCCCACAAGACGCCGTGGTACGCAGAGGTCAGATGACAGAGGGATTTGATTGCGGCCTCCGGCCCGGAGGGGCCATAAGGGCCTACGCCCCGGAGGGATTGGGGATTGCGGAATGCGGATTTAAATGAATAAAAACCCGAATAGATGCATTGGACAGAAGGGAGAAGGGGGATAAAGAAGCTCATAGCTGATAGCTCATAGCTCTTAGACAGCAATTGTTCGGATATCTGGGTTGTGGCTGCACAATACTGTTGAGGTGCCTGCAATAGAGTGAGCAGTCCCTACAACATGTACAAAGGCATCAACCTGACCTTCTGCCTGAGACCAAATTTCCTCGCCCAGAGGATGGTAACCGGCCACCGCATCTTTGTTTTGTAGCTGGTCGCTATAAAACGTCCCTGGCTCATTGCTTATCTGGCTTGCCCGATTGATCATTGCCTCAATCAGTTCTTTCGTAATTCGTCCACCGTCGCTCGGAATCTCCTCCAAATCCGCTCCCAGTGCTCGCATATGATCACGCTTTTCCTGGCTGAAGGCATCTGATGTGACAATCCGTATCCTGTGCGCTTTTGCGGCACAGACTAAAGCAAGTGGAGTTCCAGTGCTGCCTCCCGTGTACTCGACGACCGTTCCGCCGGGCTGCAAGCGACCATCCAATTCTGCCTGCTCAATCACAGCAATCGCCATACGATCTTTCATACTGCCAGTGGGATTATTACATTCCAACTTTACCAAAACACGTGCATAATCCGCCGGAACTAATCTTTGGAGTTCCACCAATGGTGTATTGCCGATGGCTTTAAGAACCGATTTAGTAACGCTCAGATCCTTTATCCCTCAATACATATAATAATTGAGTAATTGCAATATTAGATACTCATTTTACGCTTAACTACTATACAGTAATAGTTCCAGCTTTCCCAAGTAATCCACGGAGCGCTTCCATCATACCTGCATGCCTGCTGCTATGATTGGCGTGAAACATGAGGTCTTGAGCAATTGTTGACTCTTTCGATGGTTCAGCCCACACAGACCCGGTAGAACTATCGTAGTCATAGTCGAGGACGCCAACATATATTTTATTCAAATCATCTTCTGAGATTTCTTGGACTTTGGCGTCACAAGCAGCAAATGACATTTTTGCATAACCGATGAGATTTGTTTGTCCTGCCTGATGAATCGTCGATTGGGCTTTAATGTGTGGTTGCCCCATGCCTGTTTCGTAAACACCGAGCCCAGCCGGATCGACTCCCCAAGCTTTGGTTAGTTCTTTCTGATACCATATTTCGTTTTCGGTGTGTTCGGACAATTCAGTTCGGATTTTAAATTGTAATCTATCGGCGAATCGAGCTATATGCCAAAGATGCCAACCGATAGGCGGTGCCTCTTCGCTAAAAACGTGCGTAAATTGTTCTTCTGTTGTCTCACTTGCTCTGATCAGCATCTCGTGAGCCAAAAAAATGCGGTATTTGATCCAGTGCAATGTATCTTTAGCCATAAGAACCTCCCTGATACTTCCAAAGTTAACAGAGTCTCATAAGTGACTCAAAATTGGTTAGAAAAAGTAAACACAAATTTTTGAGAAATTTCTTGCACCGAAAACCCAAAGCCGAAAGCCGAACGCTGTTATCCCATCTCCCCAATCTCCGCTACTGTCTTACCGCCATATCCCAATTTTTCTAGCGTGGTGCCCTCCACCGCATAATCAACCCCGTGCAAGAGCGAACTTAGTTTTACGCAAGTTTCTACCCGCGGTGCAGCCATTCCGGCCAAGTGCGCCAGCTCGATGGCCGGTACGTGCAGACACGGCACATCCTCGGTAATATATCGGCTGCGCACGTTGTGACCGACAATGTCTTTATAGGGGCTTTGGTCGCTGTTCACATATTCATAATAGGTTTGCGATTCATTGCGGCCGTAGTACGTCATCAGCTGGTCCATGGTCGAGGTGAGCTCCAAGCCCAATGCATGGCCGATCGCCATGCGCTCCTCATCCATTTTCATCATCTGCTCCGAGATCAACGGAGTCACACCGTCAATGTAGTGCCTGAAAGTAGCCGGATTTTTTTCGTTGCTTAGTTTCAGGTAATCCTCGGTCTCTTCCAACGGCTCGTACATCACCACCGGATAACCCCGGTGGGCAATCTGTCCGCAAAAAGCCCGCCCGCCATTGCCGCTGCCAAGAACGGCGAAATTTAAACTTGCGTTCATCTATCGATTTCCTTCCTAACCCGATTCCGCCATTGGCGAAGATTCAATAAAAATTAGCCACGAAGGCACCAAGACACAAAGAGAACAATTTTCTAAATTTGAGTATCTTTCATCCTGATTTTATATTTCTACCATCAGTGAAATGAAAAAAAAGATTTCATTCGTTTCAACCATTAACCAATAACGTATAACGAATAACTCTCAATTGGTTATTGACTCAATTGAGGTATAAGCTTCCGCATTCGACATTCCGATTTCCGAATTGTGTTATCCTCCATTTGTCTCGCCCTTCTCATCCTTGGCCAACAGGGACACCTTGATCATTTCCCGAATGTCTTCTTCGAAATCCTTTTTAGGTCCGCCCTGTTTAACCTGACCCATATCTAGCAGGTACATGTAGTCTGAAACTTCAAGCGCCTTCATGATATTCTGGTCCACTATTAAAATCGTGGTGCCCTGACGGGCCACCTGAATCAAAAGGTCGTAAATTTCGGTGACGACCTTGGGAGCCAGACCAACCGAGGGTTCATCGATCATAAGCAATCGCGGCTTCGACATGATCTCTTTGCCCACCGACAACATTCTCAGGTACCCGCCGCTCAAATAGGTGGCCTTTTCTGCCCGGCGCTCGGACAGGACCGGGAAAAATTCGTATATCTCCGCCAATCTCTCAGCCACCAATTTCTTGTCATTGCGGAAAGTCCAGGCCCCTAGCTGCAGATTATCCTGAATGGACAACTGGGGAAAAGTGCTGTATTCCTGGAGCATATAGCTGATTCCCATCTGCTTCAATTTGAAGGGCTGAAGGCCCTGTATTTCCTCGCCCTGGTATTGAATCTTGCCCTGTCTGGGATGAAGGAACCCAAAAATTGTTTTCAGTATGGTAGATTTGCCGGCCCCGTTGGCGCCGATGATGCCGGTGATGGCGCCTTCTTCCACTTCCAGGGAGACATCGTTCAAAACATCGATTTCTTCCACATAGCCGGCGGTGATATTTTCCATGGAAAGCATAGACATGAGCAATCCCCCGATCCAGATCCAGATGCCTGCGAATACTGGAGAATCTAGATTAGTCAATAACTGTTTACATGGTCTGCAAACTCGAAATCCGAAACAAATCCGAATATCAAATTCTCTAATGTTCTAAACTTTGGTTTCCTATGATAGCTTGTTCGGATTCCCAACCCGTTTTGGTCATTTTGATATTTTAATTTTATATTTGTTTCGAATTTCGATATTCGGTATTCGAATTTTAATTCTCAATTAGGTCGTAGAAATCAAAAGATACCTATATCGATAAATTTAGAATTTAAAAATATCATCCTCCCAAATACGCATCGATCACCTGGGACTCATTGGCGACTTCCTCCATGGTGCCCTCGGCGATCAGCTCGCCTTTGGCTAAAACCGTGACCTTGTCGCACAGGGTGCTGACAGTCGGCATTTCGTGACTGATGATTAAAAATGTAATGCCTTTTTCTTCATTCATCATTCGGATGGACTTCAGGATTATCCCCTTGATGGACTGATGCACGCCGGCAAATGGTTCATCCATGACGTAAAGCTGCAGATCCCGATTCATGAATCCCCGCACGATTTGCAGCAGCATGTTCTGACCTCCCGAAAGGCTCTTGGCTTGCTTGTCCTTCAGCCTGGTAAGGAGGGCGAAATCGAGCAGCTCTTCGGCCCGCGCGACGGCATCTTTGCGGGTCTGCCCCTGGCAAAAGGCCGGTATCAGCATATTTTCGAGGACCGTCATATCGCGAAAAACCCTGGCAACCTGGAAGGTTCTCATAATTCCCAATGATGCGATAACATCCGGCTGCAGACCGTCAATGCGTTTGCCGGCGTAAAATATATGGCCTTCCTCAGGTTCATAGATCCCGGTAATGACATTGATCAGGGTCGTTTTGCCGGAACCGTTGGGTCCGATCAAACCGCGAATCTCGCCTTTGCCCATTTGCAGCGAAACCCTGTTGTTGGCCACCAGACCGCCGAATTTCTTGACGACCTTCTGAACATCTAAAAATGGACTACCATTCGTTTTCATAAAACTCCTGATTTAGGACGCAGATTTTCGCAGATGCACGCAGATTGCGCCAAATTGAGGAATTGAGGAATTGAGGGATTGAGGGATTATATAGACCGATTACCTTCAATACCTAAATTCCTGAATTGAACCCTTACTTATCTGTGAAAATCTGTGAAGATCTGTGTCCCAAATTCCCAAATTCCCCAATTCCTAAATTCCTCAATTCCCAAATTCCTCAATCCCCGATCCTACTGATATGCCGAAACCGGCTCCTTTTCCTTGCCGAACCATTTCCAGATCCGCCTGACAAGCTCCATCAGACCGCCGTTGAAAAATCGCATGATGATGATTACTAAGGCACTCAGTATAATGATTCTGATCTCAGATTGTTCCCTTAGCAGCTCCATCGTGAGCCTGACCGCTATAGCGCCGACCACGGGTCCGGTCTGGGTACGCATACCGCCGATGACTACAAAAATAATGATCATGGCCATTTCGTTAAAATCCCCCAGCACCGGGCTGATCAGTCCAATGGAATGCCCGTAGAATGCACCGGCCATGCCTGCAATTCCGCTGGCTACGATAAACGCCAATACCTTGTAGCGAACAATATTGACACCCATGGATCGTGCAGCGATCGCGTCGTCCCGGATGGATCGCAAATAATAGCCGATCCGGGAACGCATTAACACGGCAATTAACGCAACGCAGAATGCGGTCAGGCCAAGAAAAAAATAGAAATAGGGGGTCGGCTGCAGGGTACCGAAAAGCAGCGACGATTCCAGGCCGCGGTCGCCGCCGGTAAAAGCATAGTGCATCCGCAAATAGTTACGGATCACCTCGGCAAACGCCCATGTGATCAGGGCCAGATAAAGCCCGTGAACTCGCAGGCAAACGATTCCAAGCAGCAAGCTCAGGAACATCGTCAATGCGATTGCCGCCGGTATGCTCAGCCAAAACGGAGCGCCGGCTTTGGCCATTAACAGCGCAGAGGCGTATGCACCCAGCATGCCGAAAGTGTGGTGCGCCAGCGAAAACTGCCCGGTGTATCCGCCCAGCAAATTCCAGCTAGCGGCCATAATGGCATAGAAAAAGGCCACGGTAAAAACATATTGCCAATAGTCGGAAATGTAGAACGGCATAAACAGCGCAATGGCAACGACAACGATCAGACCGATGATTTTCATATTCTGAATTTTCATTTGGTATCCAAAATTTGTAGATCAGGAATTCAGGAATTTGGGAATTTAGGTATTACAGGAACCTTATTAGCTTTTCATTCCTCAAACCCTCATTCAAACTCGACTATAGGAAGATCTTGTCCAAAAACGAGTAAACCATAACAAATAACTTTATTCTACCTTTGCCTCAAACATCTGAAACTCTCGGCGCCATGCCCCATGGCTATGCTTTCTCACTTTGGCTCGTCTGAGCTTGTCGAAGGCCGACTTCTTCTTTTTTCTGTCTTCCGACCTCTGTCATCTGATATCTTGCCTTCTGACCTTCTGACCTTCTCACCTTCCGCCTTGCGCCTTCCGACTTCCGAATTCATTCCTTTCTCATCTTCTGATTTTCTAATCTTCCTACCTTCTGATCTTCTGACCTTCTAACCTTCACATCTTCTGACCTTCCCACCTTCTGTTTTTCTGATCTTCCGAATTCATCAAACCGCCCGCTCGGGTTTGCCGAACAGCCCGTATGGCTTTATAAGCAAGACGATGACCAGTAGTATAAAACCATAGATATCGACAAACGACGGGTGAATAAATGCGGTACCGAGACTCTCGGCAATGCCCAATGACAATCCGGCGACCAGGATGCCCGGTATGGAACCCAGACCGGCGATGACGATAATTTCGAAGCCGCGAATGGTCGGTGCCATGCCGCAAAGCGGGTGGACCAGAAAAATGGGGGCCAGCAAGGCCCCACCGGCACCTGCCAGAGCCGTTCCCAAACCGAATGCCAGGGTATCGTATTTTAGCACATTGACACCGGCGGTCTGCACACCGGACCGGTTCTGGGCAACCCCCTGGAAAGCTTTGCCGGTCCAGGTTTTTTTGATGAAATAGTAAAATACTCCAAGCATGATCAAAGCGCCGATCAGCGCCACCAGTCTGTTCCCGCTGATCGGCAGCGTCAGCAGCTGGGTCGGTCCTGCATAATCAGGTGGGGTGTAAATATAGGGGCCGCCGATGAGCACTGCCATGTTGCGCAAAAAGATTGCCAGGGCGATGGTGACGATGGTGGCGTATTCCATTTTGGCCTCGATAATGCCGACGAACATCGGTTTGATCAACATCCGCTGAACCACGGCACCCAGCAAGAACACGATAAAGGCTGCCATAATAATACCGGCAAACCAGAACTGATCTCCGATGATATAAGTCAGCAGCAGGTATTGAACATACGCCCCGATCATAAAGAATTCGCCCATAGACCAGTTGATCACCTTCATAATCCCGTAGATGAAGTTGATTCCCATGGACATCAGGCAATAAAGCACCCCCATGATGATTCCGGAAATTAAAAATTGGCTGAATAGATGAATATCGATGGTTCTATCCTCCTTTTCAGGCGCTTTGGGATGTTGGGCCGACAACGTGTTGTAAAAAGCTGAAGGTTTCCCCGTTTACGCTTCGCTTGAGACGGAAGCGCAGACAGACGTCAGTGTTCAGGAGCTATCCCTGCCGCTTACCAGACAAACAGCCGGTCAAATCGAATAAGAAACTTTTTAAATGTTTCATATTAGAGAAACCACGAAATACACGAAACACACAAAAGACAAAAAACGTTTTATTCCGCATTTTCGTGTCTTTCGTGTGGTTCGTGGTTCCTCCATATATAAAGCTTTGAGCTCATATACTATGATGAAGATTTATACATTCGCAGTCTCCGGCTTAAGGACAGCCGGTCTGATCGGAAAAGAAACTGCGCAAAATCAAGGCAGTCTCGATTTACTCATTTGCCGTTTCGTCCTCGTCCTCGAAGCTTTTGAGCCGCTTTCAAACCCGAGGACGAGGACGAGCACGAGGACGAGGACGATTCAAAATCCCTTTCTTGGGATTAACGTAGATGTAGTTTCATAAGAGGTGTCCGACGGTAGCAACTCCCCGCTCATATCAGCGGGGAGCTCTGGTCTATCCCAATATTGATTACGGACCGGCGATTTTTCCATCACCGCCGAACTGGGGCGGAAAAACCAGTTTGGAGTCCGTAAACGCCTGACGGACCTCGGTTTGCTGAAGAATCAGGTGGGGTGGCGAAACATTGTGCCACTTCAAGCCCTGCGGCTCTTCGAATTTAACATCCCCGCTCCAATCCTGGTAGGTATTGCCGACCAACGCTTTTTGCAATGCTTTGGGATCATCCGAGCCCGCCTTTTCCAGCGCCTGAGCAATCACGAGCATTTCGCCGAAAACATTAAGGGCGTAGAAGGTCGGATCTTCGCCATGGGCCGCTTTGTATTTGGCCGCCATCCAGGTGCCGGAATCCGTCATCAGCATGCCGGGTTTGTAGTATGAGGTATACATCACCCACTTGCCTTTATCCCCGACGGCATCCCAATATTCGGGCCGCACCGGCCAGGCAAAGGATCCGAGCATTTTTACCTGGGGGAAAAGTCCGATATCATAGGCCTGTTTTACCATCAGGTAGGCAGGAGGTCCGACTCCCAGGTTGATAATGACATCCGGTTTCCAGGCTTTGGTCTCGAGCAGCATCGGTGTCATATCCGTGATGGTGCGCGGAAAAATGATGGATTTGACTTCCATGCCGGCTGCCTTGCCATACTCGTTTACATATTTTTCGAACCCGGTTCCGTAGTCCGTATCCTCGGCAATGATAGCGAGCCGCTTAAAATTCATGGCTTTGGCGAAATCCACCCAGAATTTGGCTCGATCCGGCGTCAGCGACATAATGCTGAAGATATATGGATTTTGGGATTCGGTAATCTTGGGGCTCGATGCACCTGAAGAAAACAGGGGCACTTGCAGATCGCGGGAAACCTTATTCACCGCCAGACATACCGAGCTGTGATATTGGCCCACAACCGCCACGGCGCCGTCTTTCTGAACCAGTTTGCGGAAACCGGCTATTCCATCGGCCGGGGTGCCGGCATCATCTTCCACGACCAGCTCCACCTGCCGGCCGCCCAGAACACCGCCCATCTGACTGTTGATGTATTCAATAGCCAATTCCGCACCCCAGCGCATGCGTTTGCCGGCAGCCGGATCGCCAGGAGGCGAAAACGGTGACAAGAGACCCAATTTGACCGTATCTTTAGCCATTGCCGGCAGCGAGCCGATTCCACCGAGTACGACCAGCACGGTCAACAGGGAGATTGAACCCAACAATAGCCTTTTACATGTAAAAAATTTCATTGATAATGCCCTCCTTTCTTTTGTGTCATGATTCAAGGTTTACATTGGTTAAACAGCATTGAACAAATTAAACCCGGTCACCCGTTCCAGTAAACAACTGATCATTCTCCATCCGCCGGGGCATGATCCCCTGAAACGGCGATCTTACCAGCGCCTCATATACCATCCGCGTCAATGTTACGATGTCAAATACCGGAACCCTTAACTTCTCCTGAATCAGGTGAGCGAAGGGCGGTAAATCCGTGCATTCGATTACCAACGCCCCCATGGCGGGATTTTCGCGAGCCATGTCATCGACCACGGCGAGTACCTCGTTTCCCAGCCGCGTCACGTCCAGCTCATTGCGGCGCCCCTCGATGACGACCTCGCAAAACTCTTTTTGATTGTCCATGCCGGCCACGCAAACCGGCACCGCATCCGCTCCGATCGCTTTGAAATGCGCAGCAGTTAGTGTGCTTTTACTGGCGGTTAGAATTCCGACCTTCTGGTTGCGGCGCAGCATGCGATATATCATGGGAATTTGAATCAGGCTGGAAGCAAAGACCGGAATGTCGACCGCGTCAGCAAGCCGGTCCTGAAAAAGCGCCAGGAATCCGCAACTTCCGGTTATTGCCAACACGCCTTCCTGTTCAAGCTCACGGGCCGCTTCGATGAAGGGATTTAGAAGCTCGATGTCGGCATCTTTGACGATCCGTCGCGCCGTAGCCCCCCTGACGACACGGTACATGACTGGAAACCGGAAAGTAGATGCATTGCGAATGTGGCCGGGAGGCCTAGCGTAGTAAGTTTCGAGACAGAGAATCCCGATCGGGATGCCGCTGGTGTTGGTTCCGCCTTCTAGTCTCATAGTGTCACATCCGATCTCACGCGGGAGAGATGTTATCCATTTTCGGCCGGCAACCATGTTCAGGCCGGGAACTGGATCGACAGGCGTTGCGTGGTAGAGTCGGTAGATTCTCGATGATCAACCCCGGCACCTCGTCACCGGGAGTCGTCTACCACCCCGTGGGTAGCACGGTTTGGCGTGAATTATCCCGCTGCCAGCGGGAGAAGCCGAAAGCTCACCAGTGTTTTCTAAGTTGAACCTGTCTCCGCTTGCGGAGGCCCTGCCACGACGAGATTTGGTAAGCATCGATCAGAAAAAACCGTTTTGCAGATCCGGCTGAGATTCGTCTCACCAGCATTAACTCAATTTTCAAACATAGTCAACGCAGTACCTGAATTTTTTCAATATCGAATCAATCAAGCCTTTTCGGACGCACCTGTGAACCCCCAAGGGTGAGAGGGTTAGAAGGTCAGAAGCTGAGAAGGTGAGAAGGTCAGAAGGTTAGAGGGTCAGAAGGTCAGAAAGTGAGAGGGGCAGAGGGTGAGAAGATCAGAAGGTGAGAAGATCAGAAAATTAGAAGATCAGAAGATCAGAAGGTGAGAAGGTGAGAGAGGGGCGAATTTAGAGGTCGGAATTCGGAATTGGGAAATTGAGGAATTGGTATTTTGGAATTCGGCAGGGGGATAAAGAAGCTCATAGCTGATAACTCTTAGTTTTAAGGACTGTCTATAAAGATGACTACTTAATCAATTTACTGGAGACAGAATGGCCGGAATTTTGGTTGCGCAAAATTAGGGGTCTGGTAAGGCTAAAATTATCAAGGCACCTGCCAGAATCAAAAGGTTCTTCAAAAAATGACCCATCTCGTTTCCCCTTAACATTGGATCTTCAACGGTCCAGAAGTTGTGTATTACCACCGTTGATGGAACTAAAAATGTCCATATCAACAATACCCCAATTTTGATATGGTAATTTGCCAGGATGCTGAGGCCGCCCAAAATGCATATGGCAGATGCAATGACTACGCAAAAGGTTGGCACTGGCATACCCTTCGATTTTGTGATATCGGCCATTACATTGAGGTTCAAGTAGTTGTTGATGCCGGCAATTACCATTACCCCACCATATAAGACACGGCCTGCTATGATTAGCGTATTCATAGTACCTCCTTTATTTTTAGCAATAATTTAAGAACTCAGGAATGTTTGCCTTTCCATTGATTTCAGTGTTTTAACAGTACCAATGAAGCCCCAATAGTAGCGAGGCGACCACTTTTTGAGATTGTTGTGCATCGAATCGTATTAGGGTTTAGGGAAAAGTTTAACTGGAATCAGGATCTAGTTCTGCTGAAGGCATCATCTCAACCGGGCGGATGTTGTAGAAGTGAAGGTTTATTCCAGTCTAACAGGAACAGAAAGTGATTATCTAATGCCACATTGTGGTGTACAATGTCAAGATAATTCTAAATGATAATTTGATGGGATGGAGGTCATCAGAACGCATCATTAATCCGTATTGCTTATGATGTGACAGATTGGATGGGATGAATGGAAGGTCTGGCAAAATACATAATTCATAATCATCCTCCTTTCATGCCTCTGTTGCCGTCACATCTTCATTTTTTATCTTCAAAAATTCTTTGACCGGGTGGAGTACAAGATCTGCATTCCTGAATGCCTCCGTATGATTGAGCCCAGGCAGCGATATAAACGTCGCTTGCGGTATTTGCTTGGCATATGCCGATATATCGTGCGGTTTGTCGCTGGCGCCATGGCCTCGTGCGTCAATGAGGATGAGCCGGTAGTGCGACTTAAGTGCATCAACATATTCACATTGATACCATCGCTCCAGATTTTGGGTATAGCCGTGCTGAAGAACCAGGGGTGGGCTGTCACCTTCTACTTTGTAGTGGATACGAACACCTTGATTGCTGGCGTATGGCATACTTGATCCTTCCTCCCTTTTGAGTATGGTGCCATAAGAAATTCGCCCTAATTATCAGGCTCTGTTACACTAAGGGCTATCGGTTTCACCCCGACCGGCTTCGGGTGGAATTCGAATATCCCAATTGTTTTGATCAACTGATCGAAGGATTTTGTCACAGCAGTCACATTTTATTGTTTGTGCGTATATGATTACAGTATCTGTAGATTTAAGAGGGCCTATTTTTTACAGAAACGCAGGTATATTGAATGTAGAGGATTGCGAAAGATCGAATTTAAAATTCCATTCCTAGCACTATCTGGTCCTCGCCCTTACCATAATAATCCCTTAATACAGCTTCGATCCTGAAACCTTTTTTTAAATATAAATTGAGTGCCCGCTGATTAAATAACCCTGAGCCGGTACTCACATAAAATTTACGGATTTTGGGGGATAACATTTTGATCACATGGTCCAATAGTTTACCACCAATGCCTTTCCCCTCATAGTTTTTGTGGGTGTAGTGCCAGTTTAGCCAATACACATCATCTATTTCGTAACTATCCGGGAAGTATCCGGTAACAGCCACAGTAAGGTCATCAACTATCCCAATAAAAACCATGTCATCCGGATTTACGTTATTGAAATAATCATCAAAATATTTCCTGGCGTATGGAATATCCAATTTTGCATCCTGGCTTTCAAAGATTTCAAATATGCTATCTTGGTCCTTCGCTTGAGCCTTTCTAATTGTCAGTCCTTTCATTGGCAACTCCATTAAGATTTGTAAATATAAACAGATTATTCAGAAATTGAGAATACATGGAAAAAGATCAAAGTGCATATAACTATGATGATAGCGCAAAAATATCAATTGATACTTATGGGATGGGATTTATGATTTCGCAATTTAAATGGATTTCAGTCAATAATTATGATTGACGGTAATCCATTGAATTAAGTATAAACGAATACCAACCACTCACGATTTTCCTGCTCCAGCGAACCGGATGCGCTGCTTCATACACTGGGTTGATTCTGCTTCTCTGATGATATTTGTGACCCTTCGAAGAACTAACTTATGCATTTCCTGACTTATGTCATCCTGGGGCTTCAGAGCCTTGAGGCCGGGACCGGTGAAGCCGCCATGACAATGCTGCAATCGCCGCAGCCGCCGCCCATCGAACCCATCCTCATCAACCTGCTCAATGATGTCAGTCGCGTTTCGGCAGATTTCGTACTTGTTCTCGATGATTACCATCTGGTCGATGCCAGGCCGATCCACGACATGATTTCATTTTTACTTGAAAGTCAACCGGAGCACCTGCGTAATTTTCTGTTGCATACGTCTATTCTGGGTCGTCTTTGCGGTCCGCTTTGCGATTCAGTCACCCGCCAGCAAAACGGGCAACAGATCCTGGATGACCTGGAAAGGGCCAATCTGTTTCTGATTCCGCTCGACGATGAGCGCCGCTGGTACCGTTACCATCATCTCTTTGCAGATTTACTGGAGCAAAGATTGCGCACCCAGCAGGGTGATCTACTGCCCGAACTGCATCGACGGGCAAGTATGTGGTTCGCCCAAAATAATTTTCTAAACGAAGCGGTGGATCACGCCCTGGTCGCACAGGATAATGACCGGGCCGTTGAGTTGATAGAAGAAATTGCTGAAGTCGACTGGGGTCGTCCATGGTGCAAAGCGGCAAGTTAAATGATGCTGAAGAATTTAACCGGCAAATGATCAATCTGGCAATTGAAAACGGCATCGAACAAACCGGTATCGGTGGCTCTCTGTATGGAAATCTGGGCATGATTTTGTGCGAATGGGGCAAATTTGACGAAGGAATCCGCCTGATCAACAAGGGCATTGAGATCAGCGAGCTGGGTCGCGACCCGGTGATTGTCGCAGTCTGCCAGATTAGTTTACAGCGGGCATTCGTGTATCAGATGAATCTCAACGGTGCTTTTAAGCTTATGCAGGAAATAAACTCGCGGGCCGCTAATTTTGTGCTGCCCTCCTGGGTGACGAATCTCATTTCAGCACTGAAGGTATTGTTCTTGCTGGGCAGCGGCGACCTGAATGCCGCCTTAGATTGGGCCCGGGAGCGCGGTTTGAACTTTAAAGATAATCTGAATGACTTGCGTGTTGTTGAGTATCTCTCCCTGGCCCATATTCTAATTGCTAAAAAAAAACTGGATGAAGCCGATCAATTGCTTCAGCGTCTGATTAAATATGCAGCGGCCGCCGGTCTGGTCTATATTTTGCTCGAGATGCAACTGTTGAGAGTATTAATCTTCACGATGAAGGCGGATAAAGCCGCAGCACAGGCTGAATTGAAATCGGCCTTGGCCCAGGGCGAACCGGGCGGATTTATAATGATGTTCGTCAGCAAAGGAAAGCCGGTGGCTGATTTGCTGGAAGACATTGTCGCGGTCAAAAAAGGGGACCATGACGCAACCAAGGCCGGTTTTTCTTTGGCCTATGCCAAAAAAATTCGTTCGGCCTTCAAAGCCGTCACGCCGCCGAAAATCGATGTCATGATGGATGAGCTTAGCGAGTGTGAATTGGAGGTTTTAGACCTTGTCGCAGCGGGTCTATCAAACCGGGAAATTGCCGATAAACTTTTCATTTCCTTAAATACGGTAAAAACACACACCAAAAACATCAACAGCAAATTGGATGTCAACAGCCGCGTCAAGGCCGTCGCGCGCGCCAAAGAGCTGAAACTCATATAACTTTCTCAAAAATCACCCCCCAAAATCACCCTTTAGTGTGATGACTGATTGTCTCCGGTTCCCTATTATTCCCTCAACGTCGCCTGAAAAGGCGAAATAGTAGGGCACCTTAGCCCACAGGGCCCGGCTTTGATTTCACCCCGGAGAGGTGGAGTTTACCTTAGACACCGAGTGGAATAATGGAATTGTGAAATAATGGAAAATTGGGAATTGAAAGCGGATGAAAGTCTGATTTTATAAACTGATCCGTGTCATCGTTCTAAAATTAGATCTCATTCCACTAAACCCAGCTTTCCATCATTCCGTTTCCGCACGTAGCAGGATTCACGGCCCAGCCGATTGTTTTTGGCCCCCGACGAAGGGATCAACGACTGGTCTAGCTTCCGGCCCGCAGGGCTTGCAGCCCGGAGGAAGGTCCAGAGTTTCTGCGACTGAATAATTTGCCGAGCCGAGCAGCTCTTTGAGGCACCGGCAGGAGGAGGCGTTTCTTTGACAAACCCGCTCAAAAAGCATGGCTCACAAGACTACCGGATTAAATTGAAAGGACGTCTCGATCCTAAGTGGTCTGACTGGTTTGAGCAAATGACGATCAGCACGAAAGGCGGTGTAACAATTTTAACCGGCTCGGTGTCAGATCAGGCTGCATTGCACGGAATTCTGATCCGCGTACGAGACTTGAATCTGACCCTGCTCTCAGTCGAGCGCCTGGAAGCGATTCCTGACGAAGACCCGGAATTCCCCTAATTGGTGGGCACAGCCCACCCTACAACTAATTTTTCGTGAATCAGGAAGGGAAGATGAAATCAATCTTTATAAATACAGGGACAAACCGAAATCGGAATGGTATCGCTGGATTTCCCACTTGGTTGGTTTCTGTATCGTTATTGTAGGGTGGGCTGCGCCCACCTTCGACAATGAGATTCAGCGCTATTTGGTGGGCTGTGCCCACCCTACCACTGGATGACATCGGAATTCACCGATAATATAAGATAGGTTATCCAGCATCGAGTATCCAGCATCGAGAATCAAGTATCGAGAATCAAGTATCGAGTATCCAGCATCGAGAATCAAGTATCGAGTATCCAGCATCGAGTATCCAGCATCCAGCATCTGCTCGGAAAACGCTTCAGAATTGAGCACATCGACCAGGCTTGGTTGGAAAAATTTATGCACTGCTAGTAAAACAACGACGGTTCTAGTAATTACTATGGTTATAGGGATCCTCTAATCATCGCGTCCAACAACTCGTTTCCCCTCCCTTGACGGGAGGGGATTAAGGAGAGGGTGATTAGATGAGACTGTGATTCCATTTTCATTTTATCACCCCCTCCCTAACCCTCCCCGCTCGGCTGAGCTTGTCGCAGTACGTCAAGGGGAAGGGGATTAGTGGAATTTAAGAGGTAATTAGACAGCCTGTAATGCCGGTCATCAACAAAAGGAGATATCGAAATGACAGCTTATCAACCTTTTCGATCAGCCACCGCCAGGGAACGTTATCTTAAAATATATGCCATCAGGGCCGGCAAGTGGTCCGTCGCCTCACAGACGCGATACGTAGAGACTTCCTACGGGCAGACATTCGTTCGGATCAGTGGACCAAAAGGTGCCCCGCCGCTGGTGCTGCTGCATGGAGGCGGTGGCGACTCGTTGCAATGGATTCCGAACATCGAAGCGCTGGCCAGGCGCTATCGAGTCTATGCGGTGGATAATATTTATGACTACAGCCGAAGTATATACAGTCGGATCCCGAAGAATCCTGATGACTATGTAAACTGGCTTGATGAGGTTTTCACTGCCCTTGAGCCGCGAAACAATATCAAACTTGTGGGCCTGTCTTATGGCGCCTGGCTGACAAGCCGTTACGCAATCCGGTTTCCCGGGCGACTCGATAAAATCGTTTTACTGGCGCCGGGCGGCACCGTGCTGCCTATACGTAAAGAATGGATCGTGCGCGCCGTTCTCTGCTTTCTGCCCCTGCGCTACTTTACCAGAAATTTTTTATTCTGGCTGCTGGAAGATTTTGCACACAAAGACGAAGCCAGTCGGGTAATCCTGGAAGAAGAAGTGGATCTCGTGGTTGAGCGTATGAAGTGCTACAAACCCATCCGGCCGCTGCCTCCGACTGTTTTAACGGATGCCGAATTGGAGAATATCCTGGTGCCTACGCTTTATTTGGTCGGTGAGAACGAAAAAATCTGTTCGGCCCGCCAAGCCATCAAACGCCTTCATAAAGTGGCACCGCAGATAAAAACAGAGGTGATTCCCGATGCCGGTCATGACGTTTCAATGGTGCAGGCGGAAATTGTCAACACAAAGATACTTGAGTTTTTGAAATAGAAGGATGTGAAGAATGAAGTATAAAAAAACTGCAATATCAGAAGATATCCCGGAATTCGCAACGATCAAAAAGCCAGCATTTCGGATCGTCAGTATGAACTGGATAAAATAAATCTTCCAACATTGATCTTACATGCCCGGGATGACCGCCTGGTAGATTATGAATTCGCTGAATATGCGCATACGCACATTCCAACTAGTAAGCTTATTGCATTTTCCAGCGGCGGACACTTATTGCTGGGACAAGAAAAACCGTATCGGGATGCAGTGACCGAATTTCTAAGAGATCATTTAGATGGATCAACCTGAAGTTGAGTATACGGTGTAAAAATACGAAACACGAATTTCGTGCTTCGGATTTCGGATTTAATAGTTGCGCTATTGGTCTTGCCTCCCGTTCAACAGGAGAAGCTTTCACTTATTTCTTCTGTGATGGAACCTGTAATTGTGTTATCGCCTGACCGATATGACGGTATTTAAAAAAAACAGAATGACTGCCAGTGCGCTGATCAAAGCCCCCCACAGGCGGAAATCCCAATTTAGAGACAGGTCGGCCGCAACCCGGATCAACAGCCCTAAGTGCAGAAGAAAAAGATGCATATAAAACCGGCGACTAAAATTAATTGATATTTTCAAGATTCCGGGAAAGATGATAGGTGCATGCCCAAAAATCATGGAGAAAGTAAATCCGATAAAAACCGCATGCAGATAGGCGTCATAATAGGGACCTGCCACCAACCACCCAAAGATAGCGGCGATTATTCCGCCAATACCCAGCCAGAAATAGCCGATCAATAAACAAGCCGCAATAAATTTCGTCAAGCCTTCCCGTCGAATGGTTCTCATTGCCAAGTCATACAAGAAAAACCAAACACTTAAAAGAAGCATTGCCACGCCAAGTGTGACAGTACCGACTGCCGGATAAAATAGGGATATTGTAGCGGCTATAATTGACAGTAAGATAATTCCTATGAAGAAATAATCACTTTCGGATTTGGGTGAAAGGAAACGATTGAGTTCGATGCGTTCCCCGGCAATGGTGAAGACCAGAAAGCAGATCCACCATGGCACGATCTCAAAAACATACAACCCGGCGAGAACTAGTGCGTTTCCAATAAACCAGCTGAGCGCACCCAAGCTCATGATATAGGTTGGAAAATCACGATGCGTTTTCAAAACGGTTAGGAAGATCGCTAAATAAAAAAAACTGCCGGCGGTGAGAATAGCCATTGGCATTGAAGATGAGACCTCGGCAAGCAAAAGGCTGATGCCTCCGATTGCGGCAAGTAGTGGGGCCAGGTATCCCCACTTTTTTTCCAACCCGACGGCCCGCTCCAAACTAATAACAGTTCCTAAAAAACCACATACCATTAATGGTCCGTGCAGCGAAATCCATTCGGGGTTTTTAACCGGCCAATCCCAACCCATCCGGATTAAACCTGTCCACAGTCCCATGAGCAAACAGATAACACCACCTAATAACAGAGGGACCCTTTGGATTGCGGGTTTTGCTTTAGGAGGAACGGCGCTCTCCGGTTCAGTCGCAATTGGAAAATCAACTTTGAAGGTCCCTGATTTCATATCGAGTAATTTTTCGCCTGCCGTTGACAGGCGATCTCTAGACCATTTGAAGTTCTCTGCCGCTTTGATTTCAACATTATAATCAGGGAATTGGTTTTGGACAGTTTCTTTTGCGGTTGAACGCATCATTGAAGAAGCTGGGCAGACCGGACTCGTTGTTCCCAAATGGATCAGAATTTGTTTGTCTTCAACTAAAATTTTATCGATCAATCCCAGATCGGAAATATTGACGCCTAACTCAGGATCGGACACTGATTTCAAAACGTCAAAGACTTTAGTTTTTATCTGTTCATGATCCATTTGGATTTCCTTCAGACCGGATGAATGTATCTATAATCCGAAACAATATATCATGATATCTGTAAGTTAGGCTCGCTTGCGATTAGTTTGAGTCGTCCGCAACTGTGAGAGGGTGGGCGGATTTAATAGTAAGAAAAGTACAAAGGGTGTGCAAACCAAATTTATTCTATCCTTCTACCTTTTATGTGGTTAGTTCTACCAGTTGCCATCTCTATTGTACCTTTGAATGACATACTATCTGAAAGCAATTCTATGGTAAATGGGTCGTAGCTACCTGAGGCGCCCACCACTTTTCCTTTTAGCTGATTCCCCCGAACCTTACCCTTAAATTCATAAGCGCTGTCTCTGGTGGATTTTACAGTTTCTGCCTCTTGTTTCATCGCCCATATTCCTCCTCCTTGTGAATTTGATTCCACCCTCCATTTACCGGTCCATGGCTCATTTTCGTTGAATTGGATATGAGATATCTCATCATCCGATAATATCCTGGAAACGGCTTCCTTATTTGCTGGAAGCGAAAGTTCCTCAAGGGCCGGTATTATTTTAAATTTTAATAGGTCGTTAAGACGATTAGGGTAGCCACGTTGCGGCACCCACGCGGTGAAGACCACTACGGCGTTTAACCTTGGCAGTATCCATAATCGGACAAAATCTTCGGTCTTAATCATTCGGCCCGCATCATAGTGCCAGAAAGGATTTTGTGTCCATGATAGCCCATGTCGCATCGTAAGCAAGTCTTTGACCGCTATTTCCCTCTTTTCTTTGCTTATGTTCTTAATATTATAATTTTTATAAATTTCGACTATTTTTTGATTTTCATAAATGAGTCCCTGATCAACGGCAATTCCGATAATTGCTGAGGTAACGCCTTTTGTTGCAGAGGCCAACAGGTGCACATGGTTGGCATTTGAACCATTGAAATATTCTTCAAGAAGAAGGTGTCCATCTTTAATAACAAGAATACTGTGCATATCGCCATAGTCACCCGACCGTATGCTGCTCGCGATGGCCTCCAAATCAGAAATATTAAATTGCGGATTATTCTCATTCATTCGAATCCAAGGATCATTTGAACTGGTAGCAGAGGCCATTGGCTCATTTCTGTGATATTCCAAATTTAGGGCAATTGATGATTTTTTCACTAATTGTTGAACGGCTTCGCGACTAAACATGGCTCTGAGGCTGCTGTTCCTATCTTGTTGCTTATTTTCTCTATAGATAAATTCTACCTTGAAATCTGGAGTTTTATCAATGTTTACGCGGGTATCCCTGGTAAAGAACTCATTCGGATTTTTCGAGCTGAGTTCTAATTTCATTGGGACTGTGTCCCTGTATTCCATTATCAGCCCTCGTCGATTTTTGAGAACATATGCTGTTTGAAGGCTTTCAATCTTTTCTTTTGAGATACCGGTTTTGATAAGTTGTTCCCTATCAGCATCGTTAAGCTTATACTCGCCTATCACCTGATTGACATAATGTTTATCAACGGAAGTACAGGCAGATGCAACTATTACAAAAGCAATAAATATAAAACGTGGAAGCTCTCTCATTTTTCTCATGCCGGGTCCAATAATATGACTATCATTTTCAGATATACATTAGCACAACCATAACAAATCAAAAGTGTCGATTGAGGGCACGTGTAATTCCGTTACTTGGAAAAAGTTAAAGACTTGCGTATGAATTTTATAACCGATCGCTCCGCGGACCCTGACAAATATTGTGAGCCGGTCCGGACAACCCGGGTCTAGCGACACCCGAAATTGCCCCGGTCACGGCCAACTCAGTCTGCTGGAATTGCCGCGACGACCTCAACAGGCCTCGAAAGGTCCCTCCATCCGATTCCATCAATAATCCGCCATGTTGAATTGCAGGTCGATATCGTAACGCTCTTCCAGCAGTGCCGGGATCCCGTCCGGCAATGCCTTCCTTTGACCGGCGGCGTTCCAGGCGGCAACCCCTGTCATATATCGCACTGAAAGGACCCCCGTGAGGGTGTGCGGTCCCGGTTCCACCGGGGGGGGCGTCATGATCGAGGCGTATTGTACTTTATTCCCCCGCCACGACTGATACAACCAGGTCTCGTCCAGCCTTCTTCCGGTCCTCCCGTTTATAGCCGGTCTGCCGTCTACTTTCATTTGATCGATATGGAATGACGTCGTGATCAGAAGTTCCGACATCTGGTGGTCTTCGATTATTTTTGGGGCGCGGGTTCTGGCGAAACGCCCTATTCTCTTGATGGTTAGCGTCACTAGAGGCGTATTCGGCGAAAGCACATCGGTCTTTACCAGGAACTGGAGCGAGATTGCCTGGCGTGCATAGCGTTTCAACAGATCGTCGGGCAGCTTTCCCTGTTGAAATGCCAGCTGGATCAGCGATCCGTAGATGGGATCCCAGTAATCGAGAATCTGCTGATCCAGACCGGCAGTTATCAGGGAACTGAAAGCCTTGCGGGAGAGAGTGCCTGATTCGGCCCGCCGGAGCAATTCACTTCGCGCCGCATAGGCAGCGGGGCCGTCGTCGCCGGAAAAAAGGCCGAGGAGATCGGCTTCCGGCTTGTCCGGCCCGTAGGTGGGGGGCGGTTTTGGTTTAGGGGCGTTTTCAGCCATACGTTCCAGCTCGGCCAATGCTGTGATACTGGGAAATAATAACTTGCCGGGGGGCATCCCGGGTTCCCGGTCGTCCTGCTGCCAGATCCCCTTACTCGCACTCGCGGCCGCAAGCTCGGCGGCCATCAGATTTTTTCGAAACGCCCCGAATTCCCGGGCTGAAACCAATAAATCGGCCGTTCGCAACATCGGTATCTGAGTGCTGCCTCTGAAAAAACCCTCCTCTACCAGGTGGAGATTCAGGTTCTCGTCACCATCCACAATCCAGACATACACGCGGGCAACGTTTGCGGAAAAGAAGGGATACGCCTCGACCGGTATCACCCGGGCTTTCGGGTGCTTCAACAGCCAGGATTCAACATAGGCCTGCACATTGTCAGGGTAGGGGGGTGTCGGGGGAAATGGTTTGAATAAGGACCCCTGGGCCTCGATGCTGTACAAATGCGTTTTATCATCTCCATCCGTGCCGGAAAGGCCCATCCACTTGATTCGCGAGGCCGGGATCGAATCGATATTGCGCCAGGGTTTTGCATGCACGGTACCTGCCAACAACAATGTTAAAATCGCAATGCCAAGCATGATGGAAACGCTATAATATCTGTGCATTGAGCATATCTCCTTATTTTCTGAGTCGTATAGTGTATTTTGCAACAACATGTAGAACTCTTATGAAACTTCATGGAATGACGAATGTCGAATGACGATTGACGAATGGTGAAATCGCTTCAGCCTTGGGGCTTCGCTCTTCGAGCTACGACCCCACACGTCGCCTTCGGCTACGACTCGACACGTTGCTCAATCATTTTAAAATGGACCGTTCGACGAAAAGCTCACGACAGGCAGAATACCTCCAATCCAAAATCCGCATTCCAAAATCCAAAATTTACTTTTTTAAGATTCTTATCTTTGATCTGATTGGACGCTGGCAGCTGCCACTTTAATGAAAAATCGTAAGCTTGTAACCTTGGTGTTCAGCGATCGCCCGATGCCTTGTTAACAGGACCCGACACTGCAGCGGAACGGTAAGATAAGAATAGAAATAGCGGATAACGCAACCGTCGTTAACATCAACCCCCTCATACAATTCAATGGTGTAAACGAATGAGGAATGTTTAAGAATTCTACCAGCCTTTTACACGGGAATCAAGCGAAGGCTATTGGTGACATCCTCGGATTTGCGGTTTACAGAAGCCGAGAAATTAGATCAGCGAATTGCATGCCTCGAGAAGTCCACATAGACACCGCTGCCGCCCATACCATTTCGTTGTGAGGGGATTGATCGAAGAGAGGATATTAACGATATCTTTCTGGCAGGAAGATTCCAAAATTCCGGATGGAAATTTTTGGAAGATGCCAAATCCGAGAATCCGGGAAACGTCCCTTAACCCACAATTAGTTTACAATATCCGTTTTTTTGAGACGACAATACTATAAAAATACAGGAGTCAACCAAGGGTGAGAACCAGCAAAACAATTGTGATTTCGGTTTGTCCCCGTATTTTTAGGTATTGATGAGCCTTTCCCTCATCAAGCTGCGGATGGTTCTATCAACCTTTGACCTTTGGACCGATTTGGGCTACATCAGATACCAACAACACGCCGCAGCTCCTGAGTGAGCGCTCCTCCCGCTGAGCGGGAGGCCTCAGGAAGCCCCCTGGAAGGGGGCAAGATCACTGGCGCGACAATGTAAAACCGAAATCGGAAGCACGAAACACGAAACATATTCGAATACATAAATCCCAATGACAAAAACAAATTCCGATCCATTACGCAATCTAACGCTGAACGCGTTGATCAGTTTTATGCACTGGTTTCATCATTCTGGTTTGGTCGTTTTGAAAATTTGGACATTCGAATTTGTGGTTTGATTCGGATTTCGAAATTCGTATTTCGTATTTATTCCAGCTCCGTTGATTCTCACCGGACCGGTAGAACCTTTTCGGGTCCACCACTATGAGTGGTGGTTTAATGCCGGAATTGACATGTGGCAGTATAACCGGCGGCAGACCATGGATTATTGGCAGAACAACAAAAAAGGAGGTCAGGATGAAGAAGATCACAAAGAAAAGGTTAAAAGTTTTTGGTGCTTTAATCGGTGTATTGATTTTTGTAATTACCTCTCATTCCGGTTCAGCAGCGGCTGATACGGGGAAAATTCAAGGACGCGACGCCGAAAACTTCGGCACCCTGGAAATGACAATTTTCTGGAAAGGTGAAGAACAGCTGGCGGGATTTCGAAATATTGACAAACTATATGATACCAGAATGATCGAACGAGGAGATTTGGTGTATCCTTTGCTCACTGAATTGCAGGATTTTACAAATTTCAAGTATGAATTTGAGGGCCAGACCTATTCCCTCGATGACTATATTGCCAACCACCGCGTTACAGGTTTGTTAATCATTAAAAACAATCGAATCCTCGCTGAACGTTATTCGCTGGGAAACACGGCTACCAGTCGGTGGGTATCCTATTCCGTTGCAAAGTCAGTGACTTCCATGCTTGTGGGAGCCGCAATACAAGATGGTTATATCAAGAGTGTGGATGATAAGGTATCGGATTACGTTCGGCATCTGAAGGGATCGTCCTATGACGATGTCTCAATTCGCAATTTAATGCAAATGGCTTCAGGTGTCGAATGGAATGAAGACTATGCAGATCCGAAATCCGATTTGAATATGATGCCTAGAACAAGTATGCTGGAAATGATAAAGTTTATCAGCACAAAAGAACGTGTGGCCAAACCGGGGGAAAAGTTTAATTACAATACCGCAGAAACTAATCTCGTTGGCGCTGTAGTCAGGTCCGCCATCGGCAATAATCTTGCCACCTACCTAACCGATAAAATCTGGGCACCGTTCGGAATGGAATCGGATGCTACCTGGTTGCTCCACGGTCCCGGTGACGGCGAGTGGGGGGGATGCTGCATTAACGCGACCTTGAGAGACTATGGCCGGATAGGCATTTTTGCCATGAATGACGGGAAACTGGCCGATGGTACTCGCGTTCTGCCTGAGAACTGGATGAGGGATTCGATTCAACCGTCAGAAGCCTATCCTGGATATGGTTTTTCCTGGTGGCTGATGGATAAAGGTGCCTATGCAGCAGAAGGAATATTCGGTCAACTCATCTATATTAATCCCAGTGAGAACCTCATCATCGCCACGCACAGCGCTTGGCCGGTCGCATGGGATGATAAACACCCGGCACAGCGTGATGCATTTTTAGAAGCAGTCGAAGATTTTCTGCGATAGCAATTTTATATTGCCTTTGAGAGTAATGATATGATCGGTGTGTTTAGCGCAGAACCAATACCCGAACCGGCAACATTACTTCTGTTAGGTTCCGGGCTTGTTGGTTTTTTTGGATTCGGAAGAAAAAAACTATTTAAAAAGTAGCTACCACCCGATAGAACAATCGCACAGGGCAGAATCAACAATGGTTCTGCCTTTTTATTTGGATAGCAATCTACCTGCAACTAAATAAGAAATTAGAATTGGAAAACAGAAGGGCCGAGTCCTCATTCTTGACATAGAGTGAAAAATGAAGACACGACCCTATTGTTTTCCCATTCATATGATGTTGTCTTTCCTCAGTGCCGCTAGCTTTTCATCGGAATAGTTCAACTCTTTTAATATTTCATTGGTGTGCTGGCCGAAAAGCGGTGGTGAATGTTTGACCCGGCAAGGTGTTCTTGCCATTTTTATGGGAAAACCGATCAATTTGATTTTTTCTGCCCGGGGATGTTCAACTTCCATCAGCATCTGCCGCTGAAGGACGTGTTCGTCCTGAAACACTTCGTCAATCCCATAAATCGGGCCGCCGGCAATGCCGTTGTCATTGAGGATTTCAATCCAATGCGCGGTGCTTTTTTGCCGCAGCCGGCTTTCCAGGATTTCCGATAGCCGATCCTTGTGTTTCACGCGCTGCGGCATGCTGTTAAAGCGTGGATCTTCGATCAGGTTCTCCAATTCGAGCAGTCTGCATAAATTCAACCACATCTTTTCCGTTCCGGCGGCGATATTGATGTGGCCATCTTTCGTCTTATAAGTGCCATAGGGTGCAAAACTGGCGTGATCGTTTCCCTGGGCACGGGGGCGCACGCCGGTGCCGAAATACTTGGCGGCCTGAAAACCCAGCAGCGCAATCAGACTCTCCAGCAGCGATGTCTCGATATACTGACCGAGTCCGGACCGGTATCTCTCATTTAAAGCGGCTAAGATTCCAATGGTCGCAAATAAACCGGCGGCGGAGTCACCAACGGCCACTCCTGTGCGGGTTGGATCGGCCCCCGGAAACCCGGTGACGCTCATCAGCCCGGACATGCCCTGTGCAATCTGGTCGAAACCCGGACGATCAGACCAGGGTCCAGTTTGTCCGAAGGCGGAGATGCTGCAATAAATGAGTCTGGGATTGACCGCTTTCAAGGCCGCGTAATCGATTTTCAGGTCAACTTTTGTTCGGGGCTTGTAGTTTTCCACAAACACGTCCGCATCCTTGACCAGTTTGAGCAAAATCCTGCGGCCCTCTTTTTTCTTGAGATTCAGCGTCATGCTCCGCTTATTGCGGTTGGCATAAATGTAATAGGTTGATTCCCCCCCAACGAACGGCGGGCTTCTTCGCATCATGTCTCCTGTGGGGGGCTCGATTTTGATTACCTCGGCCCCCAGATCCCCCAGAAGCATGGTGCAATAAGGCCCGGCCATGACGGATGTCACGTCAATAATTTTTATCCCTGACAGCGGCTGCGGCATGTTTCGGCACTCCCTTTATTCGTATAAAATAAACCTATAATCATCTCTTGCAACACCTTGCCCCGGAGTTTCCCGGGAGTGCCAATTTTCATGCATTATTCGGAAGCTTGAATCTTGGATCTATCGGCATCCGATCCAGTTGGTGCGCAAAATATTTCTTTATAGTAAACGCATCGCCTTCAAAAGCCATATCAGGAAGGGGGTCGTGCCCGGCCAACCAGCGCAACTCTACCAGGTCGTCGCCGGGCTGAGGCGTTCCATTGACGATTACGGCAGTCAAAACGATAACGATTGTGTGCAGATCGGGGGTAATGCGGTTCGATGAGACGTTGATCAGGGAGGTGATCCTAATTTCGAGCCCGGTTTCCTCACGTACTTCCCGGTGGGCGGCATCCAGAAAATTTTCATGGTGCTCGATAAATCCGCACGGCAGGCACCACTTGCCGCTATGAACGCTGCTTTGCGAACGCTTGCCGATCAGCAGCCTGTCTTCATTCTCGATCAATACCGCCACCCCCGGCAGCGGGTTGAGATACTGAATATAACGGCATTCAGAACAGTAGTTTCTGGAGCTGCCGTCTATTTCCTTCTTCTCAAGTTTCGTACTGCATTTGGGGCAGTAGATAAAATCCAAATCCGAAGATGCCGGATCGTCATCGTATGAGCTGAAATATTGTTTGATTTTCATCTGTTTGCCGGTTTGGCTTACATCGATGTCTGCGGCGGTTTTAGGTCAAACTTGCCTTGTTTGTTAAAGGGAACCGAGGTGGCGCCTGTTCTGCCGGCGATGCTCACGGAGCCTTTGATTTTATATGACAGCTGCTCCCTCTCAGGTAACGTCAATAATCCTCGGACCAGACTAATCATCGAGGAGTATACAACCACAGAAACGACTTCACTGCCAAAGGCCGGAACTGTTGCCGTATCTCCCGAAACGCCGGATCCGAAATTTTGCTCATTCAATTCAAGATCGCATTCGATGCCTCTGATAGTTAACCGGAATCCATTGGGATTGATGATTCTTAGCTGAACTCGCAAGGTGGTTTCAAGCGGCTTTATTTCCAGGAGGCGCAGGTCGATAATGTTGACCTTGGGTGGCTTGATGGATCGTGAGGCGCCGGCGCATCCCCAGATGGTGAAAAAGGCGGCGATCAACAGACAAGAATATCCAAACCTGAAGCCAAAGGTTGCAATTGGCGGCATGGCGGTTTCCTTTCAATCCGGCAAATTACAGCCCGAAGGATAAAAAAATGATTATAAGATATTAATTTCTAAAGGGAAAGATATATTTGAATCAGAGTTGTACGTCAAGAAAAAGGTGGACATGATCACTTTTGACAAAATTAAAAAACTTGTCAAGATAGGGAAAACAAAAGGGTCGCGTCTTCATTTTATATCAAGAATGAAGACGCGATCCTTTTGTTTTCCCTTTATGTTGTATTAAGCTGCAATCTACCTACTGGATTATTAATCCGGGGGGCAGGTTGCTAAAACCATCCCAATTCCTGTGCTAATTCGATGGCTTGATTGAGATAGGTGTGTGCTGTTTCCGATTCACCTCCTTCCCAAGATGTAATAGCTTTTTCGAGAAGAGCAGTCAGGGTATCGGGAAGCCGTTGTTGCGTGGGTTCGAGTAGGGTGCGAGTATATTCAACCGCCTCTGAAACCTGATTTTGACCATGCGCCACACTGATCAAAGGCCAGAGAGCTGTCCACTTAAAAGGATAAACGAGCGGCGCCTGTTGCCACATATCCAGAGCAATTCGGGCATTTTCTTGGGCTTCAGTCATGTTTCCCTCATACCATTTTTGCCACGCCAAGTTGGCTTTGGCAGTGCTGATGTATTCAAGCATATTTCCTGCTTCCGCTACATCCAAAGCGCGGGAGATATAGTGCTGAACCTGTTCTGACTGTTTACGCTTCCGATAAAGAATGGTTAAATATGTCAGACAGCGTGATTGCATCACTACATCCCCAATTCGTTCTGCCAGTTTCAAAGCGGTTTGCATGTATTCCTCTGCCTCATCGAGTTCGTCGCGCCACAGATGGTTGAAACCCAGAGCAAATTGACAGAGGGCTATTGCGCTCTGCTTACCTGATTCTCGAATGGCCTCCAAGCAGGCTTGAGCATGGGACATCGTTTCTTCTGAAATTACATAACGATCACGTCTTTGGGCCATAATCACAAGCCCCTGGAAGAACCTGGAGCGCAAATCCGGTGTTCCGTATTGCTCAACGGCCGGACGAGCTTTCTCCGCTAATTCAGCTATCAGGTGAAACTCTGCCTGCCAGTAGTACAACCACATCCGGTCGCTTTGGATTTCTATCCACGCTTGCCACCAACCATGGGCTGACTCGGTTGGCTCCTTGGCCAATGCGATTTCAGCCAAATCATAGGCTTGTATGGCTTCTTCATAGCAGCGCTGTTCACGCCAAACATTGCCGCTCTTACGATGAAGGTGAGCTCGCCAAACAGAGTCATGATTTGAAATAAGGCCCAGGGCACTCTCATAGCTGTTCAACGCATTGGAGTGTTGTCCGGTAAGTTCCAAAGTCTCAGCGAGGCTTTCGTAAAGTTGAGTTGCTATCTTCCGCCATCCCTCGTCCAGCTCGCCTTCATTACTCGGAAGCCGACCCAACTGCTTGGCCGCTTTTCGATAGCTGGCAATGGCCTCATCATTGGCATAGATCGCCTTCGCACGGTCCGCCGCGCGGATCAAGTAGCGGATTGCTTTTTCATGAATTTCAGCCTGCTCATAGTGGTATGCCAACAGTTCATAAAAATCTTCAAGTCTATCTGGATACAGATTTTCAATGGCACTTCCTATATTTTGATGGATCTCTTTTCTGTGTCTTTGAAGCAGACTGTAATAGGCCACTTCCTGGGTGAGAGCGTGCCTGAAAATATATTCCAATTCCGGAAAAAGTCTTTTTTCAGAAATAAACTCCAATCCCTGAAGGTTGAGAAGATGGGATTTGACCTCCTCTCTCATTCCCATAATGGTCTGTAAGATCCTAAAGGCGAACTCTCTACCAATAACTGAGGCTACCTGTATCACGTGTTTAAGGCTTTCATCTATGCGGTCAATACGGGCGGCTATAATTCCCTGGATCGTATCCGGCACATGAATATCCGATGCGCTGCGGGTTAACACATATCGGTGATTCTTTTTCTGAATTATATTGTTTTCAAGCAGGCTGTAGATCAACTCTTCTATAAAAAGAGGGTTGCTGCCTGAACGACTCAGCACAAGCTCTCTAAGCTCCGGTACCACCTCACCGCCCTCAAGAACTGCCTGCACCAGTCGATCCCTTGAAGCTGCACCCAATTGCGTCAACCCGACCTTGGTATAGTAAGATTTGCTGCCCCATATATGGGTATATTCTAACCGATAAAGTAGAATCAATAATATGCGCCTGTTGGCCAGCCATTCGATCAGATAGTTTATACATTCTTCTGAAGTTTTATCGATCCAGTGCAGGTCCTCAATGGCCAAGACCAGCGGTTTTTGCTCGCTTTCTCGAACGAAAAGATCTCGAATGGCTTCAAATATCCGCAGCTTTTTCTCCCCGGGATCAAGCTGTAGGTATTTTTCATCGTCGACCTTTACAGACAAAAGTTCTTGGAATGATGGCAAAATACCGGATAGTCGATGGTCCAACTGCTGTATTTTTTCGTCTAGCTTGTTCTTGATAACAATTTCCCGGTCCCCTTCTTTAATTTCAAAATAAGATCTTAAAATTTCGATTATTGGCAAGTAAACCATGTCACTGCCGTAATGCAAGCAGCCGCCTTCAAAGTATGTGTATTCACCCCGAGACAGATGATTGATAAATTCGAGAAGGAGCCTGGATTTTCCCACTCCCGCTTCACCGACAATACCCACTACTTGTCCGGAGCCGGATAGCACTCGTTCATAGAGTTCCCTGAGAGTTGCCAAAGAATTATTGCGCCCAACAAATTTCGTTAAGCCTTTAGCCACCGAAGCCCTGAAGCGGGTCTCAATTTCGCCGACTTTGATAAGTTGGTAGGCTTCCTGTGGCAGATCTTTGCCTTTTACCTCGAGCTTGCCCAATGGGTTAAATTCGAAAAAGTCTTTCACCAGTTTATAGGTCGCTCCGGATACAACTATGCTTCCCGGCTCAGCGCTGCTCTCCATCCGGCTGGCCAAATTGGTTACGTCTCCATCGGCGGTGTAATCCATCCGAAGATCATCTCCGATGGAACCCACAACAACAGGGCCTGAATTGAGGCCGATTCTCATTTTAAAATCTATCCCGTATTTTTTATTCAACTCTTCAGCATATGGAACTGCTGCTTTTTGTATTCTCAAAGACGCATAGCAAGCTCTTTGGGCGTGATCTTCATGAGCGATAGGAGCACCAAAAATAGCCATGACACCATCGCCTGTGAACTGATTCACCGTACCCTCATAACGGTGGATTTCATCCATTAGTATCCGGAAGCAGCCATCCATTATTTGATGCATCTCTTCGGGATCGCTCTTTTCAAACATGGACGTAGAATTGGCCACATCGGCGAAAAGAACGGTGACCAGCTTGTGTTCGCCTTCGATGGCACTTCGGTTTGTTAAAATTTTATCAGCGAGGAATCTGGGAGTGTAGGATTGAGGTTTGAGATAATCGACCGGAAGGACGCTTTCAGGCTTGCGTAATTCGCAGCCGCATTCATCACAGAACATGCTGTCTGTAGTTAGAGCGGTATTGCATTCAGGACAGGTGAGATCTAATTTACCTCCACATTTTTTACAAAATTTAGCCCCTTCACGATTCTCAAACTGGCACTCTGGGCATTTCATCTTTATGTCCCTCTTTGCTAATTCAAGCAGTTTGGATTATTGTAAATGCTTTCGGTGAAGATCGAGAACAAAATCAATTTATGGCAAACCCAATTCCTACAGCCAGTGACAGTTGCAATAGCTGATTCACATTATTTTAAGGCTTCTTGCACTTTCGATAAATCCCACTGTGCGCTGATTTCCGTGAAAATAGCCTCGGCACGGTCTAAATGCTCAGGATCTTCCAATCTTCGGCCCATTTCCAGGAGTGTCCTCGCCAGGTCGTAACGCACCCCCATACTCTCTGCAAGCGCCAAACTGCGTCGCCAACATTTTTCGGCGGCTTTGGACCTACCTTTCAGCCAGTCATACCGGCCACGCAGCATCATCGCCTCCGGCATCCCGGGGAGATAGACTTTGCCCTGTTTGAGCGCGATCTTACAGGCTTTGCCAGCCTTTTTCAGCCAACCGGCACTTTCAGGATCGTCTCTGTGCTCGGCAGCCAACAGATACGCCTCGACCAGACCATTGCGAAACCGTGTGAGAACAGGTGATTTCAGGAGGTTATATTCGACACTCAGATACTGGCACTCTCCAAACACGTCCAAAGCCAGGTCCACGTCCCCCAGGCGCAGATAGCACTGGCCCAACTCTCCGCCACAATCCACATAAATTGGATAATTGGAAGCGGACTTAGAATATTCCATGGCTCCTTTCAGGCTTTCGATTGAATCCTGGATTTGCCCTAAACCTTTTAGGGCAAATCCCTGCCGTGCTAAGCCCCAACTGCAATACTCACGATCACCGCTATTCTCGCCGAATTGGATGAGATCATTAGCGTACTTTAAAGCTTTGTTAAAATCACCCTCATGGATATAACAGTCGGCAAAGCCCATAATCGCAAATGCCCAACCGATCCTGTTCCAGTAGCTGCCTTTGCCATAGACTTCGATTGCGCGCGCCGCATGTTCTTTCACCGCGGTCCATCGTCCCCTTATATTTTCATGAAGTGCCATAAAAGAATGGGCGGTACCCAGTGCACCCTCGTGTTGAATTCGCTCTGCCAGAGACACGGCCTTATGACCATAGCATCCGGCAAGGCGAGAGAAAGAAGCAAAATCAGCTACAAGCTGCAGCTGGGAAAATCCGATGGCCGCCCCGGGGAGGAAAGCGCTTCTCTCAGAGAAATTCAAAAGCTTGAGACAACCCAACAAACTTAATTCTATCTTACCGGTACCAACAAATGCCCAAAAAAATAATTCGTAGATATAGGCCTCCTCCTCCACTGCCTGGCTAACCGAACCCTCAGGTTGCTTGCAAAGCAAGCGAGGCAGGAGGCGATGACCAATTTGGATTCCAATCTCATGTAGAATAGCCAGCCAAACACGCCAATTTGAGTTTGGAACCGACTTGCCTAAATAGACCAGCGCTTGCTTAAGGTGATCCGATGCCAGCATGAGCTCGCCACGCCGCGCTTGGGCCGCACCCATCTTACGCTCCAACGTCGCCCGCTGCAAGGGATTCCACTCGTCGCCAAAGGCTCTTGCATAGGCCGCTATCGCCTGCTGGTAATGGGCCAGGGCCTCCGTGTCCGCCGCTATCCGCTCGGCCTGATCGCCCGCCTCCAGTAAATATTTCTGCGCCTTCTCCCAAACCTCAGCCTGGGCATAGTGATGGGCGAGCATACTGTAGAACTCATCTAACCTTTCAGAAAAAAGGGTTTCTATTGCCTGGGCAACCCGGGTGTGGAGTTCACGGCGCTTCTGTAAAAGGATGCTTTTATAGGTTGCTTCCTGCACCAGCGCATGCTTGAAGATAAATTCCACTTCCGGAATTTTTTGTTTTTCCCGTATCAATTCCATCGCCTGCAGATTGTCAAGGCACCGCTCCATTTCTTGAACCGTCTGCTCAATGATATTCAATATCCGGTATAGAAAGCTGCGCCCGATTACCGATGCGCTGCGAAGCAATTGTTTCAAATCTTCATCCAGGCGGTCCACGCGGGCCATGATCACCCCCTGGATCGTATCCGGTATTGTAATCCTCTCAATGAGTGAAGTTGCTTGCCATTGTCCCGTCGATGAATCACGTTCGACAGCCTGTCGATCAATCAACGAGCGCATGATCTCTTCAAGAAAAAAAGGATTTCCCTCTGACTTCCCCACAATCATCTCAGCCACACTGGGCTGCAGGTTTTTGATTGTCAACAAGTTTTGCATCAATTGGGCGGTTTCACCTTTTGACAGAGGGGTGAGTCGAATTTCCGTGTAGCGTCTTTCGTAGTCTTTTACCGCAGCCTCACGCAGACGGGCGGCAGGAGTCCCGGGGTCTGTGCGACTGATGCCACAGAATAAAAGGGGGACCTGGCTGACCAATGGCAGCAAGTGCTCAAGCAGCAGCATTGAAGATTCATCTGTCCAGTGAAGGTCCTCAAACACGAGCACCAGTGGTTGATTCCGGGCCACCCTTTTGAAGAACCGCCGTGCACTCAGAAATAAATAACGGCTTCTTGCCTCTCCGTCCAAATTTTTAACCCGGGTGGCATTTTCCTCTTTTTGGTTCAATGTCAAAAGACTCGATATATAGGGCAAAATCTCGCCGGTATCCGCATCGAACAACTCTGTGATTCTACTTTCTAACTTTTTCGAAGCTTCAATGTTGCCATCATCCTCGTTGATTCCCGCATATTGCCGAAAAATCTCCTGAAATGGCCAATAACTGATCCTCTGGCCATAGGATAAAGTGCGGCCTTCCAACCATATGAGAGATCCTCCTCGCACCTCCTTGCTGAAATGGTTGTTCAATTCAGCCATCAGGCGCGATTTACCTATGCCGGCTTCGCCAGTGACCCGGAGAATGCCTCCTTGACCATCCAATACCCTGTTCACACAGCCCTTTACGGTGACAAACTCGGCATCCAGACCAAGGAGCGGTGAACTGATGCCCTGGATTGCGAGGCCACGCAATTGCCTCGACTTCACCCTGGCCGTTTTTACTTTAAATACGGGAACCGGCTGGCTCTTTCCTTTCATTTTTACGGGCTTCAGCCGCCCGAAATTAAAATGTGCCTCAGCCTGGCGAAAGGTATCCTGACCGACCAGGATTTCACCGGCTTTTGCAAGATCTTGTAAACGTGAGGCCAGATTGATTGTGTCCCCGGTGATGCCGTGCGTTCCCTTTTCCAGGTCTACCTCACCAGTCACCACAAGACCGGTGTTGATACCGGAGTGCATCGACAAGGGCCGCCCAACTTTCTCTTCATACTCAGGACTTATAGCTTCGACCAGCTCATGTATTTCTCTCGTAGTCCGAATGGCTCTGATTGGATCATCTTCGTGGGCTTTGGGGACACCGAAAACCGCCAAGACCGCATCACCGATAAATCGCTCGATAAATCCATCATATTTGTGAATGATCTGGGTGATTTCCCCGAATATCCGGCTCATGATCTCTTTGACTTCCTCGGGATCAAGCCGTTCGGTCATGGCGGTATAGCCGGACAGATCGGAAAACACGATGGTCACATGTTTCCGTTCACTATCAGTCCCGGCATGGGCTTTTTGGGTTGCCGGAGTTTCAAGGAAATGATGACCGCAACCTTTACAGAAATTCGAATCCTCCGATACCTCGAGCCGGCATTCCGGGCATTCCATTTTATCCTCCTCTCATTACATTCAAGAATTGTACTAATTCTTCAAATTGAGAGTTGGTTTGAATTTACCGGGCTTAGTGCCTATCTATTGAAATCACATCATGTTTGCGAAGGACTTATTAAATAAAAGATTTTCGCCACCAAGACACCAAGACACGAAGACTGATATAAATAAATTCTTTTCTTAGTGTCTTGGTGTCTTTGTGGCTAATCTCTCCGGTTTATCCGGATTGGGTTTTAGTGTGTCGCACAGCTCAGGCACGGATCCAGTAGGCGGATGCAGCGACCGATGAGGTGATTGCCAATTTTATCGACACGGCCGTGTTCAAAGTGACGCTGGGCCAGATCCGTTAGGAATAGATTGATAAACGCGTTGTTGAACTGAGTCGCTACCCAGAGGCGCGCCTTTTCGATGGTTCCTTTGTTCACCAGGTATTTGTGAATCAACAAGCCTCTTGGCGCTTCCAAAATTCCGATTCCCTGTCCCCTGGCTTGCCAATCCGGCTCCTCAACTGCCGGAATACCGGATATACCGTACAGCAGTTGCTCTATTTTTCCGGCCGCCCAGTACATCTCGAACAACCGGCACATGTCATAGCTTTCCAGGGTTTTTGTCAGGAGGGAGCGTGGTATACGGTTTGCGGTAATCCGGGCGATCTCCGGATCCGATAAAAAGCCGTCGTTCATCAAAGCTCGTGATAGCGGTCCGACAAGCAGAATTCCATCTGGGAAACCGTGTTTGGATAGGTATGGAACTTTAGATAGATTCCATTCCACGCGCATCTCGGCAATCCGCTCTTCTATTTCGTCTGCCGCAAAAGTGTCGACTCGGTTACCTTTCCGGTCGAACACCCGGAAGGCGCCATTTGAATCCTGGCCGGTGTAGGCCATAAAGTGGAAATTGAGATCCTCGGGAAAAAGGATTTGCCCATTTGGCTTCCAGTCTGTGGCAACTTTGCTGATGACCGGCAGCAGCTTTCTTCGAAGACGGGTTGCGAGCGCTCTGATCTCCGCAATGTCCTCTGGCACCGGCGGTTTGAGAAAACGACCCAAACCCAGGGAAATTGGGTGCATGTCCCGCCCACCGAGCAGTTCAACGATTTTTAGACCGGCGTTGCGCAGTTCAAAAGCATCGGCCACGACTTCCGGGTGGGCTTGTTCGAGCTCGAAAATGCCCCCTTTGGTGTCCAGTTTGTCCGGTAAGTTGAGGAAATAGTAGCTCAGTGCGTGGCTGCTGATCCACTCGCCGAGCACCATGACACGTCTCAAGTCCTTTAGCGCTGCCGGTGTATCAATCCCCATGGCAGCTTCGATGGCCTGGAAACTCGCCACTTGGTGCGCCACCGAGCACAGCCCGCAGATACGCGATACCAGATGGGGTACATATTCGACCCTTCTGCCGGATATGAATTTTTCAAATCCCCTGAACTCGTGTACCTGGAAGCGTGCGGATTTAAGGCGATCGCCGTCGACTTCGATGGCGATGTTGGCGTTGCCCTCGATACGGGTGGCTTTTTGCATCAAGATGGTCTGTGTCATCTGATCCTCGACTGATCTTTGACAAAATGCTGTTCAATACCGAGGCAACCGCCGCCCTTGCGCCTGAGGATTTTTAGTGGAATTTTTAGGTCTTTTTCCGGCTGTTTCAGGCGGCGGGCTATGGAGACGCGTAGGATCTCCTCGAAAGAGTCACCGGTATGCATTTTTTTCAGCACGCTGTTCGACGGGCCGCGACACCCCCAGCAAGACAGTCCGCTTTTGGGGCAAACCGCATCGCAGCCGCCCCGCGTCAAAAGGCCCATGCACAAAGTGCCCTGTGACAGCAGACACTCCGTTGTGTTGGCTTCAGCATAAGGAAACAGCCTGAAATGCGCCGGCGATTTTCTTTTGGGATTGCGGTCGCACTCAGCGCAGACCACTTTCCGGGCAGGCTTTTCCGGTGCCATTCCCCGCATTTCATGAATCAGGTTTTTAAGGATATCGATCGGCGGCGGACAGCCGGGTATAAAATAGTCCACCCGGACCACATCGGAAATGGTGCGCAGCTTGCGGAGCAGATTTTCCTCCAGATTGGTCAACGTCTTACGGGAATCTTGACGTTGATCGGCCAGGTAATAGGATATCGGATCAAGGGTTCGGCCATAACTTTCCGCTATCAGCTCTTCGAGTTCGAACCGGTTCGCAAGGGCGGGAACACCGCCAAATACGGCACATGAGCCCCAGGCTACCAGAAAACGGCTTTTGACACGGATTTCGTCAAGCTGCTTTTCGTCTTCCCGGGTGCGAACAGCCCCGTCCACAAGCGCCAGCTCAACCGTTCGGATCTCCTGCTCATCCATGAGCATCGGGCAATAAGCGATCTCCACATTCTCGGTAATCTGGGTCACATCATGCCAATTACGGACAAAGAGGGCCGGACACCCTCCGCAGGACGACAACGAAGTGATGCCGACTCGAAGCTTTTCGCTCTTTTTGATGCTCGGGGTGAGAATGGCACGAACGTTGGCGGCATAGGTTTCGGGATGTTCCAATGCATCGGTTGTTTCCCGCAGACGCCGGATGAGCACTTTCAAAAAAAACTGCCGGGCATCCGGATCCGATTTCACTTTGGCCAGCATGTCGTCCCGGCCGACGGGTCGAACAAGCGCCGGTGTCACTGCCCGCACGGATGCCGAACGCCGGGCATCCGTAAATAAAGCCATCTCTCCGAAAAAGTCACCGGGACCCAACATTACAAACCGGCACTGGCTACCGTCCTCTTGGAGGTATATCTCCAAGGTGCCCTTGACGACAAAATACATACGATCACCGGTATCGCCGAATTCGAAAACGATGTCGCCCGGCTGGAGATGAATCAATTGGGTTCTCGATGAGGTCGGATCCGCATCCATCCATAAAAAGATGTCTGCCTCCGTGTGACCTCGGGTGAGCCGGGACGATGATCGTTCGGCAACCGGTGATTTCGATATATCCTGGTCCGGGAGGCATTCGGCATCCGATGCCACCGGCCGCTTGCTCAGCGTTTTTTGCAGTCTCGTGTTTTTCGCAGCCTTGGTTCGAATTATTTGAGTGAGGCGATCGATGCGCCGGCAGACGGCTTGAATCAGAAACAGGACCGTGTCCCAGTCCTGGGCTGTGCGTTCAGTGAATATGTTTTTGGAAACGGGCAGCAGACGGGTCCTGCTAATGGCAGTCGCTGTGGCGCTGCGGGGTTGGTTGTCCACCAAGGCCATTTCCCCGAAAAAATCCCCCTTTTCCAGGAAGTTCAAGTGGATTTTCTCCCCGCCCTGATGTAGGTACACTTCAACCGCACCGGATTGGATGATGTACATATCCTCCCCGGACTCACCTTCCCGAAAAATAACCTCCCCTTTTTGGTAGATTCTGCCGAAAAGCTCGGCGCTCTCGCCCATCAGTATCGTCTTTCCAAAAGGTAGAAAGATAAGCGGTTGCTTTCTGAGGTTAGAATCAGCGAAAATTTGGATTGTGTGCCGGAATCAGTTGCAGGCCATTATACGGAGAGATCAAATCAATAGGAGTAGTTAAGCTACTTTGATATTAAAAATGGACTTGATTGTCAAGGGCGTAATATGACCATCAGCTCTATCGCATGAAATTATTTAGAATCGTTTCTCTTTAATTTATTGAGCAGTTTTCCAGCCAATATGGCTCAGTGGCCTGACGTAAAACTTGTTCTTGCGCAAACGTATCCTGATTTTTCATAACTTTGTCGCAACCGGCGATTCTTCTACCTGCCCTGTCATAATTTTTGACATTTTCATGGAGTCGTATGCTTTCGGAAATGCCTAAAGCGAGTTATTCGCCGAGAGCCGGGTTTGTTTGTTCATTAGCGGTTTGCTTACGGATTCCCTTCTCATATTGCTTGTTACCTTCTTCGAAATTTCCCATCTGACCAAGGCCTAACTACTCTATTAAAGAAAGTGATATTTCAAGCATTGTTGGAGGTGTCCTCAATCTTTAAGGAAAAATTTTTCAGAGATCCAATCAGAAATATCTGAATTTTTAGCTTATCAACTATTAGATGAAGTTTGGATCAGCTGTTTTTATCGCAAAGAAACCTTTGTCGTGGAGTGTTTACCGGATACTCATAAAGTGGTAAGTTCCAATTGATTATTTCTCAACCGAATATGGATAAATTCCATGATCAAAGACGACCAAGTATTCCTTATCCGATCCCGGTTGATTGTCAGGGTTGCGGTAGTCATCTGCACATTCAGCGAGGCCATAAAATTTGGCCGGCGTTTCATGCCTGTAGCAGACCCTATCGTCTTCAACCCACCATGAGGCACTGCCTGGTTGTCCTAAAACATTCGACGTGACCTTACCGTCCCTGCTGTGATCGATCCAAAATTGAACATTTCCAAATAAATAAACAAGCCTATGCCCGGAACGCAATTGCGCGGCTTCTTTACCCGTTAATCGGTTTTCCTGATAGATTTTGTAATACCCCGAAGGCTGCCCTGGGCAACCGGCTTTCAACAGACCTTCAGCGTATATTTCGGCACACTCGGTGGACTTGAAGGGAAAATAGGCCATAAACGCAGCTAAATTTGGTTTGACAGGTGTCGTTTTCATCCACGCGCTTTGTGCTTTTTCCCAGGCAGTCCTTGCTTCCTTAAATCGGCCGAGATGAGCATAGCTTACTGCAAGATGCGCCCAGTGCCGGTTAATATCCGGAAATTTCAGGGCGGCTCTTTCAGCTATTGATACTGCTTTTTCATATTCCCCCATGCAAATATGGGCTTTTGCTTGCCGCGTAATATTCCTCCTTACATTCAAAGGATCAAGTCGCAATGATTTTTTTGCATACTCAAGGCCTTGCCTGGGCTTTCCATTGGAGATCAGCACCTCACCCATAGCGGCATATGCGTCCGTGTCATTAGGATCTGAGGCAATGGCGCGCTCTGCATGGTAAGTCGCCTCCTCGAAACGCCGGCGATTCAATGCCAGGAAACTTGCAAGAAGATGGGTAGTGGCATTGGGTCTTTTCATCGCAATTTTCAGATGTTTGCGACCCAAAAGTATATTTCTATAGTTCATCTGCCAGGTATGGAGTCCTCTTGCTGGACTCGCAAGATAAGCTAGGGCGAGTTTGGCATGGGCTCTGTAGTAATTCGGGTCCAGTTCGATTGCAAGTTTACAATACGAGATTGCCTTTTTATAACCATCCGGCGTTTGTTGTGAGTAATGCGCCATACCCTTCAGGAGAGCCTCATAGGCTTCTATTTTGTCGGTCTCTTTTTCACCGAAACGCTCCTGATCATCCCCGGTCAATTTAATCGCCAGAGCTGTTACAATCTTGCTTGTGATTTCATCCTGAAGTCCAAAGATGTCATCCAACACCGTATCATAGCTTTCAGCCCATAGATGATGATCTGTTGTTCCATCAATTAACTGAGCCCGGATTCGTACCATATCACCGGACCTTTGAACGCTGCCTTCAAGAATGTATCTCACGTTTAATTCTTTGGCAATATTTTGAAGCCTTACGGGTTTGCCCTTATAGGTAAAGGACGAATTGCGGGAGATGACCAACAGGCTGGAGATTTTAGAGAGGTCAGTGATGAGCTCATCTGTCATACCATCCGCGAAATATTCCTGCTCAGGGTCCTCACTCATATTATCGAATGGCAGCACGGCGATAGACGGTTTATCAGGCAATGGATTCGCCAGTTTCTCTGTCGACGCCGCCTCCATTGGGGGCTGCGCAGGGCGCATGAGCAGGTACCAAATCCCAACAGCCACAGCCAACACAAGCACGATAACCGCTCCAACCAGAGTTGGCATTCGCCGTGTGGCCTTGTTTTCTGCACCCACTGGCTTTCCGGAAACCGTTATTCTGGGATCCAACAGCACCCGATAGACCCCGACCGGCTTGGCGATGTTTTTTACTGACTGATCACCAATAAAATCGTATCCGTAAGGCAGCTTGGTTTCGATATGATCAAAGGCTGTTTGGGAGATACAGATACCACCCGGTTCAGCCAATCCTTCCAACCTGGCAGCAATGTTAACCCCATCTCCGTAAATTCGATCATCTTCCTGGATGACATCACCAAGATTAATGCCGATACGAAACTGCATCCTGCGATTTTCCGGCAAATCCTCGTTTCTTGCTTTGAGTTCCTTTTGAACCGCCACCGCACACTGGACCGCATCCACAACACTGACAAACTCAGCCAATAGATTGTCACCCGGTGAATCTATGACATTGCCATTATGTTGTTTAATCAGAGTTGAAATTACATTGCGATAGGATGTCAGGGTTCGGACAGTCGCCGCTTCATCATCACCCATCAATCGGCTGTAGCCGACGGCATCGGCGCTGAAAATTGAGGTTAGTTTGCGTTTAAAACCTTCCTGAGACATCGATTTGCTCCGGACTTTTAGGTTTTCAAACGGTGACTGGGATGGGAATTTGGTATGTTTTCAGAGGTATAAATACCATACTGGAGTATAAGGTCAAGAATATTGATGTCGATGTCGATTTTAAGCAGAACAAAATGCCATTTTTATGGTTGTGCTGGGCAAAGATAGCTTGCCAAATTAACAACTATCAGATTTTACGGTCAAATGTCATATAGATTTCGTATATCTCAAGACGACCAATGGTGTCATCGCCTGTGATAGCAGATATTTAACACCTATCATCATTGGCAAAGTGCGTGACCAGCGGTCACTTTGTCCGAATGTATGCGCTTGCTATTTTGATCTTTGCATGATTCGAACTTGGCGGGGCACCCTGTCCAATATTTATAAACTGACCTCCTCCTTCACTTCTCCACTTCCATGGTGGAATTGGATTTGGTGTTTGCCACAATCCGACCTTCTTTGATTTGGCCCATCTCTCTAAACGGTTTAACTTATTTTGTCTGTCTTTTGGCAAATGATCATAAAATCTACGCATAACCCATGCGTGACCAAGAGTGATCATTCTCTCATTTACATTCATCCACTCAGATCCGTATTCATGCTGAACATATATTGTAGCCAGAGTTCTATCGTAACGGTCGGTTCCATGCTCTTCAAGTCGCACTTTCCGTCCCCCAATTAATTTAATAAGACCATATTTTGCAGTATCCCCCCAAAGCTGGCCATCTTCCGGACAATCAATTGAATCCAGTCTTATTTTTGTTTTGTGCCAATTCTTAACCACGATTACCGTATCGCCATCGATGATGTGCTCAACTTTTACTTCCGGAAAGTTTTCTATCAGTTCTTTGACTTCAGCTTCACTTTGAGCTTTCGTTTTAATTGCGGTTTTAACGTTGTTTTGCTGCTCACTATGGATAGGTTTCTTTTGAGGGGGGCTTTTTTTAGGTTTTTGATAGCCGTTCTTACGTCTCAAAGGTTGGGTGAGTTTCCGTATTTTCCTTTTCGTTCTTAAAAAGAAAAGGAACATTATAAACAAGGCGAAAATGCCGAGTATTATTGGAAGTGGTCCGACTGCACGCGTTTCGACAGCATGCGTTTGTTCTGTTTCATTTTGAATTCTTGTTACTACTGGCACATCAGGGTTTTCTCGATAGTCTTCAATGCGAATATTCTTCATAGATTCGACGCATACCATTTGCATGTGTCCTGGTTTCTCCTTTGTTAACGGACAAACCTTGTAGTCTGCAAACACATATACTCCAAAAGAAAACTTCTTTCTTACTTTATTTGGTAGATTCTCTAAGTTCTCGTTTCTAACGCCAAGGACTCTTTTGGTTCCGACTTTCCAAATTCGAACTGAGGGATTTCCGTTAGCGGCCTGCAATCGTCCTCGTGTTTCATAGCATTCATCGACAATGCGGTAATTTGTCTCGCAAATAGAAGCTATAGCTTGGAGCGGGAGTAGGGTGCTAAGAATGAAAGCTAAATATTTCATTTAATTAACATAACATTATTTTAGATGGGAAACTTTCCATCCATCTTGTTATTATAACGAAAAAGTTGAAAATGCCGATTTTCGATTTCTTGCCAGATTTCCAACTATCAGTTATCTGGTGGGACCCGTCTTCGTCACGCTTGCAGCGTGATTTCGCCGCGGCCAACGGCAGTCCACCATACGATAACAGATTTTTACAACGTTATGGTTAATACGGATACTATTTTCCTACCGGGCAGGCCAACTCACATCGCCGGCAATACTTGACACAATAACTAGGTAATCTATCGCCTTGCAGTCTTGCAGTGACGCCTTCTTCAAACTCATCGATTGCCTGCATAACTTCCGTATGCTCATCATCTTTTGCCGGTACAGTCATAACGGCTTCCTCAATATCTAGAGCCATCTTCCTGTTGCAGGTCACCCGGTCATAGCTGCCATCGAGGCCAGGTAATGTGGATTGATTCAACACATCAGCGGCATAAACAATTTCATTAAAGGATTTTATCGGACAGGCTTCTCGGCAGGGTTCCTCACAACCTTGGCAGGGATTAAATTCAAGTGGACCGGTGGCTTCTGCTTCCCGATCTATCAACAGCGCCCGAAAACGAATGCGGGGGCCGTATTGGGGCGTGATCACCAGGTTGTTGCGGCCGAGGCATCCCAAACCGGCAGTTACAGCGGCATCTTTTAAAAATATGCCGCCCTTGCTAACGAAATATGGCAATTTATAGGTTTTAATGGAAAAAGTAGCCTCAATCCATTTTGCCAGCTCTCTGTTGATCCGCATGAGAATACGATTACCGGGTGTTCCCTTGCCGTCCCACCAATCAAGTTCCGGCTGGCCAATGTTATGCTCAACGCCGATCACTACTGCAGATACGGCATCTGCCGGCCAGGCAACATCATTGCGATCGGAATCGTCTAACGCATCTTGCCAATGAACTTTCAAGTCCATACCGATTTTAGGATATATCCGGTGGGTAGGCGATCCCTTTAAGGATTCAACGCTTGCGACGCCTGCAACGGCGGCACCCAACGATTTTGCTTTCTCAACAATCCTTGCGGCCAGTTCGGAACTGGTGAGCGGACTCATGGTTTTTCCTTTTTTTAGGCCCTTAGGGACTTTCTTCTGACAATATGTTGTAGGTTACGAAAGATTTTCTGCCTTAGGCGGATCAGTCTTCAGGTCTAGGAATTTCGCACTTCTTTTTGCTGACACCCGAAACCTGACACCTGACACCTAAAACCAATGAACTCCGCCATTGCTGCTCTGCTGGGGCCACTTTTTCCGATCGCATTGTAGGGAAAAGCATAGTATCTAAAATCTTCAATCTTCAATTCCGGCTTGACCGGCTTGGGCATTATTGTCTTTACCCTTCAGAATGCGCCGAACTTCGCGGTGCAATACTTTGCCGGCCGGGCTCAGGGGCAGCTGGTCGGTGACCTCGATTTTTTTGGGGGCTTTATAGCGCGCCAGGTGTTGTTTGCAGTGGTCGATCAGATCCTGTGGCGTAGTATTGCTGTCCCGCACCAGCATCACCATGGCGCTGACGGCCTCCCCCCAGATGTCATGGGGAACACCTACCACTGCCGAATTTTGGACGGCCGGGTGGCTGTTCAGGCAATTTTCCACCTCGATGGCGTAGACATTGTAGCCGCCGGTGATAATCATGTCCTGCTTGCGGTCCACCAGATAGACATATCCCTCGTCGTCCATATAGCCCATATCGCCGGATTTCCAGAAACCATTGCCCGAGAAATTTTCCCGGGTCAGCTCGGGGGCTTTGAAATATCCGCTGATCGTGTTGGGGCCCCGAATCCAGATTTCGCCGCGCTCGCCCGGCGGCATGACTTTGCCGTCCCTGTCGCAGATGATCACTTCTTCGCCGGGCATGGGCCGCCCCACCGACAGCAGCCGGTCGATCTCCTCCCGGGTGCGGGTGCCGTGATCCCGGCGCCCCAATATGGTGACCGAGGGCCAGCACTCGGTGGCGCCATAGCCCTGGACGAAAATCGATCCGAAGTGCTCGAGCAGTATTTCCAGTTTGGCCGGGGAGATGGGGGAGCCGCCGTAACGGATCGTTTTTAGGCTGCCAAGATTATACTTGCGCGGCAGATCCATCTCAAGCATGCGATACAGAACGGTGGGCACGGCGTAGATCATATCCACCTGATGCGCTTCAATTGTCCGGCCGATTTCTTCCGGATCGGCGCCGTTAAGGGTGATCACCGTGCCGCCTTTGATGTGCACCGGTATAACCACGGAGCCGGAGGCGGCATGATGCAGGGGGGAAAAAAACAGGGCCCGGGGATGGTCGAAAGGAAAGGTTTCGTAATAATGGGCGGGATTGCAGCCCCAGGCCCACAGGTTGGCGAGCGTGTACGGGGCGCATTTGGCCGAGCCTGTGGTCCCGCCCGTGAAACGCAGCACACTGATGTGCTCGGCAACATTATCGGCCGCAAATTCTTCGTCGACTTCCGCAGCGGAGGCTTTTTCCACAAGATCCCAGAAGTAATGGACCCCAGGCCAGGCTTTGGCGGGGGGATCCATGACGACCGGGGTTATATTGCTGTCACTTAAATACTTATAGAGAGCCGGCAGTGGTTCGGCCTCCAAAAAAACAAGCTTCGGTCCAACATGTCCCAGGCGGCTGATCTGCTCGCCGACTGAATCCCGCACATCGATCCACACCGCGCCGACCGGACTTTTGAGCATCCAGGGGTGAAACAGGGCCATATTGTCGTTGTGCAGGATGGTCGCGTAAAAATCTCCCCGCCCGAGGCCAAAGCGATGCTTGAGGACATTGCTCAGCCGGTTGGTCAAACCGTGCATGTCGGCGTAGCTGAAGCGGCGCTCCCGTTCGACGTTGATCACTGACGGCTTTTCAGCAAATCGTAAAACACTCTGCCGAAAGATTCTGCCCATGTTTACTAGCACTATTTAATGCACCTTCCAAAATGTAATTGAATACAAGACTGACCAGATAAGTTGAGATTAATCCGGCTCTTAAAATTACAAATTACAAGCATCAAATAACAAACAAATCTCAAAATCCAATGACCAAAACACCTTTGCAGGAGTCGAAATTATCTCAATTTTAATAGGCAGGCCGCTTTGGAATTTTGAGTTTGGTATCTATCTATTGAAGTCCCATCATGTTTGTTCAGGATTTTTATATTAATCAGATTGAGATTTTAGTAAACTCTATAAATTTAATATGACAGAGCGAAGCGAAACCATAAATCTTCAATTTTCAATCTTCAATATTCATTTCTCCGGTATAGCGGGATCACCGCTACGCGGCGACCGGCTTCGCCGGTTTGGGTCATTGTTATTTGTTTGTTATTTGTCATTTGTATTTTGGAATTTGCAGACCTCTCTATGCTCCTGAATGCAGGCAGCTTCGCCGGAGCGGCAAGACTGCACATTTATCATCAATCTTTGGTTCGCTGGTCTGCCGTTAGGCTTCGGAAGACAATCACCAGCACCAAGACCCACCCGATCAGGATCGCTAAAAATAAATTATAATTGATCACACCCAGATGGAGCCATTTCAGGAACATCAACAGGGCAGCCGTCAGGGCCAGAAACAACCACTGAAGTTTGCGTTGCAGGGTCATGCCATTGCCTCCGTTGCGGATCTGCGATAGCCCGCCTTGTGCATAAATATGAAACCGATCAGCAGAATCCAGGCGACCAAATGCGTCACCCAGTAAGGTAAATTGATATCCAGACCCAAGCCGGCCAACTGCAGCCCGGGGACGAAAAACAGCAGCGCGCAGATGCCCATCAGAATGCGGGCCGGCCAACCGACTTCAAAAATGCACCAGCCTTCGGTGGTGATGGTCAGGGCATAAATCCCGGCGAATCCCCCGGCGATGCCGAACAGAATTTCGTGCCAGGATCCAACAAAGACCATGCCCGGAGCATAAACGAACACAAAGGGCAGGATATATTTGGCGATGCCCAGCCGCAGCGAGTGAAAGCCGGTTTGCATGGGTGGAGAATCGGCGATGCCGGCGGCGGCAAAGGATGCTAACGCCACCGGCGGCGTGATGGCTGAGACCAACCCGAAGTAAAAAGCGAAAAAATGGGCGGCAATGGGTTCAATGCCCATTTTGGTCAGAGCCGGGATGACCAGCGCCGCCAGGGTGATATAGACAGCCGTGGTCGTCAGCCCCATGCCCAGTATCAGAGAGGCGAACATGGTCAGAATCAGGGCGATTGGGAGAACGCCGCCCGCGGTGCTGACGATCAACGTGGTGAACTTCAGACCCAGGCCGGATACGAACACGCATCCGATGATAATGCCGGCGGCCGCGCAGGCTACGGAAACCGCCACCGCCATGCGGGCCCCCTCCTCCAGAGCACTGAGGATGTCCACCGGAGTCATGCGGGTCTCCGGTCGTAGGGAGCTTAACACCAGAATCGAGATGATGGCCCAGAAGACGGCATACATCGGGGTGTAGCCGATCACCAGCAGGACAATGATGATGACGATCGAGAGAAACAAATGCCCGCCGCGTTTGACTTCTGCTTTGAAGCTGGGTAGTTCGGCGGCCGATATGGTGGCCAGATTGCGCTTGCGGGCCTCGAAATGCACCATGACAAAGATGGAAAAGAAATAGATCAGGGCCGGAAAAATACCGGCCACTGCCACCTGCAGATAGGGCATGTTGAGAAACTCAGCGATCACGAAGGCGGCCGCCCCCATGACCGGCGGCATGATCTGGCCGCCCGAGGAGGCGCAGGCTTCCACCGCCCCGGCGAAATAGTTGCGGTAGCCGATGCGCTTCATCAGCGGAATGGTAAAGCTGCCGGTGGTGACCACATTGGCCACGGCCGAACCGGATACCGATGCCATCAGGCACGAACTGACCACCGAGGCCTTGGCCGGTCCGCCGACTTTACTTCCCGTCAGGGCCAACGCGACATTGATGAAAAAGCGCCCGGCCCCGGATCGCACCAGGATCGCCCCAAAAAGGATGAACAGAAAAATGTAGGTCGCCATGACCATCAGGGGAATACTGTAGATACCGTTTTCCCGCATGAAAAGATAATCGATCATGGTGAACCAGGAACTGGGCGGGCCGTAGAATATGCCGAAGAAATGATCTGATAAGGCGGTTTGGGTCAGAAAAAAGCCGGCAATGACCACCATGGCCCAGCCCACCGCCCGCCGGGTGGCTTCCAGAAGCAGGATCAGCATCACGGTGCCGGCATAAATATCCCACTGGGTCAGATCCCCGCGGCGGAAGATAAAGGCTTCCAGGTCCCAGAGGGTGTAGATCTGCACGGCCAATGTCAGAAAAACGCACAGCAGGTCCACCGCAAACCAGGCATTTTTAGGGTCGGTCCAGGTCTTGCGGCCCAGGGGGCGCATCAAAAAACAAAGGACCAGCACAAATGCCAGGTGGGTCGAGCGGAACGCATGGGCTTCCAATGAACCGGCGTAGGCGACAAAGAGATGATAGACACTTAAGGCAATCGACAGCAAGCAGACAGTCAATTCCAGCGGATAGTGAAACACCCCCTTTTTCTGCTTGATCAGCCACTCCAGAACGCTTTCTTTTTTTTCTTCCTGGTATTCGAGTTTTTGCGCTTCTTCGGTCACATTCAGCCTTTCATCTTTAAAGGATTCACTATTTAGCACCTGTGTATTGGAATCACATCACGTTTGCGAAGGTCTTATCAACTAAAAGATTTTCGCCACCAAGACACCAAGGCACAAAGTTTTCTAATAAAATTTTTTTCTTAGTGTCTTGGTGTCTTCGTGGCTAATCTTTCCGGTTTATTCGGGTTGAACTAAGATTGTTTCCAAATACAAATCCTGGTTAAAAATCTGAATCATATTGTAGTGGTGGGGTTTACAGCTTATCCAATAACTCGCTTCTCCTCCCTTGACGGGAGGGGATTAAGGGGAGGGTGATTCGATAAGACGTTGAATCCTTTTTAATTTTATCACCCCCACCCTAACTCTCTCCCGTCAAAGGGGGAGGGCATTGGCGGAATATCGGAGGTTATTGGACAGCCTGCTTATCTTCACCTGCAAAGCCGCTTATATTGCAAAGGTTAGTCGGGATTAAAAAGTTGGTTGGTCAGGTAGAGACCCTGTGGGCGGGGATAAACCCCGCCGCTACAAGGTCAATGGCGGTCCCTCATTCATGTCCAATTTCCAAGGCAGCCCTGGCAATAGATTCTTTAAACCTTGAACCCGGAACCTTGAACCTTCGAACCTCTGAACCTCTCAACCTCTGAACCTTTGAACCTTATTTCACATACCCCATTTCTTTATAGTAGCGCATGGCACCGGGGTGCACGGGGATGCGGGCGCCCATTAAAGCATTTTCCGGCTTGGAATCCTCGATGGCTTTCTTTTTGACCTTGGCCAGTTCGGGCCAGTTGGCATACAGGGTTTTGACGATATTGTAGGCCAGGTCGTCGGATACATCTTTGTGGATTATGATGGAAGTCACCGTACCAACCGCCGGAACGTCGGCTTCCACACCCTTGTAGGCACCTTGAGGAATTGCCGTAGCCATCAGACCGGGTTCCATTTTCAGGATTTTGTCCATGTGCATCTGGTCGACCGGCAGAAAGCGCACACCCGGCCGGAAGTTCAAATCGATGATGGTGGATTGGGGGCAGGAAGTCACAGCCATGTAGCAGTCACTGTGACCGTCTTTCATGAGGGCGGCTGAATCGGAATACCCCACGTAGCTGATCGATCCGCCGTTTTTTTTGATGCTGTCAAAAGTGATGTCGTGGGCTTTAAGAACCAGTTCGGCAATGACAGTCCCTGAAAATCCAACCTTGCCGGGGACGATGCGTTTGTCCTTGAGGTCGGCCACAGAGGCGATATCGCTGGATTTCGGCACCGCCATCTGGAAGACACCGGGGTACAGCGACATCAGGTGCCGCAAGTTTTTGTTTTCCTTCTTGAATTTGCCGCGGGCATTGTAGGCGTTGAAAGCCGTGTGAGTGTAAGTCCAACCCAGATCGGCGCGGCCGCCGTTAACTGCCTTGCAGTTGCCCACACCGCCGCCGGGTCCATTGGATGACGAGATGCCCGTGCTTTTTTCCACGATGCTCATCATGGCCGATCCCAGGGGGTACCAGGAGCCGCCTTCGGGACCCGAAAACATCCGCAGGAACTTTTGCTCCGCCTGGGGTGCTGAAGTGATTAGAAAAACCGACACCATAACCATGGCCAATAAAACAATACCTCTTCGCTTCATTTCTCCTCCTTGCAAAGAAAGGGTTATTGTTACCCCGGTTGAGCGTAGATCGCTCGACCAGGCGTTGATCCTTATATTCTGCAGCAGAAATCCTGGTTCATTGGGCCAGTTTAGCGATAATCGGTTATGTCATCTGTTTAAGAACAATTTAGTTTCATGCAATCGCGACCTCCGGCTTAAGGATAGCCGGTCTGATCAAAGAAAAGATACTAATGAACATCGAACATCGAACGTCCAACATCGAACATCGAATAATGTATTCTGTCTATTTTAAACGATAGAGCGAAGCGATTCCACCTGGACTCCCCCTTTTCTAAAGGGGGCCGGGGGGATTTTTGAAATTCTTCGGCCCGCTTTTAAACAGAGTTTCAAACAAGTAAAAATCCAATCCTGAGCACTGAACCGGCTAGATTAACAGCCGCGTGCAACAAAGCATTGCATTTTTTCAGAGACCAAAGTAATTTGCCACCAAGGTGGCCGGCTCAGGTTCGAGGTTCAGGGTTTAAGGTTCTGGGTTTAGGGTTCTGGGTTCGGGGTTCTGGGTTCGGGGTTCGGGGCCAATGCCGGCTGAACTAACGGCCGGTCAAACCGGAAAAAACTTGTGAACGACGAACAACGAACACTCAATCACGCCTTGGCGTGATCCAATAATAATGACGCTGCGCTCTGCCGTTTTTTAGATCGACAAAACGCTGAATGCTGATGTGAATAAATTCATAGGGTGAATTGTCTTTGCGCACTTGTTTTAAAATTGACCGTTCGACAAAAAGCTCACGACAGGCAGAATTCATTATTCGATGTTGGAAGTTCAGTGTTCGATGTTCGATGTTCAGTTCTTTCTGTGATCCGGCTATTAGAAGTTTCATACGAGCGGCAGCCGCTGGCCGGATAACTGTGTCCCGAACCGCTTAACTTGGGCTACTATTAGCTGATAAAATATGGCATTGTCAACCATTGTTAGATTCCGTAAATTGTGGAACTATCCATATTCGAATCTAGTTTTGAGGAGATGCAAATGAATGGCGCACAAATAATTCTGGAAATGCTAAGACTCTATGACGTTAAACATGTATTTGGCTTGCCGGGCGAGACCACGATCGATCTTTACGATCATTGGCATGAACATCCGGAGATTGAATATATCCTGACAAGGGACCAGAAGAATTCTGCGTTTATGGCGGAAGCCTATTCGAAAGTTACGGGAAAACCCGGCGTCCTGGAATCTCCCAGCCCCGGTGTCACTCATCCGGCTCCGGGGATAGCAGAAGCTTATTCTGGAAGCATCCCATTGATTTTTATTACATCCGACGTCAACGTCAATGACGATAAAAGGGGAATGCTGACCGGTTTGGATCAAACCGACTTTTATTCTACGATTTGCAAAGAAAGCTTCATCCTGGACCGGCCCGAAGAGATCCCATTTCTCATGCGCCGGGCGTTCAGGGTTGCCACATCGGGTCGGCCCGGGCCGGTTCACTTGCGTATGATGTGGGACTGCTTGAGTACCACGGCTGAAGTAAACGATCTCTATGCCCAGACCGAATGCAGCCATTATCCAAGCTACCGCAGCATCGCAGACCCATCCAGCCTGGAAGCAGCGCTCGAAGCCCTTTTGAGTTCGAAAAAACCTTTGATAATTTGTGGTCAGGGGGCTTTGAGCTCCGGCGCGGGACCTGTCGTTCAACAATTTGCCCAGACCCTGAATATACCCGTTGGAACAACGACAACCGGCAAAGGCATCATTGCAGAGACAGATCCCTATGCCATCGGCGTGGTGGGTGCCAGGGGCGGAACAGAATTCACGAACTCCTACATCGAGAACGCGGACACCATTTTTTACATAGGATCGAACACGGATTCGACCGGCACCGATGCCTGGAACCTGCCAAAAAAAGAAGAGAACAAGACCATCCTGCACCTTGACATCGCAGCGGAAAATTTAGGCAATATGTACCCAACCGATATCGCCATGTGCGGTGATGCCAAGGCATCTCTTGAATACATACTGAAAATAATTGCAGAAAACGACGTCAAGGGAGTCAACCGTTACCAGAATTTGTCTAAATTGCGGCAAGCGGCATTGGAGAAACTGCTTGATTCTCCCATTCCCGAGGTTAACCAGGGTATCTTTCCACCTCGTTTCATGAAAATTCTCAATAAGATTCTCCCGGAGAATGCCATCATCACCACTGAGGCCGGGGTGGGCAGCATATTTGCGACGCCTCTATATTCCATGAAACAGCCGGGAAGGCGGTATCTCAGCAACTATTCACTTGGGGCTTTAGGTTATGCCATACCTGCGGCGCTTGGCGCGGCCTATGCCGATGAGGATTCACCCATCCTGGCACTCACCGGTGACGGAAGCTTTGGTTTTAACTGCGGTGAATTGGAAACCATTGCAAGAACGAATAGGAACATCACCATTGTTCTTTATCGCAACGATACCTTTGGCTGGATCAAAGGGGAGGCCGTTCTGATCAATGACAGTCAACCCTTTTATACTGACTTCAGCAATTCGGCGGATTACCTGATGGTGGCCCAGGCATTCGGCCTCCAATGCCAGCGGCTGGAGCGCCATGCTGATATTGAAAAAGTGCTGGGCACAGCCCTGAATCACAACGGGGCCTCATTTATCGAAATGCCGGTCGTATCCCAGGATATAATTGCCCCATTTGTACCAAAGTGGGTACAGGCAGCCAGGGCAAAAAATATCCCGAACATCTATTGATTTCCCGATTCCTGATCGCTTGGAGGTTAAATGTCAGTTGAGGTTGAAATTGCTATCGTTGGGGCGGGGGTGGTCGGCTGTGCGATTGCCCGCGAGCTGGCCCAGCCTGGACGCGAGATTTTCGTCATCGAGCAAAATTCCGGTGTCACCCGGGGGGAAAACCAATCTTCACGCAATTCGGGTGTGATTCATGCCGGCCTATACTATGATCGCACCACGCGTCCTCTCAAAGCGCGGCTGTGCGCCGCGGGCAATGCCCTGATTTACCAATTTTGCGAGCAATACGGCGTCCCCCATCGCCAAACCGGAAAACTGGTGGTGGCGGTTGACGATGATGAAAAGGCGGTTCTTGAGATCTACCGGTCAAGAGCCGTGGAAAACGGCGTTCCCGTTCAAATGGTAACGGAAGGGCGGGTTGCCGACCTCGAACCATGCGTGCGGGCGACGGCGGCCCTGCTGCTGCCGACTTCCGGTATCATCGATCCGACCGCTCTGGTCCGCAAACTGAATGTACTGGCTGCGGACAACGGTGCGCAGTTTTTGACCGAGACCAAAGTGACGGACATCAAGGCGCGGCCGGACGGTCTGGAGGTTAAGATCGAATACCCCGACGGCGCCCGCGATACATTTTTGACAGGATTGCTGATCAATGCGGCGGGCCTGCATGCGGACGATGTGGCGCGCATGCTGCAGCCCGCTGCATCCTATCGGACCGACCCGGTCAGAAGCGAGACCATGAAGTTTTACCGGACCCGGCGTGATGAACTAATGCTGCGGGGGATGAACATTTATCCCGCCCCGCGCCAATTTACCACCCCCGAGGGAACGTATTTTTCGGTTGGGGTGCATTTAACGCCAACTTTGAGCACCGACAGCACCGGCGCGAGCGCAATCGGAGCGGAAGTGACCGTGGGACCGTTGAGCCGGCCCGCCCGCCACCGGCAGGAATACGGCGGCGCCTACCAACCCACGGAGGTGTTTTTCAAGGAAGTTCAATCCTTTTTTCCCGGCCTGCAGCCGGAAGATCTGATGCCCCACCAGACCGGCATCCAGGCGCGCCTGGCCGGCCATCAGGACTGGGTCATTGCATTCAGTGACGGGGATCGGCGCTGTCTCAATTTACTGGGGATCGACAGCCCCGGATTGACCGGCAGCCTGGCCATCGCCCAATACGTCGGAACGATGTTGGGGTTATGAAGGTTTACGGTATAAGGCTAAAGGTAAAAGGATAAAGGTTTTAATTCTTGACAATGATAACATCATTAATTAAAAAGGCAGAAAAATCCTTAACCAATAGTCTCGTATTGTTGGAAGAGGATCGTTAATTCCCATCGCACACTAACTTTTGACTTCACTCAGAACTTCTTTCTAAGTTGATTCTCATCCTGATTCGAATTCGACTTCAAGCTGACCCAAATTAATACATGATGCGCGATTCTATTATCGCTAAATCATAATTGTCATTCTATTATTTTTACATTGGTGAGGTAAAGAGAACTTATGAACGAAGGTAGACAAATTTGGTGTAGAAAGGGGGTTTAAATGGCAACAATAATCGTTGAGAGTAGATGGCCTTCCTCCAGTTCCGAAAAACTTGCCCAAACATGGTTGGAAATGGGTGATGTACCAGAATCGCAAAAAATGGTCTGGGCTGGTACTTTAGATGATATAAATGTGGGTGCTAGAGGCTTAGTACTATGGCAGTGCGATGATTCCAAGATAGCTGATACACTGTCTTGGATCAGACAAGATATAGTTAGATATAACGCAGTTCCAGATTTTAGTTGTTCAGTAAATATATGGACGGAACCAGAAGATGCGCTAAAAGCTCTGGGACTTCTTTAAATCCGAACCGATTTCTTTGCCTCACCAAGATTTAAAATTAATAAATGTGAATGGATCGGGGAATCCGTAGCCTAGACCATTTTTGATCCACAGATTTCGCAGATTACACAGATTTCAATACACGTGTTAATGCGATAGCGAAATCTGCTGAGTTTTTAGTCGTCCGTCCCGCTTCAGTTCAGCGGGACTGCGTTTGAATAGAATTTGTCGTACTTTGATAATCTGCGGCTTGCTGCGGGGCAGTTCATTCTGTCAATTGTCTTTTGTCCTTCTTTAAAAAAAATTTCTGGATATTTAGATGATGGCAACATAGCGCGACCCTTACAGACCCATCTTTTGACCTGTTCAATTGCTACAATGTAGTTCTTGATAGTAAATTCTTGACATTTATACCAACATATAGTACGCACATGGTCGACATACTCATTTTGCCTGAAGGCGGAGCCTTGGAGATGCAATTGAGGGTCAATCAAATTGATATGTGATGATCACATAATTTCTATTAAGTCGTAACTTCCACTAAAGTATGAGAAATGAATCATACTTACTACCCGTATTCTTCATCGTTTTATTAACGTAGATGAAATTTTACCATGTACCAAGCAGTTTGGATTTCTGACTATTGTGACAAAACTTTTTTTCATCCAAAAATTCAGTGACGCTGCAATCGGTTCGTCGTCGTTAAAAAGCTCTGTTGGCATCTGGGATTTAAAATTAACAATTTAGCTAAATATCTTCGCTTGGTTCTGTCATGAATTTGTACTAGGTGCTTTAATTTGCCATCTGGCGAGTTTGGTATTCCAAGAAAGGAAGTAAAGATGCTAACAGCTTATGTGTTGAGCCTATTTATTAACTAATTAGATCATTGAGAAAAGGAGGATAAGATGAAAAAAAAAGAAGTAATTCTCATGTCTTTGGCAGCCGTAATTTCTTTTATGTTGTTCATTACATCAGTCTATGCCGATACTATAAATGTACCTGGAGATCAACTTACTATTTCAGATGCGGTTAGTGTCGCTGTTGCAGGTGATACCATTAAAGTTGCTTCGGGGACATACATTGACACAGCCCAAGTATTTATCGACAAAGACCTGACGATCAAAGGCGCAGGTGTCTATAGAACTACTATCAAAAAGGACTTTGACACCGGATCAGGTGGAGATTCCAGAGGTTGGTGGCTTGTTGATTCGGGCGTCATTCTTAATTTGAGCCGTTTGACCATGGATGGCTCTGGTTATTTAACTTGGCAAGCCATTCGACATAAAGGTGAGGGTACGATTAAACATGTTAAATTTACCGAAATAAAGTACAATGAAAGCGGACCTAATTATTCTGGTATAGCAGTAGCCGCGTTTGGTACAGGCCAGGTCGACATCACCCAGTGTAAATTCAACGAGATTGGTAGAATCGGTGTGCTCTACTTTGGCTCTGGCGTAAACGGCTCGAATTTCGCCTATAACGTATACACAGGCAAAGGTGATGGTGACTGGCTTGATTATGGAGTGGAATTCGGGGGTGGAGCCCAAGGAACTGTTAAATATAGCAAGATCTCCGATAACCGAGGTGTGGCCAGTGTGGATGATTCAGCATCTGCAGGTATCTTGGCCACAACGTTCTTCGGCCCTGGCACAATGGTTACCATTAATCGGAACTGGCTCTGCAAAAACACCACCGGTATTGCAATCGGATACGATCCTAATGATGAGAACATAGATTCGACCGTAGTAAACGTCAATAAAAACAAGATTTATAATAACGAATCTAATGGCGTCACCTTACTTAGTGATGGAAGCACATTCGAGCGTAATTGGACTTGGAGGAACGGCGACGGCTTTGGCGTAGGTTCAGTCGCTAGTGGGAACCTGTTCAAGAAGAACAAATCTTTTAAAAACACAGAATATGGGTACAACGATGAATCCATCGATGCTGGTACTGGTGGAACGGCTAATACTTACAATCGCAACATTTGTTTTTTTAATGAACTGGGCGGGTCTAATCCATCTGGATTATGTGAACCTCAGCCCTAAAGCAGCCAGATCATCTTAACTGGTTGGAATAAGTTTAAGAGCTATGGGTTGAGGCCTTTTGGGTACCCTCGTACCCTATCATTTGGTCATACTTACAAGATGATCATTTTTACAAGGTAAATTATGAAAGCACTAAGACTATTTACGCTAAACCTAATATGGCTAGCGATGAGTGTTACATTCCTGCCCACTTTTAACCATGCAGAAGAAACACCAAAAATTGCTGCGACTCAAAATAGGCATTCACAAAAAGCTCGTATTATTCAGTTTTCAAATGACCGGTTGACATTAAATATAGAAGACATTTCGCTTACCGAACTTCTCGAGGAGATTGCGCGACAAAGCGGTCTTAGCGTTATGTCGTATAAGTCTCTTGAAGAAAAGGTTACCATTCAAATCCATCAGATACCGCTGGATGCTGGTTTACGGCGAATTCTACGTCAACATAATTTTGTCGTGGGGTATTCACAACAATTAGGAGGGAATAAATCTGCCGTTCGACGACCCAGGAAGCTGTGGATCTTTCCCGGCGGGAAAAAGCAAAATTCTATCAATACAATGCCTTTAGATTATGTTGGACAAGATTTAAGTGACAATGATCTTGGTTCCTTGGCGGAAATTAGGACTGACAACTCAGTTGAGTCGTTAATCCTCGCATTGTCCAAGGAAAAATCAGAGGAAGTCCGCCAAGAGATTATCTTAGATTTGGGCTGGCTTGGAGATAAGCGAGCTATTGAACCTCTTGCGCAAATATTACGGAAGGACCAGAATCCAGAAGTTCGTGAGAGTGCAATCATCGCCTTGATTCAAATTGGAGGTGATGGTGTAATTGATCCCCTAATTTACGCTAAATCAGACCATGACTCCACCGTGAGGGACCTGGCGATAATAGCCTTAGCCGAGGTTGGCGTTTTACAAGAGAGCGAAGCCCTAGTTCAGATTGAGAGCGATAAGGTAACAGATCCCATAAAAACCACTAATACGGGAAAAGGATTCAACGTTAGAAGACTGACCTTGCCTTAGCTAAGGCATCAAACATCAGCGGTATTAGCACTTGTATTGTAAGTTCGACATTTCATTTATCTGTGGTTGATCACGGCAGTAGATCATTTAGTTGAGAGGAAATTACAAGTTCAAGCTAAAATTACTGGCTCAAATCGGAAAGCCGGCAGGGTCAGAAATGGCCCTGCCATTTTACTAGACGCCTTTTGAATATCTGCTTCTATGTGGGTATCTCATATCAAGCAGCTTTTTAATCGGCAGGAATTTTCTCCGAATTTTGCACCCAAGACAATTAAAGATTTTCTGGATATTTAGATGATGGCAATTTTTTGTCTTTAAAGAAACGTTTCTTTTTTATTCCCGGTTTTCAGGGCAGAAATGGTGTATTCTGCCATAAGTATGCTAGGCTCGAGGCTACCCGATTTTATCGAGATACTTGTAACATAAATGAACAATAATTGAACAAAAAATGATAGTTGGACTTCTGGGAAGTTAGCACAACCCAACCGTTGCTCTAATAACTACTACAATGTAGTGAAGTCCACCAATTTGTTGACAATTCATTTCAAATTCGATAATCAAAGATTATAAATTTGTTTTCTTGTCCGCATCGATTCACCGATCAGAACCGAATCTCTCAATTTTATCTATTTTGAACCGTCCCTTTGTTTGGAAGCTGTACCTGACCTCATTATCCGCAATCCCGATGGAACCGACAATTGACATCGGATTAAATAAGGTGTCCTTAAATGTAAAGGGGGAATCCAATGTCACTAAGAAAATTTGTTATTGCTTTAGCCCTAATGGCTGTGGGTGGTTGTAGCTCCATTAAATCGATACCATTTGAGGGAACGACGCTAACACAACCGCGTCAACAACTTACTGTTGACCAACTGCAAGAACCCGCTACTCCCCTTCTATTCGACATGAGTTATTTGGCAAAACCTAATTGGGGACAAAAAGCTACAGATCGTTTTTCCGGTTCCTTCACATTTGCTGAGACAAAAATGACAACGCCAATTGATGATAGTCATTGGCATGGAAGTGGACAAACATTATTTCCTTCATTTTCGGTGGATTTTGTCTCTGATGATGATGTGTTAACTCCCCGTTACAAAGGAATTATCTCCACCTGGCAGAAAGGTAAAAGCTATTGGGAAGTTATTATTGGTACTGGAAAAATCTGGAAAGAAGTCGATGATCAGGAATGGAATCGTGCTTCATTTCCATTAACCCTGGTATCCAGAAAAGTTGGGCAAGTCAGGAACTGTGTGGGCACTTTTATCTATAACCAAAAGAAGGTTAGCCGCATCTATGTGCAATGCAGTCAGGAAACATCGCCCATCGATTTTCAACCAGGAGATATGCAGGTGTATCTCTTGGCTGAATATCAGCCAAAGATATTTGATGATACAACAAAAATAATCCAACAGTATTACAAAACAATAACGACCCGGCTGCCTGTCTATCCGTTACATGAAATTGACAAAGGCCAACTCGCTTATTTGTTTGACAAACGAAAGCTCTCAGCAACCAATGCTCCAATAAGTCTGGGCGCTCTGGTAATTGATGGAAAAATCTATCTACATCCACCTAAAACACGTCACGGTATTTATCCGTATCCTCATGAAATGCGTCATGGTGTTTATTCTGTCACGAAAAGCCTGGCAGGCGGTTTATCGATGTTTTATTTAGCACAGCGTTATGGTGAAGCCATTTTTGATGAACGAATTACGGATTATGTACCCGTATTGGCTAACCACCCAGGTTGGCAAGGCGTGACTTTTTCAAATGCATTAAATATGGTCACAGGAACAGAAGGGGGCGATGAAGGGGCGTTGCATATTCGATTTGCACTAACCAGTACTGCCGATGAGAAAATAAAAAAGATATCAGAGCTTAAAGATTCCTCTGAAGCGCCTGGAGAAAAATTTAACTACGCTTCAACCAATACTTTTGTTTTATCATACGCCATGCAGAAGTATGTAGAAAAAAAAGAAGGAAAAGGAACCTACTATTGGGATTTAGTTCGAGAAAACGTCTTAAAGCCAATAAACGCCGAGAGCCTCGCCTTGCAACACACTGAAGAAAATGATGGTTCAAAAGGAATCCCTTTACTTGCGTGGGGAGCTTTCCCTACGATTGATGAAACCGCCAAAATCGCTTCATTGTTATTAAATGAAGGAAGACACCGAGGTAAGCAACTACTACATCGAGGAAAAATCCGTGAAGCGCTCAATCGTACTGAATGGACTGGTTACCCGGCTACTCATGGTAAAGATTATAACCATTCATTTTATTCACATAATATTTCTTCGCCAAATTGTGATCTAAAGGTATCTTATATGGAGGGATACGGTGGTAGTTATGTAACGTTTTTGCCAAGCAACGTCATCCTCATTCGGTTTATGGATGAAAAAAGCTATTACATCGATCCACTTGTCCATGCTGTGGAAGAAATAAAAACTTCCTGCAAATAAATATTTTTGCGAGCGGCTGATCGTCTCTTCGGACAGTTGTCCCAAGTCCGTTGCCTTGGGCAGCAATATCTCTTCCACCTCGACCAGGGACGCCAGGCGGCTCATCATGGCAGGGTAGACCGCCCAATCCTGCGGACCGCCGTTGCGGGCCCTGGCACTTAGGGCCACAAAATGATAAGTTCCGGATTTGGCAAAAAATGGACTGATGTCCGCCCGCCAAATGTTAAAATCGAAATCAGGCGGCTCTTCGACGATGCTGATGATCCGGCCGTCAAAGCCCACGGCGTCGAAGCAAAGCCTTTTCATATCGTCACCTACAAAATCAAACGCAACGGAAACTCCCTGCCCGCCGGTTGACTCACTTACCCGGACTTTGATTTCCGCCAGTCTGAGTTCTTTGCACATTTATGGAGGGTCAAAGCTTGAATAGTGAATAATATGAGTGATGTAGGGTACAATTCACTATTCAAGCTTTGATCCCGACACTTTTGACCCAGACACTTTGCCAACCAGAATAAAAAGCAAAACAGCTGCTTGAAAAGTTCTGACACCGGCTGTCCCTATTGGCTTTTAAGCAGACCGCCAAACTCAGACTCCAAATGCGCCGGCAGTCCAATGTTGCGCAAGTATCTCACGAAAAGGCTCAGACCACAGCGGTTAGTCAAGCTGTCGCTGGTAACTTCAACCCAATCAATAATATTTTTGTATTTGGTGTGCTATTATTGCTCCATTGCTTTTTCCACCTACTGGGTTTGAAATTTGGTGCGGTAACACTTGGGAGTGCAACCGTTATGTACTTGTTATTTCCGCTCTTTGGGTGGGTTTTCTTACTAAAGATCACGCATATTAGGTAATACTGTCTATTGTAATTCATGTATGTTGAATAGGTTTAGTCAAGTACTCTGTCAGCTATAGTCGGTACTAATTCCATAGATCAACTTGCGCAAAGCCACCACAATGTATCATCAAATACTTGAAATTATATAAATAAAACTATGTAATTCATTTCATAATTACTATGTAGTTAGCTACATAACTTCATAAAAGGATAAAAGCACAATAGACCGATAAAAATATAACCCCAAGTAATTATATCATAAATTATAATTAAACGAATTTGCATGATTTTTGCAGACCTAAAAGTAGGAATTTTACTTGTTTTCTCTATCCTTTGACTCAAATTTTAATGCTACACGGAGATACACTTCAAATTGTGCCGACATCGCTTCTGAAATATTGATGATTTGACCAAGACGTTCTTAAAGAATGTTCTTTCAAAGAACGATGAAAAGAGTGAAAAAGAAAATTTCCGTTTTTTCATTACTCAGTATCCTATTTTTTGGACTTCCAATATCAGCATTTTCCTCGCCTATTGCACAAAGCCACTATGATATAGATCTTAGCTCCTTCGAAATTAAACTAAAATTTTCTGGCGAGCCGACCGTTTATACTAATAGTGATTGGATACGATCTTGGCTCAGATCATCGGCCATAGGCTTCGGAGGCGAGGCCGAACAGTTGATAGGAGAGGGGCAGATATGGGCTTCTGTCCCTGGGGCCTACGCAGTTGCAAACGCTTCATATGAGAGATTAACTGGAGACGCAACAGCATTCCCTCTTGAGTATTCTTCCTATGCTTACGCTGAATCTTATTATGATTATTAGATTCAGGAAAAAAGTCAAAGAGAATTATCATTGGTCTTGCTCTAATTTGAAGTAGCATGGTCAGCAACTATTCTTCCTTTGATTACTACAACAATGCAGGGCTTTATAGAAAATATTCGACCCCAGGTGCAAATTTTAGTAAATGTGCATAAATATATTGACCAGACTTTTAGTACTAATTAAGAAGCCATGCGCCCAATCCCATCTCATTTTAGCTATAAGTATAATCAGCCAACTAATCCTGAGTTCGTCCGCCTTTTGAATCGAAGCGACATTCGACTTCAACAATCCGCTAAAATAAGACAATCTTACCCCATAACCTTCGTAGAGAGATTTGTGTCAAAGGACTACCAAAAGATGCCGATGCGAAGGCCTCTGAAGAGGTTTTATGCTCTTTAGAGGCTTTCTTATCATTCTAATGACGAGATTTGAGAAAAGACCAAGAAACAAATTTTTAATATCAGATTTTTAGTAATTATAGTCTTTTTTAACATAGTAATTTGAGTGGAAGATAAAGGCTATATGAGTGTAAAAGTGATGCCAGAAAGAGGTTGGGGGATGGCTTCACCAGTTACTATAAAAGCTGATACGGGCACTGATGTATTCGAAATCAAACAGCATAGTACCGGCGCAGGACATGGGCTATACAGCATATATGAAATTAAAACAATGAGATATATTTATAGTGGTTACAAAAATAGCGACTCATCCGGAATTAGCGTATTTGGCAAGCGTGAAGCCTTGTCTGGAGGGGCTGTGGATCAAGCAATGATCCTTACCCTGCACATTCATCACAGTGATAGTCCTCACACCCGGACCAGAAGGGCTTTCACAGAGATGAAAAATATGTCTATTCCCGTTATTAGGCTGCATGTATCTTATTGCCCGAGTATGAAAAAGCCGGAAGAACCCTTTTATTTTTTGAGACATTTTGGTTCTTCTTTTAGAAAAGGAGGTATAACATGAAAAAATTAGTTTTGTTTTTGATGATTCTTTTATTGGTTCCTTCTGCATATGCAGACATCATTGCTAAAAATGTTGACCTTTTTAATCTAAATGGAATGTTTTTTGATCCTCTCCCGTCCATAGAGGACGTTTTTTTTGACCCATCACTCGGCCATTTAACCTCGTTACAAATTGAAATTACCGGAAACTTGAGTACCTACTATGAAGCTTGCTGCTACGACACTTATGGTGAAATAAATGAACCATATACCAGTGACGGACAGCTGATCATTGGTTCCTTTGACGTATATACATCTCCGCCATTTACCATTAGTGGACAGTTTTACGCCCCCGCCATCTCGGCTGGAATTCCTTTTGAAAGAAGACTTCCCGTCCTTGACATTGATTTTGAACACAGCATTGAAGAGACCGAACCCTCGGTCCTACAAAAGTTTATAATTCCTTCAGACTATGGAGGCTCGTTAGGGGGCGTTGCGATTGTATTATCTCATAGTGTACCTGATACTATAAATGACGATTTAGGGATTCCCTACTTTGCTAATGATCATATCATTGATGGCGAAGTTCAGTTCACCTATGCCTATACCGTTACCGAGCCTGCCACTATGCTACTTGTCGGCTCTGCCTTAATCGGCATTGCGGGATTCAGGAGGAGGTTTAGGAAGAAATAAGTAGAAAAATTAATTCGTGTTCACCTAATGAAACACCAAAAGGCAGAGTCTGCAAGGATCTGCCTTTTGGTGAAGGCCGCTCAATATACTGCTATAAATCTACATCAAACGTGTCTCTCTAAAACGTCAGTTGCTGTAGACATATCGAAATTTAACGTGTATACAGATCAAGTTGTTTTCTAATTTGAGAGATTAAATTTTGAATCCGGGTTATGGCAATTTAGCATTGACCGAATTTTGCAATCCGACTTTGATGCAGTCAAGCTCGTCGCAGGACGAATTCGAATATCAGAATCCGGATCGCATCTTACTTTCCCAATTTTACAACTTCCCACCTTCTTGGCTTCCACTCTATCTTTACCTTGTCATCTTTCCTTAAATACTAAAAACCAAAAACAATTGATTGAGTGTTTTGCGCTCAATTAACCCCCCACAGACAATACCAGTTTGCCTTTCACGTGACCCGCCTCCAATAGCGAGTGGGCCTTATTGATTGTTTCTTCAGAAAGCTCTCCCAGGTCGGTAGCCTTGGGCAGAATTATATCTTCCGCCTCCACCAGGGACGCCAAGCGGTTCATCATGGCCGGGTAAACCGCCCAGTCCTGCGGACTGCCGTTGCGGGCTCTGGCGCTTAGCGCCACGAAATGATAAGTTCCGGATTTGGCAAAAAAGGGACTGATATCTGCCCGCCAAATGTTAAAATCGAAATCAGGCGGCTCTTCGACGATGCTGATGATGCGGCCGTCAAATCCGGCGGCGTCGAAGCAAAGCTTTTTCATAGCGCCACCCACAAAATCAAACGCCGCCGAGACTCCCGCTCCGTCGGTTAACTTCCGCACCCTGTCTTTCATTTCCGGCATGCTGAGTTCCTTGTAGGGCAAAATGTGATCGGGGACGATACCCATTTTGTCAACCAGATGTTTAGTGCTTTCCTCACTGCCGGCCGTGGCGATGATCGAGGCCGTGCCGCCGTGACGGATCAGGGGAATGGCAAAACTGCCGACACCGCCGGCTCCGCCGGCCAGCAGCACGGTGTCCGAACTCTGTATCTTGGCCTTGTTCACCACCGCATCATAGGCGGTCATTCCGGCCACTCCCAGGCAAGCCGCCTGCTGAAATGTGAGCGTTTTGGGTTTGCGGCACACAAATGTGGCGGGTGTGCTGACATACTGGGCATAGGCGCCGTTGCTGCGCGGGCCGAACAACACGGCGAAAACCTCGTCGCCGGATTGAAAATCGGTCACGCCGTCGCCGATCATCTCAACTGTGCCCGCCACATCCCGGCCCAGAACGTCCGGCAGGGGAATTGGGAGATGGCCGGCTCGCATCTTGTAGTCGACCGGGTTGACGGATAGGGCCCGGATGTGAATGAGTACTTCGCCTGGTTTAACTTCCGGATCCGGCCACTCCCGCCAGCTAAAGCTGTCAGGACCGCCAAAAGATTCTGTTACCATTGCTTTCATGAGCTTGCCCTCCACACGAATAGAAGTTATTAGTTATTGGTTATTTGTTAATCGTTTGAGAGGAACTTTACCATTATATATGATACATCTTTCGGAAGAGGATAAATCGAGGTAACGGAAAATAATAATAGCAAACGACAAGTTGAAGTTAACGTTTACTTGAGCATTTTTTCGCTAAATTGAGATTCGATCAATATGGACGATGTTATATGAAGCGCTTAATGAAAAATGTCTAACATGAAAGGAATGAAAGGTCAATATTGCGATTAATAGGGTGAAAAAAAGATGTTTATTGTTGACACTCTTGAAGTGCCAAATTAAGAATTAAGGAAACCGTTTATTAAATGTTTTAGGTTCCAGCGGAAATCTATCGACTCGAGAACGATTGTCGTTGAATTGTAGCGGCGGGGTTTATCCCCGCCTAAAAGGCATCGAAACAACCGAATGACTGCGGTACCTCAAGAACCGCGGGGGTTGGCGGGAGTACAGAAGGAGGGGATAAACCCCTCCACTACGAGAGCGGCGGAAGGTTGGAGGAGGCGATAAATAACTCCTCTGCATTAAATTGCAGGTCTAATCCAGGCCGTTTCCAAAAAGGGAGGATAGAACCATGGAACTTTTCGATCTCAAAGGGCGGGTCGCCATTGTAACCGGCGGCAATCGGGGAATCGGATTTGCCGTTGCCGGGGGACTGGCTAGAGCGGGGGCCGCAGTCGTAATTGCCAACCGCAACTCAGAGGCAGGGCAACAGGCCGCGTTTGCCATCGTCGATGACGGCTGCAAGGCCGTCGCGATTCCAACGAATGTGTCCCAAAAATCATCGGTGGCCAACCTGGTAGCCCGGGTCGTAAAAGAATTCGGCCACATCGATGTTCTCGTCAACAGCGCCGGGGTTATCGACCGGGGTCCGGTCGAGGACTTTAGCGAGGCGCAATATGATTACATTATGGATATCAATTTGAAAGGTCTTTTCTTCTCCTGCCAGCTAGTCGGCCGGCAGATGATCGCACAGGGAGGCGGCAAGATTATCAACATTTCCTCCAATGTCTCTGAAGTTATTCAGGCCGGACGCGTGATATACGCCGCCTCCAAAGCGGGTGTTTCCCATCTCACCCGTGGCTTGGCCCTGGAATGGGCCAAGCATAACATCAACGTCAACGCCATCGGCCCCGGACCCACCATTACCGAACTCAACCGAAAATACTTCGAAGATAACCCGGCGGATTTGAAAGAGCGTATCGATTCCATTCCCATGGGGCGTGTCGGCGACCCCCGGGATTTGATCGGGGCCGCCCTTTTATTGGCAAGCGATGCGTCAAACTATATCACCGGGCAGACATTGCTGGTGGATGGCGGATCTACGATCTGGTAGGGCTTTGTTTACCCCATCCAAGGGGTTTAACCGGGTCCGGAAAGGAGGATTTAAATCCATGCAATATCGAAGAATTGGAAAATCAAAAGTCGAGATTTCGGTTATCGGAATGGGGGGGCATGAGTATCTGCCCGATGGACGATCGCGGGGATTTAATGAAAATTTTGAATTAGCGGTGACCCCCGACCACATATTTGATGGATTTGGCCGAGAAACGCGCCGGCAAGTGCTCAAACTTGCATTTGAACACGGCATCAATTTTTTTGATGTGACCCAGGATTCTGAAAAAGAAGCCCTGGGGCGCAATCTCAAGGAAATCCCCCCGCCCTATGAAATTTATATCCAGACCAGGCCGGAAGGCATGGTGTACACATATGACGAGTTCAATAGAAAAATGGCGAACTACTCACTGCTCAAAGCAGAGGTCCATAGGATCCTGAAATTACTGCAAAGAGAGCGGCTGGATTTTTTTAATTTTGCTTTCATGAAGTCTGCGTTGGATCACGACCCTGAATATCTGGCAAAAATCGAAAACAATATATCCGAGTTAAAAAAAGAGGGGCTCATTCGTTTTGCCTGTGCGGATACCTTTTCCGGTGAACATACCTATTTGAAGCAAGTTGAAGCCGGCTGTTTTGATGCCGTGTACATCAATTATAATTTTGCGGATTACCAAGCCGGCCGCAAGGTTTTGCCCGTCGCCAGAGAGCAGGGACTTGCCGTAATCACCAGAGAAGCCTTCATGAAGGGGCAGTTGTTTAAAATGGGAGAAGAGGTTGGATGGACGGAGCGCAGCCGATTAGCTGAAGTCGGCATTAAATGGAATTTATCGCATGCCGCCGTGACGAATCTGATAGTCGGAACAAATAATCCTGATCACCTCGTCGATAATCTGAATGTGATGAATAACTTCGAACTGGCTGATGAAGATAACAAAATCATCGAGCAAATTAAGACATCTGATACCTATAAAGCCTACGAAGCCAGAAAAACGAAGGAGTTCATAATATAATTCCGGCATTCAACCAACACTGGAAGTGGTGGTTGAATGCCGGAATTATCGTTCTTCAGTCTTTACTCTAAGGTTCGGCGTCTCTGTTTCAAAGATATGGATTTTGTCCATGTTCACCGCCAGCTCGATCTCCTGATGACGTTTGGCCTTGCTCCTGGGATCCACTCGTGCCACCAGGTTATGATCAGCGCTGCTCACATCGAGCTGCACCTCGGCGCCCAGGGTCTCGACGACTTCAACCACCGCCGTAAATGAATCCGTTGTCATACTGTCATCCGGGAAAGCCACATCCTGGATGTGCTCCGGTCGGATTCCGAGAATTACTTCCCGGTCAACCCTGTTTTGCAGATACGAATGCTTCTCGGATGGAATCAGTAGCTGAAAACTGCCCGTATCGATAAAAAGGGTTGAATTTTTTGCGACGATACTGGCGGAAAGAAAATTCATCCCCGGATTGCCGATAAATCCGGCCACGAATTTGTTGACCGGGAAATCATAAATCTCCATCGGTGAACCCACCTGATTCACGACCCCCTCATTCATGATGACAATTTTAGTGCCCATGGTCATGGCTTCGACCTGGTCGTGGGTGACGTAGATGATGGTGGTGTTCAATTGATCGTGCAATTTGGACAGTTCGGCCCGCATTTGGCCCCGCAGCTTGGCATCGAGGTTGCTCAAGGGTTCGTCAAAGAGAAATACGGCCGGCTTGCGAACGATGGTTCGTCCCACGGCGACCCGCTGCCGCTGGCCCCCGGACAACTCCCTGGGCTTGCGATCCAAAAGATCCTGAATACCTAAAATCTCGGCGGCTTCCTGAACCCGCTGGTCAATCTCAGGCTTGGGAAATTTCCGGAGCTTGAGTCCAAAGGCCATATTCTGATGGACCGTCATATGGGGGTAGAGCGCATAGTCCTGAAATACCATGGCGATGTCGCGATCCCGGGGGGGCATGTCGTTGACCAAATTGTCGCCGATGTAAATATTGCCTTTACTCAATTCTTCAAGGCCTGCGATCATGCGCAGTGTCGTCGACTTGCCGCACCCCGAAGGTCCGAGCAACACCAGAAATTCCTTATCCTCGACATCCAGGTGAAATGATGAAACCGCCTCGACCGACCCAAAATTTTTAGAGACATTTTCTAAAGTTACTTTCGCCACTGTTGACCTCCGAATCAGTTCATTACCAAATCATTGCTTAGATTTTCGTCATCAAACCTGGCCGATGTGCTTCAAATCGCAGCATTTTACGAGCAGATGCTGGATGCTGGATGCTCGATGCTGGATGCCGGATGCTCGATATTGGATAACTTCCGAAACAACGGCATTGCATTCCATCCACATAAAGCAACCAGAATCCAGATTCGTTCCCTACCGGCAGCAGGGCGGGCCACCGTGCCCGCCAACTCCGGTCGGCACGGCCTGCGACGAGCTCAGTCGTACTAAAATAGATATAATACATTATTCGATGTTCGATGCTCACAGTCCGCCTTTGGAGGATTCGACGTCCATTAGCTTGTTTTCCGATTAAAGTGGTCGCTCGCGACCAATGGCTGGGCTGACACCTGACACCCGACACCTGAAACCTTTATACAGATTTTTATCGCTACCGACCCTATCTATCGCCAAGAGTGCCTCATATTCGGGTTGCAAAAATTTGGTTTTTACTTGATCGACCCCCGCGTCAATCCCGCGATGTAGTAATCCATCAAAAAAGCAAACAGGATGACCACCGGCACGGATGCCAGTAAAGCCCCCGCCATGAGTTCGCCCCAAAAATAAACGTCTCCCCTGATCAGGGTGGTGTAGATTCCATTGGTCAATACTTTTTCTTCATCCCGGTAGATAAAAGCCAGCGGATACAGAAACTGGGCCCACGAAACTGTAAATGCAAAAAGCGTGGCGGCGATCAGGCCTGGGGCGGCCACCGGCAAAAACACCCGGGTCAGCATCTGGATATACGTGGCGCCGTCCACGAAAGCCGCTTCATCTAATGCTTTCGGTATGGCTGTGAAGTATCCGATTAAAATCCAGGTGCAGAACGGGACGGTTAGGGTTGGATATAGAAACAACAGGCACCACTTGGAGTTCAGCAGCCCCAATATCCCCACTACCTTGTAAAACGGAATGAACAGCAGCGCCGGCGGCACCAGGTAGGTGCAGAAAATCCCCACCCCGAAGTGCCGTGACCCGAAGAAGCGCAGGCGTGAAATGGCATAGGCGCCGAGAATGCTGACCACCATGGTAATTATGGTGACGACCGCCGCGATTTGAAAGGAATTCCAAAACCATTGCATATACCGGGTCTCAAACAGGATGTATTTATAGTGAGCGAGGGTGGGGGCTGAATTCAGGATAAGCGGTATGCCTTCCAGGCTCGTGATTTCGGAATCCTGCTTAAAGGATGTCAGCAACATCCAGTACAGGGGAAACATGAAGAAGATCAGAAACGGAATCAGGGCCAGATAGGAGTACGTTATTTTTCTTTTTTTCTGCTGGGCCAGTGAAAGTCTCATTCTTCACCTCGTGCAATGTTGCGTAGGATAATGAAGGCGGCCACGGCCAGAACCGGCAGCATGAACAGGGCCACGGCGGATCCGCGCGGCAGGTGTCCGGATTCAATGCCGATATTGAAGGCATAGGTTCCAAACAGATGGGTGGTGTACCTTGGACCTCCCCGGGTCAGAATGCGAACGATGTCGAAATTGGCAAATGTTACAATGGTGGAAAACATCACCGTGATGCCGATGAGTTTGCTCAACATGGGAAACGTGACGTACTTAAACCGCTGCAGTGCGGTTGCGCCGTCAATTTGGGCGGCCTCATAAAGGCTTTCCGGGATCGATTTGAGTCCGGCCAGATACATGATCATGAAAAAGGGTGTGCCGAACCAGATATTGGTCACAATACATGAAACCCGGGCCCAGTGCGGATCGCTCAGCCAGGGCTTGTCGGTCCCGCCAAGTTGCATGATAACCCAGTTGATGGCGCTGTGGGTCGGTTCGAAGATCCACCACCATCCCATGGAACTCAACGCCAGGGGCATTACCCAGGGGATCAGCGAAACGCCGCGCCAGATGCGCTGCCCACCTACGGGCAAATTGTTGAGGATCAGCGCCAATATGAGCCCCAATGTCGCTTTGAAAAAAACCGCCGTGAGGGTGAACCGGAATGAATTGCCGGTGACCAGCCAGAACGTGTCGTATTTCAACAGCTTTATATAGTTTTGCAGGCCCACGAATTTTGTTTCGGCCTTGTTTTCGAAGCTGAGCCAAACGGAATACATAAAAGGGTAGACTACCAGCCCTGCAATCAGAATAACCAGCGGCAGTACCATCCAATAAGCGGCAAGCTTTCTGGACCGCAGTTTGCTCAAGATTCCGGGTGTCGACCTGCCGTTGACCGTCGATGCAATGCTAACCATGTTAGGATTCCTCTAAAGCCCTGAAGGCGTTTTTATGTCAGCTTTTTGTGTCATACCCTAAATGAGCGAAAGGCGTTCATTTAGGAGTTATTAGTTATTGGTTATCCGTTATTAGTATAGGTTGAGAACCTGATTTTATATTTCCACCATCAGTGAAGTATAAGAACAGATTTCATTCCTTTTAGAGGATCATACCATTTTATCCCCCTCCCTCGATCCCTCCCACCAGGGGAGGGAAGGTCATCTCTTCCCCCTTGATGGACTACGACAAGCTCAGCCGAGCGGGGAGGCCGGGTGGGGGTGAAATGTCATAGATAAATACCCTTTCCTAATTTTTGTATATAGGTCCGTTTGATTTGATTGGACGCTTGCAACCAGAGGCTGCCGTTTTTATGAAACTTCAAGACCTTAAAAGTGAATCACGCTAAAGACGTGACCTAAAGCCCGCAGAATTTCGAACAAGAAATTTCGAATGATGAAGTGTGGAATCACTGCGCTCGGTCTTTTATAAGAATAATAATGACAGAATACCTTACTTCGATATTCATTATTCCTTGTTCGATATTCGTTATTCGCTTTTCAGAGTTTCTTTTTCGATTCGACCGGCCGTTTGTTTGGCCGGCAGCAGCGATGACACCTGCTGCGCTACTCCTAAAAACCGCCGCATCGGTGAATGCGAATGGGGGAGAGCGAGTCTCCCCCTCGATATCCAATTGATGAGATTAACCGGTGGCCATTTCAAGTTCCTGGGCGCACCACTTCATGGCATCTTTGGGTGACATTTCACCCGTGGTCGCTTTGGCAACCATGACGGCCAGGATGCTCTGGCTGTAGATGGCGTTGCCGGCAATGGGGTGGGCCGGATAGCCGCCGACCACCAGCTGCTCGTCACCGCGGATGACGTAGTTGTAGACGCCGCCCGGGGGCGGACCCTCTTTTTCCCAGACCGGATGATCATACATGGGTTTGAGCTGCGGCATGTCGTAGCCTTGAGCAGCTTCAAGCATCTTATATTGCTGAGGTTTTTCCAGCAGATGAACCAGGAGTTCCTTGGCCGCCTTTTTCTCCTTGCACCAATCCCACAAAATAAAGTTGTAAAAAAGGGCACCGCGGAAGCGGCCGGCGGGGCCGCGGGGCGTGTCGTGATGCCACATCTGGGCGGCATTCTGCGGTTGGGTGCGCTTGGCTACGCTCCAGGCGCTGGGTGGATTTTGAATGGCAGAGCCCTTGCCTGAGATAATCCAGCGATTGTTGGAAGCATCGTCCCAGCCGTAGATTTCCTTGGGCATATACTGGGTCAGCTCTTTCAGATATTCGAGGCCGGCCAGCGTGCCGTCGGATTCGATCGTGATATTCCCATCGCGGTCCATGGGCTGAGAGCCGAAAGACAACAGCAACGGGCCGAGCCAGTCCATACCATCGCTGGTTTCGGCAATGGCGCCGCCGAACGAATGTCCGGCCGCATGCAGCTTTTTGGCGGCCTTCAGAAATACATCATAAGTCCAGGCGTCGATTTTGGCTTTATTGCGTTTGCTGACGTCGGCCGGGAAAATATCCAGCAGGTCGATGCCGGCATGCGTTTTGAAATAATCCAGGCGTGAGACCAATGGATAGCTGTGGGAGCCGATGGGAGCCGGAATGGCGTACCAGGCCTTGTCCTCTTGCGAATAGGAAAGATAGGTGCCGAGCGAATCGAATTTGCCGTACTTCTTTTCCAGTAAGTCCGCGACATCGTTGAGCGGCTCGCATTGCTTGTAAAAAGCCCATGAGTCAAAGGGACCCAGCGCCATGATGTCGTGGCCGGTGCCGGCCCGGGACTCGGCCGCGGCTATCGTGCGAATATCCCTGACCTGGGGTCCGATCAGATCGATTTTCACTTCAACATTGTTCTTGGCCGCCCAGTCATTGATGATAGCCGTGTGGACGTCGGCTGCGCCGGGTATCCAGTGGTTCCACAACCCGATGTTAAGGCTCGGCTTGGCGGTAAAGGCCTTGCGCACGATACCGGGTGCCGCCATGGTACCTGCGACGGCAGCGCTGCTTGCTGCCATCCCTTTCATAAACTGCCTTCTGGTGATTTTTGCCATGGGTAGTCCCTCCTTTTGTTGTAGGTGATTGTCTGCGGTTTCTCGACTTCCCGGTCCGGTTGGAGCGCGGAAGTTCGGCTAAGGCGCCGCAACGGCCTGATCCACCGCCGAAAGAAACCAATGAGGGTACGGATAAAAACCACTGCCTGGTGAACAGCTTATTCTGTCTCAGAAAATTTGGTCCTTTGAACTAACTTTTCTTCAGGTCTACCGTCAGAACTTGTCAACTGTACCTAGCGCAGCTTCCGAGCAGGAGGAATTCGAAACTTTTGTGAATGAGATGATTGAGACCGGCAGTCCGGATAAAGCGGCTGCCGCGAGTATCGGCGATGATTGGATGCGAATCAATAAGTACACTCATAGCGCCTCTACGATTAAAGTTGACAAAAAGTTGCTACTTTGTAGATGGATCTAATATATCGAGTGTCAGATTGTTTTCGAATGTTGATGTAGTGCTTGCTATGATTTCTATCCGAATTTTTTTATGCGGTCAACAAAAATTGCTCGATTAATACAATCCGATCGTATATGGTTTCAGGTCTGGGGGGCTGAGGTGGTGAAGATCACTCATAAAGTGGCTTTAATTTTCATCCTGTTTTTATTCCGTTAAACCAAATATTAGGAGTGATTTTGGATTTTGGATTTTGGATTGCGGATTTGTGGTATCGCTACGCTCTATCTTTTTTTATTTAATTGACCCTTCGGCGGAAAAGCTCACGACAGGCCGTTCGGCGGAAAGGCTCACGGCAGGCAGAATACCCCAAATTCCATTTTCCCACTATTCCATCATTCCACGCGGAGTTTAAAAAAAACGGCTCCCCTCTGGAGTGAATTCAAAGCCGGATACTATATAGATTGGAGGCAGCTTATGAGAGGTCGGACAAAATCTACAATTTTGTTTTTGCTGGTGGCCGGATTCGTCCTCTGCATTTATTTGGCCGTGGCGCCGGGGCCGTCGGGCTATGCGGCTGATGTGGACCAGCTTATAAAAGATCTTCGAAGTTCATCCTGGCAGATTCGATGGGATGCAGCGGCCGCCCTGGGCGAAACTAGAGATCCGCGCGCTGTCGGTCCATTGAATGCGGCTCTGCTGGATGAGAATTCCTATGTCCGGATGACCGCTGCCCGGTCCCTGGGAATGATTAATGACCCGCGGGTGGTTGCCGCCCTGATCCAGGCCTTGCAAGACGAGAGCCACGGCGTGCGCAAAAATGCGATTCTATCCCTCAAAGAGCGCACCGGCCAGGACCTTGGCAAAGAGCCCGAGGCCTGGTTGAAATGGTGGGAAAACAAACAATAGCGGGTTGCGGGTTGCGGGGTGCGGGGTGCGGGGTGCGCGTTACGGGGTTCGAGTTGCGGGGTTCGAGCTGCGGGATGCGGGGTAAAAATGCAGGCATTCGGTATTCGGTATTCGGCGTTCGGCAAATGAAAAAAAGGTTTAAGGTTTAGGGTGTAGGGTATACGGTAGAAGGAAAATGCCGGTATTCGGCGTTCGGCGTTCGGCGTTCGGCTTTCGGTGATCGGGTTACGGGGTGCGAGTTGCGAGTTACGGGGATGGGCGCATGGCGCAAGGGGCATAGCGCAGAGCGCATTGGGCGAGGGGTGTGGAGTAGATCGATTTGAGGCCGGAATTTTTATATTCTGTATTCTTTTTTTTGACATCTGTCATCTGTCATCTGTCATCTGTCTTCTGATATCTGTCATCTGACATCTGTCATCTGTCTTCTGTCATCTGTCTTCTGTCATCTGTCTTCTGTCATCTGTCTTCTGACATCTGTCATCTGTCATCTGTCATCTGTCATCTGTCAATCCCTCAGTCCTCAGCCCTCAGTCCTAAATTTCCGACTCTCGAATTCAATCGCATCCCAGCCTCCAGGCCTCCCAGCTTCCTGGCTTCCAAGCCGCTAATACAGGAATTCGTAGCGATCAAACTTGCCGTCCGGTTTTTCTTCGACCACGACTGAATCGACCACTTTGCCGATATCGTAAAACACAATATCCGGACCGGGATTCTCAGAAAAACTGGCAAGGATTTCACTCGGTTTGTCCCACATCCACAGCCCCAGGCGTTTCACCAGCGCGGTTTTTTCGGCTTCGGTTTTTCCGGCCAGGTCCTGGCGCGTTACCAGTCTGTATTTTAAACCGACCTGGAATGAATTGTTATGGGGATCCCGGTCAAAAAAACTACCATTGATACAGTAAGGCAGCATGACAAACTCCGGTTCGCCATCCTGGTTTTCGTCGATGAATACGGCAGTGACCCGCTGGTTGTCGGTGGGAATAATCGGTTCCATTGCGGCTGCCGGTCTGCGGGCATCATTGCGTTCATCGGCGGCTTGCAATTTTTTGAATACACCATCCACAAATTCCTTGTCACTGCCTTTGTCGAAAGAAAATCGTATATCGATGTCGCCGTCCTCGAATTGATAGATGGTGACAATTTGAACCTTCTCCGATTTGGAGAGTGTGTTCAACAGCAGAGCAACGGGATAGGATTGCTTCGAATCGATCAGACAGGCCGGCGCCGGGTCGCTGGATGATTCGATGCGTTGCTCGACGAAAAAGCCGCTGGGGCAATCAGCCGCGGATGCCCGGCCGGATTCCAGCGGGGTGCGCACAATCTGTTTGCTGTAGGCATTATATTCACGGAAGTTATCTTCCGTAATTCCATAGGCAATGTGATAGACCGTAAACGTATAGGATCGGGTTCCACCATCGCCGTTCTCGGTTCGCTTTACCGGGGTGCCTATCAGCCGAAAATCCTTGTCCTCGTGCCAGGATTTAAATGTCTTGTACTGGTCAATTTTTGCCTGCAGGGCGGAATCCTCAGCCAGGGGGTCCGGGTAGCTGACGGCGGTGTGGGCCTGGTCGGCCGTTAAAAATCGGACGGCCAGCGCGCAGGCGATCGCCACGAGCACCAGGGCCTTTAGCGTTACTTGAAATTTGTCGGTTTTACGGGTTTCGGACAACATATGTTTATTCTTACTCCGGGTTGGAATTTTGTCTCAAAATAAAATCCCGGACCTTAATCCCGGCCGCATTATTATGGGCCGGGAGCCGGACCGGGTCGGTGTCTATCGGGTTACGATGTAAGCAAATTGCGCGCCAAGCGGGCGCATGGGGCATCGTCAACCAACAGAGCTTAAATTTATAATTATTTCGGGAAAGTAAAGGTTGAAAATGAGGGACTGGTCAAATTGAAGCTTTCTGCTGCGCCCGGGTGGGTGGATATTAGGGCAACTCAGCCAAAAAATTGACAATTATTAGCTGGCATTTTGGCGCTAGCTGGACGCTCTTACACCGTATATGCATCTAAGTGATTGTTGTTTACAGGTGCCCAATCTGGGCGGGGATAAACCCCGCCGCTACTTATAAATTACAATAAAAGTTCAATGATCGACTATAATAGAAAAGACAGAGCGACTTGTCGGGTCGTCTTGTGGGGTCGTAGCCCGACGTGTTGGGTCGTAGTCCCGCGATGCCGCGGGACGAAGCCCAAAGAGCGACGTGTGGGGTCGTAGCTCGAAGAGCGAAGCCCCAAGCCCCAAGCCGAAGGCGACCTGTGGGGTCGTAGCTCGAAGAGCGAAGCCACAAGCCTGAGGCGATACCATAAATCTTCAATATTCAATCCCGGCTTGTCCGGGTAAGGGATATAACTGCTGGAGGTGAAATTATAGTTGCCGTACCGAATACCAAATACTAAACACATAATGAATTCGACTTTTTACGAATTCATCAACCTTGAACCTTAAACCTTGAACTCGGAACCGCCTTTTTAAAATAAATTAATCGAGAACCCCCCATCCACGGGCAGGGCGACCCCGTTGACAAAATCAGACGCCGGGCTGGCTAAAAATATGGCGGTGCCCGCCAGGTCGTTTGGTTTGCCCCATCTTCCGGTGGGCGTGCGGGCAACCACGCTTTCATTCAGTCCCGGGATATCGATGCGGGCCTGCCGGGTTAATTCCGTATCGATAAATCCGGGCAGGATCGCATTGACCTGGATGTTTTCTTCGGACCAGGCACAGGCCAGGCTGCGGGACATCTGGACGATACCGCCTTTGCTGGCGCTATAGGGGGCCACTTTGGCGCCGCCGAAAATAGTGGTCATGGATCCGATATTGATAATCTTGCCGCCCCCGCCGGCCTTCATGGCCGGGTAAACCGCTTTGGAGCATAAAAAGGCGCTGCGCAGATTCCCGGCCAGCACCTGATCCCATTCGGAAACGTCATAATCCTGGGGCAGCTTGCGAATGTTGATGCCGGCGTTGTTGACCAGGATGTCGATGCGGCCCAAGTCCTCTGAGACCCGCCGGGCCATGCCGTTGACCGCAGTCTCATCGGTGACGTCACACACCAAACCCAGGCAGCGCACGCCATACGCTTCCACGATCTCGCCGGCCGCCGTTTCCGTCTTTAGGGGATCGCGGCCCACGATGGCAATATCAGCTCCCATGGACGCAAAGCCGTGCGCGATTCCCTTGCCGATCCCGCCATTGCCCCCGGTAACGATCGCCACTTTTTTTTCCAGGTTGAACCATTCTTGCATGTCTAGTTCCCCCTACCTTAAAACGAAGCCCGGTTCATGAAACCATGATGACTTTTTCTAACCGTGATTTACCCAAATTACAAATCCCAAATCTCAAACAAATCACAATGATTCATATTCAAATATCCAAACGATTCGATTCTTTAATCAAATTATTGGAACCGACGCGAGCTCTCTGCCGTCGGATGGCGGAGATCAAAATCAATTATTTAACATTGGAAATTGAGAACCACATATCGCTGCAGGATCGTCGATCCCAAATCACTATATCCTCTCCCGTGCGGAAAGTGGGTTTTGGTCATTGGATATTGGGATTTGAGATTTATTTGTAGTTTGGTGCTTGTAATTTGTAATTTGCCCTTATGTAAAAATTCAGTTTTTTTATCAATTAGACCGGCATTTTTCCGGCCGGCGGCAACGCTGACACCTGACACCTGAACACTGCCGGTAAAGGTTGGCACCTTCATCTCTACTTTGGGGTAAACCAATTGCGGATTCTCTGAGCCAAGCTATTTACTGATTGCCGGCGCCCTCGCTGCCCTTGGCCTCCAGCTGCCTGAGTTCCCGGTCTATCTGTCGCTGAAAGCCTTTGAGGCTTCTGTCTCTGACGAGTTTGCCGTTTATAAAAATCGTCGGGGTGCCGCGCACACCGGCGGAGCTGCCATTACGCAGGTCAGCCTCGATTTGGGCCTTGACATCCGCCGCCTGCATATCGCGCTTGAATTGATCGGGATCGAGATTCAAACCGGCCCTGATCTCTTCGACCTTTTGATCGTTGAGGTTCTTGTAGTCCTTGAACAGCAGATCGTGAAATTCCCAGAACTTGCCCTGCTTGTGAGCGGCCATCGTTGCCTGGGCGGCTTTATAGGCATACTTGTGATTACGCAATGGAAAGTGTTTGAAGACCATATTGACCTTTTGTGGATTTCGCTCGAGCACCTGCTCGAGTAACGGCACCAGCCGGGCACAGTACGGTCATTCGAAATCACTGAAAACCGCCACGGTGACCGGTGCATCGGCGGGGCCCTTGATCGGGGAACCCCGGGTCGAAATTTCCTCCACAAAATCGATCGTAATTACCTGGACCGATTTGCTTGTCCGGCTCAGCAGAAAGAGCATGTCCTCACGCGGGCCGGCTTTGATTTGATCGACATCCGGTCCGACGCTGATCGTGTCCTTGAGTTGACCACGGGTGGAATAAATGGCGATTGAGCCGTCGCTGGTGAGAATATAAATCCACTTGTTGTTCGAGGATACCAGCATGTCGATGGGGGCCTGGTCCAGTTGCAGCTTTTGCCGAACCTGCCAGTCGGTCTTGGCCAAAGCCGGCATGGCCAAACCAACGCACGTAATGATGATCACCATGATTTTGCTGATCCGTCTTTGCATTTGCTACAGCCTCCTTAAGTTAATTGACTGGTTGAGCACCCCGGCAAACGGCACACGGGCCCAACCAACTTTTTTGTCTTTACTGAAAGCCAGACTAACCGGTCAATCGCAGTTTGTCAAATCCAAATAAATTAGGGTGAACCATTCCAAAGATGGATCACCCTCGTCTAAATTGATAAGTTAGAAAACTTATTATGAATCGCGACAGTGTTCTTCACAAAACCGGGGGCTTGAACTGCAGTCCCAGGTTCCGTCATCGTTCTGTCTGCAATTTTCTGCCTCAAAATAGCATCTTTCAAAACAGATGCTTTCCATTTTTGACATACTATCTGCCATAGGCATAGCCCTCCTTTGTAGGTTTGCGGAAGCCCCTTACTATTCTGGGGTACAGTTATAATCTAATCACTGCGCGATAAAAGGCAACCGCTGCGGGGACATTTTGGAATGTCGAATGTCGAATGACGAATGTCGAATGATGGAATTGCTTCGCTTTTTGTCATTTCATGAATTTAAAAAGACTGAGCAAAGCGATTCCATTTAGAACTCCCCCTTTTCTAAAAGGGGGCTGGGGGGATTTTTAAATTCTGCGGCCTTTAGGTCACGTCTTTAGCGTGATTCGCTTTAAATGTAGTTTCACACGAGCGGAGGCCGGCGGTCGCGGGCGTCCAGTCTGATCAAAGAAAAGAAACTTCAAAAACCAAATTTTGGATTTTGGAATGCGGATTTTGGATTTAAGATATTTCCGCATTTTGGATTGCGGATTGCGGATTGCGGATTTAAGGTATTCTGTCTATTTTAAAATGACTGAGCGACCTGTGGGGTCGTAGCCCGAAGGGCGAAGCCCCAAGCGATTCCACCATTCGTCATTCGTCAATCGTCATTCGTCATTTCATGAAGTTTCACACGAGCGGAGGCCGGCGGCCGCGGGCGTCCAGTCTGATCGGAATAGAAACTGCAGCAAATCGACGCAGTTTCCTATGAACTCATTTGCCGTTTCGTCCTCGTCCTCGTGCTCGTCCTCGAAGCTTTTGAGCCGTTTTCAAACCCGAGGACGAGGACGAGCACGAGGACGAGCACGATTTAGAATCACTTCCTTGGGGTTAATGCAGATGTTGTTTCATAAGAGGGAAGCCGCTGCCCCTGAGGCTCCAGTTGTAGGATGGGCACAGCCGACCCTACGACTTCGCCATTCGTCAGTCGTCATTCCTCCAGCTACCTGCTATCGGCCCTAAAAATCCCCATGTCAGACACGAGATATTCATGAAAAGCACTTCCGCTGTAGGATCTATCGCCGCGCTTAATGGTCGCTCCTTTTTCCTGAAATGCCATGAAGTTTACAAAACCGAGGAGACCCGGCAGGCTTCTATCCAAAGTCACTGTATTGTCGGCGAATAGCAAGACGTTGAATTCTCCCGCTTTGTAGGCAACGCTCCGGGGCCTTGAAACACCGTGCGCGCTTTCCTTTCTCCAATCGTCTTCGATAATCTCGACTTCCTCGTTATAAAATTCGGCCGCAACCTTACCGGTCTTGCGATCAAGCAAAGTCAGATGCTTGTAAGTGTAGGCATCAAAACCATCATCAAGAGACCGTATCGCGTAAATCACAGCGATATGCTGCCGCGTCGTTACTTCCGCCCATGACCATCCGTTCATTCTCATCGGCCAGGGCACGTACGCGGCCGGTACCATATGATCAAAATAGGCATTGCCCCGCTTTACCCAAAACCGTTTGCCGTCAATTGTGATCATCCCCCCGATTTTTCCGTTGGCGTATTCGTAGGTCGTGAAATCCAGCGGTGCCTTCGCCCGCTCCAGGGTTTTCGTGACCCGCGGTTTAAAGAACATGGAAAACTCGATGTTATCCAAGTGGTCGTTGACGGTGTAGCCGGTGGCGGCGGAGCCGAAAAATGCCGACGACGTGTCCGGGAAGTGAAACAGTAGATAGGCTTTGTGAATCCCGATGGAGTTGCCAATCGCAGATCGGGGGACATAGGCATCATTGTAGGCGAAGCGATTATTGCCATCTTCATCGTATAGTGCTGCAAATTTAAACAAATGAGAAAGCTGCCTGCTCCCATCCGTAATTGATGGACTTTCCTGGTGCCCCATTGTTGAAAACCAACCCACCGAACGCTTTTCCCCGTCCTCGGCTTCCAGCTGCAGCTGACCGTTGAGATACCACCATTCCGCCAGGTAAAACGCTCCGTAATCGGTTTCCAAATGGCCGCCTTCCGTTAAATCGTTACAGCATTTCATCCTTATTCCCAACCCGGACAAGCCGGAAATGAATATTGATTATTGAACCTTGAACCTGTCAATTTTGGTTATTGAAAAATAAATCACAATCGGGTTAAATATTGCAAAATTGATCGCAATAGGGTTAACTATTGCAAAATAGATCACAATTTGCTTAATATATCAGCAAACGGTCAAACATCAATCGATTTCAACCGGCAATTCTATCTGGTTTTATCTTTTAACGTATCCTGCTGTCTGTGAATCCTTGAATATTTAAGTCCAGTTGATCGGGGGAAAATAAGATGAAGTGCTCCAAATGCCGATGCGACAACCCCGAAAGTGCCAAATATTGCAATGAGTGCGGCCAAAAATTGACATCCGCCGCCAGGCCGGTTACGCAACCGCCTTCTTTTGAAGATAAATTATCCAGGATTCAACGCCATCTTCCCCAGAGCCTCACCGAGAAAACTATAACCCAAAGGGACCGAATCGAAGGTGAACGTAAACACGTCACGGTCATGTTTTGCGACATGGAGGGCTTTACGCCCCTGGTCGAGCGGCTTGGGCCCGAAGAGTCCTACGATATCATGGATCAGATCTACGAAATTCTAATTCGGGAAGTCAACGACTTTGAGGGCACGGTGAACGAAATGACCGGCGACGGGATCATGGCCCTTTTCGGGGCACCGATCGCTCTGGAAGAAGCGCCCCAGCGCGCACTTTGGTCGGCCCTGTCCATCCATCGGGAATTGGCCAAATTCAACAGTCAAGGAAAGGCGCCCGGACCCATCCGGATGCGAATCGGGGTCCATTCAGGACCGGTCGTGGTGGGTACCCTGGGCAATGACCTGCGGGTGGAATTCAAGGCCGTGGGCGATACGGTCAATTTGGCATCCCGCATGGAAAGCATGGCTGAGCCCGGAGCCACTTATGTGACCGGGGAAATACACCGGCTGACCCGGGGACTTTTCCGGTTCAAAGCTATCGGCAAAAAGACGGTAAAAGGAAAATCCGAGCCCATTACCATTTACAAGCTGCTGTCGGCCAGGGAGGATATCTATCGCCACCGGCTGGGCGCTGAGCGAATGATCTACTCCGAGATGGTGGGACGGTCCCGGGAATTCGACCAACTGGTGCATCAGTTGGAAAAGCTCATCAAGGGCGAGGGCTCGATCGTTAACATCATCGGCGAGGCCGGCGCCGGCAAATCACGACTGCTGACCGAATGGAAAAAGCACGATCTCGTCAAGAATGTCACGCTAGTTGAGGGAAGAGCGATTTCCATGGGCCGGAATTTGAGCTTTCATCCGATCATTGGCCTGTTGAAGCAATGGATGCGCATCCGAAGCAGCGATAATGACGCGGTGGCTGAAAAAAAACTGGAGACCGCCGTCCGGTCGCTTTATCCGGATCGTTTCGGCGAGGTGATCCCGTTCATCGCAACCCTGATGGGACTCAAGCTTTCGGATAAATACCAGAAAAGGATTAAGGGCATTGAGGGCGAGGCCCTGGAAAACCTGATCCTGAAAAGCGCCAAGGAACTGTTGATCAGGGCCTGCGAATTAACGCGTCTGGTAGTTGTCATCGACGACCTGCACTGGGCCGATACGAGCTCCATCGAGCTTTTAATTTCGTTGTTGCGCCTGACAGAAACCCAGAATATTCTTTGGATCAATCTGTTTCGGCCCGGCTATGAGGAGACGGGGCAGAGGCTGGTAGATGTCATCAAGGAGAAATTTTCCGACTTTTACGTGGAGTTGGCGCTGGAGCCCCTGGACGAGGACTTGAGTGAAAAGCTGATCGGCAACATGGTAAACGTTGGCGGACTGCATCATCCTGTCATCGGGCAAATCGTGCAGCGCGCCGGCGGCAATCCGTTTTTCATTGAGGAGGTCGTGCGCTCGTTTATCGACGAAGGGGCCGTTGTTCTCAAAAACGGGAAATTCGAAGTGACGGAAAAGATCGAAACCATTGCCATCCCGCGTACCATCAACGATGTGCTGATGGCCAGAATCGACCGCCTGGAGGAAAAGACCCGCTACCTGCTGAAGGTGGCATCCGTGATCGGCCGGCATTTTTTCCACCGCATCATTTCCGATGTGGTGCGCGGCATTCAGGATCTGGATGCCAAGTTGAACTATTTAAAAGATATACAGCTTATCCGGGAACACCAGCGAATGCAGGAACTGGAGTACCTTTTCAAACATGCCCTGGCCCAAGAAGCCGCCTATGATTCCATTTTGCCTCAGCGGCGCAAAACGCTGCACCTGCAGGTGGCGCGCACCATCGAGAAGGTCTTTGGAGACAAGCTGCACGAATTCTATGGGATGCTGGCCTATCACTACTCCAGGGCCGATAACCTGGACAAGGCCGAGGAGGCCCTGGTAAAGGCCGGTGAAGAGGCCCTGAAATCGTCAGCCTCCAGCGAGGCCCTGCATTACTATCAGGAAGCGCTCGATATCTATTTGCGAAAATACGGTGATACTGCAGATCCTGAAATCGTTGCGGAGTTGGAGAAAAATATTGCCGTCGCTTTGTTTAACCGGGGTCTGTACGAGGAAGCCGTCGTATATTTTGATAAAGCGCTGAATTTCTACTGGGGAAAAAAAACAAAAAGTCCGCTGGTCTCAGGCTGCAGATTTTTGTCGGAATTCTCACACCTGCTCATAAGCCTGTATCTGCCGGCCCTGAAATTTAAAAGGACTCCGACCGAACGGGATCTCGATGCGCTGGAACTTTTTCTTAAAAAACTGAAAGCCTTGTCCGTCATCGATGCCAAAGTCTATTTCGTCGATTCATTTCAATTCTACAAGCGGCTCGCCAAATTTGATTTAACCAAATTCGAAGGCGGGATCGGTTTCTTTGCGGGCGCCAGCACCCTTTTTTCATTCACGGGCATTTCTTTCAGGTTGAGCAGAAAAATATTGGATTATGCGGCTGCCAGGGTCTATGAAGATAAGGAAAAAATGTTTATTGTTCATGATTTATGCGAGACGATCCACGACTACATGCAGGGCAACTGGAATTCGATCAGGGACCCCGATGATGAGCTGGTCAATAAAAACCTGAATGTCGGTGAAGTATATTGGACATCACAGCACTACCACTGGCACGGATTGCCGCAGCTCTACCAGGGAAATTTGGACGTTGCGGAAGGTTTGGTACATAGATTAGCCGACATTCATGATCTTTTCGAGAACGATCTTTGCATAATGCTTAAATTACTCCTGAGCACCGGACTGTTGATGGAGCGTCGTAAATTTGATGAGGCCTTGCAGGAAATCGAAGCAGGAATTGTATTCGGACAGAGAAACAACCTGGGAACGACCTTAATACATATGTTTTCTTGCAAGGCGCGGATAGATATTTTAAAGGGAAATATCGAGGAGGCGAAAAGCGCGCTGGATCAGGCCGAAAAAATCAAGGGCGAAGTGGAAACCGTGCCGTGGATGCTGTCCAATTACTGCTGCGGCCGGGTGGAGTATGATCTGTTCCGGTTGAACGAATCCATAGAGAGCGGCGCCATCCGGCAAGTCAATGGCTACGGTCAAACGGCTCACAAATCTGCCGAAGCCCTGTTAAAGCAGTCACAGAAGGTAGCCCAGCACCGCACGGAAGCCCATCGACTAATGGGCGTTTACTACTGGTTGACGAAAAAGCAGAAAAAAGCCCTCAAATGGTGGGATCGATCGATAAAAGAGGGCGAGCGCCTCGGAGCGCGTCTGGAGCTTGCAAGAACTTACTTTGAGGTCGGCAAACGCCTGCTTGAAGACGGGAGCAGGTCCAGCTCGCTTAGTGGAATCAAGGCCGAAGCCTATCTTGAAAAAGCAGGCACATTGTTCAATGAAATGGACCTGCAGTGGGACAATGCGGAATTGGAGCGGGTCGCCGGGAACGCGGGGATAAGTTTATAGATTGCTTTTGGTAAAAGTGACCTAGGCTTGGGCGCAACTTATTGGTTTCAGGTGTCGGGTTTCGGGTGTCGGGTGTCAGCGGCGGCTTTCAGCTGCAAGACAGCCGGCCTGATCGGAAAAGAAACTTCAAAATGTAAATTTTGGATTTTGGAATGCGGATTTTGGATTTAAGGTATTTCCGCATTTTGGATTGCGGATTGCGGATTGCGGATTTAAGGTATTCTGTCTATTTTAAAATGACTGAGCGACCTGTGGGGTCGTAGCCCGAAGGGCGAAGCCCCAAGCCGAAGGCGACGTGTGGGGTCGAAGCTCGACGTGTTGGGTCGTAGCTGAAAGCGAAGCCCCAAGGCTGAAGCGATTCCACCATTCGTCAATCGACATTCGTCATTCGTCATTCATTGAAGTTTCACACGAGGTAACCTGGGCGCTAAGTCCTGACACCTGAACACTGACACCTGAAACCTGAAGACTATTAACGCACGCGACTCATCGATAATAAACTATCGATACGATTTCGCCAAAAGTCCATGGAAATCAGCGTCATCCAAATGCCATGAATAATAATATCGCCATCATCGGTGCCGGCCCGGCAGGCTCGATGCTGGCTGTTAAACTTGCCTCCCGTGGGAACAATGTGCGCCTCTTTGACCCCCGAGTACCCTGGGAAAAGCCTTGCGGCGGCATGCTGGGATCCGACACGCTCGATGCGCATCCTGAACTGAAGGACTATCCCTTTCCCGTCAAGCAATGCCACGCAATGGTTTATATCTCTCCCCGCAATGAGCGCACACGGGTGCCGGCCCAAAAGGCGATCCCGGTCATTTCGCGTCTGGATCTCAGCCGCTACCTGCTGGACCTGGCCCAAAATTCCAGCGCAGCGTTTATTCCCCAAAAGGTTTCGAAAATCTCACGGCACAATTCCGGCTGGTCGATCGAAACCAGGGATGCCGTTTATCAGGCCGACCTCGTTATCGGGGCCGACGGTGTCAACAGTGTGGTGAGAAAAGCCACCATCGGAAATTTTCCTGAGCAGCACCTTTCACTGACCTGCGGCTACATTTTGACGGGTGTGCCCGAAGGCCAGTATGTTATCAAATTTCTTGACATCGCGGGCTATATATGGGTCTTCTCGCGATACGATCACACCAGTGCCGGCATTGGCGCCGCCTTTGGAACGTTATCAGGCAAAGATCTTTTTGAAAAGCTGCATGGATTTCTCGCTGAAAATTATCCCGAATTCAAAATAAAGAAAAAATACTCGGCGCTGATCGCGGCGGTTGCCGATGAATACTTTTTTGACCGGCCCTGCAGCGGTGACGATTGGATGCTTGTCGGAGAAGCTGCCGGCCATGTCGATCCGGTTAGCGGAGAAGGCATCCATTATGCGTTCGGGTCGGCCAAAGCCGCTGCCCAGGCCATCGGGGACAATGATATTCGTACCTATGAGGACCTGTGGCGGGATCGTTATCAGGAACGCTTGAAGCAGGGTGCCGCTTTCAAACAGAGCCTGTTAGACATGGCCCGGGATTTCGGGCCGGAGATTATCGGCGCGATGATGTATGCGCGTTCCGTAAGAAATATTGCTGATGCAGGATAAAATCGAAAAACTGCGGTCATGGTGTTCCGAAATTAACTTCGCTGATGCAGACCTATCAAGCGAGGAAGAAGACTTCCGCCGTCAATTCAACCAGGCGATCATCGCGCTGTGCAGGTCTTTGCCTCCGTCAACCCAGACCGATGCCATCCTGTTCTTTACAAAATACCTGGTGACGCCGGTTGGCCGGGAGCTCAATTTTTTCAGGAATTACTATGCACCGGCCTGGTCAATCTTGTATTGGCTCATCCACATGCACCCCGGAGACAAACTGCCGGACCCCGAAGACATTGATAATGCCGTCACCGCCCATGCCATGGCCCTGTTGCTGCATCCCCTGGACGACCATCTACACGACGGTCAACTACCGGCGACACATCTGACGGTGCTTTTAAGAAGCCAGGCGTGGATGATCATGAACACGGCCCTGAATCAATTAATCCGCGGGGTCGAGAACGGTGAGAAAATTGTGCGGGAGTTTGTCGACAGTTACTATTCCAGTGTCGACCGGTCGGAAGGAATCCGGACCCTGGACGATTACTGTAATATGTTCCGCAACCAAATGGCTACCTGGTTTATTGTGCCGGTGCTCATGACCAAAAAAATGGCAACCGCTGAATCCCTCGCCCGTGCCATTCAGAAGGCATATGGTTCATTCGGCATTGCCTGGAGATTGCTGGACGATCTCCGGGATATCGAAACCGATTTGCGCAACGGGTACCACTCGGCCATTTTTACATGCCTGCCTGAACACCTGCAAGCGCTGTGGGACAAAGGCGGGCCGGGAACAGGCAACGGCCATGTTGAACCTATTTTGGACTACATCCGGCAACACCGGATTATCGACACAATATCGGGGCGGTTGTGCCGTGAACTGGAATCCGCCGCAGCCATTGCCGACGGCTGTGAGATGGAAAGCTTGGCAATTGAGTTGCGCTGCCTGGCCGGCCCCCTGGAAAATTTGCAGAACTTGGTCTGGTGAAGGATCAGTTGAGAGTTATTCGTTATCAGTTATTGGTTATCAGTTATTGGTTATTGGTTATCAGTTATCAGTTATCAGTAATCAGTAACCAGCTATTGGTTTGAAAGGAACCATAATGATTTTGGATTTTAGATTTTGGATTTAAGGTATTCTGTCATTTTAATGTAGAATGATAGAGCGGCCTGTCGGGTCTTAGCCGAAGGCGACGTGTGGGGTCGTAGCTCGAAGAGCGAAGCCCCAAGCCTGAAGTGATACAATAAATCCGCAATCCGCAATCCGCAATCTGCAATCAGGTTTCCGCAATCCTGAGGGACGGCAGCTTCCCAGATGAAATCGGTTATGAATCTACCCGTTGAAGGCATGAAAGATCCCGGCCTTATTGAAGAAAACCTCAGCATCGAGGTTACCACGAACTGCAACAGCATGTGTCCGCACTGCTTTGCCCGGACCGGGATTTCAGAGCACGTCAGCCTGCCGCTTGATCTTGCCAGAGCGATCAGCGCCGAAGGTTATGCGGCGGGCTACCGTCGTCTGCATGTGACGGGTGGTGAACCCTTGCTCTGGACCGGTCTGTTCGATCTGCTGGATGATGCGTTTCTAACGGGTTATGAAACCGTCTTTTTGAATACCAACGGTACGCAGCTGACCGGGGAAGTCAGCCGGCGGCTGGCGGAATACGGCGGCCTGGCGATTTCGGTCAGCCTGCAGGGATCCCAATCACTGCATGACCATGTGCGCGGGGCGGGATCATACGAGCAGACGATGCGGGGTATTGAAAAAGCGCTTGACGCGGGCATCGGACTTATAATATTTACAACTACCGGCAGAAGCTTGCTGTCCGAATTGGCCGGTTTTGTCGATGAGACATACAAAAGATTTCCCGACATATTGAGTCTAACCGTTATACAGCTCATCCGGGTCAGGAACGATACGGTTGACCTTTCTGAAGAACTGCTTACTCCCGAAGATTTTATACGGCTGGTGCGCACGGCAGCGCTATTGAACCTTTACGGAAATAGAACCGATGTGCTCTACGCGCCCCTGGCTAACCTGGCCGCGAAACTGATGGATATGCCCTGGATACCGCGGTCGCAGCCGCTGTACACCGAGGGCAGCTTGATGGTCAGGGCCAATCGCGATATAACCCTGTCCCATGCCGTGCGGGATGACTTCTTCAGATTTGAACCCGGTGTGATTCGGAACGTGCTGGCCTCCGGTGCCTACCGCAAGGCCGTTGAGCCGGATACGACAACCTGTCCATCGTGCAAGTTTGCCGAGCTTTGCCCGGCAAACGGCCTGCTGCGGCCCGCAGGATGGTTTATGGACATGACCCCGCAGGTACCTTACTGCCGGCGGGTGCTGGATAGGGTTGTCAGGTGACCACGTCCGTCCCAGAAGGGATTACTGACACGCTAATTGAGGCAAGAATTTTTTAATTCGGTGTTATTGGTTATTTGTTAATTGTTATTCGGAAATGGTTGTATATCTGATTTTATCCCAACCCGGATAAACCGGAAATAGCCACAAAGCCACTAAGACACAAAGAAAAAAAAATTATAAAAACTTCGAGTCTATATAAAATAAAATAAGGAAAGGGTATTAGTCTATTTTATTTCACCCCCACCCGGCCTCCCCGCTCGGCTGAGCTTGTCGCAGTCCATCAAAGGGGAGGTGTTTAACTTCCCTCCCCCCCGAAAAGATCTCGGGATCGTAGACCCGCGGGAGGGATTGAGGGAGGGGGGTAAAATGACATGATCCTTTAAATTGTAGATAGATCCGAAAAACTTCGTGTCTTGGTGTCTTGGTGGCGAAGATCTTGAATTTGATAAATCTTTCGCAAACATGATGTAATATAAATAAGCGCTAAATCAACCGATTCCAATAACCCAGCATCGGAAGCTGCCTGTTCCGTGCGGGCCGGGTTAAACCCTGCTCCTACCAACAGGTTGATTCTTTCAAACCAATAACCAACAACCATTAACCAATAACGAATAACAAACAACTCTCAACTGCTTTTGCCGCAATTGAGGTAACAGGAAAAATCAACAAAGGAGGTATCAATGGCTGGTATTATTGATTTCTTTACTGACATGGGTGGAGATGCCGCTTTGGCGGGAGAGTTCATCACAACGATTGCGCAACCTGATTGTACCCAGCAGGATCTTTTGGATTTTTTTAATGACAAAGGCTACCAGGACGTCACTGCGGAAGATGTCGGCAAGTTATTTGCCAATCGTAAAAACCTGAAGGACGAATTTGAGATACCGGTAAGGGCGGACTATTAATCCCTAACCGGGCAAGCCGGAATTGAAGATTGAAGATTGAAGATTGAAGATTTGTGGTATCGCTTCGCTCTGTCTTCTAAATTTAAATTGATAGCATTTCTCATATATTCAATCCGACTATAGCATAAATCCTGCGCAAACATGATGTGATTTCATTAAAAAGGCCCTTGACTGTTTTCCGAGACCGTGCTGTAAAAAGTGGCCCCGGCGGGCAGCAATGGTGAATGTTTGAGGTTTCAGGTGTCAGGGATCCGAGGAGCTAAATCCTGACACCCGACACCCGAAACCCGACACCCGAACACTGCTGGTAATGGCTGTCACCTTCATTATCCCGCTGGGGAAACCATTGCTGGATTATCCGGGACCGGATCCTTATTAGAACCACAGCGTTGACTCCGCGAAACGGTGGCCCGGGGCTGAAAAGCAATTGGTCAATGAATAGGGCTCGGCCCTTTTCGGGTCCAGGGCGTCCCTGGGCAGCTCCTCAAAAAGCATCAGCGGAATGGCCAGGCGCGTACCCGTGGGCTCGATTCTTTTAAGGCGGGTGTTGCCATACCAGATGGAAAGCACAGCATCCCGCGGGCAGGTGTTCATATTGATGATCAGCATATCTTTGGATATGGATGCGTGCAACCTGAGGGTTAACGGTTCTTCGCCCCAGATATGCAGGGTCGGGTCGCCGATGACGTGGTAAATTTCGAACTGTCTGCGTGTGTTTTCATTGATGCCGTGGGCGGTCAGCAGGTAGGCCTTGGAGTAGTTCAGGATGTCGCCCATCCGGTAGTATTTGATCGGATATCGCATGGTGGTCACGGGATAGGTCGGTATGGCCCCCGGCCAGATGGCATCATACAGGGCCTTGATCATGCTGTCGTTGCGCCAGGATCCCGACAACTCCGTGGCTGCGATCAGGGACGGGGCGCCCCCCTTCAAGGCCAGAATCGCCTCGGCGAAACATTCATCCTGCCGGTCGAAGCTTCCGGTCAGACAATTGATGCTGAAAAAAATAGACTGCCGATGGCTGGAGATGGTTTCAACATCGGCGTTCTTAAAAGCTGGGTTGGCCCACCCATCTTTACCGCCGTGGCCCCGATGGCCGACGATCAGTTGACCTTCACTGACGTGGCCGATCAGGCGCTTGGTCGCGACACCTCCGTTTCTTTTGTATAAGATCGACTCTTTGACTTTGAGCGGCACCGGTGTGCCGTCACTGTACTCGAGCGGATTCCGGGTGTTGGCGACATAAACCCGATTCACCTTGAAGCCGTGGGACATCATGTGATCCCGAATGCTTTCCATGGTTTTCATATAGGCCATATCGGCCCGGCCGTCCTGCTTCCCGCTTTCATCGACATCCTGAAAATAAGCCGCCACGGTCATGCGATTGTAATATTCCCGATCGTGGGGTGGATTTTTTTCATAGCGAATAATCTGATCCACGATATCCAGGCCTTCCTTTTCCGTGCGGGCCGGAATGCGTCCGCCCGCGATCCAGGGTATAATACAATCCGATTCGTCTTGCGCGTCCCGGTGGGTAAAAAAATAGAGGTCCGATGTGTTGGCCGTATCACCGCTGGTCGGGATATGCGCCACATCGCCGAATAGCAGCACATATCGCAGCGGTGAAAATCGCTCCTTGCGCTTTTTGCGTATAAAGTCTTTTAACTTGGCGAAATCGCCCTTATCCGGACCGGTGATGGTATCGATGCTGACGGCTTCGGTTTCGATTCCCTTTTTCTGCTTCCATTCGGCCAGCTGTCGGGCGGGCTTTTCAAATTCAGCGCCGTAAATGATGTAATATTCGGGGATAGCGGGCCTGGCGGTTATTTGCGTAACCGGTAGCTTGAGGACCTCTTCCTTTTCGAAACAGCTCCGGCTGGGATTGAAAATCAGGTTGCCGAAACCCTCCAAGCTCCGTGACCGGTCCGAAAATATCCAATTGTCAAACTCGCGTGTATACTCTTCCTGCCCCTTAACGGTGTTGCCGGGCAGCAGCTCGATGGTCACCCTAATATTGCTGTAGGCATGCAGCAATTTCTTTTTGGGATTATACAGCAAGGGCCGGATATGGATGCAGATCACCCGGTAGCCGTCCATATACATCGGCCGGCTGAGTTCGATGACATCATCGGGGTAGAATTGGTCCTGATTGTAGACGCTCTCATCAAATTCCACTATTCCCGCATCCTCGTCTTTGCGATTTTCCTGGGCTGGTTTTATTTTCATGTCCTGATAAACCACCGGATCATTTTTTTCGACTTCAAATTGAAAGTCGCAGCCCGGCGGAATCTGAACAAACCGTCCGAAGGACGGCAGCAGCGGCTTGCCGCTCTCGGAGAAAAACCCGGTCCCCGATATTCCCACCTCGTGCAGTTGGTCCGGCATCAATTCCCGCAAGCGGTTGTCACTCACCTTGTGTTTCTGTTCTGATACGGCAATTCCCGGGAAAATATAGGATATCTCCAGTTTGTTTTTATCCATTTTAAATTCTACCAGTGGCTTTTCACCATGAGTTTTCAGGTCATGGCCCGCGGGAAGATTAGTGGCATTCAGTGATTTTAATTGCGGCATGGGGTCCTCCTTTTATTGTCGCAGATAATCTGATTATTTGGGCTAGATTAGAGACAGTCGGCTATACCATCTGTCCAAGCGGATAATGGTTTTGGGTTTCAGGTGTCAGGTGTCAGGTGTCAGTAAAAAACGAATCATGAATACTGAACCCTGATTGGGTTGAAGCTGAAAGTCACCAGCGGTGTATAAAATGCGGATTCATGAACGATTTCCTTCCAAGGGGTCGACTTCCGTTCCTGACACCTGACACCTGACACCTGACCCCCGAAATCTGAACATTGCTGGCAAATGGTGCCAACTTCATCAGGCATCCGGGATAGGGCAATTTGTAGCGGTCAAAACAACCAAAGCCGCCACCCTTTACGTTTATACCAATCAAAAGTCTTCATTTCTGACTCATAAAGGTCCGGCGCCAAAATCTTGATACGGTCGGCCAAATTGAGCTTCATGGCCGGAATCAGTTCCCGTGCGAGTCTGCGGTTCGAATAGAAGCGTTCGATCATTTCCGGCGCATCGCTGTTCCGATTTAGATGGGTAAGGTACCTGAGCGGTTCATTTAAGGCATCTTGAAAATCCACGTACTTCTTTGAGTCTAGAGACCATTTAATCCAGTCTTCAAGATCCTTCAATATAATCTCGATATCATAATCTTGCGGTCGTTGGAATATCTTGCTGCCGGGCAGGACGTGCAGATTTTCAATCCAGTATATAAATCCTCCCGCCTTGACCACCCGGCGCATCAATTCCTGGGATTCTGCAAATTCCAAGGCGGTCTCCCCCGGCAGATTGCTGATCCAGGAAGTGACGGCCATCCCGCCCCGTGCGGCAATTTGTTTAACGCTGCCGAGAATTTGCCGGGAGTCGGAATTGCGGCCCATTCTTTTTAATAGAGAATTGGAGCCGCTTTCGCATCCCATGGTGTACCTCAGGAATTTAGCCTCAATCATTTTATCCAGTAACTTGGTATTTTCGAATATGACGGGATGGGTTTCCAACTCGAAATACAGACCGAGGTGTTCCTCAATGATGTTTTCAATCAACTCCTTCATAAACGAAGGGTTTAGAAAGTGAGTCTCCCCCAAAAATAGTCCCCGCATTCCGTAATCCTGATAAATTCGCACTTGCTCCAGGATTTTGTCGATGGTTACGGTTTGATATTTACGGGCATTGATGATTTTGTTATTGCCGACGCAATAGGCGCACTGTTCCGGGCAGCGCCCGCGTGAGATATTGATATAATGCCGTTTTTGCCATGAGATATTTTCAAAAGGCGGTGAATCCGGCCGGATGACCGGAATTTCGGCCGGCGGCAGCGAACAGCCGGCACCGGGCGCATTATAGATAAAGTTATCATTGCCGCTCCTGAAAGCAAGGCCTGCAACATCATTAAAATCAGAGGCTTGGGAGACCAGGAATTTTTCAAGAACATTCCGGAATATTTTTTCCCCTTCCCCCAGGATGATCCCGTCGATATTGGGCGATGCGGCTAAAAACTGCCGCCAGCAGGCTGTCGCCATGTATCCGCCCAGAAAAACTTTGCTGTCCGGAAACAGCTTTTTATATAGGTTCGAAATATAGACCGCCCCGCCGCTGTATAAGTAAAAATGGGTCTGTATGCCACAGACATGCGCCGGGAATTTTTGCAATATTTTTTCGATGGGATTGTCCAGCTGATCTTCATTCAGGCCGAAGCGCTTTATGGATTCCATCAAATGCGGAATATGAACGACTCGCACGCTGAAGCCGCTGTCGTGCAAATACTGGGCGACATGAATCATTCCCAGTGGAATTACCGCCGACAGGTCCTCGTGGTCCACCGAATCCTGCGGGGGCTGCATGGTCCCGTCGCGACCGTAGCCATAGTGGGTTGATATCAGAACGGCATCGTACATGATTGCCTGCTATTGGGAGATTGAACTGAGGGAAGTTTCATTTATGTTTCGGATCTATAAACAATACGGTGATCAATTTCGATCGGCTCGAAATGTTTAATCCACAGATTTCGCAGATTACACAGATTGCAATACACGTGTTAAGGCGATAGCGAAATCTGCCGGGTTTAATTCCCCGTCCCGCTTCAGTTCAGCAGGACGGCGTTTGAATAGAATTTATCGTACTTTGATACTCCGCGGCTAGCCGCTGGGCAGTTCATTCACTGGCTTGGAACCGACCTGCCCGAGTTTGGTTTTAATAAACTCCAAAATAGCAATTAGTCAACCGTTTCTTCATTTCCCGGTGAGCCCGGCGGGGATTGTTTTTGCGGCACAGACGGTTGTACGCCGGATGAGACTGGCGGCACCCCGGGGGGAGATCGCCGGATGCGGCGGCCGAAATTTAAGTTTGACAATGATGATCGAGCTGGGGTAAGCGTATGTAGTCCATTTTAAATCCAAACATTCTATTTCTGATTCTTGTTTCCCACCTGACCGGAATCGACGCTTCACTATTTGAATCGAAGCTGATATCTGATCCGCTTTTGTGTCCTCTTGAATAGCCAATATTTCAATTGTTTTTTAAGATGTTTAAAACAATTCAGCGAAAGGAGGCGCAATGACTATTTCAAGAAGAGATTTCCTAAAAAAAGTGAAAGCAAATAAACTCGGCTTGAGTGTTATTGATGCAACCACAGCCATGCAAGGCCAGGGTCCTACCATTAGCCAGGGTGGAAGACTGGTGGATATGAACCTGATTATCGCCAGTAAAAACGCACTGGCGGCCGATATGGTCGCTGCCAATATTATGGGATTTGAGCCCGATGAAATTGACACCTTTAAATGGGCCTGGAAAGCGGGGATGATTCCGTCGAGCCTAAACGATATTCAAATCGTCGGAGAAAAAATTGAAAAAGTTCGAAAGCAATTCAAAAGGCCTCGAGTAATTCCATATACTATGATTTCCGATTGGTACGGGCCTTCCTGCGGTTAAAATCGAAGTGTATCCACAAGTTGGAAAAGCCGAAGGGCTTCAGAGTCAAAAGTGCCCATTAACAAGACTTAGATAGAAGCCTCATCCCGCGAAGCGGGGTGTCTGAAGGGGTATAGATAGTACATGATTTAGAAGTTCTTCATCAACAGCTTACCCTAGCTTATTTAGTGCCGTTCCCACCACCATTTTTGTCCGGGGTGGCGTTAAAGGCGTTGTGGACGTCAGAAGGCCTGAATTGGAAAACCGAGAAACGGATTTGCTATATTGTGTTTCATCAAAATGTTCCATGTGTTCTGAGGATATATAAAACAAACCTGAAAATCGGCCTGGTTACAAGTATTGGCAAGCTATCTGAAAGCGGATAAGGCTTGGAGAACAGACGCAAAGTGATTGACATCCGCGCGGTTTGAGATATACACACGTACCATTCCAAAGAAAAACAAACCCTAAATAGGGTTTGGTTCCTCACCCGCGCTCCATTGGATGATAGAAAGGATTGTCATGAGTAATCACCCTATAGGATTTATGAGCTATGTCCGCTTGGATGATCAACACGAGATGGGACGGTTGAGCCAATTCTGTGAACGCCTCGCTGGTGAAGTGCGTTTACAGACGGGTGAGAGGTTTGATATTTTTCAAGATCGAAACGATATCGCCTGGGGCCAACAATGGCAACAACGGATCGATGAGTCCTTGGACTCCACTACTTTTCTCATTCCAATCATCACACCAAGCTTCTTCAAGAGCGCGGGATGCCGCACGGAAATGGAACGCTTCCTTGATCGCGAGAAGCGTTTAGGGAGAAGCGACCTGATCCTGCCAGTTTATTATGTCAACTGTCTCATCCTAAACGATGAGATTAAGCGGGAAGAAGATCCGCTGATGAAGGTCATCGCAGCGCGTCAGTACGCAGATTGGCGGGAACTGCGATTCGAGCCCTTCACGTCACCGCAAGTGGGAAAAAGGTTGGCGAAAATGGCTACACAAATCGCCGAGGCTTTGGAACGAGGTCAGCCGAAACGCGAACCTGCGGCGATACCCACAAAGAGCAGAGAAGACGATTCCTTGGAGAGTGCTGAACCCATGGAGTCCTCCTCTCTACTGGGAGAGGACTCGCACGGACGTATGTCAAAGACAGAGCCCCCAACTATAGTTGTGGATGCTTTTCACCGCGGCGATCACACTACTTTGGCGGACGCACTAGCAGCGGCTAAACCGGGCGACAGGATTCTCGTGCGGCCCGGCTTATATCGGGAAGGCGTCGTGGTTGATAAGCCCGTCGAGATAATCGGCGACGGTGAACTCGAAAACATTGTAATCGAGGCCAATGGGAAAAGTACGATTGTGTTTAGGGCAAACATGGGACGCATCGCTAATCTCACACTACGGCAGACTGGCGGCGGAAAATGTTACTGCGTTGATATCGGTCAAGGGCGTCTCGATCTCGAAGGATGCGACGTTAGTAGTCGAAGTCTCTCTTGTATAGGGATTCGTAATGAGGCTGACCCTCGATTGAAACGCAACCGCATCCACGATTCAAAGCAAGCCGGCGTTTTCGTGTATAATAACGGCATGGGTACGCTGGAGGATAACGATATTTTCGCCAACGCGCTCTCGGGCGTGCAGATCAAAGAAGATGGCAATCCTACCTTACGCAACAACCGCATCCACGATTCAAAGCAAGCCGGCGTTTACGTATATAAGAACGGCATGGGTACGCTGGAGGATAACGATATTTTCGCCAACGCGTTCTCGGGCGTGCAGATCAAAGAAGGTGGCAATCCTACCTTACGCAACAACCGCATCCACGATTCAAAGCAATCCGGCGTTTTCGTATATAATAGCGGCATGGGTACGCTGGAGGATAACGATATTTTCGCCAACGCGTTCTCGGGCGTGCAGATCAAAGAAGGTGGCAATCCCACCTTACGCAACAACCGCATCTCCAAAAATGGAAGGGTTGCGATATGGATTTACAACGGCGGGCAAGGTCTCTTCGAGGACAACGACCTTCGAGAGAACGTTGAAGGAGCTTGGAATATTTCACCTGACTGCCAAGACAAAGTAAAGCGAAGGCGAAACCAAGAATAGCTAGTGAAAATTAAATTTGGTAAGTAGGCGGTTCTGAAGATAGACAAATGATTTTCACACCCTCATTTCAGAGTTGGCTCGCGCATCAAAAAAATTTCACAAAAAGGGTTCGAACGGGAAGTTGTCATCTAACGAACCTAATCCAACTGACGTAATAGGCCGCGCGGCTAACTAGCGGCGCTATCTGGCCCTTTGATAGCTGCTATTTATATTCAGTTATTAAGGTAGTAAAATTAGTAAGATATCCGAATAGTATCCAATATTTTTTCATCAAATTTGATATTAGACCACAAGTCCTTAATCAGTGGTATGGGGATCGTAACCCTAATGCCGTATTGGTCATCTCTTCTGAGGTTGTTTTATTTGCACATGGTTGTACAGGCTGTTTTTTCCTTGACATGCCAAGAGCCATTGATTAATTAACAGCCATCAATTCCAACTATTAGTATTGTCTCCACCAGATTCCGGCGGGTAAGGATTACCCGTTCTCTTGCTGTCTTAATGATTTTCAGGTTAATTGCCATTACCGCATAGAACAATTGTTTTTACCGAGCATCGATTTGGCGATAAGATGAAGATACGCTGGAGATCCCCCCTCAAATTGGGCCTATCTCGCTCCTGACGGGGTTGATTACCCGTCGGGAGGCTGTCCATCCTGTTTGTTTAGCTTGGCATTGTCGGAGGTTGGAAATCATGAACTCGCTAACTTGAAGATCATCCATTATAATTGACAGAGCGCAGTAATTCCATCAATCCGAAATCTGCAATCTACAATCCCAAATTTCTTTTAAGGAGGCATCATGTCTGCATTTGAAAACGCCAAAAAATTTTTTCATGCCTGTGAGGCACCGGAAGGCTGGGCCGGCTGCCGGGAATACGTGGCCCCAGACGCTCCGTTCAGTGCCCAAAGCGAACCTTTAGTAGATGTTAAGACCGTAGAGGCCTATTGTGAGTGGATGGCCGGTTTTGGTGCCATTGCGCCCGGGGCGACCTACGATCTTCACACCTGCAGCTATGACGAGGAAAACCGGGTGGCGATTTTCTTCGCTACTTATCACGCCAAGCACACCGGAGAAGGCGGCCCGGTGCCGCCGACTCAAAAAGAAACCCACTCCCAATATGTTTACGCCCTGACCATGGACTCGGACGACAAGGTCGCAAGCATGGTCAAAGTATGGAATGCGCCCTGGGCAATGAAAGAGCTTGGTTGGGCTTGAAGGTCGACTTGAATCGCGTAGTACTGATGCAGGGTGGGCTTTGCTCACCTTTGACAGATAATATCAGCGATAATTGGTGGGCACAGCCCACCCTACAATTTTGGAGTATTACTATTCGCCGCTCTTCGACCTGTCAGGTTGGAGTGGCGGATTGAAATCGATTTGAGGGATTAAAGGATAAACTATATAAAATAAAAGTGATAGATTTTCTTCAATCCCCAATTCCCAACCCAAATAAACCGGATATATTAGCCACGAAGGCACTAAGACACAAAGAAAAATTATTTTTATAAAAAACTTCGTGCCTTGGTGTCTTGGTGGCGAAAATCTTTCAATTGATAAATTCTGCGCAAACATGATGGGATTTTAATATATAGCTACAAAATTCCTGAATTCCTAAATTATTAAATCCTTTAATCCCCGAATACCTGAATCCCCAATTTCCTCAATCCAATTCTTTTGAATGATGTTTATGATCGTAGGTTTCTTCGCGCTCGATAAATTACCACCGGACCGATTCTCCTATGACAAAAAATTTTTCAATTATGCTGCGACCGGATCTGTCACAGATATCTGATAATGTGATTTTAAGCTTGCCCGAATCCGAACTTCGAACCTTCTAATTGGGAGTGAATAATTATGGATACCGATCAGACGAAACCTGCGGCCATGCAGGCAGACCAACTCGGTTGCATCAAGAGGGAGATCATCAAGACCTATCTATTTTTAATCAGCCACACCGAACATGATCCCAAGGTGGTCGAAATCATGAAGCTGTCAGCCCTGGCCGATGTGCAGAAAAGATATGAGGCGGGGGAATCCTGGTGATACCCAACCTGGGCAAGCCGGAATCCAGTCTTTTTATCTATTAATTGCCCTCCGATATTTCGTCGGGATTTTGCTATTCTTTAGCGGCTGAAATGCGCAATATTTGGTGGGCACCCGTCTTCGTCACTCTTGTAGCGTGACTTCGCCGCGGCATGTGGCAGCCCACCCTACGATAAAGATTCTCCCGACGCCTAGGATAATTGAGGCAATGTGTTGATCTCGAGCATAATATTGTGTAAAAAAAGGGAATACACCTCAGGCAGCCGTTCGCCTGCGATTAATCCCAATCAATTAACCTGATCAAAAGGGCGATGATAAAAGATGAAAAAACAACTTAAAATCGGATTTTGGATTTTCCTGTTTTCACTCTTTCTAATTTCAATGGCGAGTTGCACAATTGCCGAACAGACAAAAAAAAGCGGGGATCTGGACGAGAAAGTAAAAGACTTTCTTGCCGGACAGCGAGGCAAGTGGGTCGATTGGAACATCCCTGAAGTCGATGGAAAAGTATTGTACGATCTCATCGTGAAAAACAATTATCGAAAAGCGGTCGAGATCGGGACCTCTACCGGGCATTCCGCGATCTGGATCGCATGGGCCCTCAGCAAAACCGGTGGAAAGCTGATTACCATCGAAATCGATGAAGGCCGTTATTTGACAGCGCTTGAAAATTTTAAAAAGGCCGGGCTGGCCGACTATATCGATGCCCGGCTGGCCGATGCCCATCAACTGGTCGAAGAATTGCAGGGCCCCTTTGACTTTGTGTTTTCCGATGCCGATAAGGACTGGTATAAAAACTATTTCGTGGCCCTGGCGCCCAAACTCAAAGTCGGCGGCTGTTTCACGGCCCACAATGCTTCCAGTAAATGGGGTGGGATCGAGGAGTTTCTCGATTACGTGCAAAGCCGGCCCAACTTCGAGACCACCATCGATCGGTCCAGCCGGTCCGGCATTTCCATCAGCTATAAAGTGGCTGATTGATCCTACCTGACTGGATCGTTGAAGTATTTGTTTTGTCGTCGTGATTTACCATTTGGGATTTTAGATTGCGGATTGCGGATATTGGATTGCGGATTGCGGAATGCGGATTGCGGATTTATGGAATCGCTTCGCTCTATCGATTATAGTGGATAGGATTCTTTTTCTTAATATAGGGTCCAGAATTTGTGTTGCATGAAAAGGAGGGGTGCGAATGGTCGAGCGCAAATCGGTTTACATTATCAGTTACCGCCCGGCGCGCAAGGAAAAGGTCGTGTTCGGGTTCGACGCCTATGCCCGGACCCTGGCCGAGCTGATTGCCTTTCGCGAAAATGAAACATCGCTTGTTATTGGGATGGCAATATCCCTTTGAAATTGCCTGAAAGGTTTGGTATTTCTGCCCAGGCAGGGCCTCCAGACAAAAATAAACAATCGTCTGCAAGTTGTCCGCGTGTTTCTGCGGCTAATTTAATTAGTTTTATCACATAAATTGAACGTATTCACTTAATCAACCATTCAACCAGTATACGATTCAACGAGGTCTGTAATCCAAATACCCAATACCAAATACCCAATACCAAATACCCAATACCTAATAACAAATAACCAATAACTATCATTCCTGGGAGGTACATCATGGCCGGCGGCTACGCAGGAAAAATTGCATTTGTTGATTTAACCAAAGGTGAAATTAAGACCGAAACACTCGATCAGGATCTGGCCCGCCAGTTTATTGGCGGCCAGGGGCTGGGGGTCCGAATCCTGTTTGAGCGTCAGAAGAAAAGGGTCGATCCCCTGGGCCCTGAAAATATTCTCGGCTTCACCACCGGACCCCTGACCGGGACCAAAACCCCCACCGGCGGGCGTTACATGGCGGTCTGCAAATCGCCCCTGACCGGCGGCTGGGGAGATGCCAATTCCGGCGGCTATTTCGGCAGCGAATTGAAAGCCGCCGGTTGGGACGCCATTTTTGTGGCCGGCAGCGCACCCTCCCCGCAGTATCTGATGGTCACTGATGGTAAAATCGAGCTAAAGGACGCTGCCCATCTCTGGGGCCTCGACACTGTCGAAGCCGAGACTGCGATTCAATCCGAGGCCGGCGATCAGAAAATCCGCATCGCCTGCATCGGCCCGGCCTCGGAAAAGCTGTCTCTGATCAGCGGGATCATCAACGACCGGGGGCGGGCGGCGGCCCGTTCCGGGGTGGGGGCGGTCATGGGCTCCAAGAAGCTCAAGGCCGTTGCGGTGCGCGGCAGCGGCCAGGCGGCCATTGCAGATAAAGATACATTGGCCCGGCTGCGCAAAGAGTTTATCGCTGAAATGCGAGAGATGGCCGGATTCCCCGAGCTTCTCAGGACCCACGGTACCTGCGGCCTGACGGCCGGGCTGGTGGCTTCCGGGGCCACGCCGGTTAAAAACTGGCAGATGACCGGTGAACAGTCCTTTCCAAACCTGGATAAAATCGCCGACGCGGACGCCATCATCAGCCAACAGTCCCGCAAATACGCCTGCGCCAACTGTCCCATTGCTTGCGGCGGCATTTTCAATGTCAAAAGCGGGAAATATCCGGTGGGTGAAACCCACAAGCCCGAATATGAAACAATCGGCGCTTTCGGCACCATGTGCATGTGCGATGACTTCGAGGCGATCATCAAGCTCAATGAAATGTGCAATCGCAGCGGACTCGACACCATATCCGCCGGCACCGCCCTGGCCTTTGCCATGGAGTGCCTTGAAAACGGCATCATCAGCGAAATCGATATGGACGGCATTCCCCTGCAATGGGGCAATGCCGACGCCATGGTTGCCATGCTGGAGAAGATGATCCTGCGCGAAGGCTTCGGGGACATCCTGGCGGACGGGGTCCGGATTGCGGCTGAGAAAATCGGGGGCGGTGCTGAACAATATGCTATGCATGTCGGCGGTCAGGAGCCTGGGCTGCACAATGCCCTCTTTTTGCCCAGCCGCGGCACCGGATTTGTTTGCGACCCGACTCCCGGGCGGCACACGGCAGCCAGTATGGCGCGCATCGACGCCGGTCCCGGCGCCTATGCGCCTTATCCGGAAATGAAGATCGGGGAGTTCGAGCGCTATAGCTACACCGGCAAAGGTCCGATGAGCGCCACCGCCACCAGCTATCTCCAGGCCGGCGCCAGCGCCGGGTTGTGCCTGATGCCGCTGATGTTTTTCGGCAACTTTCCGTTTGTCGAATTCTTCAACGCCGTCACGGGTTGGGAGCTTGGTGTCGACGATGTCCTGACCGCCGGTGCGCGCATCCAGACCCTGCGGCAAAGTTTCAATGTGCGGGAGGGCATCCAGCCCGCCGAAGTCCGACTGCCGGAGCGCATGGCCGGCCGGCCACCCCAGACCGAAGGGCCCGTGGCCGGCGTCTCCCTGGATGTCGACAGCCTGGCCCGGGAATATCGCCAGGCCATGGGTTGGGATCCCGACAGCGGCCGGGTGGAGGACAGTGCGTTGGAGAAGCTGGGGTTGAATGAGTTGATTGAAATGCATGGATAGAATGTGAATAATTTTAGATTTTGGATTTTAGATTGCGGATCTTGGATGCTTGATTGCGGATTGCAGATATCGGATATCTGATTGCGGATTGCGGATCTCGGATACCTGATTGCGGATTGCGGATCTCGGATTGCGGATTGATGGATACTGGATTTCGGATTTCGGATTGCGGATTGCGGATTGATGGAATCGCTGCGCTCTGTCGATTATATATGGACCGTTCGACACGGAAGCTCACGACAGGTAGAATACCTCTTAAATCAAAAATCCGAATTCTTTCGAAATGCGCTCGCAATAGCCTTCTGAAATATCTCGTGAAATACTGTTCGCAACGTCGATGCCATTAGCGCCGATTTATTGAAGGTGATGGAGTGCAGTGCACCCATTATTCCATTATTCCAACATTCCATCATTCCAATTGTGAGCGAAGCGAACTAAGTTATTCCGGAGGAATTTTATTTGGATCACGATTCGTGTCAAAAAATTATTGACAACATTTCTCGCGTGATTGTTGGTAAAAGACCCCGTATCGAATTGCTGCTGGTGGCGCTGCTGGCGGACGGCCACGTGCTGCTCGAGGATGTGCCCGGTATGGGTAAAACCTTGCTTGCCAAATGCCTGGCTAAAAGCATCGGCGGAACCTTCAAGCGGGTGCAGTTTACGCCGGACCTGCTGCCGTCGGATGTGACGGGTTTCAACGTCTACAGCCAGGCGGCGGGCCGATTTGAGTTTCAACCCGGACCGGTCATGGCCCATGTTCTGCTGGCCGATGAGATCAACCGCACGATTCCCCGCACCCAGTCCAGCCTGCTGGAAAGCATGGAGGAGCGCCAGGTGACGGTGGACGGCCGGACCTACCCGCTGCCCGCCCCTTTTTTTGTCATCGCAACCCAGAACCCCATTGAACTCGAGGGAACCTTTCCCCTGCCCGAGGCCCAGCTGGACCGTTTTTTACTAAAGATCAATCTGGGCTATCCCCGACGCGAGGAAGAAATAAAAATCCTGGACCGTTTCCGGGTTAAAGATCCCCTGCTGGAACTGGAACCCGTCATAAACCCCGAAACCTTCATTGAACTGCAGGAGGCCGCCAAACAGGTTCGTGTCTCCGAGCCGGTAGCCGCCTATATCACCGATATTATAAGGACCACTCGTATTCATGCGGCCTTGCAGTATGGGGCGAGTCCCAGGGCCTCTCTCGGGTTAATGCGGGCGGCCCAGGGCCTGGCAGCCTTGAAATCGCGTGCTTTCATACTACCCGATGATGTCAAAGCCCTGGCCGAACCGGTGCTGTCCCATCGACTGATTCTCAAAGAAGAAGAACGGCTGCGCGGGACGGAGCCGCAACAGGTGATTGAAGATATCCTTGGGCAGTTGCCGGTGCCGGTTGGGGACGCGCGCTAGCGCGTGACGGTGTTCGGTATTCGGGATTCGGTGTTCGGCAAATGAGATAAGGGTAGAGGGTGGACGGTAGAGGGTAGAAGGTGGAAAGATATAGTTAGTAGCTCAAAGCTCAAAGGTCAAAGTTCAAAGCTGAAAGGTCAAAGGGTAAAAGATTAAGGCTATGAGGCCTACAGGTGGATATGTGTTTTTTTATCATTCCGGCTTCCGCATTCCGCATTCCGACTGCATTAGTTTTTGTCATCTGCGTGCCGCGGCGAAGCTCGAAGAGCGAAGACGGGTCCTCTGTCCTCTGACTTCTGTCCTCTGACCTCTGATATCTGGCATCATTCCAATAACAAATAACGAATAACCAATAACTAAAACCCCCATGGACTCTGAAGACTACAGACTGCCGACCTTTTTAATCATACCGATGATTCAATTGCTGGTGGCGGTGTTTCTGGTGATCTCCCTGCTCAACGATCATCGTGAATTGACGGTGCTGACCCTCGTCGTTTTGTTCATAATGTTCGGGACGAAAATCTGGAGCCGATTGAGCCCGGCCGGGATCCGCCACACAACGGCCCTGGATAAGCAGCGGGGATTCCCGGGCGAAGCCTTTGTCTTTTTCACCCGGATCCGAAACGCCAAGATTTTGCCGGTCCTGGCACAGTTATCGTTGTCCTTTTCGAAGTATTTCCAAACTGTCGACGATCCGACGGCTTTGGAAAAAAACTGCAGCTTGCTCTGGTATCAGGAAGTTCAATTCAGAGTTCGCCTGAAGGCCCTCCATCGCGGCGTCTACCGGCTCGGTGATGGGGAGTTGCGGGTCGGGGACCTTTTCGGATTCTATTCCAAAAAAGCCGGCCGCACCGCGGCCATCGATGTCATCGTTTATCCCCGGCTGGTTCCATTAAAGCCCATTGTCCTGCCCAGACGGGATTTTTTTGATATTCCCGGCGCCAAAAGTCCCATCGAAGATCCGGTCTATGTCTATGGCACCCGTGAATATCAAATCGGGCGACCGGCCCGCTATATCCACTGGAAAGCCAGCGCCCGGCTGAACAGCCTGCAGGAAAAACTCTGCGAACCGGCGGCCCAGGCAAAAGTGCTGCTGATAGTTGGGGTCGATGATTTCGCGAAGAACCAGGCCCGCGCTGAATTCGAAAAAATCCTGGAAGTGGCCGCCTCCGCCGCTGTCAATTTCGATCGGGCCGGTATGGCCGTGGGGCTGGTCACCAACGGCAAACTAGAGGGCGGCGGATCCCCCGTTTTGCAGATCGGCCGTGGGGATCGGCAGATACCTAAAATCCTGGAGACATTGGCCAGGCTGCAGATGACCCGTTCTGCCGATTTGGGCGATATTCTGAGGCGCGGCCTGAAGCTGCCTTGGGGAACCACCGGGGTCAGTTTGACCTATGATTCAGCAGAGTCCTGCCAGGAAGTTTTGGCCTATTTTAATCATCGCCGGGCGCCGGTTGTCTCCATCGTCAGCCGCGCGGAACCGGCCCCGGCCGGAGATCGAAAGATCGGTGCTGCCAAAGTCATGGCTCTTGAGGATATTTGCAGGAATTAGGTTGAGAGGTTCGAGGTTTAGGGTTCGAGGTTGAAGGTTGATGGTTGAAGGTTGATGGTTGATGGTTTAAGGTTCAGGGTTCAAGGTTCAAGGTCGAAGGTTGATGGTTGAAGGTTAAAGGTTTAAGGTTCAGGGTTTAAGGTTCAAGGTCGAAGGTTGATGGTTTAAGGTTCAGGGTTTAAGGTTCAGGGTTTAGGGTTCTGGGTTCAGTCCAACTGCTGGCTGAGGCATGGCCAGTCTAAACGAATACGAAACTGTGAAAAGACGAATTTTTCTTTGGTGGGTCCACCAAAATGGGCCAATCATCTTCGCGGGTTAAACGCTTTTTTAAGACCCGACACGGGTCTTCAACCCTCAACCCTCAACCACGAACCCATTAGCCGATAGCCAGAAGCCAACTGATCAGCAAAGAGGAACGCACGCAGTGATGAAATACCCCTCCACATTGTCATCCATCTGCAGTGCCGGGGTCCAACTATCCTGGCTTTTTGCCTGGGTATCCTTTGTGCTGTTCTCGTTTTATCAGCGACTTTACCCCCTGCCGGAAGCCATTGGGGTTTTTTACCTGGCGGCGATTTTATCGTCTTTTTGCCGGCGACGGCGATGGCGGGTAATTCAGGTCTTCGGAGTCCAGCTGGCGGTCGGCGCCGGCGCCTGTTTGTGGGTCGTACATGATTTTTACTACCGCATGCAGCCCTGGTGGAGCCGGGACTGGTTAAGCGATTTTTTCAGTCGGCCAAGAGACCACCTGGAAGGATTTCTTCTTTTTTTGGTCATGGTTTCTACGATAGTGTTCTGGACTGCAGGAACCCGGTTTGCACACCGTGCGAGATCATACACTGCAGCCTGCTCTCGCTTCGACCGCGGGGTGATCGCTTTTTTCACCCTGTTTTTGGTGAAATTGACATTGCAAACCCGCATGGGGGTGGAATTTTACGACTCTGGCACTATTTTAGCCATCTTTCCGTTTTTCATGTTCAGTCTGATGGAAGTCGGGCTTGCCCGCAGCCGGGGCGATGATCGAAGCCGTGTATATCTTTCCGGCTATTACGCCGTGGGCATCCTGGCCAGTTTCACGGTCGGAGCCTTGCTTATCGGCACGGCAACAGTTATGTTATTTCTGCCCCATTTGAAAATGGCCTCTATTGCCGGGTATGGCATCGTGCAAAAGGCTGCCGCTCCGCTCGGCTCGCTTGTGGTCGCGGTGATCAAATTTATTTTCGGTCATGCGGACTGGGATTCCACTATTGCTGACTTTACAGCTTCGATGCCTGCTATGGAGGCAGCGGAGGCCGGTCCCTGGATGCTGTTTGTGCAAAAATTGATGATGTGGGGCGGCTGGATTTTGCTGATTACCATGGGGACTTTAATTGCCGGCCTGGTGTTGTGGTACGCCTATCGATGGCTATTTCTGAAGCGGGTGGGAGAGGAACCCATCGGAGAGCCGTGGAACCTGCTGCTTTGGTGGAAGCAGTTTAAGGCATTTTTAATTGCATGTGGTTTGTGGGTAATGCGCGCCAATGCCAGGCGAACGGCCCTCCAGTTTTATAGTGCGCTCAGGCGTTGGGGACGCCATAGCGGATTCAGACAGAAGCCCAATGAGACCCCCCTGGAATATGGCCGCCGTTTATCGCAGCAGTTTCCGCTACTTCAAAAGGAGATTACCCTGATCATCGATATGCTGCATCAGGAGATCTACGGACAGACTTCCCTCAATTCGCAGCAGTTAAGCAGTATTCGGCAGTCATGGAAAAGACTGCACAGCCCGGGAAGATGGCCCATGCGCTTGAAATCCATCATGACGACTAAGCCATAACTTTATAGGAAATTCTTAGTCGCACAGATATAACATAAAAAAATGCCTAAAGTGATTTAAAAATGCCTAAAATGACTAAAATTAAGGAAACGCTGCGCTTGATCTATTTTTTATAAAATTGATAGGATACCATAATTTTAGTCCCGCTTTCAGCGGGATTCATTTTCGAATTTAGCTCATTCTCTTGAATAACTAACAACCAGCTATATATTTTCCCGAAATTCTGGAGGCTTACACTTGGACTATCGACCTCTTCTAAACCCGGAAACCATCGCTGTGATCGGCGTATCCCTGTCCAATGAACGCCATCCGGCCAACGTAATTTATAATAAAATCCACCTGCGCTACCCGGTCAAGGTTTACCCGGTCAACCCCAAAGGCGGACAGTTGCAGCGCGACCGGATCTATGAGGATATCTCCGGTATACCGGGCAAAGTCGATCTGGCGGTCGTGGCGGCCCGGGCCGAGTTCGTGCCGGATATATTGAAAAGCTGCATCCGGAACGGCGTTGGCGGGGCCACGGTGATCTCGGGCGGGTTTGCCGAAACCGGACGGCAGGACCTGCAGGATGAACTGGTGGAGATTGCCCGGGCGGCTGATTTCCCCTTCATCGGACCAAACTGCCTGGGAATATACGCCCCCAACCGGTTTGACACCTTTTTTCTACCCGGTGAACGCCTGGTGCGGCCCGAGGCCGGTCCGGTGGCCATGGTCAGCCAGAGCGGGGGGGTGCTGGTGGACCAGATGGTCAAATTCGCCGAACAGGGGGTGGGACTGTCTTTGGCAGTGAGTATCGGCAACAAGGCCCTGATCCGGGAACTGGACATGCTCGAGTATCTGGCGGCAGATGACGAGACCCGTGTCATTGCGTTTTATATCGAAGGATTTGCCCGCAATGAAGGACGGCGGTTCGTTCAGATGGCCGATAGTTTGTCCAAGCCGGTTGTCGTGCTCAAAGCCGGCAAGACGGTGGCCGGACGACGGGCCGTCTCCAGCCACACGGCTTCGCTGGCCGGCGACTACCAGGTTTTTTCCGAAGTTATGGCCCAGCACGGTATCGTGGAGGCGCGGGACGAATACGAGTTGGTGTCGTTTTGCGAAGCCTTGAGCTGCTACCAGACGGCCATCGATGGGCGGGTCGGCATCATTTCCGTCAGCGGCGGTCACGGGGCTTTGGTCTCCGATGTCTGCACGGCCCATGGTTTGACGTTGGCGCAATTATCCGAGAACACCCGCGAGCGCATTCGCAAAAATCTGTCGCCCAGCGTCCGGCCGATTGCTTCCCTGGCAAATCCCATCGATCTGACCGGCAGTGCGCTGGACGAAGATTTTGTGGCAGCCGCCGGCGGGCTTAGCAGTTCGCCCGAAGTCGACGCCGTCATTCTGCTGCTGTTGCCCTATTCACCGGGAATCAGTATGGATCTGGGAGCGCGCTTGAGTTATGTTTTGCGCCGGGAAGGTAAACCCCTGGTGGCCTACGTGCCCCACCAGGAGAAATACCGCATGCTGATCGAGGGATTTGAACTGAACAACGTGCCCGTATCCGCATCCATCGAAGGGGCCGTTTTGATGGTCGAAGCCATCCGGAGGTGCAAGAAATGCTGACTGAAGATATGCGCAACATACTGGGAAACGCCCGTGAAGCCGGCTGGGTCCTGGAGCCGGATGCCAAACGCCTGCTTGCCTTGGCCGGCCTGACGGTACCCCGATTTACCCTGGCCGCCACCTTAAAGGAGGCCGTTGCCGCGGCCCGCAAAATCGGCTACCCGGTGGTGGTCAAGGTGGTATCGCCTGATATCCTGCATAAATCCGAATTCGGCGGTGTGGTCGTCGGCGTGCAGAACGAATCGAGGTTAACGGATATCTACCAAGAGTTATCAGTTCTACCTGGATTTGTCGGCCTGCTGGTGGAAGAAATGCTGCCGGGCAGCGAGCTGATCGTCGGCGCCAAAGTCGATTTCCAGTTTGGACCGGTAATTTTGCTGGGCATCGGCGGTACCGCCGTCGAAATATATCAGGACACCGTCATCCGCATGGCACCCCTTGGCGAAAATGATGTGGCGTCCATGATTGTGGGCCTCAAGGGGCATAAATTGCTCAACGGATACCGCGGGGCGGAACCCGTCCACATCCCTTCTCTGACGCGGCTGGTGAGGGATTTTTCGACCCTGGTCATGGAACTTGAAAATGAAATCGAATCCATCGACCTCAATCCCGTCAAATGCACGGGCACAAGCTGCGTGGTGGCCGACGCCCGGATCATGTTGAGCGGATAATTAAAAATGGGACGCAGATTGCACCGAATTGAGGGATTGGGGGAATGCAAATGGAGGAATTAAGGGATTATATAGACCGATTACGTTCAATTCCTAAATTCCAAAATTCCTTAATCCCTAAATTAGACCCATTCTTATCTGAGTCAATCTGTGAAAATCTGCGTCCCAATTGTTTTAGGAGGTTACAAGAATGGATGTAAAAGACGCCATTGCCACCCGCCTCAGTATACGTCGCTATGCGAAATCATCAATAACGCCTGCTCACCTGGAAACGCTCCTCCGAGCTCTGCAACTGGCGCCTTCGGCCAACAACGGGCAAAACTGGGAATTTGTCTTTGTCGGCGACCAAGCGTTGAAATCCCAATTGGTCGGCGCATGCTCCAACCAGAGTTTTATAGCAGGCTGCACTTATTTCATTGCCGGCATTGCCGATCCCGGGCAAAAATGGCACATGGTGGACATTACCATCGCGCTTACCAATTTAACGCTGCAGGCAACTGAAATGGGCTACGGTACTTGCTGGATCGGAGCATTCGACGAGAATAAGGTCAAAGAAATTCTGCGGGTGCCGGATGAAAAGAAGATCGTGATCTGCATGACTTTCGGCACACCTGAGGGCCGACACGTCCCCCGGGGACGAAAGGACTTCGCCAAGTTCGTATTCTCCGATCGATACGGGCGTCGCTTCAGCCATCTCGACTGCTGTTGAGCGATCGACCGGGAAGATTAGCCACAAGGCAGGAAGACACTAAGAAAACTTTCCAATAAACCGGTCTGCTTTGAGCTTTCAGCTTTAGGCTTTGAGCTACCGAACTTCAACGGGTTGATTATTCCTTGACTTTTCAGTAGCTTCTGATACATTCAGTTCGTCACAAAAATATACCGTTTCCATTCGTCCTTTTACCCTTGAATAAGGATAAGGAATGATTGAGCGCATCAAATAAAACCCGCCTCAAAAGTTGAGTGCGGGATTTTTATTGGACAACGGAGAAATCCATCCATCTTGGAAGAGGAGAAGCTCGTTGACGAATACGGAGAAGAATATAAAAGTTATCAGCGTAAGGTGCCGAGGTTAATTCCATTTGTCCATCAACTGTAATTTCGATACACAACATTTTGAGATTTCATTTCCCTTGCTTCAAGATAAGCGGTTATCTGTAATTGATCAGTTTTCGAATGTTACAAATGAAATATTGTCTGAGCTAAAAAGCTTGAAAAAAGAAAGAAGTTTTTTTCTTAGAAAACTATTAGATTCAAATGAACGGTGTATTGACGCTAAAAAATCAAATGATGAAGCCTTTGAAGGTGATAAAATTATAGGTCGTTGGAATAGCAATTCTGGTTTAGTGCGAATCGGGATGTATGATGACGATATTGTTGGAGAATATCAGTACAATTCCAATGATTGGATTGGTGATATAACTGGAATGTAAAATCAGAATAACCAGTACCTTGCGGCGGCCCGACCCAATGCCGTTAACTTAAGGACCGGCGGTATCTTTGTGGGAGCGGCTTCCAGCCGCGATTATAGCTTTAGAGTGACTTTTTTTCGTGGCTGGCCTGCGACGAGCTCAGTCGAGTCGAAGCCACTCCCAACGAAATGTTAAAAGGAGGAGTTCATGCAAAAGAACCCAGTTACCTGGTGGGAATTAGCCTCAACGGATGCTGAGAAAACCGTCGAATTCCTTAAAATAGCATTCGAATGGGAAATGGAATTTGATTCTTCGTTAGATTACCATCAAAGAACTGTTGAAGATACACAGAATGGTTTCTGTGGCGGTGGCATTTATCAGGTGGAAGAAGGGAAAAGGTCATCGATGATAGTCTATTTCAGAGTTAATGACGTAGATGAGAAAGCGAAGTCGGTTGTCGAGGCTGGTGGTGCCATTATTGAGGGGCCTTTCGATGTGCCAAATCTTGGCCGGCTATGTATCTTCCAGGATCCGACCGGTCAGCATTTCGGCATGATCAAGAGGATATGGGAATAGGAATGACCGAACGAGTGCGGTGAGCAGGCGGCGTGAAGATTGCGGCCTTACGCAAAGGCCGTGCAAATTCTAAGCTTATTTAGGCCGCTGTTAACGTTGGTTAGCCCAAAGAATTTTATGAAAATAAATATCGGCTTAGTAATAATGATAGTCCTATCACTAATTTGTTTGAATACAACTATTCAAATAGAGATCTTAAATTTCAAAGCAAATTTTTACTTACCACGTACTGATGACTGTAGTGATGGAAAATGGAGAATTTCACCTTATAGTACTCCACGCGATAGATTAAGAGGTATGATTTCGAGTTTTGGATTATACCAATACATATTTGCACCAATATTGTTCATTTTATCTACTGCTCAAATTAAAAAAAATAAAGCATCAAAAGTCAAAATAACAATTTCAATTGTGTGTCTTATTTCAAGTATATTGTCGATAATATTTATGTTTTATCGCGGGTATTCTTCGAGCCTTTGTACATAAGAGCAAGGCTAACCCGTCGTTCCAGCGGACTGATATTGGGTCGGACCCTTGATATTGGGTCTGCGCCCTTGATATTGGGTCGGACCAAGCTAACAGATTGATAATTCGCAGAAATCATTTAAAAATAGTACTCTATGAAGCCTTAGAAGGTATTTTTTAGGGCCCAAAACACCGTTTTAAGGCAATTTAAGGAACCATGACCTAGTTTTTGAGGGACAAGAGTGCCCCGGGGGTCGGGCCACGCGAAGTAGTTGAAATGAAATGGATAATAACTGATTTTGGTCTCTAAAACATTCCTATATTGAGCTTTTTAGGGGCAAAAATGGCATTTTTACTTGAGAATTGTGGCGAGAGCAAAAAGACATTATATTCCGGGTTACATTTGGCATATCACTCATCAGGCTACGCCTTCGGCTTCGACTCGACAAGCCGATGCCATAAACGAGAATTCCTTCTCAAATTTATGCAACAGCGGTGGAAAGCGGCGAGCATTTAGCGCGATGTTTAGTTTACATAGTCACGAATATGATAAAGGCGGGTGTTGTCAGCCATCCGTCTAAATGGCCTTTTATCGGCTATAACGAGATCCAGGAACCCCGGAGGAAAAATGTATTGATCGATTACAAGCGGCTTCAGGCGCTTTTTGGAGCCGTTTCCTATGATCAATTGAGGACTAACCACAAGGGATGGGTAGCGGAGCACTTACAAGGTGAAGGCAATAAACGTCAAGATGAATGGACTCGCAGTATAGCCGTGGGGAGCAAGGCCTTTATTGAAAATGTGAAAGCGCGTTTGAGTTCTCGAGCCAAAGGCCGAAAAGTCATAAAAGCCGGTGAGGAGTATCAGCTACGGGAGAATCTTTCCTGCTATTATGCACTTTTCGGGGGCGAAAACGAGGATATTACCCTTAAAAACACCTATTTCTGGAATGTAAATTCATAATAATCAGTACCTTGCGGCGGCCCGACCCCCAGTGCGATCCCACTTTATTGCCTTTTACCCGGCGCTGCTCAAGCTTGGCGAGATGCCTTTCCAATAGGAAAATAATGAAAGAAAGATACTATCTCAAAAAAAGAGCACTCCACATGTTAACTTGGTCCAACCCGCAGTGAATTTTGGAAGTGATCTAAAGGAGGAATCCATGAAAACGCCGAAAAAAGGTGATGTTGTTTGGGCTGGTTATCCCACGGCACATGTATTTAACTATGCCAGGAATAGTAAATCCAAGAAGCTTAAACTCAGCCGCATCAAACACTTGCTTTGGGGTGATTGGGTCAAGGTGACCGATTACTCTTATGCAAAGGATCCTAAAGCAGACCTAAAGTCTTCTGCGGAAAAATCCCAAACAAGCAAGACTCCTGCAAAGATGGTCCCCGTGCGGGTTCGAGGCGTCTCCGGATACATGTTTGTCGAAGATTTGCAACCGAACAAACTGCTCGAAATTGTATTTGTCGACGTCGGCCAGGGCGATGGCGCCTTAATGGTCACTCCAGATGATAAAAAATATGTCATCGATGCGGGGGTAGGGGACAATATGTATCGGTATCTGAAATGGCGCTTCGCCGGCTTCAAAAGTGACACTGACTTTGATGGGTTCATCATTACTCACCCGGATCAGGATCACTACTTCGGCTTTTCCGATGTGGTGAATGACCCAAATGTCACCGCGCAGACTATATGGCATAACGGAATTGTAGAACAATTCGGAGTGAGTTCATCGGGAAAGCAATCCTCTGCAAAGAGTGTGCTGCTTGGAAAAACCAAAACAGTACAAGGCCAGAAATACCTGACAGGATTGATTGAGACTGACAAGGATCTTCGAGATCTGTTGAAAGACCCAAAACGCTGGATCAAGCAAACGACCGGCAATCCAAAACGCTTCCCCGGCCTTTTGAATGACGCCGTCACAGCAAAGAATGCGGGAAAACGACGCTTCCCGAATATTCAGATGCTTTCAACGAAGCATGGGGAGATCCACCCTGAAGGCTCCTTCTTGCCAGGATACGGGCCTGACAACGTTGATGGCTGTAATATTCAGATTCTAGGGCCTGTTGTTGAAGATATTGCGGGTAGTTCCGCGTTCCGAACCTTTTCGAAGAAACCTAAATTAACAACCACCCAGTTGGACACGGGCAAGACTAAAAATGGTCACTCGGTGTTGCTCAAGCTGAACTACAAGGATGTTTCCGTGTTGTTTGGCGGCGATCTTAACAGCTCAGCGGAGATGTTTCTTCTCGGTCACTACACTGGTCTGCCGGTCTATGATTCCACTCTGGTGAGGACTGATGAGGTAGTCGAAGCTGCCAAACCAACATTCAGGGTCGATATCGCGAAATCCTGTCACCACGGCAGTGCCGATTTCACCGATCACTTCCTTGAGTCCGTTAACGCAGCGGCAACGGTTATCTCAAGTGGTGATAATGAAAGCCATGCGCATCCTCGAAGCGATACTCTCGGCGCGTTGGGCCATCACGGCCGGGGCGCGAGGTCGCTCATTTTCAGCACAGAACTGTCCCGCAGTACAAATGAGTTCACCAACCGCGAAGACTCGCCATGGTATCAAGGAGCACAGCTCAAAGCGAAGGCCGAAGCAGAGACGGACGCCGCCAAGAAAGCAACTCTGCTTAAGGAAGCTGAAGGAAAATTCGAGCTCGACCGCAAAAGAAATGTCACTGTCTATGGCGCTATCAACATCAGGTCAGATGGAGAGAAAGTGGTACTTGCTTACATGCTTGAAAAGCCTTCGAACAGCAGGCGTTGGGATGTCTACACCCTCGAGTCGACCTCCGGTGGTGCGCTTCAATACAAAAACGTTAAAGACGCAGAAAAGAACGAGGCAAAGAGGCGTAAGAAAAGAAGGTAAAAAACTTCACAATGGTTATTTGCTCTATTTCATAATTTAGTAGTCGTTTTTCTTCCTTCAGTGTTGTGCAACTTTACAACCAATTGAAATTACGTCTATTGTTGAAAGGACACTATTTTGCATACTTCTTGCATCTCTTTTGCAAAATCCGCTTGTACTAGTGCTGTATTTAATATATTTTTTTTCAACATTTCTGAATTGAACGGAGATTGAACTGATGGAAAACCTCAAACCATTCCTACTATGTCTCGAATGGGATCTTTCAAGTTTAAAATAATTATTAATTTAGATAAGCCCAAAACCTTTTTGAAGAGGAAAAGATGAAAAAGGCCTAGTGATTTTATGTTCAGTACCACAATTTTACCGACCGTCCCCTCAACTTTCCCTTGGGCCGATAGCCTTTCATTGCATAAGGAGAAACAAATTATCATGAAAATCGCATCGAGCACTCAAAGGCTGATCAGTTTTTCTTTGCTTACGTCCCTTGTTTTGATTATTTGTGCGTGTGGCGGCGGTGACTCTGAAAATTCTGGGCCAGCGCTGCTCACAGGTGAATTTATAGACAGCCCCGTTGCTGGTTTAACGTATAGCACATCGACAAGATCCGGTGTTACAGACGTAAACGGTGCCTTTTTGTATTTGGAAGGCGAAATTGTAACATTCTCAATAGGTGGGATTGTCATTGGGCAAGCACCGGGTAATTACGTTTTGACCCCTATTGATATTGTAGATGGTGCTATAGATGACTCGGATGACACCGTGATAAATGTAATTCGGTTGCTTCAATCTCTTGATTCGGACTGTAATCCTGACAACGGTATTTTTCTTAACGATGAAACGATAGCCGAGATCCAAAACCGCAGCATCGATTTTACCCTACCGAAAGAAGATTTTGCCGTTGACGTTGATGTCGAGGCTTTGATTATAACCATTAATGCTCTTGACCTGCTTGATGGGTGTGTCGCTACGCTCAGGTCTGAGAATCTTGCGAGGAACCATCTCCGTAAAACATTGGGGCTTCCCCCTATACTCATTACTCCTGACTGGCCCTGGCCACCAATTTTGCAACCAGATGATCCACCATGCAGCGACGGCGATTGCGGCTTGATAGTGGGGTCTGGGTAGGGTGGTGCTTTGAACTACATTGTGGGATTTATTCTGTGTTTGCTTATAGTATTTTCGAAAAGTGTGCAGCGTAAAGGAAGGGGGGAGGCCCAACAGGCGCTGAACGACAAACGGCCAAAACCGGGGCTTTTAAACTTTTTCGCAGTTAACATTATGCAGAGCCATCCGTAAGGTCCCGGCAATAAGGCCGAGGCTGGCTAGTTCTACACAAAGGGAGATATCAAAAGACAGCCACATTGCACAAGAAGCATCGCCGTGGGCGACAAGGTTTATGTGGAGAAAGTGAATTAATGAGAATATCGCTTACAACTATCCTTACATTTTTTTTGTGTATAACCTTCATCTCTTGTGAAGATGATGATAGCAATAACGCCGTATTGCAAAATACCGCAACAAATTTGACGATTACAGATGGAGTTGGCAATGAATCGACGGTCTTTAATCAAGGGGAGTCTATCAAATTTCCAATGCGGGAAACCCGATTTCGCCTGGAACCTATAGTGTAGAATTTATTGGATTTGGTCTCTTGGAATCTGCAGGGCCTTATCCCTTCGAAGTCAGATAATCCTTATCTTAACCTGTCAGTCCAGGTGACTGCCAGGACCGGGCCGCTTTTAACATGTGTAGACATATTAAAAGCTAACCTTTTTTGAAGTCAGTGACAGCCTTGGCAGCCCCCGACCTCATCGGTTTAATTATTGTTAAAAATCAAATAATGGATTAATATCGGGATCGAAGTTTGAATTGTAATTTGTAAAACCGCATTATTCACAATTCAAGCGTTGACCCGAGGATCCTCTGTGCTAACTTGAAATGCACATAGCACGCTGGTTAGCGCCTTTCTGGCTGAAGCGAAATTGAACATTCATACCATGACTAAAACAGATCGAAAAAAAGCACCAACAATTCCCACAAATTTGATTGCACCATGCGGAATGAATTGTCGCCTTTGTTGGGGCTACATTCGAGAAAAGAATACTTGCCCAGGTTGTAGAAGGATCGATAGTAAAGAAAGTCAAAAATCGAAATACCGTAGTACATGTAAAATCAGAAACTGCGAACAAATCACCAAAGGCAAAACAAAATTCTGCTCTGATAATTGTGGTAATTTTCCCTGTGCTAAATTGAAACAACTGGACAAGCGATACAGAACAAAGTATGGGATGAGTATGATTGACAATCTGAAAAATATTAATGAAGTTGGGGTCAGGGATTTTATTCGGAATGAAAAGCTGAGATGGATTTGCCCCGAATGCGGTGATATGATTTGTGTTCATAAGCCAACATGCCTTTCTTGTGGATATAATTGGCATTGAGACAAAGCAACTCAACAAATCACTGCTGTGGATTTTTCTTTAAGCGCTTTTATTATAGCTTAAAATACAATTTGAAACTTATTAAAACGGGAAAAAAAAGAGGGTCACATCTTAAATCTATTTGGGGTCGAAAATTCGAACCTATAATACTACGCCGGAATAGGAACGATAAAGTTTACTAGTATAAATCGACTTTTGGGGGGAGTACACCGTGTTTTACAAAACCAGTGAACACCATGGCCTGCCGCACAATCCGTTCAAGAGTTGTGTGGTGCCGCGACCAATCGCATGGGTTAGTTCTATTCATCCCAATGGCACGTTAAATTTAGCGCCTTTCAGCTTTTTCAATGCGCTTGCCGAAGACCCACCGATGGTCATGCTATCATTTAACGGGTACCACGAGCATGGCGGTGAAAAGGACACATTGCACAATATTAAAGCTTGCGGCGATTTCGTAGTGAACATAGTGCCACTGGCGCTAAAGAATGCGATGAATACAACGAGCGCAGCGGTAGCGCATGAGGTGGATGAAATTGATCTGGCCGGTCTTGAGACACAGGCCTCGGTACTGGTCAAGCCGCCGCGGATTGCCGCGTCGCCGATTCACCTCGAATGCGAGCTATACCAGGAGATCGAATTACCCTGCACAAAGGAAGGCAGCCTCAACCGAACCATCATTGGAATGGTAGTCGGTATGCACATTCACGATGAAGTGCTGGCCAACGGACTGATCGATTTGAGTAGAATAAACCCTCTCGCACGCCTGGGTTATAATCAGTACACTTCTGTACAGAATATTTTCGAAATGTTGCGCCCTGACGCGTAGCCGGCAAGCGCACTTGTGCACGTCCGGGCAACTTGCCTCATTGGCGATTTCAAAACGACAAAAAACTTGTTTTGAATAACCCTCGGCACGCCTGAAGGCCGGCATATTCTATCAACCCCTTATAGAAACACGAATGAAATATCAGACCATTTATCAACTCTGTCAGAGGTGATCATGCCATTCGCGAGAATCGAAGTACGGAAAATTCGTCCTGCGGATGAGGTTGCTGCGCTTATGGAAGCAGTTTACCAAGCCCAGCGTGAAGCACTCAAGGTGCCTGAAGGCGATCGCCAGATCCGCTATATTGAGCACAAGCCCGAGCACTTTGCGGTGCCGCCTGGAAAAACGGAAAACTATACTTTAGTTGAGATCGCTTTGTTTCCGGGGCGGACATTGGATGCGAAACGTCATCTTTATAGGTCTATTGTCCGCCGGTTTGGTGAACTGGGCATTGCTCCGTCCGATGTTTTCATTATTTTGTATGAGCCGCCCCTTGATAATTGGGGTGTACGCGGCGGTTTGCCGGCATCTGAGGTTGATCTTGGCTTTAATCTGAACGTCTAGAACCTTGAACCAACGGAATGAAGCTGACAGGAAAAGCCGGGCGGTTTTGGTAAGGCCCTTCGGATCTCCAAGTTAGGTGGCCTGCAGCTCATCCCGAAACCGTCAACCACACCGATTTTAGGAAGCAATTCGTGGATGAATTTTCAGTTTCCATACGACAGATGGAGTCAGGCGAGGAGGAGCGCGTTTGCCGTTTAATTCACCTGGTGTTCAACGAATTCGTGGCGCCACTCTTTGAACAGGAGGGTGTAGAGGAGTTCCTTCGGTACGCAGATCCATACTTGATGGCCAAGAGGGCTCAATGTAATCATTTTATATTGATCGCCGAGGCAAATAAAGAATTGTATGGAACCATTGAAATGAGGAACTTCAATCACATATCCCTCCTGTTTGTCGTACGGCAAAGACAACGCCAGGGCATCGGGAAGCAACTGTTAAAAGAGGCTCTCACGATTGCAAGGCGATATGAGCCGAATCTAACTGAAATAGATGTGCATTCGTCGCCGAACGCAGTCGATGCCTATGAAAGTCTGGGCTTTCATACTGTCGGGCCTAGGAGATTGGAGAATGGCATTTCCTTCGTTCCGATGAGAATGCTGCTGATAAAGATGCGTTCATAATTCTTGTAGAGCAGGCGACCTCAGCCGAACGCTGGGTTGCGGTTGGTAACTATTCGTCCGTATGTTGCCATTTTACGTTAGGAACAATGCAGGTTCAAATGAAACCAAATACTAAAATTGGCGTCATTGGAGATTTCAATCCTGAATATCCCTCCCACCTCGCGACAAATGCAGCGATAATTCACGCCGGAGATAGCCTGGGAATTTCCGTCGAAATACAGTGGGTGCCGACGACAGCACTTGAACAACAAATCGCAGCCCTAACGCAATTTGATGCCTTGTGGTGTTCCCCGGGCAGCCCTTATCAGAGCATGGAGGGGGCACTGCAAGCCATTCGCTTTGCTCGTGAAAAAGATTGGCCTTTCGTGGGTACGTGAGGCGGTTTCCAACATACTCTGGTAGAGTATGCACGCAATGTAATGGGGATCGAAGATGCCGATCATGAAGAGAGCAATCCCAAAGCATCAAGACCGTTGATCAGCAAATTAAGCTGTTCACTTGTGGGAACTAGTGAATGTATTAAGATCCAGACGGACACTTTGGCATATCAAGTGTATGGCAGAGGAGAAACGGTAGAAAGATATAGCTGTCGTTACAGTCTGAACTCGGAATATCAGGAACAGTTTAGCCATGGCAAATTGAAATTTGTCGGCCGGAATGATGATGGGGCGATAAGGTTAATTGAATTAGAGGGGCACCGTTATTTCATTGCAAGTTTGTTTTTGCCGCAAATGAATTCAGACCCGGGCAGACCTCATCCGATGATTGTGAAATGTCTGGAGGAGGCATCGAAATTCCGGGAATCGAGATTGTAAGAAGCGTGCTATAAATTTTAAAAAGGAGCCTGTATCTTGAAAAAATACTCCCCCAGCTCTATTCTTGCGCAAGCCGGACATTTTATAGACGAGGCGACTGGCGCAATTACGCCACCAATCCATCCCTCGACTACCTTTTCTCGGAATAGTGACTATGAATTAATTGGCGCCTATAGTTATAGTCGCTACCAGAATCCAACTTATGATCAGGTCGAGCATCTTGCTGCTAAACTCGATAACGGAAGTGAAGCGAAACTATTTGCTTCCGGAATGGCCGCTATTACCGCCGTATTCGAGACCATCGAAATGGGGCAGCATATTGTTGCTCCAACGATCATGTACCACGGCGCCCAGGACTGGCTGCGACGCATTGCCGCGAAGCGAAACATCGGCCTGTCGCTGTTTAATGCCACTGATTCCGATTCGTTGCGTCAAGCGATCAAACCCGGCAAAACTGCCATCGTATGGATTGAGACGCCGGTCAATCCGACTTGGGACGTTATCGATATCGAAGCGGCAGCCGGAGTTGCCCATGAGGCCGGTGCAATTCTGGGTGTTGACTGTACCGTCTCCACGCCCATCACGACACGAGCCTTAGATTTTGGCGCCGATATCGTATTTCATTCGGCCTCCAAATACCTTAACGGACACTCTGATGTAACGGCCGGTATTTTGGTTACGCGAACGAGTAATGACCGATGGGAGGATATCAAATTTATCCGTAAACATGTCGGCGGTGTTTTGGGGCCTTTTGAATCGTGGTTGCTGCTGCGTGGCATGCGGACGCTTTCAATCAGATTTGAGCGCTCATCTGAAAATGCACTGCGAATTGCACGCCACTTTGAAAACCATCCGAAGGTGGAAGATCTCCTATACCCGGGGCTTGAGAGCCATCCTGGTCACGAAATCGCCAAACGCCAAATGACCGGGGGCTTCGGAGGTATGCTGTCCCTTCTGGTAAAAGGTGGTGCCTTCGAGGCGAAGAAATTAGCATCGGCACTCCGATTGTTTGTTTCCGCGACCTCTCTGGGTGGGGTAGAAAGCCTGGTCGAGCATCGGGCAACAGTGGAAGGGCCGATGAGCCAGGTGCCACCCAATCTATTGAGACTCTCGGTAGGTATCGAGGATGCCGAAGATTTGATCTTGGATATCGAGCGTGGACTTGAAGGAATATGAAGTGCGGTCATTTGCACATTCGAAATCCGTAATTTAGGACGCAGATTTTCGCAGATGCACGCAGATTTTAAAACCAATTAACTCCATCGCCGGCGAAAAAAAGCTAATTACACTCGCAGACTTTGCTGCATTGCTTCTTCAGCTGCCAGGCGGACCTGGAATAAATTATCTGAGAAAATTTGTGAAGATCTGCATCCAATACTTTTTTATTACAATTAGCATTTCGTGCTTCCTATTTCGAATTTTGGTTGATGAGCCCTTGATCCAGCCCCCTTCCAGGGTGCTTCCTGAGGCCTCACGCTCTGCGGGAGGAGCATCACTGACGAATGAGGACACGACCTCTCTGTTCTTCGCTATGCCGGATTTTGAGATTGAATCGAATATATCAAAGGAGGATATCATGGGTGAGAAAAAGAAAGTCGTTTTAGTTGGCTGGAATCCTGATGTGGTAGATTACACGAAATGGCCTGGGTTGACACCCGAAAAGATTCGGACCGCACTTGAAGGAGATCGAGACAATTTAAACGCCATTGGATATGATGCTGAGTTGCTTTACATCGACAATGCGGAAACAGCTTACGACGTCGTTGCTGATGCCTTAAAACAAAAATCGTATGACTGTGTTCTAATTGGTGCCGGAGTTCGCACCGATCAGGAACATTTTATAGTCTTTGAACGTCTGGTGAACGCCGCCCATCATTATGCCCCACAAGCGAGCATATGCTTCAATACAAATCCCGGTGATACAGCGGAGGCCGTCCAACGTTGGCTATAGGCACTTAAGCCCTAAATGAGCGCAAAGCGCTCATTTAGGTGTTAATAGATATTGGTTATTCGTTATTAGTATCGGTTGAGAGCCTGATTTTCTAAGCATCAATTGAGGAAATTCACATGCAAGTTGATGGAAACTGGCCTGCCCCCTGGGAAGTTAATCATCCGGATGATACCAATTATGGAGATTAGAGTCGACAACATAAGTCGCCCCGAAGTGATTGAGTTTTTGGAAGATCATCTTCAGAACATGATTGATATCACTCCGCCTGGGAGTGCTCATGCATTGGAAATTGAGGCGTTGAAGAAGCCGAACATTACATTTTGGAGCGTATGGGATGGCTCAATGCTGATTGGCTGTGGAGCACTTAAGGAAATTGGTACGCGGCATGGTGAAATAAAATCAATGCGGACAGCATCATCGCATCTGGGCCAAGGCGTTGCTTCGCATTTGCTGGAATATATTCTTACGGAAGCCAGGCGACGCAATTATCGGCGAGTCAGCTTAGAAACCGGTTCCTTTGATGCCTTCAAGCCTGCTCGAAACCTATACACGAAATTCGGATTCACTTTTTGCGAGCCATTTGCGGATTATACCAAGGATCCAAATACCGTCTTTATGACAATTGAATTATCTAGCCTCAGCCAGTGACGGCAAGGTTCTTCTTAAAAAACTTAAAGTTGAGGTGTTAATTTTAATGCAACGATAGGGCTTACCATTCACAAAATAGGAGGGATGACGATGGATCCCCAAACAGTGAGCGGCCAGACGCTGCACCCTCAAGTTCTGACGGCAATTATCGCGGGAGTTGTTTCAGCAATCGGAGCTGTTCTCGCCCTGCTCGGGGCGCGGTGGCAACTGCGAGGCAAGATGCTTGAGCTCGACCTTAAGAAGGCTGAACTCGAGAAAACGGTGAAAGATCCAGAATCTGGTGAACTATTAAAATAGACAATATCTTATGAACAGCAATCTATTGGTTTTGTCAGACACCAAGTCCACCTATGGCCACAATCTTCAACAAGGTCCTTCAAAGTGGAGCAGATAAAAGTTTCGAGCACGAAAATCGCGAAGCCTGGTAAGGTGGCTATTATCGGCGCCAGTGGAACATACGGGAAAGGCGTCCTGGCCCGGGCGGAGGAGATCGGTGTCGCGGCGGTGGTGATCACGCGGTCGCCGCACAAATTCAAAGACATGAAGCCGACGACGACGGTGGTCGCCGCACAGTTGGTTGAAGAAGAGAAATTGAAGAAGGCGTTCACGGGCTGCGACGGCGTCATATCGGCGCTCGGCGATGACAGGAGGGCGCGTCCCAAGACGCAAAACTTACCGCACGCCTGGAACGCCATGAAGGCTGCCGGCTTGACGAAGTATGTCGGCATGGCCTCGGGCGCAATGATGATGCCAGGGGAGCGACGGGGGTGGTTCCAATGTGCCGTGCATCCTCTGCTGAGCGTATTGAAGCTTTTTGGCATCGACTTTCTGGAGCAGAACGAGTGGGAACGTGACAGTCTGCTCAGGGGCGAGAATGGCGCCGCCGGTATCACGTGGGTAATCACCAGACTGGTGAGGCCGACCCAGACGCCCTTTGCCGGCGCTTACGCGCACAAAGACCATCGCGGCCCGCTTAATTGTTCGATTTACGACGTCGGCGATTTCTGCTTATACTGCCTGGCCTCAAGTGAATGGGACCGCCTTGCTCCGCATATCAGCTCCGGACCCGCTCCCTGACAAGGCAAGTATACTCGGGCTGTGCATAGCGCCGTTCCTTGCTCTGGTCGATCTGCTTTGAATTATCGGTGAATTGGTTCGCTTTGAGATTGAGAAACGCCGGCAATAAGGAGAAATCAAATGGATGTATTAACTCAAAATATGAAAGAAATGGTGGAGAACCACTCAGTCGGCTTTTATGCAACAGTTGATGAATCCGGGTCGCCCTGTGTTTCGCCAAAGGGCACGAGTCTTGTGTTGGATGATACAACCATCATGTTCGGCAATATAAGATCACCACAGACGGTAAAAAATATCCAACGAATCCCGGATATGGAGGTATGTTTTCTAGATGTTTTATCGCGGAGGGCTTTTAGAGCCAAGGGCAAAGCCCGCTACATTAAAAGCGCAACGGAAGAGTTCCGAAAACTGATTTCAAAATTTGAAAAGTGGGGCGATCTTGTAAAAAACATTAAAGGGATTATCATTTTGAAAGTGATCCGGGCCACAGAGATAAAATCACCGATTTATGATATTGGTGCGAATGAGAGAGAATTGCGGGAAAAATGGAAGCAACATTACCAAAATTTATAAAACCTCTAATGCGATGGCGGTGGACCGCAAAAAGCCGCGTCAGCAGAAGAGCTCCCTTGATAAAATTTTTGGGTCAATAGCTTGAAAAGCTCCTTGAACAGCGAATCATGGAGACGCGGAAGGTAGCAATCGGGCGAGCAGATTAAGATCGTAATAATTGGCATTAGTGGAAATACAGGAGCTTTGTGGAGATCCACGTAAATTTAAAAGACAGAGCGACGTGTCGGGTCGTAGCCGAAGGCGAAGCCTGAAGCGATACAACAAATCTTCTATCTTCAATCTTCAATTTTCAACTTTCAATTCCCCGGTATAGCGGGATCACCACTGCGCGGCGACCGGCTTGCCCGGGTTGGGAGTATGCTATGAACAAAAAAGTTGCCTTGGTCACCAATGTCCTGGACTTCGTGGGTCCACCGGCAGTGAAAGCACTTCTGGAGGGCGGATATCGTGTATTGGCTCATGATCCTGCCTTTCAAGATACCAATAAAAAAGAGGATTTCAGAGCAAGTCACCCGGGTTCCGTTCCTGTGCGTATCCCGGATCCCAAGGAACTGATTCAGTTCGTCTGGGAGAATCATGAACGGATTGATGTTCTGATCAGCAACGATACATATCCGGCGATACACATCCCGATTGAAGATGCTGATATTGAAGACTTAAGGGCCACAATCGAAAATGTATTGGTGTATCCATTCAGGTTAATGCAGGAAGCTATTCCCAGACTTAAAAAACAGGGACAAGGCAATGTTATCATGATCACATCATGCCGCACCGAACTGCCGCTGCCGGGTGGCGCGATACCCGATATCGCTCGCGCCGGAGCGAACACTTTGGTGAAGTCCTTGAGCCTGGAACTTGCGCCTTGCGGTATTCCAGTGAACGCAATTGCCCCCAATTATTTGTACAGCGAAGCTTACTTTCCAAAGGCGAAATTTATAGACAATCCGGTCGGGAGAGATTTCATAAGAGAAGTTGTGCCGGCGGGCAGGCTTGGAGAGCCTGACGAAATCGGTGAGTTGGTAATGTATTTAGCCAATATGAAGGGTTCCTTTCATACTGGCACAATCATTAAATTTGCAGGAGGCTGGCCGGCTGCTCCCAAAAGGCCGATTTAATGCAGAGAACGCCAAAATGAAGTAGCAATAGTAGCGTCCACGCCAAACACTAGAATCGTGACGGTTAGGAAGGGGCTTTCGGCGTTCGGCTTTCGGCACACGAGATACACCAATATTCCATAATTCCACTATTCCATGATTCCACTCGGAATCTAAGGTGAACTCTACCCTTCCGGGATGAAATCAAAGTCGGGCCTGCCGCGGCGAAGCGCAGCGAAGACCGGTCTTCCGGGCTCGGATTTTTTACAAGAGGAAAAATCAAATGGAAACCAATCCTGCCGACCGGTGTAGGCGGGCACGGCCTGCGACGAGCTCAGTCGTGTCGTGGCCCGCCCTACGTCAGTTCTTTTCGTCCTCGTCCTCGAAGCTTTTGAGCCGCTTTCAAACCCGAGGACGAGGACGAGCACGAGGACGATTCAAAAACCCTTTCTTGGGGTTAATGTAGATGTAGTTTCTCACGAACACGGCCTCAGGCCAAAGAACAGCCGATCTGATCGGAAAAGAAGCTTCAAAAAGCAAATTTTGGATTTTGGAATGCGGATTTTGGATTTAAGGTATTCTGCCTGTCGTGAGTATTTTGTCGAAGGGTCCATTTTAAAACGACTGAGCGACGTGTCGGGTCGTAGCCGTAGGCGACGTGTGGGGTCGTAGCTCGAAGAGCGACCTGTGGGGTCGTAGCTCGAAGAGCGAAGCCCCAAGCCCCAAGCCTGAAGCGAATCCATCATTCGTCAATCGACATTCGACATTCGACATTCGTCATTCACTAAAGTTTCATACAAGGTTTCGGGTTTTTTCCACGGTATTGGATTGCCAGCTTGGATGTTGCGGGAGAATAGGTCGATGTCCGCTAATTCGCTGCTATCTTTAAATCGGATTCGGCAGGGTTTGCGCCAACTCGGTGTAAAGGCGGGTCAAGTCGTGATGCTGCATGCATCGTGCAGGGCGATTGGTCCGGTTGAAGGCGGTCCGAGGGGCCTGCTAAAAGCCATCTTGGATGTCCTTACCATTGAGGGGTCGCTGATGATGCTGGTGGGGTCGAAGGGTGCAATTTACGACATCGGCGATATGTCGCAAGCTGAAAAGAAGGCTGCGCTGGCAGCGCGGGCAGCATTTGATCCCCACCAGACAGCTGCAAACCCGGATTGGGGTGTGGTTGGCGCAGCACTGTTGAATCTAACAGGATCGCATCGCTCCCGGCACCCGGATTATTCATTTGCTGCGGTTGGTCGCCTAGCCCAAGAGCTGGTGGCCGATCATGACTACGCCTATTGTCACGGTCCCTCCTCGCCCCTGGGCAAATTGTGTGAGTTGGGCGGAAAAGTGTTGTTGCTGGGCGCCCCTTTTCAAAGCGTTACCCTGGTTCATTTGTGTGAGCATCTGGCTTCGGTCGAAGGCAAGGTCGTTTTAAGGTACGAGGCACCGGTCGTTCAAGGCGATCAGCGGGTACTGATCGGCATCGAGCGTTTCGACACCCGACGCGACATACCCGGCTACGGTGAGGATGATTACTTTCGACCCATGGTAAGAGACTATTTAAGGCAGGGCGGCGGAAATAAAGGAAAAGTCGGCCAAGCGATCTCATACGTGCTCGATGCGCAGGAATTCAAAGAGTTTGGCATTGGCTGGCTGGAGTCCAAACTGCCCGGCGCGAAGGTGTGATCGATTGCCATAATTGACCTTAAAAGTGAACGCGCTTCAATCTTCAATCTTCAATCTTCAATTCCCCGAACCAGCGGGAGTTGGGAGTTATGGTGACGATACGAATAGTAAGGTTAGGCAGCCCGAGAGCGACTGGTGAGGGGCTGCGCATAGGCACCGTTCGACGCCCTCCGCGGGGGGTTAGAAAGCAGGACTATGCATCCAAGAATATCTACGACGTTTGGTTTCCGAATCTTGCGCCGAGTGAAGCCTTATTGAAAGAAGCATCAACGCATTCTCTTGCTGAAGACAAAGCATGGAAAACCTTTAAACGCAGATTTATGACTGAAATGAAATCGCCGGAGGCTAAAAAAGATCTAGACTTGCTGGCTGCGTTCTCCCATCATACCAATTTTGCAATCGGGTGCTATTGCAAGGATGAATCCCGTTGCCATCGATCGATTTTAAGAGAGCTTCTCGAACAGAGAGGGGCCAAGATTGCCCTCTGAATTGGAAAAATTATGCTGGAAATGGGCACCTATTGAAAAAAACCGAAAGCGGGAGTTTAGAATTGGGAATCACTCTTATGAAATGAATGACGAATGACGAATGTCGATTGACGAATGATGGAATCGCTTCAGGCTTGGGGCTTGGGGCTTGGGGCT
>Ga0209454_1000025_pt1 | contig 136472 bp, 101 predicted proteins | sample WorMetHERISLAND1_2_FD_187400 | JGI IMG/M metagenome (GOLD analysis project Ga0209454, IMG submission 187400) | Marine gutless worms symbiont microbial communities from Max Planck institute for Marine Microbiology, Germany - Olavius geniculatus... | ecosystem: Host-associated > Annelida >... | reverse complement strand
CCGTGCCAGTTTTTTGCATTTGGGTGTCATTTTGTAAGAGAAGAAAACTACCGATATTCTAAGGCATGAAAAATACGAAGACAATTATTTTGCCAACAGTGGCGTTACACTATTCGCTAGCGTTTACCCGGCCACCCTGATTCATGTTAGGAAGCAGCTTTGATGAGCATTCGGAAATAATCGATCCAATCTTGCTGTCGGATATTACCTATGAGCAATCAAAGACTATCCATCCTCTGCCCCAGCTGCCGCAAACTCATTAGCTCATCCGAATCCAAATGCCCTTTCTGCGGAACCACCAAACCGGGTTCATGGTACAAAAACAACGCCTGGACCCGGGGGCTGCACGATCCAAACCAGATAATCAAAACGATTATTGCGGTGAACGCGGCAATGTTCATTATTTCCATATTACTTGATTTCAAAGCGCTCAATTTAACCCCCGACCCCTTTACCTTCCTGTCCCCTTCATTTCAAAGCCTTAAGGATTTAGGTGCCACCGGATTCGTCCCAATCGCTGACGATCATCGATACTGGTCACTCATCTCAGCCACTTATCTCCATGGCGGGATAGTACATATATTATTCAATATGGCTGTGTTCCGTCAACTAGCTTCCATCGTTAGCCGGGAGTACGGGCTACATCGAATGTTTGCCATTTACTCTCTGAGCGGTGTTTTTGGATTTGGGATTTCTTACGTATTTAAGGTGAACTGGACCATCGGTGCCTCAGCAGCAGTATGTGGATTGGTGGGAGCTATTATTTACTATGGCAAGAGCCGGGGAGGCATTTATGGAAAAGCACTTTACAAGCAGGTTGCTATCTGGGTTGTCTTTCTTTTTATCATCGGCATGATTCCTGGCCTAAACATAAACAACTATGGCCATGGCGGAGGGATTATCGCCGGAATTGGCCTGGGATTTTTACTAGGTTATCAGGAAAAAAGAAAGGAAAACATCTTTCATAGATTGTTGGCCGCCCACTGTGCGTTTGCCACGGTACTGGTGCTTGTTTGGGCTGTGGGCTCGGCGCTCTTTTACAAACTGACGGGGTAGGGCCGTAATGCATTAAACCGGCTCTTCGATGTACTCAAAAAATCCAAATAACAAATAAAACTCAAATCACAAAACTCAATTTCAAAACAAACCTCAGGCTACCTGAACCGTCGAGGGAATTAATCCTAACCACGGCCATTTTTTCAAACCACGAAACACACGAAATACACGAAAGAGCGCCCCACTTTTTTTTGTCTTTTCGTGTGTTTCGTGTGTTTCGTGGTTACAAGATCTTGAGAACCGTTCAAGGCCCATGAGCTACTGCCAGAATTCAAAAAAATGGTGAACCGGTCCGTGGCCGTGCCCGATGTTATAGTCAGCACCGGCCCGGATGGCATTCTGGATGTAGGTTTTGGCTTGGCGGACGGATTGTTCGATATCGTTGCCCCGGGCCATATAGCTGGCGATAGCAGACGACAGGGTGCAACCGGTGCCATGATTGTTGCGGCTGGGAATTCGCTCAGCTTCCAGCCGGATAAAGCGGTTTTCGTTTTTCAGATAGAGTAGGTCCGTGCTGGCGGAGTCTTCCAGATGTCCCCCCTTGATGAGAATGCTGCGGCTGCCGTAGGCGGCTAATGATCGGGCTGCGGTTTGCATGTCTTCCATTCCGCTGATGCCGCGGTCGGTCAATACCTCGGCTTCCGGGATATTCGGGGTCACGACATCGGCCAGGGGCATGAGGTGTTCCCGAATCGCCTGGATGGCATCGTCCTGCAAGAGTTTATCCCCGCTCTGAGCAACCATGACCGGATCCAGTATGATTTTTTGGGCATCATATTTTTTTAGGTGCCGGGCGATGATTTCGATGAGTTCCGCCGAATAAAGCATTCCGATCTTGACGGCATCCGCGCCGATGTCGCTGAACACCGCAGCGATCTGTTCAGCGGCAAATTCCGGGGGGACGGGATGAATTCCGGTGACGCCCTGGGTATTTTGGGCGGTCAAGGCCGTGATAACCGACATGCCGTAACACCCGATTGCCGACATGGTCTTTAAGTCGGCCTGAATGCCGGCGCCGCCGCCGGAGTCGGAGCCGGCAATGGTCAGTACTCGATGATATTTGCGTTTGTCATTCATGCTTTTCATATCCCAACCCGGACAAGCCGGAAACAACGAAAATGACTATTGAATAATGACTAATGACAAATGAAGGAATCGCTTCGCTCTGTCTTTTTTGAAATAGAACCCAATTCCTATAATTCCTAAATTCCTGAATCCTTTCCCTAATCTTCAAAATGGTCCCAGCCGGTCAGTGCAATCGGGCTGGTCAAGCCGTCAGGATATTGCAGCGTCATTTCCCTATCGGCCGTTATCTCGCCGATCCTGAAAAGGGGGCGGGCAAATGTCTCTTCAAATTCAGCGGCAACAATTTCGGCTTCTCCCGGCGATACGGTGCTGAGCAGGGTGTAATCTTCGCCACCGGAAAGGGCATATTCAACGGGATCGAAATTATATCGCCGGCAAAATAATTCGAGATTGTCGGAAACCGGAATTTTATCGGCATACAAAACCGCGCCGACCCCGCTTTCCTCAGCTATGTGACCCAGATCCGAGCTCAATCCGTCGCTCGTGTCAATGGCCGCCTTCACCCCGGGCTGCTGCGCCAAGAAACGTCCCTCTAAAAGGTGCGGCTCGGGCAACAGATGGGCTCGCAGCAGGTTGCGCCACTCATCCGAGTCGGCCGGGATATTGTTCAAGATCAGGTGCAAGCCGGCCTTGCTGTCGCCCAGACAGCCAGTCGAAAATATAATATCGCCGGGTTCGGCCGCGTCCCGGCACAGCATTTCTTCGCCGGCAACCGCCCCGTGGACGGCGACGTTGATGATTAAATCGATTTTAGAACCGGTGGTGTCTCCGCCCAGGATGTTGACATCGAATTTGGCTGCCAACTGCTTCATTCCAGCGTACAAAGCCTCCAGGTAGTCCAGGGGGCAGTCCTCCGGAATTGCAATACTGACGAAAGCCTCCCGGGCGGTGCCCCCCATAGCGGCGATATCGCTGAGATTGACTGCCAGGGATTTGTAGCCGAGGTCGAAGCCGCTAATCGCGTCTCTTAAAAAGTGGATCCTTTCAACCAGCAAATCGGTGGTGATCAAGGATATCCGGGCCGGATCCGTGGTGAAGGCCGCTGCGTCATCGCCGATGGCTTTGACGATGCTTTGGGGCCGGATCACGCAACCGTCGGCGATTTTTCGGATAAAGCCGAATTCCCCGATTTTTTTTAAACTCATGGTTTACAGGCCCCGTTGATTATTTGCTTTAAATCATCGGCGGCCGCGGCGGGATCATCGGCGGCGACGATGGCCGAGACGACCGCCACCCCGTCTCCACCGTTTTCTATCACTGCCGCTGAGTTGTCCCTGTTCAATCCGCCAATGCCGACCAACGGCAAATCCACTGCTGCCCTGATCGCCCGCAGACCTTCCAGTCCCAGGGGCGGGGCGGTATCGGTTTTGGTCGGCGTGGCGTATATTGGGCTAACGCCCAGATAATCCGCTCCGCCTTTTTCAGCCTCAACGGCATCTGCGAGTGACTCGGCGGAAATCCCGATGATCATGGAATCCCCGACAATCTTGCGGGCGACGTCCAGCGGCATGTCGGTTTGACCCAGATGCACTCCGTCTGCCGCAATGGCCAGCGCCACATCCACCCGATCGTTGATGATCAGCGGCACGCCCCGGGCTTTGAGAAAGTCTTTGATCGCAAGCGCCTGTTGGATAAAATCCCGGGTCGAACATTCTTTTTCACGGAGCTGAACGCAGGTGACGCCGCCCTGTACGGCAGCCGTGACGATGTCCAGGGTCGGGCGCCCCCGGGCCAGTCCCCGATCGGTGACGAGATATAACGAGTAGTCGATGTTTTGCAGCTTCAATGTCTTTTCCTCTGGTTTATGAAGTTCGATGCCCGATGCTGGATACTGTATGCTCGATACTGGATACTCGATGCTGGATGCTCGATACTTGATACTCGATGCTGGATACTGGATGCTGAATACTGGATATCAGCAATCACAGGTAAAAGCCAAGTGGTATGTGGTGTAGGGTTTAAGCTATAAGGTATTAGGCATTCGGTATTCGGTATTCGGATTCAAAATTTCGTGGAAATTTTTTTACCGTGTCCTTCTCGCCTGCGCCAGATGCCGTTTTCTATTTCCATAGGCTTCAGATTTCTATCTCTACCGTGCACTGAAACCCGAATGCCGAAAGCCGAAGACCGAATGCCGTTTCCTTTACCCTATACCATATACCTTATACCTTATACCTTATACCAATTTGTTGGCGGCTACCCTTCTTCAATCTTGCTCCCCTCGCGCAGCGTTTCCGGCGAAATGGTGTAAAGCGCATCCAGCAGTTGTATCATGAAGCTACCCGGGGCGGATGCTGCCTGGCCGGCCACTTCACCGGCCAGGCCGAAGAAGGCCAGGGCCGTTGCGGTGGCACTGACCGGGTCGCTGTCTACCGCCAGGAAGGCGCCGATGGCCGTCGTTGCGGTGCATCCGGTACCTGTAACATAGCCCATCAAGGGGTGCCCGTTTGAAACCCGGACCACCCGGCGGCCGTCGGTGATTAAATCGACCGGACCGGTAATTGCCAGGGTTGTTTGCAGTTCGTCAGCCAGTATTTTGGCCGTTTCGGACGCCTCATCCACCGTGTGAACCGAATCGACGCCCTTGGTTTTCGAGTCCTCTTGGCGCAATGACAATATTTCAGATGCATTGCCCCGGATGACACTGACATTGGCTTGATCAATAATCTGCTTGGCCGAGTTGGTCCGCAGCGGTGTTGCGCCGGAGCCCACCGGGTCCAGGACAATCGGTGTTTTGCCGGCAGAGGCTTTGATGCCGGCCTTGATCATGGACGCAATCCAATCATCGGTCAGGGTGCCGATGTTGAGAACCAGGGCGCCTGCAAATGAAACCATGTCTTCCACTTCGTTTTGCGCGTGGGCCATCACCGGCGAGGCTCCCATTGCCAGAAGTGCATTGGCGGTATAATTCATGACGACGTAGTTGGTGATGTTGTGAATCAGCGGTTTTTTTTCACGCAGCAGCGACAGGTTTTCGGCTGCCTTTTCAGGTAGGGTTGCCATAGTGTCTCCTCGTCTTACCTTGGATATTTGAATGGATATTTGGGTGGCTGGTTGATCCGTGACCGGGATAAAATTGATTTTAATCTTTAGCGCATTTGACAAATCCAGCATGCTCCAGATCAGCCTGAATCCGAATGAAAAAAGCCGTTTCCAACCGGGGAAACGGCTTTATGAACAATCGCAAACTATATTATTGCTCGTTTCCCTACGCTGGCATTAACCAGGTCAGGTTCGGAGGGTGTATTCTCAGGCTAATCAAGCCACCCCTAACAAATCGACCCCCAAACCTTAAGAGATGGGCCGCTGGTTGTCAAGTGAAAACTACAAGGCAAATCTCCGCTATCATTAAATCATCTACATCGACCAGAAGATCCGAGTCATCGATGATTGGTGATCGGAGAAAAAAGGCTCTCTGTATTTTGATGCCCTTATAGCGGTTTGTTCATCTGTCCACCACTCGCGCCCCTATTACCCAAAATTCCCATAGTTATTACCTAAATTACATATTTAGAGAGGAATAACCCACCTGTCAAAAAAGCCATAACAGGTTTAATTTTATAACCAATTGGAATTTAATAGTAAAATGCATCTTGCTAAGTTGTTGGATTTTACGTAATGGATAGCATGATTATTGCATGGGTATTATTTCTACAATTAAAAATTAGCCTAGTTGGACCGGCAATTAATGTAATAACCCATCATAATAAATTACTACATTCTTAAAACCGATAATACTCAACAGCCACTTTCTTGGGTAAAAAGTTAACACAGCCTTATTTTATACAGACTCAGGCATAAAATGGGGGAAAAGATGAAATCAAGCAGTTTGACGATCGTATTAGTCGCAGCAGCACTTTTATTCGGATTTATCGGAACAGCAGCAGCAACTTCTATACCGGCACATCTTGCCATTGATTTTCGGCAAGATACCTGGAAATCCGCTCGAGGTGAGTGGGAAATTACACAAACAATTGACGGCACTGACGTCGAGGCTGAAGTCGATAGCGGCGGTAAGTTAACATGGAAAAGCGGCAAAGGCATAGGGATAAAAGGTGGCTGGAGCGGCAAGGTTAATAAAGAAGAGATTCTCGAAATAGATTTCGATGAAAATAAAGAATTGGTAAGTTATGCCGGACTCTGGCTTACCGGCTTTAAAGGTGATGTGAATCGTCTAAAGGATCGCACAAAATTTGAGATTGAACTTCAAATTGAAACGGGCAAACGCACCATTCGTCACAAATTAGATTTGAACGATAGGATTACTCCTTATTCAAATGGCGTAGTTTACATCAACCTGCTGGATAAAGATTTCTCTAAGTTCAATGAGATCGATATCCAACTTAATGATACCAACGGCGATCCCGATAAGCGCATAAAATTTTGGGTAGCCGGACTCGATAAAAACGCGCCGATTCCTACCCCCGAACCGACGACCATGCTCCTGCTTGGCACCGGTCTACTCGGCCTGGCAGGATTTGGGCGCAAAAAAATATTAAAGAAAAATAAGGGCTGATCCAGTCATCGGTTGCATAAAGATCAAAAAATACAAAGCAAATGGCATGGGGCTTTACGAAAGAGTAATTTCTATTTTCCCCTCCAATAACATTTAGGCCATTTATTCGTCACCAGAAAAAGGGGCCGTGTGAGTCTACAACAGATCCACGGCCCTTTTATTTTGTCGCGGAAAACCTGGTCCTCGGGGCCAGTCGTTGATCCCGTGTTCTTTACGGGGGTCAGAGACAATCGGCTCTGCCGTGAATCCTGCTGCATGCGGGAACGGAATGCTGGAATACTGGAATGCTGGAATACTGGAATGTTGGAATGCTGGGTTTAGTGGAATGGTCCCATTCATTTATGAGGATGGCCCGGATCAGTTCATAAAATCAGAGCGCCATCCGCTTTCGATTCCCAATATTCCATGGTTCCACCATTCCATTATTCCATTCGGAGTCTAAGGTAAACTCCGCCCCTCTGGGGCGAAATCAAAGCCGGGTCCTCTGGGCTCGGATTCTTTACTTGCGCCAATAATTTATTATGACGCTCAACCTTTCTGGGTAACAAACCGTTCATCGGTGAGTGATTGTCTGCCATTCATAACTAAGCAAGATTCGACCCCTATGTTTATTTGGTTTGATTAGTTCACTACGTCCCCTATTTTCGTCCCTGGGTAAAATATTTTTCTGTTATTTTGACCAATCCTGTAATACAAGACATTGGCATTTAAATGCGCGACTGCTTTTGCAAACGCTTTTTCGGTTGAGGAAGTCTGCTGATGGGTAAGGATCCAAAAAATAAGTATCAATATGGTCGTGTGATTGCGGCCTCGTGTTTCGGCATCCAGGCTGTGGGTATCGGCACTTATTTGTCCTATGGCGTGTTGTTTAATCCGTTGATCGATGCGTTCGGCTGGTCAAGAGCTTCGATCTCCGGAGCCGCATCCCTGGCTTTTTTGCTGATGGGCTTTCTCGGTATTGGTGTCGGTAGATTAAACGACCGATTCGGGCCTCGCATTTTGATGACGGTCTCCGGCGTTTTTTTCGGCCTGGGCTATTTCCTCATCTCAAGACTTGAGGCCATCTGGCAGTTGTACCTGTTCTTTGGGATCATTTTCGGCATCGGCCTGAGTACCGTCGATGTGATCGCCCTGAGCACCATCGCCCGCTGGTTCGTCAAAAAAAGAGGAATCGTCACCGGCATTGTTAAAGTCGGCACCGGTTTCGGGCAAATGGTGATTCCCTTTTTGGCGAGCATCCTGATCATTCGCTACGGCTGGCGCAGTTCCTGTGTCATCATCGGTGCGGCGGTGCTCATCATACTTGTCGCCATCGCTCAACTGCTGCGTCGGGATCCGGGCCAGATGGGCCTCTCACCCGATGGGGATGCGTTCGGATCAACAGATGGGTCGGTTTTGGATACGAAAGGTCTTTCTCTGCGCGAGGCTGTCCGTACCCAACAGTTCTGGACGATATGCGCTGTCATGCTGGCGATCCTCATTTGCCTCCTGACCGTTATGGTGCATATTGTACCGTATGCCCAGGAGATGAATGTTTCTCCGACGCGAGCCGCAAGTGTGCTTTCTACAATTGCCGGTGTGAGCATGGCGGGTCGATTTGTCAGCGGAATTGCCATTGATCGCGTCGGCAGCAAAAGGGTGATCATTTTTTGCTTTATTCTTCTGATTGCCGGGCTTTTATGGCTTCAAATTGCAACCGAACTATGGATGCTTTATCTCTTTGCCGTTGTCTATGGTGTTGCACACGGCGGATTCTTTACAGCCTTTTCCCCTCTAATCGCCGAATTTTTCGGGATAAAATATCATGGGTCGCTTTTCGGTGTCACGATGTTCAGCGGTAACCTCGGCGGTGCCTTGGGTCCGGTTATGGCCGGATATGTTTTTGACATGACCGGCGCATATGCGGCGGCCATCTGGATCTGCACCGCGGTCAGTATACTGGGATTTTTGCTGGTGGTCTTGCTGAAACCGGTAGCGGCGGGAGGTATTGGGGATGCACATTGAGATTGCAGGTCTTATTCGCATCCATCAATTCTTCTCACTTATTCACGAATCCTACGAGATCCTCCGTCGCTGCTGATGAACCGGTATCAAGTCGCGCGGCAGGATACCCAAGCTGGTGCCACTGACTGATGAATAGGCACAGCTTCTATCTTTTTTTCATCTTCGGCCACATCATCAGTTAAAGGTCCCAATTCCATGCTTACCAAGTATTTAGCTCTGCGAACGGCGTACTTTTGTAAAAGCCAAAGTATGAAAACCAAGGAAACCGGAATTGCCGTTAGATATCCTAAAATCATTTTCTTCACCTCTTTCCTTTTTTATATGTCTTGTTGTTTGAATCTCTCATTCGTTGCTTGCAAATAAAAAAAAGCAAAAGTTGTGCCGACAACCTCAATATCCTTACAACCAACTTAAAATATGACAAATATTGTGCTGAGGCAAATGAGGATAGAAAAGAAATGGCCCATTATTGGAATAAATTTATCTCATTAATGGAAGATAACTCAAAATTGAGGTATTATGTCTGAATAATGATGTCATTGACCATTTCAATTTGGATTGATTTTTAGAGAGAGAATATATTATGCCCCAATTCCAAAACAAATACCGATTTGCTCTCGTTTCTCACTCAAAGGTAATTGCCAACATCGTTAGAAGTGAAATTGATTATGGAACCGAGAATTTGTTTACAAAAATAGTGGGTGTGGATGATGCAGTATCCGTTTCAGAGTCACTCATTAAGGACGGATATGAAGTGATCATTGTCCATAGCGGCACCGGCGCAAGGATTGCCAAGCACATCGGCCAGCCTGTAGTGGTCATTCCCTTGAATATGTTAGATATTGTTACCGCGTTGCTCAAAGCAAAAGAAATGGGTGATAAAATCGGCATGACGAGTCTGTCTGAGGGACGTGAAGGATTCGAGACTATCCGGGAAATGTTGATGATGGATGTTCAAGAGATTGTTTTCAATAATCAAAAGGAACTGCAAGAGGGCATTGAGAAAGCCGTCGATAAAGGGATTAATGTTATCGTCGGTGGAGGGGTAAGCTTTAGAATCGCAGATCGGCTTAATGTCAAGGCGGTAATTATCGAACCGGGAAAGCAGATGGTTCAGGAGGCCATAAAACAGGCACGCACTTTAGCTGCCGTACGGCGCATGGAAATGGAACACCATGAACGGCTACAAACAATTCTAAATATTATGGATGACGGTATGATTTGTGTGGATTCCTCCGGGTATTTGAATTCCTACAACAAAACCGCCGAGATGATGCTTGGAATGAACCTCAATACGCGCTTAGGGAAACCTGTTTCCGATTTCGCCGATTCACTCGGTCTCATGGATGTTCTCAAGTCAAAGGTAAAAAAGGCTGATGAAATCATCAATTTCAAAGATAACGACATTGTCGTTAACTCACTACCCATCATGATAAACGACCGGGTTCGAGGCGCTGTGAGTTTATTGAAAGAAGGGAGCGTCATTCATGGTATTGATAGGAAATTACGAGCGCGTATATACCAGAAAGGATTTATCGCTAAACACCAAATGAAGAATATTGTGGCGGTTGATTCGAATATGCGCAAGTTGATCACTAAGGCAAAAAGGTTTGCAAAAACTGAGGCATCCATTTTGGTATACGGTGAAACAGGTACCGGCAAGGAATTCCTCAGCCACGCGCTTCACAATGATAGTCATCGTAAAATGGCTCCGTTTGTGGCTGTTAACTGCGCGGCACTTTCTGAAACATTGTTGGAAAGCGAACTTTTCGGGTATGAGGAAGGAGCCTTTACTGGAGCCAAAAAAGGAGGAAAAATTGGACTATTCGAGTTAGCTAACCAAGGAACAATATTTCTCGATGAGATAGGTGATATCTCTGCTAGTCTTCAAGTAAGACTTTTAAGAGTTTTAGAAAGCAAAGAGGTAATTCGTGTTGGAGGAGATAAAATTGTCCCCGTAGATGTACGCATAATCAGCTCCACTCACAGGGATCTTCGGGAGGAGGTGCGGGCCGGACGATTCAGAAAAGACCTTTATTACAGATTAGCAGTCTTAAGGCTTAGCATTCCGCCATTGCGGAGTCGTACCCAAGACATCCCGGAATTACTGACACCACTATTGAAAAGATTCAGAAAATCCTTGTCTTCTGTCACCCCTAAAATGTCAACCGTGATGCAATCCTATTGGTGGCCGGGCAATATAAGGGAATTAAACGCACTCATGGAAAGTTATCTCATTCTTTTGGGTAAAAGGAAATACGATGAGCGTTTATTTATGGAGGTGTTCGAAGAGTATAAAGATCCGGTTCACCCCAAAAACAATGCATTAACTCCGCAAGATGATGGTCAGCCTCTTTCCGTTCAGACTAATTCGAGCAACAATGAAAGCCAAATTCGTACGCTAAACGACTATATTGAATCTCATAAGCTGAAAATCATCAACCATGCCTTGCAGCAATGTGGTAACAATAAAACGGTAGCAGCAAAAAAACTGGGCATCAGCACGAATACGCTTTGGAGAATACGGAAAAAAGGAGCGAGGCAGGCGGGTGACAAGATGGGCATAAATGCCGATTTAGGCAACAAACCGTAAAGATTTGACCCTTTTTCTCCAATAAAAACCACCTTGCCCCGAGAAACAATCCACGGTTCGGGTGAACTGTATACCGGGGCGAATTAATTAGCGGATTAATTGATTTCAATGGTTTTAAAGGCTCTTTGCACCTCCACCACCGGATCGTCGTTGTCGATCCACTGGCTGGCGTAGTTCAAACAGTTGCAGATGAACGTGGTGTTTTCATATTGGACCTGCCGGCGATAATGAACATGGCCGCTGATCGAATAGCGCACGTTGTACTTTAAAGCCAGTTCCCCATACTGCCGGCTGCCTAAAAAGGCATTCAGGTACTGCCACAGTCTATCGGGAGGCTGGACCGAGAAATCAATGATCGGCAGCACGTGGGTCACCAAAATGATGTGCTTATCTTGATAGCGTTCCAGCTGTTTTTCAAGTTTGTCGTAAAAATATTGGTGCATTTCGATTGTCGATCTGCCCCATACCGCTTTAATCTTATCCTGCCACAGCCGGCCATGGATTTGCATGCGGTCATATTCCGCCACCGTGCAATCCGGGCTGCCCAAAGAATAATCATACCAGCCAAGATCGCCGATCACCACCCATTGATCCGTTAATTCCACGGGCTCGCGCGCCAGGTTGCCGCCAAAGGCCATCAGGCCCTCATAGGTTTCCCAAGCTGTTTTGTCAGGATGTTTTTCATTCCAGATGTCGTGATTACCCGGGACGAACAGGCAGCGTACGCCGGAGGCCGCCTCAAGTTGAGCGAGAAACCGCAGGGTGATTTCGAAATCATTGGCCACGTCCCCGGCGATAATCATCACTTCCACCTGACTAATTTTGATTGCTTCGACAAACCCATGCAGCAACTTTTGGGGATCGGAATCTTCAAGATCGACATGGATGTCGGATAGGATGCCTAGTTTCACGAAGTACTCCTTTCGTACAGATGACAAAGGATAGAAGGTGAGAAGTTGGGAAGATGAGAAGGTTGGAAAGGAAAGAAGGCGAGAAGTTGAGAAAATGAGAAGGTTGGAAAGGAAAGAAGGTAAGAAGTTGAGAAGATGAGAAGGTCGGAAATGAAAGAAGGTGAGAAGATGAGAAGATGAGAAGTTGAGAAGTTTGGAAAGGAAAGAAGGCGAGAAGTTGAGAAAATGAGAAGGTGAGAGAAGGAAAGAAATTATTATCGAGATTGCCCTCATTAAGCTGCTCCCAACCATTGACGATCGGTCATCATCCCCACATCTCACGTTTTTCACCGTTGAGCTTTGACCTTTCACCTTACACCCTATACCTTACACCTTCCACCTTCCACCATCCACCTTCCACCATCCACCTTCCACCATCCACCTTCCACCATCCACCTTCCACCTTCCACCATCCACCTTCCACCATCTACCCTCTACCCTATTCCAAATGCCGCACGCCGAATGCCGAACACCGAAAGCCGAACGCCGGCTCTTTAAATCCGCAATCCGAAATCTAAAATCCGCAATCGAAAAATCCAGCATCGAGTTATAGTTTCGGATTCAGCTTTTCAGCCAGCGTGTCGCCCAGGATATTGAAACAAAGCACCGTCAGGGCCAGGGCCAGGCCGGGATAGATTGCCATCCAGGGGGCCAATACCAGATAGTTGCGGGCATCTTTAAGCATCAGCCCCCAACTTGGATCCGGCGGCTGAGAACCCAGCCCTAAATAGGAGAGTGACGCCTCGATGACGACGGTCAGGGCAAAAGTAATGGAACATTGCACAATGACTTTGCCCAGCAGGTTGGGAACGATATGTTTAAACACCGTTTTTATGAGCGGAGTTCCCAGCGATCTTGATGCTTCCACATAAGCTTCGGTTTTGATGGCCAGCGTTTCCGCGCGCACCAGACGGGCGAATACCGGACTGAAAATGATGCCGATCGCCAGCATGACCTGCAGCAGGCCGTAGCCCAGAAAAGACACCACGGTTATGGCCAGCAAAATCGTTGGAAACGACAGCAGACTGTCCATCAGCAGCATCAGTAAATTGTCGGTATACCCCTCGGTCAATCCGGCCGCCAAACCGACAATGGCGCCGATGATGACGGCGATGGTGACTGCTACGATACCCACGAGCAGGGCGGACCGGGAGCCATAGATAATTCGGCTCAGGATGTCGCGGCCGAAATTGTCGGTTCCCAGGAGGTGCTCCGGGCCGGGAGATTGAAACCGCTGATCCAGGTTCTGGACCGTCGGGGGATGCGGGGCAATCAGGGGAGCTGCCGCGGCGGCAACTCCCAGGATCACCAGAAATAAGACCGATAGATAGAATATGATGTTGCGCTGCTTATGCATAATATAAAAAACTGGAGTATTGGAGTGAAGCGAATCTCGCGATCCGCGGCACGTGTTACGAGTTTCAGGTTGCGGGTAATCCGCTTTTACCATCCAAGTTCGGGTGGGCGGCATATTTCTGAAAGTAAAATCGGAATCATAATCATTTCTCAATCCGCAATCCGCAATCCGCAATATTCATTGTTCATTATTCAATTTTCAATATTCATTTGACCTCGGTCCATCGGAAGTCAAACGTGTCCAGCTTGGGTGTCATTCTGAACTCGGAGACATTTTTTCTGACGGCCGTATGGCGGTATGACGATCCCAGGTACATGAATGGGACTTCTTTGGCCATCAGCTCCAGTACTTCATCGTAAAGTACTTTTCGGTTTTCGAACCCTGACACCGTGCGGGCCTGCTCGATCAACTCCGCGGCGCGGGGATTAATCCATTTGACGTAGCGTTTTTTGGTGCCGTATGAACCCAGGGTGCCGTCCGGGTCGAGTTTGCCGGTGTGGCCGATGACGGTCAAATCGTATTTGCCGCCGCGATACACGTCACTGATCCAGGTCGACCAGTCAACCAGTTTGATTTTTACATTCAGCCCGACCTTGGTCAGCATGTCCTGGTACATTTCGCCGGCCTTGACGTGTACTTCGTAATTTTGCGGCAAAAACAGCTCAAAGACCTTATCCGCCCCGACACCGGCCTCAGCCAGCAGCTTTTTGGCCTTCTCCGGATTATAGGGATATAGTGCGGCGAAATCCCGGTAATAGGCATTGCTGTAGTCCATGAAGGTGCCGATCGGTTTTCCGCCGCCGTAAGCCACATCCAGCACCTTCTGCTTGTCAATGGCATGGTTGAGCGCCTGGCGCACCCGGACATCCTGCAAGACGGGATTGCTGCAGTTGATTGACATAACCAGGATCAGCGCGGTCATGGATTTGTCGATTGCTACATCCTGGCTGGCCTCCAGCAGCGGTAAATCATCCTTGTCAATCAGATAGGCCACATCGATTTGGCCGGATATCAGACCCTGAACCGAGACGGAGCGCTCCGGGATGATGTGCATGTTAACCCGATCCAGCAGGGGATGGCCTTTGATCCAGTATTTGTCATTTTTCTCCAGTACCACTTGACTGTCCCGAACCCATTTTTTCAGAGCAAACGGTCCGGTTCCGACCGGCTGGTTGCCGAAATCATGGCCGGCATCAATCAGGCTCTTTGGTAAAATCGCCCCCCAACCGGACGCCAGGGTTGCCAGCAGCGGTGAGGACGGTTCCTTTAACTTCAGGATGACGGTGAAATCATCGGCCGCCTCGATCGCCGTAATCGAACCAAACTCTTTAGCCTTGGGAGAGGCGGTGGCCTTGTCCATGATCCTGTCGAAAGTCGCTTTGACATCCCGGGCCGTCAGTTTATCGCCATTGTGAAAAACCACGCCTTTTCTGATATGAAAAGTCCAGGTGAGGGCATCCTCGGAAACCTCCCACCTCTCGGCCAGGGCCGGGACAAGTTTGCCGCTCATATCCGGTTCCGCCAGCGTATCATAAACCGATTTGATGGTCTGGAAAGTAAGGGTTCCAGAAGTTTTGTGCGGGTCCAGGGTATCCGGATTGCCCGCCAGGGCAAAGTTCAGTGTTTTGGCTTCCGCCGGGCCGGAATAGACCGCAATTGCCACCCCCAGCACAGCCATCAATGTCATGCATGCGATTGAATAGATTGATTTTTTCATGGTTTTCTCCTTTTTGATGTAGGTTCAGAGGCTCAAGGTTCAAAGGTTCAAGGTTAATAGGTTCAGAGGTTCAAAGGTTTAAGGGTTCAAGGTTCAAGGGTTCAGGGTTCGGAGTTTTAAGGTTCGGTGTAATTGCTTTGCTAGCCGCACCTGGTATGAGCAGCGAACCGCAGAATTTCGAAGAATGGAATCGTTGCGCTCGGTCTTTTAAATTTATAAAAATTGATAGCATTCCTTCCTTCCTTCGACATTCGACATTCGACATTCGATATTCAGTATTCGATATTCTGCGGTTCTGCGGTTCGGTTATCAAACTTGCCGCCGAAGGTTGCCAAACCTTGAACCTTTGAACCCTGAACCTCTTAACCGTCGTACTTAAAACACGCGACCTGGTGCCCGGGTTCTATTTCCACTAAAACGGGCTCGTTGGTGCCGCACTCCCGATCACCAACGGGGCACTCATCGGCAAAGGAGCAGCCGGCAAGCGGCCTGGCTGATTTTTTCTCCGCCGATCCGGTCCGCATCGCATTATCGTCTTCTTCAATCTTGGCTTCTCCGCCCGGTACCGAGGAAAACAGCTTGCGGGTATACGGGTGACAGGGATTTTTTATGATCTGGTCGGCAGATGCCAACTCCACCAGCCGCCCCCGGTACATGACACCCAAACGGTCACTGAAATACACCACGAGGTTCAAATCGTGGGAAATAAACAAATAGGTCAACGCAAGCTCTTTTTTAAGATCCAGCAGCAGGTTGATGATCTGGGCCTGGATCGAGACATCCAGATTGGAGACCGGTTCATCCAGTACCAGAAAATCAGGCTCCATGCACAGGGCCCGCGCGATAACGATTCGCTGCTTCTGGCCGCCGGAAAATTCATGGGGAAATCGCGAGCGGTGATCGGACGCGATCCCCACCAGGTCCAGCAGGCGTTCGATGCGCTTTTGGCGCTCGGCAGCCGGAAATCCACGGTTGATCAGCCCTTCGGCCAGACTGTCCTCAATCCGCATTTTAGGGTTCAAGGCGCTGTTGGGATCCTGAAAGACGATTTGCATTCTCTGGCGGAAGGATCGAAGCTGGTGGGATGAAAGCGCTGCCAGCGCGGTTCCATCAACCCGGATTTCACCGGACGTTGGTGGATCAAGATACAGGATCGATCTAACCAGAGTGGTTTTCCCGCAGCCCGATTCTCCCACCAGTCCGAACACCGTATTGCGATCGATGCCGAAGCTCACCCGGTCGACGGCGCGCACGGCGAGTTTGCGGCGATTCAGCAACCCCCGGCCGAAAAAATCCTTGACCACATCTTTGACTTCTATGAATCGATCCATTTTTTACCGATCAGAAAGCAGGCGGCCGCATGGCCGTCGCCATAATCCCTATCCCGGGGCACCTCGGTGCGACATACATCCTCTGCCAAGGGGCAGCGTGGGTGAAAACTGCAACCGGGCGGAATATGCTCCGCATTGGGCACGTTTCCCGGAATCGCCCGCAAGCGCTCGCCGCGTTTGGCGGCATCCGGAATCGACAACAACAGCAGCCGGGTATAAGGATGCAGGGGATTATCAAATAATTGCGCTTTGGTGGCGGACTCGATGACCTTGCCGGCGTAGATGACCGAAACCCGGTCCGCAATTTCGCGGACGACGCCAAGATCGTGAGAAATGAATAGCACCCCCATGCCGAACTTGTTCTTCAGATCAAGGAGCAGTTTCAAAATTTGTCGCTGCAGGGTGACATCCAGGGCCGTGGTCGGTTCATCGGCAATTAACAGGGCCGGGGCACAGGCAATCGCCATGGCAATCATGGCGCGTTGCTTCATGCCGCCGGAAAGTTCATGGGGGTAGCTGCTCAAAACCCGCCGGCTTTTTCCCAGGCCGACCAGGCGCAATAAGTCGAGGGCCTTGTCGACGGCCGCCTTTTTTTCCATCTGAAAGTGCAACATCAATGATTCGGTGATCTGCTCTCCGATTTTGTAAGCGGGATTGAGATATTTGCCGGGTTCCTGGAAAATCATCCCGATATCTTTTCCGCGAACCCCGCGTCGTTCGTTTTCCGATAGCAGCAAAAGGTCTTGCTTTTGAAAAATGATCCGGCCGCGATTGACCCTGGCGGGCGGAATGGCCAATAGCCCCATGATGCTCATGGAGGTCACGGTTTTGCCGGAGCCCGACTCGCCCACCAGGGCATGGGTCTCCGCGGGGCGGAGGCTGATGTTGAACCCCCGCAGGGCATGGGCCTGCCCCCGCTGGGTTTCGAAACTGACATCCAGGTCCTGAATGTGGAGCAGATGTTCGTGTTTTACGGTCACTAATTTACCCGTCTTCTCAATTTACCCCTACCTAAACTGAGATCTGATTCAAATCACAAACCAAAAATAAAAATATGCGAAGCATAAATTAATTAATCCGCCGAGAGTTCCATTTACCAAATTATTGTGTCATCATCCATACGCTTGCATACTGGCTATATGCCATTTCTCAGGGCGGATTAATTAGCTGATCCTTATCTTGGGATTCAACACACTGTACAGCATATCCACCAGAAAATTGATCAGGGAGAAGACGAAGGCCACGAACACCACTCCGCCCTGGATCAACGGGAAATCCCGCTGGTAGACGCCGAATAGAAACAGTCTTCCCAGACCAGGTAAGGAAAAAACCTGTTCGATAATAATGGCTCCACCCAGCATATAACCGAGTTGGATACCGCCGATCGTGATGACCGGCAGCAGGGCATTCTTTAAAGCGTGCTTGTAATGAACCATGCCTTCGGGCAGTCCCTTGGATCTGGCGGTGACCACATACTCCTTGCTGAGTTCTTCCGTCATCGATGCCCGGGTCAGGCGCAGCAGTACGGCCGCCCTTGCAATCCCTAATGATATCGCCGGCAGGATCAGGTGCATTAAGGTGCCGGAGCCGAAGAGGGGGAAAATTTTAATTTTAACCGAAAATAACAGCAGCAAGAGGATGCCCAGCCAGAAGCTCGGTATGGCCATCCCGATCTGGGAAAATACCATGCCCAGATAATCCCAGAATGACCATCTTTTAACGGCCGAGACAACGCCCAGAGGTATCGCAATAATTATTGAAATTACCATGCCCATCAGGGCCAGAGACAGGGTCAGCGGGAAGCGCTCCAAAACCAGGCGAGTGACCGGCTGGCCTGAAATCATGGAATCCCCGAAATCAAAGCGCATGACGTCCCAGAGCCAGTTGACGTACTGGGAAAGCATCGGCGCATCGGTGCCCAGTTGAGCGCGGATGGCATCGATGTCGGATTGCGACGCATCAATGCCTGCTATCACCAGGGCCGGATCGCCCGGTATTACCCGGATGACAACAAATATGATCGTCGATATCAGCAAAACCGTCAAAATCAGGCGGCCGAATCGTCTGAGGGCGAACAGTAAAATGAGTTTTACCTTTCTCGGGCATGAACGTGGATATTGATAGACTGTTGGTGGCCCGAAACGCTCAGTGTCAGTGGTCAGTTGTCGGTTGTCCGTTGTATTAAAATGGCTTTAGTCGATTCTTGCGATAAACATAGGTTGTACAAAAGTGAATTTGATTTAAGTCAGCTGTGACTAGTCGCTCCGCTCTAGAAAAAACGGACCTATTTACAAATTTAAGGATGAAATCGATCTGGTCGAATATCTGGCGTTGGGTTTCGATCCCAGTGTCGAAATAACAACTTTAGACAACTCTTTGTAGGTTGGGTAGAGGAACGAAACCCAACAATACCTTTCGGGATCTCAACCCAACCTACTCTTGAAGCCGGAATTCAACTTAACTGAGACGCCTTATTTTGGCAGATAGGCCCCAGAAAAAGCGATACCAGCTGGTGTCACGCGACTTATGACTCACAACGGACAACGGACCACAGACCACGAACAACCAACAATTATTCACAGTTTCCAACTTTTACCGGTTGTCGCCAATTCGACGGGACCGCTATACTTCAGGCGGGCCTGTTCAACCAGCAGGCCATGGTCGCCGAAATGCGGCAAATGAGTCAGCACCAGGCGCCCGACCCCTGCGGCAGCGGCGATACGGCCGGTTTCGCCGGCCGTCAAGTGCCCGGGTATGCGTCCCTGGTATTCATCGTAGAGACTGGATTCACACAGCAGTAAATCGGCTCCCCAGGTGAAATCGACGAGGTCGTCGGTATATCCGGTGTCCGATATATAGACAAAGACCATGCCGTTTTCTTCAATGCGCATTGAATAGCAGGGATCCGGATGAATATTGGGGCAGAAAGTAAAAGTCAAGGGCCCCAATTGCAGCGCTGCCCGGGCATCGTAGGCGTGTCCGGTGCTATAGTGCAAATAGCTCAATTTATCGAAGTAGTTGTCTTCAGCATGACCGTATACTTTCAAAGGGTTCTTTCTCCGGCCCAGGTCCATTAGAATTCTGGCTGCATATTGCAAACAGCCCAAGTCCGCCACATGGTCCGCATGATAATGGGAGAGGACCACCGCATCGATGGCCTGCAGCTGCTCATATTGTTGCAGCCGCGCCAAGACCCCTGATCCGCAATCGATTAGAACAGAGATTTGTTCAGATTGTATTAGATAGCCGGAAGTCGCCTGATCGGCATCCGGGTACGCCCCCCACCATCCGATTGTGGTAATTTTCATAGTAAGAACCCGATCTCGGATCAACCCAAAAGCCCTTATCTTGGTTATTCAGACAACATGTCGCAAGAAGCTGAATGTGTCAGAATCCATCGCCTCGGTTTGCTGACACCTGACACCCGACACCTGAAACCCCACTGATTCGATGGCAAATGTCATACACCTCAAGTAATCTCTTCCAACCTATATTTTCTGATCATACCGGTATTTCAAAGCCGCCCCGTAAACCGTAGCAAACCCCGGGTATTCCGGATAAAGAAAATTTGTCTGGTACAGTCTCCCTACCAGATCCAATATTTGCCGGATGTATGGGCTTTGGACAACTTTTCCGACCATGACGATATTTTCCCGGCAGTCCAGCTCCCGGGCGCAAATCGAGGCTATGATGCCAACCTGTTCTCCCACCAGGCGCAAAATCCCGGCCGCCAGATCTTCAGACTTTTTCGATTTGACGGATGCAAAATTGCTGGCCGTCATATCCGCCCCCAAAAAGCTGATTTCTTCATATCCCAGATCCGAGATGGTCAAATTGAGGTTCGATGCGCTGCCCTGCATGGCCAGGGCGTCAAGCCGGATAGGATCTTCAATGCCGCATATCAGAGAAGCCAAGCCTTTGATGGTGCCGCCGCCCACACCGGAACCACCGACATGCTTGGCACTGTTTTCAGCGAAATGAACAACCGCCGTTCCTGTGCCCATGCTTACAACGACGCAATTGCCGCTGCCGGCCAGCGTCGCCCCGCCAAAACCGATGGCGTCGATTTCAGAAATGACCCTGATGTTATCGAGCATGGCAGCCGGCATGCCGGTCGCACAGCCCGAGAATACGATGTGATCGGTATGGTACTGGGTTTTCAGACGCGAATAGGACGAACTGATGGCGTCCCAATCCCGCTTCTCAAGGCTGAAACTTTCTGTCAAACGGTCGCCCGTGACAACCGCAAAATCCGTAAACGTCGCGCCGCGATCGATACCAATTATCGGCGTCTCCTTATTACTGCCCATATTTATTTGTGTTCCTTGAATTCGATAAATTTAAAGAGATCGGACAGTCGCTCGATCGTCGGACAGTCGCTGATTTCTTCAACCCCCAGGTTGCCGAAACGGTTGATAATCAGGGCCGGCATGCCAACCTGTCGGCTGCCAAGGGCATCGTCATAGTAGTTGTCGCCGATATAGATGCAGTCCCGGGCCGCTACTGCGGCTTTCTGGAGCGCGATCTCAAAGATGCGGGCATCCGGTTTAATGCAGTCCACCTCGCATGAAATAACGATGTGGTCGAAAAAATCGATCAGCCCGCTGGCGGACAGGGTGTCTCTGGCCGTGCAGTCCCAGTTGGAAATAACCCCCAGTCCGACCGATTTACGCCGGAGTTCAGCCAATACCTCCTTGACACCGTCAAATGGCAGCCAATAGTCAGAAATACTTTTTTTTATTTCATCCCATCTTACGTCCAGTTCACAAACATCCAGACTCAATCCTAGGCGGTAATTCATGAGGCCCAGATAAGACGGCATGAAGGCTTTGCGATCTTTTAGAAAAAGGCCGGGATACTCCCGCATGAACAGTTTGTCCATTAAATGAAATTCCCGTTCGATGTCATCGAGTGCAACCTGATGACCGAACTCCTTTAAGGCCTGTTGATAGGTGACTTCGCGCTGCATATAAAGCAGCGTGTAGCCGATATCGAACCACACAAATGAAACCGCCAAGATTAACCCCCGAAAAAAATTGAAGATTGAAGACTGAAAATTGAATATTTATGGATGTCGCTTCGCTCCGTCTATCAGAGGATAGAGGACAGATGTCAGAGGACCCGTCTTCGCTCTTCGAGCTTGGGGCTTCGCCCTTCGGGCTACGACCCCACAAGACGCCGCGGCACGCAGAGGTCAGAAGACAGGTCTTCAGTCTTTTAGACGCGCTCCTCAACCCGGGATCACCGTTACGCTTAGCTCTCTATGCCCAGCCCCATACCTTACTTACTCTACCCGTCTCCCGAACGCTTCGCACCGAATGCCGAGCGCCGGTTTTTGCCCTTCGCGCCATGCGCTCTGCCCTATGCCCTCACCCGAACACCGAATGCCGAATGCCGAACGCCGAACACCGGCCCTTCAAATCCGCAATCTGAAATTCGCAATCAATTAACTCGCAACCCGGAACCCGCAACGCGCAACCCGACACGCGCAACCCGCAACCCGATTTACTTCACCGATACCACCGGACAAGGGGCGCTCAGAATCACATATTGGGCCGTGGAGCCGAAAAGCAGCTTGCCGACTTTAGACCGCCGACGCACACCGATGATAATTTCGTCGACTTCTTTTTCTTCGGCCAGCTTCACCAGGTCCTCACCGGCTTCCAATCCGCGAACCGACAGAATGGATTCACAGGGGATATTTTTATCCAGCAGCTGGTTTTTTTCGTGTTCAAGACTATTTTCGGCGATCTGGAAATCCTTGCGCGGCACCTCAGGCCCACCGACCATGGATTGGGCGATAATTAATTCAGCCTTGAACGCCGCGGCATGACGTTCGGCCAGAGCTATGGCCTCCTTGGAAACATTCGAACCGTCGAATCCTACTAGAATTTTCATTAAAACCTCCCCATCTTTTTGATTGAATATTGACGATTGAATATTGAAGATTTGTGGTATCGCTTCGGGCTCCGCCTTCGGCTACGACCCGACACGTCGCTCTGTCTCTTCTAATTGATGCGATAGAATTGCTTAAATATTCAATCTGACTATGGCATAAATCATGTGCATACTGGAGTATAACATCATGGATATCATCATGTTATAACCTTTGAACCTTGAACCCTGCGTGTGGGGTCGAAGCCGTAGGCGAAGCCCCAAACCTGGAACCCATCGCTTCAGGCGCTTCAGGCAAGGATACTTAAATAGTTGCCCCAATTACGTTCATTGTTCTAAACCGCTCCTAAAGACCCAGATCCTCGTTTATCAGCACCACTTTGACTCTTCCTTTGGGAAAAGATTTTTCGGTGACGGTCCACGTATTGCAAATTCGATCCGGGCTTTTGCACTCTTCGCAATAGGACGTTTTCGTGCAGGGCGTTTTTTTGTCAAGCCGCATGGAGTTTGCCGGTGCGACGTAATTCTTAATGCGATACATGGCTTCATCCAAATTGGCAACAAGTTTGTTGCGACCGACCATGATGATCACCCACTTGGGGCCAAAAGTCAGGGCGCCTATTCGGTTGCCGATCATATCCAGGTTCACCAGTTGGCCGGTCTCCGTGACGGCATTCGTCCCGGTGATGAATAGATCAACCAGCAAAGCCTGTCGACGCCGTTCGAGGATCTCCTCACTGGAACCGCTTTTGTCAAAAGTGTCAAGCACCTCGAATGCTTGATTTTCCCTCAACCGTTCATAAAGACCATCGGCGGCCAGAAAGGTCATTGATCCGCCCCATGATATGGAATTGGCATTCAACCGGGGTATGATGTCTTCCAGTGTGATTTTACATGCCGCTTGACGATCCTCAGCCAGGTAGACCTCAAAATTATTGGATTCCAACGCGGCCTTTAAGTCAGCCAATCTCAATTTCCAGTAGTGATCAATCGGTTTTTCCATGAATACCTCCCGGATGTTGCCTTTAATTAACGAATCTGTCCTACCTAATCCAAGTTTGTTCAGGAATCAACCTTTATAACCACCAAAGTCACATCGTCTTCATTTTCCAGGGGTTGACAAAAATTTTTGATGGCGTCCATGACGACCTGCAGGATTTCCCGGGCTGTTCTTGAAGCGTTGGTGCGAATGACATCGCGGAACCTTTCTTTGCCGAACATTTGTCCCTCGGTGTTCTGGGATTCCCAGATCCCATCGGTGCCGATCAAAATGATTTGACCTGCGGCAAGCTTGCGCCGGAATTCCCGGTAGCCCGTTTTTTCAGAAACGCCCAGCGGCAGTGCGCCGCCGGTGAGTTCTTCAAAGCTGCCCACGCCTTGATCGTAAATCACAGCCGGATCGTGGCCGGCATTGGCCCAGCGTATGGTTTGATTTTGACTGTCAATTTCACATAAAAATAAGGTCATAAACCGGCCGGATTCCTCCACATCCCTTGACAGCTGTCGGTTGACATCACCGACAATCTGGTTCAGATTGCCGGGTCGCGAAGAGCGCTGACGGATGAAGGCCCGTGCCGTAGTCATCAACAGGGCCGAAGCCACACCATGGTCTGAAACGTCACCGACGACGATTTTAACTTTTTTTTGACCGCCGTCGCCGGCCGGCAAATAATCGAAGTAATCTCCGCCGGTTTCTTCACAGTACACACTCTGGCCGGCGATATCCAGGCCTTCGATTGCAGGCGTCTGCCGCGGCAGCAGGTGCTGTTGAACCTCCATGGCGATTCCCAGGGACTTTCGAATACGGTCGCGCTCCTTGAGGCCCTCGGTCATCTCATTGATTACATCCCCGGTATAGCCGATTTCATCGTTGCTGGTCACCTGGACTTTCTTGTCGAACCGACCGTTTCTAACCCCTTGCAAGGTTTCAATGATTTCCCGCAGCGGCGAAGTCAAATTTCGGCTCACTAAAGCGGTCAGAATGATTCCGAAGACAATAAACAGTGGGGCATTGATCCGAATAGCCGATTGAACCAGTTCCATGGCCTCGCGCGGATCGTTGTAATGGTTGGCCACACGCTGAATAAACAGGATGATTGAAATCAGCGGAATCAGGTTGCAGGCCACCAGAAGGGCGGTCAGCCGGGTGCGGATTCGGATTCGCAATGTTTTGGGTATGGCATATAAACCGCCGTCCGGAAAGAAATGTGGGGCCAGGCGTTTTTGGGATACATGCTGCAACATAAAAAACGCAACCGTCACCGTAATCAGACCGATGCTCACGTTTTGGACGATTGCCCGCTGAATTGCAGGTGTTCCGGCATTCGCGATCCAGAAGATTGTCGGATAAAGAATCGTCGCCAGCATCCACATGCTGAAATCCAAACTGATAGCGACAAACGGCTCATTCAAGACTTTTCTGCGAGCGGTATTTGCCAGAGTATCCGGTACGGCGGTGTTGCTGAATTTTGCATTTAAATACTGTCTAATCGGCCTTTCGTATAAGAAGGTCGCCGTGGTGACAAATAGAAAGGCCAATGGTGTAAAAAGAGCATCGATAACGTCGAAAACCGGGTTTTGGAACACGTGATCCGGTACCGGAGATTCTCCTATATCCATCACGGAATTGACCAAAAAGACTCCAATGAAATTGGCCAGGAAATTTGAAAGCATCATCTCGTTTTTTAATTGGAACCGCTTGCCTTTTGTCATGTTTCGCTTCTCCCGTATGGGGAGTAATCTAATTACGGCCGGCCTCGATAGCAAGGGCAAGGGCAATCTCGAACTTCAACCCAACCCGGCAAAGCCTGAAATGAATATTGAAAATTGAAGATTGAAGATTTATGGTATTCTATCCGTTTTATTTCTTGGCTGTTCTCAAAACAGCTATGAACCGATTGACAGGTACACGGCAGGCACTAGCTGGAATCATTGATGTACAAAATGTTGCATTCGATTCTAATTTTAGTAAATGCTTGTTTTTCAGAGTTTTGCAACGATGCAAAAAATGATTTACGTATTATGCACCAAACTGAATTCGTAACTGTCTATAGAGGTGTACTTGGTAGGAAGGCTGTGGTATAGGGAGAAAAACACAGTGGTTCAAGGTTCAAGGTTTAAGGTTCAAAGGTTCAGCGATGCCGCTGGCCAAACAAACAGCCGGTCAAATCGGAAAGAAACTACACGAACGTTGAACATCGAATTATGCATTCTGACAGTCATGAGTTTTTGTCGAACGGTCAATTTTAAGAAAAAAAGGCTTCAGCGAAATGAACCCCTTTTGGGGCATTTGACATTCGAGATTTTGCGATTCGATTGTTTAAAATCGATTTAGCGTAGCGTCATCCTTATTCAACGTTCGATGTTGGACGTTCGATGTTCGACGTTCGCGTCTGACCTTTGTTCCGATTTAATTTAATTTCATACAAGGTATATCTTTGTTCGTAGGTAGTTAGAATCTGTCATTATCCAGAGGAACTAGTTTATGAAGTTTGAAAGCGTCGAGCATGTCAAAACCGAGCTGCAAAAAGCCGAATATATCTGCTCCAAGACGATCGCAACGGTCGTCTTTTTGGCCCAGGCGACCCAGAAGCCGGTGCTGGTGGAAGGACCGGCCGGTGTGGGCAAGACCGAGTTGTCCAAGGCTGTGGCCCGCAGCCTTGAACGGCGGCTGATCCGGCTGCAATGTTATGAAGGCCTGGATGAGGCCAAGGCCCTGTACGAGTGGGAGTATGCCAAGCAGCTGCTGTATACCCAAATGATGAAAGGCAAAATCGACGATGTCGTTGCGGGAGCCACGACCCTGTCGGAGGCTGTCGAACGGATCGCCTCCCAGGAGGATGCTTTTTTTTCGGAGCGCTTTATTCAGCCGCGGCCGCTTTTGCAGGCCATTGGCTCCGAGCATCCGGTCGTGCTGCTGGTCGACGAAGTCGATAAGTCCGATCCCGAGTTCGAAGCATTCCTACTAGAGGTTTTGAGCGACTTCCAGGTCTCGATTCCGGAGTTGGGGACCCGCAAAGCGATCAACATCCCCTTTGTATTTCTGACTTCCAATGACTCCCGCGATATGAGTGATGCCCTGAAAAGAAGATGCATCCACCTGTACATCGATTACCCCGCGCGTGCCCTGGAACTGGAAATCGTCAAATTGAAAATTCCCGGCATAAAGGACCAATTGGCCGAACGCCTGGTGGATTCGATTCGCAAAATCCGGAACCTGGATTTAAAAAAGAAGCCCTGTATCTCCGAAACCCTGGACTGGGCCCAATCCCTGATTGCTTTGCAGGTGGAAGATCTGACCCCCGAGGTGGTCACCGATACCCTGAATGTTATTTGCAAGTACAGGTCCGACGTGGTGCAGGTGACGGAGAAGATGGAGAAGATTATTGATGTGCCTAAAGTGAACTAAAATGAGCTAAAATGACTAAAATTCTTGTGTCGCTGCGCTCCGTCTTAAAATAAGAAAAATCTCCGTTTGGGATATGGAATGCCGAATATCGGAAAAAATTGCCTGCCTGCAGTACCAAAAATAATTGAACCGACAGAATACCTTAATTTTAGTCATTTTAGCTCATTTTACCCATTTTAGTCATTTATTACTATGGTCAACCTTGTATTAAAATTCGTCTCCCTCTCCCGGGCTGCGGGACTGAGGGTATCGACTTCCGAAGTACTCGATTGTCTTCATCAGCTGGAATTGGTCGATGTTTTGGATGAACCGCAGTTCAGTTCGGTACTGCGCGCCAATTTCGCCAAAAGCCGGCGGGAGCAATTTCACTTCAACCGGCTGTATGAACTGTTTTTCCACGAATTACGCCAGGAATCCAATATAACCCATGCCGATCCACTTGCCGACCAGATTCAAAATACCCTGCAGGCCTTGGGCTCCGAAGAAACTTCCGATAATGCCTCCCAGGCCGTGCTTGATTTTTTGGGGGGTGATCCGCAGCCGTTTCTGGAACGAGTGCAGCAGGGGTTGGTAGAAGGTGATGGAAACGGCAGCGGCATGGGTTCTAATCTGGGACCGCTGGTCCAGCGTCTCGAATTGATGCTGCAAATAAACGCTTTGGAAGACGCCTTGGACCAATTTTTAATCGATCAGCGCGATCGGATCCACTGGGAAACTCGACGGGATCTAAAAGAGCTTTTCGACGCCCGGCTGGAAAGCGCCCGGCGGCTCCTTACCCGCCAGCCGCGACCATTTGATGATGACAGCCGGATAACCACCACCCACCAACAGCACCTTGACCAGTTGGGCGAAGTCCATTTTGCTTCATTAAGCAAAAAAGAAGTGCAGACGATGCGCGAGGTGATCGAACAGCTCGTGCGCAAACTAAAGGATATCGCCAGCCGGCGTTATGCCGTCAAAAACAGGGGGCCCCTGGATGTTAAGAAAACCTTGCGACGGGCAGCCGGCTATCAGGGCATTCCCCTTGAGCTCTTCTTTCGCAACCGCCCGCCGCGCAAATCCAAAATCGTTACCCTGTGTGATGTCTCGGGTTCGGTCTGGTCCGCCGCCAGGTTCATGCTTAATATGCTGTACTCCCTGCAGGAGTGCTTCACCCAGGTTCGCAGCTTCATTTTTGTGGCCGGCCTGGAAGAAGTAACCAAAGTTTTTGAAGACTGTGAGATAAACCAGGCGATTGAAAAAGTATTAAAAGAAGCAAATATCGAATACAACGCCGCCACCGATTACGGCCTGACATTCCGCCAGTTTAAAAAGCAGCATATGGACATCCTCAACAAGAAGACGACGTTGATCGTCATCGGCGACGGCCGGTCAAACTATGGCAACCCCGAAGAGCAGATTCTGGAGGAGATGCGGGAACGGTCGCGACGGGTTATCTGGTTGAACCCGGAGACGCAATATTTCTGGTATACGGGCGACAGCGAGATGCGCACCTATCAATCCTGCTGCGACGAAGTGCGCCCCTGCCAGAACCTCAACCAGCTGCTGGACTTCATTAAATCGCTGGTGCTATGAGGGCAGAGGGCATAGGGCAGAGGGTAGAGGGCATGGTAGAGAACAGAAGTTAGAGGACAGAGGTCGGAGAACAAAGAACTGAAATCAGAAGTCAGAAGACAGAGGTTATAAGGCTAAGTGCAGATTATTGAAGAAGTCTAAGTACAGTATTTAGTTACTAAGGACGCCTCTGGCCAGGAAATCGGCCAGTTTAGTCGAAAAAGAAACTCTGAAAAAGCGAATATCGAATACCCGACTGCCTTGCATAATGATCTGGGTTAACTTTTTCATTGAGCTATGAGTGTACTGTCAGTGGAAATCTGACAACCGTTTATAGGCATTGCGGGCAGGTTGAATAATGAATGTATTCTGCCTGTTGTGAGCTTTTCGTCGAACGGTCTACTATAAAAGACTGAGCGAAGCGATTCCACCATTCGTCAATCGACATTCGTCATTCGTCATTTTATGAGACGGCAGGGTGACCGCGGAATACCAGTGCTTGACTCCTCTAAAAATCACTTGATTTCGGTCGAAAAATAAGTATTATCAAACCAATCATTAAAGGTTCGTCGCCATCGGCTGACGACCGGTTTCATTCTGAAGGAAAAATCGTTTTGTCCATGTGGCAGCCTCAGTATGGGACGATGAGAATTTTAGTTTAAGGAGGGTAGCCGTCATGGCCAATGGTATCGTCAAATGGTTCAATGATCGTAAGGGTTACGGGTTCATTGAACAAGAAGAAGGGCCGGATGTATTCGTTCATCACACCGGCATCAACGGTTCAGGTTTCAAATCACTGCAGGAAGGTGCCCGGGTTTCTTTTGACATTGAGGAGGGGCGCAAGGGACCCGCAGCCGTGAATGTTACAGTGGTCTAATAGCCCATTTTCTCAAAAGGTGCGCCTGGCCAAATCAGGCGCGCTTTTTTTACAACTCAAATTCATCACCCAGGTAGGCCTGGCAGACGGCTTCGCTGGCAGCTATTTGATCGGGGGGACCGGATTCGAGAACCTGGCCGTCTACCAGTATATAGGCATTGTCACAGGCCCCCAAGGTCTCTCTGACATTGTGATCGGAGATGAGAATTCCTATGCCCCGCCGTTTGAGGTGGATGATGATATTTTTGATGTCCGTGACCGCCAAGGGGTCAATACCCGCAAAGGGTTCATCGAGCAGTATAAAGGACGGATTGGTGGCCAGGGCCCGCGAAATTTCAAGACGGCGTTTTTCCCCGCCTGACAAAACACTGGCCTTTTGTTTTTGCAGGTGTTTTATGCCCAATTCTTCCAGCAGCATGTCAGCACGCTCTGCCCGTTCGGCCGCATCTATCGGCAGTATTTCCAATATCGCCATCAGATTCTGTCTGACCGTCAGCTTGCGGAATATAGACGTCTCCTGGGGCAGATAGCCTACACCTTTGCGGGCTCTCTGGTACATGGGAAAATCGGTAATATTTTCCTCATCCAAAAGGACCCGGCCGCCATCGGGCCTGACCAACCCGATGCACATATAGAAGGTTGTTGTTTTTCCGGCCCCGTTGGGGCCCAGAAGTCCGACCACTTCTCCGCTCTTGACGTTCAGACTGACCGAATTGACCACCCGTCTGCCGGAATACGATTTTACCAGATCTTTCAGGTACAAGGTTGTCATGTGGTATCGTTTTCCCTTAAATTTAGAATGATTACGAATTCTACCACAACTATTGGACAAAGCCAATGGCATAATATAGGATTGATGGGGCGGGTTTCAAGGCTGACCGGCAGGGAATTCGATGCGAAGAATGCCAAAATTAAGATGGCTACTCGCATGCTGGCGGCACATACAATGAGTTTGACGCCATTCGGCGTTATCCGGTTTCCGGATTGACAGCGTTGCGACATTTTCATATAGTCGACGGCCAAAGCAAAGGCAAAACATTTGAAGACTGACTTCGACACCCAAGAATTTTTCCATCCCCGACTCGGCCAGGAAATAACGGCTATCGGCGGGCACTACGTATTCGGCAAAGAGGTTCGACTGCCCTTTAATGGCCGGGATATTCTCTATTTTGTCGGGTATGCCGTTCTGGACTCAACCTGCTGCGGTGTCGGCGGCACGGCCTATGTGCTTGTGCCGGGATACATCCGGCAATGGAAATTTAAGAAGAACCACAACGATGCCCCGATATCACTGGTGGCGCCGATCCACGATCAGACAACTCAGAAGCAAATCAGGAAGTTGATTCAAAAAAAGGAGATGGTGTTTCAGGTGACATTTAGATAAGATTAATGGCATTCAACTAGTTGAAGAGATCTGTAATTTGAGAGAATAACATGGAAAATGGAATGGCAGCACAGCAAGGACAGCAACGGCCTTTAGATGGAATTCGGATTGTTGAATACGGGGTGTTTCACGCCGGTCCCGGGGCAAACGCCATCCTGGGCGATCTGGGGGCGGAGGTTATCAAAATAGAGACGGCTTCCGGTGATCCGGAACGGTATTGGACCACCGTGGCCGGTTTCGACCTGTCCCTGAAAAATGATGAAAGTATAATTTTCGAAGCCTCGAATCGCAACAAAGCGGGAATGTGCTTGGATATCAAAAAGAAAAAAGGCCGGCAAATATTCGAACAATTAATCCAAGAGGCGGATGTTTTTCTGACGAATCTACGGCCCAGTACCAAGAAAAAACTCGCCATCGACTATGAAACCCTGTCTGAAATCAATCCTAAAATCATATATGCCGGCGTATCCGGCTACGGCCGCCGGGGATCCATGAGCGATCTGGGCGCCTTTGATCCGCTCGGGCAGGCTCGCTCCGGCTTGATGTTCGTTACCGGCAGCCCGGAACCGGCCATGATTCATCTCGGCATCCTGGACCAGGCAACGGCCATCACCGTCAGCCATGCCATCATAACCGCCCTGCTGTTCCGAGAACGCAAAGGGGTCGGGCAAGAGGTGCATGTTTCATTGTACAGTACCGCCCTGTGGCTGCAGTATTTCAATTTGCTGGTGACCAGCGTGCTGTCGATCAATCCATGCCGGGCGGCGGACCGAACCCAGCACTCGCCCCTGCGCAATCGGTTTTGCTGCCGGGATGGGAAGTGGATTCTGGGAACCCACCATCCTGAAGAAAAATATTGGGCCGCGTTCTGCCAAGCCACGGGTCAGAGCGGTTTATTGGATGATCCTCGATATACCAGCGAATCCGGCGGACCCCTTAACTTTGTCGAGTTGAACAAGATCTTTGATGAGGTGTTCACCACACGTTCACGCGACGAATGGATGGAGATACTTCAGACTCACGGGCTGATGTTCTGCTCGGTGCAGCAGATCGGGGAAGTGATCGACGATCCCCAGGCCCTGGAAAACAACTACCTCATGCCGTTTATGCATCCGGTTCAGGGCGCGGTTGAGATTCCCGGTTATCCGGTCGAGTTCAGCAAATGCCAGGCCGGCACCCGCAGTGCGGCGCCCAAGCTTGGCGAACACACCGATCTGGTCCTGCGAAACCTGGGATATTCCAAGCATGACATAGAACAACTAAAAAAAGACGATGTTATTAGTTAAGTGAGCGCTCCTCCTGCTGAGCGGGAGGCTTCAGTAAGCCTCTGGATGAGGGCAGGGCACTAGGCCCAACGAATCAAATTCGAAATCCGAAGCACGAAACACGAAACAAATTCGAATTACATAAATTCTAATGCCAAAAACAAATTCCGATCCATTGATCAAATAACCACTGAGTGCGCGGATCAATCTTGTGATCTGCCTTTATTGCCTTATTTTGACCTTTTTGGACATTCGAATTTGATGTTTGTTTCGGATTTCGATATTCGGATTTCGAATTTTTTTAGCTTCACCTGGCTCACACTATATCAGTATAAACTTTTCGGTTCCACCATTGGAAGTGGTGGTTTAATGTCGGAATTAAAATTTCGGATCAACCGCCAGCATATGGAGGTTTATATGGAAGCCCGCAAGACAAACGGAATTGGTTTCACGACTGCTAAATGGCCGCTCGACCCGGATCGAGCAACCCTGGTGTTCATACATGGATCAGGCGGAACGGGGGCTTTCTGGCAGGCCCAGATCGAGGGACTGGCGCATACGGCCAACACGATTACCGTTGACCTGCCCGGTCACGGCACCAGCGACGGCGCTGCATTGGACCAAATTGAAGATCTTGCCCGGGCACTGGCCGGTTTGGTGGGCGACATCGAAGCCCCGCAGCCGATTCCGTGTGGTTTAAGCCTGGGCGGTGCTATTGCGCAGCAGCTTATGCTGGATACTCCGGAAATTTTCAAGGCCGGCATCCTGATCAGCACCGGTTCAAGGCTCAGGGTCGCACCGGAAATTTTCGACGCCATCGAGAAGGATGTTAACGGTTATTTAAACATGATGGCTAAACTGGCCGTTTCCAAAGCCACGGATCCGGAACGGGTAAAGCGCTTTAGAGAAGACACGGCAAGTTGCAGACCCGAAGTTTTGCTGGCTGACTTTCGAGCCTGCGATCGTTTTGATGTAATGGAGCGGATTACGTCGATCGCAGCCCCCGTGCTTGTCGTAACGGCTGAAGATGACCAGGTAACTCCGCCGAAATATGGAGACTTCTTAGAAGATGCGCTTCCCAATGCAAGCCGGACCCACATTCAAAACGCCGGACACATCGTGCCGCTGGAGCAACCGGAGCAGGTCAACCGGGCAATCATGGAGTTTATCGAAGGGATAGACCTGGAATTGTGAAAATTTTTTTGTCGAACAGCCTGTCGTGAGCTTACTTGTCGAACGGCCTGTCGTGAGCTTACTTGTCGAACGGTCCTCATTAATAGTAGATAGAGAACAGCGATCATAGGTCCGATAAGACTTATAAGACCTATAAAATTCTGTCTACTATATATGGATAGACAGCGCGCAGCGATTCCACAAATCCGCAATCCGCAATCCGCAATCCAAAATTATCACTCGCGACGTTATAGCCCTAAATCCGGGTTGATTTTGTAAATGTAAAGTTGGCGTATAATTATCGACCTTGGTTAGACCGCCAAAATCGTCGCCTTTCCCCGGCGAGCCAAATCGCAAATAAAAAAAAAGGAGATTCATTGGTTGACATTGGAATTTGAAGTCCTACTATTTGATTGTTACAAATAATCATGCAGAGAAGCGCGAGGGATCTGGCCCAATGACCGCTCGGCAACCTTGATCATCAAGGTGCCAATTCCAGTCCCGTAAGGGGAAACATGAGGTCGTTCAAGACAAATGTTCATTTGCCTCCCTTTGCAGGGAGGTTTTTTTTTGCCTAATTTTTCTATCTGAATCCGACAAATGCGACAGTTGACTGGATTGGCTGTCGAAGGGTTTATGCTGAGGTTGCCATATGAAAAAGAGAGTATTTTTATTTTCGGGGGAAGGAACCAGCAATCGCGAGAGCAGTTATAAACTGCTGGCGCACTCGAAACACTGGTCTGAGATTCGAAGTTTTTTAAATTCAAAATTAAGCCTGGATTTGGAAGAAATCTGGCAAAATGAGATCGGCCGACACCGCTGTCCCGCCAGCCCTTTATTGACGGTCGTCTCTCAAATCTGCCTGGCAGATATTTGGAGCCGGTGGGGCTATAAGCCGGATGTCGTGATCGGCCATAGCATCGGTGAACTTGCGGCGTCTTACCAGGCGGGGTTATATTCATTAGAAGATACGATCCTGTTATCATATCAGATCGGGCATGTTGCATCCAAGCTGACCGGCACTATGCTTCACGGTGAATTATCGGAAGCGCAAATTGGCGAGTTGTCCGTCAACCTGTCTTCGTTCAATTTCAAACTGGGAAGCAATTACCATGTAACTTTGAGCGGATATACTGATGAGATGCATGATTTTCTGGGCAGGAACCCCGGCTTTAAAATGTTGAAGCCGCGGCATCCCTGGCATCACCCGGAATACCGGAAGCACAGTGAGGATTTGGCTTCATTGGCGTCCACGAAAACTCAGGACGTCCGGTTTGTTTCAGGTGTTGCCGCTCATTTCGAAGCACAGCTCGGTGACGACTACTGGCGGCGCTGGCTGACCAGTCCCATTGATTTCATCAAAGCCATGCAGGCGATTAAAACAGAGTATCCGGATGATCAGCTGGAAATCATCGAGATCGGTTTTCATCCGGTATTGGACAAATGCTGTGAAATCTTTGATAACTACCAATATGCATCGTCCATGTTCAGGGGGGAAGATGAAATCCGGTGGATATTGCACCAGCGTCAAGCACTCGATCAAAGACCATTTAAAGAAAAAATAGAGCTTGTCGTAGAGGAATTTCATCCCAGCCTGGATTTTACTGACTCCCTGGCATATCAGGGTTTTACTTCTCTTAAATTTGCCGAGTTTTCCGATGTTTTGCAGAGCTATTTTCCAACCCTGGCGCCGCAGGACTTCTATCGCTATAAGACAGTTAACCAGCTTATCAATCAGTTCGGCTCGAGCCGGACGGTTGAACCGGACTTGCCGTCGATACCTTCCAGAAATGGCGTGGCTATTGCCGGTATGAGCTGTAAATTCCCATCCGCAATTGAAAATTCAGCACAGTTTTGGCAAATGTTGCTGAGCGAAGAAGATCAAGTATCCGCCAATGCCGGCCGCGGGCATTTTGAGGCCGGGTTTCTCGCTGACGACATTACCCGGTTTGACCACGATTATTTCGGTATTTCAAAGGCCGAAGCCCAAACAATGGATCCACAGCAAATATTGGCGCTCGAATTGACGGAATTACTGTGGCAGGACGCCGGTCTGGATCCAGAAAAGTTGGATCGAAAACGGATAGGGGTCTATATTGGGGTATGGAATCAGGAATATAAGGGCCATCAGGAATCGGTTTATTATCCAATCGGCACCAATCCCAGTATCATTGCCTCCCGCATCAGCTATCATTATGACTTAAGAGGGCCCAGCTGGGTATCCAATACCGCCTGTTCGTCATCGCTGGTGGCGGTCCATTATGCTGCCAAGGACATTGAAGCCGGTCGTGTAGATTATGCCATTGCCGGCGGTGTGAACATGATATTGGGAAATGATTTTACGGATCGGATGCGCGACGCTGGATTCTTGTCCAGGGATGACCGCTGCAAGGCCTTTGACGATTCCGCCAATGGCTATGTGCGAGCCGAAGGCGGCGGATTGGTTCTTTTGGCCAACAAAAATCTGGTGAAGCAGTATTATGCCGAACTCAGCGGGTCATCGATCAATCAAAACGGGGGCCGTGCATCGATTATATCGGCTCCCCACCCGGAGGCACAGGAAGAATTGATCATCGATGCCTGCCGGGATGCCGCCGTCAAACCCCAGGATATAGCTTATTTGGAATGCCACGGCACCGGTACTAAGATTGGCGATCCGATTGAAATATCGGCCCTGCAGCGAACGGTCGCCAAAGATCGCCAACAAAATTGCTATCTGGGGTCTGTCAAATCAAATATCGGGCACCTGGAATCAGCCGCCGGCATTGCCGGGCTGATAAAGTCGGTATTGGTGCTTTATCATGGGACTGTCCCGCCCAATTTGCATTTCAACCAGCCAAACCAGTATATCGATTTCGATTCATACAACTTGCAGGTTGTTAATCATAAGACCAGAATCGATAATCAGGCCCACGTCGGCATCAGCAGTTTCGGGTTTGGCGGCACCAATGCCCACATCATTATCAAGGGGGTCGATGACCGCGTCCGCAAAACAATTGAGAACGTGGCGATTCCGTTTGATCGCAGCCAAGCGGCATTGCTGGAGAACTACTATCAGCTCGAGAATACTTCCGGCCAATCCGGAGTAGATTCGGCTACGGATCCAAGCAGCCCAATGCCCGATGAAAGCTTGGCCAGCGGGGCCCATATATCCAATGGTCAAAAGAAAAAGCCGTCCAGAAAAGAAGTCCAGGAGTTGATACAGGGGCTTTTCTTCGAAGTGACGAACATTGAATCGATCGATCCGGACGTCGAATTGATTGAGCAGGGATTGGATTCGATGAGTATTACCGAATTTGTGACGCAGCTGCAATCTTCGCTGGACATCGAAATAGACCCGGATTTGCTTTTTGAATACCCCTTGCCGGATCAACTGATAGATGAGATTCACGCGCTAATTTAGGGATTTGGGGATTGAGGGATTGAGGGATTGAGGGATTAGGGGATTTAGGAATTGAGGGATTTAGGGATTCAGGAATTGAATCAGGACAAACCTGGGTGGTGACAATTGTTTATTTTCATAAAGACTTTTTAAGATTGCTACTGTTCCTCACCATTTGGTGCAATTTTAGATTTAAGGAATCCTCTCCCTTATAATTGATAGAGCGCAGCGATTCCATAAATCCGAAATCCGCAATCTAAAATCCCAGATTGTAATTGCCTTAGGTCTAATCTGATCAATTTATCGATAATGGTACCTCGTGCGGGAAGACATAAAACCCGCCTAAACGAGGCTCTGTTCAACTCTTCAACTGGGGCGAGGGTTATCCCCGCCCGCACCAATCGGAGCTGAGATGAAAATCAAGACCACGCATGTCGGATCGTTGCCGCGCCCCAAAGAAATGCATACCCAACTATTGAAGCAGAAAAAAATCGGTCACGATGATTTGCGCCGCTATTTAACGGCGGTAATGGAAAAGCAGATCGTGTTGGGACTGTCCTTTATCAACAATGGTGAACTGCCAAGATCCGATTATATCAGTGCCACCATCAACAGAATCGCCGGTTACGGGGGTACCGGACTGGCGCCCCTCCCGCGGGACCTGGAGGAACTTCCGGAGTACGCCCGGCGCTTCAGCGGAAGAAACGGGTTGATAACCCTGAATCCAAGAGCGCCGATTAAGCTTCCGGCGGCCACCGAAGAACTGGTATATGCCGGGGAGGAATCGCTGCGTCAGGAACTGGATATGATGCTCAGCGTTCACAATGAATTAAAGCAAAAATATCCGGATACTGATTCGCGACTATTTTTCACTTCCCCTTCACCGGGGACCGTGGCTTTGTTTCTGGAAAACAATTACTACCCCAACTATGAATCGTACCTGCAGCAATTGGGCCTTGTCTTGAAAAGGGAGTATGAAATAATCAGCAGCTACGGCGTATTTCTGCAAATCGACTGTCCCGATCTGGCCATGGGACGTCACACCAGATTTAAAGATCTGCCGGATGAAAACTTTTTAGCATTGGTTGAATCCAACGTTGAAATTTTGAACGGAGCGCTTGAAGATATAGATCAGAAGAAATGCAGGGCCCATATCTGCTGGGGAAATTATCCGGGGACCCACCACTGCGATATTGAGTTAAGCAAAATTTTTCAACCCGTAATGCGGATAAAGGCAGATTATATTTCAATAGAATCCAGCAACCACAGGCATGCGCATGAATGGGAAGTAATAAAAGAACTATCGGTCCCTCGAGACAAAATACTCATGCCGGGTCTTATCGACACTACGTCCAATACCATCGAACATCCGGAGCTCGTAGCCCGGCGGATTTTGAATTACGCCGAAATTCTCGGGCCGGACAGAGTCATCGGTTCAACTGACTGCGGGTTTGCCACAACTGCTTCCGCCGGCGGTGTATCCGGCGAAATCGCCTGGCTGAAGCTAAAATCGTTGGTTGAAGGCGTTGCCATCGCAAATCAAAATTTTCAGTAAGAAATTCGGGTATAGAGGGGTTGAGTATACATTCGACTCCGAATGGAAAATTGGAATGGTGGAATAAAATAGATCCGCCGACCTGCGACGAGCTCAGTCGAGTCGAGGCGAACCTCAAATCTTCAATTTTCAATTCCCCGGTATAGCGGGATCACCGCTACGCGGCGACCGGCTTGCCCGGGTGTCAAGCATTGTTGATCGTTAACATTTTAAAAAGAAACGGAATACTACCATGAGCCTGAGAACGAATCACTATTCTGTCACGGATATTAGAATTGCGAATTTCAGCAATTTGAAAGTCAACGTAAGCCATCAGCTACAAATTGAACCTCAGGATCTACCGTCAGCGGTTGATGAGCTGAGAAGGTATGCGGATTTGCCATACGGTTATATGTTTGCGGGAGATCAAATCGAATTCGTCAGAGAGCTGATGCTGGAATTGGCGAAGATACGGTCCAGCTGTTTTCCATACGTCCTGTTTCCCGTCGATGGCGCCATAAATACCCCGGCGGAACTGGGATTCGTTGAAACGGACGTGGCGGTTGTGCCAATTGACGGCAATGATCCACAGAACGCTGCCAACATAATTGCCGACTATGCCAACCGGCGATTCGTATTTGACCGCACCACATTGAAAATCGCCTCTACGAATCACTTGCCGGAAAAAGTGGATGTGGTTGTTGTGGGTGGCGGTGTGACCGGGTTGTACGCGGCCAATCGACTTGCTCAGAGCAATATCTCCTACATCGTCGTCGAGCAGGAGGATGTCATCGGGGGCATATGGTCCAAGTATGCCAATGCCACTTCACAGGTCAATACTTCAGAAGGCGGCTACCGGCTGTTGGAGAAGAAGTTCAGGTCAAATCGTGATCATTCCACCACCAGGGAAATACTGGAGGATATTGCTCAATTAGCCGGGAAGGTTTCGGACAATATTCATCTGAATACCAAAGTCGACCGGCTTGAGAAGGCCGATGATACCTATCAATTGAGCATAAGCAACGGCCGGGGAAATTCTTGCGTCAACAGCAAAGGCGTCATTTTAGCCATTAATGATCGCGTGGGTGATGCCCGGTCCATTGAATGGCCGAACCAGAGTGCTTTCCGCGGTGAAGTCCTATCCGGTATATCGGGTCATGCCGATGGTTTCGATTGGAAAAATAAAAAAGTCGTAATTGTCGGGATGGGCGCCTTTGCCGTCGAAAATGCCAGAACAGCACTGGTCGGCGGGGCAAAGCACGTCACGGTCGTCTGCCGCCGGCATGGGACCGTGTGTCCTAAAATTATCGATTACTTGAATTTTGCGACACCCTATGATGCCGGCTTCAAGCATGACAAAAAAAGCAATATGCGAAATATGCTGCTCTGGAAGAAATTGTACGATCAGAGCGGTGCCTCCCAGCCGGAATGCTGGCCGGGCAAGGTCAAGCATGACGGGCACACCATCAGCGTATCGGATATCTGGTTTATCGGCCACTTTTTGAAAAAAATCGAAACCGTGACCGGCAGCATCACGGCGATGGTTGCAGACGGGGTGATGGTGAATGATCAGCACCGGATCCCGGCGGATATAGTTCTCAACTGCGTCGGGTTTGAGCGCAATGCCTCGAATGTAAAAAAGATCTGCGATTATCAGGAAATGTACAACAACAACTACCTGGATCAAAATTTGATGTACATTGCCGATGCCTATATCGATGACGATGCTTTCAACTCATTTTTCGGTTCCAGTGTTTTGGAAATGGCCAAATTTTATCTGGATGTGTATGTTTATTTTTTTGGCAATGGCGACTATACATCCATGTTGCAATCTGATGGAATGGAAACCGTATCCATCGAGGATCGCAAGTGGTCGCATTATATCAACGGGGCGGCCGCCCTGATGAAGCAGTATCCGAATATCTATGAAAACGCCCGCAAACAGGTCTCCCAGCGGACCAGCAATTTTCTCGAGGCCCACGATTTGGAAACTTATATCGCCGCGAATAAACGCGAATGGCTGGATACGCACTCCCTGCTGGCCGGCAGACCGATGAAAACCGAAGATTGTCTGCCGTACGTATTTCAGAAGTTGATAGATAAGAAATTATGATCAGCGCTTTGACCGGGATAAAAAACAAAGGGATCGCGTCTTCATTTCTGAAATAAAGTGAAGAATGAAGACGCGACCCCGATCACACCCTCAGAAGTTGATAGATAAGAAATTATGATCAGCGCTTTGACCGGGATAAAAAACAAAGGGATCGCGTCTTCATTTCTGAAATAAAGTGAAGAATGAAGACGCGACCCCGATCACACCCTGCCGTTTGTGCCGACGGGTCGGACTTCTCTTTCCTGAATGGTTCTCAGCAGCTTAACCTGCATGGCCGTTGAAACCTCACCAATCTCATCTAAAAATAAGGTGCCATTGTCGGCCGAACGGATAAGTCCCAAGGCCGAGGAATGGGCACTGGTGAAGGCTCCTTTGACATGGCCAAATAGCTCACTTTCGATGACCGATTCACTGATGGCCCCGCAATCGACCGGGATAAAACTATCTTTTGATCTGGGGCTTTGATAATGCAACGCACGGGCAACCAACTCTTTACCCGTTCCGGTCTCGCCCTGAATCAAAATGGTTGAGTCGGTCGTTCCAACTTTGGCGATCATCTCTTTTAACTTCATTGGGCTCGTCCTCAGGCGCAAATAAGGGTTCTGGTTTTTGGTTGGCTTGGCTCTGATCTAACACGGTTCGAATCGTTCTGGCAAAATCAGACTGAATAACAGGTTTTAAGACAAATTTTTTGATACCGATATCGGAGGCCCTTGCTCCTAAAATTTTTTTGCCATACCCGCTGCAAAGAATCACGGAAATGTCAGGGCGTATTTTCATCATTTCAACGGCCAGCCTGTCGCCGGTCATATTCCGCATCGTCATATCGGTGATCACCAGATCAAATGCTTCCGGCTTGGCTTTAAACAACTCCAGCGCCTCGATGGAACTGGTTCTTGTGGTCACCCGGTAGCCCAGGTGTTCCAGCATGTCTTTGGCAATATCGACCAGCGGTTTCTCATCATCAACATACAATATGCGCTCTGATCCTGTTGGTAAGGACCTTTCGGATTTAGGCACCGACTCTATTTTTGACTCGATGATCGGAAGATAAATGCAAAAAGTGCTACCCTTTCCGGGCTCGCTATAGACCTGCAGGGTTCCGCCATGACTTTTTACGATGCCGTGCACGACAGACAGGCCCAATCCGGTTCCTTCATCTTCTGATTTGGTTGTAAAAAACGGATCAAATATCTTTTTGATCACATTCGCGGGTATGCCGTGTCCGGTATCGCTCACCGATAACAACTGGTAGACACCGGGCTGAATGCCGGGATGCCGGTCCACAAATTCCTTTTCGAGCTCCACTGCCCGCAGACTGACATCCAATGTACCGCCCGATTCTTTCATTGCATGCGCGGCGTTGGTACAGAGGTTCATCACGATTTGATGAATTTGGGTTGCATCCGCGAGCACGGCTTCATCACTATGAATATTATCCCGGATCTCGATGGTTACCGGCAGGGAGGCTCTCAGCAGTTTAACTGCTTCTTTAACAATCAGTTTGATCTGAACCGGGTGGAGTTTTTGTTCTGTTTTGCGGCTGAATGCCAGAATCTGCTTGACGAGGTCTCTGGCACGCAACCCCGCATTGAATACTTCCTCGATATTGTCGTACAGCGGTGTGTTCTTCTCAGCCTTATCAAGCGCAAGCTCAGAATAGCCGATTACGGAAGATAAGATATTGTTGAAATCGTGGGCGATGCCGCCGGCCAGCGTTCCGATGGCCTCCCTTTTCTGAGATTGCTGAAGCTGGTTTTCAAGTTCGTAGGTCCGGGTAATATCCCGCGCATTGATGACAATCCCGGAAATGGAATTGTCTTCTTCCCTGTAGGGGTAATAGTTCGCCTCCATAAACCGTTTTCCCAGGCCGGGAAAATTAAACCATCCCCGATAATTTACCGTTTCACCGGTCAGACATCGGTCAAGTTTATCCCTGACCTTCTCCTTGAAGACTTCATCTCCCAAAAGATCAGCAACGGTGTGGCCGATGATTTCCTCTCTTTTCTTATTGTACGCTCGGAAATATGCTTCGTTCACGGATTGATACACATAATTCTTATCCAATAAAGACATCAGTTCTTTTGATGTCGAGACGATCTTTTCATATTGACGCAAGGCATCTATTGCCTTTTTCCGGGCGCCATAACAGGGTGATATACAACCATCTGCAAGTTGCATCGTTTTTGTCCTTCTTGAGGAATTTGTCATTTAATTGTCTGGCATTGCGTACAGCTTATCGTAAAAATTTGTGGCGCAGTCGGGACACAGGCCGTAGCCGACTTTCACATCCGAATCGACCCCGTCCTTACCCTGAATCTCGGCTAAAATCCATGTGCCCTCAACGTTGCGAACCCTTTGACAGCGGGTGCATTCAACTCGCGTTTCCATCATTGTCCTTTCCAGAATCCTATTCGAACATGATTTGATTTCAATAGACAGGCGCTAAATCGATTCAATCTTTACGTATTCCTTCTTCGTCGCGCAGTACCAATTATTGGGCCCGAGCTGCGTGTATTCTCCATCAGCGTCATCCATGATTGTCTTAACAAATTTAATTGCGGCTTGCTCGTCGCGGAATAAATTTTTAAGTGTGCCGATATCTTCGCCGTATTCTATAACTTGTACCATAACTTGGAACTCCTTTATTTGCATTGAACTCGTGTGAAACATTGAAATGACGAACGACGAATGTCGATTGACGAATGGTGGAATCGCTTCAGGCTTGGGGCTTCGCTCTTTGGGCTTCGCTTTCAGCTACGACCCAACACGTCGAACTACGACCCCACACGTCGCCTTCGGCTTGGGGCTTGGGGCTTCGCTCTTCGAGCTACGACCCCACAGGTCGCCCTTCGGGCTACGACCCCACAAGACGACTCGACTCGTCGCTCAGTCGTTTTAAAATGGACCGTTCGACAAAAGACTCACGACAGGCAGAATACCTTAAATCCAAAATCCGCATTCCAAAATCTAAAATTTACTTTTTGAAGTTTCTTTTCCGATCAGACCGGCTGTCCTCTAGCCGGCCTGCGACGAGCTCAGCCGAATCGAGGCCGCGCTCTTATGCGATTTAAACCGTACGCATAGCAATAAGAGTGCCAATGACCAATAATTGTTTTAACAATATGATATTGTTAGAAATATAGCTTTATTTGCAAAGATGATGCGTTCAGAAACAAGGAGAAACCCTGGTTGTGGTGGGACGGCGCTACTTTTGCCGAAGCCTAACAATTCCAGATAGTTATCTTAATTATCCAGAAGTTGACAAGAAGACAAAAGTTTCACCCTTTTAGTGAAGTGAGTTATCGTCACGAGACCTTTTGAGCCGTTTACCGAGCGCTTGTTTAGATATGCCCAACAGTTGTGCAGCTACGGTCAGGTTGTTGTTGGCACGTTTCAATGCCGCTTCCATGAGGAGCTTGTCGGCGTCCTTTAACGTGGGAAGGTTCAACCAATCATCAAAAGGATTTTCCGGTGCTTGATGCGGTATAGTCGTCGATTTTTCGAATACCGATTCCAATTCGCCAACGTGGGTTCTGAAGGGCTTTGTCGAAAGGATGCCGCCGCGATGAACACTTACGGCATCGAATATCATAGCTTCAAGTTCTCTGACGTTGCCGGGGAAGCTATAGGCACCTAAAACATCATGCAGTTCATTGGGAATTGTCGGCTTTTCTTTGGCCAGTTCCCGGGCGGCTTTTTCCAGGAAATGGTCGAGAAGAAGCGGCAGATCGCCGACCCGGTCCCGCAGCGGTGGTAAATGGATGTGGTGGGTTTTGAGCCGATAATACAAATCCTTGCGGAATCGTCCCTCCGCTTGAGCATTCTTCAGGTCATGATTGGTGGCTGCGATGATGCGGGCATCGCTGTACCCCGGCAGATCGCTGCCTAACGGCAGATATTCGCCCTCCTGCAATAATCTTAGCAGTTTAATCTGCGAGGCTTGACTCAGGTCTCCGATTTCATCCAGAAAAAGCGAACCTCCGGTTGCTCGGTCGATAATGCCTTTACGGGTTTCATCAGCACCGGTAAATGCACCTTTGCGATGCCCGAATAGTGTATCGGAAAAAACATTGTCTTCCAGGCCGGAGACGTTCACAGGCACAAGCGGCCCGGAGCGGTCGCTGAGTTGGTGGATGGCGCGTGCCAACAACTCTTTACCGACCCCGGTTTCACCGGTAATGAGGATCGGATTGGAGGTTTTTGCCACTGCTTCAACATATCTAAATATCGCCATCATGTTATTGCAGCCCGTAATAATCGCGGAAAAGGCCTCGGGGTGCTCAAGGTTTTCGGAAAACAGCCGTTGTCTGAGGCTCGAGACTTCTTCATTAAGCTCCCGAAATTGAACCGCTCGTTTCACGCATGCGGCCAACAAGCCTTCTTCCACGGGTTTGACCAGGTAGTCGATTGCCCCGGCTTTCATGCATCGGACCGCCGTTTCAGCTTCATCGATCCCCGTGATGACAATTACGGAAACATCCGGATACTCCTGCGCCATGGCATCAAGAAGTTCTTCACCGCTAATGTGCGGCATGGAAAGGTCCAGCAGCATCACGCCGATTTTCTGCCGGTTGATACGAGATACGACCTCCCGGCTGTCATTGCAGGTTACGGTGTTGGTTATGCCGGCGCCTCTCAGTTCGGTTTCAAATGCCAACAGGATGTGATCTTCGTCATCGACCAGCATCACCGGCAGTTCAGGATACAGTCTTTTTTTCATGGAGCAGCCTCCCAGCCCGGGCAGGGGGAATTGAAGAATGATGAATTCGTAATAAGCCGAATTCATCATGTGTTTGGTGTTTCGTGTTTGGTATTTGGTAAAACACTTCGCGCGTCATATCAAGATGTTATACCACTAAACACTAAAAACCAAATACTAAACACTCTCGTAAATAGGTCGTTTTTCGACTTTTTACGGGACTGTCAAGATTGAAAATTGAAGATTGACAGACCTCTATCCTTAGTCGAGAGCATCTCGTATTGCTTCGGCGAATTCCCGTTTGATCACGGGTTTGCGGACTAGGCTTTGAATGCCCAAAGCCGTGCACGTCTCGTCATTTATATGCTCGCTGAAGCCGGTGCAGAGAATGACGGGAATGCCCGGTCTAATCTTCCTGATTGCATCGGATAGCTGGACACCGTTCATGTTAGGCATGGTCATGTCCGTAATAATCAAATCGTAACCATCAGGGTTGGACTTGAATGTATCCAGCGCTTCCATACTGGCGGTGTGTGTTGTCACGCGGTATCCCAGCCGTTCCAAGGTTTGCTGCTCCATGCGAACAATCGCCTCTTCGTCGTCAACAAGGAGGATTCTTTCGCTGCCACCCTTGACGGGCTTGGCCGGGTCAAGGCCTCTGGGGATCCCTTTTTGCTCGAGAATCGGCAAATAAACATGAGCCTCAGTCCCCTTACCCGGCTCACTATAAATGCGAATGTCGCCGTGGTAGCTTCTTACAATCCCCTGCACGACTGCGAGACCCAGACCGGTGCCTTTGTCTTTGCCCTTGGTCGTAAAATAGGGATCGAATATTTTTTCCAAATCACGTTTGTCGATTCCCGTGCCGGTATCGCTAACCACCAACAGGGCGTAATCACCGGGTGCCAGGTTAGGAAAGAAAGGCTGCCCCGGTTCCAGCCGGACCTGTTTGAGCGTTACCTTGAGCTGACCGCTGGTGTTTTCCATGGCATGGTAGGCGTTGGTGGCCAGGTTCATGACGATCTGATGAAGCTGAGTTGGATCGGCTTGAACGATACCACAAGCGGAATCAATGTTTTGCCGAATATCAATTGTGGACGGGATCGACGCGCGCAGCAATTTTAAAGCCTCCTTGACAATCGGCTGCAGCTTCAGCGGTGTCATTTCCTGGCGGCTCTGGCGGCTGAAGGTCAGGATCTGTTTGACCAGGTCCCTGGCCCTCAAGGAAGCGTGCATGATTTCATCAACGTAATCCTGCAACGAGCTGTCCAGGGACACATCCTCTCTAAGCATCTCGGTATACCCCATTAAGGGCGAGAGAATATTGTTGAAGTCATGGGCAATACCACCCGCCAGCGTCCCCATGGCTTCCATTTTTTGGGCCTGCTGTATTCGGCGCTCATACTCTTGCTGCTTGTCCTCCAATTCCTTTAGCTGGGTAATGTCGGTGGCAATCTGAAGCCGGACCATGCGGCCGTCCACCCATTTAATGGCACGTTCATGATAGATATTCCGCCTGCCGGTTACCGGATGGGTGTCTTCCCGCACCTGAACACGGGTCGGTTTGTTGTTTTCATCAACCAAGTGCTCATTTTTGCAATCAGAACATGGCTGCGATTGCTTCCGGAAAGCTTTCCAGCATGCCTGGCCGGTGAAATCGCCGCCGAAAAGGTTTTTCATGTAATTGTTCATAAACAGGATTTCATGGGTTTCCATGTCGGCGACGTAAATGGTCGCATCAATGCCGTCCAGCACGGTTAGAAACATCTCATGGGTAGCCCGCAATTCATCCTCCGCCAACTTGCGATCAGTGATATCGGTAAACATGGCAAAGGACCCGGCAAAGTCACCCTGCTCGTCCTTAAGGGCGGTAGCCGAGACAATGGTCCAGAGTTCCGAACCATCCTTGCGTCTGAAGCGACGTTCGAATCGCTGATCTGCTCCTTCAACGCCCTGTTGCATCCGATAGGAATGGCCGGGCCGGTCTTCGGGGAACATGAAACTGTCCACTTTGCGTCCGACTATTTCTTCTTGGGTATATCCCAGCATTTTGGACATCATGGGATTGACGAAGCTGATGCAATACGATACGTCCATGGTCCAAATGCCTTCATTGGCCGTCTCCACGATGCGGCGGTACTGCTCCTCACTTTGCATCAGGCGCCGGTTCGTTTTTTCATGCTCCAATATTTTTTTCCGCAGCTTGCGATTCAGCGTATCAGTATATTCTGCCCGGTATACGTCATCCAAATCAGCAGGCACCGCGGTTATGAAACCGGCATCCGTGCACTGTTGAATAATCTCCTGAAGTTCACCCATAAACGCGTCCGCGTCTTGGGTCTTGAGAATGAAGGCCTCAGCGCCCAAACTCAATCCGAACTTTTCATCCCGGGGATCGACAAAGGTGGCGGAAACGAAGATGAGGGGGATGCTTTTCAAGCGCTCGTCTTTTTTCAATTCACGACACAGGCTGAATCCGTCCATTACCGGCATGAGGATATCCGTTATGATCAAATCGGGGGCATCCTGCCGGATCTTGTCCAATGCGTCAGCCCCGTTGACAGCGGTGACAAAACCATACCCATAGCGCTTCATCAGCATCGCTGTTATCGAAAGGCTGGGCTCATGATCATCGACTATCATTACTTTCAGCATAACATGCCTCTACAATTTCCAATTTTTATTATCTGACAGTCATCATTATTTCGGAAACGTAATACTCACTGTTGTTCCTTTTTCGGCAGATGTATCGAGGCGAATCGATCCGTTCAGGGTTTCGGCGATCAGCCTGGCCGAATAGGTGCCTAAACCCGTGCCGGATTTTTTTCGGGCCGTCACATATTTGTCGAAAAAGCGATCGCGAACATCTTCAGGCACAGCTCCCTGATTATGAATTCGAATGACGAAAGCTTCTCCTTCATCCATAGATATGGACACGGTACCACCCTCGGGTGACGCTTCCATGGCATTTTTAATCAGGTTGGTCAGCAGGGTGTAAAATAGGATTTCTTCCCCTTCGATGGTGAAATCGTTAGATTCAACCAGCGCCTGCCCATTAACGCGAACTTCCACATTCAGATGTTTGGTTCGCACCAATCCCTGCATTTCGTTGCTAATCTGTGAAAGCGGTTTGAGTACATTCACGGGGTTGGCCTGGACCTGATATTCACCCCGTTCCATTTTAATGAGGTTAATCGAGCTGTTGACAATTTGCAGCATCGAGAAACTGGCCTGCTTCAGAACGTTGAGCGTCTCGATCTGGGTGGCCGAGAGATTACCTTCGGCTTTCAAGATATCCGGGGCCCACATAACCACGTTGATCGGTGTCTTTAGATCGTGCTGCACGATCCGGTCCACGTCCTCCCGGAGGCGCAGGTTCTCTTTTAGGATCCGGTTCTGCGCTTTTAAATGCTCACGTGCCAGTTTGAGCTCATGGTGCGCTTTGACACGGGACAGAACAATGGGAGTCCGGATGGGTTTGGTGACGTAGTCCACGCCGCCCACATCAAAGCCTTTGGCTTCGTCCTCCAACTCTGCCATGGCGGTGACAAATATCACGGGAATATCGCGGGTTGCATTGTTTTCTTTAAGCTTCCGGCAAACCTCATACCCATTCATTCCGGGCATCATGATATCCAGCAGAATCATGTCCGGATGCGGTCTCGCAAAAGCAATATCCAGGGCGTCTTCACCATTGAGGGCAATTTTGACGTCATATTCAGGCGCCAACGCTCCCGCCAGGACATCGATATTTTCGGCAACGTCGTCGACAACGAGGACGCACGGCTTGTTTGTATCAGTGACCATCGTATTCTCCTATTAGAGCCGCTTAGCTGCGTTTTTCTGACTATATGTCGTCAGGAACTTTGTTAATTGATGCGTGATCCCTTTTAATAAGATATCGAGCACGACTTAAATACCCTGTTTTGGGATTAATAGAGACTTAATTTCACACGAGCGCTGCCTCTGGCCAAAAAAACAGCCAGTCTAATCTAAGAAAAGAAACTCACGCGAACGTCGAACATCGAACGCTCAACATTGAACATCGAATAATGTATTCTATCTATTTAAGACAGAGCGAAGCGATTCCAACATTCGTCAATCGACATTCGACATTCGTCATTCATCGAAGAGCGCCTTCTCCAGTTTATCCATCGCCTTAAGCGCATCTTTGAAGCGATAGCGATCCGTGAGGTTTTTCAACTCCGTTAGTTCCTGCTGAACATCGCTGCCTTTCAAGAGCCTTGTGAGTTCTTCCACCTGCCGGCCCGCATTGAAGCTGTTGTCTTCAAGGAACTTTCTGGTATCGGCCAGAACGGAGGCGATTTTATCCTTATCCAGCGGCCGGGTTTCCTCAACGGCTGCTGTACCCGTATCCCGATCCTCCACGACATCATTAAGCCGCTGGATAGAGGCCAACACCTGATCCAGCATTTCACGCGTCGAACCAAGGAGGTCTTTCCTCGCGGCGGTGCGTTCCTCATTGATGGCCGACTCCAACCGGGCGACTGCCTGATGGAGCTCATCCGCTCCGATCGTGCCTGATACTCCCTTTAACGCGTGGGTCGCTGCTTGGGCCTTTTGGATATCACCTTCATTTAAAAGACCTGCGATGACATCAACGTCACCTGCATGTCCCGCTCCGAATTTCTGCAGCAGACGAATCAGTGCAACCTTGTTCCCGCCCACCCGGGCCAGGGCGGAGACGGTATCAATGCCCGGCAGTTCGGGCAAACTGACTTCTGTTTGATCCTGAGCCGCTGTCCGTTCCCGGGCCAGGGATTTTGCAGCCTTTGGACGCCCCCCGGGTTTGATCCACTTGACCAAGGCATTGAAAAGTTCCTCCGGGTCCAGCGGCTTGGTGACGTGATCATTCATCCCCGCCTGAAGGCTTTTATCCCGGTCTCCGGTCATCGCTTGGGCCGTAAGGGCAATAATAGGAATGTCGGCCTGCCGCTCCCCCTCACGAATGCGGCGGGTCGCTTCCAATCCATCCATAACCGGCATTTGAACATCCATTAAAACCGCATCGAACTTGCCGTTGTCCAGCATCTCCAGGGCGGCCTGCCCATTCTCGGCAACGGATATTTCCAATCCCACCAATGAAAGCAATTCGCAGGCCACCTGCTGGTTGATCTCGTTGTCTTCGACCAGGAGTATTCGCGCACCTGCAATACCGGCCAGACTGCCCTCAATTTTAGATGGTAGGAGCTTGCCAACCAGGCGGGCATCGGAGGTCTTTCCAAAGGCCGTCATGATGCCGTCTAAAATCGTGGAAGGCGAAACAGGCTTGGTGATAAAGCCGTCCAGTCCTATCTGTTGCGCCCGCTGGAGCACATCATCCCTGCCATAGGCCGTCACCATGATAATTATCGGAACCTCGGAAAGGCCGCCGTGGCCTTTGATATGTCTGGCGGTCTCCAGACCGTCCATCAACGGCATCTTGAAATCCGTGAACACCATATCAAACTGCTGCCCCCTGGCAGTCGTCCTCTCGAGGATCCTTAGGGCCTCCGTTCCGGAATCTGCCAGCGTTACATCGAGTTTGAGGGACTCCAAAATGCGCTTGAGCGTTTGCCGGGCCGTCCGGCTGTCATCCACGACCAGGGCCCGCATGCCTCTGAAATTTTCTGCGAACATCAATGGAATGGGTCTTTTTTTAGCATGCCGGCCCAGCACGGCGGTAAAGCTGAAGGTGCTGCCCTTGCCTGGTCCACTCTGTACGTCGATTTCACCGCCAAGCATGTCAACGATGCGTTTGCAGATGACGAGACCCAAGCCCGTGCCGCCGAATTTGCGAGTCGTTGATGTATCCGCCTGGCTAAAGGCCTGGAACAGCCGCTGCGTCTGTTCCTCTGAAAGGCCGATGCCCGTGTCCCGGACTTCAAATTTCAGCAATACCTGATCCCCGCGGTCTTCAACCAGGCGGGTTAGAACGACAACCTCGCCCTTTTCGGTAAATTTGACGGCGTTGCCCACCAGATTGATCAGGACCTGTCCCAGACGCAACGGATCTCCCACCAGTTCATCGGGTGTATTGGGGGCGGTGCTGAATATAAGCTCCAGACCTTTTTCATCGGCCTTCATGGAAACCATGTCGGCGACCTTGTTCAAAACATCCTCCAGATAAAATTCAGCCGCTTCCATGGTGAGCTTGCCGGCCTCGATTTTTGAAAAATCAAGGATATCGTTGATTACGGTTAGAAGCGTTTCGGCTGAGGAATCAATTTTAGCCAGGTAGTCATATTGTTGGGGTGTGAGCTTCGTCTGTTTGGCAAGAAAACTAAGTCCGACGATGGCGTTCAAGGGAGTTCGAATTTCATGGCTCATGTTGGCCAGGAATTCGCCTTTGGCGCGTGTTGCGGCTTCGGCAGCTGATTTCGCTGATTGGGTTTCCGTATAAAGGCGCGCATTCTCGATCGCGATGCCCAGATTTGCGGCAATCGTACTCACGGTTCGCACATCAGACTCCAGGTAACGGTCCGGTTCAAAATCTTGAATGCTTAGCACACCGATGGCCTTGTTTCTAGCCAGGATCGGAACACCTAAAAAAGACTCGGTCAGGACGGAATCGGATCTGAGTTTCACACCCAGCTGCTTTTGCACTTCCAGGTTCGGGCATGAAATGGGCTCGCGCCTTTCAAGAATTTTTGAGGCCAGACCCTGGCCGAGTTTGAGCGATTTTCTCTGAATGCGCTTCTCACCGGCCCTGAAATATGGAAATGGTATTTCATTGTTGGATTCATCAAGAAGGGCAATGTAAACCACATGGGGCTGCATGGCTTCAAAAAGGGTATCCCCAATGAGGTTGATCATCTTATTTAAATCAAGGTGTTCCGTCAGCGCCTTTCCCACGTGGTTGATGATTTCAAGTTCCGCATTGCGCTGGCGAGTCTCCGCAAGCAGGCGGGTGGCATCCCGTGAAGCCGCCTCAGCCGCCTCTTTGGCCCTTTGAAGGTCGTTCTGTGCCTGTTTTTGCTCACGAATATCCCGCACGAATGCGATGAAATATTCCTCCCCTTCATAACTCAATGATTTAGCGGATATTTCCACAGGAAACCGGGTGCCGTCCCTTCGTTCCCAAAGGGATTCGAAAGTCATCTGGCCTTCTTGCTTCAGTTCTTTGCTAAAGGTCGACCAACGGTTTTTGCTATGAACAGGATCAATATCGAATACCGAAAGGTTGAGTAGCGCCATTTCGCTATATCCCAGCAGCCTGCAGGCATGCCCGTTCACATAAACCATCGTCGCGTCACTCGAGCGCACCCACTCGATGGCATCCGGTGCGTTGTCAAAGGCAAATTTCGTAAAGGCCAACTCCCGGTTCAGCGCTTCGGCGGTCTCTTTGGCTTTTAGTAATTCCGTCTCATGGCGCTTCCTTTCAGTAATATCTTTCAAGGCAATCACCAGGCCTCCGTCGGGCAGCACTTTGCTATGGACGCTGAATTCGCGCTCGTCACCGAATGATATTTCCCTTTCACCTTTGCCGGCCCATAACTGCTCCACCCGTTCGGTCGCCAATTTCTCCAGTTCACCGCTCCCGTAAACGCCTCTCTTTGCTACTTCGTATCCGATGTCGTATACCGATCTTCCCTTGTACAGGAAATCTTCAGCCGAAAGATTTATCGTATCGGGGTAATGTTTGTTCCAGGTTACGATTCGCCTGTCGGCGTCGTAAAGCGCGACCGCCTCGTCGATATTATCAAGAATTTCTTGCAGCAGGGCTCTTTGCTCAGATAGTTCCTGCTCAGCCTTTCTCTGTTTTAATATTCGCAACATACTATCCATAAAGAGCGTAATTTGACGAACATCAGACGAATCATAACACTCTTGCTTATTCCCGAAACCCGCCACGGCAACGATTTCATCTTCATCGAAAACAGGAACACTCATGTGTCGCAGGATCGGGAAATGTCCCTCGGGGACGCCTTTCTTGTCAGGATAGTTCGGATAGTCATTGTGAATAACCGGTTTTCTTAGTTTGACGCAGTCTGCCCAAATACCCGCACTTTCCAACGGGTTATGCGGGGTTTTTCCCGCTGAACATTTTTTGAGGGTCTCTTTAGACCATCTAAAAAGCTCCATGTTATTCTGGTCTTCGTCATAAAAGTGAAAGTACCCGACCTCACTCTTGGTCAGACCGACACATTTTTCGAGGGCAAAATCAGCAAGCTCCTCTTTTGAAGTGCTTTTTATCTGACTGAGTTCCAATAAAGCGGTGAGACGTTCCTCATCGCGTTTTAAAGCCTCCTCTGCTTGCTTGCGTTCCGTCAAATCGATATGGGTGCCAACAAAACGATTCACGTCTTTTGTTACCGGGTCGCGGGCAGCATAGGCCCGTGACAGAATCGGCACCCAGTGACCATCCTTGTGGCGCATGCGAAACTCGGCGCTGTAGCCATCCAGCTGACGCTTAACGCAGGCCGCTACTTTCTCAAGCGTTTTCGGCATATCGTCCGGGTGGCAAAGTTCGGCCCAGGTGTCGGCAGTGCCGGCAAACTCATTCGGGGGGTAGCCCAACATGCTAAACCAGCGTTCCGAGTAGTAAACCTCATTGGTTATAAAGTTCCAATCAAATAACCCATCATTGGCCCCGCGCATGGCAAGATCGAAACGCTCCTCGCTTTTTGCCAAACTTGCCAGGGCTTCTTCCATTTCCTGGGTGCGTTCCTTAACGAGTTCCTCGAGATGTTCACGGTACCTGATTAGTTCCACCTCGGCCTGCTTGCGTTCGGTGATATCAACGGCCAGAGTTTCAATATGGTCCAATTCGGATCTTATTCGGACAGAAGCTCTAACCCAGATGATCGTCCCATCCTTGCGGGTGAATTGTGTTTCATAGTCTTGGGCTTCACCCGTCTGCATCAAATCGGCCAACAGCTTCGAACGAAAACTTGGATCAACGTAATGCTCGGAAGATACGAAGTCGGCAATACACGCTTCCGGGGTCTCATATCCGAATATCTGCGCAAACTTTTTGTTGCATAGAATCGTTTTTCCGTCTTTGATTCTGGTGAATCCCCAACCCACCTGGGCATTTTCATAGAGCAGGCGGAACTTTCTTTCGGATTCCTTCAGCTTTTCCTCACTCTCTTTCAGCTCAATGGTGCGCTGTCTGACCGCCGTGTTCAGACGGTTGTTCCAAAAGAGAACCGCGGCAAACAACATTGCCACTGCAGCCAGGATTTGCCACAGGAGGGTGTAATCAAAACCATGCTCGTATTTGATGGACATCCAGCGGTTGAAAAAAGTGTCCCTTTCCGGCTGCTCGATGGCATCCAGGGCTTTTTGCAGGATGCCTGCAAAAATGGGCCAATCGGCGCGCACGGCCATTGATTGGTAATTATTATAAGGCGTTTCACCGGCAACCCGGACATGGTTGAGGTGCAGCTTGCCGATATAGTAGCTGGATGTGACGACATCGCCAACATGGGCATCCACTTTGCCGGCTGCCACCATTTTCAGAGCATCAGGAGTCGATTCGAATACCACTTGCCGGATTTCCGGGTGGTCGCGCTCGAGCCATTCGGCCACGGCGTAATCTCTTATCACCGCCACTTGCTTGCCCGCCAGATTGTCCAGGCTGCCGATGTAGGAGACCTCATTACGGGCGAAGATGTTGACGGGCATGGAGAGATAGGGGCTGGTGAACAGGACGAAATCTTCAAGTGCCTTGGTCCTGGCCATGGATACGGCCATGTCCATCTGCTTGTTGCGGACGGCTTCCACCCCCTCGCTCCAGGACAGGCCTTCGGCAATCTCCAGCCGGATACCTAATAGTTCTTCCAGGCGCTGCAGGTAATGTAGGGAGATGCCCTGGTAGCCCCCCTTGGCATCCCGGAATTCTACCGGTGCCCAATGCGGATCCAACACGACCCGAACCACCGGGTGGGCATCGAGCCACCGGCGCTCGGATGCTGTGAGTTGAATATGCCGCAGAGGCATCCCGAGCTCTCCAAGCCACTTATCACCCAGAGCCGCAAGTTCCTGGTCGGTAACCGAATCCATGGCTTTTTCGAGCAGGGCCAGTAGCTCGGGCCAGTCGCTGCGCACGCCGAGTCGCATATCCGAATACGGGTCATCCGTGGTAGCGCGAATTTCCTCTGTTGCTTTCAGTCCCTGGAGCAGGTGCTCCCGGATAAGGTAGCTCCCGACGGCTCGGTCCAAAATGGCCGCGTCGATTTGCTCTTCGAGTACGGCCAACAGGGCATCGCGATAACCGGAGTACTCCACCACACTCGCGTCCGGCACGGCCTTTTTAAACGTTTTGGCGGCCGCATCGCCCTTGACTGCGGCAACGCGTTTCTCTGCCAGGTCCGCTACGACTTGGATGTCCGTTCGGTTCTTCCGAATGAATGCGACCGGGAAATATCTTCCATATGGTTTGGAGCTGAGAATCCTTTCATGCATATCACTATAGGCCGTGTGCATCAGATCCAGTTCTCGCTTGGCTGTTTTCTCAATAAGCTCACCTAGCGGCGCAATCACAAATTCAAGTTCCAGCCCCAGTCGCTCCGCCAACAATTTGGTGTAGTCGACACCATAGCCTACGGGTATACCGTCTTTGACGAAATCCCAAGGTGGATAGTCGGTTTCACCCATTACCCGAATCACCGGATGATCGGCGATCCAGGCGCGCTCTTCAGGTGTCAAACGCAAAGGTTCCGGAAGGGCAGCGTGAACGCGGGGCGGGGGCACCGCCGCCTGGGCCGGCAGCCAGCGTTCGAACAGTTGCCGTTTGTCTTTATCCGTCATGGCGGCCAGGGCCTTGTCTAGGATGGACGCCAGTTGGGGCCAGTCCTTGCGCACCCCAAAGCGTTGGCCATTGGTGCCCTCTCCATAGAGCGATGCCACCTCCAGGTTGGTGATGCCGTTCTCCTGCGCTAGATGTAAGTTGATTCCCAGCACCCCCACATAGGCATCGGCCTTGGCGGTGGCCACGGCGAAGAGCGCTTCCAGGGCGGTTTTCACTGTCAGCGGCTTGATCCTGGGTTGCTCTTCCAAGACTTGTTTGGTCGAAGAATAGCCTTCAACCAGGGCCACGGTACGGCCGGCGAGATCGGCTTCCGATGTGATCGAATCATCTCCGCTGCGGCGCATGACCACCAGGGGGGTGGGCAGATAGATTTCGGTAAAGTTGACGAATGCGTCCCGCTCCGGACGGTGGGACATGGTCAGCACCACATCCAGGCGGCGTTCGCGCACTCCGTCCACGATCTCCGGCCAGCTCAGGTCCGGCACCACTTCCATGGTGGTGCCCAACAGCTGGTCGAGATATCCGGCGAACTCCATGGCGATACCCCGGTAGCGGCCCCTATCATCGCGGAAACTATAGGGCGCATAGGCCGGATCGACGCCGACCCGAATGGTGGCATGGGTGCGCAGCCAATCTTTTTCGGCATCTGTCAGACCGATATCGGGCAGCTGCCCGGCCGCTCTATCCAGGGTCTGCACTGTTGCCGTTGCCGGGCAATACAGCGCCGGAAACAGAAGCCCGAGTAACAGAATACGAAGTAGTACCACAATCGGTTTCCAGGTAAATGGTATCATTTTTTACTCGCTAGATATTTTGGGCGTGAAATAAAAAGTAAATATCCGAGCCCAGAGGGATCGGCTTGGGTTCACCTCGGTGTGGCTCTAAATAATTACACTTACCAGCAGTGTTCAGGTGTCAGGTGTCAGCAGCCGATATAAATCCGTTGGGGCCAGTGGCTCAGGAAATTACCTTGCTTTAGCGAACGGTGGGCTTTCTATTTTACCCGTATCAGCGCTCAGGATTCGCTTTTTACTGACACCTGACACCTGACACCTGACACCTGAAACCAGGACCCAAATTTTTCGATTGCACAGACAATTTTCTCTGACCTCGCCCAGAGGACCGGGTTTTCGGAGGTAGAACAATATCACCGTTTCAATTCCGTTTATGACTAAATGCGGTCTCAACCCGTATTTACCGGAAAGGTCAATTTGACGGTTGTTCCTTTTCCGACCGCAGACTGAAACTCGATGGTGCCCTTGTGCTCGGTAACAATTTTCGAAGAAATCGACAGCCCCAGTCCGGTCCCGCCGATATCGCGTTTGGTGGTGAAAAAGGGATCGGTCACATAGGGGAGATCGTCGGGTTTGATACCCACACCTTCGTCCCGGACGAATACTTCCGCCCGTTTGGACCGGCTGTTGTAAGCAGTCTTCACCTGAACTCCTTTCTGACTGTCGGCAAGCGCCTGGCAGGCATTAATGAGCAAATTGACCATCACCTGCTCCAACTGCTGGGTATTGCCGGTTATTGCCGGCAGGTTTTGATCCAGCTCAATCGAAAGGTGTCGGGTAGATTTGTTTACCAGATTCGAGACCAGCGACAGGGCACCCGTAATTGAATCGCTTAAACTCACAGGCCCCATGGCCGTTGAATCTTCCTTGCGGGAGAACGCCTTTAAATCTCCGACTATCCGCTTGATGCGCTTGCTGCCGTCGGCAATGCCATCCAGCAATCCCGGCAGTCGTTCGCGGATCTCAGAATAATGCCAATTCCCCATAAGGTAGTCACCATTATTTTCATAGTATTCATCCAACACCGGCATCAATGAAGTCCACATATTTTTGATTTGCTGAGTGCCGGTCATGATAGCCGTGTTCGGATTGTTGATCTCATGGGCCATACCCGCCACGAGGATGCCCAGGGCCACCATTTTATCGGCCTGGATCAATTGCTCGCGCTGCAGCTTTTCTCTCTCTTCCGCGTGCTTGCGTTCGGTGATGTCTTCAGCCATTCCGATGGCAAACTGTGGCTTACCCGCTTCATTCCGAATCAGAGAAACCGTCAGGTTTGCCCATACTATCTCACCATCCTTACGAAGATACCGTTTTTCGAGCTGATAGTTGTCGCGCTGGCCCGCAATGAGTTTCTGGAAATTTGCCATGTCAACCGGGGCATCTTCCGGGTGGGTATAATCGGTAAATATCATCTTGTTCAGTTCATCAGCACTGTAGCCAAGCATTTGCTGAAATGCCGGATTGGTCTGGACCGGCCGTCCCGCCATATCAACCCGGGCGATACCGATGGCGGCATTTTCGAAGGTCAACCGGAACTTTTCTTCGCTTTCCTGCAAAGCCTGCCGCTCCGTCTCCAGCTCCTTTACCTTTTTCTCGAGCTTGCGTCCAATGGTCTTCGCATACATGGAGGCGAGATTCTCTTCACTCTTGTCAGGTCGATCGGCCGGGGAAACCTGATCGTCCTGGTGGGTTTCAAAGACCTCGCTTATGATGTCAAGCAGCCGCCCAATCTCGATCGGCTTGGCAACAAACCGTTCGCCTCCCAATTCCATAGCCAGTTTTTCGTCTTCGCGGTCCAGGAATGTCGCGGTATAGAATAAAAAGGGGATGGTGCGAAGATCTTCATCCGCCTTCAGGCGGCGACAGAACTCAAATCCGTCCATCTCCGGCATCATGATGTCGGAGATTACCATGTCCGGCTTTGTTTGGCGGGCGTTTTCGAGGGCATCGGCGCCGTTTGCAGCGGCAACGACTGTGTACCCCTCTTTCTGCAGACGTCTTTCAAGAAAGATCCTGGCATCGTTTTCGTCTTCGGCGATGAGAATTTTCATCAGTTTTCTCCGATTATTTGTTTGATTTGTTGAATGATCAGCTTGGGGTCGATCGGTTTCTCCAGATAACCGTCACATCCGGCATCAAGCAACCGTTCGCGATCGCCGGCCATGGCAAAGGAGGTGACCGCAATCACGGGGATGCGGTTGCCGATCTCCGACTCACGTATTAATCTGAGCACTTCCGTTCCCAGGATATCCGGCAACTGGATATCGAGCAGGATAAAGTCCGGCCTCTCCTTGAGTGCCATGTCAACACCATCACGGCCGGTTACAGCTTCCCGGGTTTGGTAGCCGGCTTTACTCAATAGCCGCGTAATCAGCACCATGTTATCTTGATTGTCTTCAATGACCAGGGCTCTCTTCATGGCATTATCCTCATTGACGGTTTACTTCACCTTGCATTTTTCGCAATCCTGCGGGATTTTCAGGGTAAAGGTGCTGCCCCTGCCGGCTTCACTGTCGACCTCGATCTCGCCACCCAAAATTTCGGTGGTAATCTTTCTGGTTAGATAGAGGCCCAGCCCGGTCCCGCCTGCCTTTATCCTCAGCTGTGACTCGAGTCGTTCAAAGGCCTCGAAGAGTTTGGGGATATCCTCCTTGGTGATGCCGATGCCGGTGTCGGTGACCGATATTACAACCCTGCCGTTTGACTGATAGGCCTTTACGGTTACCGTGCCTTGTTCGGTATATTTGACCGAGTTGCTTAAAACATTGAGAAGACATTGGAGCATACGTTTGCGGTCGGTCCGCAGCACGATCTCATCAGGCGCCTCGACCTCGAGATTCAGCCCTTTTTTCTGCACCTGAGCCCGAATCGTATCGATGGCCTCGTTGACAAGCTCTGATAATGAAACTTCCTCGAGATATGAGTCGATGCGGCCGGCTTCAATTTTCGAGATGTCGATAACTTCGGTTATGAGATTCAGCAAATGTTTGGCTGACTTGTAAACCCGGCTGAGGTTGTCTTTCTGTTCGTCATTGAGTTCACCGGAGAGTTCGTCGAGGGTCATGCCGGTAAAGCCGATGATCGAATTGAGCGGTGTGCGCAGCTCGTGCGACATGGAGGCGATGAACATGGACTTGAGCTTGTCCAGTTCTCTTAGCTTTTCATTGGCACGTTCGGCATTTTCCTTAGCTGCCTTCAAGTCGGTTTCGGCTCGTTTGCGTTCGGTTATGTCGATAAAGGTTATCACCAAACCACCATCAGGCATGCCGGTGCTGCGCACTTCGAATTTGCGCTCATCACCGAACGAGACGTCGGTATCATAAATGCCGGCCCACAACTGCTCCACCCGCTGAGACGCCAATTGGGCGTGGTCGCCCGGACCGTAGGTGCCCCTCTTGGCCGCCTCGAAGGCGACATCGTAGACCTTCCGGCCCGGGTACAAAAAATCTTTCTCTGGAAGTTTAACGATCTCAGGAAAGTGCTTATTCCAGGCCACAAGGCGCTGGTCGGCATCGTATAACACGACGGCTTGATCTATATTGTCGAGGATTTTTTGCAGCAGAGCTTTTTGTGACGATAACTCCTCTTCGGCCCGCTTGCGCTCGGTGATATCCTGGATAAAGGCAATGAAATACTCCTGCCCTTCGTATGTCAATGGCCTGGCCGAAATGTCCACGGGAAACGATGACCCGTCTTTCGATTCCCATACGGATTCAAATGTCATCTGCCCTTGTCGCCGCATTTCTTTCCGGAAGGCCGGCCAGGCATCTCGATTATAGACCGGATCAAAGTCGAACACTGACTTGGTGAGCATCTCCTCCTGGCTGTAGCCCAAAAGTTTGCAGACTTGCTGGTTAACATAGACCATTTCAGCCGTATCTGACCGTAACCACTCGATGGCAACCGGCGCGTTGTCAAAGGTGAACTTCGTAAACGCCAGCTCCCGGTTGAGTGCTTCGGCGTTTTCTTTGGCCCGCTGCAGTTCCGCTTCCTGGCGCTTACGGTCGGTGATATCCAGAATCCAGCCGAGCACCCCCTCTTGGCCCCCGTAGGTTCCAAAATTAAAGGAAAGCAGCATGTCCCTTACCTCTTGCCGGGCATTGAACATCTGCGCGTCATAGTTTTCCAGTTTGCCGTCAGCATTCAATTTTTCAATAATTCTGTCCCTTGCCCCCGGGTCTACATAGAGTTTGGTCGTCTTTTCACCGATACCGGCGCCGAATATCTGCTTGAATGCGGTATTTGCGAATTGGATCACACCTTCGACCGCGAAAGCAATCGCAACCGGGCTGCTTTCGATCACCAGCTGCAAACTTTTTTTACTCTGTCGCAGCGCAATGGTGCGCTTTTGAACCAACTTCTCCAGGAGGTCCCGGTATTTTGCCAGTTCCTCCTCGGCCCGCTTGCGTTCCGTAATATCAGATCGAATCCCCAGCATTCCCACAATCCGGTTTTCGCTGTCGCGAATGGGAATCTTGTTGGTCAATACCCAGTTCTGGGCACCGTTCGCAGTATCATAGGGTTCTTCCAGGTTGATCAGGGGGCTCTCCGAATCCATAACGTTTTTGTCAGCCTGACAACTCCTTTCAGCATGCGTTGCATCCCAAGGGAGCTCATCGTCGGATAATCCGACTACGTCAGTCGGCGTTTCCATCCCAACAAGCCTGGCAAACTCTTTATTGCATCCCTTATACTTCGAGCCCCGATCTTTCCAGTAAATCTGATTGGGCATATGGTCAATCAGCAGCCTCAAGAACCTTTCGGATTCCTTCAGCCTTTCCTGGCTGTCTCTCAGCTCGCTGGTGCGCTGCTTGACCGCTGTGTTCAGGCGGTTGTTCCAGAAGAGAATAGCGGAAAACAACACCCCCATGCCAGCAAGGACTTTCCACAAAAGAGAATAATCAAAACCATGCTCGTATTTAATCGACATCCAGCGGTTGAAATAGGTATCCCTTTCAGGCTGCTCGATGGCACCCAGGGTTTTTTGCAATATATTGGCAAAGATGGGCCAGTCGTCGCGCACCGCCATGGCTTGGTCATTGCTGTAGGGCGTTTCACCGGCAACCCGGACGTTGTTCAGGTGCAGCTGGCCGAGGTAATAGCTGGCGGCGACCACATTGCCGACAAACGCCTCCACGTCGCCGGTCGCGACTAACTTCAACCCATCGCGAATTGATTGCACCGGGACCAGGCGGATCTTTGGGTGGTCACGCTTTAGCCATTCGAAAATCGCGTAATGTTCCACCACCGCAGCTTGTTTGTCCGCCAAGTTGTCCAGGCTGCCGATGTAGGAGATATCATTGCGGGTAAAGATGTTGATGGGCATGGAGAGATAGGGAGCGGTGAACCGGGCAAAATCTTCGCGCACTGCTGTTTTGGACATTGATGCGGCCATATCAAGCTGTTTGTTGCGAATGGCATTCAGTCCCTCGTTCCATGACACGCCTTCGACTATCTCCAGTCGGATCCCGAGCAATTCCTCCAATCGCTTCAGGTACTCCACGGAAATGCCATGATAGTGCCCGTTGTCATCACGAAATTCAACCGGCGCCCAGTCGGGATCCAGGGCAACACGAACGGTCGGGTGCTCTGTTAACCAACGGCGCTCTTCTTCCGTGAGCTCGATGGTCATCAATCGATAGTCGGCACTGTCTTCGTAGGCGTTCCACTTTTTCAGCAGGGCAATGCGATCCTCCGGACCAATTGTGTCCAACGCTTTATTCAAAGCGCTATGCAATTCCGGCCATTCTTTCTTCACAAGCATGGTGAGTGGCATGCCATGTTTGGACAAGTGAACCATGCGTATATTCTGGATGAGGTGCTGATTTGATAAACTCGTGATCAGGGAAGCGACTTCAAAGACGGCATCGGCTTTGCCCTGCAATACCAGATTGACGCAGTCGAGCGGTGTGTTGCCGAAAATAAACTTGCCCGATCTGAATATTTTGAGAGCTGGATGGGACGTGTCCCAGCCCTTCACAAGGGCCACCCTCTTGCCGGATAAAGCACTCAATTCACTCGAGTGCAATTCACTGTCCGGCGGCGCAAAAAGCGCAAAGGGCATGAAAACAATGTCGTGGACCTTCAAATAGTTTTTCTCAAAGGATGCATCCAGAGGATCAAAACCGGAGATCAAATCTTTATCGCTCTTTTTTACATGTTCTACAATCTCATAGTATTGGGCAGGTTCGAAATCGAAGTTTATTCCCAACAGCGTTTCGAGTCGCAGACAGACATCCGCCAGAATACCGGCAAATTGACCTTTTTTATCCACATATGAATAGGGAACCGCTGTCTTGTCCGTGACCAATCGGACATTGGGATGGTTGTCCAGCCAGGTCCGTTCTGATTCACTGAGCCAGACCCTCCTTTCTTTCTGTGGCGGCAACCCGCTCCACCTCGCCAGGACGCTGCTTTTTTCTTCAATACCAATTGAGTTAAAGGCTTTGTTCAGAATGGAAACCAATAGAGGTGCGTCGGGTCTTACGGCAGCAACCCCTTGTATTTCAAGGTCTTTTAGCACATAGATCGGTTCGATTTCCCGGAGGGCATACTTGGCGAGAAAATAATTGAAAATGTTAAAACCGACTGTCACGTCAGCGGTGCCCTCTAAAACGAGCTTAAACGCATTGAGCGGGCTGTTGGTTTTTACAAGCATGATGTGATCGCGCCGGCTTTCGAAATATTTGTCCAAAAAAATGGTGTCCTTATAATAGGCAACCCGCAATCCCCGCAGGTCCTCATCCGAGGTAACTTCAAAACTACGATCCTTTCTGGCGAAAACGGTCACCAGGTTGATGTACGGCTCGTCGGTGGTGAGAAATCCCATTTCGCTCGCCGCAATAGCATTCATTTGGCCGACAATGTCGATTTCCAATGCCTTGGCGCGTCGGTGAATTTCCAACCAGCTGTCATCGACGAACTCCATTTTTACACCCAGCCGTTCTCCCGCCAACTGGTATAAATCGGGAAGAATCCCTGTGACAGATCCATCCGGATCCTTGATGAACAGGGGCTCAAACCGGCTCGAATGCCCGACCCTGATCACCGGGTGGTCTTGCAACCAAGCCTGCTCACTCGAAGTCAGTAATTGACCAGGGCGCTGTTCAGCGACGGCTTCCGCCTCGGCAATGTTCGGGTAACTCCAACGCTGGAATATCTTCAGACGTTCGGCTGTGCTCAAGGAATTGAGGGCTTTCTCCAGAATCGAGGTCAACTCCGGCCAGTCCTTGCGCACACCGAAGCGTTGCTCGGAATGGCCCTGCTCAAAAAGGGATACAAATCGCAGGTTCGGAAGTCCTCGCTTAGTGATAATATGCTGCGCCTCCCCAAGGGCGGCGACGGTCGCCTCCGCGTCTCCGGCAGCGATGGCCTCTAACGCTTGGGTCTGGTTCTTTACAAGGATCGGTTCGACCGATGGATATTTTTTCAGTATTTGGGTGGTTGAAGCATAGCCTTCCACCAGCGCCAACTTTTTGCGGGCGATATCTTCCCGTGTTTTAATGCCGGTGCTATCATTTGTTGTGATGATGTATAAAGCAAGAGATAGGTAGGGGCTGGTGAATGAAAACCACTTATCCCGCTCCGGGCGTTGCACCAAGGTCGCGATTACGTCCAGTTTCCGTTGTTGTCCCGCCGGATATAAATTTTTCCAGGTTCCGTCGGGATAGATTCTCAGTGTCAGTCCCAGCCGGGAGGCCAGTTCCTGGGCAAAGTCGACGGCGATCCCAAGGAATTCACCTTCAGCATTCTGGAAACTGTAGGGAGCGAAGTCTCCATCAAAAGCAATGCTGATCTCAGGGTGATTTTTTATCCATTCCTTTTCATCTGGCGTGAGCGGCAATCCTACACCGGAATACCCGATCCACTTCTGAAAAATCGCCTGCTTTTCCTTTAACGGAATACTCTCCAGTACCCGGTTCAGGATACCGGCCAGTTCCGGCCAGTCTTTTCGCACCCCGATGCTGATGATCGACGCGGTGGCCTTGACCTTGCCTTGAAACTCCAGGTTGGCTAGCAGTTCCTGGTTGATGATATGGAAAGCCACCGCCCGGTTGCCGACATAAGCATCGGCGGCCCCTTTGGCCACTGCATTGATGGCATCACTGGAGGTTGGCAGCTCCAAAACCTTTATAGTCGGGTAGCTGCGTCTCACGTAGTTGGCGATAATAAAACCCTGCTCCACAGCCAGGATTTTACCTTGAAGATCGGCCAGGGTGTTATAATAAGCGCCTGTCTTGCGGCCGACAATCAGATGGGGGATCTTGACGTAGGGCGAAGTAAAGTTGAAAAACGGGCTACGCTCCGCGCTCGGCGTGACGTCCATCAGCGCATCGAGCTGCTTGTTTTGAACCTGGCTGTAGATCTGCTTCCAGGGCCCTGAAACGATCCGAAGCCGGTTGCCCAGCCGCTTGTTGAGCGCCCGGATGAAATCGACCCCGATTCCTTGCCGGATTCCGTCCGAATCGACAAAGTCCATGGGAGGCAAGGCGTTGTTGATTCCTACCCGGATTCGCGGATGGGCCCGCAGCCAATCTTTATCAGCCAGTGTCAGACCGCTGTTGATCAGCCGCCCGGCGCCAATATCTCCTGCTTGCACGTTAGCAGTCACGACAATAGGCGCCACCAGCAGCAGCCAGAACAACAGAGTTTGCAACGATAACCAAATAAGCATAGAAATAAACGGTTTCATTTCTTTGGTCAATTCGTCGGTGGAATGATTTTTTTTGAGGAAATTGATCCCGAGGTTCAGTAGGAGGATAAGGCAGGATTTTAATCTACGGGTATTCATACGGGTGTTCATGATGGATACTCCGTCAGTAACGTGATTTGTAAACCAGAAAAGTCTGACCGTTATTCAAACCTGCAAGCTCTCTTTATGGTTTCTCCAGACTTTTCTTAAGCGGGCCTGATTTCACCGCCTATTTTTTTCGCGCGTCGTATCGGACAATACCGAGTAACTAAACCGCTTCTGAAATTAGCAACAAGAGCTGGGTAGATTCATATGGACGCCGTATGAGCTGCTATGAGATGGGAGCTTCAACTAAGGTTCTGGATTATAACAAAAAAATATAAAGACTACAAGAACTGGTATTCAGCTGCACCAGAGTCCATTGTCCATCAAAAAAGACGCATACCTAATGAGTGTTCCTATCACGGGGGGATACCTCTTGTGAAACTTCAATGAATGACGAATGACGAATGACGAGTGACGGAATCGCTCGTGCAGCGCAGGCGCCTGCGCCGCGTGTCGCTCAGTCGTTTTAAAATGGACAGAATACATTATTCGATGTTCAATGTTGGACGTTCGATGTTCAACGTTCATTAGTTTTTTTTCTCTGATCAGTCCGGCTATCCTTTAGCCGGCCTGCGACGAGCTCAGCCGAATCGAGGCCGCTGCTCGTCTGAAACTTGAAGAAATGACCAAGGTCGAATGTCGATTGACGAATGATGGAATCGCTTCAGGCTTGGGGCTTCGCTCTTTGGGCTTCGCTTTCAGCTACGACCCAACACGTCGAGCTACGACCCCACAGGTCGCTCTTGGAACTACGACCCCACACCTCGCCTTCGGCTTGGGGCTTCGCTTTCAGCTACGACCCAACACGTCGGGCTACGACCCCACAAGACGACCCGACACGTCGTTTAGTCGGTTTAAAATAGACCGTTCGACCAAGATCCGCAGCACGAAACAAATTCGGATGACATAAATACCCGTGACATAAACAATTCTCCTAGGTTGCCGGGTTCAACATTCTAATTTCCGGGTTTACCTGCTCGAAAAGGCTTCACACCATAGACTTAATTGCGCAGCGGTTCGATTATCTTGCATGTACTAGTTGGACGCAAAATGAAAAAGATAGATTACCACAAATTTTCAACCTTCAATTATAATTACCGGTATAGCTGGATCACCGCTGCGCGGCGACCGGCTTGTCCGGGTTGGGGTTCGCTCTTGTGTTATTTACATTTTAGTTCGCGCATGCTACCCTCGCGTTTACTGCGCGTTTATCTGGAGGGCATAGCAACAGCTGCTGGGCGCAACCCATCTTGATCTGAAGCTTCTTAGGGGATTTTTGTTTGCAAAATTCAAGTACGATACCTAGCTTTATCGTTTTATCCGGTAAAAGGAGTGAAAATAATGACTTCCAACAGCTCCGATAATTCAAAATATCAATCAATGCCCATCATCGCCAGGCTTAAAACGCAGACAAAGGACTGTCATTCCAGGATTGAAGCATTACCATATTTCAAGGCCTTGATTGCGCATAAGCTTCCGTTGGAATGCTACGTGAACCAGCTCCGATCGCTTGCTGTTATTCACGGCGTATTCGAAAATGAGATCGCTTCATCGGAAGACAACCGGGTTGCAGCCATTTGGGATGATGAGCTTAAAAAGCTTCCCCTTTTGGAGGAAGATCTCAAATTTTTTGAACCTCGGGTTGTGTCGGACGCTTCCACTTCGATTGATGCCGCTCTTGCGATGACGGGGAATATACGTCTCAGAAGGATCGAAAATCCGGTTACACTGCTTGGCTATCTGTATGTCTTTGAAGGATCGACACTGGGCAACAGCATGCACAAACCGGATATTGTCGCAACTTATCTGTTGGACGACTTGGATGGTTGCCGCTATTATTCCAGCTATCAGGATCAGGTAACCGGCCACTGGAATCGATTTTCAGAAAAAATGAACGGAATATTGGGCGAAGCCTCATTGCATAATCAAATCGTGGAATCTGCCCGTGAAGCGTTTACAGGTTTGGAGGCGCTATACAAGGCCCTATACCCGCCGGATGAGAAGTTTAAAGCCTATCATGCCACCCGGATTAATCCGGAAGCCGGCAATCACCCTATACCCGAAGATGAGCATGAAATTCAGGCGGCCCTCAAAGCCAGTAACCGGGGCTGGAGCGAATTTCCTTACTATAAGCAGCGGTATGGAAACCGGGGCAAGCGCTTCTCCGATAGTGATACCTGCTGGCTTGTGACGTTGACGCGCCTGGACCCGGGAAGTATATCTAAACAGATCCAATGGCTTGGGAGGGTGCTCTCCACCAGGGGGATGCCGATGATTATGTTGGAACGTACGCTCGAATTCTTGCATGAGGAACTGGTAATAGCGGTCCCTGCCCAAAAACCAACCTATGACAAACTGTCAAAGGCGGCTGAAACGCTCAGAAAGCTAAGGATAAATATACTGTCGGAAGAAGAATTCGTAGCGATATCCCATGAATTCGATCAGGCGGTTGATTCAAACCTGGCGGAAAAGTATCTTAACACCGGTAAATTGCTGGTATCGTCGGTTATCGACGAAAAAGTCGGAATAACCGGCGCTGTCGCTGCATTGCAAGGATGGCTGACCGATTCCGACCGCTTCCCTGAAAATTGGATCGATAACGTAAACAGCACGATCAAAAAAACTAACCATATTACTTCATCGCTTGTCGTACAGCAAACACCGCAGGCCCCAAGGACGATATCATGATCGAGGAACGCTTATATCGGGACTATTTGAAGGCATTATTGGCCGGAAAACGCAAGCGGTGCAGTGACATGGTTCAACGCCTGCTGGACGCAGATATCGAACTTAAGGTACTATTTGTTGATCTGTTTCAGCGTTCGATGTACGAGGTTGGAGAACTGTGGGAAAATAATCGTATCACCGTTGCAAACGAACATCTTGCCACTTCCATCACCGAAAGCTTGCTGAATCTTGTCTATCCCACCCTTTTTGCCGCTGAACACAAAGGCAAAAAAGCCGTCATATCATGCAGTGCCAACGAATTTCACCAGATTGGCGGCAAAATTGTCGCGGATATTTTTGAACTCCACGGATGGGACAGCCATTTTCTGGGAGCTAATTTACCCCGTGAAGATTTGAGCCGATATATCCAGGAAGTTCAGCCGGATGTCGTTGGGCTGTCATTAAGCATATTAGCAAACTTGGACAACTTGAAGCGCGGGATCGAAGTGGTGAGGTCAGATTTTCCGAAGCTTGACCTGTTGATCGGCGGGCAGGCTTTCAGATGGGGAGGAATTGATGTCATTAAGAAATACCCCGGCACCGAATATATTCTATCGCTGGATGAGCTCGAGAATCTGATTAAAGGTAAGTGATATGATCCGAGATTCTGCTGTCCTCACAGAAACCCATAATTATTTTCAGAACAAAGCTCCGGTTTTGTACTTTGCCCTGTCAACAGATGGGAAAATCGTGGAGGCCAACGAATTCGCTAATGACCTGGCAGGACGACCATTAGCCGGCGAAAAAATCCAGGATTTGATTGTCGATTTTTGCGGTGGGTTTGATCTTAAGGTGTTATTAAATGATCATTCAAATGAGCACCTGTTCAATGTCGAAACCGCATCCGGATTGCCGCAAAGCTTCTATTTTTCTTTCCGCAAAGTCAACGATCGCATCCTGGTATTCGGTCGGCTGGATGCCGCAGAGATTGAGCAGATGCGCAAAGAGCTGCTGTCTTTAAATCAGGAGTTGAACAATTTAACGCGCCGGCTTCACAAGAAAAACGCACAGCTCCATAGACTGAACGAAGAGAAAAATCAGTTTTTAGGAATGGCGGCTCACGACCTGCGCAAGCCCATCGGTTTGGTGATCGCCTATTCGGACTTTCTGATCGAAGAGGCTGCGGAGGTGTTGAATCGTGAGCACATGGGTTTCCTGAATACGATCAACTCATCTTGTTTATTTATGAAACATCTCGTAGATGACTTTCTGGATGTCAGCGCCATTGATGCCGGAAAATTCGAGCTGGATTTTCAACCGACCGCTATTGCCGATGTCTTGGCTGAAAGTCTTAAGCTGAATCATATCGCAGCCGCTAAAAAGGGAATTGAACTGGAGATCCACGTTGATAAAAACATTCCCCGAACCACGGTGGATGCCCACAAAATAGAACAAGTTTTCACCAATTTGGTGTCCAATGCCATTGAGCATTCTGATCCGGCGAATCGGGTACTCATCGACCTATCCTTCGATGCCAGTCAGATTTTCTTCTCTGTCCAAGATTCAGGTCCGGGAATTGCCCCCGAGGAGATTGATAAGCTTTTCAAGCCGTTTGGAAAAGCCGGGACAAAGAAGACAACCGGAGAAGAAAGTACCGGTCTCGGCCTGTTGATCTCCCGCAAAATTATCGAGGCCCATGAAGGAAAGATCGGGATTGACAGCAAATTGGGCCAGGGAACGACAATCCATTTCAAAATACCTTTCAAGGGAAAACGGTCATAGATCCCTTCTTTCGCAGGGATCGGACTGGTCGGATCCTGCATCCCGGATAGAAATTAAGGTCCTTGCTGTCCGTGCTGAATTTTCAAATCATCGGTGTTATAATTACAGATTAAATGAATGAATCGAAAGAGTAGTCAATATATTTCAGAGGTTTTAAAGTGCCAAACATTAATACAAAACGAACGAAAAATCCGCATCACCAGGTTTTAAAAAAATTCTCGGATCGCACGGAAACAATCAAAGCGTTTTATGAGAACAGCACCACATTCAGAGAAATATGTGCCGACTACGCGGAAATGACCGCTTGGTTGGAGAATTATTGCCAGACGGAAAAGCGATCATCGGCCAATTGTGATTACGCCCTGGAGCTGTTGAAAGATCTTGAAGCCGAGATCATCGATTGTCTGGATCGAAATATCAAACTTGTCAATAATGAATGCAGGCGATCCACAGTGAAATGGGCGTAAGCTTGCAAATCACCTACCGAACCCGTCCAGGTATATCAAAATTATCTTGATTTCATTTACTTTCATTATTAAAAAGCAATATAAACGTTTATCCGTTTGCGCAATACCAAATTGGTAACCGCCTAACCGCCCGACATGGGAAAGCTTACGAGATTTGGTATGAGTGACAAAACCAAAATTCTTCTGGTCGATGACGACCCAGATATTCTCTTTGCCACTGCCCGGACACTAAAATCTGAGGGATACGAGGTTTTGGAAGCATCATCGGCAAAGGATTTCTGGGAAAAGCTCGGCGTGAACCGTCCGGATCTGCTGCTTCTGGATGTGGTGCTTCCTGATGCTGATGGGCGTGAGCTCTGCTCGCAGCTTAAAGCGGACCCCGATCTGAGGGGAATTTTCATCGTCCTACTTTCGGGCACCAAGACATCTCCCAATGATCAGGTAGAAGGGCTCGACCTGGGCGCGGATGGTTACATCGCTCGACCTATCGCAAACAAGGAGCTTTTGGCCAGAATCCAAGCGATGGATCGCATCCGACGTGCAGAGGGGGCTTTGCGAAACGCCCATGACGAGTTGGAAAAACGGGTTCAGAAGCGTACGGCCGAGTTGGTCACAGTGAATGAGCGGTTGCGACAGGAAGTGGATGAGCGCAAACGGGCTGAGGAAGATCTGAGCCAAGCGCTATCCGAAGTCAAGCGGCTGCAAAAACTGCTGGAGGCGGAAAACGTCTATCTGCGTGAAGAAATCAAGCTGGAACATAATTTTGAGGAAATCATTGGCCAAAGTGATGCGCTCAAACAAGTTCTCGCAAAAGTGGAGCAGGTGGGCCCCACGGACACGACCGTCTTGATCTTGGGGGAAACCGGAACCGGCAAGGAGCTTGTTGCCCGGGCCATCCACCATGCCAGCACGCGGAATAAACGGCCTCTTCTGAAAGTTAACTGTGCCGCCCTGCCGACAAACCTCATTGAGAGTGAGCTTTTTGGCCATGAGCGGGGAGCATTTACCGGAGCTCTGGCGAAACAGGTGGGCCGCTTTGAAGTCTCCGATGGCGCTACACTTTTCTTGGATGAGATCGGTGACTTGCCTCTTGAGGTGCAGGCCAAACTTCTGCGTGTACTCGAACATGGAGAGTTCGAACGTTTGGGCAGCTACCGAACCATCAAGGCGGACGTGCGCGTAATTGCCGCTACCAACCGTAATCTTGAAGCGGAAGTCCAAAATGGGCGGTTTCGTCAGGATCTCTGGTATCGCTTGAACATCTTTCCCATAACCATTCCGCCCCTCCGAAAACGGGTCAAGGACATCCCGCTTCTGGCGGATCACTTTATTACCAAGCAGTGCCAGCGTTTGGGTAAAAAAAAACAAAATGTGCCTCAGACAACCATGGCCTCCCTGATGAGTTATTCCTGGCCAGGTAATATTAGAGAACTGGAAAATTTGATTGAACGTGCAATTATCGCGAGCCGTGAACCCACACTGCCTCTGAAGGATTTACTTGAGCCGGCAGGTTCGCATGCTGTCGGGAAAACTACGGAAGCAACCCTGGCAAACGTCGAGCGGGATCACATAATTCGGATCCTCGAGGAATGCTATTGGCGAATTGAGGGTCAGAATGGGGCCGCAAAAATCCTTGGACTGAACCCGAACACGTTACGGGGACGGATGCGCAAACTTGGAATCCGCCGACCCGAAAAACGTTCCGAAAACCACCATATTTAACGGTTTCTACTAAGTTTAACAAAAAATAACCCTCGCTCTCCGACCTAATCCACACACCAGATCCGTATAAAATCAGTTAAACCAGATAGTTGGTTATGCCAATCGCTCGCGGTCAGCATCAGGTACGTATTTTGCCTTGTTTTCTTTTAAAGATTTGGTCTGCTGCTATCTCGATTGTTACGAAATCAGGCGTGAAGTTGGAACTCAACCCCGACCCAAAGTAAAAATACGGAGGATTCCAAACCATGAAAGAGCAATCAAAAAAACGTGATACCGGGCTCTCACCTGATTCTCGGGACACACGAGTCACCCAGGAGGGTATCCGGAACCAACTGGATCGTGTATTATCCAGTCCGGATTTTAAAGCATCCAAAAAGGTCAAAACCATTTTTCGCTATTTGACGGACGAATCGTTGACCGGGAGGGGAGATCATATCAACGCACGCAGCGTTGCACATAACGCCCAAACGCCTCCGCTCGATCCGGATCCACCTATTGATCCGATCGTCCGGATTCAAGTGAATCAGCTTCGCCGCGCGCTTAAAGAATATTATGCCGGACCGGGAAAAACTGATGAGGATCCTCGAATTGATATACCCGAGGACCGTTTGGCACCGGATTTTCATTCAGAAAAAAAATAAACTTAATGTTCAGTCTGCTCGGATTTTAGTGTCTATTTATTTTTGCCACCAAGACACAAGGGCACTAGGGTGAATAAAAATAAACATTTTTTCTTGGTGTCTTGGTGCCTTCGTGGCTAATCTTTCCGTTTTCTCCGGGTTGGGTTTAAGGATTTCTGCCTGTCGTGAGCTTTTTTGTCGAACGGCCTATTATAAATGGCACAGCGTAGTTATTCGACAAATCCGAAATTCGAAATCCGCAATCTAAAATCTAAAATTCCATCCCGGCCTTACTCAGACCATCCCAGACCATCTCCACATGCTCGTCGAGTACGAACAGGAGCTTGATGATTTCGCGCGGCCGTTTCAAGAAATTCGGTTTGGTGGCGAGCAGGTCATCCACATAAGGCTTGGCTTTTTCGGCTCTGCCCAGCTTACCCAGTACCGTTGCCCGGAATAGCGGGTGTAACCACGTTCCTTTCATATGGATTTTCTGCGCTTCTTCCCAGGCTTCCTCGTATTTCGAATTTCGGAAATGAACCAAATAATTCACAAAGTGATACCAGCTGGGATGGTGCGGGTTCAGCTGTTTGGCTCTTTCAATCAGCTCCCACCCCAGTTCATATCCGCCGACGGACGTCACAGCGACCGCGGTGCCGGCGAGCACCCGCGGGTGGTTCGGGTTCATGGCAACGACTTTTTGGGCCTGGGCGATGCACTTTTGGGGGCGGTCAAAAAACGCATTAATGACGACCAGGTTGTAACGGGCCAGCTGCAGATCGGGATCCAGGGATACAGCTTCACGCGCCAAGCCTTCCATCTTTGAGGACGGGTCCGGTACCAGATTCATTTCGAACAGCGCATCCGCATAATAACAGTTGGCCATCATCGCCAGCAATAGCGCATTCTCCGGTTGAGATGCAATCGCGTCATTGAGCGCCGCTATAGCACTTTCCCAGTCCCATGGGGCGAGCGTAAGCATGGCGTTGTTGTATCTGAGAACCGCCAGGGTCACGTCACTGACTTGGATGTGTTCGGGGTAAGTTTCGGAATGCAGCTTTTTAAAAATGATGCCCGCTCCGTCTGCAATAACCCCCGCGATCTGGCCGGCGACCGTGTCCTCAATTTCCAGAAGCGATGTCTGCTCCAGAGCATATTCAAACGTCTTGCTCCACAGTTTTTTGCCGCTTGGCGCATCTGTCAGATCAGTCGTGATCCGAATCTTAGACCCATAGCTGCGAACCCATCCCTGTAAGATAAACCTGGCACTGTATTCATGACCTATTTCGTAGCAATCTATCGGTTTTCCTTCGGATTGCGTCAACGGTCCCAATACCGACAACCCTGAAAAGCGGGTCAAGGTAAACAAAATTTCGGCAGTCAATCCTCTGGCAAAAAAGGAATTTTGATCATTCCCGTTCAGATTCTCAAACATGAATACTGCGATAGTAGGTTCTGCTATATCGAGCGTCGTCTGCGCGGGAACGGGTGATGGGCATTCACCTGGATCTAGAACTTCTGAGACGACATGATGAATTTGGAATATGGGAACGTAGCTGCCTTTGGGAATGTCGATTCGAACTGGGTCTTCGATGCCTTGGGTTAAATAGTATAGATCCAGGGCGCGCCGCAGACGTTTTGCTTCTATTCTTACAATCGGATTGGACTGGGGGTCAAAATCGGTCCCGTACCCGAAAGCTTCAACTGCAATCGAATATTGCTTGATGTTGCCGGATTGGCTGTTTAGCGTTTGTTCGACCACGTAGCGTAAAAACTGGCCCAGCCGTTCGCCTCTCATAAATTCTGAACTGGCCAATATTTTATCGAGCTGAGGCTTTACCATTTCAGATGAAATACCGGTCACGATCACCTCATACTATTGATGAAGGGCAGCCTAATATCGGGCGTTACGAACCCGTAAGTCACCGTTACGTACTTTAAATAAAAATGTTGGTGAGTATTTTCAAATTAAATCAGATTCAGGAAATTTCAAGCAACTTACAATCCATTCCCCCTAAACGCAATAATTTGTTTTATCGCAGAAAACCTGGTCCTCTGGGCCATGTCAGACATAGTCGGCTGTGCCATGAATCCTGCTGCTGGCTGGAGCGGAATGATGGAATACTGGAAAGTTGGAATGTTGGGTTTAGTGGAATGTGATCTATTTTTATAGGGATGGTATGGATCATTTTATAAAATCAGACCGTCATCCGCTTTCGATTCCCAATATTCCACTTTTCCAACGTTCCACTATTCCATTCGGAGTCTAACGCAAAATCTACTCCTCTGGGGCGAAATCAAAGCCGGGCCTGCCGCGGCTTCTTGTCGGGTCGTAGCTCGCAGAGCGAAGCCTGAAGCGCAGCGAAGGCGGGTCCTCTGGGCTCGGATTCTTTACCAATGACCGATCATATGTACCGGAACTTTCCGGATCAGATCAAGGCCATCCAGACGAATTCACAGATGGATGCCGACTTCAGGGAAATTTGTGACGATTATGAGGAGATCTGCGCCTGGGTGGCTCTGCAAGACCGATCTGAACCTCGACCGTCTAAAGAATACGAGCATGCCCGCGAGCTGATTCGGGATCTTGAAGATGAAATCACGAAAGCGCTAAAGGACGCCGGGTTATGAATTTTAGATTTTGGATTTTCGAATTCAGATTAGTGATTTTGCTATGCACATTTAGTTAATCATTAAATGGCCAAAGCGAAGCGACTCATCAAATCTAAAATCCGCAATCAAAAATCTAAAATGTAAATTAGCAAATAAAGAAAAAAGACGAGGAAAATATATGACTTCTCAGATCAAACAATCGACTGGGCCACTTTCAACGGACTTTACGCGCACCTGGCGTTACAAGATTGGAATGTTTTTAATCGTTGGCGGCCACGTCATTCTTCTCATCGGTTTCATATTGCCCTTTCTGGGAATGGGCGCAGCGATCTCGGGCGCCGTGATCCTGGCAGGAGAGCTGACCGCCCTGGCCAGTATCGTTTTCCTGGGCAAAGAAGGTTTCAAGGCCATCAAGGCCAAGATGGTTGGTACCGTGAAAGCGAGTTATACCGCTCCTGTGGGCCGCGCACGCCATTCATTAGGCATCATCCTTCTTTGCGCAAACGTTTTAACAACCTATGCCATCGCGGCTTACGCCTGGATTGTTTTTGCCAAGATCACCCCTGAAAACCCCTTTCCCGAGATCCTGGGACTTAGTTTTCGTCAGCAGGACGACCTGGTGCTCTGGCTTTTTCTAACTGGTGAGATCACCTTCATTTTGGCTATCTATGTGCTGGGCGCTGATTGGTGGGGCAGGTTCCGCAATATTTTCGTCTGGAAAGAGTCTGAGAGATAACAACCACGAGAAAATTTAAGCACGAATTGCGAATTCTTCAATTTTGGATTTTGGATTGGTGATTTTGGATTGAAGGAATGTTTCGATTTTGGATTTTGGATTTTGGATTTTGGATTTAAGGAATTCTATCCATTTTATCTAAAAGACAGAGCGACCTGTCGGGTCGTCTTGTAGAGTCGTAGCCCGACTTGTCGGGTCGTAGCTGTAGGCGAAGCCAGCGAAGCTTGAAGGCGAAGTCCCAAGCCGAATGCGACCTGTGGTGTCGTAGCTCGACTTGTTGGGTTGTAGCTGTAAGCGAAGCCTGAAGAGCGAAGCCCCAAGGCTGAAGCGAAACAATCAATCCGAAATCCGCATTCCGCAATCCGCAATCCAATAAGGGAGGTGATGCTCAGGTAAGAAATGCAAGTAACGAATTTAAGACTAAACTATTTTAATACTATAATCCCAAAAGGAGAAAAATCATGACTGACAAACCAAGTGAAAAACCAGGAGCCGATTGGTTCATGGCCGAGGCTGAAAAGGCGCGAGAGGGTAATTTTGAACTCGTTCCCGGAATGCGTGAACAGGGCAAGAAAATCAAAAAGGTCTATGTGGAGAGCGACTATGCGCCATTGAAGGCGGTCTACCTGGCCAATGCCTCTGGCTTCCATGTCCCGGATATGGACATCGCCTGGGATATGGCCAATATGATGGCTCACAATATTCCTGAATCAAAGGAATATATGCGAAAGCATGCCGGGAAATTCCTGGGAGACGCAGATCCCGAACGTTACGCCAAAGTGGTTGCCGAAAGCGATGCGCTGGCTAAGGCCTATCGCGATAATGGCGTGTATGTCATCCGCAATGAGTCGGGCGTGATCCCGGAGGAGCAGATTACCTTCTCCCAAAGCTGGTCGGGACAAAAATTGGTAGGCACCTATGCTCAGGCAGCCTGGGAAGTCGTGGGAAATGCCCTGATCAACTTCTGGGAAGTATCAGCCGAAATGGGGGTTGAATTCCAGGCCCGTGAAGCTGTTGTGGAATTTTTTAGAAACGATCCTGAAGCAAAATGGTACTCAATGCCATTCCCGGTACCAACCAGTTGGCCGGATCCGGGCCCACGTACCAGTGCAGGTGACATTAAGATTTTTGATGGCAAAAAAATTCTTTGGGGTATTGGCGTTGCAGATCCAAAACATATGACAGATTTCTCCAAGGCACGCTCCTCGGGTGATGAGTTCGCTGCAGAAATGTTCCGTCGTATGGTAGAGCCACTGGGATGGACTGTTGATATTGTATATTTCGACAGCAACTATACCTACCACCTAGACTGTTTGGTCGCTCCTCTCAGAGAAGGCTTGCTGTCTTATCCCAAGGGTTCGTTGTGGACCCCACTTCCTCAGTGGCTTAGAAACTGGGAAGTAATTGATGTGAGCAGAGAAGATAATAATTTGGGATGTACCAATAATGTACCTATTGGCAACAACAAAGTAATTGTTTGTGAAGAGGCTCATCAATATTGCGAAGATTTAGATAAGGCAGGAATGAATGTAATTCCGGTTCCTTATTTCCATATCTTCAACATTATCGGCAGTGGTGTCCACTGTTCATCCGCCGCGATCCATCGCGAGTCGTAGACAACACGGAGGGTATGCCGGGCAGGTCGGCCTGCCCGGCACCCTCTTGAAAAAGAAAGTAGAATTACAATGAAAATATTGAGATTCGTTGCAGGAAGCGTTGTTGTATTAAGTTTAGTTCTTAGCCTTGGGTCCACAGCACTAGCCCAGAGCAAAGAGAAAAACAATCTGACACCCTGGCGGGACCCGAATAATCCCAAGATCATTCTCCTGGATGAAGGCTACGACATCCCTTTTGTCCGGCGTGACAGATCCAAAGACCCGAAGCGAGAGCCCGGCCCGATCAACATGCAGCGTTATGAGTATTTGCTCAGGAAAACCGAGTTCCCGACCTACCTGGGTCTGCCGGTTGCGTTCACTCCGGAGGATTTGAAAGCCGGAAAGGTGGATGTCGCCATCGTTGGACTGCCGAACGATGCCAATCCGATCCCTGGGGCCGGATGGGCGGCCAACCAGATGCGGTTTCTCAGGGATTACGGCACGTCGAATAAAGGGCATGACGTCTACACGAACATCGATTACTTGAAGGTGTTGAATGCTGTCGATTACGGCAACTCTACCGTCCACTGGCAGGGCTACATCCAAATGAACTGGGAGGAGCATGCCAAGATAGTCGGGGAGATTTTGGATGCGGGAGCCTCCTTTCTCGCGGTCGGCGGAGACCACTCGACAACCAACGGGCCCCTGATGGCCCTGGTGGACCATTACGGCCCCAAGAGTTTCATGTTCGTGCATTTCGACGCGCACCATGATCTTTACCAGAGTTCTTTCGGTATGTTCTCGCACGCCGGACGTGCCCGGCGCTGGGCCTATGAGCAAGGCTGGCTGCGCGGTGAGGACATGGTGTCTATCGGGCTGCGCGGTCCCTACAATCCTCCCGAGGAGGTCCTGGCTTGGCAGCGCGAGGTTGGGGAGCGCTACCACTACATGATGGAATTCGAGCGCGACGGATTCGATACGGTCTGGCAGCGCATTCTCGAGGAGACCAAGGGGAAACGTATATTCATCACGTTCGATGTGGATGTCATCGATCCGGCGCATGCACCCGGCGTGTCCAATTCCACCCCTGGCGGCTTCACCGCCAAAGAGGCGATGCGCATGGTCCGTGAAATAACCATTAACGCGGACGTCCTCGGCATCTCATTCGAGGAGTACAATCCATTTATGGATGACAAGCACTACAACACGGCACTGATGGTAGATTCCCTGATGCGCTCTTATCTCGCCGGGAAAGCGGCCCGCAAAAAGGGTATCACCGACCCCGGGTACAGGACACCGGAGTTCCTGGACCACGGGCATCGAAAGAAATAGGTGTTGGTTTTTTAGTGGGCCTGTACCCCAAACTTCCAGACTTTCCAGCCGATGAAGGATCTGAACGAAACAGGCCGGCACAGGTTGGATCTGGGGCCTTGCAAAAAATGTCCCCACGAAGTGGGTGTCGAGTTCTACTCAGAGAATGAGCAATACACCCTGATAACGGAGTGCCCGCACTGCGACCAAACCGCACCTGTGGAGAAAGATCCGTTGTGGCCGACATACATCAGCGTCTGGGACACCGGCATTAAGACGCTCGATCCCCCTAAGTGGGGCGATTGACGAGGATTTCTCGAAGCCCGGATCGAACGCGGCGAAAAGGATGTCTCACCTCGAACACCCGATTCCTAAAAATAGTGAAAGCTGCCATGATCTCCCCCTCGAAATCGGCCCGGATCGATGTGAAGATCCGGGCTGATAAAAGAGGGCGGGTTTTGGTGACCATCCATGCGCCCGGCGCGGGTTTCCCCGGCGTATGGCTCCCCTGGTGCTTGCGGGCACGGTGGTCACCCATCTCTTTGGCGGTTCGGCCGGGCCTGCGGGCACTACGGTACAGATTGGCGGCGCCGTTAGCGAGCAATTCTGCACGTGGTTCAATCTGAATGCCGACGACCGCCGGCTGATGCTGACTGCCGGCATTGCAGCCCAGTTTGGCGCCTGCTTCGGCACGCCGCTGGCCGGCACAATCTTCACTCTGGAGGTTCTGGCCGAAGTTTTTACTGCTCACGCTGATACTTGACTCCTGGCTCCTGGAATAAACTATGTAATCGCCCCTCGCGATTCTCGCTCTTTTTGCGTTTATATACAGTATAGCCGCCGGACGCATCGAGAAAACACCCTTCACTGGACCCATTATTTTCATTTCGTTTGGGATTCTCGTAGGGCCTCTTGGGCTCGCTTGGCTGGATCTTGAGCATTAAGGATATACTCTCGTCTCATTAGCGAGGTCGCGCAGATTTCGACCTCCTGAAAAAGGAGCTGTGATGTCAATGCAAGCGCTCAAAGTCGCATCCGAGACCGCCACACCGACATATGAAATTTCGAGCAACGCCATAAAAAACTTCCTATATCTTGCAGTTACAATCCTCGTCGGTGTGATGGTTGTTCTTGGACCGACGGGTTGCAGCTTAACGCCTGAAATCTACAAGATGTCCCCTGAAAATTTAGAGGGGATTCGGTCCGGCGTTGGGCGCATTGGCGTCACCATTACCTCTCACCTGACAAAACAAGAAATATTAAAGCCAGCCGAAGGGATTTCAGGCGGCGCAGCCAGGGGATTTGTTGTCGGCGCGGCAGCACCTGTAGTAATCGGCGCTGTTACTCCGGTTCCGGGTGCAACCTTGGTAGGGCTGCTGGTCGCGCCTTTCACCGCTGTTGCGGGGAGTGTGTATGGCACCACAAAGGGTGTGCCGGCTGAAGTTATTGAGAAAGCGGAAGCAGCGAGCGCTCAGGCTGTTGATCGAATGAAAAAAATGAATCTTCGCCAAACTTTTATAGAGGAGGTGGAGAGGCTGGGAAAGGAGCGAACAGGCCTCGATTTTGTAACCCTGGCTGATATGGATCTCGGAGGTCCAAACGAGGTTATTCGATACGATCGGATGGAGATGCGAAAAATTGATACGGTGTTGGAACTGAAGATCGAAAAAGCCGGATTGTGGGGGCCTTATAGTTTTGACCCGCCTTCCCTTGCCTTCATCGAAGTCCGTGTCCAATTAATTCGGGTAGAAGACAATGAGATCCTGATTAGCGAAATCCTTTTTTGTGCCAGCGAAGTAGAAAGAAGATACATCGAGTGGGCTGAAAATGATGGCCAGCTATTTATTGATGAATTCGTCGCCTGTATTCCGGATATTGCCGGGAAAATTGTCGATGATCTATTTTTGGTGCGTCCCATACCATGGCGCTAACGGTTGAATCCTGTTGGGGGAAGTGATGAATCCATTCACTGTTGGTTTAAAGAAGCAAAATACCTGTCATCGCACGAGGCGAATGCTATATAAATCATGTGGAGAAAGTATCCGCATCATTTTTGTGTTTGCCATTTTATCAGGTTGCAGCGGCGTTTCCGTCGTTGGCCTCCATCCGGACTACCCGCCGCTGGAAAAGAAAACCTTTGCCATCTACCCTGATTTTGTGGAGGTGGATTCGCTGCAACCGACATTTCAATGGCAACCTTTCCCAAGACCAGACATTCATTCGGCAGACAAGTTTCAGAATGTTACGTACGAACTCCGCATATGGACGACCATTCCAGGAGAGTCCGGCAAATTACGATATGCGCGAAGTGGTTTGAAATCGCCATACCATAAGTTGAAAGTGCCATTAGAACCTTCACGCAAATACCTATGGAGTGTTCGGGCTCGGTTTATAATAGACGATCATTTTCGCGTGACCGAGTGGGGTTTGGCAGGGCTTCCGCTTCGAAACGAAGCGGTTCCGAATTTATCCTGCTTTCGCTTTAAAACACCCGAAATACGACCCTGAACAACTTCACGACCGCACGATGAGAAAAAATGGGGACGCTCGTGCGGAAAGAAAATAGATTAGACATTCGTTTACAAAGGTATTCAATTGTGAGGTTTAATACCTATGCCAAGATTAGCTGGATTAAATGCCCCCGGTATTTTACATCATGTCACGAGCCATAGCATTTGTCCGGGATGTGCCAAAAAATATTACCCGGATTTGAACCTCAACAACGATTGAAATTAGGAGGTTTGTCGATCGGGAAAGGATTGAAGGTAGGTGTAGAGGTTCATTTTTTGATTTCCTAAACCAAATTTTTTCCGGATGTTACCTCTGTGAAACGAAACGGCCTTGGGGGATACATGCAGCTTCGAGGCAATTTCTTTGCTTGTCATACCTTGTTTGACTAGGTTTGCAACTTGAATCTCCGAAGGCGTAAGGCCTAAATATTTTGAAGACAGGGTTTCTGATAATGGACCGATGACATCCTCCAAATTGGATTTGATGATATTGACATATATTTGAGAGTCCTCATCAAGCCTATTCTTCTGCAGTTTTTCAATGTATGGGAAGATCAGTTTTTGTATACTCGTCAATAGGTTTTCCTTAAGGTCGGCCTTTTCTCTGTCACGTTGTTCCAAAAGTATTTTTAGAGCAACGTTCATTTCCTCCAGATTCTTGGCCTGACGTTTCAATTTTATATCTTTTTTGCGCATGCTCTCTTCAGCCTGTTTCCGCTCGGTGATATCTGTCACGATGCCGAGAATAGCATTCTCGCCTTCATAATTAATCAACTTTGTGGTGATTATCACTTCGATTCTTTGACCAAATTTGCTGATGAGGGCATACTCATAAGGATTAATCTCCTCACCGGCCATGTGCTTCTTGAAATTTCTTTTTATCAACGGGAGATATTCCGGTGCGATAAGCTTCAAAAAGTCAAAATCGGCAGCGTAAAATTCATCCAACTCGTACCCCAGACTTTCTACACATTTTTTATTGACATACACCACCCGGCCCTTGTGATTAATAAAAATCATATTGGGAGATTGTTCCGCCAGATTTTTAAATTTCGCCTCGGATTCCCGCAGTGACAACTCTGCGCGTTTTAACTCGCTAATATCTTTTGAGATTCCAAATAATCCAATGATGTTGCCTTTTTTATCGCGCCAGGGCATCTTGGTCGTCAAAACCCAATGCCCGCCGTCACCGACCGACTCACTGCCCTCCTCCTTATTGACCAATGGTATACCGGTTTCGATAACACCCCGGTCATCAGCGGCGGTTTCCTCAGCGATCTCCGCTGGAAAGAGTTCTTCATCTTTCTTGCCAATGATGCCCTCCAGACCGCATCCGAAAAGTTTGCAAAAGTATTTGCTGGCACGAACGAATCGTCTGTTTTTGTCTTTGAAATAAATATAAGCCGGTATGTCATCGAATAGCGTTTGCATGAGGCTTTGTTCGTAGATTGCTTGGCTTTGCGATTGTTGAAGCCCATCGACTTCCAGCCTCAATTGCTCATTTGCTTTTGCTAGATCGGAACGTTTTTTTTCCAGCTCTTTATCGGTAGCTTTGCGGGACACTTTTATTTTCCTTTATTTTTGATATGATAAATAACAAGTACGATGTGCATAACCCGAGTTTAGATTTTTTGCAAATACCAGATGTATACTGGTAAAAAATTAGTATCATTCTGGTATTGGATTTACAATAAATTAGATTTATTTTAGACGCTTGGATATTTTAATAATGAGAGCCGCTAAGTCATTTGAGAGGTTACAAAATGGTGACTACCAATAAAGAAAAATCGAATTCCTCGCTTGATTACGTTATAAACCGATTCCCGACTCGCAAAGATACGATAAATGAGTTTTATGAAAACAGCCCCACCTTCGGAGAGATATGTGCAGACTATGCGGAAACGGTCACCTGGATAGAGCAGCATTGTCAGCCCGAAAAACAACCTTCAAAAAATTGTGATTATGCCAGTGAGCTATTGAAAGATCTTGAGACTGAAATCATGGATTGCCTGGATAGAGACAACAAACTTGTTAATGAAGAATGTATGAGGACCTTGGAAAAATAGGGTCCAAGAAACCAACCAGAAACCGACATATATAAAGGTTTCCGTCTTATTCAAAGGAAATCGACCTGCCATATTCTGATCCAAACCCACCGACCAAAACCGTATAAATTCATTGAAACCATACACTTGCACCTGATACTGATTCCCGGTTTAGCATGGGCATGTATGTTGCTTTAATTATTTCCGGGATCAGGGTGTTTAAGTTGATGTGCTCGCAGAGCCCGTGCCGAACTCGATCCAGCAACGGACGTGCCCATTGCCTGATGGGGAATATTCTGAATTCCTACTGCCGCAGGCATGACGGTTCGGATCTTAAAAACCTTCAACTGCTTCATTATTTGGTTAGAAGTATTTTGCTGACTTTCACTAACGTTAACCTCATGAATTAAACTTCACCCTGATCCCTATTCTAATATGAGTTTTACTTAAAGGCCGCCCGCACAGCGGAAAATCGTTCGGTACAGGGGATTAAAAATCATGAAAGAGCAAACAAACAATCACGAGAATGGGCTTTCTGATGATTCTCGGGGCTCTAAAGTCACCACCGAGGGGATCCGGGCCCAGCTGAACCAAGTATTATCCAGCCCGGATTTTAAGGCAACCGAAAAGGTCAAATCCATATTTCGTTATTTGACGGAAGAAACCTTGGCAGGTCGCGAAGATCAAATTAACGCACATAGCATTGCCAATAAGACCCATAATGGTCCGTTTGATCCGGGGTCCCCAATAGATCCGCTGGTACGGATTCAGCTGAACCAGCTCCGCCGCGCGCTTAAAGGATACGATGCCGGGGCAGGCACAACTGATAAAGGTCCCCGGATAGAGGTACCCGAAAACCGTTACACACCGGTTTTTCATCCAGCAGAATAATAGACTTGATGTTTATTATTTTCAATTCCTGTCCTCCTTGCTGATCTTGGGGACGTGCTCAAAATTTAAAGCCTATCCCTCCTGGTTTTGGGCACGTTTTCAAGATCTATAATTTGTATTTTGCCGTTTGTTTCCCGATCAGCTTCATGGAGTTTGAGTTGCATCTAAACTAAATGGAAATAGCCTCATTTTGAATCATTAAAAATATTCAAAACTTTATAATCTAAAATTTGAGTCCGTCCAATATCACCCGGCGCCATCAAACACCCCGCATCCCATTCGCCAACCGCTCCCGAAAATAGAATTGAACCAAGCACAAAATAAAGATACAATTTTTACAGATCTTATCGAATGTCCTTAAAATTTATGAAAATTTAGAGGTGTATTTTGGCTGCGATCACAAAATGGAAAATTAATGGCTGCTATTACCAGAAATATTGCAACGAGCCTGAAAATTCTGCCAAGGCGCAATACTCGGTATATTTTTACGAAGAGGGCAAGAGAGGCAACGCACACACCATTGTTTTTGAATATGAGATTCTCGAGCCCCTGCTTTCGATTTTGAAGATCTCGGATATAAGAGATTTGGGAGGAAAAACCTTTCAGCCCTCAAAAGAGGGCAAAAATGGAGAAGACGCGTTTGTGCAATATCTTGTCGATTTAGGGGTTGATCCCGGGAGAAAAATAAACAAGGTAATGTCTAAAGCGATCGAACAGCCGATTCTAAAGTCATGGCATGAGCTGGTGGACGTTCCCCGTTCACAATGTCAAATTCCAGATATTTGTAGGACGTTCGATGTTCTCGGATCTACCCGGTGTGAGAGTATTTGTGGTTCTATAAGCAGTAAACAGGACTAACTTAAAAAATTTATAACAGCGCCTTTTGCAATTGAAATTATTGGGATCTTAGCCTTTAAATGTTAATTGGCGTTTATCACCTTAGTTTGGATCTCCAACCCCGCTTTAAGCAGTCCTTCCAGGAGCATTTCGACGTGTTCTGCCAGATATACCATCCGGCGGGTCAGACTCGGTCCACGGCGGTCGAAATCCGGCACCAAAGTCAGGAGGTCATCGACAGCCTTGCGCGCTTGTCTCGGGCGGTCGAGTTGCCCCAAAGTGGCCGCACGGATGAGCGGGTCCCAGAAAAACTCGGGGGTGTTGAAACGCTTCGCCTCGATCCAGGCCCGGTCATATTCACCCTGGCGGTAGTGATTCATGAAGGCAACGATATGATACCATCCGGGATGGTGTGGATTCAGGCGCATGGCCTTTTCCATGAGCTTCACAGCGCGTTCCCAGTCGCCAACCATGCCCAGGTGCAGAGCGACCACTGCCAAGGTGTTTACATTATTTGGATTGAGCCGGAGCGCTTGCTCGGCCTCGTCTAAAAACAGTGATCGCTGAAACTTTAAAAAATGGATCAGAGCCATCGTATAGCGGGCCGGCTGACACTTGGGGTCCAGGGCCACTGCCCGGCGCGCCAATGTTTCGGCACCGGCCAGGTTGGACGCGTCATCGTCATAACCGAACCAGTAACTGCTCGCGACGAGATCACCCAGTGCTGCCGATGCAAGGGCATGTTCAGGGTGGTGGCGCAAGGTTTGCTCTAACGCCTCCACGGCATCAACATACGATTCCGGCGTGAGGACTCTGCAATAATGATAGAAGCGCAGCATTGCCTCATAGGCATCCGGGCTTTCGGTTTTTCGTGCGGAAGATTCCATTGACAGGGTGCGAGGAATAATACCATAGTTGTCGGCTATGGTGGCCGCCACCTGGCTCACCACATCGCTTTCGACGGCCGGCATAGATCCATTTTGCAGTTTGAACTCCAGCGCCTCTCCCCATAATTGCTGACCGCTGGCGGCATCGGCCAGGCGGACCGTCAACCGGTGCATCTCACCCTGCAACCGCAAGGTGCCATCCATTATAAAACGCACCCCATATTGCTGACCAATTCTGCGGATGTCCACCGCTTGCCCGTGGACAGCATCACGGGTCAGGGGACCGACAACCAGAAAATCCGGAAACCGCGTCAGGGCAATAATAATTTCCTCGGTCAAGCCCGTTGCCACATAGCCGAACGCATCTTCAGGGTTTAAACAGGCAATCATCATCACGGCGATGGACGGTTTTGAGATATCGAGCGATGTAGGCGACTGATCGGGTACCGGGATTTCGCTGGAATCAGGGTTCTGTGGTGCGTGGTGATTTTCTACAAAAGTGGGCACGTAGCCGCCTTTGGGGACGTCGATTCGAATCGGGTCTCCAAGGCCCTGCGAAAAATAATATTGATCGAGTGCCCGCCGCAGCCGCTGAGCTTCAATCCTGACGATCGGATTGGTCTGGGGATCGAAATCTGCCCCATACCCAAAAGCATCCACCGCGACTGTATATTGCTTGATAATGTCCGGTCGGCCGTTTAGCGCTTGTTCGACAACGTAGCTCAAAAACTGTCCCAGCCGTTTGCCGCCCTTAAACCCTGAGCTGGTCAATACCCTTTCAAGCTGAGCCTTTACCCTGTCAGATGAAATATTTGCCACGATCCCCTCGAGCGTTTTTCAAATTCGGTCTAATAGGCAGAGGTGCTTGCCGTAAGTTACCGTAACAGACCTTTTATTAGATGTTACGGTGACTACAGTCAAGTTAGGATTGGACTAGCCGCCTTAGCAATTAACATTATTCACGAATGACACTTGGTCAACTAACGTCGATTCAGGGTTTAGTAACTGGTAAAAACTATCATATTGTTTGAATTTTAAGCATCTTCTATTTCATTTAGGGAGGTTTTCCCGAAAAGGCCCAGCCAAATGCGACTTTTTCTGGATTGGTCATGACCTCCTCGTGCGATTGTCAAAGTTAACCCTTACTATGCAAAAATTGCTAATTGTAGGGTGGGCTGTGCCCACCAAAAAGCGCTGAATCTAAAGGTCGAAGGTGGGCACAGCCCACCCTACAACAAAAACAAAAGAATCAACCAGGGGTGAGATCCAGCAATACCACACCATTTTCGGTTTATCCCTGTATTTATAGGAATTGATGTACATCTCCACCAAAATTTATGCAACAACCGGATTAACGTAATTGCCCGGCTTACTTACCGTAAGTTACCGTAACGTACTTGTATAAATTATGGTGATACATACCATCAGCGATAGATCCGAACTAATTAATATCCAAGTGTTTTAAGCTCTTTTCCCATTTCCGCAACGGCCCTGATGAAAACCGACTATGTTTACCAAAAATTCTCAAATAATATAGAAGGTTTAAAAGAGATTTCGCGGAAAAACCCGACCTTCAGAGAGATCTGTGCCAACTACGAGGAAATATGCACCTGGCTGAAGAACTATTGCGGTTCACAAAGTCGATCATCCGAAGAATGTGATCATGCCCGGGAGATAATTCGGGGTTTGGAAGATGAAATTACTCAGGTGCTGAGGGATCATGGATTTTAAATTTCGGATTTGGGATTAAAAGGCATTCATTTTGGTTTTTCGCTTCAACAAACAACCACAAAAAAGGGAGACAAAAATGACAAACAAGATTAAATTTTTATCGGCAATTGCCATTGCGCTCTTATTGGCTGTCGGCACTTACGGCGGCGTGGCGCAGGCCCAGGATGCGGACGACCCCACGGGCACCCGGAACGATCCGTCCTTGACGCCCTGGAATGACCCCGACGATCCCTATGTGATTCTGCTCCGCAAGGACGACGACACGCTCAATTTGTGGAGAGATCGGAACACGAAAGAGAATCCGAAGCGGGAACCGGGCCCGATCGATGTGCAACGCTATGGGTGGGGATTGGACTACACCGGCTTTCCGACGTTCTTTAAAGCACCGATCGCGATGACCACCGAAGACCTGATTGCCGGGGATGTGGACGTGGCCATCGTCGGTTCCACCACGGACGGCAACCTGATCAAGGGGACCAATCTTGCCGCCAACATCCTCCGTGGCTTCTGGAATTCCTCGGCCACCACCTGGTCGGCGCACGGCGGCGGGAAAATGAAGCGCGCAAAAGAAGGTCCCATGGAGCAGTACCTGCGAACGCACATCCGGGAGTTGAACATCGTTGACTACGGCAACATCGCCAACCACTTGCTCAGTGTTGACAAATCCGGTGAAGAGATCCGAACCGTGATACGAGAGATTCTCGACGGCGATGCGGTGCCCCTGATGGTTGGCGGCAGCCACGACAACATGTACGGCCTGTTTCTGGCCGTCGCCGACAAATACGGGAAGGGCAACTTCGGCGTCATTCACTTCGACAGCCACTATGATGGCCTTTCTTTCGGTTGGGGCTTTTACACCCACAACGGCAACGGGCTTTACTGGGGCATGGAGAAAGGCCTGTTCAAGGGTGAAGACCTTGTCCAGGTGGGAATGACAGGCGGATCACCTGATGATGGGGCTATGAATTACATGCGAGACCGCGGGGTTCGCTGGCACTACCAGGCCGAGATCGAGCGGGACGGCTGGGAAACCGTGATGAGGCGGTTCGTGGAGGATGTTAAGGACATCGAGAATCTGGTGGTCACCGTCGATATCGACATGATCTCCTCCGCGTACTCCCCCGGATCATCGGGGCGAGAAGCCGACGGCCCAAGCTGGCCGGAGCTGAACAAAGCCCTGCGGGCCTTGATGATCCAGAACAATGTGGTCGCCATCGAGATCTCGGAGTACAACCCGCTGCTGGACAACAAGAGCGCCTGGCAAACAGCAATGGGCGTCAACTACGCGATGCGCCATGCTCTTGCAGGAATGGCCGCCCGGAAGAAGGGCATCACCGATCCGTATTACTACCACCCCGCGTTATTTGACGACGGGCGAAAATAGTTCCGGTATTAAACCACCACTTTTAATGGTGGAACCGAATAGGTTCTATCGGTCTGGTGAGAATTAAACGAGCTGGAATAAATACGAAACACGAATTTCGTGCTTCGGATTTCGGATTTACATCGACATGGCTGCGCCAGTGCGCCAGTGATCGTGCTTCCTTTCAGTGGGCTTCCTGAGGCCTCCCGCTCAGCGGGAGGAGCGCTCACTTGCAGCTTAATAGAGGGACAGACTGTCTACCCCACCTGGCATCACTCTGCCGGTGGGGTGGCGTTGCTTACGAGTGGGCTCACTCATGGTTCGGGTACTTCGGAGAGGGCCATTATCAAGTAGACATAAAAGCCGCCCATGGCAAACACCATGATTCTGCCATTTAAAAACAGGCATTCGGCGTTGGAGGCATACCTCAATATCTTAAATCCGATATGTCATCCCGCGAAGCGGGGGCTTTCGGCGCACGAGGCACACCATGATCTTATAAGATAGATGTGTCATCCCGCTGCAGAGGGGGTGAAGGTTGAATCTCGATTAATTTGTGCCGATGTCTAATGAAATCCGCTCTCATTAGTAAAAATTGCGGTTTGCCCTTAAAAACGGTTGAAGGAAAGTGAATGGACTGGATCTTGCGCTCAAAATCGCAATTTTTAATCGGCCTGCTGGGCTGTCTGCTGATCGCTGCGGTGGCGAGTGGAGAGGAGCCTGCATCCCAATCTCAAGACTACCCGCCGCAGAAGTACGCGCACATCTGGGCCACACCACGGGGCGCGTTTCACGTTCTTACGGACGAGATCCTTCCTACCTATAAACCTCGCTTCGAGGGGCCCCTGACGCTGCCCGAGTACTATCAATGGAAGCGGGAGCTCTCGGCGAAGTACGGACTCGACTACGTGGTGGTCAGCGCGCCGATCTTCCAGGTCGGGTCGGTGGATTCGGAGGTCTACCTCGACAACGAGCTCGATGTCCTCGCTAACTGGCGGCTCATCGAGAAGCCGGAACGAACGGCTGAGCTGTACTTCTGGGGCTTGTGGGTGCACACCTTTTCGGATCTGGCCACGGGTGCGTTCGCACAGTCACAGGGGCTGCTCTCGGGCCCCAACGGCGGCGGCACGGATCCGGACAAGGATTTCGTCGCGCTCTCCGCCCTCTTCTGGCAGGACACGTTCAAGCGCGACTATGGGGACTTCACCTATCGAATCGGGCACCTGCATGCCTCATCCACCTGGGCCGTCCTGGACTACCTGAGTGACGATCGCGCTTTCTTCATTACCGAGACGATGTCCAGTCTATCGGGGGATAAACTGGGTCAACAGCAACCGCGGACTTGGCGCCGTGGCAGCATTCGATGCGGGCAGCTGGTACGTATCCGCCGGTTTTGCCGACGCCAAGGGAAGCCAGAAGAAACCCGACTTCGATAGTTTTTCCGATGGTGACTTCAAATATATCGCCGAGTTCGGGTTTTCGACGTCCTTTGGGGGCCGGCCCGGCGAGTACAGGATCACCCCGTCCTATACGGATCGGACCGGCGATACGGATGCGCCCGCGGACCGATCCGGCTGGGGCCTGATCCTCACGGCCAAGCAGGAAGTGGCGGACACGCTGAAGGTCTTCGCTCAATACCGGCATTCGTGGGACCGGGCGGTCGGGAGCTTCGATCGGCTTCTTACCGCCGGCCTGATGGTGGAACCGCCCTTCGGATGGACCGACGACTTGATGGGCATCGGCTTCTTCCACGGCCATCCCATCGATTCGCGTGACCGGGAGGAGTACGGGTTCGAGGCCTTCTACCGCTTGCAGCTGACCTATCGCCTCGATGTCACGCCCGATATCCAGATCTACCGCGCCGGCCGGGCGACGCGGACCGATGACACCGTGGTGATCGGCGGCCTTCGATTGCGGGTCGTGTTTTGAGCCCCGTCAATGTCGACCTGCTTCAGCGAAATGAATATCTAGAAGGAAATAGTCGACACGAACGATGTTGTCTATTTTATTGAAATCACATCATGTTTGCGCAGAATTTAGGTTATAGTTAGATTGAAAATATGAGCTACCTATCGATTTTGATTAAAGAGACAGAGCGAAGCGATACCATAAATCTTCAATTTTCAATCTTCAATTTTCATTTCCGGCTTCGCCGGGTTGGGTGTTATTAGTTATTGGTTATTCGTTATTAGTATTGGTTGAGAACCTGATATTACATTCCCACAATCAGAAAGATATATGAACAGATTTCATTCCTTTCAAACCATTAACCAATAACTAATAACTATTAACCACTAACAAATTACTCCCAATTGGTTTTTAACTCAATTGGGGTGCTAAATCGGAGGTAGTGAACATGAAGGTTGCACTTACTGCAGCACTGGCTACTTGGGTAGTGTTTCTTTTTTCCAGTTTGGTGGGAGCCACAGAACCCAGCCCCGTAAAAGCAACGGGCATCGTCAGCGAGGAATTCGGGATTGACCTTTCGAACTGGGATCAGGCTCCCAACCCCATTATCTCTTTTACGCAGACCGAGAAAATTTTCCCTACGACGATAATGAAAAAGGGGACGAAATTCCAGCCGCTGAAGGCATCGCCACGGCAGCTGGATATTGGCAAGATATCCGTCAGCGATCCGGTAACAAACCGCCCCATCACCATCGAAGCGTTGCTGACCCGGATTTCAAACGAAGGATTGATGGTTCTGCGTAATGGACTAATTGTTCATGAATCCTATCGCAATGGTTTGGATCGCGACACTCGGCACATCAATATGTCCACGACCAAATCCCTCATCGGAATGCTCGCCGGCATAGCCATTGCCCAGGGTTTGCTCGACCCGGGAGCTCCCATCGGAAAATACGTGCCGGATGTAGCCGGCCTGAAGGCATGGGATGATATCACTGTCCAGCATGTGTTGGATATGCGCTCGGGAATGCGCTACAACGAAGACTATGACGACCCCAATTCCGATGTGACCCGCCAGGAGCGCGCGTCCGGCTGGAGGCCGCTGCAAAAAGGCGATGTCGATGGCGCGCTGCCTTGGGTGACGGCAAATATGACAACGAAGGAACATGAGGCGGGTTCCATCTTCAATTATAACTCATCCCTTACCAATGTTTTGGGAAGGGCAATCGAGACGGTTTTCGACAAAGATCTGGCAACCATCTTTGAAGAAAAGATCTGGCAGAAAATCGGGACCGAGCATGATGCCGGATTCGGTCGGGACCGAAAGGGTTTTTATCTTGCTGAAGGGACGATGAGCATGACCTTGCGCGATCTAGCGCGCGTTGGCAATTTGGTTTTAGCCAAGGGAAGGAACAGTTTCGGCGAGCAGGTTGTTCCTGCCGCCTTCTTTGACGATCTCGTAGAACCAAAAAAGTCACTGAAGGCCGCTTTTGCAAAATCTGGATTTTCCGGGCTGTTTCCCGGCGGGAATTACCGGAACAAGTTTTGGATTCGCAGTGCGGATAAGAAGCAGATGTTTATGATGGGGATCCATGGCCAGTCTTGTTACATCGATTATGAGAATAAATTAGTCATAGTGACCTTTGGCGCCTACCCACTCGCCAAGGATCTCATCATGATCGAGTCGATCAAGACCATGTGGGATGGAGTTACCAAAGCCATTAATAAAGGCTGACAAGGAAGACCGCTTGGGCAACGATTTGATTACCGATGGTACCAGGAGGTGTATTTATAAAAACAGAAGATGTGGCCGTTTTATCTGATCCCACCGGTGCGGTATTCGGGATTCAGATGATGCAATAGCGGAGGTTGCAATGAGAAAACCTATCTTTATAGTTGTACTATTGTTGTTGGGTCTGGTAAACTTTTTGATTTCTTGCGCAACTAGCGGCGGCAGTGGTCGCGTGTACCGTCACCATCATAGTTCCGGTCCCCGGTGGGGCGACCGTGTCTATGATCGCGACAGGATCATTGTCGTCCCTCGGGACGTGGCGCCCGCAATTGAGGCCACTCCCCTGCCATCCGAGCCGGATATGGTACCGGATATGGGAATGCCAGACCTGGGTGACGATTTTTGATGCCCCGGCATTTAAATCGTGCTCGTCCTCGTCCTCGGGTTTGAAAGCGGCTCAAAAGCTTCGAGGACGAGTACGAGGACGAGTACGAAACGGCCAATGAGAGCGGGCCACTTTGCATTTGTAGGTTGGGTTGAGCCTGCTTCAAGCTTAGTTGGGTTTCGTTGCACTCAGCCCAACCTACATTTTGCCGGTGTTATTGCGAAAAGCGAAACCCAACATCGGCAATTTCCAAACCGGGCCCTAAAAGTTTCTTTCTTGATCAGGCTGTCCGTTTTTTTGGTCAGAGGCAGCGCTCCTGTGAAACTTCACAGTTTATTGGAAGAAGTAGGGCGGGCCACCGTGCCCGCCAAAACCGGTCGGCACGGTTGCCGACCATACGCTGACATAAGGTCAAAGTTTCTTTTCTTTGATCAGACTGGACGCTCGCAGCCAGCGGGGGCGTTGACAACTGAGACCTAAGAACTCTCAATGTCGGCGGCAACATCGACAATAAATTGTGTGAATGATGTCGTTAAACGCTTAAAATCAGGGCATCTGCGACTACAGAAGAAAATCTGTGGGAGGATAAAGACTAATGAAAAAGAAAATATTATCATTATTTCTTATGGTCGCTTTGGCAGTACCCGCAACCATTTCCCTTGCTCAAGAGAAAGGCGGCGGGGACGCTGATGGCGACGCTGCTGCCGAGATGGCGCGCAAGCTTCAGGACCCGCTGGCGAATATCAAGGCATTAATGACCGACAATGACATCAATTTCAATACGGGGGATGATGAGGACGAGGTCAGCTACGGTTTCCAGCTCCAGCCGGTCTATGCCATTCCCTTCGAGGATTACGGTTTCAACCTGGTGAACCGCGCCGTCATTCCCATTCTAGGTATGGCAGAGGGGGGGCAGAAATCCGTCTTGGGTGATCCGACGCCCTCGGACAGCGGTCGCACGTGGGGGTTGAGCGACTCGTTGCTCCAGTTCTTTTTCTCACCCCGCACCGATGACCCCTGGAAATGGGGCATCGGTCCGATGGTGTCGCTCAAAACCCGGACCGACAGTGACCTCGCCGGACCCGGTTGGGGTGGGGGGCCCGTCGCGGTGCTGGTGGGCGACATCGGTGAGAGCATTTCAACCGCCTTCATCGCCGGACACGTTTGGGGCAATGAGGACGGATTCAGCACCAGCATGCTGCAGCCGATGATCTTCTACAACCTCCCCGATGCCTGGACCATTCACTACAACAACATGATTACCTACAACTGGGACGCGGATTCGGACGACGCCTGGACGGTTCCGCTGGGCCTGGCTGTCAGCAAGATGTTTTCGCTCAAGGGCGGCCACGGCCTCGAGCTTTTTGCCGGTCCCTATTACAACGTCGTTCGCCCGGATGGCGCTGCCGACTGGACGATCAAGTGGGGCCTTAACTGGTTAATTCCTTGAGATTAATCGATGTGGCTGACTCGACGGCACATCTAAACTCAATAAAAATGCAGAAAGAAAGGAAACGAAAATGAGGAAACTTGAAAAATATTCAATGCTAATTCTTGCTGTCACCTTGATGATTACTTGGGGTGCCGCTTTTGCTTTGGCTGCGGAGGATTTCGATACGAAAACGGACCAAACGCTGATCGAGATGTTCAAGGCCAACCCGGACTCAATTCCGCTCGAACCGCGTGATGAGTCCAGAGATGTTCGAATCCTTCTCCGGGATCCCAATGATAATCCCAAACGCGAGCCCGGGCCCATCAATATCCAGAAAACCACCGGCGGGATGTGGTTTATGGGGATCCCCACCTTTTTCCGACTGCCGGTGGCCCTGGGGCCCGAGGATCTCAAGGCGGGCAAGGTCGAGGTGGCCTTTTTCGGGGCCAGCATGGATATGTCCACAGGACAACGAGGAACGGCATTTGGGCCGCAGGCGGTTCGGACAGCGGAAATTGTCGGAGCGTGGGGTAAGGCAATTCCTTCGGGTCACCCGGTAGCCGGCGACATTGATTGGATGCAGGAACTCGTTGCGGTGGATTATGGCGACGCTCCCATCGATATCCTCTCCGCAGAACGAAGCGTGCTGCCGGTCTACGAAATGGCCAAGGAAATTGCCGAGACCGGCGCCATCCCGGTCACCGTGGGCGGCGACCACTCCTTGATGTATCCCGATGTGGCCGCGGCTGCGGCGGTCTATGGAACTGACAACCTGGCGGTATTGCACTTTGATGCCCACTTCGACGGCATCCCATTGATGTTCGGGCACTATCTCAGCCACGGGGCCATGGTGCGACGTCTGATTGATGAAGGTCACGTCAAGGGGGAGAATTTCTACCAGGTCGGGCTCAATTCCGTAAAACCAAGCGCAGGAGATATGGAATGGATGCGCAAGGCCAAACTCAAATTCCACTTCATGGCAGACATGGATACCCGCGGCTGGAAAGCCATCATGGATGAAATCCTCCAAGACATCCAAAAAGGTGGGACGAAATATCTCTTTGTTTCCGTGGACACCGACTGCCTCGATCCTGCCTGGGCGCCCGGCATGGGAACGCCAGAGCCGGGCGGCATGACCATCCGTGAGTTATTTCCCATGCTCCGTGCGGCCACAATAGCCCATCATGTTGTTGGTATGGAGCTGGTGGAGGTGAATCCGATTGTAGACCAAACCTACCGTTCCAAGCTGGTCGCCGCCCGCATCCTACGTGAGCTGATGACAGGGCTGGCGTTGCGGAAGAAGGGCATTACCGATCCCTACTACGTCGATCCCACATGGGTGCGGCATGAGGCGAATTAGGCCAAGGATCTGGACCGACCAACGATCTCGCCGGTGCGGCCTGGGGCGCGGAGCGCATCGCGGGGTCCAGCGCCCTTTCGACAGGCGCGCTACGAATATGTGACCTGGGGAGAGTACGCGATGACCCATATGGGCACCATGGTTGATCCCTCTTTTCCCGGCGGGGTATCTGTTAATCAGATTTTAGATGTTTTGACGGTGACGGCACAATAAAATAGATCCGCCGCTCTGCGAAGAGCTATCCTCGACTGGCTCAGGGCTTGAGCCTGTCGAGGGGCAGTCGAGTCGAGGCGAACTAAAAATATTCAATCTACAATCTTAAGTAAGAAATAATACCCCAAGGCATTTTAAAATAAGTGAAATGCGACTGATATAGCGATGATTATTCAAACACCATGAAAACTATTGTAAATTCAGCACTGAATTCGCCAATCATGCATTTTACCCTTTTGGGCATTGTCGTCTTTTTCGCATACACCCTCCTCAAACCACCCGATCGGGAAACCATCCACATCACCACCCAGACTATTGACGCCCTGGTGCAGCAGCGTGAGAGCATCACCCGGCATCCGGTTACTCCCGAGCAACGGCAATCGATTATCGAGGGCCACATCGAGGACGAGGTGCTGCTGCGGGAAGCCTATCAGCGCGGTTTCGACAAGAACGATTACCGCGTCCGCAAACGATTGCTCAACGTCATGCGAACCTCCCTGAGCGAGATCATCCCCGAACCGACAGCGGCCCAATTGCGCACCTACTACGCAGCCAACCGGGAACGCTATCTGACGTCGCCGTCACGTTCATTCGAGCAGATCCACTTCTCCTTTGCCGGCAGTGAACTGCCAAAGGATCCGCAAGCATTCATTCAACAGTTGGAACGTACCGCCGATATTGCAAAACTGGGCGAATACAGCCTGTTGGGCAACCGTTTCACCCGGTCAACGTTTCAGAGCACCGCCGCCATCTTTGGCAAACCCTTTGCCCAGGCCGTTTTCGAACTGCCATTGAACCGTTGGCAAGGCCCTATCGAATCCTTCAAGGGAGTCCACTATGTGCGCGTCAACGGAACCCACGACCCTGAACTGCCGCCCTTCGAACAGATGGAGTCATACCTGCGAACCGATTATCTGTTGACCAAGGGCCGGGAAAGCCAATCCGCAAAAATCGAAGAACTGATCAAAAATTATGAGATTGTGGTGGAAGGAAGATGATTTTGGATTTTAGATTTTGGATTTTGGATTTGTGGATTCGCTTCGCTCAATCCGCTTACTGTCTTCGACAATCTATTTGTCATGAATCCAAATTCCGCAATCCAGACTTTAAAATAGAAGAATTCCTTCAATCCAAAATCCAAATTCCAAAATCTAAAATCATAACGGTTTCCATCGCCCTTACTGCTACAATATTCCTATCCACATCCCTGGCATTGGCCGACGATGTCGGCATCACCAAGGCCCGGTTGATCCAGGAGTCGGAGAAAAGCTACCTGCTGGAAGTGGACACCACCCAGGCGCGGGTATGGGCCATCAGGGCCCCCATCTTTCCGGATCGTTTTCAGGTGTCCCAGCTGGAATATATCACCCAATCCGGCTGGATCGTGGTGCAGGCCAGGGCCATCACCACGGGTGAACCGCTCTCCGCCCGGGATAAACTGCTGTTGCCGTGGATGCGCAACGGTGCATCGCTGACCGTTCAATGGCAAGACGGAACCATTCGGCAGGGCCTGTTTCTGCGCTCTCTGGAAGGCATCCACGTGCCCATGCGGCTGCTCATGGACACCCACCGGTCCCTTGCCCAGGTGTGCATCGACCATTTCATGATCGGGCTGAAGCACCTGACCTTCATGGGTATCCACCTCCTGTTTGTGATTGCGCTCTGTTTGCTGTTCCCCTCCCGGCAGCTTTTTCGTGTTCTCCTGTTCTATGCATTCGGCCAGGCCGTTTCCATGGTACTGGCCGACCTGGGACTGCCCGGTACCGATTTGCTGCTGGCCGACCTACTGGGCCTGCTGGTGGTGTTCCTGGCTGCCCGGGCCGCCCTCAGGCAATCGCCCGACAAGGCCTTCTGGTTCTTGACAGCTTTTTGGGGACTGCTGCACGGACTGGCCTACGCCCACGAATTATCCACCTTGGACCTGCCGCCGGAACAAAAGCTGCCGGCCCTGTTCATGTTCAATCTGGCCGTCGATGCAGGTCATTTCTTCGTGGCGGGATTGTTGCTGCTGCTAACCAAAGCCGCCGGGGCCGCTCCGCGATTGAAGTCGATCGGCGCCTATACCGCCGGCGCACTGGCCGTGGCAGTGCTGGCAGCCGTTTTCAATCAGCATGTCATGGCCGGTAAAACCGACGTGCTGGCCTTTGGTGAAACTCAGATCGCCACCCGCTTTGCGTTGCCCGCCGCACAGAAATCCCAGCCCGGCGGCCAACGCCCCAAAGGTGCGCGGCAATTGACCAGTCCGGTGATGAGCTATCTGTCGGTGGAACCCTATGAAGTTCGCCTGGAAGTTCTCATCCAGGCCCGGGCGGCAGTGCAGTTTCTGGGGGTGGATGACACGGGTATGGGCAGCATCCCCATTGGATCACTGGTGCCGGTGAAGCAGGGGATCCTGGAGGTGTTTCAATCGGCCAACCCGGTGGTCATCGACGGGCGGCCGGCGCAGCCGGTCCTGACGCGGGCCGATTTTGTCAGCCTGGGGGCGGCCGGGGTGATCCTGCGCCCGTCGCCAGTCGCCGAGAGCCTTGACAAAGGCATCGTCGGTCTGACCCTGGTCTACGAAACGCCGGCACTGGCCGATGAGATATTCATCGAATGGCGGTTGTTTTCAGAAGCGGTCCAAAAGATCGAAGCCACTAGTACCGATCCATTTGGCGGCGCGACCATGATCCTGTCGCCGGGTGAGAATCGCTGGCAGTGGAAAAGCCGACTGAGCGGTTACCGGGTGCCGGTGATCGAAACCATTGCCGTTGAAAAGAAAGCATTGCCCGTGATTTCCATTGCCTTGTTCACCCTTGTCGCGGTATTGGTGCTCGTTGCCGCCCTGCGCAGACGCAGCCTTCTGCGCCGGCCGGTGCTGCTGGGAATCCTCGGCCTGGGATTCGCGCTCTACCCGTTTGCCACCTATCCCCTCAATTTGCCCTGGGTCTCCCAATGGGCGCCCTCGAGCGCACGCACCAGCGTCATCCTGGAGGGGTTGTTGACCAACGTGTATCGCGCCTTTGACGTGCGCGATGAGAACCGGGTTTACGATCGCCTGGCCGTCAGCGTCACCGGCGATCAACTCAGCCAAATCTACCTGGAAAACCGCAAATCCCTGGAATTCGAAAACCGCGGCGGCGCCCGGGCCAATGTGGATGAGGTTAACATATTAGAGGTCATTAACGTCAAAAGAGCAGCAGATGACGGAATTGTTGCCGATACCGTCTGGATCGTGAGTGGTTCTGTAAGCCATTTCGGCCACACCCATTATCGGCGGAATAAAAACCACGCCCTGGTGACGTTTGTGGTGGATGAGGATTCCTGGAAAATTAAGAATATTGAGTTGATAGACGAGAGAAGACTGCTTTAGGATTTTGGATTTTAGATTTTGGATTTTGGATTGCGCAATGCGCAGAGTCAAATAAACTGCATTATGCATGCTAAAATTTATTTTATGGAGGTTGCATTATGAAGGTTAGACGTAAAGATTGTCGTCGCTGCGTGTTTTTGTTCATGATTGTCTGGTCAACGCTATTCACAACATATGAAATCAGTTTGTCGGCTGAACCGCTCGACGTCTATGTCGTGAACTATCCTTTGAAATTTTTTGCTGAGCGGATTGGCGGCGCGCATGTCAAGGTCACCTTTCCCGTGCCGGCAGATGTGGACCCGGCCTATTGGAATCCGGATCTTGCGGGCATATCGGCCTTCCAAAAGGCTGACTTGATTCTGATTAACGGCGCCGGTTATGCCAAATGGGTGGCCAAAGTCAGCCTGCCGCGATCAAAAATGGTGGATACCTCCAGGCAATTTAAAGATCGGTATATTTCAACCAAAGAAGTTATGACCCACAGCCATGGTGCCGCAGGCGAACACGCCCATGAGGCCCTTGCGTTTACCACCTGGCTTGATTTGACGCTTGCTGCCCGCCAGGCTGAAGCGGTTGCCTCAGCTATGGCCCGCAAGCGACCGGAACTGCGAGACACCTTTCAAAACAACTTTAAAGCACTGGCCAGGGATCTAAAAGCCCTGGATCAAGCCATTCAGGAGATTGTATCCCAAGAACCATCGACGCCATTGATTGTATCTCATCCCGTTTACGACTATTTTGCAAGGCGCTACAAGTTGAATATCGTGAGTGTGCACTGGGAGCCGGACCAGGTTCCCGGAGACGAGCAGTGGAGCGGGCTCCAAGGGATATTAGAGCAGCATCCGTCCCAATGGATGATCTGGGAGGGCGAACCTGTGCAGGCGTCGGTGGATAAACTCAAAACGCTCGGGGTCGACAGCCTCGTATTTGACCCGTGCAGCAACACCCCGGATCATGGTGATTTTGTGACGGTGATGCGAAGCAATGTAGGTAATCTTCTCAAAGCTTTTCAATAACCCAATCCGGCGAAGCCGGTCGCCGCGTAGCGGTGATCCCGCTATACCGGGGAAATGAAGACTGAAGATTGAAAATTGAAGATAGCGGGGGCAATGGGGGACATTCCTCGGATTCTCGGATTTATCCTATTCTAAAAGCTTGCATCCGTGCTCCTAAACTATTTGCCATTCTCTCATCGCGGATTCGCTAGCCGTGTGGAAAATGCGATGTTCATTTTTTAGATATCGAGACTGCTTCGAGGCATGTTCAGGATTAACCAGATAAATACAATTTTGCAAACCGTAAATCCGAGGATGTCCCCTAAAACCCCTGGCTGATGCCGCCTGGACCGTCAGCGGTTCGGTGGGCCACTTTAGACATACCCATTACCGGCAAAACCGGTACCATGGGCTGGTTTCCTTCGTGATGGACGGCGATGTGTGGAAATCCGGGGGATTGAGCTGATTGACGAGAAAGGAGTTTTGTAGAATTTTAGATTCCTGTCCGCCGTGGCTTTGGCGGATCGAAATATGGATATTGGATTGAAGGAATGTTTCGATTTTGGATTTCGGATTTTGGATTTTGGATTTAAGGAATTCTATCCATTTTATTTAAAAGACAGAGCGACCTGTCGGGTCGTCTCGTGGGGTCATAGCCCGGAGGGCGAAGCCCCAAGCCGAAGGCGACCTATGGGGTCGTAGCTCGACTTGTCGGGTCGTAGCTGTAAGCGAAGCTAGCGAAGCCTGAAGAACGAAGCCCCAAGCCTGAAGCGAAACAATCAATCCGCAATCCGCAATCCGCAATCCGAAATCTATTTTGGGAGGTGATGATCAGAAAAGAAATTGTAGTAATGCACGTAAGGCAAATACAATTTTATTACTCAAATCATAAAAGGAGTATTAGTTATGGCTTATGATCAAATTGGAATGGTGGTTAAAACGCCACAATTCAAACTGAATCAAGAACATTACGATAAAATCATTGCGGACAAGCCGAAACGTCAGCTGGTGTACGAGGCCGTGCATAAACCCAACACCGGTGACGCGTATTACCTCAAGCCCGGTTGGGTCCTTCGTCTGGAGCAGCGCCACGAAACGACTCAGATTCATGACTGGACTTGGTGGCGCCCCGACCTGAAAGAGTTTGGAAGCTACGCCAATACCTTCCTCGTTGAGGGTTCTTATCTCCGGAAGTACTCACGGGTGTGGTCCAGCCAGCACACTGAGGGTCCGGTAGGGGGTATGCGGCCCATGGCAACGATGATTGCTGATGAATGCCCGGATGACTTTGGGCCTGGCAAAAATCTTGGTTATGTCCCACACTGGTGGTATTATCACTGCTCTCCCGAGTGGCACGCGGCTGGTTATCCCCATCTGCCTGCGGAATGGAACTCTTGCCATATGAACTTTTATCAGGCAGCCATGAAACTGCCCGAAGTGGCAGGCATCGAAGATGAGAATATGCGCAAGTTGATCGCGAACTGGATTGCCTGTACCCCCAACTTCCAGACCCTCCAGCCCATGAAGTACCTACACGATGAAACCGGCCAGCACCGATGGGACCTCAAGCCATGCACGCCGGTTCCCCCGGGAACGGGTATCGAGTTCTACTCGGAGATGGAGCAGTACTGCCTGCTGTCTTGTTGCCCACACGGTGATCAAAACAAGCCTATTGATGTGGTGCAGTTGCAGGACGCCTACATCAGCGTCTGGGATACCGGGATCGAACCGCTAGAACCTGCGAAGTGGCCTGATTGGCGCAGCGCCCTCGAAGGCCAGATTGAAAGGGGCGAAAAGGATATCTCGGTTAGAACGCCGGATTCCTACAAATAATAAAAGTTGCCATGATCAGTCGCGAATCATGGATACTTACAGCGGGAATGCTGGGCAAATCGCTCAGCCCGGCATCCCGTTGGTACATGGTTAGAGTGTCGCTGAAAAGGGGTGAGTTGGGACGCGAAGTTATCGTCTGGAAAAAACCGGATGAATAATTCGATCCCGATATTGCATTACCCTCACCATTCGATACTTTCACCGGTATTGCGATAGTAAAAATAGGATAGCAGGTTCTTTAAGTCTCTAACTCCAAACCCGCGCTGCGCAAACCGTCCTGCAGCGCATCGACGTGCTTATCCAGGTAGGCGAACCGACGAATCAAACTCTGTCCACGACGTTTAAAATCTGGTACCAGCGCCAGCAGTTCGTCTACTGCTTTTTTCGCTTGTGCGCGGCGATCAAGCTGTCCCAGAACAGCGGAACGTATGAGCGGATCCCAAAAGTATTCGGGGGTGTTAAATCGTCGTGCCTCTATCAATGCAAGATCGTTTTTACCCTGACGATAGAAATTCATAAACCTAACAATATGATACCAGCCGGGATGATGCGGGTTCAGGCGCATCGCCTTGTCCATCATTTTCACACCGCGCTGCCAGTCGCCCACCATAGTTAGATACAGAGACAACGCAGCGATGTAGTTGGCGTTATTTGGATTCAGCTGCAGCGTTTGCTCAGACTCTGTCAAAAACAAATTTCGCTTAAAATTCAAAAAATAGACGAATTGAGGAATCTCCCAACTCGATTCCGCTTAACCCGGATCACCCGATGAAAGATCCGCGGGTGCTCTTCAACGATTTCAAACACAACCCGAAGAGGGATCCGGGACCGATCGATATCCAACGGACGACCTTAGGGCTGGCGTACCAGGGTATTCCGACTTTTTTCCGTGCGCCCGTTGCCCTCACGCCGGAGGATCTCAAGGCGGGAAAAGTCGAATCGAAGACAAGGGATGGCCCGCGGTGCTGGAAGAGATCCTTGCTGAGGCACTCGATGGTCCGAAAAAGCTGTTCCTCAGCATCGACCTCGATTGCCTCGAACCCGCCTATGCGCCGGGGATGGGAACACCAGAACCGGGCGGGATGACGCCGATGCAGCTGATGACGGCTGTCCGGGGACTTGCTGCCCAGAACGAGATTGTCGGGATCGATCTTGTCGAAGTCAATCCCATCGTAGATCAAACCTATTTAACCGCTCTCGTCGCTGTCAGAACCCTGGGCGAAGCGCTAACGGGCATTGCCATGCGAAAGAAAGGGATCACCGATCCCCATTACCGCGATCCACTTTGGAAGAACCATGGTGTACCATTGTCAAAATAGCAAAATGAAGTTGATTTGGAAACCAGTTCGCAAGCAAACTTTGCCCCTGTCCTAACCCGGATAAACCGGAAATACGAAACTCGAAAATCGAAATACGAAACAAATCCGAAATTCCAAAATTCAAATGTCTCAAACGAAATTACCGTCGTGACAAAGTTGAGTTCAATTCAAATCTTTGTAAATGCTTGTTTGTTAGTGCTTTACAAAGATGCCAACAAATGTTTGGCACAATTTGCGCAAAACTGAGTTGGTAACTGTCTAATACCTTATTGTATCGAATAGGGGCACCGGATAATGAAAACTAACTCAGCAATTAACCGTTATATCAGGCATTACAGTCATTCTATTGGAATCGAAAGCTTATTACGCATTCAAATCCCCCTCTATGGTGAGCCGGATCCGGGTCCGTTGCGCTCTGATATTTACTTGACGGTGAAAAGTAGGCTGTCGAGGGGTTGACCAATAGGATCGAATACGATAAATGCAGGTAGAATCGTTGGGAAATCGCCGCGATTAACAGCATGTGACCTGGCGTTCAGGTGCACGATTATTAGTAATCTTTCATACCAGGAGGTGACAAATGCCTGAAAAAAAATTCAGACAAGTATGTACCTGTACAAACTGCGGCAACGATGCTGAAATGGAGATCACCTGTTCATTGGAGGAAGTACCGGATCAACCGCTTATCGCTACTCAAACCACCGAACCGTCTGAAACTCATCTGGCCAAAGGACAAGGTGTCTGCAGCAATTGCGGCAATGAAGCCGACATGTGGGTGGATATCGGATCGTAGTCGTTTTCTATAGGCTAATTTTCGGTTAAAACAAAGGGGCCGCGTCTCCATTTTTGACGTAGAGTGAGGAACGATGACGCTACCCCTTCTTTTTTGTCAAATCCCATTAGACAGTGATGACACCCGATGCGAGTTTCATCTTGAATGCTTTTGCAACTTAAGTTTTGATGACCACCTGAAATCAAAATAATCACCACCGGTCTCATCACAGTAGACGCTTTTTCCGGCGATTTCGATGCCATTTGCTTTCAGATTCTTTTTGGGCAGAAGATTCTGTTGGACCTCTTTGGCCAGATTAAGCGATTGCCGCATTTTTTCCCGTTCAATCCAAGAATTGTTTCTCTAACACTGATAACCTGATCCTCCAGGCCCAGATCTTTCCTGGGTCATACCCATTTTTTACCTGTTATAAGTGCATATCGCAAGCGCTAGTTGAAAATCCACCTCAATGATAAAATTGGAGGAAAGCTTGAACGAGTGCGAGAGATGTGAAGATTTTCGGCGATGGAAATCGGAAAGGTCGAGACGGCAATTTGCGAAAGCTAAAGCATTTGTCCCCAGAATCAGGTCTGCAACCCAATTAATCCATGGCTGCTGCCAGCGCCTGCAGTTCGAGCAGATGTTTCTGCATCAGCACCTGATTGTCCGGCATATCCGCCATACGTTGCTGAATCGCCTCAATCTGGACCGACAAACAGCGACGACGAATTTCTTCATTGCGATCGAAAATTGAATAATCGACTACATGATCCCTGGCAAAGGCTTCCACGAGATTATAAAAGCGCTCCTTCTGCTGCAGTGTCGCTTTCGACAGGTCAACCAGTTCTAGATAAGGAATCGGCAAATGCAGGGCCAAGGCGTAGGCAGCAAAGTCTATCTGCGAATCGATGCGGTTCAACATCTGCATGCGTATATCAATCGTCTTTTGCGTGAGCTGCATTCCTTTTTTGGCGATTTGAGACTCCACGTTCAAATCGGTCCGATACATGAGACGCGGTGCGGCGAACTCGAGTCTCGGTCGATCATCCGTATTCAGCGGTCCGTCGCCGAAAAAAGACTTCAGGTTTTCGGACAAAACGAGTCGATACAATAGTCTTGGATCGGAAAGCTTCACGTTCGAAGATTGCCGGGTGAAAACGATGTTTTTTTGTGCATTTTCCAGAACCAGTTTCTTTGCCCCCTTGAATCCGACGAACAGATAATCCGGTCCCAACAATCCGGGATTTGTTGTGACAAACAGACTGTTGGGAAAAACCTCCGCAAAGGTCCGTCCGACAAGAGAGAAAACCGTCCAATCGATCCCGTAGGAATGAAACCATTGAATGAATATGCCGTTGGATTCGAGTCGGTCCTTGGTCAACTCAAAAAACTCTTGGGTAAAGAGGTTCGCCAGCCCATTCATCCATGGATTGGATGGTTCGGAGATGATGATATCGTAGCTTCGATCGGTTAACTGCAGGTGCGAACGCCCATCCTGAACGATGAGATCCGTTTTCGGGTCTGAGAGAACATTATTATTCCAGGGTCGAAAGAATGAACTGCCTTCAACCACCTGAGGGCTAATTTCGACGACATCGAGTCGTTCAACCGGATAATGGAGAACCTCCCCGGCAGTTATGCCGCTGGCCAGCCCCAAGACCATGACGTTTTTGGGATTGGCATGAAACAGCAAGGGCAAGTGGGCCATCAGCGTTTGGGTGCACATGTCCTGCATCGACGAAGCATCCGATTTTCCCTCGTTATACATAAACAGCTCGGTTTTACCCATGGCGTTGGTAAATTCCGACACCGTGGTCAGACCGCCGATGCCATCGCCATAATAAATCAGTTTATTGCGGGAATGCGTGGAAAACAATTCAGCTCCGCGAAATAGTGCTTCGCTCCAGCCCACCTCTGAAATGTCGCCGCTGACGACATCGGAGATGCGGTGATACAGGCCTCTTGACAGCAAGTGACGATTCCAGAAAGGATAATGAACGCTTAGAAATAACCCCAACAGGCCGGCCAAATATAGGGGCGCGATGTTCCAGACGCGCTGTCTTGCCGGCCGCAAACACATCCATGCAACCAGCAAGCACGTTATAACTTGCAGAGATACCACTAAACCGATCGCCTTTTCTTTACCCATAACGGGAATGAGGACGAATCCGGCACAAAAAGAGCCCAATACCGCACCAACGGTGTTGATTGCATAGGCGAAACCAATGGAATGTCCGATCTTGCCGACAGACCGAGTGTAGATTTTACCGACCAATGGTAAAGCGGCCCCCAACAAAAAGGCAGGAAAAAACAGAAAGGCAAATATGGCGATTGTTTTAGCGAAGTGCAATTGGGCAAAGTGCTTCTGGGAGAGGAAAATCAATTGGGCGAAAAACACCTGACTGTGTCCCAGCAGCTGGCTGGTCAGCAAAGCGGTCAGGGCGGCGAGGCACTGTGTCGTGAGCAGCAAATGCATCGGACGGCGTGCCCGATCGCCCAACCAACCGAAAAATAGGCCTCCCAAAGCCAGGCTAGTGATAAATGTGACGAGCACCAGCGTGAATGAGTAGGTGGTGGGACCCGCGACCAGTCCCACCAACCGGGTCCAGATGACCTCATAGGCCATTGCACAGAAACCGGATACGCCAAATATGATCAACGCACCGATCGCCGTGCGACGCGGAGTCGTAATGGTGGCAGCGGCGTTGATCTGTCCAGATTTCGATCGCTCTGGCTTCATCACAGTTGGATGCGGTTTGACGCGCACGCCGATCCATACACAGTAAAACCCAATGGCAGCGTTGATGGCCACGGCCAAAAGCAGAGAGCGCCAAACACCGAACCACTCAATCAGCCAAAAACCACATAACAAAGAACCGACGGCCGCACCGATTGCATTGATCCCAAATAAACGACCGACGCGATTTCCGATATGGTCCAACTTCTTGACATAAAACCGGCATAAAATGGGCATCGTGGCGCCCATGCAGGTGGCAGGAACGATGAGCAGGAGGCTGCAACCGATAAACGTTAAACCGCTGTAAAGCGCAAAATGATCGGATAGCTGATTATACAGGACGGCATAAATGGATTGAAACACGCTCAGAAGTATGGGCAATGCCAGGCAATAAGCGGCGATCGCGATTTCCAGGATACCGTAGATGTACACCAGTCGAGGCGGGTCTTTGATACGGTCAGTCACGCGGCTTGCCAGATAGCTCCCTAATCCCAATCCCCCCATAAAAACCGCAATCACGATACTCACTGCAAATGGCGCCCCGCCGATAATTTTCACGATCAAACGGGTCCACAAGATTTGATAGATCATTCCTGACTGGCCGGAAAAAAAGAAACAAAGGACAACCATCGCGGCAATATTTTTGTCTGGAGATTGCACTATTGCATTCATATGACTACGGTATCCCATTCAAACGATTCCGTACAGGGGTATTTTGCCGCAACGCAATCCCCGGGGAGGTGAACCGCTGCCGGGGTCGACAAATATTGCCTTAATCCCAACAACGTCAAATTTAGAGGGGAAACCCCAATCAAGATAACATTTTGGTCATGTTCCCGTCATGTTCAGGTGAATTTCCTGAATTATGCTAGTCCAAAAAAAGTATAGCTGCAAGATCTGAAGTTGATCCGTCTAATAAAGACAGCATCGGCAGAAGGTGCAACTTCTTCAATAGCTGCCCTGGAACCTGAGTGGCATTTGAAAATAGCGCACCTGCTCCAGAGAAGGCCGTTCGGCGAGCAGATTCAATTCATTATGTCCCGCGCACGTGCAATGGACCTTGACCCTACCCCAATATCAGAGGTTATGAGCCGGCGCTAAAGCAACCGCAAAGAGGATACCGCATGCACAACATTGATAATTATTCTGAAAAGCCCAGCCTTTCAAACACAGACACGGCAAGTGATCGGGATTCTTCAACTCGCAATCTTTACAGTGTCGGCAGCGGTGGTGATTCCAGCTGCAGCCCTGACTACCCAGTCATGGCCGCGTATATTCAGGCAGTCGCAGCGCATAAATTGCTGAGTCGAGATGATGAAGTGAAACTTGCCAAACAGATAGAGGCCGGTGAACAGGTCGTTGTGCAGGCAGTTTTGCAGACGCCGGGCGCAGCAGAACATCTCTTTCGGCTTGGCAGGCAGATTGAGACCGGCACCTTGTCCGTTAGAAAGATTGTACGGAATGTGAGAGTCGCCAATGATATTCCCAACGACAGCACAGTCAAGTTTAATTTTTTAAAAACGGTCAAGAAGATTAAAAACCTGCATCGCGTCAATCGAATCATTTATGAGCGACTTGCGACGGACGACCTTTCGGATGAGAGACGGCAGCGTATGCACAAATCCACCATTAGGCACTGCAAGAAGATGGCGGATCTTCTGGAAGATTGGCGTCTAAATCCCGAAATAATCGAATGTCTGGTGGATGATATCCGCAGCCGGGCCGATCGAATCGACTCCCTGATTTCCAGCTTGCATCAAATGTTTGGCCTGTTTAATGCCTCAGCGCAGGAAGCGGCGCAGCATTTATCGAATCGACGTCAATTCATGCAATGGGCCGCATCACGCTGTTCCCTGACCCCGTCGCAGCGGACCTCAATGTATCACCAGTTGAAAAACACGCAGCAGTCGCTCAAACAGATAGAAATAGAACTCGGCATGAACGCCGGGAAATTCAAGCAAATCCGGGAGAGAGTGGAATGCGGCTGCCTGACGGTCCAGACAGCCAAAAACGAATTTGTCACGGCGAACCTGCGGTTGGTGCTCAGTATCGCCCGGCATTATAGATCCGGGAAAATGCAGCTTTTAGACTGCATCCAGGAAGGGAACCTCGGCCTGATCAAGGCGGTCGAGAAATTCGATTATGGGCTTGGATTTAAATTCAGCACTTATGCAACCTGGTGGATTAAGCAGGCTATTTTTCGCGCCATTGACAATCATTCCCGTTTAATTCGAATCCCGATGCACATGAATGAAAACCTGAAAAAAATAAAGCGAGCAGCCAGAAACTTGAAAACGGAGGATTCCACGGCAAGACATATTGATGAGATTGCTGCCGAGTTGAATATTTCCCCCGAAACTGTGGACAGCGTATTGAGATTGGATAAGGAGCCGCTTTCCCTGAACGCCCATATAAACGACCCGTGCAGCCACGAACTGGGTTGCCTCATTTCCACCGGAGATCCAAGTAGCCCGCTGGATGCCGCCATCAATCAAGACGCCGCTGAAAAAATCCGCAAAGCGCTTGCAACCCTAAGTCCTCGTGAAGAAAGAATATTGCGTCTGCGCTTTGGCATCGGGGAGGCGACCGATCACACGCTTGATGAGATCAGCCGGGATTTTGCGCTGACCCGTGAACGGATCAGACAAATTGAAGCGAAAGCGCTGCAAAAATTGCGGCATCCGAAGCGGCTTCGTCAGCTGTCTTGCTTCATCGAACACTGATTCGGGTTTTTCTAACCATCGTTTCAGGGGTTATCTGACGGACTACACCTCTGGAACGAAATCAACCCCCGCTGCTTGGGGGCCTCTGCACGGATGCCATTTTTTATTCCAACAGATTCATTTGACGAAAAAGCGACTTCCGATGAACTTCGCCGGGACACGACGGTGTGAAACAGGCGGTCTTCGCAGATACGATATTTTCTCCTTTTTCCTCTGAGACAGTTTTTTGAAGTTGCCTAAACTCGTTTAAAAATCTATTGACAACAGGTATTTCATTATAGTACATGCGTTGCATAATATGGAACGCCCTTTCTATGACCACCAATAAAGACAAATATTTTCAGATCAATTCAATCGTTAAGCTGTTTAGGATGCTGGATACTTTGGTATCCAAAAGCGAGTGGGAATTGGCCAAGTTAGCCAATGAGATAAATATTCCCAAAACTACCGTTCTCAGAATGTTGTTAACATTAAAATCATTGGGTTATGTTGACCAGACGGAGTTGGGAAAACGATATTATGCCACAGCAAAGCTGTTCGAAATTGGCAGCAAGGCGATTCCCAACATCAATATTTTAAATATTTCACAGCCAATTATGGCAAGACTGGCGGATAAATGTGACGAAACCGTTTACCTCAGTGTGCTCAGCGGTATTGATATTGTGGTTGTGGCCAAAATATCTTCACGACATTACCTGAAAGTCGACTCTTACGTCGGCGACCGGATCAAAAGCTATCAATCGAGCAGCGGCAAAGCCTTATTGACAGGAATGTCATCGAAACATAGAGCTGAGATGTTTAACAACCATCAATTTGAGCAGGTGACCACGAAAGGCATTTCAAGCCTGGCAGAGCTCGAGGCTGAATTATCCAAGATACTCGCAAGAGGATATTCACTGGTGGATGAAGAGAAATATATCGGTATTCGTTCTGTGGCGGTGCCGATATTTGATCATCGAAACGAAACTATCGCTGCGCTGAGTGCCGTAGCGCCCAAAGTCCGGTTAAAAATGAAAAATATTCCTCAGCTTGCAGGACTCGTCACCGAAGCCGCCAATGAAATAACCCAAAAGCTCGGCGGTACGAATGTTTGGAGCTTGTCTCGCAACTAATAATCCCTGAAAGAAGGAGAAAATGAAGAATTCAAATGTTAATAAGACAAACCAGGTTGTTCTGGCCGGTCAAGTGATCGGGACGGAAGGCTCCTTCCAAGCCGGAGACAAAGCCATATGCATTGAGGAAGATACAATCACTGAGATCCATGACTTGAAAAGCTATCGTCCACCGGAAGGGGCAAGAATAAGGGACTGGTCGTCCTATACCGTGATACCGGGATTGGTGGACTGCCATGATCATTTGGGGCTGGATTTAGGCGATGAGCATGCGCAGGCGCTTGAACATGATTTTCGCAACGTCCTGCGCGGGGTGCGCAACGCGCGTCGACTGCTGGCCGCCGGCATTACGACGTTGCGCTCAGTGGGCGAAAAAAATTATATGGATGTACATTGGCGGGAAGCAATCACAGCCGGCTGGATGCCGGGCCCCCGATTGATCATCGCCGGCAAGTTCATCATGCGCACTGGTGGACACTGCTGGTATTTGGGGACCGAGGCCGACGGCCCCGATGCCATAAGACGAGCAGTGCGGGAACAACTCAAAAATGGCGCTGATTTTATTAAATTAATGATCACCGGCGGAAGTTCGACAGCTGGATCGGTGCCCACAAATTCCGATTACACCGACCAGGAAATTCAAGCTGCAATCGAAGAGGCCCACCGGTGCGGCCTTACGGTTGCCGCTCATGTGCACGGTGGACCAGGCGCGCGGGCGGCGATTGAAGCTGGAGTCGATTCAATTGAGCATGGCGTTTATCTTACAGAGGATGATTTGAGCCTGATGGCCAATCGAAAAACGGTCCTTTGTGCGACATACGGCGTTTATACCGCTGCTGCAAACCTGGAAAACGTGCCGGATTTTATGAAGGAAAATTGCGCGAAAGCAGCGGACCACTATATAAGTACATTGGCCATGGCTCATAAATGCGGTGTTAAGGTTGTCTTTGGAGGCGATACCTATCACGCTGATCCTGCAGCTGAGTTCAAGGGATTGATCAAAGCGGGTTTTTCACCGGAGGAGGCCTTTCAAGCCGGCACCATCAATGGCGCTGCGCTGCTCGGTCTTGAAGACCGTCTGGGAAGCATAGAACCGGGCAAATTAGCTGATCTGGTTGCGTTAAGGGACAATCCCCTGGAAACCCCGGATGCTTTAGGAGATGTCGTCTCAGTGATGAAAGCGGGCGTCGTATATACGCCGGAGTGTCTAATATAAGGAGGCAATATGTCTAGAAAGTATCGTATGGAAAAAATGAGCTGGCAGGAGATCAAAGCCGCGATTAATCCCAATACCGTTGTGATTCTTCCGGTCGCCTCGATCGAACAGCATGGACCTCATCTGAATATCGATACCGACTCTTTCAATGCCAATGCGGTCTGTTTCCGGGCCGCCGAACGACTTGAAAATACCCTGGTTGCCCCCCTCATGCCGTTTGGCACGTCTTCAAATCACATTAATTTTGCCGGTACCATCACCCTGAAGCTCGACACCTTGAAAGCGGTGCTCAAGGACTATGTCCACAGCCTGGTTCACCACGGCTTCAAAAAAATCGTGATCCTGATTGGACATGGTGGAAATATCGGGGCATGCAATGCGGCTGCCGAAGATGTCAGGGAGGAACTCAAAGTTGACAGTCCTGAGGTTTTAGTGGGGGTGACCTACCTTGGCGACCTCATCAAAGAGGGATACAAGTGCCTGGAAAGCGGCATTATCTGGCACGCGGATGAGTTCGAAACCTCTTTTTCGTTGTACCTGAACCCCGATGAGGTTGACATGAGCAAAGCAATTGATGAGGTGCCCCGCTCCCCCCGTGGATTATATGTTTTTCGTGAGGAGCTGCTTACAAGCCAGCTCGTCAACTACGGATTGCCGATGACAGACCAATGCACCGATTCGGGGACCTTCGGCTATGCCACCCAAGGGACAGCTGAAAAGGGCCGGATCATCGCTGAGGAGTTGATTGAAAATCTAGTCGATGCCTGTAGAACCCTCGAGCAAGTCAAGTAGACGAGAGCAGGGCTTGTCACGGCAAAATCGCCGCTTTCGTCATGAAAGGTAAAAAATGGATAAGATTATACATGCTGGAAGATTGCTCGGAGCGCCGGACCCGTTTATCCAAAAGGAGATGATGGTGATTCTTGAAAAGGACAAAATCGAGGACGTCATAAGCGCTGAGGGGTACCGTCCACCTGAGAGTGTCGAGATCGTGGATTGGAGCGGATATACGGTAATGCCCGGCCTGGTCGATTGTCACGACCATCTCGGCTTCGATTTAGGCAATGAGGAAGCTCAAGCTTATCAATCGGACTTTATCAACATTCTTAAGGGCGTCCACAACGCCAGGCTTATTTTACGGGCCGGGATTACCACGCTGCGGTTGATGGGTGAAAAGAACGGCATGGACATGGCTTGGAAGCAGGCGATTGAAGCAGGCTGGATGGTTGGTCCTCGATTGGTCACCTCATGCCGGTTGATTGCCAGAACCGGTGGACATGGATGGTATATCGGCATGGAAGCGGACGGTGTCGATGCAATACACACGGCCATCCGCACGCAATTAAAGACCGGCGCCGACTTCATTAAGATCATGGTGACCGGCGGCGCGGGTACGGCCGGTTCCGGTCTTTTAGCACCCGAATATACCGATGAGGAAATCGTCGCAGCGGTTACGGAGGCACACCGTTGCGGCATGAAGATTGCCGGGCACGCCTACGGCGGTCCCGCCAGCCGCACGGCAATCGAGTGCGGGATGGACTCCTTGGAGCATGGGGTCTATCTGACGGAAGCGGACATGGAAAGAATGGTGATGAAAGGGACCTACCTTGTCGTCACCTACGGCGTTATGGTTGCGGCGGGAAAACTGCCGGATCTGCCACAGTTCATGGTGGAAAAATGCACGGCCGCAGCCGAGCACTATATGGAAACAATTGCGCTTGCCAAAAAACACGGTGTCAAGGTGGCCATTGGAGGGGACACCTATCATGGCGATCCGAAAACCGAACTCGAGGCGCTTGTCAGGGGCGGGTTTTCCAATGAAGCGGCACTCAAGGCGGGCACGATCGCGGGAGCGGAATTGGTAGGCCTCGAAGATTTGATCGGATCGATTGAGAAAGGCAAGTTTGCAGACCTGATCGCAATTGAGGGCAACCCGATGGATGACATCAGTGATATCGCCAACGTCGCCGCCGTCATGAAGGGAGCCGCAATTCAACCGGTACTGTAGGGGGTTTTCCCGGCATGGTGCCTGATTCTTCAGGCATTGCAGATCTGACGGAAAACCTGCTGTTTAGTACGCTAAAAAAGGAGGGTAAAATGCGAATGTCATCGTCTTACTGGAAAGGTTTTCATTTTTGGGCAGCAATCTTTATGGCAATATTTTTAGGTGCCATAGTACCCCAAAGCAGCATTGCCGCTAAAACAGTGACCATCGCCGAAGGCGTCGGTCCGCAGACCCTGGACCCGCATAAGAGCACGGTTCAGACCGTCATGAATATAAACCTGTCAATCTGCGAACCGCTTACCCGGATGGACTACGCTACCATGCAAGTCAAGCCGTGCTTGGCAACATCTTGGAAGCTGGTAGACCCGACAACCTGGGAATTCAAGCTCAGGGAAGGGGTCAAATTCACCAATGGGGAATCATTTGACGCCAACAGCGTCAAGTACTCTCTGGAGCGTGTGCTGGATCCGAAAATGAAGTCCCCGAACAAGATAAACGCCAAGACCTTCAAAGAGATCAAAGTTATCAACCCTTATACAGTCCATATTGTTACCACGGGTCCCTCCTCGAACACGACCCTCTATTTGGTCGGTCTGGGCATGGTTCCCCCCCAGCACGTCGAAAAAGTCGGGCCGGTCGAATTTGGAAAAAATCCAATCGGCACCGGAGCGTTCAAATTGGAGAAGTGGGTCAAAGACGAATATGTTGAGCTGATACCCAATGAGAATTATTGGGGCGGTCGGGCGAAGGTTGACCGCATCGTTTACAAAACCATTCCCGAGACCATCACCCGCATGTCTTCCCTACTGAACGGTGAAGCCGATCTGGTTGGCAATGTCTTGATCGAGGAAATCCCCCGCATCGAACGGGCGAAAAATCTCTCCGTGGCCAAAGTTCCCTCTCTCCGTACCATGTTTGTCCAGTTCAACATGACCAAGGAGTCTCCAATCCTGGATAAGCGGGTCAGACAAGCGTTGAATTATGCCGTGGATGTGGATTCAATCACCCAAAATGTGCTCAAAGGCAATGGAATCAAACTGCATGGCCAGATTTTATCCAAGGAATATTTTGGATACAACCCGAACCTAAAGCCTTATCCGCATGATCCCGAGAAGGCCATGGAACTGCTGAAAGCGGCCGGTGCCGAGAATTACGAATTTACGATCATGGCCTCAGCGGGAAGATACCAGAAGGGCAAGGAAGTCGCGGAAGTCATCGGTGGGCAGTTGAATGAAGCCGGAATTAAAACCAAGGTGCAGATCATGGAGTGGGGTCAATTCCTTAAAAAAATGCTTGCCAAGGAACTCTTTCCCATGGGTTTTTGGGGGGGGCGGATGGCGCCGGCGGCCGAACTCTATTACGGCGCGATGGTCTTGCCTTCCTCACCTTATTCCAATTATGTCAGCGCTGAATTCGATCCAATTTATAAAGCGGCGGCCGCCGAACCTGATCGTGAGAAGTCTATCGCCGCGTGGCATAAGATCGGTGAACTGTGCTACGATGATCCGCCGGCCATTTTTCTTTACCAAATTATGGACGTCTGGGGGGTCAATAACCGTCTCATGGGTTTCAATCCCAGTCCGGACGGTCTCGTAGACCTCTTCAGCCTGGATGTCAAACCCTAAATGAGCGAAAAGCCCTCATTTAGGTGTTATATGTTATTCGTTATTAGAAGCGGCTAAACGCCTAATTTTATATTTCTACCATCGGTGAGATTAAAAAATAGATTTCATTCCTTTTAAACTATTGACGAATAACCAATAACTCCCAATTGTTTTTTAACTCGATTGGGGTGAAATAGTAACGTCTTGCTTTAGATTCAACACGGTCCGGGCTGTTCCAGCTTGAGCAGCCCGGACGAATTCGATCCACTTCTTTCTTCCGGGCGAAACCCGCAGACGCCGAATTATAGCCGATGATATATATTGGAAAAAGATTATTGCAGGCCGCGCTGGTGGTCTTCTGTGTTCTGACCGTCGTATTTTTCCTGATACGACTGACCGGCGATCCGGTGATGTTCATGGTCCCCATCGGAGCGACCCAGGAGCAGATCCAACAGGTTCGAGATGAAATGGGTTTCGATCGCCCATTGCCGGCACAATATTTTACCTTCCTCAACAATGCCGTCAAAGGCGATTTAGGCATGTCGGTGCGCTATGAACAACCTGCCCTTGAGATTGTTTTGGAGAGACTGCCCGCAACACTTCATCTGACTGCTGTCGCGTTCATCTTTATGGTCTTATTCGCCCTTCCATTGGGGATCCTGGCCGCCATCAAAAAGAATTCAATTTTGGATCTTTCAAGCTCCGGATTGGCCCTCTTTGGGCAATCGGTGCCCTCTTTCTGGCTTGGAATCGTCTTGATACTGCTGTTTTCCGTAAAATGGCCCTTATTCCCCTCCTCGGGTTACAGCCGTTTTTCGGCACTCATATTGCCCGGCATCACCCTTGGCGCATTCTCGGCCAGCCTCGTAACTCGAATGACACGATCAAGCCTGCTGGAAGTTCTGGATACGAACTACATCGTCACAGCCCGTGCCAAAGGACTCAGCGAACTGATCGTCGTCCTCAAACACGCGCTGAGAAATGCTTCCATCCCGATTGTCACCATCATCGGCCTGCAGATCGGCCCCATGCTGGGCGGCGCCATTATCACGGAGCAAGTCTTCGGTTTCCCAGGCATGGCAAGACTTGCTGTTCAGGCCGTCCTAAATCGGGATTTCCCGATTGTTCAGGCTTTTGTGGTGGTTGTCTCCGCCATGATTGTTCTGATTAATCTGCTTGTCGATGTCATCTACTACTTCCTGGATCCAAGATTAAAGCATGAATAATTACCTGAAAAAGATATTGAAGACGCCGAAGGCATTGATTGGAATCATTATTATTCTGGGCATCGTCATTACCGCTCTGTTTGCACCCTACATTGCCCCGGTAAGTCCTTACAATCAGAATGTCGCCAAACGGCTTATGGCGCCTTCATTTTTGGATGATCAGTCTCCTTATCCGCTTGGAACGGATGCGCTTGGCCGGGACATCTTAAGCCGCATCATCTACGGTAGCCGTATTTCCTTAGTGGTTAGCCTGGCTTCCGTTCTCGGCGCCGGACTTTTGGGAGCGCTTCTTGGTATTTTTGCCGGTTTTTTCGGGGGAAAGGCTGACAGCCTCATCATGCGAATCGTTGATATCCAGATGGCGATACCTTTTCTGGTCCTGGCCCTTGTCATCATGGCCGTTCTGCAACCCGGGCTTAAGAACATTATTATTGTCCTCGTGATTACCGGCTGGGTCAGATATGCTCGGATTGCAAGGGCTCAGACAATGGTCGTAAAGGAAAACGAATTTATCACGGCAGCAGTGGCCCTGGGCGCGGGTAAGATGAGAGTGATGTTTTCCGATGTCGCTCCCAACATAGTGGTTCCCCTTCTCATTCTGGGGACTTTAGAGGTGGGGCAGATGATTCTGGCCGAAGCCGCGCTGTCATTCTTAGGACTGGGGGTTCAGCCACCCGTACCTTCATGGGGTGGGATGGTGGCTGACGGCAGGGATTATCTCTCGTATGCCTGGTGGGTGCCAACCCTGCCCGGTCTGGCAATCTTATTGACGGTTCTGGGAATCAACTTTTTTGGGGACTGGATCCGCGATTCTTTCGATCCAAGACTGAAGAATTTATAAAACCCTATAGCATGGCTTCAGATCAATCAGACATGGCTCCGGAATTGCTAAAAGTGGAAAACCTCCAGACCTTTTTCTATTCGGAAATGGGGGTGGCCAAGGCGGTTGACGGTGTCGACTTTGCCGTCGCCAAAGGCCGTGTTCTTGGGATTGTGGGTGAATCGGGGTGCGGCAAGAGTGTCACGGCACTTTCGATTATGAGGCTGATATCGTGGCCCCCGGGACGAATCGTCTCCGGCAGTATCTATTTTAATAATTTCGACTTGTTGAAATTGCACATGCGGGAAATGCGGAAGATCAGGGGGAATCAAATATCCATGATTTTCCAAGAGCCCATGACCTCCTTAAATCCGGTCTTCAAGATAGGGGATCAAATCTCAGAGGCAATCAGGATCCACCTGGGACTGTCACGCAAGGATGCCTGGGACCGGGCCGTTGAAATGCTGTCTTTGGTTCGGATTCCCGCAGCAGAAAAGCGCATCCACGATTACCCGCACCAAATGAGCGGCGGTATGCGCCAACGGGCGATGATCGCCATGGCCTTGAGCTGCAATCCGGGCCTCATGATAGCCGATGAACCCACCACAGCATTGGATGTGACTATTCAAGCCCAGATTTTGGGCCTGATGCAGAACCTGCGGGAGAAGATCGGAACCTCAATTATTCTCATCACCCATGATCAAGCCGTCATCGCCGAAAACGCGGAGCAAGTCATCGTCATGTACGCCGGCAGGGTGGTGGAGTTTGCCGATGTGAACAGTCTCTTCGAAAACCCTTGTCATCCCTATACCATTGGACTGATGAAATCGATACCTCGACCGGATGATGATCGACCAAGGCTTGACGCGATTCCCGGCGTCGTTCCGAATCCTTACAGTCCACCGCAGGGTTGCCGATTCAACAACCGCTGTCTTCATGTGCATGAGCGTTGTATCAATGAAGAGCCCCCCCTTTTGAAGGTGGCAGCAGGACATCGCAGCCGATGCTGGCTCCACGCGGTAAATGGAGCGGCTTAATATGTTAAAAACTCCGACGGTATTGGTAGAAAACCTCAAGAAGCATTACATTATCCGGCGAGCCGGGATGTTTAATCGCGATCTTGATACCTTGAGGGCTGTGGACGGCGTCGATCTGGAAATATTTCAAGGGGAAACGTTCGGCCTGGTCGGAGAGAGCGGATGCGGCAAGTCTACGCTGGGAAGACAGGTTCTCAGGCTTGAGGATCCCACAGAGGGGCGGGTTTATTTTGAGGGAGAAGACCTTCAGGCTTTGGACCGGCAGGGCCTTAAAAAATTGCGGCGTCAAGCGCAAATTGTCTTTCAAGACCCCTATTCATCCCTCAATCCCCGCAAAACCGTGGGCCGTATCATCGAAGACCCCCTGATTATCCACCAGCATGGGTCTCAAGCTGAACGCCGAAAAAAAGTACTTCGTCTGATTGAGGAGGTCGGACTAAAATCCGAACATCTAAGCCGCTATCCACACCAATTCTCGGGTGGCCAGAGGCAGAGGATTTGTGTCGCCCGCGCCTTGGCACTGAATCCAAAGTTCGTTCTCTGTGACGAGCCGGTCTCGGCTTTAGACGTGTCCATCCAGGCCCAGGTCATCAACCTTTTTCGAGATCTTCAGGAACGGCATCATCTAACCTATCTCTTCATATCCCATGACCTCAATCTGGTAAGATACATTAGCGATCGTGTCGCGGTGATGTACCTGGGACGATTGGTTGAATTGGCCGCCAGCAAGACAATATACCGCCAACCGCTTCATCCTTACACCATCGCGCTTCAGGCGGCCACGCCCGTTGCCGATCCAAAGGGGGCCAGGGAGAGGTTTCTCCTTCAGGGAGATGTACCGAGCCCGATTCATCCACCCCCGGGCTGTCGCTTCGAACCCCGTTGTACCCGAGCACAGGATATCTGCCGGGAGGCAGAACCTGAATGGCGGGAAATTGAATCAGATCATTGGGTTCGCTGCTTTTTTGCCGGTTGATTTATGGGGATCAGGTGACTGAAAAAACAACGGGGTTGCGTCTTCATTTTTTACATAGAGTGAAGAATGAAGACGCGACCCCTATGTTTTTTTCATATGACTTCAGAGAGCACCGGTTCAGAAAATAAAGGAAACAGTGGCATGCGATACAGACGTTTGGGACGTTCCGGCCTGATGGTCTCTGAGTTGACATTAGGAACCATGAATTTCGGCGGTCCCACCAGCGAAGCCATTTCTTTTCACATGATCGACCAGGCCCTGGACTACGGCATCAACCTGCTGGACTGTGCCAATGTATACGCGGAAGGCAGGAGTGAGCAAATCCTGGGCAAGGCCCTGAAAGGTAATGGAAAACGTCAGGACGTTCTGTTGACGTCCAAGGCGTTTCTGCCCACCAGCGGGCAGCCCAACGACTGCGGCAACAACCGTCACAACCTAATTAACAGTTGTCTGGCGAGCCTCAAGCGATTGCAGACGGAATATATCGATATTTTCTTTCTTCACCGTACTGACTGGAATACTCCCCAGGAAGAGACATTGAGCGCGTTGCACTACCTGGTGGACCGCGGTTACATCCGGTACATTGCCTGCTCCACTCATCCGGCATGGCGCACGGTTGAAGCGCTGCACATCGCCGATCGGAAGGGGTATCCCAAGTTCGTCAGTGAGCAACCGCCGTACAATCTCCTAGACCGGAGAATCGAAAACGAGATCGTTCCAATGTGTCGGGATTACGATCTGGGTATCATCACCTGGTCGCCCCTTGCCCAGGGAGTGCTCGCCGGCAGGTACAGAACAGCCAATAACTTGCCCGGGGACAGCCGGGCGGCGCAGAAGGGCATCTATGCGGAGCGCATCACCGACGCGGGTATCGATATCGCCCGCCAAGTGATGGACTGGACCAAAGGAAAAGAAATGTCACCCACCGCGCTTTCCGTATCATGGATATTACATCAACCGGCTATCAGCTCGGTTATCATTGGCCCGCGCACCCCTGAGCACCTGGATGATCTGGTCTCCGCCCAGGATATCCATCTATCATCTGAAGACTTGGACTGGTTCGACACCCTCGTACCACCGGGAAAATACGTTTCGGATCATTTTAATACCGCCGGATGGCGTCGCCCTGCGTAGGCTGTACCGACGATGCCTGAGCTACCCCTTGAGTAAAAATCCGATCGGTGCCAGATTGATTTTCATGTATCCAAAAACAGTTGACACAAGCCATTCCGGGCTCAAGTCACCGGGTCAATCGGCGTTTTCGGAAAAAGCTCGGCTGTTTCTATCTTCTCAGCTATATCCAGGCAGGTTAGATCATGCCACATGGCGCCGGTTACCAGCACGCCGACAGGCAATCCGTCCACCACACCTGCCGGCACAGCCGCCGACGGCAGGCCCAAGGCATTGCCCGGCATGACCGGACGAATGAGCTCGAGGACGTTCTCGGCTGCCGAAGCCGAACTGATATCGTATCCATGCTCGAATGGCAGCTGCGTCCAAGTCGGCGACAGCACAGCGTCCCACTCGGTGAAGAACTGCCCCCAGGCCCTCTGGAGCGAGTTGCGTTGCATCCAGGCCTGAGCGTAGGTATCCATGGTAGTGGGGTCGTTGCTTTCATCGGCAAATTTCAGAAATTGGTTGGCGTTGTCGCTCATGAGAGGTTCCAGCAGCGGCAGAGCGCTCCGGATGTCAGCCATGATCAGGCTGGCCCAGACCGCAATGACCTCTTCGTAGCGAGGCGGTTCGACCTCATCAACGGTATATCCGAATTTTTCCAAAGCCTGGCCGGCTGCCCGCGTTACTGCAGCGATACGTGAATCGGTCTGCCCTGCCGGTGGATCCGGCAGCAGGGCCACTCGTTTGACGGTCGGCCTCGGCGGTTCGAGCGGCATTGGAATGGTTCTGGGGTCACGCACATGTCCGCCTGCCAAAATCGACAAGCCAAGGCGCACATCGGCGACACGGCGTGCCATCGGCCCCTCAGCGACCATGTGCTGGAACACGACCGCCTCATCTTCCATGGGAATAACATTGGCGTGCGGAACCCGGCCCATAGTTGGCTTTATCGACGCTATTCCGCAACATGACGCTGGATTGCGTAACGACCCGCCCACGTCGTTGCCAAGCCCGATCGGTGACATCCCCGCGGCCAAACAGGCAGCTTCTCCACCGGAGCTCCCACCAGCGGTGTGCCCCGGATTCCACGGATTGCGAGTCAGCCCGTGCAAGTCATTATCCGTGTGAACGCGAAGACCCATGTCCGGCAGGTTGGTTCGGCCGATCGCCACTCCATCTGCGGCCCGCATGCGTTCGACCACCGGAGCATCAGACGGCGCAACGGCCTCGGCCAGCCCCGCGACGCCATTAGTTGTCGGTAACCCGGCAACATCGATGTTTTCTTTGATTGTAAACGGCACCCCGGCCAGTGAGCCAAGCGTTTCTCCTTTTGCAAGCGCGGCATCAATCTCCGATGCACGGGCCAGAGCCTGCTCATCCAGCACTTTCACCATGGCGTTCAAAGCCCCGTTGACAGCATCGATCCGGGCCAGATGCGCCTCGATTACTTCCAGGGATGAAGTCTTGCCTGTGCGAATCATTTCGGCGAGTTCACCCGCCCCGCATTTCCATAAATCTGCCATACTTCTCCCTCCTTTACACCTTAGTTGTGCGGCTCACGCCGCGTTCTTTTTTTCCGCTCATTGTGCACTGCACAATGCCATGGTGCGGTCCACATCCACAACCATAGGGCCGTCTGTGGCCAGACGGATTGAGGCATGCTGTCCTTTTTTGATTTCTATTTCGCGTTCACCGTCCAGCGCCAATATGCAGGGGTTGAAAATGATATCCGCTGGTTCGTCGGGTGCCATCAGCTGCAAGGTTTCCACCAATACGGTTTCAATAACCCCGGGGGCGATGGGCGCCGTCACCGGTTTTCCATTGCCGCCAAATTTCAGATGCATGCCGCAGGGCTCGGCCGCGGCGATGGGGCGCAGCATCCCGCCGATGGAGGAAAAGCCGATGGTTGCCGGGCTGCAGCGGTTTAAAAAAACTTGTCTGATCTTATCCATTTTCCACACGGCCCGGGAGCCGATAAACATATCGTCACATACCACGGCATCGACCAGGGCCGTATCAACGGTCTGCCCCTCGACCAGGACTTCAAGCCGGGTGGAAGTAGACGTTCCCTGCTTGCGGGTAACTTTGCCGGTGGCGATCAGCCCGGCGGCAAGACCGGCAATCGTGCCTTCTATCATGTAAGGGAATACGTTGTTGGTTCCCGTTGAGACCGGAAGAATAGGAACCCGGCAGGTGCCCTTGGAAACGACGCGATTGGTACCATCACCGCCGAGTGTGACAATGCAGCCGGCGCCGCATTCCATCAGCATCTCGGCAGCCTGTCTGGAGTCTCTTTGATCTGCCTTGGTTTTAAAGACCAACGCTGAGATATCCATACCGGTTTTCAGGCTATCGAGGGCCCGGTCGACGATGCCGTAATAGTCGGGCATGTAGCTGATCTGTTTCACGCCGGCGGCCTCCAGGCCGAGCAGAATCCGCCGCACGATTCTGACCTTTTCCTGATTATTAAAAATACTGCCATAAGCAACCAGCCTGCGAATATCCGTACCGGAAGCTGGATTGGCGATAATGCCGACCAGTGACATACGTCCGACCTTTCCTCTTTTTGCGTGGCCGATTGGGGTGCAAAAATCAACGAGAGTTTTTACCGGGTTGCAGCGGATTAAGACATATCGCAGCTACCGGAGGCAAGCCCCGACAGTTAGGGATCTATCTGCCACCTTTTCAATTGGTATCAGGTGCCGGTGTTCAGGTTTTGGGTTTGTGCCCTTTGGTTCCCCTCTCCAGACACCTGAAACCTCTTTTGAAACTACATTAAAATCGAACCGCAGAATATCAAATATCGAACCGCAGAATGTCGAAGTGTGGAATCGCTTTGCTCAGTCTTTTTAATAAAATAGACAGAATACATTATTCGATGTTCGATGTTGGACGTTCGATGTTCGACGTTCATTAGTTTCTTTTCTTTGATCTGACTGGCCATTTTTTTTTGGCCAGAGGCCGTGCTCTTATGAAACGACACCTAATATTAACGCCTAAACAGGGTATTTTAATCGTGCTCGTCGTCGTACTCGTCCTCGTACACGATACTGAAGGGCTCAAAAGCTTCGAGGACGAGCACGAGCGCGAGGACGAAATGGCAAATGAGTTTATAGGAAACTATGTTGATTTGCCAAAGTTTCTTTTCAGATCAGACTGGACGCTCGCGGCCAAAGGCCGCGTTTGTATGAAACTTCATAAAATTAAAGATCATTTAGGTAGATGTTAGTGGTTGGTGGGAGTGGCCTCGACTCGACTGAGCTCGTCGCAGGCCGGCCACGATTCGATTACCCGCACCGGGGAAATCGCGGTTAAAAACCGCTCCCACAATCCAAAAAAGCCGATATAAAACTACAAAGTTTTTTTTCGATTAGACCGGCCTTTTTTGGGGCCGGCGGCTGGGCTGACACCCGAAACCTGACACCCGAAACCTGATCTTCAACTTCCGGTGATAAGCTATTAATGACTGCCAATTGTTAACAGTTGTGATTTGCACCCATCCGTCGCTACTAGGCCATTGCTTTTTTAACGGCATCAATGATCTGCTGCTCGCCCGGTATAAACGCCTGCTCCAAGGGCGGTGAAAAAGGAACCGGGCAATAAGGTGCCCCCACGCGCAAAATCGGCGCATCCAGGTAGTCAAAGGCTTTTTCAGCCACCAGGGCGGCAATTTCAGCCCCCGATCCGGCAAATTTAACTTCTTCATGCACGATCACCAGCCGGTGGGTCTTTTTAACGGATTCGATAATGCCCGCTTCGTCCAGCGGGTAGAGCGTACGCGGGTCCAAAACCTCGACACTGATTCCATCGGCGGCAAGCTTTTCGGCCGCGCTTAACGCGGTATGAACCATGTTGGCCGTGGCCACAACCGTAACATCCTGCCCTTCGCGCTTGATATCGGCCTGGCCGAAGGTGATGGAGTAATCCCCGTCGGGAACCTCCCCTTCGACAGCGTAGAGCATTTTGTGCTCCAGGAAAACCACCGGATTGTCGTCGCGAATCGATTCGATCAAAAGCCCCTTGGCGTCATAGGGCGTGCTGGGCATGACCACTTTCAGCCCGGGTAGATGCATGAACAGTGCTTCCAGGCACTGGGAATGCTGGGCCGCCGCCCCGATCCCGGCGCCGCACGAGGTGCGCATAACCATGGGGATCTTGGCCTTGCCGCCGAACATATATTTCATCTTGCCGGCCTGATTATAGAGCTGGTCCAGGGCGACACCGATAAAGTCGACGAACATCAATTCAATCACCGGCCTGAGACCGACGGTTGCGGCACCCACTGCTGTCCCGACGATCGCACTCTCGGTTATGGGAGTGTCCTTGACCCGCTTGTCGCCAAACTGGTCCAGCAGCCCGGCCGTTACACCGAAAATTCCACCATAAACTCCAACGTCCTCACCGGCAACATAAATATTGGGATCTCGCGTCATCTCAACCTTTAGGGCGTCGTTTAACGCTTGCGAAAAATTCATATTCGGCATTTTTCAATCCTCCTTTTGGGTTTCGTTTTTATATCGATGTTGAACCGCTGAGGGGTTAGGTATATACATCTTCCGTGAGTTTGGAAACGTCGGGGTACGGGCTGTCTTCGGCAAATTGTTCGGCGTCGGCCAGTTCTTTTTGAAGGGTACTGGTAATCTCTTCAATCTTGCTGCCTGTCAGCAATTCCATCTCCAGCAGCTTTTTTTCCAGCCGCGGAATCGGATCTTTTTCCTTCCACTCTTCAAGCTCCGCATCATCGCGATAGTCGCAGGGATCACCTTCAAAATGCCCCCGGTGGCGATAGGTTTTGCATTCAACCAGCGACGGCCCTTTGCCCTGGCGGGCCCGGCCGATGGCTTCGGCGGCCGCTTCATGGACTGCCATGACATCGTTGCCGTCCACCACAACGCCGGGCATATCGTAACCTGCTGCGCGGTCGGCCACATTGGGAACACACATGGAGTTGAGTGTACAGGAAGAGATGCCGTACATGTTGTTTTCATTGATGAACACCACCGGCAGCTTCCAGCAGGTGGCCAGGTTCATGGCCTCATGGGTGGTTCCCTGATTGGAGGCGCCGTCACCGAAAAAGCAGACCGCGACGCTGTCGGTTTCCAGATACTGGCAGGCCAGCCCGGCCCCGGCGGCCAGGGGCGGTCCGCCGCCCACAATACCGTTGGCTCCCATAATGCCAAGGTCAAGATCGGCGATGTGCATGGAGCCGCCCTTGCCTTTGCAGTAGCCGGTTTTTTTGCCGAACAGTTCAGCCATCATCTGCTTGATGTCGCCGCCCTTGGCAATGAGATGGCCGTGGCCACGGTGGGTGCTGGTGATGTAATCCTTATCGGTCAGATTCGCACAAACGCCGGTGGCAACAGCTTCTTCGCCGACATACAGATGGACGAAACCGGGAATTTTGCCGGCTGCAAACAGCTCGGCAACCCGCATTTCAAAGGATCGAATTTTGCTCATGGTGACATACATCTGAATGAGTTGTTCGTTGGTCAGGTCCATGGCTTTCCTCCTTTTTTATAAGGTTGACAAAAGAAGCTTCACCCCAATTGAGTTAAAAACCAATTGGGAGTTATTCGTTATTGGTTATTGGTTAATGGTTTAAAAGGAATGAAATCTGTTTTTATATCTCACTGATGGTGGAAATATAAAATTGGGCTCTTAACCAATTCCAATAACGAATATCAAATAACAAGTAACGCCTAAATGAGCGCTTTTCGTTCATTTAGGGTTTCAAAAAATACCAACCATTTTTCTGTCCCGGGCTATCCCTCCTTTCGCAAATAATGGGTTTACTTTATCCCAGAAAATCTGGTCCTCCGCGCCAGGTCAGCGACACTCGGCTATCCAATCTGCCCAAGTTCTTTATGGTTTCAGGTGTCAGGTGTCAGTAAAAAACGAATCCTGAGTTCAGAACCCGGAATGGGTTGAGGCTGAAAGTCAACAGCGGTGAAACAAAAATCATGAGCGATTCCCATCCAGCGGGTCGACTTCGGTTGCTGACACCTGACACCCGACACCTGAAACCTGAACACTACTGGTGAATTTTGAGACCTTCATCACACCTTGGGGTGGACCAAAACCGGGTTCTCTGGGCTCGGATTCTTTACTTCATTCGTGTGAAAACCGTCACTGCCGCGTTGGCCACGACGATCTGATCGCAGTTGGGAGCGAAATTGGGCACGCAAAGCCCTTTGGCGGTCATCCCCCCTGCCACGGCGCGAGCGGCTTTTTGACCGATGGGAACCGTGGCTTTTACCTGCTCCAGATCCACCTGGTCCGGTTTCGGGCAGGCCACCAAAATATCCACTTCGATGGCTTTCAGATCCTCGATCCCCAGAATTTCCACCAAACCGCACAGACAGCTTCTGGAAACGGCGTCTTTGACTGCCCGGCAAGCCGCCTTGGTCACGTCTTCCCCATGCAGGTCCGCCCCGGTGCCGATCTCAACGATAAAACGTTTGGTGCCCATCAGCTTACCTTTCTGATTTGATTGTTGCTTGGACTTGTCATCTCTTTGGCCCGATACGAACTTCTTACCAGCGGGCCGGAAGCCACGGCTGCAAACCCCATGCCGCGGGCCGCTTCGGCCCACATTTCGAATTCCTGCGGCCGGATATAGCGCGCCACCGGTACATGGTCTTTGGACGGCGGCAAATACTGTCCTAGTGTGAGCATTCGACAGCCGGCATGTTTTAGATCGAGCAGGGTTTTTTTGATCTCGTTTTCGGTTTCGCCAAGACCGAGCATCAGCCCCGATTTTGTCATCAGCCCCCGGCTTGCGGCGTATGACAAAAGACCCAACGAGCGCCGGTAGTCGGCCTGCGGCCGAACCCCGGCATATAGTCGCGGTACGGTTTCAAGATTATGATTGAACACCTCCGGCCGGGCGGCACAAATCGTGTCCAGGGCCGGGATGGAACCCCCGAAATCCGGCACCAATACTTCCACAGACACGTCGGGACATTGGCGGCGGATTTGCTGAATGGTCCCGGCAAAATGCCCGCCGCCGCCGTCGGGCAAATCATCGCGGGTCACTGAGGTGACTACCGTATGGTCTAACCCCAGCTGCCGGACTGCCCGGGCAACCCGTTTGGGCTCTTCGACATCCGGAGCATGGGGTACGTCCTTGTCTACGGCACAAAACCGGCAGCGGCGGGTGCAGCGGGTCCCCAGGATCATGAATGTGGCGGTGCCCCGCCCAAAGCATTCTACCTGGTTGGGGCATCGGGCGCTCTGGCAGACGGTGGCGAGCTGTAAACGCTGGAGTCGCGTGGCCATCCGTTCGACAGCCCCGCGATCGGTTGCGGCTGACACCAGCCATGGCGGACGCCTACTGGATCCGCCCTTTAATTGCTCACCCGCGGCAAAGCGGTGCCGGCTGCAAAAACCAGCAGCAAATCGCTTTTTCACATCCGATATATCCACAGCAACGCCCATCTCATGATCCATGGAAGTAATTTTCTCACCCGGCTGGCCGCAGGGAATGATCAGATCGAACCATCCGGGGTCGGTACACACATTTAGGGCCATCCCATGGTAGGTGACCGAATTGCGCACCGCCAGCCCGACGCTGGCGATCTTGGCCCCGTTAACCCACACGCCCGGTTTTCCCTTTTTGAATTCAGTAGCCAGCCCGTAGCTTTGCAGCACTTCGGCAACAGTATCGAGCAGCCGTTTCAAAAATGCATGCAGATCGTTGTCGCCGATTTTAACGATGAGATAAACCACCAGTTGACCGGGCCCATGAAACGTGGCCCGGCCGCCCCGGTCTACCCGGTGCAGGTCAACGCCCTTTTGATCCAGGGCTTTAGTCGCAATGCGCAGATCTTTAAGGCTTCCGCTGCGGCCGATGGTTACCACCGGTGGATGCTCTACCAGCACCAGGCGGTCCGGACTGCGGCCTTCTATCCGATCGGCAACCATTTGATGCTGACGGGCAAGGGCCCGGCCGTAGTCAAGCAGTCCCCAATCGATGATTTGAATCTGCGACATTTTACCTGTCGACATAGCCTAATTCCAGCATTAAACCACCACTTCTATTGTTGGACCCAAAAAGGTTCTACCTGTCTGGTGAGAGACGAATGACGCTTGAAAAAATACGAAACTCGAATTTCGTGCTTCGGATTTCGGATTTAAATCCTTGCCCCGGTGATCTTGCCTCCTTATATGGGGCTTCCTGAGGCCTCCCGCTCAGCGAAGGGAGCGCTCACACCCCCCGGGGCAAGTAAAGTGCCCAATTGCCGGCATCCCGATAGGCGTCGACCACCGCTTCCGAAAACGTAGGATGGACACGGATGCTGCGGGCCAGTTCCCGAACCGTGGCTTCCAGTTGCATGGCGGTTACCGCTTCAGCGATGATTTCAGTGGCATTGGAACCCACGATGTGCACGCCTAAAATCTCGCCATAGCGGGCATCCGAAACAATTTTAGCGGCACCATCGACCTGATCGCGAACCATGGCCAGCCCGTTGACGGCATACGGAAAAACGCCGGTTTCCACATCATACCCTTTTTTCTCGGCTTCTTCTTCGGAAAGCCCCACCGTACCCATCTCAGGCAGGGTCCACAGGCAGCGGGGAATCAGATGAAATGGATAGTGGTTGTTCGCGCCCATGGCATTTTCAGCGGCAAAAACAGCCATAGACGAAGCCTTGTGGCTGAGCATCCAGCCGCCGGTTGCATCGCCAATGGCATAAATTCCTTCCACTGAAGTCTCCAGCAGGCCGTTGGTGCGGATGCCTTTATCTTTATTCAATGCGACCCCGAGCTCTTTCAAGCCCAGGTCAGAGGTATTCGGCTCCCTGGCGGATACGAGGATTTTTTCCACCGAGACGCTGCGAGCTTTGGGGCCGGCCAGGTTGCAGGTCGTTTCTTTGCCGGTGGTTTCGACGGACTCAAGCGACGTGCGCGTAAATATTTCCACGCCTTTTTCCCTTAACACCTGGGCAATTCTCTGGCTTGTGTCAGAATCTTCTTCAGCTAAAATTCTTGCCGATTCGGCCGCCATGAAGACCCTGCAGCCGAAGGCATTCAGCAAAAAAGCCATCTCGACTTCGATATAACCGGAACCGCAAACCAGAATCGAGGCGGGCACGGACGTCATTTCGAACACTTCATCCGTGGTCATAGCGGCTTTTTCCAGTCCCGCGATCTGCGGTGCGCCTAACGAACTGCCGCTAGCAACAATTATCTTTTTCGTTTCAATCATACGACCATCCACCGCCACTTGCTGCGGATTTTTTATCTCAGCACGCCCTTTGACAACCTCAACGGAATTGTTTTGCAAAAGCGCTTCCATGCCTGTGCGGATTTCAGCTGATACGCCGGCTTTTCTGGCCACGATCCCGTTGAAATCGATTTCTTCAAGGGATGCCTTGATACCGAACTCTTCACCGGTCTTAAGACGATGAAGCAAATCTGCCGCCCTCAGCCAAACCTTGCTGGGGATGCATCCCCTGTTCACACACGTGCCGCCGGTCTCATCACACTCGGCCAATACGACAGTTGCCCCCAACTGGGACGCGCGAATCGCAGCCGCATAACCGCCTGACCCGCCGCCGATTACAGCTATGTCATACATCGTTCGTACCTCGCTCTTGATCTGAAAATGAAATACTATTCCTCTGCGCCGGGCCAGAGAGAAACGGCTGTACCGTGGTTCTGCATAGCGGAATGATGGAATACTGGAATGTTGGAATAATGGTTTTTAAGAACTTTGATCTGTTTTCATAGTGGTGACGCGGATCTAAAAATAAACTCAGACCATTATCCGTTTTTGATACCCAATATTCCATTGTTCCATTATTCCATCATTCCACCTGGTATCTAAGGTAAACTCCTCCTCTCTTGGTGAAATCAAAGCCAGGTCCTCGGGACTCGAATCTTCGCCAAATCTGGTGCTGTCAGGTTGTCAGCAGCAGCGGCTGTTCCAGATAGCGTGCCAAAGTCTGGAGAAAAGTCATGGCCGGAGCGCCATCAACGACCCGGTGGTCAAATGTCAGGCTCAGGGTCATCATATGGCGAATGGCGATCTCGCCCTCAAATACGGCCGGCTTTTGGATCACCCGGCCTACGCCCAGAATTCCCGTTTCCGGCGGGTTGAGCACGGGTGTGAATCCATCTATGCCCAGCATGCTGACGTTGCTGATGGTAAACGTGCCGTCGGTAACCTCCTCGATCACCAGGCCGCCATCGCGGGCTTTTTGGGCCAGCAACCTTGTTTCTTTAGCGATTTGCAATAGACTCTTTTTTTCTGCATGTCTCAGCTTCGGTACGATGAGCCCCTCGGACAAGGCCACCGCGATTCCCAGATGAACCGTGTCATGGACCAGGATTTCTTCGCCAACCAGGGTGGAGTTCATGATGGGATGGCGCATCAAGGCCTTCGCGGTTGCCATGGCGATGATATCATTGTAAGAAATTTTTACGGAATCTTCCCTTTTATATTCTTCCCGAACAAGCTCTCTGAAACGCACCATTTCGGTGACGTCCACTTCGGTGAAGGTGGTGAGCTGGGCCGTGTTTTGCAAGCTGGCATGCATATTGTCGGCGATCGATTTTCGCATTCCTTCAAAAGGGATTACTTTGACCTGGGAAGGCGTTTTGAAGGGGACAGCGTTTGCCGCCGTCAGGGCGCGCTCGACATCGTGCCGGGTGATTTTACCATTTTCTCCGGTTCCGGTGATTGTAGAGATGTCCAGGGAATGTTGTTTAGCGATTTCGGCGGCCAGGGGGGTGATTTTGGGCGCGGGCGGTCCTTCTTCGTGAAATTTGAGGACATCCGCCTCTTTTATTTTTCCATCCGGTCCGGTGCCCCTGACCGATGCCAAGTCAACACCCAGCTCTTTTGCGAGGCGGCGGGCGGATGGGGTTGACAATATGCGCTTTTTTTCTAACGGCCCGGATTCTGCACTATAAGCCTGGGGCTTTTTTGCCTCCACGTCCATTTCAACCACTTCGCCGGCCTGGAGGCCTTCGATCCGTTCGGGCTGCTCCCCGGCCTGGGCAATAACGGCCAATATCGTCCCTACCGGTACGGTCGCTCCTTCCGGAACCACGATTTGAAACAGTATTCCGGTCGCCGGGGATTCTATCTTGTTGGTGATTTTCTCCGTCTCAACTTCAAAAAAATCTTCTCCTTTGTCTACGCTGTCCCCTTCTTTTTTGTACCACTTTGAGACTTTGCCCGTTTTCATCGTCATGCCCAGCTTCGGCATTGTTACATTAATGCTCAATCGTCAGCCCTCCTTTCCCCCAAATAAAAAGCCAGGCTGCCATGCATAGGCACCCCGGCTATTTATTTTAAGACATACTGCATTTTACCCAATCTCCCCCGGACGGGTTTTGCGTTGTCTTGTATAAATCCGTCAGAATATTTGATGAATAAGGATGGTAGAAATATAGAAAAAATATTCAACCGGGTCAACAGGGAAAATATTTAAACATTTAAAAACTTGAGAAAGTCCCTGAAGTACCTTTTTTGATAATGACGACTAATTGTCCATGCTCAGGACCGATAGCATGCAAACCATAGCCACCCAGGACCGTAAATCGTCGCACTATATCAGTGGGGCGGCAGCTTCGATGAACTGCTACCCGGATATCTGTGAAGCCGCCGGCAAACCCTTATCCCAAAGGACCAGCAATTTTCTTGAAGTCCATGATTTAGAGTCATATATCGCCGCGAATAAAGAGAATGGCTGGATTAGCATTCCCAGCTGAGCGGCAGGCCCATGCAAGCCGAAGATTGTCTGCTATAAGTGTTTCAGAAATTGATCGATAAGAAAATGTGATCAGCGATTTTTGTCAGCAACCTAAAACCTGAAATCTAGTACGCAAGATATTTATTGAGTATCTGAAACCTTAAAATATATGCGTGATTACATAATAGCAGGTAGCAAACATTTGTCTTTTTCAAAAAAACAGTCTGAATTGAAGTTTTGGTCTTTAGATTCTTATTGCGATATACAAATCTATCTTTTATTTCCCTATCAACAGACGACACCACAATATATAGTGTTGGCTCACTGGCCGAAAAAAAACACCCTCGGTGTACATTTTGTTATGCAATTTCCTGCCCCATCTGACCGGCCAGGAGAAAGAAGGGCCCCGTCGTGAAATCTTCTATTTCTCTGATACGGGTGAGTTGACCGCCCTGCGCTATAATGATTGGAAAGCGATCTTCATGGAGCAAAAAGAATACGCAACGTTGCGGGCCTGGATTGAACCATGGACGCCGTTGCGGGTGCCATTGATCACCAACCTCCGGCGAGATCCCTACGAGCGCGCCCATGTGGCATCCAACACTTATTACGATTGGATGATCGACCGCGTATTTTTCCTTGTACCGGCCCAGGCGTATGTGGCCAACTTTCTGAGTACATTCAAAGAGTTCCCGCTCTGAAATCTATCTGGAGAGTAGGCCGCAGAAAAGTTCATTTTTCAACCCGGTCCAATCTTCAGCAATCTTGTGTTGGCAGATGAAATCAACCGGGCGCCTGCTAATTATCCGGTAAACCCCTATATATTGTGTCGCCTATTAATAAGAAATGGGTGGAGTTATATCATCGAATTGTTCTTTCACATATATCGGGTTAAGAGTGCAAAAATATTCACCCTGCCAGGATAGCATGACTTAAGATCTCCATTGAGGAACTGCTAATATTGAAGCAGTGCATCAGCCTCTTTTTGGCAGTCGCGCGTTGGCTTAAGGCCTTTGGCGCGAACATCTGCAAGTTCGGCCTTGGCAGCCTCTAACTCAGCTTGGAATGCAGGATCGCCATGCAGCCGAGCCACGGCGGCTGCCCCCATGAAGCGACCTTCGACCACATCGCTGTGCCAGTGCACGTTGCAGATATTGCGGCTTTCACCGAAGGCCCGGCCCCGGGCCAGGATCGCGTCGATCCGCTCGGGGGCAATCTCACTTAGGATAAGCGCCCAGGCCCACCCTAAAGCCGTATGTCCGGAAGGATAGGAGCCGTCCTTTCTTAAATGTTCTTCCTCGTCTGGCGTGCAGATTGGCTCCTCATTTACCATGAACGGGCGAGCACGCTGGTAATGGTTCTTGGCTGCATAGGTGGAAAGCCCCGCATCGGCCAGGGTGCGGCGCAGCAGCAGGTAAAGATGTGGCATATGCTGTTCCGTGATCGGGGCACCCAACGCACAGGAAAAAGTACCTGCTGCCTCTGGGAACATCAAATTTGCGTCTTCAATTGCAAGCTCCCATATATGGTAGTCCAGCTTACAGTATTCAAATTATTGATACATAGGGATATCCCACTCCGAAGGCCAGTTGTGATATCATCAGAATCGGGACCTAAATTAAGAAAACGAAAATTGCAGATTGCCAATCTATGCAATTCGATGATTATCGAACTTTGTAAAGATATATTCCGAATATTTCAAGGCATTGCGGCCTACCAGTATTTCACTTATATAGCAGTAAATATCTACTACTGTATTAGAGAAAATTCAGTATTTAAAGTACCATCTTGATTGATTGACATATATTTATTATCGCCTACTCTATAGATTTTAAAGCAGCCTTCTTTACCGTCTCTAATCTCAGTCCATTTTGCGCAAAGCATACTGTCTCTTACACTATAGATCCCAGTGTCGGTTCCGCTTCCCCATTTTACCTCACATTTGCCGTCTGTAAGGTAAGTAACTTGGCCGGAGTTACGTGTGGATTTGAAACTTACAGTTAAGCCACCCTCAAATAATGTCTCCAGCTCAGTCTGGCTTAGAGGATTTCTACCCTCCGTTTTTAGATTTTCCTCTACCGTAGCGCAATTAATCAAAATAGAAATCAATGAACCAAGAATCAGTGCCTTTTTCATGGGAGCATCCTCCTTTTAAAAAGTTATTGCTGCAAATAGGTCAAGAGTAGACTTAGAAGGAACAGTTAGTATAGTCAATAAATATTTTGAAGTTTCTGTAATGTAGTGTACCAGTAATTGTAAAGAACTGGCTTTGCATGAATTACTATTTGATTTTTGCAGGTGTAGGTTAGATTCATATTTCTTGCCACTCTATGTAATTCGACGATTATCGAGCGCATTAGAGACTTCGCCTATTAAGTTTTTTAGTTTCTTTTAATTTTTCCTTTTAGAAATTTCTTCCGGCCTAATCCTACAAGACAAACAAGGCCAGTACTTAAAAGGAGAATGGTGGTGGGTTCGGGAACAGGGGCAGTATCATAACGAGCATAATATTGAGATCGATTTGCCCAAGCTGTAGTCCCAGCACCCAGATTTAACCTGGATTGAACACCTATAGCATAGCTCTTTCCGTACTCTAAAGTATAGTCAAGAAGATTGTATGAATTGGTTTCAAATTGAGGGGTTGAATGTATATAGGTTCGGTAATTAAAGCTACCATCCGGATTAAGTTCATAAATTCTCAACTTATATGTCCCCTCACCGATGCCAAAGGTAGCATCCCATGAAATCGTAGGATTGAGAAGATCACCCGAGAAGGCGGTCCATGTAGGAATGTCTATTGGATTCGTTACTGCATCTGGAGGAATATACCAAGAATCAAAAACACCAGTTGTCATTCCGCTTGGGTAATTAAGAACCTCAAAATTATATGTAACATTTCCAAGTTGAGCTCCTGGCGGGCCTAAAGCCCCGCTTTGGTTTACATACTCATACGTTCCTCCCCCAAAATTTCTATAGCTTGCTAAATATGTATCTACAATTCCTGAACTTGAGGTGAGATGAATTCTATAGTCATTTGGATTCGAGACACCACTAAGTTGAACAGATGCTTTCATAACATCTCTATCCGTTTCCCCGCTAAAGGCTCCTGATTCATGGACAATATTGTCCCTTAAAACTTGAGAATAATCTATATTGAGGGCGAAAACATAGTGTGTAGAAAATAAAAGGCAACAAATGGTTGTTAAAAATATTAATGAAGGTCTCTTTAACATTTCTTTCTCCTTTCTACACTTTTGATGGTTCGAAAGCGGTAAAACTTGATTCATTAAAAATGCAATATCCGTGCAATATCAGATAGTTATGAAAAAATGGTATAAAAATTAGATAGTTACACTAATTTGAGGGTTAATATAGGCAAGCAAATTTGAGGGGGGAAATATGGAATTGTAAAGGAATTTACACAAAAATTATGAATTAAATTACACAGTTATGTTACATTGTGGTATTTAGCTGTGGGTTGTCTAAAAATAAAAAATTAGAGGTTTGAATGGAGGTATCATGCCAGAAGTCCAACTATCAGTTTTTGTTCAATAATTGCAAATACTTTTTGGATACATACACCCTATCTTATCTGGGAATCGGGTGCCAAATCGAATCGATAATGAATGGCGATTTGAAATTGAAAATGGGTAAATCTCTTGTTTTCCGGAATCGCCCTCTTGGATTGGGATATCTCAAATGTTAAGTGAAGTTTAATAAAATCGCTGTGGACGCCTATCAATTGGTCACTTAAAGCAAGATGCGCTTGTGGAGGCCTGATTTACGCGAAGTTAACAAAAAAGGCCTCCCTGTGCGCATCCACGCAATTTTAAGCAACGCTGGTTGGTTACAGCGAAGTTGTTTTATCAGGGA